>Ga0315279_10000348_pt1 | contig 96677 bp, 76 predicted proteins | sample YL17G06_20_MG_FD_203694 | JGI IMG/M metagenome (GOLD analysis project Ga0315279, IMG submission 203694) | Sediment microbial communities from Yellowstone Lake, YNP, Wyoming, USA - YL17G06_20 | ecosystem: Environmental > Aquatic > Freshwater > Lake > Sediment | place: USA: Wyoming | collected... | reverse complement strand
AAAACGTGCCTCGAATTCTGTAAGCGTCCGGGGATAATCTTCCATGACCCCGTACACTACATCTTGTGCTTACTTGAGTCAAGTGAATACCCCCTTAAGTCCTATTCTGGTCTTCCCGAAGAATTTTTTCAAAATTCCAGCTACTTGCGTGTGAGCATCAGACCCGCCACGGTGCCCGCATCGTGCAAAAGCGCAAACGGTTGGCTTGCTCATCTACCGGGAACTCTTCCTTGGCCGGGTCCCACTTCAAGGACCGGCCCAGCTTGTATGCAATAATGGTTAGATGTCCCAGCGAGGCCGAGCGATGACCAATCTCCTGGTCGCAGCTTGGCTGCCGCCGCGTCCGAATGCACTCGAACCAGTTGGCGTGATGGTTGTTGTCGCCGATGTTGACCTGCCGAGTCTTCGACTTCATTTCCTCAAGGACCTCCTGAGGGCCGCCTTCGATGGGCCCGCCGGTCGACATCGACGTGACCCAGCCGCGCTCTCCGACAAAAACCCCTCCGAAGTTTCCCGCCAATCGGGCCGTTGCGGGAACCGCCTTGTACAGGTCCTTGACGATCCCCCAGTGGTCAACCAGGTGAAGGAGTGTGCCGCTATCGTACTTGCAGGTAAGAGTCGGATACACTCCGCCGCTGGGATGGATGATCTCCACCGGCCCGCTATTCTCCATGCCCAGCGCATACTGAATCACGTCCGCACTATGTGAATGATGCCAGGTTACCGAGGCCGTGCCAAAATCCTCGCAGAATGACCACGGGACCACGCCCGGCGATGGATTGATGTGGTAAAGCTGGTTGTATGGGTGCCAGGCGGCTGGGCCAACCCACAAGTCCCAGTCCAAACCTTGCGGCACTGGTTCAGCCGGCAGGGCAAAATCCAGCGGCACATACGAGCCGCCGGACTTCTGGACATCCATCACGCCGGCGTAGGGCTTAAAACGATCAGCTCCGATGAAACCTGCCAAGCTGTTCCACAACGTGAAAACCGATTTGACCTTGCCGAGCCCACCGCCGCGCACGAACTCGCAGACCTGGCGGATCGTCGAGATGGATCGGTACTGGGTTCCGGTCTGGAAGACGCGCCCATACCGGTGCACCGCCTCGGCAAGTTCGCGTCCCTGGCGAATTGTTATTGAGATTGGCTTTTCGCAATAGATATCCTTGCCCGCCTTGGCTGCGTCAATCGCCTGCAGCGTGTGCCAGTGGTCGGGCGTGACAATCACCACGGCGTCAATATCGGGTCGAGCCAGAAGTTCGCGGTAGTCATTATACGCTGCACAGCCGTGATACGTGCCGCTGGAACGGTCGGCGGCGTAGGTTTCCTCTACGCGGCGCTTGCCGTCCTCACATCTCAGACGGTCCACATCGCAGACGGCCAAGACTTGAACGGCCCGGTCGCCGATCAAGCGGTGCAAGTGACCGCGTCCCATCAGACCATTTCCGATCAAGCCCACAGTGATCCGCTCGCTCGGCGCCGCATTACCGTCTGCGCCACGTACCGATGCGGGGATAACCCACGGCGCTGCGACGATGCCGGAAAGCGCAGCCGTGCGGCCTAAGAACTGGCGCCTCGTGATTCGGTGGATGTCGGTTTTTGTGGCGTTGTCCGTTCGTGTCATTGCTCACCTCGTTTTGTCAGTTGGATGCTTACCTTGTTGAATATATCGATGCTCTGGATGATTGCGTGCATTAGGCCGGACTTCTCAGACCCGTACTCAATGCTGAACATTGTGGGCTTGAGGTCCAGACGGTGGATTTCCTCAAGAAGCGGACCGATTTTTCCAGCATCGTTTGCGAACTGTAGGATAATCAGGCGGTCGCGGAGCATCGAAACGGTCTCTGCCGTCGGGGGGACGCAAGCACCGATTCGTTTGCTTCGGCCTTGGCATATCTTCAGCACCTCGTGGGCAAAACCTCCGTTCCGTGAGAGATTCTTGACGCGACCGGGAATGGCAAGATTGATGTCATACTCGTCGCAGAGTCTCTCGACGGTATCGAGCAGTTCGGGCAAAGGTTCGGCAATCAAGGCCTCGATGCCCATTTTTCTGGCGAAGTCAAATACCCTACGGCAGCCGGTTTCATCAGATGGCATCGGGCCAACGCTATATGTCAGTAGACGAACGCCGGCCGCATCCAGCTTCAACCGGACCTGCCTCAGCTCATCGCTATTGAGCTGTCCATCGAGGTTCTTAGGAATCTCATGGCTCACCGTCTGCCGACTCGAACCGCCGACATACAATAGGCCCAGTTCAGCCGTCTTGTCGATTGCCTCAAAGAGCGTGAAGCTGCCGGCAGCGATTTCAGAAGTAGGCGGCGTGAGCCCCAGCCGCCAGCCGAACTGCTCCTGCGTCAGGATGGCCGGCGTCAATTTGGCACTTGCAGTTGTTGGTGCAGGCAGGTCGCCCAGAACGAACTGAGCGGCCGCCAGATAGAACTGCAACATTTTCGGATCCCAGAAGACGTAGGGATTGTGCGCGATCGTGCAGTAGAAAACGCGGCCCCGGCCATATTGTCGCACCCACGCCAGCGCGTAGTCGTTGTCCGCGCGTTCGAGCTTGCCGTAAGCCGGGCCCTGCTGCAGGTCTGTCTTCTCGGTGTCGATGCTAATGAGCACCCGCACGCGGTTACGGGAGTAAGGCTCATGCACGCGGAAGAACTCGTCACGGTAGTCGAAGCCCTGGCCGGCGAAGGCCTGGTTCACCGGGTGAGATGGGTCATCGAGCTTAATGAAAACGTGCTCATCGCTGGCACGGTGATTGGCGCCGCGCGCGCCGAGGCAAACGGCGAACTCGGGCCAATCTTCAATGGCGCCGGGCCATTTGGTGAAGGCCACCGATGTGCCGTGAACACCCATCAGCCCTCCGCCGCCATAGACAAACTCGATCAGGCTTTGCCTTAACGTGGGGTCTTCAAAGAGATTGCCGACTGTGTTGTTGAGAAAAATGGCGTCAAACTGCCTTAGATTTTCGCCCTTAAAGATGGATGGCTCTCTGCTGATAACCGTCTGGAAGGCGCCGGTTTTTTCGCCCATCATCGTAAAAGCCAGGTTGCAGGTAGATATGGAGCGGTGTCCACCGTATCCGACATTAAGGTCGAAGATCAAGAGCTTACGGGGTTTGCAAGGCGCAGCGATTGCTTTAGTGGGAATCGCCGCCTCAATCTTTTGCCGCTCCCCAGACTCGGAGACAACCTGGGCCTTTGCAGCGGCCGGCCCAAGTAACGGCGCCGCGAGGACGCCGGCTGCGCCGCCCAGAAAGTCACGCCGCGTGATAGAGTTCGTTGGTGTTATCGCTTTTCGCATAGACTCATTTCTCTTTTGCTTTTGCCGTGCTCACGGCTCGACACACAGGATTTGTTTCACGTCGCCACACCGTACCTCGTGCGACCCCGCAGCGGGCGCGAGCAGCCCTTTGAACACGATGTTCTTTTTTTCGTTCGGTTGCAGCCAGACCCAGCGCGTGGTCACTTGCTCAGCCACGACTGCCTCTACCTTCGCGAGCCCTTCTTTCACGCCATTCTCTAACATCACGCTCAACGAGTACGGTTTACCAGCAAGAAAACGGCTCTGGGAATCCTCGGCAATCAGTTCCAATCCTATGATGCGCGGCGCCACGGTAGGAAGGTCCGTGTCGCAAAGCAAGACATTCGCCACATCGTTTAATACCAGCGGATCGGGCGCACCAGGCGGGCGATGGAATTTGAAGCTATCCAGCGTAAGGCGCTCCACAGCGTCGCATATCAGCACAGGCCGCAAATCCTCCTTCTCACAGCGCAGCCGGACATTATCAAATTGGAGATTCCGGATATGCCGGGCATAGAAACCCCACGCCGGCAGCGGTCGGGCGTCAACGCCCGGCGATTTCACCGCCAGTCGCGCCTGCTCTTGCGTGCCGCCGCCTTTGAATTCGATGCTCACATCACGAAAAACTACGTTTGCGAACGGCGTTTCTGCCCAGCTTTCGACCGAAGAAGCGGCCCGATACGCGCCGGTGGCTGTCACCCGGCTGACAACGATGTTTCCTGCGGTATTACCGGTTTTCAGCGAAAAGTGAAAGGGCGTGGAAACGTTGTGCATGGTGACATCGGAGATAAGCACGTCATCGAGGCTGCCTTTGGTGGCGTCCCAGCCGCCAGGCTGCAGATTGAGGCCGGCCAGCATATTGTGCCGGTTCGACGTGTGGTGCGGATGTATGCCAGGTCCATAGAACAGGCAGTCGTGAATGATCAGGTGGGTCGCTGGGCCGATGAGCCGGACGCCGTTGCATGAGGAGTTCACAATGCAATCGGAAATCAGTGTGTTTTCCCAATAGCGTCCGGCAATGGAGTCGTCGCCTGTGAAGAACTGGCAGCCAACGATGCTAACGTCTCGGCAGGGGCGCTGCGGCGCTCCGCGGAAATGCACGCCGTCCCAGCCGCCGGTGATCTTGACATTGCGAATATCCACCTGGTCGCTGATTTGAAAAAAGATTGCATAGTTGGCCGAGTCCACGAAAGAAACGTCGCGAACCGTGACATTGCGACAGTTGACCAATACTAAGGTATGTGGCCCGCGCATTTTCTCCTCGCCGGTGGGATCGAAGACTTTGTTGCCATCGATCACGCCCTGCCCGGCAATCGCTATATCTTCTACTCCGTCGCCGAGGATTAACGCCCTGTGCCACTTGCCCCATCGCGCTTCGGGCATAAAAGCTGGAGGCGTGGGATGCTGGTATTGCGCCAGGTCCGTGGTGCCGATCAGCCTGGCGCCCGCGTCAAAAAACAGCGTGACATGGCTCTTGAGGTGCACCGTGCCCGACAGGTATTTGCCGGGCGGCAGCAGGACCTGGCCGCCGCCCGCCGCCGCACACGATTCAATCGCCTTATTTATCGCCGCGGTGTCCGGTGTTTTGCCATCGCCTGCAGCACCATAGTCTCGAATGGTGAACACGCCCGGTGTGGCGGCAATGTCTGTTTGAGCAGCGGCCATCAAAGCCGCCGTGACAAGCACTTGCGCGACAGCTTTTGACACGACGGCGCGAGGCCGCCAGATGTGATCCCAGTGCATCATAGGTCAAATTATAAGGCTTGAATCAGGTGGCGGCAATAATATAGACGCCGGCGCGAAAAAGTCCTTGTGAACTGCGGCGCCATAACTATAATGGCAAAAGTGCAGTGCCAATGGAGTGTCGCCCAGGAGTAAATCCTGACGCCGAGCACAAACGTAGGATATAAAACAACCATCAACTGGAAGGAGAAAAAAAGCTATGGGTCAAACCACGGCAAACACGTCGCGTCGCGAGTTTTTGAAAAATACTGGTCGGGTTGCCGCAGCCTCTGCGCTGGTGGGGGCGATCGGACCTAAGATATACGCCGGGGATGATAATACCATTAGCGTGGCTCTGGTCGGCTGCGGCGGGCGAGGCAGCGGCGCAGCATCGGAAGCCTTGTCGGTCAAGAACGGCCCGACCAAGCTCGTCGCCATGGCCGATGTCTTCGAGGACCGTCTTACGCGCAGTTATAAGAATTTGAAGAAGGAGCACGATAAACAGGTGGATGTGCCAGAGGACCGCAAGTTTGTCGGCTTCGACGGCTACAAAAAGGCAATGGATTGTCTTAAGCCGGGCGATGTGGCAATTTTTGCGACGCCGCCGGCTTTTCGCTGGGTGCATTTCGGGTACGCCATCGCTAAAGGCCTTAACGTCTTTATGGAAAAGCCGATCACGGTGGATGGGCCGAGCACACGCAAGTTCCTGAAGCTCGCGGAAGAGTCCGTCAAAAAGAACCTCAAAGTTGGCGTCGGTCTGATGGTTCGCCATTGCAGGGGCCGGCAGCAACTGCTCGAACGCATCAAGTCGGGCGAAATTGGAGACCTCGTTATGCTAAGGGCCTACCGGATGGGCGGGCGCGCGGCTACCTGCGGCCCTAAGCCGGCCAACACGAGCGAGCTGCTCTACCAGGTCCGCCTATTCCACAGCTTTCTGTGGGCCAGCGGCGGGATGTACAGTGATTACTATATTCACCAAATTGACGAGTGCTCCTGGATGAAGGGCGCCTGGCCAATCGAGGCCCACGCCACCGGTGGCCGCCACTACCGCGGCGATGCCGTCGACCAGAATTTTGACAACTATTCAGTCGAATATACCTATCCCGACGGCACGAAACTTTTCTACTACGGTCGCAACATCACCGGCTGCCAGGGCGGTTTCTCCAGCTATGCCCACGGCACAAAAGGCTCGGCCGTCATTTCCACATCAGGCCACACGCCGGGCAGAGTCCGCACCTACAAAGGGCACAAAATGGAGAAAGGCGACCTGATATGGGCGTTTCCGCAGCCCGAGCAGAGCCCTTATCAGCTCGAGTGGGACGACCTGATAGACGCCATCCGTCAGGATAAGCCCTACAACGAAGCCAAACGCGGCGCCGAAGCCAGCCTGGTCAGCTCAATGGGTCGGATGGCTGCCCATACTGGCCAGATAGTTACCTACGACCAGGCGATGAACTGCGAGCACGAATTTGCTCCCGATGTCGATAAGCTAACGATAGATTCTCCTGCCCCCGTGCAGGCTGGACCCGACGGCAAATATCCTGTCCCGCAGCCGGGCATCCTCAAGCAGCGGGAATACTGAAAGCGCAAAAGTGAAAACTAAAAGCGTAAAACTAAGGTTTTCCTCAGTTTTTAGTTTTACGCTTTACTCTTTAAGTTTCCAAGTATACGCCGGCGGTTTCAAGAGCCTTTCTTAAATTGGCGTACGGGAGGTCCCTTGTTCCACAGTTTTTGCCGGCGCAGAGAGCCGCCGCTGTGCCGGCAGCTTGGCCTTGTCCCATACAGCTCACGGTATTCCTGGTGGACATGTGGGCGTCGTGGTTCGAAGTGATCATCATACCGGCAGCCAAGAGGTTGTCTATTCCTGCCACGCGCAGCGCTCTGTAAGGTATTCCGTATGTACCGCCATTTTTTATCTGTAAGCGCGGCGCAGAATCGTGAAAACCATAAACCATTACGTCATCGTCAAAATGTCTGCCTTCGAGCACGTCTGAAAGCGTGATGTCGTAATCACAGGCTATCAGTCTGCCGCGCCTGACGCAAAGCTGCGGGCTCGTTCGGGCGATAAATGCCTTTTCACAGCCGGGCACATATTTTCTAAATAGTCCTATTGCTTTTGCCTGGCGTTTTCTTAGCTCCAATTCGGCTTTGGCCACTTCGTCTCTATTTGTGGGGCTTACGGGCATTTTGAGGTTCAGCTTGATGAACATAAAGTAGTTGTCGTAAACCGTGGTCGTAACCATTGACATGCCGATCTTGTCGGCCTGCTCTGCGAATTCAGAGGGAAGAGTCACCGTTCTGCCGTCCAACCGCACGATTTGCCCATCCTTTCCGTCGCGCAGGCCTTGGGCGTATTGGGTCAGGGCGTCGTGCGATTTGAGGAATTCGTAGTATTTCTCAACGCTTACGTTGGCAACGCCGATGCTGTTTGCGACCGCGTAATCGTTCGGCTCGCCGTATTTGGCGCCGGCGTAAGCGGCGAGGTCGCCGTATGCCGTGCAGTCCACGAACGATTTTGCGTAGAAAGCCTCTCTGCCGGACCGGCTCTCTGCGATCACGCCCTTAAGCCGGGCACCCTCCATAATCGCTCCCGTCAGAAGAGTATTGACGCATATAAAAACACCCGCCTCGGCGAGCATTTCGAAAGTGACGAGTTTGTACATTTCAGTGTCAATGGCGGTGCACACCGAATCGAAATCGTAGCCTTTGAGCATCTCAGCGTGCCCCGACGTGCCGCCGACTTTCGCAAGGCGGTCGATAATCTCCTGGGGAATCCCTCGGACGACCTGGCGTTTTTTGACCCCGGGAAAAGCCTTCCACAGGTTATAGAAGCTATGAAGGGCGGTGCCGCCTTCTACGACTGTTCCGCCCGGATAACCCTTTGCCTCTAATAATGCTGTCTTAGCGCCTTGACGGGCGGCGGCAAGAGCTGCCACGACGCCTGCGGTGCCGGCACCTGCTATGACGACGTCGAATTTCCTTACAGGCAGTTTTTTCGCCGGCTCTTGATAATTATCGCTGGATTCAGCGGTGGTTCTTGCCGGGCTGGCTTTTGCCAGGCCGGCATGCACACCCATTCCAAGCATTAGAACTTGTTTAGTAAAATCTCGACGATTCATTCTTATCCCCTTTCTTAACCTGAAGCATACCGCCAAATTCCCCAAATGGTATGCAGAAATCTGCATACCCTACGGCTTTCGTAATCAGTAGGGTATGCTCCGCATACCGCCAAATTCTAAGCCCACAGCATTTGGGTTTATACGGCAATTCTATCAGACCCGGCGTGTGGCGACTACTGTTTGCCAGGCTAATTTTGATGACCCGGCACCGCGTGTCTGGTATCATGTCGAAGTGAAGGAAAGAGCAGACATGGACCGAAGAGAGTTTATGAAGACCTCGGTGGTCGCAGGCGCGTATGCCATCCTTGGGACGCCCTGGAGCAGCGCCGCCGAGAGCGAGAAACCATGGTTCGACCGGCCTATGCGCTGGGCGCAATTGGTCTTAGTCGAAAACGACCCTGGCCAATTCGACCCGGAGTTCTGGCTGGATTACTTCAAGCGCATCCACGCCGACGGTGCTTGCCTGAGCGCAGGAGGCGTTGTCGCATATTACCCCACACAAATCCCGCTGCACCACCGAAGCGCCTGGCTCAAGGATTCGGACCCATTCGGCTATTTGGTAGGGGGATGCCGCAAAATGCAGATGGTTGTGATCGCCCGCACCGACCCGCACGCGACGTGGAACAATGTCTATGAAGCTCATCCGGATTGGATCGCAGTCGATTCAAAAGGGCAAAAGCGCCGTCACTGGTCTAACCCTGAATTATGGGTCACCTGCGCGCTTGGCCCGTACAACTTCGAGCTCATGACAGAGGTTCACGAAGAGATTATGAAGCTGTATCAGGTGGATGGCATATTCTCCAACCGCTGGGCCGGCCACGGCATCTGCTACTGTGAGCACTGCACGAACGGCTTCAAGGCGTTTTCTGGGATGGACCTGCCGCAGACGACCGACCGTCGTAGTCCAGCCCATCAAAGATACACGCAGTGGCGTATCCAGCGGCTGAAAGAGCTATGGTTTTTGTGGGATCGGACAATTCGCAAGGTGAGAGCCGCCTCACGGTATATTCCCAATGGATTTCCCGATAATATCGTCACAGGGGCCTTGGCAGATATTTTCTTCACGGATCATCAAGGAAGAAGCGGTGTGATTCCTCCCTGGTCGAACGGTAAGCGGGCGAAGGAGCTCCGCGCGACAATGGGAATGAAGCCACTTGGGGGCATATTCAGTATCGGCTTAGAAGAACCCCACAGGTGGAAGGACTCGGTGCAGAGTGAAGCAGAGGTCAGGATTTGGGCGGCGGAAGGAACCGCCAACAACATGAGGCCGTGGTTTGTCAAGTTTTCGGGCACGCTTTATGACAGGCGTTGGCTAAAAGTGGTCGAAAGAATTTATCAATGGCATTACCTTGCCGAGCCTTATCTGAGAAACGTTGCATCGCTCGCTCGCGTGGCGATGGTTTATTCCGAACAGACAAACCGCTACTACGGCGGCGAAAGATGGCAGGAGCGAAGCGATGGTCACGGGCTGGGAATGTACCACGCCCTCATCGAAGCGCGGATACCGTTCGAGATGGTAAACGACCGATTGCTCGACGCCGAGCATCTAAAGCCCTTCAAATTGTTGATTCTGCCCAACATCGCCGCCCTTTCGGAGGCGCAGTGCGAACAACTGAGGCAATACGTCCAGCGTGGCGGGGGTTTGGTTGCTACCTTTGAAACGTCTTTGTACGATGAGCAGGCGGAGCGACGGCGTGATTTTGGCCTCGCTGATTTGTTTGGAGTTTCCTATAACGACCGCATCGAAGGCCCAATGAGAAATTCATATCTGAGACTGAAAAGCGATTCAAAAACTGGTCGCTTTCATCCGGTGTTGAGTGGCCTGGAAGACGCGTACCGAATCATCAATGGGATTTGGCGGCTGGATGTAAAACCCAAGATAGACTTTCCTTCTCCCGTGACGTTGATCCCCGCTTATCCTGACCTGCCGATGGAACATGTTTATCCCAGGCAGCCGGATACCGATATTCGGGAACTATATTTACGAGAATTGGGGCAAAGCCGGATTACTTATGTCCCCTGGGACATAGACCGGACGTTTTGGGAGATCATGAATGTCGACCATGGACGGCTTCTGCGGAACATAGTTGATTGGACGGCAAACCAAGAGCCGCCGGTTCGAGTGGTGGGGCCCGGTGTCCTTGATGTCACCATTTGGCGGCAAAAACGGTCAATTACGGTTCATCTGGTCAATCTGACCAACCCGATGATGATGAAAGGCCCGTTTAGGGAATTCATTCCCATTGGCGAACAAAAGGTTCAGGTTCAAATTCCTCGAAGTGAAACGCTGGAAGGGGTCCACCTGCTTGTCAGCGACAAAACGCCGGATTACGAAATCAAAGATGGAATTGCCTCGCTTACTGTACCCTCGATTTTGGACCACGAGGTGGTAGCGTTGCGTCTACGTACATGATCCCTTGCAGTCATTACAATGAGTTCCACAAAATTGTAGGTTAGGCATATATTACTTAAGGAAATCCGTTTTTTGATTTTCTTAAGTGATCGCTTAACTATTTGTCAGAGAACAGGTTACTGTTTAACAAGAAAAAACAAACCCCCTTTTTTCTTGTCAAAGTATGCCTAACCTGCAATTTTGCAGAAGCCTAGTCATTACAGAGAAAGGAGGTTCGCTATGACCAAGAGACTTGCCCGCCTTACGCGCGGCGGGGTTGGGCGGCGAGAGTTCTTAGGCGCCATTACAGCCGGTGCGATGCTGGACTCTCTTGCCGTGGCACAAGAAACGAAAGACCAGGCCGTAACAAGTGAGCGTGAGGTGCGGCTGGAGTTTCTTCGCCCGAAGGAACTCAAAGAGGCACAGAGCGTATGCCCAACCATCTTTCAGCCGCTCGGAACAATTGAGTGGCACGGGGTGCACAACGTGGTCGGTGTCGACTCGGTGAAGGCACATGCACTTTGCGTTCGAGTAGCCAGGAGGGCGGGGGGCTTGGTCGCGCCGCCGCTCTATGGCGGTGTCGGCGGCGTGGACCAGCCGCATACGTTCGTCATGGAGCCGGAAGATAGCGTTTTTTCCAAGCTCCTTCGGCCGTGGCTTGAGCAGCTCTGCCGGGAAATGGCCCGTGACGGATTCCGTGCGATCATCATTCTCACCGGCCACTACGGCGCGGCACAGCAGATAGTGGTGCGCGAAACGGCGGTTCGGATGAGCCGTGCTTTGGGAATTCCTGTGCTCGGCACGCCTGAGTATATGCTCGCGCTGGATGTAGGCTATACCGGTGATCACGGAGCATGGGGTGAGACCTCGCTCATGATGCATCTCTATCCGGGGACAGTCGACCTTTCGCAGCTTGGCGAGCCTCCGCACAAAGGCGTCGGCGGGCGTGACCCAAAAAAAGAAGCCTCAGCCGAAGACGGACGCCTAATCGCTGAGACGATAATCTCACGACTTGCGGTGCTAGCACAAAAAATGCCGACCTGGGACTATAAGACGCTCGATAGTTTCATCGACGCCGAGGCGACACTGGTCGCCAAGCAGCTCTCAGCGCCGAGGGGCAAGGATGCCATCTGGACCGCGTGGCGCAACATAGGCCGCGCTATGCGTGACTATGGCAAGCAGCTTGCTGAAGGGCGTTTCGAGGAGATCAAAACTTCGGTCGCTGAATTGTAGCCTGTAAGCTGCCGTGTCATCCTGAACGAAAAACGCTCGTCCTATTCTAATACGACTTCCTGCACGCCGGCTGACCACTTTTCCTGCAAGGCGATTTCGATTTTGACCGCATCGGTCTTTACCGGCTCAAAAGTAACTTTGTTGAAGGTGTCCTTAACCGTACAGTATGGGGCGTTGTTGTTTATCGGCTTGAAGTTGCCTTCGGCGTCGCGATACAGCACCTTCCAGGATTTGGGCACACGGCACTCGCCCCCGCCGGTATCGTCGAACCAGTAGACCTTGACGCTGGAGAGTTCATGCTTTTGTTCCCATTCAAACTGGAGCCATTCGGTTGTGCCTTTATGAGGCCAGAAGTCAAGCTGCAGGGCCGATGAGTCGGACGAGCTTTCCGGCAGTATCTGATCCTTGACGGCATCCAGAGAAACATGCACGAACGAGGCGGTGGTCTTGCTTATGTACGTCAGCGTATCTGCCGGTTCTGGCCGAGCGGCCTGTGGATTTCGAGCCGGCCATACCGTCATCTGGCCTCGACCCCGATGAGCCCAGGCATAGTACGGAATAGCGGTAAATTGCTTTTCGCCAGCCAGTACAACTTCACCATCAGCCGTGCGTTTGGCTACACGGGCATTGCCGGTAATCACCACAACGCTGTTCAGCAGCTCTGGCCTGTATTCAGCTTTAATCTCCGCTTCGTCTGGGATGACCAGGTTTAACACCTTACCGTCGTTGTCGGGCCATTCAAGGCAGAAGACAATCGGCCCACGCTGTAGGGCCACCTTGTCCTGGTCGGCTTTAACGTTCGGATGGGCGATGACCCTTCGGACCGGCAGGGGCAGGTTCAGCTCAATCGTGTCGCCTTTCTGCCATTTGCGCTCGATGCGGGCAAATCCCTTCTCGATGCTCGGCGACACGTGCTGGCCGTTGATCAGAAGTTGCGGTTCGTTGTGCACCGCCGCAAGAAATTGATAGAGGTCGCTCGGCACTGGTTGATTTTTTGCCCAGCCGGGGATGCGAACATAGATGGCAAAGGTGGCGGCGTTTTCCGGCTCGACCCTGATATTGACTGTGCCCTGCCACGGATACCGGGTCTGCTGAGTCAGCTTGACCTTGTTGCCGGCTGTTTCAATCACAGCGTCGCCGCCAATAAATAGGTTCACATACACATCATCGTTCTTATATGCGTAGGCGTAGGCCGGCACAGAAGGCACGAAGCGGGCAACGTTCGACGGGCAGCACGCACAGCCAAACCATGGGCTTCGGGCGTGCTGGCCGGTGGATTCCAGAGGGTTCGGATAGAAGAACAGATCGCCCTGCATCGAAATCCCCGATAACGCGGCATTATACAATACTCGCTCCAGGACATCGATGTACTTGGCGTCGCCGTGCATCAGGAACATTCGATGGTTCCAGAGGATGTTGGCAATGGACGCACAGGTCTCGCAGTAGGCGGTCATATTTGGCAGCTCGTAGGCCCCGGCGAAACCTTCGTGTCCGCCGGCTGCCCCGATGCCGCCTGTAACATATAACTTGGTGTCGAGGACGTCTTTCCATATCGCGTCAATGGCCTTGATATATTCCATGTTGCCGGTCAGCGCCGCGACATCTGCCATGCCCGTGTACATATACACCGCCCGTACCGAATGTCCTACGGCCTCGGTCTGCTCGGTGACGGGCTTGTGGTCCTGGGCGTATGTGCCGTAGAGTCCGCCGTCGCCGTTGGGCCCGCGGTTGCCTTTGCGGCCTCTCTGGTCCAGGAGGAACTTGGCCTGGTCCAGGTACTTCTGGTCGCCGGTGACACGATATAGCTTGCAAAGCCCGATTTCGATTTCCTGATGTCCCGGCGGGTCGGTGCGCTTGCCAGGATTCAACGTGTTACATATTAAGTCCGCGTTTTTCTTGGCGACATTCAGAAATGCGTCGTCACCAGTGACCTGGTAATGCGCAACCGCTGCTTCGTACATGTGCCCCATGCAATACTGCTCATGATTCCACTGAATGTTTGTCCAGCGTTTTTCGGGCTGCTTCTCGGGCAAAGAGTAGAAGGTGTACAGGTATCCGTCATCCCATTGGGCGGCCTTCAGTATCGTGACCAGCTTGTCCAAGTACAGCCGCATCATCGGTTCAGGATGCACCTGGAGAGAGTACGCGGCGCCTTCCATGATTTTGTAGACATCAGAGTCGTCGAAGTTAATCCCTTCGTGTTTTCCTTGCCGCAGTCCCGCTGCCTTTTCGAAGTTCCTGATTCTGCCGGTCTCCTCGCACTTGCCGAAGGCGTAAGGGATTGTAACCTTACGGCTGGTCTCAAGTCGCGGCGTCCAGAAGTCGTCCTGGACGCTGACCCTGTTGAAGGGCACCGGTTTGATGCTGTAATCTCGCTTCAGTTCAGTTTTTTCCTCTTTCGCTGGGCATAACACCGCTGATAGGACACATATTACGGAGATCGCGAAAGTGGCTGCAAGTAGTTGCTTTTTTCGTAGCATTGGGATCACCCTTTATTGAACGCTATTCTGATTGGATTCTTGCCGGATGATAACTACTGATACCCTTTTCTGCAACTGCATATTGATCGAGTCCAGATGGATTTGGTATGCTGATGTGATAAAGAGGCGGGCAAAGACAGATTGAAGGAGAATAGGAAATGACATCTCGGCTCAGCCGTCGCAGTTTTCTCAGCAGCACTACACTTGGTGGGATTGGCTTGTTGATCCTCAAAGACAGCCGCGCCGCTCGCAGTTACCAGGCCAACGAAAAGATCAATGTGGCTCTGGTCGGCGTCGGCGGGCGCGGCCAGTGGTTCGTGGATACGATCCCGCGGATGGAGAACGTGGTTGCCCTGTGCGATGTGGATAGCCGCAGGATAGACGAGGCGTTTAAGCGGTGGCAGGAACGTTTAGCCGTCGCCGGTACGCCTGCCCTGAGCCTGCCGAACGGGGCGACGGACCCCGCGATGCATCGCGGGGCTAACCTAACCGAGAATAAGCCGAAGGCGTATCGGGACTTTCGCCGGATGCTGGATGAAATGGGCAAAGAAATCGACGCGGTCATTGTTGCTACGCCAGACCATACCCACGCGGCGGCATCCGCTGCTGCCATCAAGGCCGGCAAGCACGTCTTCTGCGAGAAGCCGCTCACCCGCACGGTCGGTGAGTCCCGCGCCTTGCGTGAGCTTGCCCGCAAGCACAAGGTAGCCACGTCTATGGGTAATCAGGGCACCGCCAGTGGGCCATTCCGCCGGGCACTGGAGTTAATCCGCGACGGCACGATCGGCCAGATCAAGGAGGTGCACGTCTGGAACACGGGCGGCGGCGCGGACCGCAAACAGCCGCCCGGAGAGGAGGCTGTGCCCAACTGGCTAAATTGGGACCTATGGCTTGGCCCGCCAGCTTTCCGTCCCTACCATCCGGAGTGGCTGAACCGGAATCTCTGGCGTGACTTCGGCACATGTCAGCTCGGCAACTGGGCCTCGCACAGCGCGAACCTGGCGTTCATGGCCTTGAAGGTGCACGAACTCTGGCTGGGTAGCCAGGCTAAAGATTCTCGCCCCATCATCCGAGTTGAGGCAAAATCCTCGGGGATCAATAGGCTCTCGTTCCCGCGCTGGGAGATAGTAACGTGGGAGATACCGGCGCTCGCCGAGTTCCCGCCCATTACGTTCACTTGGTATAATGGTGTTTCTGCCGGCGTCCGCGAACTGCTGGAAGGTCTTATCGGCGATGGCCTCGACTGGGGCGACAAGAAGGAAAAGAAGTGGATGGACCACGCTGGCGCAATAATCGTCGGCGCCAAGGGCCGCATTCACACGACAGGTCACAACATGACCTTCCGACTCCTGCCGCAAGAGCAGTTCGCCGGTGTCGATACGGACAGGCCTGTGAAAGTCGAGCCGTCTCGCGGGCATGAGATGGACTGGTTCATTGCGTGCCGGGGCGGCAAGCCAGCCTGGGCCAACTTTGACTACGCATCGGCGCTCAACGAGTTCCTTATGCTCGGCAACGTGGCTACCCAGTTCGAGGGCAAGCTCGAATTTGATCCGATCGCTATGAAAATCGTCAATAACGCCCAGGCCGATGTCCTGTTGCGGCCGGAATACCGCCAGGGTTGGTCTCTGTAAGAAGGGATCTGCTATGAAAATGCAAAATCGCATGTTTCTGTGCTTGCTTGTCACCCTAGCGCTGTCGTGCAGGTTATTTGCTGCGGAGCAGATTCCCGTGCAGCAGGCCAAGAAGATCGCCGAAGCTGTGCCCGCCAACGCTCGTGCCGTCCCCACGAAACCTCGGCGTGTGCTCATCTGGATTACGCCGACCGATGCCGATGGATTCGACCAGCTCACCACAAGCATGGCCAAAGAAGCGTTCAAAAAGTATGGCACGGACAAGGTCGCTGTTGAGCAGGTCCTGCAATGTAGGGTATCGCAGGCTCTGCATACCAGTTTCCTGCATTGGGTCGTAGGGTATCGCAGCCTCTGCATACCATTTGCGGAATTTGGCGGTATGCACAGCATACCCTACGCCATCGCCGCGAACCGGCATTGGTCACTGTTCCCGAAGATTCTCGGCGGCACCTTTACCGGACATCCGTGGAACGAAGAGGTGGGCATTACGGTGGAGGAGCCGAGCCATCCGCTTGTGGCGGCATTCGGCGGAAAGGATTTTCGCCTGGCCGACGAGATTTACCAATATGGCGACCCTTACGACCGCAAGGGCGTGCGCGTGTTGCTCTGCCTGGACCCGCAGCGCACGAATATGGGCGTAAAATGGATTGACCGGCAAGACAACGATTTCGCTCTGGCCTGGGTGAAGTCCTCTTGCAGGGGCCGAATCTTTTACACGTCTTTCGGGCATCGCACCGAGCTATTCTGGAATCCGCAGATACTCCAATTCTATCTGGATGCTATCCAGTTTGCGACAGGTGATTTGCAGGCGCCGACCGCTCCGCGTGGCGAGCGGAAGGCTGCGCGTGCGCCTGGGCCGACTCCGCCGGAGGTCAGGGCCGCCCCGCACACCAAACCAAAAATGGTGGGCATAGCCCACCCTACAAACCCGCTCTTTCTGCGGCACTTGCTGGCTGGAATTCAATTCGCAATCGGTGATTAGGCGTTCTTTGTTCACAGTTCGTTGTTCATTGACTGTGAACGATGAACGAGGAACTATGAACGAGTAAGGGGATCGACAATGACGATACAAAATGTCAACAAAGGTGCCGAATGGCAAAATCTGACGCGTCGGGAATTCTTGACGACCAGTTGTATGACCTTATCCGGCGCGGGCGTCGGTTTGATGGCGCAAGGGCTTTCGGGTAAAGAAGGCCCAAAACCTGCAGAAATGCCGGACATCGATCCGGGATACGTGGGGCCTCAATTCTTCGACAAACGTGAGCAGGATGCGCTGCTGGAGGTGCTGGAGTCCGGCTCGCCATTCCGCTTTTGGGGGCCTGGCCAGCCGGTGAAGGTCCTACGTTTTGAGCAGGATTTCGCCAAGTATATGGGCACGCGCTTTGCGCTGGGCGTAACCTCGGGCACCGCGGCTCTGGATTGCGCGGTGGCAGGTCTTGGCGTCGGGCCGGGCGATGAGGTAATAGTGCCGGCTTACACGTGGTGGTCGGACTATACTTGCGTTATCCACGCGGGGGCGTTGCCCGTCTTTGCCGACATCGACCGCACCTTTAATCTCGATCCCGTGGACTTCCAGCGGAAGATCACTGCCCGCACCAAAGCCGTTATAGCCGTCCACCTGCTCGGCGGACCCTGCGATATGGACCCGATTATGGAGGCGGCACGCAAGCGCGGCCTGGCGGTCCTGGAGGATTGTGCACAATGCGTGGGCGGCTCTTATGGGGGGAAAAAATTAGGATCCATCGGCGACGTGGGCATCTACAGTTTTCAGATCAACAAAATGATTACCTCCGGCGAGGGCGGGGCGGTGGTAACAAGCGATCCGGTCATTTACGAACGGGCGGCTCGCTTCCACAATATGGGCACGATTCAGCAGCTTTTTCTTGACCGTGTGGGGTCCAGCCGGGTGCAAACATTCGCGGGCGAGAACTTCAGGATGAATGAGTTCACAGGAGCGGTGCTTGGAGCGCAGTTGACTAAGCTCGACTCTATGGTCGCTCAGCTCCGCCAAAATGCCGAGGCCATCTACAGCGGCATTAAAACGCTGCCGGGCATTCGTCTGCGCCATCGCCCCGACCCGGACGGCGACATCGGTTACGGCGTCTATTTCCAGATGAAAGATAAAGCCTCTCGCGACCGCTGCATCCGGGAGTTGAGGATGCGGAAGGTTCCGGCATCTACGCTGACGGGGTCGGTCCTGCTGCCGGTCGAGGAATCGGTGATAAACAAACGAGCCCGGCATCCTGACTGGCCGTCGTTCAGCAGCCCACAGGGCAAGCAAATTAAATATGGCCCTGACAGTTGCCGACAGACGCTGGAGATATTCGACTGCTTTGTCCAGGTCCGCATCGGGGCGAAATACACCCAGCGGATCAACGACTATATCATTGATGCCATCCGCCAGGTTTATCAATTGCTGGCGTGATCCTGCACCTGGGCAGACCTCAATCGGCGACGCAGTTGGTCCAGCAGCTCTGTGCTCAGCCGGAAACGGCCCAATTCTCCGGAGTCGCGAAGTCGAACTTGCTGGCTTTCTACGCGGCCCCCTGGCAGGGCGAAAGCGACATCCACGTAGCCCGCACCGCTTTCCTCTCGCCGGACTTGCCCAACTGCAATCGCCCATTGGCTTGCGGTCGCTTCGGCTGCTGCTTTGGCAAGTTCCTGTACTTTTTGGCTGCCCCGCACCAATTGTCCGGCGGCGATAGACACGCCTTTGTCGGGGGTCTGTCCCGGCGTAACGGGGGCAATTGGTGCGGGGCTGCCGGCCCAACGGTCGTCGGGCACGCCGAGCAGGCGGCGAAGTTTCTCCACTGTTGGAGCAGCATACGCGCCGGCCAGCACTTGGTGTGCGGTGTCCGCGCTACTTAGTGCTACGGTCAGACTCCCGGCGCTGCCGACTTCTGCCAGTGCCAGCGTCGCCTTGCGCGCTTCCAGCAGCTTCACGACGTGTTCTTCCAGGGACGTGTCACTATCCGCGTAAATATAATCGCCCAAGTATTCCGTAATTTTCTGTTTCAGGTCTTGCAGCCTGGCTCTGTCGCCCGGGGTGTCGTCGGGCAGTGAAAAGGTGAAGTCGACCCGGCTGCCTTGGAATTGCGAGGAAACCGTGACATCGGGCGATAGCGGCACGCGGTCCGTGAGCGTCTGGTCAATCTGGGACTGGCCGAGGCCCACAAAGCGCAGCATCAGCGAGCATCCGGGTAGTCGTGTGCCGAATCGACGGCTCAGATACGGCACCATCTGATCGCGGACCATAGCCTGCAATTCGCCCGGCGGCCCCGGCAGCGCGGCGATCACGGTGCTATCCGTTTCAAAAACCAGGCCGACAGCCGTGCCGCTGGGATTCTTAAAATACGTGCCGCGCGTTGGAACCAGCGTCTGTCGGCGCAGATTAGCGCGCAGCTCGGCAGGTTGCGCGCCGAATCGCCGTGCCAACTCCTGCAGCACCTGGGCGTGTTCCTTTATCGGGATTCCTGTGAAATCGGAGAGCACTTCGCGGGTAATGTCGTTTGCAGTGGGGCCAAGGCCGCCTGTGACAATCACCAGAGCCGCTTTGCCCGTGGCAAAACGAAGCGCCTCTGTCAGGTCGGCCTGGTTGTCATCCACACACATCGAGCCGACACAGGAAAGGCCCAGTGGGCGAAGAGTCCTGGTGAGGAAGTACGTATGCCCGTCCTGGTAAGCACCCGCCAGCAGTTCCCCGCCGGTGACGATTATCATATAGCGGGTCCTGATTAGCCCTGCCACCTGTGGGCAGGGCTCGCCCCCGGCACAGGTCCGGGGGCTAAACATTCCCCCAAAGGCGGGTAACAGTCCGATTGGGAGTATCAGCAGCAGTATGTGCCTGGCACGTTGTTTTTCAATCATAATTCAGACGCTTTCAGGTGTGGGATGGACCCACGGCTCGCGGTACGGCCGGCGCAGCAGACGGTTCGCCTCCTCGTCACCAACGACCCGGCCATTTTCAGGGTCCCAGGTGAGCGTTCGCCCGAGCTGGCATGCGATGTTGGCCAGAATGCACGCGGTAGCTGTAATGTAGCCCTGCTCAATGTCAGACACGGGCTTGCCGCGCGATTCGATCGCCGCCAGGAAATTCTTGTAGTGCCGGCGCATAGCTGAGGCCACGTGGCGTTCCAGGTCCTTCTCGGTCTTGTCCTCTGGGAATTGGTCATACTCATACAGAACGTCGCCGTGGGCCGGTTTGCCCTGGCCGCGAGGAATGAAATCGTACTTATGGACGTCGGCCTTGAGCGTTCCCTTTTCGCCGTAGATGAACGCCGCCCAGGGATATTGGGGATCGGGCGTATCGCCCCAGGTGCGATGCGTCCACACGACAGGCAATTCGCCGAAGTCGAAGGTGGCCGTCTGAGTATCGGTGATGTTAGCCTTACTTTCCTTGTCCACCAGGATGCCGCCGGAGGAGCTGACGCGCTTTGGCCAGCCCAGATCGAGCATCCAGCGGACCATGTCGAGCATGTGCACGCACATATCACCCACGATGCCGTTACCGTACTCCATGAACGCCCGCCAGCCTCGTGGGTGGGCAATTCGGTTGTAGGGACGCATCGGCGCCGGCCCGGTCCACATCTGCCAATCAAGGTAATCAGGCGGGTCCGTGTCGGGCGGATTGCCGCGGGCCCGCATGTGATAGTAGCAGCAAATCTCGACATAGGCGATCTTACCGAGCAAGCCCTCTTTGATGATTCTGTCGCGTGCTTCGACCAAGTGCGGCGTACTGCGGCGCTGCATATTGACCTGCACGACCCGGTTGTACTTTCGGGCCGCGGCGAGCATTGCCTGGCCCTCGACCACGTCGGCACAGACGGGCTTCTCGACATAGACATCGGCCCCCGCCTGGACAGCCGCGATCATTGCCAAAGCGTGCCAGTGATCGGGCGTGGCGACGTGCGCGATGTCAAGCTCTTCCTGTTTGAGCATCTGGCGGTAGTCGCTGTAGGTGCGGGGCTTTTTCTTCGATGCCTGGCGCTCGGCTACAATCTCGGCGGCCTCGGCCAGCATCTTCTTGTCTACATCACACAGCGCAACCACCTCAGCAGGGGCGACCTGAAGCAGGCGTAACAGGGCGCTCTTGCCATACCAGCCGCAGCCGATTAGCCCGACACGTTTCGGCTTCTGGCTGGCAAACACCGCCGGATAGCTGCCGATGGCTGACAAGGCCAGCCCGGCTGCACTGGCTTGAAGGAACTTGCGACGATTCATGGCGTTTCTCCTAATCCGGACGAGCCGGAACCAAATAGGTGTATTATGAGTTCTCAAAAAATCGAAGTTGGGCATACTTTGAAAAGCAAAAAATGCGTCAGCATTTTCGCTACCCGAACAATCTTCTTATGTCTTCGTCTGTGATCGTTTCATCAGGCCTTATGGCCTCTCCTCTTTGTCGGCGGAGGTGCTCGAAAAATTCCTTCACATTTCCAGGAGCCGATTGGATAGCCAGTCCCAACGAATATCTCATCAAAGAGATGTCTGCACCGTCAAGTGCTCCTTTTATCAGCCCTGTCTCTGTGTCTTCTTGGCTTTCCATCTGCTCATCGAATTTGTCCAACACATGCTGCATACTGCCATACTCTATCTGGTCATCAGCAATCGGCCTGTTCGTTATCGCAGAGTAAGGCAGGTGCATCGATCGCAGAAGATATACAGCGTCAGGCGGCATTTCATGTGCGTGCTCAAAGCCTTCCTTAAACTCTATTCCACCATAATGGGGCGGCAGCAGTATATGTGGTCTTTGAAGCAGAACCATGCCTTTTCTTACGATGGTCCGGTCCTTAAATCGCGCGTGTTCGGCCACCAGCACGTATGGCAGTTCCATATCGCCAAACGTGAAAAGCATCCTTCGGTACTGCCTGATTACCTCAGTTGCCTTCCAGTATTCCTTGAATTTTTCTCTGGGTTTCACGAGCCTCACTCTTATTCAGAATTTAGAATTGAGAATTAAGAAAGCCTGATTCCCAATTCTGCATTCTAAATTCTTAATTCTAAATTCCTCGATTGTCAATTGTCGATTTGCAATTTTGCACCTGGGCTGCTATAAGTATGAAAACTCCCATTGAGACTGCTGAGAAATACAGGCCGTCTCGGAGGCACAGAGAGTGCAACTGTTCATTATCGTTGGCTTTATTGCGTTAATTGTGGTCCTGGGCATCGTGGGCTATGTTAGCGCCCGGAAACGCCGCGAGGCGATGACTGCTCTGGCAGCCAAGCTCGGTCTGCGGTTCGACCCTAACAAGAACTGGGACCTGGCTAAACGTTACCAGTTCCTTGATAAACTGCGGGCGGGGTCAAATCGCTACGCATTCAATATTATGGCCGGCAACTATCAAGGCCACGATGTAAGCCTGTTTGACTATCACTATGAAACCCATTCCACAGACTCCAAGGGACACCGCCAAACCCACCACCACTATTTCTCTTGTTTCATCTTGCACCTGCCGGCATTGTTTCCGGAACTAGTCATCGGGCCGGAGGGTTTTTTCTCAAAGATTGCCCAGGCACTGGGGTACGATGACATCGATTTCGAGTCGCATGAATTCTCCCGCGAGTTCTGCGTCCGGTCCGCTGATAAGAAGTTCGCGTATGATGTGTGTAATGCCCGTATGATTGAGTACCTCTTGTCGAATACCGACCTGACTATAGAGATCGAGGGCGACGCACTTGCCATTTCATTCAGCTCCCAGTTGTCGCCGGAGCACATAGAGCCGAATTTGAATCGGCTCATCACATTAAGGTCGCTCATGCCGGAATACCTATTTTCTCCGAGGTGATTATGGTGGGACTACTGATTCTGATCGTGGTAATCTTTTTGCTGCCGGTCATTTATGTAGTGCTAACCTACAATACGCTGGTAGCTCTTGGCAACCACATTCGTGATGCTTGGAGCAACATCGACACGGAACTGAAGCGGCGGTATGACCTGATCCCTAATTTGGTGGCTACGGTCAAAGGGTACGCGGCCCACGAAAAGGAAATACTCGAGCGTGTTACTTCCTTGCGGGCACAGTGCCTGGCCAGCCAGGGTGCTCCCCACGAGCAGGCTGTAGATGAGAACCAACTGGTGGACGCGCTGCGGCAGCTTCTGGCAGTTGTGGAGAACTACCCTCGGCTTAAAGCGGACCAGCATTTCCTGAAGCTCCAGCAGGAACTGGTTAACACGGAGGACCGCATCCAGGCAGCGCGGCGTTTCTTCAACGGAAATGTCCGCGACTATCGCAACAAATGCCAAATTTTTCCGAGTAGCGTTATCGCCGGCATATTTGGTTTTGAGCCGCAAGAGTACTTTCAGGTGCACCCATCAGTCCGTGAGGTTCCTGATGCGGACTTTGGATAATATGTGGGTGATTCAGGCTTGGATTTCCGATTGCTGTATACCGATACTACGACTCAGTCAACAATCTTATAAACCACGTCACCCTTTCTTACCCGCTCGGTTATCTTCACACCGACAGAGTCACCGGCCTGAGCCTGCTCAACGGCTACGTTGTCAACCTGCATTGATCCGACATTCACTTCGAGGTCGGTAGTATGACCCTTAATGTGGATGACATCGCCCAATTTTAAGGGTTCGGTCAACTGGATAGCGGCTACTAAAGGTCGGGCAAAGAAATCTGCTACCTTCCCAATCTCCTGCTCAGACATTTGTATATCTCCATTAGATTCTAATTGCTTGCTTTTGACTCGGATTAAGCTATCTGGTATTGTAACCAATCACTGTTGCAAGGCAAGCCAGAACCTGCTTGGGACAGACTATATGTACAACAAGGTTTACAGAAGCGATTTTCTATTGCTGCTGGCGGCTTTCATCTGGGGAACGACCTTTGTCGCGCAGCGCAAGGCAATGGAGTATGTCGGTCCTATGACTTATAACGCACTACGTTTTGCTCTGGGTGCAGTGACACTTTTGCCTGTGATTGTGTGGCTGCGTATAGTCGGCGGCAGGGCTGAGCAGGCAAACTGGGGGCGGCCTATGATATTGGGAGCCTCGCTTGCCGGGCTGGCGCTATTCGCTGGCGCATCTTTCCAGCAAGTGGGCTTGGTTTATACGACGGCAGGAAAGGCAAGCTTTATCACAAGCCTCTACGTCGTGATAGTTCCTATTATGGGCTGGTTTCTCGGGCAACGGTGTCAAACCGCAGTGTGGCTGGGCGCAATCCTGGCAGTTGCCGGATTGTATCTACTGAGTATGACAGAATCGTTCACAGTGGGGCGGGGGGATCTGATGGTTCTGGTCAGCGCGTTTTTTTGGGCTGTGCATGTGCTGCTGATTGGCTATCTTGCGAAACAGGCAAATCCTGTGCGCATTGCCTGCATACAATTCTTCACTTGTTCGGTTCTTAGTCTGCTGATGGCTGGGCTTACTGAACGTGTCAGCGCTGGGGCTATCCGGCAGACGGCGGTTCCAATCCTCTATGGCGGGGTGTTGTCCGCCGGGGTAGCTTTTACTTTGCAGGTGGTCTCTCAGCGGACCTGTCCGCCAGCGCACGCGGCGATTATTATGAGCCTGGAGACTGTGTTCGCCGCTCTATCGGGCTGGGCAATACTCGGTGAGAGATTCCAGTTGCGGCAAATTGTAGGATTTGCACTAATGCTAACGGGATTCCTGGTTGTGCAACTGCCGCGATTGTTATCGTTGCAAGAACGGCCATTGCGGCATAAAATATGATTGGGAGAAAAATATGAACCTAACATGCCATTTATTGACATGCCTTACTGTTGTCATTGGCCTGGCATGGCTAAACGCACAAGCCTATGCAGATGCTTTGGCCGAAGGCCAGACAAGAGAAAAGGTCCAGCCGGTCATTCCGCTGAAAGCGCAGGCTTTCCGTCTGGAGGACGTTCGCCTGCTTGAAGGTCCGTTCAAGCGCGCGATGGAGCTTGACCGAGCGTACCTGCTGTCGCTGGATGTGGGTCGGCTGCTGCACAACTTCCGCGTCAATGTCGGGCTGCCTTCTTCAGCCAAGCCGCTGGGCGGCTGGGAAGAGCCGAATTGTGAGCTGCGAGGGCATTGTGCCGGACATTACCTGTCTGCGTGCGCGATGATGTACGCCAGCACCGGCGACAAGGCGCTCAAAGAGAAAGGTGATGCTGTAGTCGCTGGCCTTGGCGAGTGCCAGGCGAAAATCGGCAGCGGTTATCTGAGCGCTTATCCGGAGGAGTTCATAGATAGAGTCGAGGCGCTCAAGCGAGTGTGGGCGCCGTACTATACCCTACATAAGATCTACGCCGGCTTGCTTGACATGTACGTCTACTGTGACAACCAGCAGGCGCTCCAGGTGTGCGAAAAGTTTGCCGATTGGGTCATCTCTCGCAATGCCCGCTTATCCGACGAGCAGATGCAAAAGATGCTCGGCACCGAGCATGGCGGAATGAATGAGGTCCTGGCTAATCTTTACGGCCTCACCGGCGAGCAGAAGTATTTGAAGATAGCACAGCGTTTCAATCACATGGCGGTCATTGGCCCCGCTTCGGAGCGGCAGGATAAGCTAACCGGTTTGCACGCCAACACCCAGATACCAAAATTCGTGGGCACGGCCCGGCAGTACGAGCTTACGGGCCAGCAGTGGCTCAAGACCGCTTCGGTATTCTTCTGGGATACCGTCGTTAACGAACGTTCTTATGTAATTGGCGGACATAGCGACGGCGAGGGTTTCTCGCCAAAGGAAAGGTTGTCCGAGGCCCTCGGCCCCAATACCACCGAGACCTGCAACACTTACAACATGCTCAAGCTTACGCGACATCTATTCTGCTGGGAGCCGGCAGCCGAGTATGCCGATTATTACGAGCGGGCACTTTACAATCACATCCTGGCATCGCAGAATCCCGAAACAGGCATGATGTGCTACTATGTGCCTCTGCGGTCGGGGTCGAGGAAGGTATATAGTGAGCCGCTCAACTCCTTTTGGTGCTGCACCGGCACGGGTATTGAAAACCACGCAAAATACGGCGACAGCATCTATTTTCACGATGACGACAGTTTGTGGGTCAACCTGTTGATCGCCTCAGAGCTAAACTGGAAGGCAAAGGGTCTGACGCTCCGCCAGGAAACGAATTTCCCCGAGGAAGGTAGCAGCCGGCTTGTATTTGCCTGCAAGCAACCTGTCCAGTTGAATCTGCTTGTTCGCCATCCTTACTGGTCTGTATCGGGTTTTCAGATCAGTGTGAACGGCCAGGCAATCCCTGATGTCTCGTCGCCAGGAAGCTATGCGAGCCTGTCGCGGACGTGGAAAGGCGGCGATACGGTGGAAATCCGACTGCCATTTGGTCTGCGCACAGAAGGTTTCCGCGACAATCCACGGCGGATTGCCTTTATGAATGGCCCGCTTGTGCTCTGTGCCGAAGTCAAGCCCAGCGCGAGTTACCCGGCTATCGTGGCCGAACCTGACCGGATCGCCTCGGCCGTCAAACCCATCGCTGATAAACCATCCTATTTTGCAGTTTCATCGGAACTCTTGCGTGTATTGGGTGACACCAATGCCGTCAGTATCACGCTGGAGCCTTTCTATCGTATGCACGGCGGCCGGCGCTACATGGTTTACTTTGACGTGTTCACCCCTCAACAGTGGCGAGAGAAAGAAGAAGCTTACAAGACGGAGCTTATCCGTGAAAAGGAGCTCCAGACGCGCACGGTGGATGACGTACGGCCCGGCGACAAGCAGAGTGAGCGCGAACACAACTTGCAGGGCGAGAAGACAGCATCTGGCGTTTTCTCGGATCGTAGGTGGCGCCACGCAACAGACGGCGGCTGGTTCAGCTACGATGTCAGAGTGCTGCCCGACCAGCCGCAGGAATTATCCGTCACCTATTGGGGCGGAGACAGTGGCAACCGCGTCTTCGATATACTCGTAGATGACGCCAAAATCGCTACCGAGCGTCTTGAAAACAACCGCCCCGGCGAGTTCTATGACGCCGTGTATCCGCTTGGCGAATCGTTCCCCAAGGGCAAGAGCAAGATCACCGTCAAATTCCAGGCTCATCCTGATGCGTGGGCCGGTGGCGTCTTTGGCGTTCGCATCCTCAAAGTCCAGAGAACCCCGCCATAGCGATGGCGGGGCTAACCGGTGAAGGGGCAACACATGAACGCAGTAATGATAATTCCAACGGGGATTGGATGTGAGATCGGCGGGCATTGTGGCGATGCTAATCCGGCTGCCAAGGTATTAGCTTCCTGCTGCGATACTCTCATCTTACATCCAAATGTGGTGAACGCCTCAGACATCAATGAGATGCCCGAGAATTGTCTGTACGTAGAAGGAAGCATATTGGACAGGTTCTTAAAGGGACAGCTTTTCTTAGAGAGAGTTCTCTCGAATAAGGTCTTGGTAGCGGTAAATAAGGCAGATTATCAATCCATAAATGCCGTATCTGCCGCACGGGCAACAATAGGATTGGATGCTGAGATAGTGGAGCTGCGAGTTCCGTTGCAACTCATAGCCCAGATGAAAGACGGCATAGCCACCGGCGAAGTCAGGAACTGGAAAGAACTGGTAGAGCAGGTCGGAGAGCATGAATTTGATGCTTTGGGCATCGCAACACCCATTACAATCGACAAAGAAACCCTCAAGAATTACTTCCGACATGGTGGAGTGAATCCGGTCGGTGGCGTTGAGGCTGTCGCTTCAAAATTGATCGCGGATGCACTGGATAAACCTGTGGCTCACGGTCCGGTAGATTATTGCATAGAGGGCTTTGCCGAAGTTGTAGACCCAAGAATGGCGGTAGAGATAATTACACAGAATTTCATTCATTGTTTGTTGAAAGGCCTGGCCAAAGCTCCTCGCATCAACTACCGGAAGGGAATTAGTGTCAAGGATGTTGACTGCATGGTGTCTCCATATGGTTGTTTTGGAGTTCCTCATCAGGCCTGTTTAGATGCCAACATCCCGGTGATTGTAGTAAGGGAGAATAAAAGCTGTTTGAAACATCCTGAGCACAAGAAGTTCATATATGTGGACAATTACATAGAGGCAGCCGGGATGTTGATGGCAATGCAGGCGGGAGTTCATCCATCTTCGGTTAGAAGGCCGTTGAAGCACACCATCGTAAAATAGCCCCAGCATATTCCTGTCGGCTGACAGGAGCAGGGGCGTGTCACAATGTGGGCACTCTCTCCGCTGTTTTCTGCAGGCCGGGCAGCAGATAGTTTTTCACTATCACATCCCAGCTCATCTTTGCGGCCAAGCCATAGCCGGTTTGAATCAGACTCTCGATTTCCGATTCGTTTTGGGGCAGGCGCCGCATTATTTCTTCTGCGATCCTTTTGCTCTCCTTGATTTCTAGCTGGTCTCTCGCCGCCCGATCAATCAACTGTAAATTCTCAATTGTCAACTTCCGGTTTTCGAACTGACCATCCAGGTTGGTGTAATCAGCCACGATAACATTGCGAATCTCGGATTTGGAATCTCCAATTTCCAACTGTAAATCGTCAACTGTCAGTTTTTCAAGGGTATCCCGCAACAGGCCAAAACATCCGCAGACATTACTGAATACGCATATTCCTCCGAATGTTAACGGTTCTAGTTGAGATATGCCGAACGGCTCATAGATGCTCTGCCCAAATTCGACATCGGTTCCTCTACGGATGTCCATAAACTCCATATCTTCGGGCATTTTTCGACCACAGTTTTTCTGGCGGAATCCAAACTGGTTGATGAAGATGATTTTTATGTTTCGGCTTCTGGCATGGAATTCTTGCACAGAGGCGTAGAAGTTGGACTCGCCGCCGGATAGATCCGGCCAACCTTCTCTGTGGGCAACAGGCCAGTTGTATTCCGACTCCATGTTGAAGATGTCTTTGCTGGGTCGCTGCGGCATCTCTGTAGATAGCACAAAAAGCACGGCTGTTTTACCCAGAGATCGCAAATGCTCTTCTATTGGATACAACACGCGCAAATCCCGCCATAAGGCCTTGCTGCATACAAGCCTCGTGACGTGAGTGAATATGAAGTCTGGCTTATAGCCCAGCAGAGTTTGGCAGTAACTTTGCAGCTTTCCTTTTGAGGCGAGCTTTTCAGCCACAGTGATTCTATATGCAGGTATGCCGTTATAGGCTATATGTATGTCAGCCGCCTCGAATTCCGGCGCAAGAAACCGCAACTCTTCTGCTGCATAATCGCCTACCGCGTATATATGGTCGCAGTATTTCGAAGCTTCCACCAGGGCGTGTTTGAAGTAGGAGCTCTGGTCGCCGAACACCTCGTTGACGTAGAGTTTGTCCTGATGAGCTTGTTTAATGACGTTGTAGAACATAGTGTCGTGGCCGGGATGCTCTTCAACAATGCGTCGCATTGTAGCTACTTCGTGGGCGTAAAAAATCGTTGTGAAATTGGCCCGACTTGTCGGGCGCTCGAGGATAGCTGCTAACGCTGTGGGCATTCCCATGAACTCGTGCGAGATGATAACCGTCGATTCATTAGCTGCACCGAGCGCCTTTAATGCAGCGATGGCCACCGGCGCCAGCCTCACATACTGTTCGTATTCCCACAAGTGCTCGTACAAATCACTGCGGATGCCAAATTCTTCGTATAGGCGTCTCTTGAATTCGTTGATTACGGCTTTGTCGATGTGTCTTACGTCGACCAGCAGCACCTCTGGTGAGCTTTTCACGCCTGTCTGCTCGTCCACGAATATTCGCCTGCCGTAGACAATACCGGCATTGTAAAAGCTCTCCAGCTTACGAAAAGCCGGCGCATAGGCCGGGTTTATGACCCCATCAATAGACGAATAAAGCACCTCGCCGTTCTCACCGAGACGGTCTAACGCTGAGCCTTCTGTTGTGAACACCGGCCCTACAAGAATGGAGCGATCAACCGCATTGAGGTACAATTTAGAAGTGAAGAAGCCATGTAGAACTGCCCCTATGCCCCCTATTTTCTCTATCGTCTCATGGGTGACGTGCACAACTGTCGTCTCGTTGGCCATACCAAGTTCCCCTCCAAGTTTCAATAGGCAAGCTCAACCGAGTTTTATTGCACTTGCCTTATAAAACATAAGAAATAGCTGGGCTTGAGCCAAATTGGAGTGGTCTGCTCAGTCTGTGGTTTTGTAGATTGGGAAAACTGAGGGAGCTGGATAATATGAGTGTATTTTCGGACTCTATCCGTCAAAGGCGGAGGAGAAAATTCTTCCGCTTATAGTCAGCTTATTCTCGTCCGTAGGTTTCTTATGAGACCTGAGAGCACATGTGGCGGGATGTCAGCCAGCTCCGGTTCAGGAATCTGGCTAACAGCTATCTGATCGAGGATTTTGGCTGCTTGGCGGCGATAAGGTGTTATCAAATCTGCGGTCCTTTGGGCTTCGTCCAGGTCGCCGTCTGCCATTAGTCGAAGATAAGTAATTATGCGCTTTGTCAGCTCTTTCTCGTTTATCTCGGCTGCGTACCCATCCAACCCAACCGTCTCGGGAATCTCTCTTTCCTGCAATATGTCCTGTGTAAGCCGGTGGGTCTCCTCCATCAACCGCCGCTTTCTTTCTTCCTCGGTTTCGTCTATCGGGGCAAGCTTCAGGTCTTCGTCGTTGCGGAGGTTGGGGACATATATTCTGTTGCGACAGGCTGGGCATTTCACCCATTTGCCGGCTGCGCTATCTTGCGCTCCCACCTTTTTGCCGCAATGATCGCAGTGAAAGGTTATCGCCATTTTTGTCACCTCTGATGAAACAGTTGCTATTTGTGCGTTTCATATTCCGCAACTACCTCTGTGGTTATTCCACCCCGCGGTCTGAAGCGCGAGGTAACTTTCATCCAGCGCGGTTTGCACGCCGTTCGCAGATCGTCCAGGATATCGTTGGTTAGAGCCTCGTAGAAAATGCCCTTGTTGCGGTAGCTTTGCATATAGAATTTCAGGCTCTTCAACTCGATGCAGGATTTGTCCGGACAGTATTCGATAACAATTTCGCCGAAGTCCGGCTGGCCGGTGCGCGGACAAACGCTGCTAAACTCAGGACATCTTATGGTGATACAATAGTCTCGCTCCGGGCGGGGATTGTCAAACAATTCTATTTCCAGGTGTTCGCTCATTACTGTTTTGACCGCTTTTATAAACCTTGCTACGATAGTATAATCAAGATGTTGTGCCAGAACAAGAAAAACCTGGCTTGGCATAAGCCTGCCAAGCCAGGTCGAGAATCTTGCGTTGAGGTGCAAGCTCAGGTATATTGACCAGTCCAGCATCAATTATCTCAAAGGAAACAGGAAATGACTAAAAGATTGGTCGTTGCAGGCTTTCTGGTTGGGGCAGTGCTTTTCGCACTATCGGGCTGCGCTTCTCAGCGCAGCGTTAAGGAAGCCAGACAGGCCAAGGAGACACCTCAGCCCCAAGAGGCTCAACAAGCCGAGCAGATCCAACAGCCCAAAGAGGCCAAAGAGACCGAGCCAGCCAAAGGCAGCAAATTCATTTTGCGCGTCAACTGCGGCCTCTTCGAGCCTTATACCGACAAGTCAGGCAACCTTTGGCTTGCCGACCAGGAGATGGCAGCCGGCAAAGAGTGGGGCGCCGTTGGCGGACAGACGGTGGATCGGGGCGATTTAGCAATGGTCGTTACAAATTCGCCCAGAGTGTACGAGACCGAACGCTACAGTATGGACGGATACAAATTCAGCGTTCCCAACGGCAAGTACACCCTTCGGCTGCATTTTGCTGAAACGTATTCTGGGATAGTGAACCAAGGCGAGCGGGTTTTCTCGGTAAGTGTCAACGGAAGGGGTGCTCTTACGGACTTTGATCCCTTCAAGGAGGCCAGTGGATTCCAGAAGCCTGTGGTTAGGACAATCGAAGGCGTGACCGTAACCAATGGCGAGCTGGCCATCGGATTCACCCCGAATATACAGAACCCCGAGATAAACGGTATTGAGATACTGTCCGAGTAGTTGGACTAAACGAGGCCAACTTGTGGCAGACAAAAGAGCAGTCGTTTTGCTTAGCGGAGGCGTGGATTCAGCTACGACCTTAGCCATCGCTCGTAGTGAAAACTTCCGGTGCTACGCGTTGACTTTTAAGTACGGGCAGCGGCATCTCCGCGAGGTCGAGGCTGCAAAGAAAATTGCCGCCTCTCTTGGAGCAGTTGAGCATCGTGTGGTCCAAATTGACTTAGCTACTTTCGGCGGTTCAGCCCTGATAGATACGGCCGTGCACGTGCCGAAAGATAGGGCAAGTCTGGGTTACATATCTGAGATTCCGCCCACCTATGTGCCTGCTCGCAATACTGTTTTCTTGAGTTACGCCCTTGCCTGGGCCGAAGTTCTAGGAGCGTTTGATATCTTCATCGGCGTCAACGCGGTTGATTACAGCGGCTATCCTGACTGCCGGCCTGAATTCATTGCTGCGTTTGAGAAGACCGCCAACTTGGCGACTGCTGCGGCGGTTGAAGGTAAGGACCGATTTCGTATTCGTGCCCCGGTTATCAATATGACCAAAGGAGAAATTATCCTCGCGGGGGCCATGCTGGGCGTGGATTATTCGCTGACCCACAGTTGCTACGACCCGGACCAGCAGGGTAGAAGCTGTGGCCGATGCGACTCGTGCAGACTAAGACTGAAGGGTTTTGCCGAAGCAGGACTGAAAGACCCGATTGAATATGTAGAGGTGTGAATAGTGAATGGTGTATCGTGAATCGAACCACGAATCACGAGATATGACTTATGAAAATAAGCGAAATATTCTATTCTTTGCAGGGCGAGGGATTTTTGGCCGGCGTTCCCAGCGTGTTCGTACGCCTGGCGGGTTGTCCTTTACGCTGCCGATGGTGCGACACAAAGTACGCTTGGGACCAAACCGCAGGGCAGGATTACAACATCGCCGAGATAGTCCAGGCTGTCGGGAAATGGACCTGCAAATTCGTGATTATAACCGGCGGAGAACCGATGGTAAATCCGGACCTGCCGCAATTAGCGCAGGCGCTAAAGGTTGCCGGCAAGCATATAACAATCGAAACAGCGGGTATCGTGTTTGTGTCTGACGTGCCGTGTGACTTGATGAGCATCAGCCCGAAGCTGAGCAATTCTATGCCCGGCAACTCAAAGCTTGCAGCGATCCACGAGGATTCGAGGTTAGATGTATCTGTCTTGCGAAAGTTGATTAGCAATTACAAGTGCCAACTGAAGTTTGTCGTTGATGACGAGGCTGATTTGGCGGAAATCGAGCAAACGATAAAAACAATCGGTAAGGTAGACTTAGAAAAAGTGATGTTGATGCCGCAGGCAGCTACAAGAGATGAGCATTTGGCCAAATCACCGATGGTAGCTGAAATGTGCAAGAGCAGCGGTTTTGCATTTTGCCAGCGTCTGCAGGTTTTGCTCTGGAATAATGAAAGAGGCAGGTAGCAGCTTGTTACGGAACATCGCGGAGCGGCAAGCTCGTTCATGACAGGCCCGTCAGGAGTTGCCTATCAACTCCAGGATGTTACGAACAACCTGCCCGTAGCCGCTGCCAAAAAACAGACCAAGCTGGGCAATCAAAGAATAGGCCACAGCAAATTGCGCCACTGCAAACGCAGCGATGGCAAATTGGCTGATACTGATCACACCAAGGCCGAACTGGGAAATGGTGAACACTCCAATTGCAAACTGGCCGATTGCGATGATGCCTGTGGCCGGGACCGGGCTGCGATCAGGCGTGTATTTGAAAGAGATATGAACAAGCGGCAGCCCTAAGAGTTTTGTACGGGATTTGTACTCGTATCCCCATCCGTTCCATTTCTCCTTTGCCGGATATGGACAGCCACAATTCGGACAGGCCAAAGCTTGCTCGCTTACAACATGTTGACAGTCACGACATTCTTTCATAGAGTCTCAATTAAGTGCTCCTTTCAACAACCTAATGTCATCGATCCATACGGTACCCTTACCGTCTATAACCACGTTCAACTTTATATTGTCAGGGTTTTCTCCGCCTTTTAAAAAGAATGGCGTTTCCTGTGTTGTCCAGTCCGTGGAACCGGACAAAGGTGTCATAAGCCCTCTGGAGAAAAAATCTCCCTTGCCTGGGAATTGACATAACATTTCCAGGTAAACTTGACCTTCGACATTTTCAGTTTTGACTTTCGCCTGATAGACGAGGCGTGCATCCTCAATGTCTATGTCCCCAGTCTCAAATAGGCGTATTGTCACGGGTTTCGCCGCCTCAATTCGCAGAGAGCCGTTGCCATCGCTTGAGATTTGCTTGTCGATCTGCACATCCGTTTGGGTTACAAGCCCTTCCATATCGTATAGAGGAAATCTTTTCAGTTCGACCACTACCGAAATATGTTGTGCTGACCTGACTTTTGCTCCCAGGAACAGCAAAAAAGGAACGGTTACGGCTACTGATATCCCAAGAATGATATACCCTATAATCAATCCTGCTATAGCCAGACCATAGCCCCTCACTGCTGGTTCCCTTCCCATCTTCCGTAGAGCTAGGTGTCCGCAGATTATAGCGGGGACACAGGTAATCGGGCCAACTATGGAAAAGACCAAAGAAGCAATTGCCAAACCAGAAGTCCGAACCGGCAAAACTTCATCCTGCAGGACTGGTCCCGCATCGGGTCTGGCTGTTTTTTGCAGTGTCTGGAGCAAATCCTCATATTCATCTTCGGTGATTTTACCTTCGTTGCGAAGCTGTAGCAGTTCCTCTTCTGACGATACATGTGATATGTTTGCCATATTCTAGTCTCCTGAAAGTCTTTCAAGTTTCTTTTTCGCCTCTGCTACCGTTATTTGGTCTGCTCGCAATTGTTCCAGGACAGCCCTTCGCTGAGCATCCATCTTTGTAAGTGCCTTGTAGCCGGCGATCAGCCTGTCTAACCGCGTGCGTATAGCTGCGTATCCAAGGGAGCTATTCTGCTCCAAGGCTTTGATACTGAATCCAGCTAAGAGATATTGCTCCAAGAATTTCTGGTCTTCTGGAGCGAGTCTATCAAAAAAGGTCTCGCTAAAATTGCCTTCAATTTTAACGCCGCAGGCTGCACAGAACATCGCTGCTATTTGCATAGGCAGCCCACAAGCCGGACAGGATGTTGATAGTAATTTTCTTGCCATAAATAGAATTATTAGTCTTAGCCTTGCCGAAGTCAAGAAAAATTTGTGTAAAATTAGTAAAATCCTAATTATTTTTGGATGGTTGACTCAGGGAAAGTGGCTTTATTTGCTGCACGGTACTGGTTTACACCAGTTGCAGAGCCACCAGTTGTGGGGGCTTTCTTGTTGATGTTCTGTCAGGGGTGTGGTATATTGTTTAAGATTTGATAGAAATGGGAGTGCGGATTGCTTTAGGGGAAAGGTGACGACGGGCGTATGGTCGCGTACTGTCTTGGTCTGAGAGGTTGCTGGGGTGGGGTGAGAATTGATTCTGAGTAACGGGTAGGAAATAGCTAGTCGTCAATTGAATGGCCCAGGTGGCGGAATTGGCAGACGCGCCAGCTTGAGGGGCTGGTGGGAATTTCCCGTGCAGGTTCAAATCCTGTCCTGGGCAGTTTTCATTATCCATCATTGCCACCAACTCTTCGAAAGACACCTTCGGCTCCCACCCCAAAATACGCCTGGCTTTGGAAGCATCGCCGCAGAGTTCATCCACCTCGGCAGGTCGTAGGTATCGCGGGTCAATTTCAACGTACTCTTTCCAGTCAAGCCCAACTAAATCCGAAGCCAAATCCAGAAATTCCCGCACCGAATACGATTGGCCGGTCGCGATAACGTAGTCGTCAGGACTATCTTGCTGAAGTATCAGCCACATTGCTTCTACGTAGTCACGTGCGAAGCCCCAGTCTCGCTTGAAGATGCTTGGTAAAATCGAACTTCCAGCCCGCTGTCGCGGATCGCCTCGAGCAGCCTTATGGTGCCGACCGCATCGACCTGCGCCATGTAGACCGGCTGGTCGAAATTCACGCGAACATGTGAGTGGGCGCCGAGGTTATACACTTTATCCGGCTGGACACAGGAAAGCACCTCTCGCAAACCTGCTCCATCTATTAAGTCCGCATAATGGAGAAACAGTCCTGACTCAGGATCGTGAGGGTCCTTATACAAATGGTCGATTCGCTGCGTATTGAAGGAGCTACACCGTCGGATCAACCCATGGACCTCATATCCTTCTTCTAACAGAAACTCAGCCAGGTAACTGCCGTCTTGGCCGGTAATGCCGGTTATAAGGGCTTTCTTACCCATTGCTGTATCACTCTTAATAAAAATAGCGGGCTGTCGAGATTGCGGCGCCACATCCGTCTCGGTTCTTTCGCAAAACGGTATGCCCATTCCAAGCCAAGTCTGCGAAGCCATGTTGGGGCCCATTTCACATTTCCGGAGTGAAAATCGAAGGCCGCGCCGACAGCGATCATCGCGGTTGCTGTTATTTTGCCCACGTGGCTGGCCATCCACTTCTCCTGCCTGGGCGACCCCAAGCCTACCCAGACAATATCGGGCCCGGCACTATTTATGTCCTCGATGATCTTGGCGTCCTCCTGATGTGTCAGCTTTCTAAATGGAGGACTGTAGGTTCCTGCAACCTTCAAGCCGGGAAACTTCTGGGCCAATCGCTTGGCTAACATATCAGCCACTCCCTGCGATCCTCCGTAGAAGAAATGGCCATAATCTTTTGCCCTGCCCCAGTCACACAGTCTGAGCATCAGCTCAGGTCCAGTTACTCTACCCCGATGAGGGTACTTCAACAGGTTTGCCGCCAGTATGATTCCTACGCCATCGGGTAAGGTCATATTAGCTTGGTCGGTAGCCCTGCTCAACTCATCGTCAGAGTGGCACATCAGCACACTGTGTGGCGGGCTAAGTGTAAGATAATGCTGCTGCCCATTGCGCCTCCATCGGTCGATATTTTCCATAACGGCTCGGTAGTCCACCAAGTCGAATTGGACATTTAGGACCTTATACTTGCGGTACGTCATCTGGTCAGAGAGCACGCGATATCTCCAACTCTGAGTGCCTAAAGTGCGAAGTGACTAAAGTGCCTAAAATTACAACTGTCAACTTCAACTCAATGTTTACCGTGGAGAATCGGCGGGCCAAGCTCGATGGCTTTCTCATAGACAACCATGAGACGTTCGTAGTACTGTTGTGGTGAATAACTACGACGGAACTTTTCGCGGCCTGCATCGCCCATCCGCCGGCATAAATCGGGTCTATCCCATAGATACTGAATTTTCTCGGCAAGCTCATCTGCATCTCCAGTCTGGAATAGCAAACCTGTCACTCCGCAATCGACGACCTCAGGCAACGCCCCTAAACGGGAACAGATAACGGGCTTACCGTAGGCCTGAGCTTCCATGGCAATCAAGCAGAAAGTTTCGTACCACAGGCTGGGTGCAACTACTATCCGACTGAACCTGTAAAACTGCGAGAGTTCCCCGGAGCACAGATGGCCTAAGAATCGGCAATTATCGGGTGCTTGCGTAAGGATTTTAGGCGTGCGATCAAAACTTCCAGCTACACGGAATTCAATGTGTGGGCATTTTTTTGCAGCTTTAAGGAAAGTACTGATGCCCTTTTCTGGACTGACTCTGCCAACGAATCCGACATAGTCGCCCCGAGACCTTGTATCAGATTTGTCTTTAACCCGGACCATATTGGGTAAAATAACCATTCTATCCTCCGGGAAGCCTTGCGAAACTAAGTGCTGTTTCTGAAAACGTGTTAGGCATACATAAATGGACACATTCGCGCGATATAACTGTGCTTTCCTGGCGACGTAACTTCTGAGAGCATAACCCAGGCTTTTCGGCAAATCGCCTTCACAGTTTTTTAATACGCACCAATACTCTCTGCCGCCACAGCACTTTTCACAGATACGAAGGTCTGTTTTCGGCATGTGCAGGCCGTTGGGGCACACGAGTCGATAATTATGGACGTGCATCACAACAGGAAGATGTGCTCTACGACACTCAATTAGCACAGAAGGAGAAATCAATGGAAAAAGATTATGAATGTGGACGATATCAGGTTTGCTCTGGCTAAGAAAGCATCGAAAGGCTTTCATTACGCTGAAGTTGAAGATGCCGCAGAAGAACGCACGTGTTCGCCCCAGCAACATCGTACTAATCTCTGAACTGCTTTTGGTGAACAGAGCTACATTGTGGCCGTGTGCGGAAATAAGATCGGCGATATTTTCAACAACAGTCTCCTCGCCGCTATCAACAGCGTACCGATTGTGCACTAAGGCGATGTTCATATCCGGATTAGGAGAAGAACACCCTGCCGCATACGTGTTCTCCCGCCATGCGAAGCCTATAAAGCGCTCCCCGCCATGACAATGTCCCACCATTTTGGCTGCGAGCGTTTCGAAGCATCCTGAAAAGCTGCTTTGTTCTAAATGACATCATAAACATAGCACGCATTTTGGCCAGCTCTTTACCGGAAAGCTCATCTGTGCGCATAACGATGTGACGACTGGTATACCTTCTCCAGTCGTAGGTAAGTATTAGTTGTTTCTCTCTGGCCATAGCAAACAACTCCGTACCTGGATACGGCGTGACAACGCTGCAAAGTATATTGTCGCAATCTAAACGCATCACTAAATCAAATGTCTTTCTGATGGCGGCCCTAGTTTCTCCCGGCAAGCCTAGCAAGATGAAAGCAACAGCGAATATACCCTCGGCAACGGTATTCTCAAAACCTTCACGAATTGTCTTAATAACAAGGCCTGGCTTTCCAACTTCTTCGAGCAAAGTCGAGTCTCCAGTTTCCACGCCGTACTGAATACGAATGCAGCCAGCCTCTCTCATCTTCCTGAGCATGGGTTGTGAAACTTCGTCTATCCTGGCCTCAACTAACCAACTGACGTCAAGATTCTTTGCCGTGATCAAATCGCAGATGCTATTGACTCTACTGCTGCTTGCCGTGAAGAGTTGGTCCCTAAATATGAAAGCCTTTACGCCAAAATTTTCCTGTAAAAAGTGCATCTCATCCACCACTTTGATTGGGGATTTAAGGACAAGCCTTGTCCCGTATCCCAAAGGATATGGGCAGTACGTACAACGATAGGGGCAGCCTTTTCCTCCGAGGATTGGAAAATAATTCGTGCGTTTTCCTCGCAACCCCATTGCCTCTATTTTGTACTTTGAGATAGGCAGCTTACAGTAGACTTCCAAATCCAGATCATTCAGCGATCCATCAGCGTGTGTCTTCGGGGGCGGAATGTCCACAATCTGGGACTGCGACTTACTCTTGTAAGTGAATATGACGCCGGGAATCTCGGTAGCATCGTGGAGAGAATGCTTTTCCAGGTTCTGTAGAAACATCAATATCGGCGTATGATAAAAGGGGTATTCGCCCTTAACGAGCAAGTCCACGCCACTCTTTTCCAGAATCTCGCCGGCTAAGGGTGTGCAGACCGGTCCGATGCCGATCAATGTAGTTTTTGGCAGCGTCCATTTTATCTGGGCGAGTACGCAGCAATCTCCCCAGATGGAAGGCAGCGAAAGAATCGCAATGGCTACTGCAGGATTCTCCTGCTCTACCCAAGCTACGAAACTGGCCAGTGTGAGTCTCTCTGCCTGACCATCAAGTACCTTAGTTTCATAGCCGTTCCGAAGCAGGTTCGTTGCTAGATATGGTATGAAAGTAGGCAGGAACACATTAGAGGAGTGCCCGTAATCTTTCCTGAGGACATATTGTGCCGTACCATACGCTCCCGCTGTATCTCTGTAGACATCCATTCCAGGAGGGCTGGGAAGATTTAGTATCGCTATCGTTGGACGTTTCATGGTGTGTTATTTACTCAGCGGCTGCCAAAGCCGGCATAGGTCGTCTCTGAGGTTAACTAGACTGTATTTCTCCGCGATGCGCAGCGACACCGGATTTGGCTTCTCTAATAGCAGGGCTTGTGCCGCCGCCGAGGCGAATTGTTTCGGGTCACGATTCGATATGACGAAACCGTTCTGGCCTTGCACAATCATGTCTCTAGCCCCACTGACATCGGTCGAGACTACCGGTCGCCCACACGCCAGCGCTTCAAGCATGGCTACGGACCAGCCCTCCTCGTAAGAACCGACGACAACAACATCGGCGGCATTCAAATACTGTACGACCATCGCAGGAGTCTGAAAGCCCGTAATCGAGACGGAATCTGCCAGCCCGTGCTCATGGACTGCCTGTTGTAGGACAGCCCGGTCCTCGCCGTCACCGACAAAGACCAAAAGTGCGTGCCTGTGTGTACCTCGAAAGAGGACGAATGCCTGAACCAAAAGCTCCCATCCCTTGACCTTGTTGATCCTTCCACAGGCGACCACCAGTGGTCCCGGCCCATCGAGCCCGAGCGTTCGGCGCATCTGTCGCGTGGGCAGCGGCTTGAAGATTGCCGTATCCACTCGCGTCGGAAACTGCGTGATCCGCTGCGGCTGCAACAATCCCTTGCTTCTACGAGCAAAACTCTCGATGGCCGGTCTGTCGGCGCAAGCCAGGATAACATCCACGTGTCGCAGGGCGGAGAAAAGCCTTGTATCATACAATCCTGTAAATGGTCTAGCCCAGCGGTATCGTGACATCTTCAAGGGATTGGCATCTCCGGGAATCATGTAGCAGAAGCTGTCCCAGCCCCACTTGGAAATCGCCATTAGTCCCTCGGGAGATTGGGTGAATGCCGAGCGGATGCCGGCTGCAAGTATCTGCTTTTTACACCTTCTTATATCAAGATACGCCGTTATGCGCGCCGGCACCAACGGTCTTGTGCTGGATGTTGCGCGGCGTGCCACCGCGAGAAATCTGTATTGCTGGCCGTCGAACTGTTTTGTGACCCAACGTCCCGTGGGGGTGTCGTCAGTACTTATTCCTACGAGAGCCAGGTGGTTCCCAAAGGCTCTGATCATTTGCCTGGCAAAGGACAATTGTCCGCCAACCGGGAAGCTTTCGAAATCACACGGCTCGATAAAAAGCACGCCCGGCATAGTAAAATGGTTCCCAGTAAGAGGATTGGCCTGCCCAGAATCCCAGGGCGGCGTAAGTCAAAGCAAAACCTGGATCATAAAATCCGCCTGTTCCAAGCGAAATAAGAAACAATATAGCGATAGCTGAGAATGCACCTTGAAACAGTAAATCTCCGCCCGATCGCAAGTAGTTTGCGAATCGTGCCAGTTCAAAGTATGCCCACACGATTGTCATCAGGCCGAATATGCCAAACGCATAAGTAAGGTCAAGCCAGGCATTGTGGTTGCCAATACCGAGACCAAAGTACTGCTCAAGCATATCTCTGGTACTTCCCATTCCCTCTCCGATTATGTGTGTACCAATGCTGCGTTTTAAGATGTGATTCAATGAAATTTGCCAGAAGACATATCGGCCAGACCCGCTTCCTTCACGCGGGTCCAAATCGCTCATTCGGGTTAATAAGTCTGATCCCGCCTGGGTCCGAGAGCCAATTACAACGAATACGCCCAGGACCAAAATGGCCAATACACATTTCGACCAAGGGATTCTTAGCTGGAATAGCCGCAGGTAGTGTATCAGAACCAATAGTATCACGCCAGCAGCAGCGATCAGCGAGGTACGCTGCATAGTGAAAAACAGTGAGACGAGGACAATCAGGATGCCGGCCAGCGACCACCTACGATACGGAAAGAATCTGAGAAAAATCGGAAGAGTCGAGACAATCAACGCAGCAGTAACCGATGCAGAGTCGATGACGCCCGCGGTGGCGTAGTCACTCTGATAAGAAGCTACGGTATTGCCAGTTGCCAGTCCGACAGCTTGAGCTATCGCCATAAAGAGTAAGACTGCCCAAGCACTGCCAATGAGCCACTTTTCACTGATTAATTTGCTCTGCGCCAAATCAAAGGCGCTTGCAAAAATGAAAGCCGAAAAAGTTATCTTCATAGCGAAAACTATGTTCTCGTAAGGATAAGGACCCAGCATACACGTCAGGACCGCATAAACTGCCAAAAACGTAAGAGGCCGAATAATCGGATGCTCCAGCAGGCGCAAGCGTCTGGAAACAAATAGGGATAGAAACATCGTGAGGCAGAGTATTCCCCGCAGAGCCTGTGCCACACTGAAACTGCCGTCTTTAGCGTCATCTGGCCTGGTCAGGGAATAAACAATGGAAACAAGAGGTCCACTAACAACGGCAAAAGTGCACGGGACAATTGGGTAAACCCGCCGACCGGCCCAGCCTCTTTCATTTTCTGTTGCTATCGGAAAGAACATATCGGCTCGCTTTACATTGCCAATACCATCAGGCCGCATCCCCCCAGGATACGAACAGCGGAATCTTTATGAATGCTGAAAAAGATCCTCCTGGGTACTTTTGCAATGTAGCTTTTAATTGACTTGCTTGGCAGTTCAATACTGCCGGTTGTATAGAAGTAGTCCAGCACTTCATAGCCCACGTCATTCAACATAGAAAGAGCTATCTCCTTCGTGAAGTAGTGAATGTGTCCCACCAACTCCCGATTTTGCAGAAGTTTGCTGCGGCGAAAAACCGACTGTACCGACAAATCCAGCGGAATCGCCAGTATTTTGTACCGACCTTTCGGTTTTAGTTGTCTGAGAAAATCAAAGTAGTTTTCCAAGTGCTCAATCAAATCAATCAACAATATCAGATCAAAAAAGCACCCCTGTTCTCGTGTGATATCTCTAAGCAAGAAAATCAGCCTTTCGTTGGCTCTTCTCGTGCAAAGCTCAAACGCTGGTGGTGAAATCTCATAGCCCCAAAACACGCAATCTTTTCTCATATCGTGTTGTAATCGGACTAATATTTGGCCAGCCCCACATCCCACTTCGCAGATAGTTTTGGGCGAGATATTATTACGTTTTATTATCCGAATAACATTCTTTGCCTTCCACGCGGAATCTTCAATATGCCAGGTGGGATTTTTCTTCAGGTATTCACCCTGTGTGTACATCCGCTCAGGCATAGCGATTCTCAGTCTTTCTTGCCAGTGCCAGAATTTTTCTCACCTGAGCCTTATCTTTTTCCCAGGCCAATCTGTCTCTTATTCGTTGAGAAAACCTTATCCTCTGAAACATCCGGGAGATGCTGGGAAAAGAGCCTTTGCCAAACCTTTCACGAATCAGTTGCTTTTCTATTTGATAAATGTTCTGCATCGTTGAAGTCTTAGAACTTGGGTGCAGGCGAAAAGCCGCCAAGTAATCTGATGCGATTGCAATCTCACCGAGACGTCGAAGTCTGACAAACAGGTCTGCGTCAAAGCCAAACTGAAGCGATGTATCTAATCCCCCGGTTTGTTCGTAGGCGGTTCGTGTCCAAAGGGTCGACATTTGAGGTAATCCGTGTCCATAAAATAGCATTTTCGCCCAGGTTCGTTGAATGGGCAGATTAACCTTCAATGGCTCACCGGAAGGTCCAATCATAATGCACCTTCCTGCCAGGGCGACGGTCTTCCCATCTTGAGGAAACTTATTAGCCACGGTAAATAGACAATCAGGACAAAGAAGGTCGTCACTATTTAGCCAGCCCAGAATGGTCCCACTTGCCATTTCAAAACCCTTGGCAATTGCAGAAGCCTGGCCGCCGTCAGGCTTACTTTGCCAATAAGCTAACCTGTCGGCATATCGCTTGATAATCTCAACGGAATTGTCTGTTGAGCCGCCGTCCATGACGATATACTCAAGATTAGGATACCTTTGATTGAGGACGGAAAGAATGGCTTGCTCAAGGTACTGGCCCTGATTATAAGAGGGCGTAACAATTGTTATTTTTGGCAAGTTCAAAGTGATTCCTACCCGTTTATAAGCTCGACCACCCAGCCCTTTAGTTTCCCAAGTTTTTGATGAAGACGGAGTCGGCCTGAAGAACACTTCCATTTAGTGGACTCCTCAACTGCTCCAAAGCGCCAATATATCTAAATCCTATTTGCTTCAATATATCATAAATGTCTTCAAACATCGGTTGGCCAATATACAGGCATTGGAAGCTTGTCTCGATAATAACGACCTTGGCCCGCGAAATTGTCTCTTGTCCTCCTCTGATTACTCTGTCCTCGTAGCCTTGCACATCTATCTTAATAAGTAAGTTATCAGTCAAATCTAAATCTAGAGCAATTCCGTCAAGCTGCTTAATTTTCACCATTTCTTTACAAGCGTTAGCTGTGAACGGAAATGCTTGTTTGTGAAGGTCCTCCATTTGCAGCAATGAGGAACTTGCCGTATAATCATTCACGTACATCTCAGCGTTTGTATCTTTTTCGCCGAGAGCATAGTTGAATGCTCGGAATTTTGGCACACTTGCCATATTCCTAATTAAACTCCTATAGCATTCTTCTATCGGCTCGAACGACACTATTGCGGCGCTTGGTAGAATTTTATGGATCATCTCTGCAAATTGGCCGGTATTGGCCCCTATATCCAACACGGTCATAATGTGATATGGATTTAGCCAATCATGATCGTGGTCTGTAGTACCAATTCGCCTGATATCAAGACCACACATCCGAAATAACGACCTTGTAAGTTTCTTTACTTTTTTCAACATGCTAATCCACTTAGTCAAAAGACAAATGATCTTGGCTTTCGCCATTGGCCCTGATTGATAGTGTCTCAAAAGTTGGGTGCTTGAAGGCTTTTTGTTTTGGCCAAAACAGGTACGCTGTCAATCAGGTCATCCAGAACTTTCGGTTGTATCTTCTTCGTCGACTTTCTGATTATTCTAGCTGGCATGCCGGCGACGACGCAGTTTTGTGGGACATTCCGCAGTACTACAGAGTTGGCACCAATAACAGCATTGTCACCCACACGGACCTTGCCAAGAATCATTGAGCCTGCACAGACAGTCACGTTGTCCCCGATGATAGGATATTCGTGCTTGCCATCACTGGAATACTTCTCGCCCAGCGTGACTCCCTGAAGGACTGTGAAATTCCGTCCGATGCTGCAACCGGACCCAATTACCACTCCAACAGGATGCTTTATCACAAACCCAGGGCCAATCTTTGCACACGGGACTATATCTGCACCGGTTCTGGCCAAGGATGTAGCCGCTACAAGAAATGCGATGCGATTCCATCCTCGTCTTTGCAGCCAGTTAGCCAGCCTGAACAGCACAACAGCCTTAAAGCCGCTATCTAAGAGAAATTTCTGAAAGAAGCTAAGAAATGAGCCTTTGCTTGATCCAGCCCTAAGCAAATCTGCAATTAATGTTGACCTCATATTGGGCATTGCAGCCCTCTGACAACTCTTTTACGTTCTCAAAGCGACCGCGATCGTTTATCACAAGCAGCTCTCGTTCGGTTCTAATTGATCTCGCAGGTACGCCCACCACAATGTCGTTTGCAGAGACATCTTTTGTAACAACAGCACCGGCACCAATTATCGCGTTTTTACGGACTCTAATGCCGGGCAAAATGACGGCGTGGGTGCCTATCCAAACATTGTCCTCGATGTAGACCTTTTCTGAAATCAGAGAGCTTTTGTAAAGCGGCGCTTTTGCTTCGTGGGTTAGAGATGTAATCACGGCGTGTGATGCTATTAAGACATTTTCGCCTATTTCTATCCCGCCTCCGCCCCACATATGCACATATTCAGCTATGCATGTTCCCTTCTTTATAGATACTTTTTCACAATTATGTATTACCACGCCGGAGTGGAAAACAACATCCTCGCCAAGATACTCAAGTTGCGACTTCCATTTTGCATATCTCAAAATGCTTGTAACTTTATTAGAAACCGCGGAGTTTCCAATCCAATTCAATATTCGGAACACACTCGTCAAGAAAGAGACTATTAGTCTTTTAATGAGTTGCATCTATTCGCATCCTTGTGCCGAGAATCTATCCGCAACTGCGATACGAACACCTTCATATCCTCCGTATAGACAGGTACCTCAACGCCAGGTTTTTCTGTAAAACCATATACCACGCTCCTAATACCATCGCAAACGAACTTATGAACGCAACAATATTGACAGAATAAAAACCTGATTTTATTACAATAATATAAATGCACAGAACACTTACGCAGGATTGTAAAGCATGGCCGAGAAACACATGGTGCACTCTACCTAGCGCCATTACCGTATAGTACGCAGGAACACCTAAGACAGTGAGAAGACTTCCTATCCCTATAATCCGTACTACCCAAGGCAGCTCGTTTACAAATCTTTGGCCAAGCCAGAGTTTAAGTATTGGCTCAGCAGCTATAAATAGAAACCCATATAATATTGCCGCTCCGGCAAGAATGGGTTTGGCGAGTCTTCGGTCGATCCCTCGAATCTTTTGGTACGACTCGATAGTTGCATTTGAACTAAGGTGGCTGATCTCCGGCACCAATGCTCTCATACCTGAATCAATCATCCCTCTGATTTGGCCGTTTATGTTAAAGCCGATCTCGTAGATCGGTAATGTCGCAATGCCAACGTAGCGAGCTAGTACAAACCTGTTGAAGGGATGGAGCAACATGCTCATAAGTGTCCCTCCAAATATGGTGCCACCGAAGTGTAAGATGCGTCTGCCACGTTGAAAATCCATGTTGTTCATCCAAAGAAGGCGAATGTGGACTATCCGCCGAATGCAGATAAGACTTATAATGTGAATAAAAACGTACGAAAGCGTATTTCCGATAAGTAGGCTTTCGATGCCCCAGCCGATGTATAGCAATATGGCGGCAACAGTTACGCCTACGATTCGGCTGACCGATTGGAGGCAGTTGGCCAAATCCATCCGGCCCAGACCCGACAGGGTCGCATCGAAGACCTGTACCACGAAGACGTAAATGCTCAAGATGCCGACGTATGGCACCAGTGAAGAAACCGCTTGAGCATTGGCGTCGCTCAGTCTGAATATAGCGACAATCTTGCCCTTAAAAAGCAGTATTGTAATCAGGACAGCCGACCCACTCAGGCACAGTAAGACAAGGGCCGTCGTAATATAATGTTGAATAGCCTCAACATTGCCACGGCCATACTCTTCCGCAACGAGCTTTGTAACCGCCGAACCGATGCCGAGATTGCCCAACTGTGCAAAAGTCAGAACAACCGAGAGCACAAGCCAAAGCCCGTACTTTTCATAGCCGAGGTAGTGCAAATAGATTGGGTAGCCCACCGCCATAACGATAGTGTTGATGACTGTGGCTATCATTCCGGAGGCGATGTTCAAACGTAACTGAGATGAGAAGAGTCTCTTGATCATGAACTAAGTGCTTGCCGGCAGAACCACTGTCTTGTGCTCGTCAATCAACCGACTAAACAGCATTGCTCTATGTCCGGCTGCTTCCAGAGAGCCGTTGGCCCAAATGGCAAGCTCCAATTCCCGCGACACACCAGGCTGGCCGTTTCCAAATGGAAGGGTTACAGTCACTATGTGCGACAGGTTACCCCCGTGTTCCTCCCGCTCAAGCGGGGATTGCCCCTGCGCAGGCGGGGGTATGACGCTTGGTGTCCGCCAGACTGTTGTGTCGATGTGACCGTCCTGATAGCTTGTCTTCAGACACACCCATACAAAATCCATCTGCTGGGCCGCCTCGCATATAGCGAACCAACATTGGTCAAAGTTGCGCACTTGACGAAACTGCAGTTGCAGACGGTCGAAGGTAGCCTTCTCTTGCTTTTGACGCTGAGTCAACATGTACTTCTTTTGCAGGCCGGACAATGTCTCCCGCAAACGAATAGCCCCCACAATGCGGAATAGTAGCACAATCAACAGCAGAACACAGCCAAAAACAAATAGCGAACTGATGTCCTGCCTAACCAGCATGATTAGACCCAAGCTGGCAAATAGGAGGGTCGCCAAATAGATCGTCACCACCACGTGCCGCTGGTCAAGACCCAGACCGAGCAGGCGGTGATGGAAATGACTCCGGTCCGGAGAAAAAAGCGACCGCCGTTCCAAGAAGCGGCGCAACATCGACAGTAGCGTATCGAAAATCGGAATACCCAAGGCCAGGATCGGAAGAGCCAAGCCGACAAAAGTGGCTGACCCCTCGACTCCGCTCAGAGCTTGCCCCGAGCCTGCCGAAGGTGCAGGCTTGGCCAGGGACGTCACACTTGCTGCCGAGATGACAAATCCCAGAAAGAGACTGCCACAGTCACCCATAAAAACCTTCGCCGGATTGAAATTGAAGAATAGAAACCCTGTTAAACTCCCCAGCAAAGCAAGCATCAATATCGCCACAACAACCTGTCCGCTATATACTGCAAATACGGCGATGACTGCGCAGGTGATTGCAGAAATCCCTGCTGCAAGGCCATCGAGGCCATCGCTCAAGTTGACAGCGTTGGTGATTCCGACAATCCACAGCATTGTCAGCGGCCATGAAAGCCAGCCAAACCTCAATGTGAACAAGTCTGCAACGTTTACGGACATTATGCGCACACCCGCGGCACAAACAGCCGTCGCGGCAGCCATTTCCGCAAGTAACTTTATTCGCGCTGGCAGGCACCTGATGTCATCAATTAGACCCACAACAAATACAAAAGCCGAGCCGCAGAGCAGGACAATGACCTTCGGCAAGATGTTGTGGAAGGCTGCACCCATTGCGTTGTCTAAGAGCAGCACCGCCAGCATAAGAGAAATGGTCGATGTGAAAATAGCTACGCCCCCGATGCGCGGGATAGGCCTGGAATGAATGTTCCGTGTCCCGGGTAGGTCCACGGCATTAATTTTTCCCGCAAGGAAAATCACAACCGGCGTGGTTACCAGCGCAAAAAAAGCAGAGCCAAGATATACACACAGATAGCTTTCCATCACTTCATGATCGGAGAATATCAAATTCTTGATAGGACTTCACAATGGTCTTCTCATTTTCTCAGGACAATCAAGCAGAGCCACGCTTTATGTCTTAAGAACGGAAGTATCCTGAATAATGTGAGATCAATTCGATCGAAAAACCTCCATGGAGAACAAGAAATGGGTATCCGCTTCCTTATTCCTATCTTACTCAGCAAACAATTGTTGATAATCGTGATAATGAATAGGTAAGGTAAAAGCGTCAAAACGTATTCAGAGATGTCGACACTGGAAACATTGCGTCCCAACATTGAAAGATCTTCCTTCGTAAGAGGATGCTCATCTGGAGTTCGCCAAGATGGTGTGATCTTGCGAAAAATCTGTAAAAACATGTTTCCCACCATCACCTCCCGGAAGATAGCCAATCCTTCATTCTTAAGAAGTCTGTAGATTTCTGCTTGGGCCCTATCAATATTAAGATGATGCAAAATGGCATTTCCATAGATAACGTCATACTCATTTGAGGGTAATCCAGTGTTATGTGCGTCTCGAACTTGCGCCGTTACAATGACGTTGGCTTTTCGAGCTATGCATTGCTGATTAATCACCGATTTCTCAGAAACATCGATGGCATCAACAGCGGCCCCATTCTTTGCAAACCAAACAGCCGCCCCATCGTTACCACACCCATAAACCAGAACTCTTTTGCCCCGTATATCACCTATTTGCCTCAATATGTTGCCCCTGAGACGAGGCAATTTATCCGAAAGATACGTTGCTGGAGAGTCCTCCCTCAGAAAACGCTCGATGAGGCAGTCGCTGATGCTGATTGTTTGGGCTAGAGTATCGTGGAATCGGGCCTCCCGTTCTGATCTGGGCTTTGTTTCTTCGATTGCTCTCTTTTCTGGCATTGGAAGAAAGTAGCTGATGCTATGTATTCGGGAACGATTTACCCTGCGCATACGCCGTCCCTGTCGGCGTACGGACACCCAATTTCCGGCTTCCAGTCTTTTCTAACGAGCGCTCCACTGTTCTGCGACAGCCACAGGTTTCTTTTCGCCTTTGTTCTTTTTCTGGCGGCCATAACTGTCATGGTAGTAATGATAGTATCCGTAGGCCCCGTGATAGCCGTAGCGGGCACTTTCTCTACGTACATCGTTAACCACCGCCCCAAGTATGTGTGCGCCCACACTTGATAGCGCGTCACGGGCCTGCTGACCGGCCTTTCTGGTGGACCTTTCCGCCCTTAGTACCAGAAGCGTTATGTCGCAGATGGCAGCCAGTATCTGGCTGTCGGTGACAGGCATAACTGGTGGCGAGTCGATAACGATTCGGTCATATCTTTCGCAAAGGTGCTCTAAAGTCCTGGCAAAGGTTCCGCTGCTTAGCATCTCAGATGGATTAGCTACAGCCGGCCCACTTGGCAGGACTTCCAGGTCCTTAATCCCTGTGTGCTGGATCGATTCCGCCAGCGTGCCAGCGCCGGCGAGGACGGTGCTGAGTCCTTTATCCCTGTGGTTGATTCTAAAGATTTCGTGTTGCATCGGCCTTCGGAAGTCTGCATCGATGATAAGGGTCTTTTGGCCGGCCTGCGCCATTGCAATGGCTAAGTTGCTGGCCATGCTCGTCTTGCCATCGAGCGGTGCAGGAGAAGTAATAAGCACCGTCTTTGCCTGGTCTTTAGGTGCACCGAAAAACACGGCGGTGCGTATTGTGCGATAGGCCTCTGCAGCGCTGGAATCGGACGAGAGATGAACCTTCTGACCCCGGTCTACTATGCTTTCCCTGCGGGACATCGAGGGAACCGCGCCCAAAACCGGCAGCCCAAGCACGGCCGATATTTCCTCAGCCGAGTGCAGCCTCTGGTCCAGCCAATCCCGCAGTAGTGCCAGACCCGCTCCCAGCATAAGCCCAAGAACCAGTGCGATGCCCATAATCCGGGCCTTCTGCGGCTCGGATGGGCTGGTGGCAGGCCGGGCAACCTCAAGAATACTTATATTAAGTGCGCCGACATCCTCGGTGACATTCAGCTCTTTGATTCGGTCATCCAGAATATCGCAGAGTTTTTTGGTCTGTTCCCACTCCGATTGCAGTATTGTGTATTGCGTAACTTGCTCGTTAAGCTCCACAGCCTGTTGGCGCTGCTCTTGGAAGTACTTGGAGACCTCGTCTTGTTTTTCCTTCGCGGCCAGGTACTGCTGTTCTGCCACCGCCAGTTGTGCCTGGGCGAACTGCACAGTCAGGGCGGCGATCTTCTCTTGTATGTGGGTGATCTCTGTATCCAGCGCCTTGATAGCAGGGTGGTCGGGCTTAACCTCCCGCAGCCGGTCTGCGCGGCGAAGTTGTAGTTGGTCAAGCCTGGATTTCAGCTCCGCCTCCTCCCCCTTTTGAGAAACATAACCACTGCTGCTCCGCTGCGCCTCTAGAAACTGCTTCAGCATCGTTGGGTCGCTCACCATCTTCTTGATGGACTCGTAGGTGGACCTACTTTCAATAGCTGCAAGCTGAGCCTCGGTCAAAACAGTAGAAAGCCGGTCCAGTTTTTCAAGTATTACGTTGCCCTGGCTGCTTTCGAAAGCAAGCCCTATGTTCTGTCTCTTGAAGTCCATCATCGCTCTGAGCTTTTCAGAAAGCTCTTGACCGCGTTTGGCCTTTTCATTTTGGAGGATTTTCAGCACTTCCGCCGAGGTGCTGCGCTTGCGAGTCGCGTGATAAGTTACGTAGGAATCGACCACCGCATTTACTAGCTGGGCGGCCTCGGCCGGATAAGGACAGTCAAACGAGACGCTGATAATCTCGTCTTTCTTGCCTACCGTCACGTCAAGGGTCTTCTTGAGGTACGCAATCGGATTATCTATATTGGCCAGCGTTTTCAGTTGTCTTACACCGGATGTATCAATCGCGGCAGCAAGGATCGGCGTAGATTTGAGCAGTTCCATCTGGGTGTACAGGTAATTCGTCGACCTGGTCATGACGCCCTGGTCGGTCTCGGTCATTATTTTCGGACCGGTCTGCTCGACATAGACTTTGGAAGTGCTGGTGTAAATGGGCGTCGACTTGGATAGGTATAGAAAACCTGCTGCCAGCGATAAAGCGATGCTAAGCAGTAGAATCCAGCGGCCTTGCCACAGACAAAAGATGAGGCTTTCACGCATCAGTGCGGCCACCGGCGGTGATTGCCCGTCAGGCCTGCCCTGAGAGCCGTCGCAGGAGGGCCTTTCTTGGTTACCTCCTGCTCGGTATATCGTATGTCGTATGTCATTCACCATCCCTAGTCCCTCGTGAATCGTCCCTCGATTGGTCTTATTCCCACACAGGCACGTAAGCTCCAACATGAATGCTGAACATCCTCTGTAGAAACGCAGTTGTACGTGTTCGTTGTGTGTGCTCCACAGCGACAATGTCGTTTGGCTTTATGGGGATATTCAGGGCATCGGTCAACTGTGCGCCGTTGGCATTGTTTGCAACCAGAAAACTCGCGCTGGCAATGGTACCATCCGTTTTGAGGCGGTAGATTGTAGCGTAGCGAGGCTCAGTATCCTTATCCAATCCGCCGGCAAAGGCTAGCGCCTGCATAAGGTTGTACCGCTCATCGGCAGGATAGGGGAAATTGCCGGGCCTATTTACCAAACCTACGACCGAGAAGACGGGCACACGAAGCGGCTCTACTATGACAGTATCACCCTCGTCAAGTGCAACGTCAGCAAATGGAATGTTCAATCCCTTCACCGGCAGCACGATGGCCCTACGATTTTCACCTTCCTGTGGTCTGCCGGTCCCTTGTTTCCTCAAGCTCTTCTCCTGCTTAAGTACCTCAACAAGTGCGTCTCGAAGCTTCTCCAATGCCTCATCGGATAGCGTATGCATCTGTTGCTGGGGGCTTGTAGTTCCTTTCGCAACGATCCCGAGTTCATCGGGACTGTCGCTGGCGCTAATGTTGTAGCTGGGCGCTAATTGCCCCGCGAGCAACAATAGCTGCCGTTCCACCTGAGCGGTCGAAACTGCCGGTTCCTCCGCCGCGAGTTTCTCCAACAAGGCTCGCCTCTGAATGTTGCTGCTAACATCCAACAGCTCGATGAGCACCACCTTTTCATCTCGCTTTACAGTCAGCAGGCCCGTCGTACCGGACGGCGTCAACTGAGTAAAAGCCAACCCCAGTCCGACCGGGATTGGCAGTTGGCGATTTGCGATTGCCGATTCGGCAGTAGCGGAGGAACGGATTATCCGTATAGTAGCAGCTCCATCCTCAACTATGCCGCCGGCCTGCATAACAAGAGCGACAAGCGACATTTCGTCACTTCGCAGTGAGTAAATGCCGGGCTTCTTAACAGCTCCGGCAATAGAAACCTTTGCCGTTTTGTACTCTAATATCTTGGCAAACACAGACGGGCGAGTGACCGCATACTTAGGATAATAAGCATCGACAACGGCTGCTTCTATCTCACCCAAGGTTTTACCTGCCGCCTCGACCTGGCCGACCGCCGGCAGCGTGATAGTCCCACTTTCGCCAATCCTACAAATGTATGCAGTCGTGCTCTCCGTGACTCTGGGATCCTCAGCCGTGACGACCTGCAGAATCGTGGGCATAGTAAGCTCGATCACTTCGCCAGGCACGACACGGTAAGGTCCCTGGCTTATTCTGGCCCGGACAATTCGTTCCAGGTCGATGGCTGGCCCCACGGGACCGGCATTGTCGAAGTCAGCCAACTGATCTGCCGAAGGCAGATACACCTGATCCTGGCATGAGAGCTGGGAAAGGCAAACAATTAGGGCGACAACCCATCGTAAATTGACAATTGACAATTGACGATTGAAAAGTGCCCCCTCCGCCATCGCGTCGTCAGATGCAAGACGCCTTGCTCTGTTTGACATAGCCCTACCTCCTTGCTTGTAGTTTTCACAAAAAAAACCCGACAGGACATTGTTCCGCCCTGTCGGGATCGCTTTTCGTAAAGTAGCATCCGTCAAAAACTCAGAATCGTATGCTGTGCAATATCAGCCCTTAGCCCGCCCTTATTCTCCTTTACACTCTTACATCAACTTGCCTTATTGGACCTTCACACATACTGTCTTATGAAGCCTCCTGCTTCTAATTCGACGGCTTAATACAACCTACTGGCCAAAACTAACAGCTCTTTTTATACTTGTCAAGGGAAAATTATAGGACGCTTCAGATTTTTTCTAGTATTCCTGTCAGTTGTACCGCCTGATTTCACTATCGTTCTGCAACACACAGTGGGCCAACAACTTAAGGCGGTTATCATCCTGATGGCGACACCAACCGGTGTCCACAGCCAGCAGACTGCAAGCCACCCTAATCTAACTGCTCCGGGCTAGATTTTGTCGGCTTAGTTTCCAGATTTCTCTTGATAACAGCTTGGCTAATCTGGTATAAATAGGTTACTCGGGTCTGCGATTCTTTAATTCTTGATTTACAGGATTGTTAGTTTTTTCAGGAGGATTTGTGAATTGTTAAGGTGCAGAGGTCCAAGGTGAGCCCTGCGCCTGAGAGTTTATTTTTGCGCACTCCACCTCACCGCTCGTATTGGAGCTTTTGAAGGAAGGATGTAACAAGAGTTCAGAATTTTGAATTTAGAAGGAAGAATTCTTAATTCTCAACTCTTCACTCGCAATTTCGTTTTGGCGTGGAGCCAAAGCACGGTCATTTATGGTCTTTTTGAAGGAGGTTTGCTATGTGCAGAAAATTGATTTATGTGATTCCTTTTGTTTTGTCGCTGGGCGTGGTCCTCGACGCCAGTGGGCAAGGCTTGACCGGCCGGTACTTCAATAACATGACGCTCACCGGCTCGCCGGTCCTTACCCGCATAGACCCGACGGTGGACTTTAACTGGGGCGACCCTGGCTCTCCGGACCCATTGGTCAATGTGGACCAGTTCTCGGTGCGGTGGACGGGTGGGGTTGTACCGCTGTACTCCGAGTGGTACATATTCTCGACCAACTGCGATGACGGTGTTCGTTTGTGGGTCGATGGTGTGCAGATTATTGAAAAGTGGGTCGACCAGGGGGCTACCGTGGACTACGGTAATGCGATCGCACTGAAGGCCGGCAAGGCCTACAGCATCAAGATGGAGTACTACGAAAATGGCGGCGGCACTACCGCTCAGTTGTACTGGCAGAGCGACAGCCAGGCCCGACAGATCATTCCCGCGGGCAGCCTTCTGCCGACATTTGTGCAGTTGACAGCCCGTGCCCCCAACCCCGTTGACGGTTTCGTAGGCATGACCACGCCGCTGGTTTCATGGGCCGCAGGGGATACCGCTGCGTTCCAGGATGTGTACTTCGGCACCAATCCGACGCCCGGAGCGGCTGAGTTTAGAGGCCGGCAAGGGTATACCGTCTATTGGCACGGGCCTGGTCTTACGCCGGGAGCCACTTACTACTGGCGAATAGATGAGGTCGAGGCGGACGGAGTTACAATCCACAAGGGCGATGTCTGGAGCTTTGTTGCTGCTTCCTATGCCGCTTTTGGTCCGAATCCAAAGAATGGCGCGAAATGGGTTGCTCTGGATGCAGGCCTTAGTTGGTCTGCAGGTGTTGGTGGCGTCTACCACGATGTATATTTTGGAACTAGCCAAACCGACGTAGCTAATGGCACCGGCGGCACCTTCAAGAGTAAAGTGGGGGTTACAAATTATAGCCCTGGCACTATGAAGACCGATACGACTTACTACTGGCGAATCGATGAATATGATTCCGGCGGTAAGAAGACCCCAGGACTTGTGTGGAGCTTCACAACCATAGGTGCCAGCGACGGCATCAAGGGCGAATATTACAGCAATATGAACCTCTCTGGTGCTCCGGCACTTGTCCGTATAGACCCTGGGATCAACTTCAACTGGGGCAGTAGCACTCCGGGTGCTGCCATCCCCGTCGACCTATTCTCGGTCAGATGGACTGGCATGGTGGAGGCGCAATACTCTGAGCCCTACACGTTTACCAGCAATAGTGACGACGGAATCCGGGTATGGCTGGACGATGTGCTGATCATTGACAGTTGGGTAGATCAGTCGGCAACCATGCATAGCAGTTCGCCCATTAACCTTATTGTCGGTCAGCAATACGCCATTCGAGTGGAGTTCTATGAAAATGGTGGCGATGCGGTGGCACAACTGTACTGGCAGAGTCCTTCCACGACCAGGCAGATCATTCCACCAGGGCCATTGTCGCTGCCGCTAAAGGCCAGAAATCCCAGGCCAGCTCAGGGCGCTACGGATGTCAAGCACACACCGAAGCTGATGTGGACGGCGGGCGAAAAGGCCCTCAAGCACGATGTGTACTTCGGCGCTGATGCTACCGCAGTGGCAAACGCCACTACGGCTTCAACAGGTATCTATCGAGGTCAACAGAACCTTGCTGCTAACAGCTACGTTCCCACCGAAGCGCCGCTAGCCTGGAATAAGACCTACTACTGGCGTATAGATGAGGTCAACGGCGTTGACTTATGGAAAGGCGGCGTCTGGAGCTTTACTACCGCCAGCTTTATCGTCGTCGACGACTTTGAAGACTACACCGACGATGTCGGCAGCAGAATCTTCCAAACCTGGAAGGACGGCTGGGGATACACCAACCCGGCACCCGGCTATCCTGGTAACGGCACCGGCTCGGCTGTGGGTAACAGTAACCCTCCCTATGCCGAGCCAACCATCATTCACGGCGGCGGCCAGTCGATGCCCTTAGGTTACGACAATACCGGAACGACCGGCAAGGCCCGCTACTCCGAGACGCTGCGAGAGTGGACAACGCCGCAGGATTGGACCGTGAACAGCGTTAAGGCGTTGACGCTGTACGTCCAGGGCATTCCGCTGGACTTTCAGGAGGGTTCGCCCGGCACCTTCACGATGAGCGCCGAAGGCTCGGATATTTGGGCTGGGTCCGACGAGTTCCGCTATGTCTACAAGCAACTGTCGGGTGACGCCGAGATTATCGCACGCGTCGACCGCATAGCTGGACCAGGCAACAACGAATGGCGAAAAGCTGGTGTTATGATTCGCGAGACCCTTGATCCTACGTCCAAGCATGCGTTTATGGCCGTGACAGCACTGGCCAGCCACGGTCTGGCTTTCCAGTACCGTGACGGCATCGACGCCGCCGATTCGGACAGCGAGCATGGCATTGACGTTCAGACCGCACCGTACTGGGTCAAGCTGGTACGCAAAGGCAACGTTTTCACGGGGTATGTTTCGCCCGATGGTATTAACTGGAGGATGAAAGACGCAAGTGGGGTCGAAACCGATGCCAGCAACCCGGTGACGATCACGATGGCTACGAACGTTTATATTGGCTTAGCGTTGTGCAGCCATCAGAACGATGTATTGTGCATGGCGCAATTCAGCAACGTTTCTATTCCAAGTGGCTCGGTTACAGGCGCCTGGACGGTCATCGACATTGCTTCGACTGTTACTGGCACTAATTCCATCGAGCCGTTGTACGTGGCCGTGGAAGACAATACTGCCAAGGTTAAGGTTATCACAAACGATAACCCACTTGCCTCAGTCGAACCGAGCTGGCAGGAGTGGAATATCGCCTTAACGCAATTCAGCAGTGCCGGTCTGAACCTGAAGGCCATCAAGAAGATGTATATAGGCCTGGGCAACCGGACCACTCCCAAGGCCGGCGGTACGGGCACGATATTCGTCGATGATATCCGTGTGTATCCCAGCAGATGTATTCCTTCGATTGGCAAGCCCCCTGCCGACTTGAGCGGCAACTGCGTGGTTGATTACGCAGACCTCGATATCATGGCGAACGATTGGCTTGCCACCGGTGCTGGTCTGCCGGCTGATTTGCGTCAGGACAACGTGATCAACTTCAAGGATTTTGCTGTATTGGTTGATGCTTGGCTTGAGGAGATTTTGTGGCCGTAATCGCATCGTTCATTGTTCACCGTTCATAGTTAATCTCCGCAGGACGCCTGTCGGCGGATGAACAACGAACAGTCAACTATGAACTTCGGGGCCTATCCCGACCGTCGGGATAGGCCCCGTTTTAATCTGCAGGCGGCAGTTTCAGCGGCAAGGACTCTACGGCTTTGGGGCCGAGGTCTGCCTGCTCTCGCAGGCACGAGTTTACCCCCGTGAAAGCGGGGGCAGGGGTTCCTTCGGCGGAGTCAAAATAGGCTTGGGTTTGGCGCGTGGGGTTACCATCACCTTTAGGTCTTTTGCGGGAACCAGATGCCGGTAGAAAAAAGCCTGCATCATATTGTCTGCCGGTACGGCCGGCCGCACGATTTCCCGTCCCTGGATTACTGCCCGACCTTCCACGCACAGACTGAGGGGTTCTTTGGTAGGCATCGCCGGCACCTTCAGCGTAACCTTCGCCTGGTCCTGGCCAGCAGGCACCTTGCCGCTGGCCAACGTGAATCCGCTCGGCGCATCTTTTAGTGTTAGGGCGATCTCACCGGAGAATCCGTCTTTGCGAAGGGCGTACACGGTCAGGGCAGTGGTGGCGGCCGCGCGGACGTTGACGCTGGACGGCACGACCCGCAGCTCGAAATCGGGCTGCGGCGGACTAATGCGCAGGCGGTAGCCGTAGGCCGGGCCGCCCTTGTGCTGCGCATCGCCAATGGCAAGATAATACGTCCCGTCGGCGGGCAGGGTGATACTCAGGAGGGAATCGGCGTGGTGCGTGGTCAGCCCCGCGCCCTTATCCTCGTGATCGTCATTGAACGCTATTTGCCGGCCGCTTGCGTCGGTCAGCTTGAGCACGGAATCTACCGGAGAGTCCAGCCGACGTGCATAGACTTCCGCAACGACCTCGTCGCCGGCACGGCCTTCGAATCGGAACATGTCCACATCGCCCGCTTGATCAATGCGTCCGTTCACGATGATTGGAAGGGTAACAGGCTGTGCGCTGGCCTGCTCGTTATTCGGTTCCTTCTCCAGGCATTCCGGCAGCGTATCCACCGCAAAGGGCACGGAACATTTCAAATTGGAAATTCGAAAGTCGAAATTTGAAATTCCCGGCCGAAGACCGCCGTCCAGCGTTAGCTCGGATGCCGGGAGATTCCAGCCGTTGGCCTCGACTGTGGTTTGAGCGCCGGCTCTGCCGCCCAGTGGGAAGATGCTCGTTACAAACGGCAGCTCGCCCACAGCGATGCGATAGACGAAATCCTCGCGTCCGCGGTAGATAGAGTCCCTGATCTCGATCACATATTCGCCGTCCTTGGGAATCTCGTAAAAAAGGACCGGATCGGGATGGAAACGGTAGTCATCGGCGTATGCGAGCTCGTTGCCGCTGGTATCGTAAAGCGCCAGGGTGGCCTGGAACCAGCCGGGAACGCCGTCGGCCAGATATGGGATCAGTTCCTGCGCGCTCGCGGCTGCGACCAGCCGCGTGCCTTTGCTTAACTTTAGCCTGAAACGGTCTACATCGCCGGGCGTGATCTGGCCGTTTATAACCAGCGGCAGCAGTGACAGTACCTCGGTATCGGCCGTCTTGCTGTTCGGTTCCTTCTCGGTGTATTCAGGCAGTTGACCTATGTGAAAGATGAGCGGGTTGGATAGGCCCGAGGCTGTCTTGAGCCTCAACTCCCGCTGACCAGGCTCAGCGTCAGGAGCCAGCACGACCTTGAGAGTGACGTCTTCAGAGAGCTGAGGATTGTCGCGATTTCGGTTTTTGGGATTGGCGAGTTTTTTCTTGATTTCGGCCATTTCCTTCTGCAGGGCTGCCCGGTCCATGTTGGGGTCAGGACTTGCGGCGGCATTCGCTTTGTCGCCAGTGTCACCTTCCCACTTCTCTGGCTTTGGGGCATTCATTATCTGCTGCAGCTCTTTGAGTCTATCTCGCAGCAGGTTGATCTCCTTTCCATTCAGTGGTTTGACGTGTTCGATCACGGTGGCGTGAATCCCGCCACCAGAGATATCCACTCCGCTCACGCCGTCCAGATACTGTCCGCCGATCGCCGCCTGGAAGGTGGCGCCCTGCCGGCCCCCGGCTGGATAGACATAGCCGATATGCGGTTCCCTCTGTGCCCGTGCTCCTGGCATGGCCGCCAGGGCTGCGGGCGCAACCGCCAGGATCACCGCCACCCATCCGCCGAAGGCGGACCATCGTGATCGTTTCATAGAATCCTCCACTGGTACTTCGCCCCCGTGTCTTCTGTCGAAGACAGAAACGGGGGCTTCGCAGAGCAGTATCGCTTACATGATTTCTTTCAAGCGTCCGCCCATTTTCACGCCATCCGAGGCGGAGGGCGTCACGCGGACCGTCAGACCCTGCGGATGCGGCAGTGTCCCCTCGGGATCGATGCCGAGCAGCTCGTACATGCTGGCGATGAGGTCACACGGATAAACGGGCCGCTCCTTCACCTCCTCACCTTTTGCGTCCGATGCCCCGACCACACAGCCGCCTTTGAACCCGCCGCCCGCGACCACCGCAGAGAAGACCTTGCCATAGTGGTTGCGTCCGCCGTTCCAGGGGGCTTCCCACTGGACCTTTGGGGTTCTGCTGAATTCGCCGCTCCACCAGACGATGGTGCTGTCCAAGAGGCCGCGGTCCGACAAATCCTGCAGCAGGGTCGCCATGCCTCTATCCATTTCGGGCAGTTTTCGGCGCATGGCCTGGAAATGCTCCTTATGTGTATCCCAGCCCTTGTAGTTGATGGTGATGTAAGGGACGCCTTGTTCGACCAGCCGGCGCGCCGCCAGGCAGGATTGGCCGAAGGTATTGAGGCCGTACTGCTCTCTTAGCTCCTTGTTCTCCTGCGACAGATCAAACACCTTGCCGCCATCGCCCAAAATCAGGTCATACGCCTGTTTCTCACACTGTTCCAATGCCGCCAATTGCGGATCACCTTTCATTGCTTGCCCCAGCGTGTTCAGCTTGTGGAGAAACTCGCGCCGGCTCTTCTGCCGCTGGTCGGTGACACCTTGGGCGACGACGCCCTCGACGACGAATGGGGTCCTCGCTGGGTCACCGCCCGTGGCGAAGGGTTTGTAGCGCGACCCCAAAAAGCCCGCCTCGGAAAAACGCCCCTGCAGATCGGTTAGCACAATGTAGGGCGGAATCAGTCCGCTGTATCCGGTCTCATAGCCCTTGAACAGCGAGACCACTGCGCCGACGCAGGGATAGACCTGCCCGTCGCCTGCCATCCGCCCGGTCTGAACCATGTAGGACGCCGTTTCGTGGGAGTTCACGCCGTGTGTCATGCTGCGGATAATGGAATACTTGTCGGCCTGTTTTGCCAGCAGGGGCAGCAATTCGCCGATCACAATCCCATCCACATTGGTAGAGATGGGCTTACCCAGCGGCCCGCAATACTCATTGCCCGCTTCGGGCTTGGGATCGAAGGTATCCAGGTGCGACGGACCGCCCCACATCCAGATTTGAATGACCGCCTTGGCTTTTAGCCCTGCCACCTGTGGGCAGGGCGTGCCCCCGGCACAGGTCCGGGGGCTAATCGTAGGAAGCGCAGCGGCCAGTGCAGGAGAACGCAGGTAGTCGGCCAGCAGCAACCCCGCTGCCCCAAGCAGGCCTCGGCGCAGCGCCTCACGTCGGGAGGAATTGTATTCGGTGCTCATACTTTCACCTTTCAGTGCCAGTAAAGAAACTCAGTGTCTGCCCCCGCCACAGGTCCGGGGGCTAACTGTTGTCTCTAAACAGCATCTGCGAGAACAGGCCCAGGTCCTTTTTCCAGACCGGCCAGTCATGCCCACCGGAATCCACTTGCCACACGTGAGGAACCTTCATCGTCTCCAGAGCATTGTGGAACGATTTACTGATATTCATCAGCCCGTCCTTGTCGCCGCAGGAAAGCCATAGCAGTCGGAGCTGCTTAGTGGCGCTGGCGGGGTCTGTGATGAGGGATTCGGCCTTTTGGGCGTTGGGCGCGCTGGAGAAGCCGCCAACCCAAGCAAACGTTTCCAGGTGCTTCAGGCCGAAGTTCAGCGACTGGCCGCCGCCCATAGATAGGCCTGCCAGCGCCCGATGCTCGCGGTCGGCCTGCGCGGAGTAGTGCGACTCGACGTATGGAATGACATCGTTTAATAAGTCCTTCTCAAAGAACGCATAAGCCTCAAAATTGCTGGGATCAAATATGTTGGCCGGCGGCGGTTCCGCACTAGCCCGACCGTTGGGCATCACCACTATCATCGGAACCAGCTTTTTGTCGGCGTACAGATTATCGAGAATAACGTCGGCTGAGCCTTTTTCCTTCCAGCCCGTCTCGTTGTCGCCGATGCCGTGGAGCAGATAGAGAATGGGGCAATTCGCGTCTTTCGAATAGCCCGGCGGCGTATAGACCAACATCTTGCGCTTCACGCCGACGCTCTTTGAGTCGTACTCGACGGTCTCGACTTTGCCGCGCTCAATGCCGTCTCGGCGGACGTCAAACCCGGGCGGCACCTGTAAAACTTTGGTGAATAGCTGTGGGACAAGTGCATTCAGGTACTGACGCCAGTTTATCCAGGTGTGGCCGCCGCCGCTGATGTGCAGTTGGTTTTTGATTCCGTGGTTATCCAGTATTTCCGCGAGGGCCTTTGATCCCTTGAGGGTGAAGTCCTTGTCCCCGACGCTGATAGAGAAAAGCTTAATCCATTGATTGATCTGGTCGGCCTTACCCAGAAACTGCTCGTTCTGCTTCTCCCAGTCCGTGGCATTCTGCCAGATGCCGGCGCTCCACACCGCGACGTACGCAAACTGTTCAGGATTGGCGGTTACGACTTGGAGCGTCTGGCCTCCGCCCATAGACAATCCCGCGATGGCTCGGTGTTCTCTGTCGGGCACTACGCGGAATCTCTTCTCTACGTACGGAATGACCTCTTTCATCAGCTCATTTGTGAACCGTTCCTGAAGGGCGGCCATCACTTCGGGTGAAGGCGGAGCGCCGGGTGTGAACGACGGCATGTTCGCCGGGGGCGGGAGACTGCCATTAGGCATGACAATCATCATCCGCTTGGCCTTGCCCGCAGCGATCAGGTTGTCTAGGATAAAGCCCGCTCGCCCGATCGTACTCCAGCCCGAGTCCTCGTCGCCGCCGCCGTGGAGCAAATAAAGAACGGGGTACTTATCGCCGCTGTCATCGTATCCAGGCGGCGTGTAGATGTGCATCCGCCGCTGCGCATCGAGTGTCGCCGAGCGATACCAGACCTGGCGAATCTGGCCATGTGGGACGGGCTTGTTCTCCTGGAATGCGGCTTCATCACCGGCCAGGAAGAACATGTTGTCCAGGCTCCTGACGCCCTGCTTGATTATGGCATTTTGCGGATCGAGAGTCTTTACACCGTCAACGGTGAACGAGTAGCTGTAGAAATCGGGCGTGAGCGGCCCGGCAGTCACCGACCAGACGCCCTGGTCGTCTTTGGACAACTTCTCCGCAGCAATTCCCTCCATCCAGTCGCCTCGGAGGGTGACTTGCGATGCCTTGGGGGCTCGGATGCGAAACGTTACCCGGTGGTCGGACAGGACCTCCGGCGAGACGATCTCTGGCCCGCGCTGCGGGGCCTGCGCCATTGCCCTCGGCGCTGGCATCCAGGTTGAGCACCAAAGGAAAAGCGTCACTACCAACTGAAATGTCGATAAGTGCCTCATGTGTATTCTCCTTGGAGAAACTTTTAGTGCCGGTAAAGAAACTCTGAGCTGTTTATCAACGCCCAGGCGAGGTCCACCGCAGCGTCGCGGCCCCCTGCTTGCGCAGGGGCAAACTTTGCCCCACGCGGTCGGGCCGCCCCGGATTGGCCCGCCCCGCTTTTGGCGGATCCGGCGGGCTGGGAATACGCCGCCACGGTCTTCAGTTCTTCATCTGTCGGGAAACGCGAAAGAATCGTTAGATACAGTCCGGTTACAACCTCGCCCGGTTTGCCTTTGGCTTGCATCAGAGATTGCAGCTTCCGGCTCTGTTCGATCTTGCGCTGAATGTGACTGGAGTTCAATAGGTGCAGCCGTTGGGCGGCGGAGGGACGATTGTTGCGCTCCGATTCCAGGCCGGTGTCGCGCGGCGGACGCCCGAACAATTCCAGGAAAGAGCTGGTGGTGCTGCCGTCCGCCAGCGCAATCGAGCGCTGCTCTTCCGGAATGAAGGTGAACGGCTCCGGAATGGCGCTGGAGTACTTCTCCGTCGTTCCTGTAATCTGGTTCAGGGCGTCAATCAGCACCTCGGCCTCCAGGCGGCGCAGCGGATAGAAGGCGAAATTGGCTTCGGCCTCTGCTTTGTCGGATCCTTCGGCTTCGCTCAGAGCCTGCCCTGAGCTTGTCGAAGGGACAGGCTTGGGAATGGATGAAAGTTGGTACGTCTGCGAGTTCAGAATCAGCCGGTAGAGGTGCTTCAGGTCGTAGTGGGCGGCGATCAGCTCCTGCTCCAGGTAGGCCAGCAGTTCCGGATTGCTCGGCGGATTGTCCGGGCGGATGTCGTCCGGCTCGTGAATAATCCCGCGTCCTAACAGCCACGACCAGACGCGGTTGGCGATGCTACGAGTGAACCAGGGATTCTTCGGGGTAATCAGCCAGTCGGCAAAGATCTCGCGTGGGTCTTTGTCCGGCGACAGCCGGGCCGGGCTCCCATCGGGGAAAATTGCTGCCTGCGCCACGCCGGCGGCAGTTTCAGTAGCGGCTTTGTTAGGATCGAAGAAAACAATCTCTTCCTTCCATTCTGCAGTCTGTTTATAGCCAACCTGCGAGAAAAAGGCCGCCATGCCTGACAGCCGGTCTTTCGGCCAATTCTCCGCCCGCACGCCCATAAACGTCAGCGCCACGGCTTGAGCAATCCCCTGCGGCTGCTTGCTTTGGATGGCACGGTAGAAGTTGACCGGGGGCACACGGAAATTACTGCCGCTGGATACCAGCATCTCCCGGACGAACCGGTCGTACGGCACGTTCTCCTTGATGCTGGTCCGAATCCAGCGGTGATACCCCTGCACTGCATTGGGCCATAGATTGATGGGGAACTCCGCCTTGACCCGCAGCAGATCGCTCCATTTCATCGCCCAGTAATCCGCAAACTCCTCGCGCTGCAGCAGGCGGTCGATGAGGGTGCTACGCTTGTTCGGGTCTTGGTCCAATATGAAGGTTCTGGCCTCCGGCGCGGTGGGCAGCGTGCCAATCACATCCAGATACGCTCGGCGGACAAAGACGGCATCTGAGCAGATATTGGCCGGCTGAATGCCCAACTGCTCCAGCCTGCCGAAAACCAGTTTGTCGATTTGGCTGCCGGGCGTCAGAACAGCGCGGCTTTCAAATGGGCTTAGGACTGCACTTGTCGCCGCAGTTCCATCCAGAGCCGCCAAGAAAACAACCGCCCAGATCAATGACATCTTCATTGTTTTTGCCCACTCCGAAGCGGATTAACCGCAGAGCACGCGAACACCGCAGAGGAAAAATCAAAACTAAAAATCTCAGCGTCCTCTGCGCTCTCGGCGGTAAAGATTTCAGATGTATATGCGCCGGGCGCACGAGCGTAACGAACTTCACGCCATTAAGTATATCTTTTTGACGCTTGCGGATGCAATAAAATTCCGCCCGTTTGGTACGGCTGCCGAGACATCCCTGCGAAAGCAGAGGGACGAGAGATGACCTGACCGGGATATAATCACATCGTTAGCATGCTGGCGCGGAGAAATGTCGCGGTTTACTTATTTTGGCCTGTCTTGCTGTTGCTTCGTGTTCGCGAGGAGCGGGGTCCACCGTAATATCTTGCGCCGGAAGGTCCATACAGCGTGCCTATCATGTTGCCCAGCGAGCCGCCTCTATTGTAGCCATAGCCGCCTGTGGAGCCATACGGGTATCCGGAGTAGTTGCCATAGCCTCCGCCGCCATAAGGCCCGGCTCCGTAAGTTCCCCCGTAGGATCCCCCACCACCATATCCGAATCCCTGCATGCCGGGGCCGTAGCCTCCGTAGCCCATGTTTCCAAAAGGCCCGCCATAAGAGCCCATAGGCCCCATCATGTTGCGCCAAGAATAATTGGCAGGCTCAGCAACCAAATCGGTGATATCATAGACCCGCGTTTGCACTTTTTTGGGCAGAGATTCTGTTGTGGCGATGATGATTAGTCCCTTGTCAACGACGTAGCCCAATTTTGCGCTACTGCCGGCGGAAACCGACATCAGCAGAAGCTCCAGGTGCTTGCCCAGCGGTATGCCGGAGACCCCGTCCATTCCGATGGGCGTGGTTTTGTCGATGTCTGCTTTCTCCGCCAGGTCACGCCAGAGCACTACTATATTCAATGGAGGGTTGGTCGAATATCGCAGGATATCAATTGCCTCGCCGAAGGGCATATTCTGCGAAAACCTCGAAGGATCCGTAGTAATCCTGCCGGTTGGTGGGCGATTTTCTGGTTTTGGGCTTTGAGTTTTTAGTTTTGGGTCTTCGGTGGTGCCTGCCGCGCATACTTGCCCCAAAACCAGCAAACAGATAGCTGCCGTTAGGACTGACCTCGAGACGACTTTAACCGCAGAGCATCCCCGCTTGCGCGGGGACAGGCTTGCCCCTGTGGAGGCAGGGGCCGCAGGGCAAGAATCAGGATTAAATACCTCAGCGTTCTCTGTGCACTCGGCGGTAAAAACGATGTTTTTCACGAGCCTTTTTTTGCTCACTTTCGTTTCCCTTTTCCCCCCTGCTCTATAGATAATGATACATTGACAGACCCATTTGTTACAAACAAATTTTAGTTTTTTTCTTTTTTCTGTCAGCAAAGGCCGCGGACCCCGATTGGCCAGGTGTGATTGTGCTGTGGCGGTCTGCTCCTCACTCATTGCAAATCCAGCAAAAATTGTTGCACTGGCGATAATTTCGGTTAGGATAATTCGCAAGCTCAGATAATTAGCCGCGCAATCCTTCGACCTTGCTCAGGACGAGTTTATTGCGGGGTCCGTCGCCCCATTCGGCAGGCTCAGGGCAGGCGTACCGGCGACGGCTAAATAGCAGCGTTGTTCGTAAATGTTGGGAAAGGGAATAATATGTTTGATCGGTATTCAAAGTGCTGTGTACCCGGGCGTTTTGTTACTGCAATTCTTACTTTATCAAGTCTGTGTTTAGCACCGGTGGTTGCTGCGGAGCCTGGGGGCGTGAAATTCTCCGGGCGCTGTTTAATGGTCAGCCCGAACGAGGGTTGTGCCGTCGCTGACGTCAATCGAGACGGCAAGCCCGATATCGTCGCGGGGACACACTGGTTTGCGGCGCCGGATTTTATCCCTCGGCCGGTTCGTGACATCCCGCAGGTATCGCTTGGTTTTGGCAGCCTGGACTTCTACGCCAACAACGGCGATCATATTTACGATGTCGACGGCGACGGCTGGCTGGACGTAATATCGGGCGGCTGGACAGAGGCAGAGCTTTACTGGTACAAAAACCCCGGCAAGGACGCCCTTGAGAAGGGCTGGAAGTGGGAGCCGCACCTGCTTGTCAAGGCGCGGGCGGAGAACGAGGCCTTTAAGCTGCACGACATAGACGGTGACGGCGCGCCGGAAATAGTGGTCTTCTGCTGGGTGGGAAATGCTCCTTTAGTGGCGTGGAAGCTTGGCAAGACGGCAACCGGTGAGCCGACAGTCAGCCGGATCGTCCTGGGAGAAAGCGGGTGCGGGCATGGCTACGCCTTCGGCGACGTCAACGGGGACGGGCGAGAAGACATACTTTGTGGAGCAGGCTGGTATGAGCGTCCGGCAGGCGACCCGTTCGCCAGCCCGTGGAAATTGCATCCTGAGATAGTCTTGCCGGGCGCCAGCTCTCCATTCTTGGTTGTTGACGTGAACGGTGACGGCCGCAACGACCTGATATGGGGTAAGGGTCACGATTACGGCGTGTACTGGTGGGAGCAAGGCCAGCCGGAATCCGACGGGAAGACGACCTGGAAAGAGCATCTTATCGACAAATCATGGTCGCAGGCTCACAGTATGGCCTGGGCCGACCTGGACGGAGACGGCAAGGGCGAGCTAATTACCGGCAAGCGGGTCCGCGGCCACGCTGAGCACGACCCCGGTGCGATGGAACCGGCGTGCCTGTTTTATTACGATTGGGATGGCGCTGCCAAGAAGTTCATCCGTCATACGATTGCTCCGCCGGGCGCCGGCGTCGGCACTGGTATGCAAATCTGCGTCCAAGACCTTAATGGTGATGGGCGGCCGGATATCGCTGTATCCGGCAAAACCGGCACCTGGCTGCTGATCAATGAAGGTGTGAGCAAGTAGGTAGTGTGATCTTGGGGCACCCAACCGTCGCCGTGCCGGCGACAGCTAAACAGTGAACAGATACTCTACTCTGGAGAGGGAACAGATGAGGTCAAAATCGTCTAAGAGAAATAATCCTACCGGCGGCGGCAAATCCTTATCGACCAGGGCCATACATGCCGGCGAGCCGAGGACAAAATACGCCGATTCATTGACGACGCCGATTGTTCAAACTTCCACATTCACGTTCAGAAACAGTAAGGCAATCGAGGATTACACGAAGAAGGGCAAAGAGCACTTTGAATATGGCAGGTACGGCAACCCTACGGCCAAAATTGCCGAGGCCCGTCTTGCCGACCTCGAAGGCGCGGAAGACTGCGTGGTTTTTTCGTCCGGCATGAGTGCGATAACCACGACTATTCTTTCTCTGGTACAGTCCGGCGACCATATTGTCATCACCGACGATAGCTACAAAAAGACGCTGGAGTTTTGTAAGTCCTACCTTAAACAGTTCGGCATCGAGTGTACCATCGTTCCGTTCGGCAATTATCAAGTTCTGGAGAAGGCTATTAAAAAGAACACGCGTTTTATATTTTCTGAATCGCCGACAAATCCTTACCTGAATATATTTGACCTGGTCAGAATCAAAAAGATTGCCGAAAAACATAATGTTCTGACGCTCATAGACAGCACATTCAGCACGCCCTTCAACCAGCGGCCAATAGAATTCGGGATGGACGTTGTTCTGCACAGCTTGACAAAGTACCTGGCGGGGCACAATGACATCTTAGCCGGCGCGGTGCTCGGCAAAGAAGACCTTGTCGAAAAGGTGCGAAACCTGCATAAGTCGATGGGCGGATGCATTGATCCTCACTGCTGTTATCTTTTGCTGCGGGGACTCAAGACATTTCCTTTGCGCGTAGAAAGGCAAAACGAATCCGGCTTGAAGATTGCCCGATTTCTGGAGAGTCATCCACGGGTACAAAAAGTTTATTATCCTTTTCTTGAGAGTCACCGTCACTATGAAATAGCCAGGCAGCAGATGACCGGAGGCGGGGGGGTCGTGACATTTGAAATAAAAGGAAACCTCGCGACTGCAAAACGTTTCCTGGATGCCCTGAAATTGATTTACATTGGTCCGAGCCTGGGCGGCGTCGAGTCGCTGATAACGCATCCTGCGATGGTGAGCTATTATGACTATACCAGAAAAGCACGGTATGAGTTAGGTCTTACTGACACGCTTTTTAGGCTTTCCGTTGGGATTGAAGACGTTGAGGACCTGATTGCCGACCTGGATAGGGCGCTGGCGCGGTCAAAGTCTTAGGTCAACCCGAACCGAAGGAGAATAATGATGGGCATGCCTTTTAATGCGGATGAAATCTTCGAAATGGCTGAGCAAATAGAGAGAAACGGGGCGAAGTTCTATCGTGCTGCGGCAAAAAAGCTGCCGGTGATCCGGCAGGTGCTGCTGGACCTTGCGGCTATGGAAGATCAGCACGAAAAGACCTTTGCAGCGATGCGGTCAGAACTTTCCACCTCGGAAAAAGAGCCGCCCGTTTTCGACCCGGATGGTCAGGCACAGGCGTATTTGCGGGTTATGGCAGACGGGCATGTCTTCAACATCAGGACCGACCCTGCCAAACTGCTGGCTGAGCAAAAGTCGCCGCAGGACATCTTGAAGACGGCTATCGGCCTGGAAAAAGACTCCATCGCCTTTTATGTCGGCCTAAGAGATGGCGTCTCGCGCAAAGCCGGCAAAGACAAGGTCGAAGCGATAATCAAAGAAGAGATGAGTCACATCGTTATCTTGAGCCAAAAGCTGGCGGATTTGAAATAGGTGATGTAGTCCTCGCCTGCCACAGGACCCTGATCCGCGGGAATTCCAGACGTATGAGGGGCTTGCTTCGGCTAAGGAGAAAAAGATGAGGAATTCGCTCTACAAAGTTTGGCCCGGAGGTGGCCGGTTCCAACTGTTGGCATCACTGGTCGCTATGAGTGTGCTCGCTTGGACATCAAACGTTGTGTATGCGGAGCCGCCGCGTGTTCTGCCGCCGGGCGAAGTTCCAAAGGACACACGCCTTGGGCCGCTCAAAGACCTGGACGGGTACTTTCCTTTTAGTCCGCCCAAAGCGGTCGATGATTGGAGCCAGCAGGCCGAGCGTGTCCGGCGGCGAATCCGGGTGGCGCTGGGGCTATGGCCCATGCCCACAAGGACGCCGCTCAATGCCGTTATCCACGGCAAAATCGACCGCGAGGATTACACCGTTGAGAAGGTGTATTTCGAGAGCTATCCGGGTTTCTGCGTGACCGGCAGTCTTTATCGTCCCAAAGGTGCACCGGGCAAACGACCGGGTGTGCTGTCTCCTCACGGTCATTGGGCGAATGGCCGATTCCACGATTCCGGCTTGGAGAATGTCCGCAAGGAAATTATCCAGGGCGCCGAACGTTTTGAGGAAGGCGGCCGCAGTCCGCTGCAATCCCGCTGCGTCCAGTTGGCCAGAATGGGATGCGTCGTGTTTCATTACGATATGGTCGGCTACGCGGACAGCCGGCAAATCTCAAGTGACATAGCGCATGGTTTCGCCAAGCAGCGGCCGGAGATGAGCACGGTCGAGGACTGGGGGCTTTATAGTCCGCAGGCTGAAGCGCATCTACAGAGTGTGATGGGCCTACAAACCTGGAATTCGATTCGGTCTCTGGATTTTTTGCTCAGCCTGCCCGATGTTGACCCAGAGCGGATTGGCGTCACCGGGGCAAGCGGCGGCGGCACACAGACTTTCATTCTGGCGGCGATTGATCCACGACCGACGGTGGCTTTCCCGGCGGTGATGGTGTCAACGGCGATGCAGGGCGGCTGCACGTGTGAAAACGCTTGCCTGCTGCGGGTCGACACGGGCAATGTCGAGTTTGCGGCTCTATTTGCACCCAAACCGCTTGCCATGACCGCTGCCGACGACTGGACGCGAGAAATGACCGCTAAGGGCTTTCCGGAACTGCAGAAACTGTATCAGATGGTCGGTTCGCCGCACAACGTTATGCTCAAATCCATGACTCATTTCGGCCACAACTATAACTACGTGAGCCGAGCGGCTATGTATCAGTGGTTTAATAAGCATCTCAAGTTAGGCTGGCAGGAACCCATCGTCGAGGAAGACTACCAGCGGCTGACCAAAGAAGAAATGTCGGTCTGGGACCAGGAACACCCGCAGCCGGAAGGCGGGCCCGATTTTGAGCGCCGGCTGCTGGGGTGGATAAATGACGATAGCGAAAAGCAATTGCGCGAGGCGCGTAAGTCACCGGCTGCCTATCGAGAAATCGTCGGCGGCGCCATGGATGTGATTATTGGCCGATCCCTATCCGAGGTGGGTGACGTGGCGTTCAAGCAAACCAGCAAGACCGAATCTGACGGCTATCAGCAAAGCCTGGGGTTGCTGCGGAACGAGACTTACCAGGAGGAAATACCAGCCGTATTGCTCAAGCCTGCATCCTGGAAAGGCAAGACTGTCTTATGGGTCGACGCCCAGGGCAAATCGGGACTCTACGACCAGCAGGATTCGCTGCGATCTGAAATCCGGACGCTGCTTGACGCGGGCGTTGAAGTTGTCGGGATAGACCTTTTGTTCCAGGGCGAGTTTCTTGCCGAGGGCAAGCCCGTCGCTCAAACACGCCGGGTCGAGAACAAGCGCGAGTCTGCTGCTTACACGTTCGGATACAATCACACGCTGTTCGCTCAGCGAGTCCACGACATTCTGTCCGCAGTCAAATACATCAAGCAGCGCAACAGCGAAACGAAAGTCTTGGCGTTGGTGGGACTTAAAGGGGCCGGCCATTGGGTGGCGGCAGCAAGAGCACAAGCAGGCAGCGTCATCGACCTTGCTGCGATTGACACCGCGGGCTTTCGGTTCGGCAAAATACCTGATATTCGCGATGTGGATTTCCTGCCCGGCGGCGCGAAGTACGGCGATTTGCCCGGCATTATTTCGTTGCACGCTCCCGGAAAGGTGTGGTTAGCAGGAGAGGGGAAGGCCGAGAGCATCAAAGAATTCTATGAAATGGCTGGTGCCCAGAACAGCCTGACAGTCTCTGACGTCACTCCTGAGAATGCTCCAGATGTCGCGATAAAGTGGCTTCTCCGCGAGATGTAATTGACAATACAATCCGCATCTGGTATAAATATAGTCGAAGGAGGATTGAAAATGGCAGTGGCAAGCAATTCACGAATCATGCGGATAGTTCCTTTACTGATTGCGGTTTGCCTGGTCGGCGTGGCAGCTTCTGGCCAGATGAGTACCTACGTATTTGTGCCCGATCAGAGTACGGTGGTTCAGACCGGCGGGATTGTCGGCGTCCCCCGGACCTATTCCATCAAAGGAGAGTTCCAGCTTACCGTCGATCCGAACGCTGGCACTGCGTCATTCGCCCACGTCGATGCCAATGCGACTGACGACAGCCCGTTCAAACGCACCCTGGACCTAAACCACGTTTTCAATATGACGTCGCTGGTCGGCACGGTCGAGCCGAGCGGCTCGATCAAGTTCACGGGCAAGGCCTCCGACGGCAGCGATGTTGGTATCACGGTGGCCCTCCAGGACGATTTGGCCCACCTTATCGGCCAGACGACTCCGCCGCCAAATAGCGCTGACTTCTTTATCTTCAGCCTGGACGCCGTTGCTACGAGAAAATACGGCGGCGGCAGCGGCACAGAAGAAGACCCGTATCAGATTGCTACGGCAGAGGATCTTATCGCCCTCGGCGAGACTCCCGAAGATTACGACAAGCACTTCATCCTGACCGCCGACATCGACCTCTCCCCCAACCTCCCCCGCCGAAAGGTCTTCGACAAGGCCGTCATCGCCCCGGATACGGACGCGGTAAAATCGTACTTTCAGGGGACTTCTTTCACCGGCGTCTTTGACGGCAATGGTCATAAGATCTCGCATCTGACGATCACGGGTAATTACTATCTGGGCCTTTTTGGCCAATTGGCGTTCGGGGCTGAGCTCAAGGACCTCGGTGTAGTGGACGTGAACACATCTGGTTACGGCTCTTGTGTTGGCGGGCTGGCGGGGCTCAACGACGGTGCTGTGACCCATTGCTACACCACTGGCGTGGTTAGCGGCTGGCATGTCGGCGGACTGGTGGGGTATAACAGACGCGGTACGCTGACCAACTGCTACAGCACGGGTCTGGTCAGCGTCGGTTCATCTGTTGGCGGCCTGGTGGGGAGCAACGACGGTGCTGTGACCGGCTGCTACAGTACGGGTGTGGTCAGCGGATACTCGGAGGTCGGCGGGCTGGTGGGGTCGAACGAGGGCACCTTGACCCACTGCTACAGCACCGGTGCAGTCACCGGCACTGGCCAGAATCTCGGCGGCCTGGTGGGCGTCTCGGGCGAATGGATGGAGGTTACCGCCTCTTTCTGGGACACGCAGACCTCAGGCCAGGCCACAAGTGCAGGCGGCACAGGAATGACCACAGGCGAGATGCAGACGGCTGGCACATTCTTAGATGCCGGGTGGGACTTTGTCAACGTCTGGGGCATCGGAGAGAACCAGACTTACCCGTACCTACGCAAGTATTCAGCGGCGGATATCAACCAGGACGCCGGTGTCAATTTCCTCGACCTTGCGGCGTTGGCCGAGAATTGGCTAACAGGGATGGCACCATAAACCGGCACAGAGGGTCGCAAAACAAAATAGCCACAGAGGACACAGAGTTCACAGAGATAAAAAGTGATTAGACACAGATTTCACAGATTAACACGGAAAAATGCCAATCAGTGTAAGTCCGTGTCTGACTTGAGTCAGTTTTCTGTCAGTGTCTCCTTGAGAAGGCGCACGGCGGCTTCGGCCATCATTTCGCCGCCCCCAGGGGCAATCCGCGAGTTGACGGTCTCGTAACTGCCTTCGGCAAATGCCTTTTTGGTAGGGATGTAGCTGGGGTCATCCTGGCACAGTTCGATTACTAACGTTACCGGGAAAGGACTGGCGTGCTTTATCGCCAGACCCAACTCAACAAAGACCTCGCCCGGCAGGCCAACCACCGCTACGTCACGACTGAGTCGAAATACCTGGACTTCCAGCGGGAGGGTCTCGCCAGGCAGCATCTCGATATCCAGAATCTTATATGCCTCGACCTGTTCAAGAAACGATAACTCGCTTGTGCCGACCTTCTTGATATTCTCGCGCGCCCACGCGATCTTCTCAGGGCCGTAATGTTGTAAAGGCGCATTCACAATTTCGCTTCGCACGGCAAGTGCTGGCTCGGCGGCGGTTTTTAGCCCCCGGACCTATGCCGGGGGCAAGCTGAGATGAACTTTTGCTCTCACCGTTTCAGCCAGCGTCTTGCCGATGTAGTCGCTCTTGAGGCGGTCTTTTTTGGTGACGTCAATATGGTTGATGTCACCGCACGTGCCTGTGCCGAATAGGAGCACAAAGTCCTCGCCGAAGGTCTGACGCAGTGACTGCTCGATGTAATAAGGATAATCTGCTGCGTATTCGGTTCCGCCAGTTGTATCGAGGTGCAGGGCGAAGTTGACCATCGCGGCGATGGCATTATCTCCATCAATGCCGCGGAAAAACACCATGCCCACTCCGGGGTCAATTGGTCCCGCTGCCCGAACAATGTCGGGATTCAGCACGCCGGGATTAAAGCGCACGGTTCCATCTTTCATGTGGAACCGCCTATTGAAGGAAAGGCCCTGCTGCTGGGCAACTGCGGCCTGCAGCCGCACGGGCTTTACTGCGGTATCGGCTTGCGCTATAACCTGGGCGATTTTCTCAGATAGTACGCCGGCGTAATCCACCTTCTCACAGGGGTCGCTGCCGTGGTTAGCCACAGCCAAGTCGTGGAAGTGTTTTCTCAGAGCGCCGAAATACAGCGGCCCGGTATGGCTATGCGTGGCGGCGATGAGAATGTTTTCCGCCGGGATGCCGGTCTTTTCCGATGCCTGTTTTCGCGCACGGGATGTGACTTCGCGTGATAGGCCAATCAGGTCGCAGAAAACAAGAGCAGCACTCTGTTTTTCCTGGCGAAGAACGATGGCCTTAGCGTGCAGGGGGTTCATAACGGTGGTGCTGAGTCGTTCGTAGAAGTACCCGCTCATCCGGTAGCCGATGGGCGGCGTGATGTCGATGACGGCTACGCCGGCACGCAGTTCTGCGGTCGGCCTGCCGGCGGCAGCGACCTGAGGTTTTTGCCCGACTACGTTCTCCAGGAACAGCCGGGCCTTCTTTGCCTCGCCGAGCGCTTTTTCGGCATCGCCCGGCTCAAGACACTCCACGATCAGCGGCCCGCCGGTGAATCCGCCTTTTTTAAGGCGTGCCAGAACCGCCGGAAAGTTCACCTGGCCTGTCCCCGGCGTCACCGCAACGTTTTTGGGGTGTCTGTAATCTTTGACGCACATGCCGGTGACAAGGCCGTCCACAGTGGCGGCGTCGGCGACTGGATCCAGTTGGCCATCCGAATAATAAAGGATGTTTCCCGGGTCGTACCAGATGCGAAAACTTTTATGCCCGACCAGCTCGACGGCCTTTCGACACTGAGGCCCTGTGGCATTGAGGCCGCCGTGTGGCTTGATGCTGATGCCGATACCTGTCTCGGCAGCATAGTCGCAACATTCGGCGATTGCCTTATAGTACGCTTCGTAAACCTGCTTGTCACCCGTTCCGCCCATCAGCAGATTCTTTGCGCCGCAGGCGGCGCAGTTATCGATGAGCTTCCTTAAGTCTTCGACGCCCGCTTTGAGTGACTTCGCCGCCGCAATATCGCCGCCGTAGACCGACAGAACCTGCAAATTTCGCTTCTTGACTTCTTTGCCCACGTGTTCGGCCTCTTCGAGAGTCGTGGTGACAGAGATCACCAGCCCGGTTTCCGATTTGGTGGTCATTAGCCCGGCGTATTTGAAGCCGGCCTCGGCGATGGCATCCAGGGCCGCTCGGTAATCATATTTGTCCCACGGGCGAGTGTAGCAGCCGATCTGCCAGAGGCGGTCGGCAGCAGATTCTCCAGTGCCTCGTGGGGCGATCGAAGCAATCAGGCCTGTCGCGGTGAGTTTAGTGGTCTGCTCAAGAAAAGCTCGGCGGGAAAGTTTGTCCAGTAGCGTCATCGGAAATCTCTCCTTATTGTTTATCCGGGGCGAATCTGGCGTTTTTCGTGGTCGTAGATCATTCTTTTGCCCGTGTCGTACGACTGCATCGCCATTATACAGGCGACCGCGTGCTGATAACCGGCGTCAATCGAGGCGTTGGGCGTTTTGCGTGTCCGCAGGCATTGCAGCCAATCGAGGAAGTGGTCCGGCATAGGAACCTCTTTGACCGGATTCTTGCCGCGTATCGGGCCTTTTTTCTTACTGTTTGCGCCTTCGGCGGTCAAAACCGGCGAATTCCACTCCACCATATCCAGTACGCCCTGGTCGCCGAAGATTTTGAAGCTGTTTCCGCTGCCGTTGCCGAAGTTCGTGGAGTAGCTGACCATAAAGCCCTCGGGATAAATCCACAACGCCTGGACATGGTCGGGACAGGTAAAGTTGCGCTCGTCCTTCCAGGTGAAAGTCCCGCCTAGGCAGACGCAACTGCTGGGGAACTTTGCGCCGGTGATGTAGTGCACCAGGTCGATAAAGTGACTGCCCAGGCCGGGCACCGGCCCATCGGAGAATTCCCGGTAGCCGTACCAGCCTGAGTACAGCACAGGGTCGAAGGGTCTCGCTGGGCGATCCATAAGGAATTCTTGCCAGTCCACATCTTCTTTTTTGACGTCTTTGACGTAGCCGTACCAGTAGGGGATTTCGCCGTTACGGCACTGCTCGATTCGCCCGACCTTGCCGAGGGTGCCCGTTTTGTAAAGCTCTCTGCATCCGGCAAAGGAAGGCAGGCTCCGCAATTGTGTGCCGATTTGAACGACCGTCTTAGCCTTCTTGACGGCATCGCAGGCATCCTTGAGCGAATCGAGTGTCATCGCCAGCGGCTTTTCGCAGTAGGCGTCTTTTCCGGCCTCGGCGGCAGCCTTGAGATGCGTAGTGTGCTGATGGTCGCACGAGGCGATCATCACCGCGTCAACATCTTTCAGGGCGAGCAGGTCTCGGTAGGATGAAAACTTTCGGGCCTCGCGGCCGTACCATTCTTTTGCCTTGGTGGATGCTTCTTCCTGACGAAGCCGCCAGGGATCGCAGACCGCGGTGATTTCAATGTTCTGGCTCTTGGCGTGTTCGTGTACGCCCGGCATGTGAGCGCCGAGCCCCCGGCCGCCACATCCTATTATCCCGATTGATATGCGGTCATTGGCACCGAGGACGCGGGAGTAACTGGCGGCAGATAGAGCCAGCGCGGCGCTGCCGGCAGCGGCGGTTTTTAGAAACCTTCGGCGAGAGTAAGACGTCTGCATAACAGTTCCTCCAATGTACAAGGTTTTGATAGGCGATTTCATTCAGTATTTCCTAAGCATTATAGCAGAGCGACTGTCGGGCATAAAGTTATTTTGGTTTCGTCGCCGTGCCAACCTGCGGTAAAACCGCAGGCTAAATATTTAGCCCCGCGTTTCACGCGGGGTTTTCTTGAATAGCATCGGGGCGGCGGCTTGCTCGGCCTTTTCTTTGCCAAAGAGCAATTCCACCAATTTCAATGCGAACTCCAAAGCTGTTCCTGGGCCTCGACTGGTCACAAGGTTTCCATCGACAACGACTCTTAATTCGACCGCTTCGGCGTTGCTGAGTCTTTCCACGAAATTCGGATGACAGGTGGCACGATGCTGACCCAAAAGACCGTGGTGCAAAAGTACAACGGCGGGAGAGGCGCAGATAGCTGCGAAAAGGCGATTTTCTTTGCTTTGCTTTTTCAGCATTGCCTCCAGCTCTTTGCAGTCGCGCAGGTGCTCCGCTCCGGGCATACCGCCGGGTAGGGCAATCAAGTCGTAGGTTTCGCAGGCGCACTGCGAGATTAGCTTATCCGCCACCAACTTTACGCCGCGAGAAGCGGTCACCTGCATTTTGTCGACGGAGGCGACAGTCACTTCGGCTCCCGCCCGCCTGAGCACGTCAATAATGGAAACGGCCTCTATCTCTTCTATTCCATCTGCAATTGGAACCAGCACCTTTTTGCCCATACGCTGCTCCCGGGAACCAACATATAAACGTTTGACAAACGCCAACGTCTTCCAGTATACTACAGATGTGAGCTTCAATCGCCGTGATTTTTTGAAATTTGCGGGTTTAAGCGCCGTGGCAGGGCGTGGGGCACTTACTCTGCAGGGCATGACGCAGGATAATGCCACAAGCCGAAAGTGGCGGATGCGCTTGTCGACCTCGTCAATCCACTTTATGCAGTTGTCCATTGAACAGGCCTGCGAAAGAGTTGCCAAACTTGGATTTGAAGCGATTGACATCTGGTCGGCTCACGAGGGCTGTCCACATCTGGATGACGTAGCAAAACGCCTGGGCGCAGAAGGCCTGAAGGAACTGCTGGTTAGGCATAAATTGAAGTTGGCTGCATTTTCAGTCTACAGCGGTGGCTACGCCCGTTATGCGGAGCTGCTCGGAAAAGTGGGCGGCGGTGTGGCTATTCAAGGAAGTGCGCCCCCGTGTAAGCCAGAGGAGCTAACCAGCCGAATGCGGCAGTTTATCGAGGGCCTCAAGCCTCTGGTGGAACTTGCTGAAAAGAACAACTCCTATCTTGCCATCGAAAACCACGGGCAGGCGTTGCTTGACTCTGTCGATTCGCTCAAGGCTTTTGTTGACCTGAACGCCTCGCCGAGGCTGGGCATTGCGCTGGCGCCGTATCACCTTCAGGCCTTGAATGCTTCCGTGCCCGATGCGATCCGGATATGCGCCAAGCAGCTTTTCTTTTTCTATGCCTGGCAGTGCTATCCTGAGTCGAAACAGCTTCCCGGTCTCGGCCCTACGGATATGATGCCCTGGATACAGGCTCTGGCGAATATTAGATATTCCAGGTACGTCAATCCCTTTATGCACGGGCATCCTGAGGCTGATGTCATATTTGCCAACCTGGCCCAAGCGCGGGATTATCTAAACGCGTGCTACGGCAAAGTGAACCCTGAAGTGGATGGTGGGCCAAGGCCCCCCCTACAACTGAAATAATAGTAATAGAAGGAGAGAATTATGGACCAAAAACAACGACAATCGAATAAAGCAGATAACCTGACTCGGCGGGAATTTATGAGCGAAAGCGCTATGACTGCTGCCGGTTTGGCTGTGGGGCTGGGCGCTATGACAGCTCAGACTGCTTTTGCCGATGATGCAGCCGTCAAAAAGACCCGCAGCTACAATCCCCAGATGGAGTATCGACTGCTGGGCAAAACCGGCCTATGGGTCTCAGCCGTATGCCTGGGCGGGCATTGGAAACGTGTCGACGTGGTGGTGCCCAAGGTGTTTGAAGGCGGCGACTGGCTTAGTGCCGGCCTGGATAACCCGGGCTTCAAAAAGAACCGCTACGATGTTGTGACCCGGTGCATCGAATCGGGCATCAACTACATCGACGCCTGCACCAGAGAAGAGGTGCTTACCTACGCCGAGGCCCTAAGAGGCAGACGTGACGCAATGTACCTCGGCTGCTCCTGGTATCAGGAAGAAATGCGAAACGGCAGTTTCCGCACCACCAAATCGCTGCTGGGAACGCTGGATAAAGCACTGGAGCAGGCAAAGCTCGAGTACGTGGACCTCTGGCGGATTACTATGCACGAGCAGAGCGGCCAGCACACCAAGGCCGAGGTGGATGAGATGATGAAGGCGCTGGAAACAGCCCGCAAGCAAGGTAAGGCCCGCTTTACCGGCTTTTCTTCGCACGATCGACCGCACATCAAATGGATGATTGAGACCTACCCGCAAGTTGTGGATGTCATCGTGACGCCGTACACAGCCAAGAGTAAAGTCCGGGCCAAAGATAGTTTGTTTGACACCCTGAAGCAGTACAAGGTGGGCTGCTTCGGCATCAAGCCCTTCTCCAGCAATAGTCTGTTCAAGGGCGACAGTTCGCCGGGCAATCCAAACGCCGAGGAAGACGATCGGCTGGCGCGTATGGCCATTCGCTACATCCTGGCTACCGAGGCAATCACCGCTCCCATCCCCGGCCTAATCAGCACTGCCCAGGTCGACAATATGGTAAAGGCGGTCAAGGAGCGCCGCGAGCTTGATTCGGCTGAGGCCAAAGAGCTTGAAAAAGCGATGGACGAGGCGTGGGCCAAGCTGCCGGAAGACTACCAGTGGCTCAAAGACTGGGAATACGTGTAGCGGGCTTGCTCAAAGTCGAAAGAACGCCGGGATACTATACCGAAAATATCCGTGGTGTGCTGAGTTTGCTGGCCGAGTGCTCAACCGTCGCCGTACCGGCGACGGCTAAACGTGGGCCGAAGTTCGAAATCGCAATTTGAGTATCAAGCAGAGCTGTAAAATATGAGCGGCACCAGGGCGCGGTGTGCGACAATTGTTGTGTCTACAGTGAGCAGTTTGCTGCTGATTTTTGCAGCAAGCTGCTCTTTTGAAAAAGACAGTGCTGAGACTACAGTTGGCAACCAGAGCAGCGGCGACTATTATGCCCAGTCCGGCGACCCCCGCTCCTGTCTTCCGACAGGAAGACGCGGGGGCGTGGCCAATCCTTTCTGCGATGTCTGTCACCAGGATTTCGACGGCGAAGAGCTCGCCCTTAACCATGAATTAGCGGGCATCGGATGCGAGAGGTGTCACGGCGAGTCTCCGCGTCACCGCTCCGACGAGGCGAATATTACGCCGCCTGAGATTATGTACACCAAGGCAAAGATCAATCCGACCTGCATGATGTGTCACCCCAGAAGTGAAATCAGCGCTGTGGATGCCCACGAGCCTGTTCTTGCAGGGGCAGAAACTGTCTTTGACCGGCGCAGCGGGGATTCTACTTCTGCTGCCGCCGGGAACGGCGCCAGATACTGCACCGACTGCCACGGCAAAGCTCATCGGATGAAAGTCCGCACTACCCTGTGGAACAAGGCAACGGGCGAACTGATAACCCGCTAAACTGGAGCGCCGGTATCGTCTTTGAATTCCTCACGCAGCCGCGAGAGCTCCGCCTTCAGCTTTTTGACCACGTCGGTGTACGCCGGGTCGTCATAGATATTGTTCAACTCGTCCGGGTCTTTTTGCAGGTCGTACAGCTCCCACTGATCGATGTCGTTGTAAAAATGTATCAGCTTGTATCGCTGGGTCCGCACGCCGTAGTGGCGCTTGGCGCTGTGCACCGCAGGATACTCGTAATAGTGATAATACATAGATTTACGCCAGTCTTTGGGCGTTTTACCCTGCAGCAGCATGCGGATGGAGCGGCCTTGCATGTCGGCTGGTATAGAAACGCCGGCAAAATCCAAAAAGGTCGGCGCAAAGTCCAGGTTCATGATAATATCGTTGTTGATCGAGCCGGGCTTAATCTGCTTCGGATACCGCACCAAAAGCGGCATCCGCAGCGACTCTTCGTACATAAACCGCTTATCGAACCAGCCGTGTTCGCCAAGGTAGAAGCCCTGGTCGGAGGCGTAAATCACAATGGTATTATCTGCCAGGCCTGCCTCGTCAAGGTAATCGAGCATCCGCCCAACATTGTCATCGACCGAGGCAACGCACCGCAGATAATCTTTAATGTATCTCTGATATTTCCAGCGAACGAGGTCTTTGCCCTGGAGATTTGCCTTACGGAAGGCCTCATTTTTCGGCTCGTAAGCGGCGTCCCAGAGTTTTTTCTGTTCGGGCGTCAGATTCTTCGGGGCGACGAGTTTTACATCTGTGTCGTTCATCGTCTTTTCGATAGTCATGTCCTGCTCTTTGGCGGCTCGTCCTCGGTTGGAGTAGTCGTCGAATAGAGTCGGCGGCTCAGGGATCGTGACATCGTCGTATAAAGTCAGGTATTTTAGCGGCGGCTCCCATTCTCGGTGCGGAGCCTTGTGGTGATACATCAGACAGAACGGCTTGTCGCCTTTGCGCTCTTTGAGCCAATTCAGACAATAGTCGGTGATTATGTCCGTAACATAGCCGACATATTTTTTCTTTTCTCCCATCTCGATCATAATTGGGTTGTAGTACACTCCCTGGCCGGGCAGGATGTTCCAGTAGTCGAAGCCGGTCGGGTCGGTCTTGAGGTGCCACTTGCCGATGATGGCGGTTTCGTAACCGGCTTTCTGCAACAGTTTGGGGAAGGTCTGCTGGCTGCCGTCAAATTCCTTTGCGTTGTCAATTACGCCGTTGATGTGGCTGTACTTGCCGGTCAGGATTACCGCCCGGCTCGGTGCGCAGATGGAATTAGTGCAGAAGCAGTTGGCAAATCGCATACCTTCTTTGGCGATGCGATCGAGGTTGGGCGTCTTATTGATTTTACTCCCATAGCAGCTTATCGCGTGCGCAGCGTGGTCGTCGGTCATAATATATATGAGGTTGGGCGGCTTTTTTTCTGCGCCAAGCGTTTGGGCAATGCTCGTACAAGTGGGCAGCAGTGACATCGCCCCGCCAGAAGCCGCCGCGCAGCCGATGCTTTTGAGGAATTGCCTTCTTGTTTGTTTAGCCATTTCCGGGTCCTTTCCTATTGTTGTTTCGAGCATACATCCGCAGAGTATCGGGGCATACTTAGCACACGGCCAACGCCCGTGACTATGGTAAAGAATAATATAGGGCTTGTCCAATGAATTGGCGGCACTTCAAAACGCTTGAAATAGTTGCAATTTTAGAATGAATCGACTAACCTTTATCGTATTGTTTGTGCCCTCGTGCTTTCTTGCGAAAGCAAGAACGGGGGCTGCCTCAATGGGAAAATAGGTTATGGCTCGTAAGAACAACGAGATGCAGTTTTCATCGCTTTTTCGTCCATCTCATGTGATATGCCAGACTGAGCAAACAGACCGCGACACTGTGCTAATGGCTCTGCTTCGGCTGTTGGGTTGCGAGCACGGGATCGGAAACGTGGAGCAGGCGTACCGGGCAGTTCTGGAACGTGAAAACGATATGCCGACCATCGTTGGCCCCGGTATCGCTATGCCACACGCCAGGCTGGAGGCGATCGAGTCAATTGTGGTGGGGGTGGCGACATCAAAGAAGGGCATAATATATAGCCGCGATGGTCCCGACAACCCGATCAAGCTCATAATCTTAACCCTTGTCCCAAAGGCTGCACCGGGGGCGTACCTTCAGGCGATAAGCTCACTTGCCAAGATTTGCCAGGAACCCTCCACAGCCGAGATGGTGGCAAATCTTTCCACTTCCGGCGAGGTCTGGAGCTTCTTCAACCGAGGCCGTATTATTCTGCCGGACCATCTGCGGGCGTGTGACATAATGGAGCCGGTGAAGGTCAAATTGCAGGAGCACGATACGCTGGAGCGAGCCATCGACCTATTCGTACACTATGGGCTGAATGAGCTGCCCGTTGTAGACAAGGACGACGAATTTATTGGCGTGGTGACAACTTATGAGCTGTTGCGGGTTTGTCTGCCGGACTACATCCTGTGGATGGAAGACCTGACGCCCGTTCTGAATTTCGAGCCATTCGCAGCAATCCTGCGCAAAGAGAGCAAGACCTGGCTGGCCGAGATAATGACCAGCGAATACGCAACTGTGCAGGAGACCTCGCCGGCGGTTCAGGTAGCCAAGGAGATTACCCGGCGACGGGCTGACCAGGCTTATGTAATCCGCGGCCGCAAACTCATCGGCGTGGTTTCGTTAGGAACTTTCTTGAGCAAAATTCTTCGGGAATAAGCTATGGATACAGACTTCAGCCAGAGCCCTTCGGCAAGCTCAGTTCAGGCTTCGACCGGGTGGGTCGAGTCGCTCAGGCGAGGGGTAGAGGCGAAAAAGCCCGTAGTCAGAACTGTCGTCTGTGTCCTTATTATGCTCGGCGTCAGCGCTGCGATAGGATTGCTGGCGCATTCATTCGGGCTGAACCGCCAGCAGGTAATCTCCTGCTCGGTTTTTATTATGGTAATAATGGCCACCCTGCTGTTTTGGCAGTATCGCTTGGCCATAGCGTTTCTCGGGATTGGTGTGCTGATGGGTACCAATGTCCTAACGCTACCTATTTTTATTCGCGAATGTAAGCTGGATGTAATCCTGTTTCTGGTTGGTATGATGGTCATTGTTGGCGTGCTCAAGGACCTTGGACTTTTCACCTGGATTATCCAGAGCATCATTGTGATTCACGGCATGACAGGGCCGATGTTTGTTGTCATTATCGTATTCCTTGGGGCATTTATGGCCTGCGCCGTGGATGAGGTTACCTCCATCGTATTTATTGCCACGCTGATATTCCAGGTCTGCGACACGTTGAAGGTGCGTCCGGTTCCATTTGTAATCATCGCAGTGCTGGGCACAAACATCGGCTCGAGCGGCACAATGCTCGGCAACCCTGTTGGAATCCTGATAGGGCAAAACGCCTCGCCACCCCTTAGCTTTATCGACTTTCTGACCTGGTCGTTCCCAATAATGTTAGTGACGCTCACGGTTTCGCTAGTTATCCTGATGTGGTACTTCAGAGGCGAGATTCGCCTTCTTTCGGAGCGTCTTGCAGCAAGGCGAGACTTGGGGTTGGGCTTAGGCCCACTGGTGCAGGTTCCCTACAAGCGAGGTCTTAGTATTCTGGCCGGTACGATATGCTTTATCGCATTGCATCATCATCTGGAGGACTACCTTGGGCTTGCCCCAAATACCGTGCTGATTGTTGCACCGCTGGTCATAGCAGGGCTTCTGATGCTCTGGCGCCACCAGCGGTGTCGGCACTACATCGAATCCGAGGTCGACTGGTGGACGCTTCTATTCTTTATGATGCTCTTTGCCAAAGCTGGCACCCTGCAAGAAACACGTGTCACCGAGGAAATCGCCGGCTATTTTCAGCAGGTCTTCGGTGATCGGCTGTCGGTTCTAACGCCGGTAATTATCGGCATCTCGGCGATGGGTTCGGCTTTCGTGGACAACATCGTATTCGTAGCGGCATTTATGCCAATCGTTGACAAGCTGCAACAGACGCCCCTATTATGGGCGTTGCTGCATGGGACGTGCCTGGGCGGCAATATCACAATGATCGGCTCCACCGCCAACATTGTGGCCTTGGGGATGCTCGAAAAACGCTACCGCGCACACGTGCATTTCGCAGAGTGGCTGAAGGTGGGGGCAATCGTAGGCGTCGCCTCGTGTTTGTTGGCGTGGGCCGGCATAGCAGCTCTGTCACCCTATATGCCCACCGTCGCGCAGCGTCAGCAGAAAATTGCCGCATACCAGGAAGTTCGCTCGATAGTCTCGCCGGCACACGGTGATCCGACAAAAGTTACCGATCCGAATAACAATCGCTAAGGATTCTAAACCGGTAATATTTAGCCCCGCAATTTATTGCGGGGTTTTCTGCTGCATTTGATGTTTGGCAGTCGCTTCCGGCGTGTTGCCGTAAGCGCCGATATTCACCCTGCCGCCGTTGGGCTGCGGTTCAAGCGAGAAATCGTAGTTAGGATCACCGGCATCTATGCAGGGTGATTCAGGCAGCAGATGATAATCGCCCTCAACCCAGACCGCATTTGAGCTGCCTGGTTTGGCTGTAACATCAGGATTGTCAGCGTCTGTCCAGCGGCCCAGCCGGACAAACCGAGGCTCGTCATCGATGTTGCCTGCGCCAGCGCATACACTTGTATCGTTGGGGTCAGCATCCTGAATGCAACTATACGTGGCGTTGGGCGTACCACCACAAATTTGGCGTGAGTCTTTTGTCTTGACGCTGTCGCTGTTGTCCCAAAGGATGCAATTGCTTAGTCTAAGGGTGCTTTGGCTGCTGGAGTCGGAGTCGCCGGCATAAATTCCGCCGCCCTGACCTTTTGCGAAATTGCCGGCTAGGGTGCAGTTGGTCAGCAGCGTATTGCCGTTGTTGTTTATCGCTCCGCCATTAGCGCCGGCACGATTGGCGGTGAAGATGCAGTTTGTCAGAGTTGCCGAGCCATCACGGTTGTATATGCCGCCTCCATTATTATTGGCTCGGTTTTGGCTGAATTTGCACTTGGCCAGCGTTGGGCTGCTGCTGCCGTTGCATATCCCGCCGCCGCTGTCGTTGCCGATGTTGTTGTTGAAGACGCAGCCCGTCAGGATGGGGCTGCTGTAAAGGTTGTACGCACCGCCCCCGTTGTCACTTGCGGAGTTATTGCTGAACGTGCAGTTAGTCAATTGCGGTTTGCCGCCCAGATTGTACAATCCGCCCCCGTTGCTCTTGGCCGAATTCTCGCTGAACGTGCAGTTAGTCAGGATCGGACTACTCTGATAGTTATCCATGCCGGCGCCGCGATTATTTGCCGAGTTCTGACTGAATACGCAGTCGGTTAGTTTTGGATTGCTGTTATCTTGATTTTGCATCCCTCCGCCGCCGTACTTCGCCCAATTCTTGATGAAGGTGCATTTGATTAGAGTCGGGCTAGCGGAGCTATTATTCTGCATTCCGCCGCCGCCATAATACGCCCAGTTTTCACTGAAGGTACAGTTGGTCAGCGTGGGCTTGCCGTTGCTGCTGTATATTCCTCCGCCGGCATACTTGGCCCAGTCATTTTTGAATACGCAGTTAGCGAGTGTTGGGCTGCTGTTGGTGCAGTAGACCGCGCCGCCATTTGTTGCGTAGCCATTTATGATAGTTAGGCCCGCTAAGACGGAGCCTGCGCCTTCCCGACTGTGGAAGTCAAATGCCCGGCCTTCTTTTTCACAGTCGATAATTGTTGCGGCGACCACGTTGGGGTCTTGCGGCTCGGTGCTCCTGACGGTGATTGCCTTACCCTTAAAGTCAACATCCCTGTTGCCGGGGCCTTTGTACGTGCCGGGGCTGATGATGACAACGTCACCTTCGATGGCGGCGTCAATCGCTGATTGAATACTGGTATAAGCGGTCGGGACCAGCCGTTGGTTGTTGTATTCGTCGACGCCAATATCAACGCGGTTATTGATTATGCGCGGGTCGCCGTTGATGTCGATACTGTCGGCGGCAGCCGCGTAGTTTGGCTCACCGGCATCGATGCAGGGCGACCTGGGCATTAACCGGTAGTCGCCGGTGTCCGCGTCAACAAAATTCGGGTCTGCACTTATATTGCCGACTCCCGCCGGCCTACCGCTCCAGTCCTGAATGCAGCAGTAGTTGACGGTGGCAGTGCTATCGACAGAGAAAATCTGCGCCGCTTCATTTACGCCGTTAGCATCGTTATTCAGCCAAAGGATGCAGTTGCTTAGCGTTGGATTACTGTTGTTGAGGTTGGAAATTCCGCCTCCAGACTGTTTTGCCCAGTTGTGGCTAAGCGTACAGTTGACCAGTGTCGGGCTGCTTTCAAAGTTGCGTATCGCACCGCCGCAGCCCTGTGTCGTATTGCTGTTGAATAGACACCCGGCGAATTTAGGACTGCTGCTGTTGTTATTCATCGCGCCGCCTTCACCGCTGGCGGAGTTTCGGCTGAATATGCAGCTTGCCAACGTTGGGTTGCTTTTATAATTGCGGATTGCGCCGCCGAACTCTGCCGAGTTTTCGCTGAACTTGCAGTTGGCCAGCACGGGGTTACTGTTGAAGTAGTTGGCTATCGCTCCACCATACTGGGCGGAGTTGTTGTTCAACGTGCAGTTGTTCAGCATTGGGTGGCTGTCGGCGTGGTTGTACATCCCGCCTCCGTTGGATGCCCGGTTATCGCTGAACGTGCAGCCGGTTAACTTTGGACTGCTGCTGAAATTGTACATCCCGCCGCCGACGTGCTCTGCCCGGTTGTCGCTGAATGTGCAATCTCTTAGAGTCGGGCTGCTATAGTAGTTTCGCATCGCTCCGCCGTGCCACGCCGAGTTGTTTTTGAATGTGCAGTTGATTATTGTGGGGCTGCCGGATTTGTTGTACACCCCTCCGCCTGTAATTGTGAAGCCGTCAAGCACAGCCGTTGCATCCGTACCGCTGCCGGCTACGACTTGGTAGCTGTTCTCGGCGTAGTTGGCAAAGTTCGGCTCGTCATTACTGTTTAGGTCGCCGCTCAAAATGCTCTGGTAAGCGGTGATGTCACGGGCGTTAGGGTCTGCTTGGCCGTGGCCGGCGTAGCCACCTTTTATAGTTACGCCGTTCTTGAGCCCAAATGCTGCTGCTCGGTCGCCCGGAGCGACAGCTTTGCCCTGGTCGGGTTTGTAAGTGCCTTGCGCGACCAAAACCTCATCGCCAATCGAGGCGGCAGCGAGTGCATCCTGAAGGAGCTTATAGGCATTTGCCCAACTCGAACCGTCATTGCTTCCAGCGGCGTCTATGTCAACAAAGATTTGCCGCGCGGAAGTAGCACCTGCCATCGCCAATAAGAGACTGGACGCTATTAGGACGAACTTCAGATTTATTCTGGCATTCATTGTGTCCCCTTGTACGCTGTGTTTTCTCGCCGCGAACCAGGCGCATACCTTCTAAGCCCAATCTGGACTCTGCCCGCGAAACCTCCGTATCTATCGTCCTTTTTGCCCTCTTGACAGACATATTTTATCCTAAAAGGCGTCAAAATTCAAGAGAATTTTCGGCTCGCGTTTCGTCTGCCATCTTGGCCTTGGCGAGGTGATTCTTGTCCTATAATAGGCCCAATCTTATAGGAGCGGATGTGTCAGAGACTAACATGACACAGGACGGCTAATGCCCAAAGCAGGTCTTTTTTGGGCACGACCTTAGTTTCATATCTTTCGTTTATCGGAATAAGGTGAACTTCCGTATCGGTGGTTCTTATGAGCTTGCAGGTTACGCCTATCTGGTCGGCAAGGCGTGCGACCCCGATTTGTCCCTGCGCCGCCGGCACAGAGGGGCTTACTATCACAATGTCTCCGTCATTTATTCGCGGCGACATACTATCGCCATCTATCTGCAACGCAAAGCTATCCGGAAACAGCCTGTGGATGTCTTGGCACTGCACAAACTCAACTATTTGCTCATGCTCGTCGCCGCCAACCTGAATAAGATTAACCTGACGGTTTTTGACGCCGTCCACTAAGACTCGTGCACGCAGGTCTATAGCCACTGTGCCATCTACGGACCCCACGATAGTCTTACCTGTATGCTGTCTGACCAGTTCGTCAAGTTCGGTAATAGCCTGTTTGGGTTCGGGCAGAAATTTTTGGTCCCAAAAATGGACTATTCCTGCGGCGGTTCGTCCGAGCACGGGAATCCAGCCTGGCCGAGCAACTTTGGCGGACTTAAATGCGGAAAGCCCCTTCGCAAGGCCTTTTTTCTCACACAGTAGCTCGACGAAAGCCTGAACCGGCTCCGCCAGTTCAGGATTATTGGCGAGCAGGGCATCGATTTGCTCCAAAAGCGGGTTGTTTGACCCAGATGCGAATGTTTTTTCAATTTTTCGGCCTGTAAGCAGCCAATCCAAATCCGCTCCGGTTACCTCGGATATCTTCAGCAAAACCGGGATGGGGGGAACACGGTTGCTCTCATAATAGCTGTATGTAGAAGGACTTATGCCCAGAGCGCGGGCGAATTCGCTCTTGCCTCGGCTGCCGGCGTGTTGTCTTCGGAGTAGCCTGATTCGCTCAATTATCGCAGTTGCGATAGAATCATCCATATTTTCCCTTATTTGCGAAATTTCTCTTGCAAATCTTCGCGTTTAGCATTTAATTTAAGCTAAGCACCTTATCAAAAACGCAATTTTAGACCCGAAGGCGAATTTTGTCAATCAGTTAGGTGAAAAGAAATGGCAAAATCTAAAAGAATAAGGGCGGCAAAAGTGGCTTCGGCCCAAAAAGGCGCAAAACCTCGGACTAAAGCGGCGGAATACGTGGGCCACCTTCTGGAACTGCACAAACTCCAGGGAATCTTGTTGAACCGTCTGGACAAGGAAGTGTGACCAGGATTGAAGGGCGAAGCTGTACCTTTGACGGCACGTTTAATGTGGGCCGGTCGATTCGATCTGGCGGATTCGCGGCGCGAGCTTTTGGCCTGCGTAGTGGAAGGATTTGGCCAGCATAAAAAAGAAGATTGCAGCAGCCAATACCAACGCAACGGCAGTGAGCCAATGTCGAGGGCGAAATCTATTTAGCGAGCGGGCAAAAGCGATAAGGGCAAAGCTGGCGGCAAGGACAATAATGGCATCCCAACTGGCGCGCTGCCAATAGCTGCCGCCCAGATGTATCCACATTCCGAACTCGTCAAAGGTCAGCGCCATGCCAATGCCGTAAAGAATAGCCACCCACTGCAGCTTTCGCCCAGCAGGTTGGCCCAGCACGAGATACCCGGCGACGGCCGAGAGCAGAAAAATGCCGTAGTTCAGATGGTGAACGTGCGTGCCGCCCAGATGTAGATAAAGGTCAGGAATGGCGCTAGACATAATCAAAAACACAATCATCCTGGCCAATATGAAAGTCAAAAGAAATGCCGCCAGCACGATGCGAGCCAGGTGGGTAACCGGCGCAGGCTGGGCCGCGTTAATTTTGCCGTCTTGGGCCATTTGAGTTGCCCTCAAAACGTCAGCGCAAAACTGTCAGAAGTCGAAGACCACACCGAAATAACTATCCGGCAATACTGATTGTGTCAATGCTTGGCGAAGAATTTTGTGCGTCGTTCCGCCTTGCTTTGATTGTTGACTATTTGTTTTGACCGGAGCCGCGATAGTCGCTATTGTACAGGGTTCTTAGCGGCAAAAAATGGAGCTTCGGGGGCTTTTGGAAAGGAGAACACTGCGATGAATAGACGCAATTTTCTGGCGGCAGGTGTGGCTGGCGTGACGGGCATAAGTGCCGTTGCTGGTGCCGGCCAACCAAAAGGTCAAGGCGAACGAGAATACTTCGAGTTGAGACAGTACCATTTTCTCAACCGGGCTAAGGCGGGCGTGTTCGAAAACTTCCTGCGCGACGTAGCGATACCGGCTATGAACCGGATAGGAATCCAGCCGGTCGGAGTCTTCAACGTGATGTACGGCCCCAGCCAGTCCACGCTCTACGTATTGCTGGTGCATAAGTCGTTAGAGTCGGTGGTCGAGGCATCGGCAAGATTGCTCGCAGACGCCCAGTTCGCAAAGGCGGATATGGTTAATGCTCCGATAGCCGAGCCTGGGTACGTGCGGTACGAGAGTTCGCTGATGGCAGCTTTCAAAGATATGCCGAGGCTTAACGTGCCGCAGCAGAAGTCCCGGATATTTGAGCTTCGGACCTACGAGAGTCACAGCATCAAGGCGGCCAAGAAAAAGATTGAGATGTTCAACCAGGGCGGGGAGATAGCGATTTTCCGTAAGACCGGTTTGCAGGTGGTCTTTTTCGGCGAGACGCTGATCGGATCCAATCTGCCGAACCTGACGTATATGCTGGCTTTCGATGATCTGGCACATCGTGACAAGCAGTGGGAGGTATTCGGCTCCGATCCAGATTGGAAGAAGCTGCGGGCTGATCCGGCATACAAAGACACGGTCTCAAACGTCACCGACATTATTCTGCGGCCGAGTGCGTATTCCCAGATCTGACTTGTGCAAGATCGCTATCGGGTTGGGCCTTGTTTTCGGTTTGTTCGCCCGGCTTGAACGGCAGCGGCTGGCCAAACTGAATAGCGATGCGGCGCAAAAAGTCGTTTACCTGGTCGACCCGGCAGATGTGAGCGGAACGAGTAAAATTCGATAGGTCAAAAGAGTCATCCTGTCCGTAGTGGGGCACGCTGAATCGAGCGGTTATCTGCTGGCCGAGATAGGGACAGGTGTCGTCTGCCCGGCAGGTAAAAGAAGCACTTCTACTGGACAGGTCCACCATTTGGCCTTGGGTGAGTTTTCCATAGAAGTCTTCGGCAAACCAGATGGGCCAGTGGTATTGCAATCTGTGTTCTGCTCTTCGGTCCGTGTTATTGTCCATATCTGCAAATCGACAAATTCCGAGAGCCACTTTACGAAGTACCGCCCTAAAATTGTTTTTCCTTAGACGCTGCAAGGAGTTCTCAATTGACACATTGCAGGTCCCGGTATCAAGTCCGGCATCAAAAACAAGATAAAACCCCTCGTGATTGGAATATTCTTGACATCTTGTGTCCTACGTTTTTAGAGTGGACGGGCAACTGAAAATCGAAAATCGCCAATTGCAAGGGTGATCTATGACGCCGAAAGAGCGAATTTATGCGATTTTGAACGGTGATACTTACGACCGTCCTGCCGTGGCGCCCATCTTTATGGCCTGGGCGGCCAATTTCATCGGGCGTACTTACCAGGACTATTACCTGGATGGGGACGTCCTGGCAGAAGCGCAGCTTGCGGTTGTCAGGGCATTCAATCTGGATCAGACTAGCGCAATAAGCGACCCCTGGCGGGAAGCCTCAGCCTACGGGATGGAATTTGACTACCCGAAAGATGGGGTCGGCAAGCCCAGAGGCACGCTCATTAAAACTCGGCAGGACATAGCCCGCGTAAAGACGCTTGACATCGAAACCGCAGCGCGAACGAAGCAGCGGATCGAAAGCGTAAAGAATATGGCTGCCCAGGTCGGGCAAACCCACAGCGTGCTGGGCTGGGTGGAAGGGCCGATGGCAGAGTATGCTGACTTGCGGGGCGTTGAAAAAGCGTTTCTCGATTTGATTGATGATCCGCAGATGTTTATGGAGGCAGGTCAGGTCATCGTGCAAAACGCAATTTCTTTTGCCGTCGCTCAGATAAAGGCAGGGGCGGATATGGTCGGCGTCGGCGATGCAGTCGCCAGTCTCATCGGCCCGAAGATGTACACCAAATACGTTTTGCCGCTGGAGCAGAAGCTCTTTGCCACCATCCACGAGGCGGGCGCTAAGGTAAAACTACACATTTGCGGGAATATCAACAACATCGTCGAGCACATGGCTAAAAGCGGCGCCGATGTTATAGATGTCGATTGGATGGTGCCGCTGGAAAAAGCCAGGCAGTTGGTTGGACCAGATATTGTGTTGTGTGGCAATTTCGATCCGTCGGCGGTTTTGCTTCAAGGCACGCCCCGGCAGGTCGCCGAAGCGGCCAGAGAGTGTATTAAGGCCGGCGGAAAGAAGTTTTTCCTGATGCCTGGCTGTGAAGTGCCGCCTGCTACGCCACAGCAAAATATCCGGGCATTTTGTCCCTGTGAAGGTTGTCTGATTCCAGAAGAATTGAAGTGTTGAGATTTTCTGCAAGGAGGTTTCAATTATGGCAAGTCTTTTATACATCAAAGCGTCTCCGATGGGCGAGCTTTCTTATTCAGTTGCCGTAGCGGACGCATTCATCGAGGCGTACCGTAAACAGAACGCTCAGGACGAGATAAAAGTCATCGAGCTGTTCAAAGTAGCGCTTCCGGCCTTTGATTTTGAGGCGGCTTCGGCAAAGTATAAAATAATGCACGGCAAAGAACATTCGCCGAAGGACCGCCGGATATGGCAGGGAATCGTCTCTGTGATTGAAGAATTCAAGTCGGCGGACAAATATGTTCTGGCGGTGCCAATGTGGAATTTCTCGATCCCGTACCGCCTGAAACAATACATAGATATTATAGTCCAGCCCGGCTACACTTTTACCGTCACGGCATCTGGCGGCTACGACGGATTGGTGAAAGGCAAGCCTGTCTTTATCGCATACGCCCGCGGTGGCGAGTACAAAGCCGGAACGGGCGGCGATGCGTTCGACCTGCAGAAGAAATATCTGGAGCTGATACTGGGCTTTATGGGCCTTACCGATATTCGCTCGGTAACGGTCGAGCCAACCCTTGCCGGCGGTGCGGATACCGCTGGCCAAAAACGGGCCGAGGCGATCGAAAAAGCAAAACAATTAGCCCGCAAGTTTTAGTACTGGCGGTAGCGGTAAAAATATTGCGGCTGCCAGTTCCACCGCCAAGGATCCATCAGCCTTGCGTTGACCGCGGTGCGCTCCGCGAGCACGTTTAACTGCTGCTGTATTCCGTACAGGCCGCCTTCGAGTTTTCGGTGGTTTTCCTGGATATCGGTGACAGCCTTATCAAGACGCTCCACGCTTTTGGTGACCTGTTGGCTGCCGGCGTTGACCTTAGTCTCGAGCTCTTTGAGCTTGTTCACGGCCTCAGCCTCGAATTCGAGTTTCTTCAGTTCCGCCCGCGATTTTACCTGCGTTTCCCAGACCTGCCTGTCTGCTTCGAGTTTTTTTATCCTGTCATTTATCTGCTCGATTCTCTCACTGTCTTGGCCGGCGGCGGTTGTGCCCAGAGCGGCCTTGGCCTTCTCGCAGCAACGGATCGCCTGGATGAAATCATCGGGGTCGTCTCTAAAGTCCCACGTCCTGCCGGCAAAGTAATCTGCCAGGTCCAGGTAGTATCTGTACTCCGGCACAGTCTTGATGTCCAGCGTCCTGGCGTCGATTTCTCTTCTGCCATAGGTCTGCACAACGATCCTGCCCTCATCCAGGCGTTCGATGGTGATTTTGTTCTTGTCCTCGGCGACCAGTTTTCCGTATATCAGTTCGCCGGTTCGCAGATGGAAATCCACAGTCCGGACGGAGTTCGCCCGGCGTGCCAGAGTCGCCGGCGTCTGACTTGCAGTTTCCTCCCCAGATGTGCCGGGATTCGCAGTGGTGCCCCAAACCAAAAGAACGACAATTGCTGCTGCTTTTGTAACGTTGACCAGTCTCATTTTCTTATCCCCCTTCTGTCTCCTGTATTCTGTCCCTTCGACTTTGCTCAGGGCAGGCTTCTGTATTCTGTCTCCTAACCGCCCTAATTATACCCGATTTTCAGCCGGAGTAAAAATAGGCTGATTGCCGATGTCCAATTTTAGATTTGCGATTTTCAAAATTGGCTTTGTTTGGCTTTGTTTTCTTGGACTGCCCAGACGCCATTTTTTTCATAAGCCTTTGTAATAAAGAAGGATACGTTCATTTTAGCTTTTTGGAAATTGGCTTTGTTTTGCATAATTACGCTCTTTCGGCCGTGCTCTGGACCCTGTCATTCCGCACTTGATGCGGAATCCAGGAGCGTCAAAATGTCTGGATTCCTGCTTTCGCAGGAATGACAAACCGTCATCGGCCATTAACTATGAACCATGAACTTTCTTACATTCCGATTCTAATCCATTACTTACGGACATATTATACCCAGAAATCGCTCCGGCGTCAAATAGAATTTGACGTTAACCACTGATTAACGCGGATTAGCACGGATCAAAGAAGATAGTCGGTAGTATGGGCAACTTGTTGCCCATGCGGTGGCTTGATCATGACTTTTCCCCCTCCTCCGAAGCATGCCCTGAGCCTGCCGAATGGGCCAGATTCGCTTTTGAATTAGGAATGTGTAGGGCTGCTTCAAAGATGGTGCCGCCGCGTCTTCCTGGCGGAAGCCAGGAGCGGGGGCGACAGATTTGACCAGCCCGGTTCGTTTAGGAATTTCTGTTAGTGGGCAATCAACCTTCCTCGACATAAATCCGGAAGGTTGATGGCGTTTTTGCGAGGGCAGGGATATTTGTGAGTCAGAGGTCAGTTTCGTTAAGGCGTAAGCATGTAGGGTGCGATACCTCGCACCATTTCCATATTCCTACATAATCGGTGCGATTTAATCGCACCCTACGCAGACTACGCACTCGATTCTGGAATCCCGATGCCCGCTCAGGCGTCTTTTTGCCACAGAGGGCACAGAGTTCACAGAGAGAACAGAATACGGGAGACAGGAGCTTGTCCCCGCGAAAGCGGGGAACAGAATACGGAATATAGAAACTTCAATTAGCAAGATACAATATATGAGCGACGAAGGACGAGTAATGCCGAAGGATCCGAAATCTCAATAAGGATAAAACTCCACCGCCCTCGCTATTGGCTCCCCAGTGGAGTACTTTGTTCGCTGCTTCCTACAGTTTGTGAAAGGAGCCTCTGCCGTCCCCAAACTACTGCCAGGCGGTGGTAACTCTGCATAGACCAGAAATTCCTGTAGAGCCTGCCGCGCACTCCTTGTGCCCTATCGGTTTTGATTCCGCCAAATACTTGCCACCACTTCATTCCGCACGAGGAGACATCCCTGATGTTTGCGGGATTCATGAAGCCGAAAAATAGGTCGCGAGACACAACGGTTCGCGTTGGTTCGTCCAGACCACTGGTCTGAAGTTCCGTCCACCACTGGTCGAACAGTTCGGGCGAGACGACCGCCAGATCGATATCAGTATTGGCTGGGTCAAAGGGTTTTCCGAACTTATCGGGCACAGGGGAAAATCCTAGGTGGGCACTACCGCAAATGACCAACTGATATGGGTGGACTCGAATCTGGAAGGCTGCGTAAAGAGCCCTTGCTACCTCGTTTTTCAGCTTGGCTTCTTCGCCGGGTGGTGCGCCAACAAACGCGTGGGATTCTCCTGAATGGAAATAGCGGTCCAAAATGTAGTTAATGTCGACTTCATCATTGGCTAAATCCTTTTTGTAGTCCGGAAATCCCACAGTTCATTCCTTTCAGCTAACTACTCTTTTATTTAGTTTCTCTGTGACGTCAAGCTCACCGGCTGCACAGACGCGGCTGACGAATGCAGCCATCGGTTCGGTTCTGCGATACTATAATTTAGGTTATAACTTATCAGAAACAAAATCTGTCATTCCAGGATTCAATATAGTAGATTGATTACTATTGGCTATTAAAGAGTACTTGAACTCTCCATTCCTGACCTCTTCTGATAATCCATATCCGTAGAGTAAAGAACCTTCCATGAGCATGACGGCAAAATCCAGATCTGGACTGACGTGTGAAGACTTTTGGGCTATCTCATGGAACAACTGCCCAATTATCGAGATGTTCTCTTTTATATTCGCCAGAAGACCTTTAGTGAATTCTTCATGAGTTGTCTCTATTAGTTCAAGATGCACAAGCTTTTTGCGAACAAGGAAACGATATCTCTTTGCTTCTTCATTTGTTGAATCTGAAGGCATGGTTACAATCGCATCATCATAGAAGCCAAGTTGATAATCCCATTTTGGATGCATTAGTGCCAGACGAAGGATTAACTGGCCATCTATGACTGTGCGATAGGATATCATAAAACATGTCTGTTCAGAGAGTTTAGGATAAGATACTGTAATTGCTTGAAAAGGGGGTATTCACTTGACTCAAGTAAGCACAAGATGTAGTGTACGGGGTCATGGAAGATTATCCCCGGACGCTTACAGAATTCGAGGCACGTTTTTCGACAGAAGATGCTTGCCGCCGAT
>Ga0315279_10000346_pt1 | contig 97172 bp, 105 predicted proteins | sample YL17G06_20_MG_FD_203694 | JGI IMG/M metagenome (GOLD analysis project Ga0315279, IMG submission 203694) | Sediment microbial communities from Yellowstone Lake, YNP, Wyoming, USA - YL17G06_20 | ecosystem: Environmental > Aquatic > Freshwater > Lake > Sediment | place: USA: Wyoming | collected... | reverse complement strand
GAGGAGCGGTTCGTCCCTGCAGATGGCAAACGTCCTGCCCGCCTCTTCACCTGCAGGGGCAACGCGGGCATTGAGGATCTCCCGCCGCGCCTCGATCCGGTGTCGCCTGATAATTTTCCCGATAGGGATGTCGGCCTTCATCAGGTCATCCCGGAATGATGGCGGCAGGCGGGAGAGGGGTGTGTCTGAGACCGCATAGATCAGCACGTCGCCGGTCCCCGCGTCTTTGAGCTCGACGATCCGGTGGTTCACGGGTTCACCCGGCCGGATATTCAGGCTCTCTGCGGTAGCGGCATCTGCCTGAACAATCTCCTGCACCCGGGTGGTGATCGTTATCGGGCTCCCGGTAATCGACTCCAGCAGCTGGGTGACAGACCCGTCGGTCCCGAGAAGAATTTTCTGGACAGCCGACAGCCTGCCCACGCACTCTTCGATCTCTCTGAGGCTGTGCACAATATCCATCGACATCAACTCTTGTGCAGGGGATATTAAGGATACTGATTTCCCTCTTTGTCTCATTGCCGTCACAGCTCATGACATCCCCTGATTCGTTATCCTGAAATATACCTATAAATACCGGTATCCAGAAATCACCCCATTAAGACCGGAGTGTTAACGGTATGGAATTCAAAGAGATCGTGATGTCGCGGTATGCGACAAAAAAGTTTGACGGGAAAAAGATTCCCGAAGCAAAGATCAGTGAGCTCCTCGAACTGGCCCGGTTTGCGCCCTCGGCGCTGAACATCCAGCCGTGGAAGATCAGGGTGATCACGGACCAGAAAACAAAAGAGCAGCTCAGGCCGGCGTCGTGGAACCAGGAGCAGATCACCACGTGTTCGCACCTGCTTGTCTTCTGCGCAAACACGGACTTTGCCGGGCTGATCAAAAAGCTCGACCAGTTACTGCAGAAATCCCGTGCACCTGAGGAGATGCGGAAGATGGTGATCGGTCTGGCATCTGATCTCACCGCAAAGATGCCGCCCGAGCAGCGACTCAGCTGGGCGCAGGGGCAGGTCTTCCTCGCGCTGGCTAACGCCCTGAACGGTGCGAAAGCGCTCGGGTTCGATTCCTGCCCGATGGGGGGTTTCGATCCAAAGGAATACTCCCGCATCCTTGCGCTCCCGCCAACCGTTGTCCCGACCATGCTCTGCCCGGTCGGGTATGCGGCTGACAAGCCGATGCCAAAAGTACGGTTCCCAAAAGAGGAGATCGTGTTCTGAACAGAAAAGTCATCTATTTTTTTTGTGCGGAATATTTCCCCTCTCAATGTGTTCATTTTTGTTCCTGCTGACAATCCCTGTCTGTGACAATCGGGTGATTCATCCTATCCTCCCAAAACGTTATCATCATTGAGGGCTTTCTTTTCTGAAACACCAGCGATATTATGGGCGGAGAATGTGGGCGATGACACGCGGGAAAAAACCGACAACCGCTCTTGACGAGGCAAAGGGATTTGCTGAGCGGATGGGATATCGCTGGCAGGACAACTCGTTTGAAGATCTCGCGTACGATTTTCTCATCTTCAAACCGGACTCGTTCCGCGCCGTGAAAGTCCGGCAGACCCGGTACCGGATCAATCCTGAACCGATGTATGAGGATCTCTTCCCGGATGAGATTGGGGGGCTGCGCGACCTCCCGTTCCCGGAATTCATTCTCCGCGAGCTCTGGCTCCGCACCCAGCACGAGCGCGTCTGGCGCAGGCTTGTTGTCTATGCTTTTTCGGTCGGGGAGCTGGAATGGTGGAAGCCTGACGGGTACACGAACCCCCATGCCCGGCGTGATCCCTGATCCGGGGGTATGGTTTACCCTGCCGGGGCTGGTACCTGGTTCACTGAGAAGATCATGGTCCAGTCTCCGACGGAGAGGAAGATCTACGAATGCGAGATATGAAACCTCCAGTGGAAGCGGTGCCAACACCCGATAAAATTCTTCTTATAAATGGCTGTTTTTCCGAAATTGCCATTTAAATCAGGAAAAAACCGTGCAATTTAGCGGGCTTTTATGACCCCTCTTTTTTGGGACATATTCCGGATCGATCCGATCCCGGACAGGCCATCCAAAAGAAACAGTCGAGGTCATATATTTAAAAATTATATAAAATACTTTCAAATAAAAATAGTTTCCCCGCAGTTATATACCCCTTTTAGATATTTTTTGATTTTACCAATTCATGTACAGAATAACGATGTATGCCAAAGATCTCATCACAAGATATTCTCTTTATCTCGTGAATCACTTCTGAGTTGATTACATTTGATTTGCGGTAAAGTGGAATGGCATGGAAATACTTGTAGTGTTGGTCTGGAGTATTACTACCATATATCAAAAGTATATCCGTGGTGTACCGGTTTAACTCGGCAATGTGTGATGCGATTGATGGAGCTGAAAATTGAGCTTCAAGCTCTTCAATTTCATCTACGGAATTCCATATCGCTACGACGAATGTATTGCATTTTTTATTTTGAGAATATTTCTGAAGTTGGTCCAATTTATCGACAACTATATCCCAGATAGATTGGTAACTTTTTTTAAAATCCCCATATTCCTCAAGAAATTCGTCATCAGTTTTTATGTCTGAAGTAACTAATTTTTTATTAAAATCCTTCGATGCGATGTGTTTCACTTCGACTAACCCCTTGATTGAATTTTTCATTATTTTCAAATCGGGATTTGTGTCACCCTTTTTATTCGATTCGTGTATCAGAGTGACTTTGAAACCACATAAGGAAAATAGCGATGCAAATCGCATCTCGGCAATGGCAGCATCCATTTTATTTTTTTTGAATTTAGATATTTTTTGTAAATATGGGCCAATACCCTCCACTGATAGCAATTGATTTAACAAAGAGGAATAATTTTCATTAGGTCCGTAGTATTTCTGGAACAATGACTGAATTTGGAGAATTATCTTATTTGGAACTTTATTTTGCATAATTTTTCATCCGCATCATTTTATTGAATTTTCAGATTATCATTTTGCGTCATCTATCCATACTCTCTTCCACCACCGTAATCTCCTCGGCCGTCAGCCCGTAGATCTCGTACACCAGCGTGTCGATTCGGGTATCGGTCAGTTCAATCTCCCTCTGGATTCCGGCCTTCTTTTCATCATGCGTTGCACCGCGCAACCGTTTCTGGAGATCGAGCATCCGGGTTACGAGCGCAACCATGCCATCGTGCCGTTCGGTATCAGCCAGGCTGTCGAAATCCGGTGTGCAGACCGGAAATTTTCCGAGTTTTTGCGGATTGAGGTGATACCCGCGTTCCGTTTTTTCGCATGTCTGCGTCATGAAGAACTGCCCGAGTTTTGAGTTCAGGACTGCAGCGAGCAGTGGATCGTGGCAGGGAATCGCCCACAGCGTCCGTATGATTGCATTCGATCCCTTCGGATCATAGGAAAAGGCCGGGCGTTCCTGGACCGGTGCAAAAATAAGCCGGGGAGTTTTTGGACTTAGCACTGGCAGCATGAAAGGAGGGGGAGACGGCGGTGCTTGTTCCACCGGTTCTTTTGCTGTGACACCTGCTTTTGGGCGCGCTCTCCCCAATGCCGGCGCCGGGCCCACAACCGTTTGCAGGTACTTCCAGACTGCCCGGCACCGTTTGAGCTCTGCGGGACTCTTTCCTTCTATGACGAACTGCTCCGGTCGTTCCGGCAGGTAGCGCCGGATATCTGACTGTCGTAATAACGGGCGGAAGAATTTTTTACAGCGCCAGTCTTTTTTAATAAACCGGGAGCGGGCGGCTGAGCTGATGATGAAAGGGTTGTCTGTGATCTGAACCGTCCCCCGTTCGAACTGTCCCATGACATACTCTTCGAGCGGGGCACCGGCACCGCGGATTTTTAACAGAAGGGTCTTTGTACGGCGGTCCTCCAGCGTCCACCCCCCGTCATCAAGCGAGTGCTGGTCGATGGTGAAACGGCGGGTGATGGTGAATGTATCAGCCGCGAGTGGTCCGACAGGCCCGGCCCGGGAAACAAGGAACGCGTTGTCAGGGTTCCGCTTTTCGATGCGAATGATGCACATCCGCATGCCGGCAGTCTGAAGAACCCGAAAGTCTCCGATACTCGCAATTTCCCTGATCTGGTACCCGAGCAGCAGCCTCCGCAGCGGCCGGCCGGATTGTGCCCGCAGGAACATCTCGGGCACGATAAAAGACAGGGATCCTCCCCTCTTTGCCAGCGACAACCCCCGTTCGATGAAGTAGCCGAACAGGCCGGCAGTCTTTGCATACACCGCATACTGCATCTGGAAGTACTCGTCCTGCGATTTGTTGGAAAACGGGCGGTGGGCAGGAGGTGCACCGATGACCGCACAAAACCCCCCTCCCAGAAGAATATCCGGATAGGCAGCCTGCCAGTCCAGTGCGTTCACTCGCCGCCTCTCCCCGGCATTGAACGGATGCTCCTGCCGGTGGGTGAAGAAATCCGGTCCGATCAGGGTGTTCCCGCAGCGGATTGAGTCCCGCAACCGTCCTGCCGTCATGCACAGACCGGAGATACCGGCTTGGTCCCGCGTGAGCGGTGCAGGTCCATCGAGCGTTGCGAGCAGCAGGAGGAACCGGGCAATTTCAGCTGCCTCCGGATCGATGTCCGTGCCGAAGATTGATGTCGCGAGGATCCGAATTCTCTCTGTCTGCGACAGCCGCCATGCATCAGGGTCGACCGGGTCCCCGTCACCGGCATACAAAACGGGGAGATCAGGCTCTCTTAACCCCCTGTTCTTATCCGGTACCGGCAGGCTGGATGCCAGTGTGCGGACACCGTCAGGTGTGATGGGCTCGTTGCTTGCAAGGATCGCCACAAGATGGGTACGGTACCATGTCAGGTGCCAGTCCAGCAGGTACTGGTATGCGGCAAGCAAAAAGATCCCGGAACCGCACGCCGGATCAAGGATATGGATCCCGGAAACGTCTCGGGGTGTCTTTCCGTTGACAAGATTCCCGATCGCTTGGCTCACGAGGTAACCAACGACCTGCTGCGGGAAGATCTGCACGCCCCCGGCATTTCTGACCGCTGACTTCGTATCCCGCGTAACCCGGTAGCCTTCAGCGATCCGCATCTTCGATCCAAGGTACCGCTCGAACACGACCGCAAGGTGCGGCAGCGGGATGGCGGAGACCGGTGCAGGAAATTCGAATGATTCCGTGCGCCCGATGATCGTGCGCAGGATCTTGTCATCGACCACCAACGTTTGACGGCCGTTGGGGTCCTCGCGGAACACCTCAGCAGGTGCTCCTGTCTCCCCCTCTCCGGCAATACCGCGGAGCCGGTCGTGGATATGGTCAGCACCAGCCAGTCGCCGCAGGGTGCCATGCTCCAGAAACCCCCGTTCCTCCCCCATCTTTACGAAAAGGACCCGCAGGATCGTCATCAGGACGGTGCGGTTGAGGTCCGGTTCGGTGACGGCGGGATGCTCTTGTATCAGGTGCCGGGCAACCAGCTCCCGCCAGCATTCGAGTTCGGAGAGGAATGCCTCTGACTGGAGGGACGGGGCAGGAAAAATCGTACTGGTCTGGTCGGGCGATTCAACCGGCATTAAAAAAATGTATTCGTGCGGGGAAGGATAAGTGTGGTGGAAGATGGGGTGATATTGTTCCCGTACCCTATGGCAACAGTGTGCGAATTATTATATCAGGGCACGCCGACAGTGGAACGATGGTTTTTTGTGTTGCAGAACTACCTCACACCAAAAGTAATTTTCACCGCCGTGCTCATTGGGCTCTCTGTGGGACTTCTCTTCGAGGGATTCATGATTGGGCCGGAGTACGACCGGACGAAACCGCTCCCCCTCATCATCATGGTGCTGATCATCGAAGGGGCGTTCGTTGGCTGGCTGTGGTTGCAAAAAAAAGGAAATGACCGCACCCTCATTCCATGCTTTTATGACCCCAGCAGTCTGACACTCACAGGCAATGTCAAAAAAAGAGCACGTGATGAAACTGGTTGATGAAAAGAGCGGCCTTATGGAGTGCCTCGTGTGCGGGGAGAAGCGCCACGCTGTCATGAAACCCGGCCCGGACGGGAAATTTCTGCCCGAGAACTGGGAATGCGTCAACATGTGCCGGCTCATCCATCATGATGAGAGACCGGTGAAGAAGAAATAATCCGCTTTTTTTTAAAGAGACACCAACGTTTCAGACTGTCTGCTGTATACCGGCCAGCGACCGGATCCGGTTCTGCGTTTCAGCCGGTGTCCCCGTTGTATTGACCTCGAAGAGTTTTGTCCGGCTGAGCAGATTGCCGATGAACCGGTCCCGGAGCGCTGTCTTGCGTTCGTTTCGGACAAGGAGATGCGGGTTGAAGTAATTATTTACGGAAAACAGTTTTTTGCCGGCACCCGGGTCGAGGGGCCGGACCACCTCCGGATCCGCCGGGTCGCGTTTCAGGACGATGATGGTCTTTACGGTAGTGAGCGGGAAGAGCCTGCCCTTTCCAATGACCCACCGGATATCCGCGACAGCCCGGCCGTCGGTGTCATACTCTTCAGCTTTGACGAGCCCGTCGAAGTCCTTCCAGATGGTCGCGAGGTCCTGCCGGATATAGAAATTCTTCTCTGAGCCGTAGGCAAGGATATCCGGCCCGTAGATGCGGGAGTAGAACCAGTCGTCCGCGACAATCCGGGTGCGCGGGTCAGAGAGGAGCCCGTACGTCTGCGTGGTCTTGCCGGCCCCGGACTGCCCCACGATGCAGAGCCCGTTCCCCCCGACGTCGACACAGGCGCCGTGGACCGAGAAGATATCGTGCTCGTCCTCGAGAATATCACCGGCGCAGCTGAGCGCAAGGGATTTGATCCAGCCGTAGTACCGGATATTCAGCAGGAACGCGGTCTTTGAATAGGGATCGTAGAGGACGGTATCGGCAGGGCAGGCAGCATCCGAAAATACAAACAGCCGCCCGTGCGAGCGGACGTTCTGCGACATCGAGTAGAAGTTCTCCTGCCAGGTATCGCGGATCGCAGGATCGTCCGACAGGAGCTTGATGCAGCACCCGTAGATCTCGGATTTGACCTCGTAACGGATCCTTGGGAGGTACCGCACCGCGAGATCCTCTTTCTCTTCGGGGGTGATGAGGGAGATGGTGTAGGTCATGAGTCGTCACCGGACGTACCGGATCACGGGTCAGTTTTTTCCCGCTGTGTCGGTAGTTTATTCTGCACCTGCGCCGTGTTTATATTTTCCCTGAACCAATCCTTTACGTGATGCATCCAAATGTTCTCCTCCTCCTCCTCATCTGCATTGCGACGGCGGCAATCGCCGGGTGCACTTCCGGCACCACGCCAGCTGCGACACCTTCACCCGCGCCACCCCCCGCTACTCCCTTCGCTACAACGCCCGGGGATACAACGGCCTGCACGACCGATCAGGACTGCGTGCCCGCCCAGTGCTGCCATCCTTCCGGCTGTATGAACAAAGCGTTGGCTCCGCCCTGTGAAACCAAGCTATGCACCATGAGCTGCGAAGGGCCGATTGACTGCGGGGCGGGCAGCTGCGGGTGCGTAAACGGGAGATGCGGCGTGATCGCGGCAACATCAGACCAGGGCCAGGGGGTGCAGAAGGTCTTATTCAGGCTGGAGGCTTCGCCGCAGCGGTATTCCCCGATGATGTCATCGACACCCGGTGTCAGGCTCACTCCAAACATCACCGGTTTTGCGGCAGCCGACGCGACGTTTGAATGGAATGCCACATTTGGCCGGTTCCTTATGTGGGATGCGCCTGATTACAAAGTCCATGAGATCGGGAACCCGGTCGCGACCGATGGCAGAACGATCTACTGGACGTTTACCGAAAAGCCGGCATCAACCCGGGAACCGGTCACCATCACCGTCACGGCACGGGATACGACCCGGAGAGGTGCGGTGCTGGGGAGCTCCACGGTAACTTTGAGCTGGGACGGGGACTACGCGGTGATGGTGCGGGATAGTGCATGATACAAAAAAAATCAGTTTTCCTGTCCGAAGATCCCCCTGTGTTCACGAAACACAGATCCTTTAAAAAGACCCTGCCTGCCTTGACGAGATACCCATAAAAAAATGTGGGATTAAAGTCAGTAGTTCTCGCCCAGCAGCTCGAAGTACGCCTGCGGGTGGTCACAGACAGGGCATTTTAAGGACGCTGTCTTACCGTCATGGACGTACCCGCAGTTCCGGCAGTACCATTGTGAGGGGACGTCCTTTTTGAAGACCTCGCCCTTCTCCATGTTGGCAAAGAGCGTTGCGTAGCGCTTCTCGTGGTGGGCTTCCACCTTTGCGATCTGCTTAAAGAGGCGGGCAATCTCAGTAAACCCCTCATCCTCCGCAGTTTTTGCAAACGACGGGTAGAGCGTGCCCCACTCCATCTTCTCGCCATCAGCGGCGGCCCTGAGGTTCTGCTTCGCTGTCCCGATTACGCCCGCGGGGTACGCTGCCGTGATCTCGACGTCCCCTCCTTTGAGCAGTTTGAAGAAGAGCTTGGCGTGCTCCCGCTCCTCTTCTGCGGTCTGCGCAAAGATCGCGCCGATCTGCTCATAGCCTTCCTTCTTTGCCGCGCTCGCAAAGAAGCTGTACCGGTTCCGCGCCTGCGACTCGCCGGCGAATGCGGCAAGGACGTTCTTTTCCGTTTTACTTCCTTTGAAGTCCATATGTATCAGATCTCCGGTTGATCTTTTCCACCCGCGGGTATTTTACCCTGATGCCGTACCAAAAAAAATCAGACGCCTTTTTCTCTTCCACCATACACGTTCATGCATGACTCTGGAATCCGATGCAGTAAAAACAGTCGCGGGGCTCATGGCGCTCGCGGCACGGACAGCACCGAAAGCTGTGGGGCAGGACTCTATCGTGTGCCGGGTCATCACAGGAAAAGAACAGGAAAAACTTGCCGCCCGGATCGACGCGATGGGAAAGGCCCTCGGCATGGACTTCTTCTTTGTAAATGCCGGGCAGGTGAGAAAGAGCGATGCTACATTCCTGATAGGGGTTGCGGGCACCAGGGTGCTCGGGATCAACTGCGGTGGGTGCGGGTTTCCCTCGTGTGCTGAGATGGCCAAAGCCGGAAAGGCGGCGGCAAAGAAGAAAAAATCCGTGTACGGCGGCCCCAACTGTGTCTTCAAGATCTCGGATCTCGGGATCGCTGTCGGGTCAGCGGTCAAGACAGCATCAATCCACAATGTGGACAACCGGGTCATGTTCACTGCAGGAATCGCAGCCCTTGAACTGGGTATGCTGAAAGGGTGCAGCGTTGCGTACGGCATTCCATTAAAAGCGGCCGGCAAGAACCCATACTTCGATGTGCTGATCAAGCACTGATCATTTCCTCCTTTTTTCCTGAAGGCTTGGGGCAAAAAAGGCCGCCCGGTTTTTTTAAAAAACCGTCCCACGCCGGTGCGGAAAAATCAGAACGGTATATTTCAGGAAGTCATAAACGTAAGTGAATAGGTGCCCATGGTCCTGTTCTCAGGATCCCCTGGGCGCCGCAGTACGGCAGAGAAGGTCTGCACGGGATCTCTGCCGATAATAACATGCCAGCTGACGGAACCGCCGACGCCGACCATGCCCATCATCTCGCCGACCGGGTTGCCTGAGGTAAATTCTTTGCCGGTGATGGTGAGATCGCCTGAGCTGGTTGCATTCCAGATAAAGCCGGTGGACGGGTTTTCCCCAAGTGCGATCGTTACGGTATCGCCGGGAGATACCTGAACGGTCGAACCATCATTGTTTCGGTTAAACGATCGGTCAAGGCACCCTGCCACCGATAAAAGGACTGCCAGAATCACAATAACTGCAAACACCGCTGTCTTCGTCTTCACCATCGAGTATCCCCGGACTCAGCAGGGACTTTTACCGTTCTACCCTGATAAATATTGTCGTTGTTGTTACCCGGCACAACATCGTACGGCAGCATCGTATTGGAACTGTTTTATCTTGAAAAAACCAACCCCCTTGCGTGAGTGTCAATGTTCGGTGTTTCTTCAGGTGATGGATACCATAATTCCCTGCCCGGCATCACCCAGAAGACTCTTGTCTGGGGAAAGAACACGCTCATGACCGAGTTCCGTCTGCAGAAAGATGCGGTGCTTCCCCGGCACTCCCACCCGCACGAACAGACCGGCTACCTTGTCAGCGGGCACATCACGCTCCGGATCGGGAATGACGAGGCAGACATCCGGCCGGGCGACAGCTGGAACATTCCCGGAAGCGTTGAGCATGGGGCAACGATCCATGAAGACTCGGTAGCAATCGAGATCTTTTCCCCGGTAAGGAAAGAATACCTACAATAACACACCGTTTTTCCCACCCGCCCCCGGTCAGATAACGAAATACATGGAGGAACGGCAGGGAATAACTACGTTCAATGTAGATTATACAGGCTAACAATTGAAAAAAACACCGGGAAAGAACAATGGGCCTGAATGGATTTGAACCCTTGACCTGCGGATTAAGTGGCCAGAATACTGCCTATCACTATCGCGTCCGCGGACAGCTTGGCGATCTCATGCCCGGTGCCGTGCTGTCCTGCATTGCCGGTCAATTTCACGCGGTCTGAAAAAAGCTGGTTTTTGATGTATCCCTGTTTCAGCACGGGTGGCAATGGATCTGCTAAGTATTTAACCATGGACTGGAAGTCCTGCTACAATGACAAGTGGGTGGCTCAACCATACCTGCACGCTGCCTGTTACGACCTGATGCATGAGTTGTGACAGGAGCAGCCGGAGCTTCTCAAACTGTTCAGCGCGTAAAAAAGAATCATCCCCTTAACAAAGCAGGTGACCGTGTACGAAGGGACGATCAGATAAACCCAAAAAAACAGAAAAAAATGATTCCCTCCACGCCCTCACGGTCGCAGAAGTCTACCGGACTGTTTCAACGGGTTCGTCCGGGCTGACCCAGGCAGAAGCTGAGATACGCCTCGGGCGATTTGGACGCAATGTCATCCGCGAGGTCAGGGGAAAACCCCTCCTTGTAAAGTTTTTTGCAAATTTCACGCATCTGATGGCGATCCTGCTCTGGGTAGGCGGTGCGGTCGGCTTCATCGCCCATATGCCCCAGCTCGGCATCGCCATCTGGATGGTCAACGTCATCAACGGAGTCTTCTCGTTCTGGCAGGAGTACCGTGCTGAAAAGGCAACCGAAGCGTTAAAAAAACTTCTCCCTTCGTATGCACGCGTGCTGCGTGACGGTGAGGATCGGCGCATCTTTGCAGAAGAACTTGTTGTGGGGGATGTGCTGCTGCTGTCCGAAGGCGACCGCATATCAGCGGACGGCCGTCTTGTGGAGGTGTCCGAACTGCGGATTGACCAGTCGACCCTTACCGGAGAATCACACGCGGTGCGAAAGACACGTGACGGCATCCTGCTGTCTGGCCTTGCCTATGCCGAAATGCCCAATCTGGTGTTCGCTGGCACGAGCGTCACATCCGGCACGGGAAAGGCGGTTGTCATTGCCACCGGGATGGCAACCGAATTTGGTAAGATTGCCAACATGACCCAGCTGGTTGAAGAAGAGCTCAGTCCACTGCAGAGGGAAATGGCATTTGCGACAAAAGTGGTGACCATCATTGCCTGCAGTATCGGCATTATTTTTTTCCTGCTTGCCGCGGTGCTGGTTGGCGTAAGCCTTGCCGAGAGCTTCATCTTTGCCATGGGCATGGTCGTGGCGTTTGTGCCGGAGGGGATGCTACCGCTTGTTACGCTGTCGCTTGCACGGAGCACGCAGCGTATGGCACGGCGCAACGCGCTGATCAAGCGGTTGTCAGCGGTTGAAACCCTTGGCTGCACGACCGTGATCTGCACGGACAAGACCGGGACACTCACCCAGAACGAGATGACCGTCCGGGACCTGTGGCTCCTTCACCGCGGGTTGACCGTGACCGGCGTCGGGTACAGACCCGAAGGCCTGATCATGGTGGGCGAAGAGCCGGTTCCGGTGGATGGCGATCTCCGCCTGCTGCTCATTGCCGGAGGACTCTGCAACAATTCACGGGTGATCCCGCCGGATATAAAATCCCCTCACTGGACCGTTCTTGGCGACCGCACCGAGGCAGCCATGAAGGTTGCGGCACTGAAGGCGGGGATTGATCTGGAGGCAGAAGTCCGCTGTACGCCCCGTCTCCGTGAGCTGCCGTTTGATTCGATCCGCAAAAGGATGTGCACCATCCACCAGCTGCAGTTGTCCCGGGTCGCGTACGTCAAGGGGGCGCCCAAGGAGATTCTCGGGCTGTGTTCCCATGTCAGGTGGAACCAGAAAAATCATGCCATGGATGAGAATTTCCGCTCGGAGATCATGGCAGCACATGACGCGTACGCACGGAACGGGCTCCGGGTGCTTGCGGTTGCGCTTCGTGAACTGCCTGATGACGGGACTGACTACCGGCCTGAAGGAATCGAATGCGACCTGACCTTCCTTGGGCTGGAAGCCATGATGGATCCCCCGCGGGACGAGGTTGCGCAGGCTGTCGAAACGTGCCACCGGGCCGGTATCCGCATTATTATGATCACCGGTGACTACGGGCTGACTGCGGAAAGCATCGCGCGGCGCATCGGGATAATCAGGCAGCCACAACCCCGCATTATCAGCAGTGCCGATTTCGATGCAATGGATGACGAAACGCTCAAATCCGCCCTTAACGAGGAAGTCATCTTTGCACGGGCTACGCCGGAGCACAAGCTCCGGGTGGTCACTGCCCTGCAGGAGATGGGGCATATCGTCGCGGTCACCGGTGACGGGGTGAACGATGCCCCTGCGCTCAAGAAAGCCGATATCGGTGTCGCCATGGGCATTGCCGGCACTGATGTGGCAAAGGAGGCAGCAGACATCATCCTGACTGACGACAATTTTGCCTCTATTGTCAACGCAGTTGAGGAAGGGAGGGGGGTGTATGCCAATATCAAGAAGTTCATCAGCTATATCTTTACCAGCAACACTCCCGAAGCAGTGCCGTTTATCTTGTGGGCATTGAGCCGCGGGCGGATCCCGCTCGCGCTCGGTGTGATGCATATTCTCTCCATCGATCTTGGTACCGACATGGTGCCGGCGCTGGCACTGGGTGACGAACCCCCCGAACCGGGACTGATGGATCGCCCCCCCCGCGACCTGGGGGAGCACATTATCACCCGTTCCCTGCTTGTGCGTGCATATCTTTTTCTGGGCATGATCCAGAGTCTCGCGGCGATGGCAGCCTTCTATTTCCTGTACTGGATGAACGGTTACTGGGGCCAGTGGCTGGATCTCCCCTCAACGGGAATGCTGTACCAGTCCGCAACGGCGATGGCACTGGGCGCTGTGGTTGCCACCCAGATCGGCAACCTCTTTGCCCAGCGCACCGAACGCACATCAGCATTCCGTCTGGGCTGGTTTTCCAACCGGATGGTGTGGATTGGCATCGCTTCAGAACTTCTGCTCATCTCTGTAATCGTCTATGTCCCGTTCTTCCAGCAGGCGATCGGGACTGCGGCGTTCCCGCTGCAAAACTGGCTGTTTTTGTTTGCATGGACGCCGTCATTATTGCTGGCTGATGAACTGCGCAAGGCGCATGTGCGCCGGCGTGACCGCACAATGAACACTGTTTCAAAACCAGGAGGAACCGTATGAAAATCATGATTATTGGTTGCGGCAGGCAGGGTACCGAACTGGCAAAGACCCTCTGCCAGAATGAATCTGAAATCACGGTCGTGGACAATGACCCGGCCGCTTTTGAACGCCTCGGCCCCCCGTTCCGGGGTCAGATCATTTGCGGGGACGGTCTTGACCGTGAGGTCCTATTAAAGGGAGGCATCGAACGGGCGGACGGACTGGCAGCATTGACTGCCAGTGACGACACCAATATCGTTGTCGCCCGGCTCGCCCGTCAGGTCTTTAAAGTCCCGCGTGTCGTTGCCCGTGTGCACGACCCCCTCAAGGCCGAGATCTACCGGAGGCTTGGCGTGCAGACAGTCACCCCTGTCGCACTGGGGACCCTGCGTTTTGCCGAGCTGCTCACGTTCTCGCCGCTGGAACCGACAAAGAGGCTGGGAAATGGCGAAGTCGGCATTGTTGAGATGGATGTGCCTCCCAACCTGGTCGGCCGGATGGTGATTGAGCTGACGATTCCGAATGAGATTTTTGTGGCTGCAATCACGAGGGATGATAAAACCTTCATGCCGACACTCGGTGCAATCTTCCTGGAAAAGGATGTCATCCATCTTGCAGTGACAGCAAGTTCCATGGATCGCTTAAAAGCGCTGCTGGGGCTGATCTGAGAGGTGATGGTGGTATGAAACGTGTTCTTGTTGTGGGTGGCGGTAAGGTGGGGGCGTATCTTGCTTCTCTCCTGCTTGCTGACGGGCATCATGTGAAGGTGATTGAAGGGCGCCGGGAGGAATTTTTGCGGCTCCTGGAGAAGCTCCCGGCCGACGTGTACGTGCAGGGAAACGGCACGGATCCCCTCGTGCTTGAAGCTGCAGGTATCCGGCAGGCGGATGTCGTGGCAGCGGTCAGCAGGGCAGACGAGACCAATCTGGTGATCACCAGCCTTGCCAGGTTTGAGTTCAACGTACCCCGCACCATTGCCCGGGTCAACAACCCGAAAAATGCGTGGTTGTTCACACCGGAGATGGGTGTCGATGTGGCACTGAATCAGGCTGACCTGATGGCACACCTGATTGCCGAAGAGATGTCGCTTGGAGATATGATCACCCTGCTCAAATTGCGCAGGGGACAGTATTCCCTTGTGGAGAACCGGGTGGACCCGAGGGCTGTTGCAGCCGGAAAACCCCTCAAAGAGATCGATCTGCCCCGTGAATGCGTACTGACCGCCATCATCAGAGGGGGGGAGCTCATCATTCCACGCGGCGAAACAGTGCTGCAGCCGGACGACGAAGTGCTGGCACTCGTGCATATCTCGCAGCTCGATCGGCTGGCATCCCTGCTCAGGGGTTCGAAGTGAGGGGGATGCCACATCAGACAAGTACAGAGGGGCGATCTGTCAGAAGAGTCCGGAACGATGGTAACGGTTACTACCGACATCACAGAAAAAATGGGCCTGAAGGGATTTGAACCCTTGACCTGCGGATTAAGAGTCCGCCAAAAAAAACTATGCACCAAAAAGTCAGTATGGCGTTTTCCAGAACACGAGCAGCACAATCATGGCAATGGGAACCAGGAGGTCAAAATACACGACCGAGCCGGCATTATAGGGTGAGATGTTCCTGCTTTTCCTTATGTCAAGCACATGGCCTATACCCATGAAAAAGATCATGATGGACGCACCGATGACCGTTGCGACAAGGAAATTGTCCCGAAGGAAAAATGCAATTACCCCAAGGACACCAAATGCAGCATCGGCGGCGGCAACCTCTTTCTGGAACGGGCTCCCCGGCTTCCACCCGATCTTCTCTGCAATCTTATCGGCCGCTGGACTGTACCAGTGCATGAAACCGGCAAGGATGCCCTGGATCCCGATATTAAACAGCAGAATATATGCAAGAACTGCTTCGGGGATGGCTGTCCTGAACAGGATGATATCAAGCACCGCACACAGCAGGGCGATCACGAGGAAAAACACTGCATAATGATTCCGTATCTTCTCACGTAGATCCGGCATAATCCCCGTGTAATGTACTGCATGCTGTTTGATGTTATGTGTTCCTTTTTATGGAAATGTTGTTGGAAACGATCTGCCGCACCAGGATTGAACCATGGGAAAAAATCAAAACAGAAAAATACGGGCCTGAAGGGATTTGAACCCTTGACCTGCGGATTAAGAGTCCGCCGCTATGCCAACTAAGCTACAGACCCAGTTAGACCTAATAATGTGGTCGACACACCCGAATAAAGGTTTCGAGCAGGGATCGCGCTTGAGGATCTCCTTTTTTTATACTCTCTTCTGCCTTCTTCTGCAATCCCTTAATAGGATGGACGCAGACATCTGTGTAACATGCCTGACGCAGCGCCGTTTGTGCCCCCGGGCGAGGTCAAGTACCTCATCTTCGGCTGCGGGACGACCGGGTACAATATCATCCTTGAACTGGCAAAGGAGAACGAGCACGTGGTCGTGATCGACCGGGACGAGAACCGGGTAAAAAGCCTCCGCGACCAGAAGTACGACGCGTTCATGCGGGACATCCGGGCGCCCGATATGCTCGCAGGGCTGCCCGAGCCCGAGGTCGCGTTCGTGATGACGGGCGATGCGGAAGCGAACCTTGCCGCGGTCGGTGCGATCAGGAAGCGGTACCCGGTGGCGCAGGTGATTGCCCGTGCGATTGATCCGGTGAGCGGGAACAAGCTGTCCGCTGCCGGTGCCGAGTTTGTCCTCTACCCGCAGGAGGTGGTCGCAAAGGCGGCGATCCTTCAGGTCAGAAAACAGCACGTGAGCCGGATCTCGCAGCGGCTCTTTGCCCTCCTGTCGGGATGGGAAGGGACGCTGGGTATCATTACCCACCAGAACCCTGACCCGGATGCGATTGCAAGTGCCATGGCGCTTGCTGCTATCGCGAAGCATGCGAACCCCAAAACTCTCACGACCCGTATCTTCTACGAGGGCAATATCGGGCACCAGGAGAACCGGACGTTCGTCAACCTGCTGGACATCAAGATGGAGCACCTGACACCCGAAGCACTCGCACAATGCACCTATCTCGCACTCGTCGACAGCCCTGCACCGGGCGCCAACAACGACGTCCCGCAGGGCACAAAGATCCACATCATCATTGACCATCATAAAGACGGGAAGCACACGGCGCCAGCGGGCACCTTTGCTGATATCCGCCCGGGAGTCGGTGCGACCGCGAGCATCCTGACCCAGTACCTTCAGGAGCTCGATATCCCTGTTGACAAGCGCGTGGCTACCGCACTCATGTACGGCATCCGTGCCGACACAAAAGACTTCAAGCGCAATACCACCCCTCAGGATTTGAATTACGCCGGCTTCCTGCTCCCGCTCACCGATGCCGACCTCCTTGACAAGATCATGTCGCCCTCGCTCTCGCAGGAGACGATCGATGTGCTCGGAAAAGCGATCCAGAACCGGGAGCTCATCAGCGGGTACCTCTTCTCCAACGTGGGGTACGTGATGAACCGCGACGCCCTCCCGCAGGCAGCGGATCTCCTGATCACGCTCGAAGGCGTGAACACGGCACTCGTCTACGGCATCACCGATACCGCAATCGTGGTTTCGGCGCGGAACCGCGACATCCGTCTCCATATCGGCAATGCGCTCGCCGAGGCATTCGGGGACATCGGGGACGCGGGGGGACACCCCAACATGGCAGCCGCCACCCTGCCCCTCCACTACTTCGGCAGGGTAGAGCAGAAAGCTGATCTCCTCACGATTGTCATCGGTCCCATCCTCCAGAAGTTCAAGACCCTTGTCGGGCTCGAGAACGAGGGAAAGTAGGATGCGGTATCCGGACTGGGAGCCCCATTACTTCGAAATTTGTGACTATTTTGGGTTTGACCGTGCACAGGATGAGGAGGCAGCCTGGCTCCTTGCCTCGCTGCTCCCCCGCGACGACCTCCCGTCTCTGACAGCCCTCTGCAGGGGACGGCATGTCACCGTCTGCGGCAATGCCCCGTGCCTGAAAGACGAACTTTTGCAGATCCGCGGGGTTGTCTTTGCCGCGGATGCAGCGGCCGGGGTGCTTCTTGATCACCGCATCCGCCCGGAAGCGATCTTCACCGACCTTGACGGCGCGAACGACCGGTTCATCGATATGAACCGTGAAGGCACCATCATCGTCGTCCACGCCCATGGCGACAACATCCCGCTCCTGCGCTACTGGGTGAGGCGGTTTTCCGGCCCCTTGGTCGGCACAACGCAGGGCACGCCTCTCGCGCACGTCCACAACTTCGGCGGGTTTACGGACGGTGACCGTGCCGTCTTTGCCGCAGACGAACTCGGCGCGAGCGGGATCACGATCATCGGTTTTGACCTCGATGATACCGATGTCGATCCGATGAAACGGGGCAAACTTTTCTGGGCAGGAAAACTGCTCGGGCTGATCGGGCATGGGTGCTGAAGCAGTCATCCTCGATGGCTACGTTGATGAACCTGCCTGCCTTGGTGTCCCCCCGTATATCTCGCCCTACATCCGCACCGTTGCAGGAGTGCTCGTTGAGCACGGGTGCTCCGTGCGGTACCTCACGATCGACCAGATCCGCACTGATCCGGCGCACATCAATACGCTTAACGCTGCAGACATTGTCGTGATGATCGCCGGTGCCACCGTGCCGGGCAAGTACCTTGGCGGGACACCGGCAACGCTCACCGAGATCCAACAGGTCGGCCTCGCGCTCTCCCGCCCGAAGAAACTGATCGGCGGCCCGATCAGGTTCGGCTACGCGCCGGAAGGGGGGCAGAAGGCGATCCGTCAGGCAATCGGCGGGTTTGATGCCATGCTCCCCGGTGAACCGGCAACCGCGCTCGATGAGTACCTCCGTGGCGTCACGGTCGAGGGGAAGCTTGATTACGCACGCACCGACCCGTGGAGCGTGTCAGGGAGTGCGATTATCAGGCAGCACCCCGACTACCCCTTTGTCATGTGCGAACTCGAGACGGCACGGGGCTGCTCCCATGGCGCTGCGGGCGGCTGTTCGTTCTGTACTGAACCATTCTACGGCAGCCCGAACTACCGGAGCATCGGGGGCATCGCTGCAGAGGTCGGGGCGCTGCACAGTCAGGGCGCCAGGCATTTCCGGGTCGGGCGCCAGCCGGACATCCTTGCGTATGGCGCCGGTGACGGGGAGTTTCCTGCCCCCCGTCCGGAACTTGTCGAGAACCTTTTCTTTTCCATCCGGAACGCAGCACCGGAGCTTAAAACACTCCACATTGATAACACGAACCCGGCGACGATCGCCCGCCACGAGGACGCCGCCCGTGAGGCGCTGCGTTCGATTGTCCGTTACCACACTGCAGGAGACGTCGCTGCGTTTGGCATGGAAACCGCCGACCCCGCGGTCGTGGTGGCAAACAACCTCAAGGCGCTGCCCGACGAGGTGTTCCGTGCGATCGAGATTGTGAACGAGGTGGGCGGTGTGCGGCGGGACGGGATCCCGGAGCTCCTGCCGGGGCTGAACTTTGTCTGCGGGCTTGAGGGCGAAACGTCCCGTACCTACGACCTCAACGAACAGTTCCTTTCGCGTGTGCTGAAGAGCGGGCTTGCAGTCCGGCGGGTCAATATCCGGCAGGTGATGCCGTTTCCGGGCACCCCGGCGTATTTGAAGAACACCCTCGGTAAGAACGAACGCCGTTTCAGGGCATTCAAGGAGTTTGTACGGGAGAAGATCGATTATCCGATGCTCCAGCGGCTCTTCCCTCAGGGAACCGTGTTCCATGATGTCAGGATCGAAGCCAGCGGTGAAATCTCGTTCGGGCGGCAGATGGGCTCCTATCCCCTTCTGATCGGAATCCCCCTTTTGCTTGCCGTAAAGACCGTGCTCGATGTGGCAGTTGTCGACTGGGGGATGCGGTCGGTCACCGCTCTTCCCGTCCCCATAACGATCAATACGCTGCCCGCCCCGGCTCTCAGGTGGGTGCCGGGTATCGGGAAGAAGACGGCGGCGGCGGTCATCGCAAAGCGGCCGTTTAAGGATATTGAGGCGTATCAGAAGGTGGCGGGACGTTCACCTGTTGATGCATTTCTGAAATTCTGACACGGTCGCGAAGAATAAAATTGCCGGCGACGTTGATGCACCTGTTTTCAACGTCGTCGGAACTCTAGATCTCCTTTAACTCGACAACCTTCAGGATATCGGTCCGGGTGACGATTCCCACCAGCTTGTCCTTGTCCACCACCGGAACGCGCCCGATATCCTTCGCCCCCATGATCCGGAGCACATCCACCACCGGCGTTTCAGGTGTCACCGCGATCACACCGCGGGTCATCACATCCCGCACCTGCATCGCGTCGCGGTCAATGGAAGACATCCGCTGCACATCAGCGACGGTTACCATGCCCAGCAGGACATCGTGGTCGACCACCGGGAACCCGAGGTGCTTGGTCGCATACATCATTTCGATCACCCTGGTGACCGGAACTGTCGGTGCGACGGTGATCACCGGACCGCTCATGATGCTGCCCACCCGGATATCCTGCAGAAGAACGCTGTACTTCACCGCGACCGTCTCCTGGCTCGCACCGGTATAGATGAAGAACGCGATGAGCAGGAGCAGGGGGCTCAAAAAGACGATTCCGATGAGCCCGAAGATAATCGCAAACCCCTTGCCGATATCAGCGGCAATCCGGGTGGCGCGGTGGAGCGGCATCCGTTTTGCCAGCCACGCCCGGAGCACCCTGCCCCCGTCCATCGGAAACGCGGGCAGGAGATTGAAGGCAAAGAGGATGATGTTGAGGATGCCGAGATAGCCAAAGAGAAAGCTTAGTACTCCGGCAACCCCAAGGTCGCTTGTGATTGCGGGAGTGATGTAGACAAGGCCGCTGCAGATGATACCAATAACGAGGCTGGTCAGGGGGCCGACGAGCGCCATGGGCAGCTCGACCATGGGGTCGGGGAGACGGTCTTCCATTGAGGCGACACCACCGAAGATCAGCAGCGTGATGCTGTTGATCCTGATCCCGTTGCGCCGTGCGATGAGCGAATGGGCGAGCTCGTGGACGAGCACACCGCCAAAAAGCCCGAATGAAACGACGGTTCCCAGCACGTAGGGCATAAAGCCGGCAGTGATGAGGGATGTGTCAATCGGGACTGCGTACATCTCGCGGATAAGGTCTGTGGTCGTCGTGATCTGGCTTGCGATGATCCATGCAAAGAGCGGGATGATCAAAAGAAATGTGAAGTGGATTAGGATGGGAATCCCGAAAATGCGCCCGATCCGAAACGACCAGTCCATAATGAAAGGATTATCTTTTTAACCATTATAGTATATACTTTCATCTGATAGCGATGCAGACCCAGATTACTGAGCTTTTTGGACTTCTGATCTATACCGACAAAGGGATGTTTGTCGGGGAAGTCGAGGATGTCCTCATCGATGTGGACCAGAAAAAGATCGATTCAATTGTTGTCGGCAAGGTCAATGATCAGCTGGTCGATTTGAAAAACTTCAAGGGCCTGAAGATCCCGTACCGCATCATTTCCGCCATCGATGATATCGTCCTGATACGGCACCTCCCCGGTGCATTCACCCAGTCTTCCCCGGTGGAGTGAAGGTTGCTTTTCGGGCGATACGATACCTCTTTTTTACCCCGCCGCCCCGTTGCTCTTTTTTATGGAAAACCGTGAACTCTTCGCATCGATCACCACCGTCCCCCCGGTCATTGTACGGCTGGATGGAAGGGCATTCCACCGGCTCGCCCACATGCTCGGCCTTGTAAAACCCTTCGATGTACGGTTCTCCCATGCGATGGCTGCGGTCTGCCGATCCCTTCTTGCCGATAGCGGCCTTGCACCGGAGTTTGCCTACACGTTCTCCGATGAGATCAGCCTCTACCTCCCAAAACTCGCGTTCTCAGGGCGGGTGGAAAAGATCGACTCGGTCGCTGCCTCGTTTGCGGCAAGTGCGCTTACCCTCTCACTCGAATGCGCTGAACCGATCGCGTTTGATGCCCGCGTGATCCCCGCGACACCGGAATATACCGTCGGATATCTGGCGAACCGGCAGGACGAGGCGTGGCGAAACCATGTCAATGCATACTGCCAGCAGGCACTGGTTGCGGAAGGCATGAAACCCCGGCAGGCGGCGGTGAGGCTCAAAGGGATGCCCTCCCAACAGCTCCACGAGATGATGCACACCCGTGGAGTTAACCTTGCAAAGACCCCGGCATGGCAGCGGCGGGGGGTGCTTGTATATAAAAAATCTGCAGAAAAGGATGGGTATAACCCGGTAACAAAAGAGAATGTAAAGGCGGTGCGGAGCAGTGTTGTGGTGGAGAACAACCTGCCGCTGTTCACGGCACCGGAGGGGCAGGCGTTCCTGAAAAAATTAGTCGGATGCCCGTGAGATCCCGATCGTCATCTGCACACCTTCGACATCCCAGTCTTTTTCGAGCTGCCAGGAAGTACCTGCTGCCGGTCCTGCAGCACTGCGGATCGTGAGCGTCCGTGCCCGCACCTCATCAGCGATGACCGGTTTCTGGTTGTTGCTGACAAGCGTGCAGACACGCGGGTCTTTTACGATGACATCAGCCGTGATGAAATCCTTTACTGCAAGGTCAAGCAGCCGGCGCATCTCCTGGATCCGTCGTATGACCTCCCGTGCATACCCTTCGGACTCGAGCTCCGGGGTGAGCACGACATCCACATACACGGTTGCGTCCTGCATGGGAGCACAAAAGACGTTCTCCGGCATCTTCTCGGCAAACGTGACATGCTGCGCACCGATCTCGTAGCAGCCCGAGGCATCGGAGAGTGTTACTGTCCTGCCCGCTTCAATCTCCTGCTTGAGTTTTGTGCCATCCGCCGCCTCGATAAGCGCTTTTACCTTCGGCGAGTTCTTCCCGAATGCCGGGCCGAGCGCCTTCATCACCGGCGCTGCCTGCCAGCGGATCCGGTCCCACATGCCCGTGACCACCCTGATGGTTCTGGCATTGGCTCGGTCCCTGCAGACCGCGTCCAACCGGTCGATCGCGTTTTTCACCGGTTCCGAAACCGTGACCACGACGACCTCTGCCACCGGCCACCGCAGCTTTCGCCTGCCGGCCTGCCGTGCGTTCGCCACCGCGTCATCAAACGAGCGTACCGTCTCCATCGCCGCTTCGAGCTCTGCGTTCACGAGCGTTGCATCACCCGCAAACCAGTCGAGCATGTGCACGCTCTCGGGGTCATGTGCACAGCGGAGGTTCTGGTAGATCTCTTCGGCGAGGTGGGGGGTGAACGGTGCCAGCAGCCCCATGAGCCGGCGCATCACGTAGTAGATCGTCTCATAGGCATAGACCTTGCTCTCCGATTCGCCCTCGAGCCACATGCGGGGGCGGACGAGCTGGACATACCAGCGCGAGAGGTCTTCGAGGATAAAGGAGGTGAGCGCCCGGGTCGCCCGGTGGAGCTGGCAGATTCGCATGTCAGTATCGACCTGTGCCGCAAGCGAGTTTGTCCGCGAGATGATCCAGCGGTCTTCGTCCGGCATCTTCCCGATATTTTCTGCAAGGTATTTCCCGTCCCAGATGCCCTTGGTCAATGACGGTTCGAATGTATCGAGGATCATGTACGGGAGAGGGAACCGGTACACGTTCCAGAGAATGTTTATTGCCCGGTTGATGGTCGAGACGCCCTCCCAGTTGAACTTCAGGTCGTCCCACGGTGCGGACGACGAGAGGACGTAGAGCCGGAGCACGTCCACGCCCACCTTTGCAATGACTTCCTCGGGCGAGACAACGTTGCCAAAACTCTTTGACATCTTCTTGCCTTCGGCGTCGAGCGCGAACCCGTGCATGAGCACGCTCCTGTACGGCGCTTTCCCGAAGGCGACTGTACTTGCGCCCAGCTGCGAGTAGAACCAGCCCCGGGTCTGGTCCTGCCCCTCGGTGATGAACTCTGCGGGCCAGAGCTTTTCGAACTCCTCTGTTCTTCCCGGATACCCCAGCGTCGCCCACGAGGCGACCGCGGAATCGAACCAGACATCGAAGATATCCTCGACCCGCCGCATCGTCCCGCCGCAGGTGCAGGGGACGGTTATGCTGTCCACGTACGGGCGGTGGGGGTCTTTGAGAGTTGTTCCACTTGCATCCTCAAGTTCCCTGATGGTACCGATAACACGGTACCTGTCGCATTTCGGGCACACCCAGACCGGGATCGGGATGCCCCAGTAGCGCTGCCGGGAGATGCACCAGTCGCGGGCTTCCTTGATCCAGTCGTAGAACCGTGCGCTGCCTGCCCATTCCGGATACCATGTGACTTTTGCGACTTCATCGAGCATGGTATGTCGCATCTCTGCCGCCTTGATGAACCATTGGGAGGTCGCGCGGTAGATGATTCCGGTCTTGCACCGCCAGCAGTGCCCGTAGCGGTGGACAACGGACGCCTTTGCCATCAGGTGGTCGCCGAGTGCAGCGAGTACGTCCACGTCCGCATCTTTCACAAACATGCCCGCAAACCTCCCTGCCTCCTCCTTAAAACGCCCGGCACCGTCCACCGGACAGACAACGGAAAGCCCTTCCTTTGCGCCCAGCACAAAGTCGTCCCACCCGTGCCCCGGTGCGATGTGCACCATGCCGGTGTTCTCCATCGCGACAAAGTCTGCACATACGACCCGGTGCCGGATCTCGTTCTGGAGAGGGACAAATTCCGCGAGCGGGGACTCATACTCCCATCCGGCGAGCGTTGCACCCGTCTGCTTCCCAAGCACCGAATAATCCTTATACCGCCCTTTTTTCAGAACGCTCTCCACGAGGTCGTCCGCAATCCAGAGGATCTCCTCATGCCCCTCCCTGACCGCCTTCACCTGTGCGTAGATGAAGTCCTTTGAAACGGCAACCGCGACGTTTGCCGGAAGTGTCCATGGCGTGGTTGTCCATATGACGAGGAACTCATTCTGTTTTCCTTTGAGCGGGAACTTGACAAAGATCGAGGGGTCGGTCTCGTCCCAGTACTCCACTTCGGCGTCCGCGATCGCCGTCTCGCAGCGGGGGCACCAGTTAACGACCCGGTGCCCGCGTTCGAGCATCCCCTTTTCGTCCGCACGGGCAAGTGTCCACCATGCGGCTTCGATATATTCGGGTTTTACCGTCTGGTAGGCATTCGCAAAGTCGAGCCAGACACCGAGGTTTTCGAACTGTGCGTCCATGAGCACCTTGTTCTTTTGCGCAAACTCCCGGCACTTTTCGATGAACGGCTGGATGCCGAATGTCTCGATATCCTTTTTGGAGGCAAATCCCAGCTCCTTTTCCACCTTCACCTCAATGGGCAGCCCGTGCATGTCATAGCCCGCACGGTCGATCACGTCCCGTCCGTTCATCCGGTAGTAGCGCAGGATGCTGTCTTTTATGATCTTGTTCCATGCGGTCCCGAGGTGGATGTGCCCGGTGGTGTAGGGTGGGCCGTCGACAAAAAAGAACGGTTTTCCGGTGCTGCGCTGATGTTTGACTAATTTGTATGTCTCATGGGTGCGCCAGTATGCCCGCACCTCGTCCTCGATCTTTTTTGCATCAAAGTTCGCGGTGACTTCCTTCACGTTGCCCCTCGCTGTCAGTTGGTTGGTCGCCCGAAGCGTGCTGGAAAATATTGGCGCTCATGAGACAAAGTAATTATCGTGAACCGATCACCGATCACGAGGATCAGCCTGATCAGTACCGGACAGCCGAGCTGTACAACCCGGTACCCCTGAACCCCGCAGCGCACATCCTGTTCAACCGGACCTTCGGTGCACCCTCTAAATAGCACATAACTATTCCCGGAACAAACCCCCCATGTAAACTTAAAGTATCCCTGAAACGAATTGTACAGAACATGGAGACGGCACTTTTCGAATCACTCCTCTTGGTCCTGATCGGCGGTATCGCCGCCGTCATCCTCCATTTTGCTTTCATCTATCTGAAAAAACGGGCTGATCTCACCGACACAAAAATGGACGATCTCCTTGTGCATTCACTGGGCACCCCCTTAATAATGCTGGCCTTTTTCATCCCTCTCTATGTCGCCATCCAGCATGCGGTACCGGTGTATCCCCAGTACCTGTGGATTGCAGAATCAAAATTCCTGACTTCTATCTATATTCTGATTGGCACCTGGATTGTTGCGACCTTTCTCGATGGCTTCCTCAAAACCTATGGCATCGCACTGGCTGAAAAGACCAACACGGACCTTGATGACCGGATCATCGCGATCCTGCAGACGATAGCGAAATATATTATCTGGTTTACCGGACTCATGTTCGTTTTCCAGAACCTGCAGATCAATATCACCCCCCTGGTTGCCGGTGCGGGAATTATCGGTATCGCGATTGCACTTGCCGCCCAGGATGTCTTCTCGAATTTATTTGGCAGTGCTGTCATTGTTGTTGATCAACCGTTCAAAGTAGGTGACCGGGTGCTGATCAATGATATCCTCGGCGATGTCCTGCATATCGGCCCACGGAGTACACGGATTATAACGCTTGATTCCGATATCGTGACCATCCCGAATACAAAGATTGCCACCAGTGTTATCCATAACTATTCGCTGCCCAATCCGCAGGTAAGGATCCAGATCCCGGTCACGGTTCCCTCTGCGGCAGATATCCCACAGGTAAAACGGGTCCTTTTGGGAATAACCGATGAAGCGGTCAAGGACCGTGCCGATGTGTTTGCTCAGGATCCCGGACCAACGGTCTATCTGACAAAAGTGGAAAAATCAACGATGACTTTTGTTGTGACGGTCTATGCAAGCGGTTTTTTGTATAACAGCATTATTCAGGATTACCTCAATACCCGGATTGTCGAACAATTCAGAAAAGAGGGCATTATCCTTGTATGATACTCCGGCGATATGCAGACTGATCGCCATTTTTTAATCCACAACAGTTTCTTTAAAAGGAACAACAAAGAAAAAAGAGTACAGATAACCGCGATTCGTGTTTTCCATCTCTGGTAGAGTTTTGTGAGGGAATGATGATACAACCTGTTCGCTGGCTGGTGCTCTTTTTGGTTCTGTCCTGTGTGCTTATTCCCTGGTATGGAACTGCCGCACCGACAAATGCGACCGGTTCCGGATACATTGTGGTCACCAATCCCCCGGTCGCCGATTTTTTTGCGGGCAACCAATTCGGCAGTGCTCCGTTCACGGTCAGCTTTTCGGACAGCTCGATCGGAAAGGAACCTCTCGGGTATCTCTGGAGTTTCGGGGACGGTTCCACATCGCGCCTGCAGAACCCCACACACACCTATCGTTCAAACGGGGAATATACCGTCAGCCTGACCGTCACCAACAGCTACGGGCAGGATACAAAAACCCTGCCGGGTTTTGTTGGTGTAGGCAATCCCCCCCTTTCGGATTTTTCCATATCCAGCGGGCAGGGAGAATTTCCGTTCACGGTTACCTTTACGGATACCACCAGGAACCGGCCGGTTTTCTGGAACTGGGATTTTGGCGACAATACCTCATCATCACTGAAGAACCCCACGCATACCTATGAAAAACCGGGACTTTATTCTGTCACGCTGAAGGTACGTAATAATTTTGGCAGTGGTTCACTGACACGGTCAAACTACGTTCTGGTCAGGAACCCGGCAGCGCAGGGACTGCCGGGATTTGGTGTACCGGTGGAGAAACGACCTGAAGGAATCATCGGCCTGATCCAGGAAGCCAGGGGAACAACCGAAAAGAACCTGCCGACCGCCGGACTGATCCCCCCGCAGTTCATGGCGCTCGCCGCGGTCATCACAAGCCTTGCGATCATTGTTGTTCAGGTCCTTTTAAGCAGTATCGGGGCAATCGCACAGGTTGCCCTGAAATTTTTAAAATTTTTTACCGATCTTATTGGTGGCCATGCGGTTGAAAAGGCGAGCGCAAAAGAGATCGAAACGCGGGGGATCACCGTCCTGAAACGGGAACGTCATTTCCTTGGTCTCTCCGCAGTCGAGATCCTGATCGTGGAAGCTGCCGTCATCATGGTTGCTCTTGCATTCATTATCGCAGACCGGACTGAGCTGACCCTGCAAACCGTACTTATCTATATGTTCGTCGGTGCGATCTCTGTCATCCTCCATGATCTTGCGCACCGGTATGTCATGACAAAACACGGGCATGAGGCGGATATCCAGTTCTGGGGGCTCGGGACTATCATCATGTTTGTCACCGCATGGCTCTACGGCAATGCATTTGCCCAGTCATACCGGAACCTTGCAAAGCGGGCAGGAGAAGAAAATCCCCGTGAAACCGGTCTTGAGATGGTTGCCGGCCCCTGTGTGAGTATTGTCCTGATGGTCCTGTTCCTCGCCGTTATTCAGCTGGGAGGCCTCTTTGCGATAGCAGGGGGTGTTGGTTTTACCATCAATCTCATGACCGCGGTTTACAGCCTGATGCCTATCGAGACGATGGACGGGCTTGCTATTTGGAAGTGGAACCGCGTAGTGTTTCTTGTGCTGTTCGTGCCGTTAATCGCATTTTATTTCTTTACGTATGTGATTGTATCCTGATCCTTTTTTTTTATCCAATGGTCAAATGCATGCATGTCCGATTGTATTGGACCATGCCGGCACGCCGATGCAGGGTACGTATCATCACCAGATCGGGCAGCTCTATCATGCATCCCGTTCGATGCACTACTATGCAGATCGCAGTGATCGGCGCCGGTGACTGCACGCCGGAGGAGTATGCGGCGGCACAGGATGTGGGCTACCTGATTGCCGCAAACCGCGAGACGCTCATCTGCGGCGGTTTGGGCGGTGTGATGGAGGCGGCATGCAAAGGGGCAAAAGAACAGGGCGGGCGAACCGTCGGCATCCTGCCGGATATGGGGGACGGCAACCCGTACCTCGATGTGCGTGTCAGGAGCGGGATGGGGTTCTCCCGCAACGTGGTGCTGGTGCAGTCCGCGGATGCGGTGATCGCGGTTGGCGGGAAGTACGGCACGCTCTCCGAGATCGCGATTGCACTGAAATTAAAAAAGCCGGTCTTCGGCTACAACACATGGGACATTGAGGGGGTGTTCAGATGTGCAACACCTGAGGAGACGGTGGTTATGGCAGTGCGCGCCGCACGCCTGTCTCCTTCGTATCGTAGCCCCCCAGCCGCTCCAGAATCTCCCTGAATGCCGGTGAAGCAATCGCATCGCAGAGCGCTGTGATCCGCGGGTCATCCATATTGGTCTTCCGGATCACGAGCTCATACCGCTCCTGTGCAACGGGGATAAACCGGAGCCCGAACGCTTTCGCCGCGGAATACACACACATGCCCGCATCAGCCTCCCCACATTTCACCGCGAGCGCTACGGCAAGGTGCGTGGTTGCCTCGCGGCCATACCCCCGAACGGATGACGGGTCAATCCCGGCTCTTTTCAGTTCAAAGTCAAGCAGCATCCGGGTGCCCGATCCCTTCTGCCGGTTGATGAACCTGTGTCCGGGAAGCTCATTGAAGGTTACACCGTCCCGCGACACGATCCCCTGCTGCCTGCCCGCAACACAGAGCACGACAAGTTCCTCGCCCGGCAGGTATTTTTTCAGGTATTCTGTGTTATAACTCCCGTCTGGGGCGAGCAGGTGCATGGGTGCTGCATGGCACTCATCCTTTTTCAACGCAAGGATACCGCCCATGCTCCCGGCATGGGTGGAGTGCAGGTCGATGTTGTTGTTCCCCAGCATATCCGCAAGGTGGTCGAGGACCGGATCGTGGCTGCCGGTGATGAGCAGCGCGTTCTTGGCATCAGCGCGGGGTACCATGAGCGTTGCGGGGGCAGTCTCGCCCGCTTCGTACCCCTCGAGGGCTGACGGTACCTTCAGGTACGCATTTGCCCGCACCGCGCTCATCTGCACACCGGCGCCGCGGGACTGGGGCGAGACCATCCAGCGGTTGCCGATCCTGCCGAGCGCCGCGAGGACGAACTCATCGGTGCCGATCTCCTTGTGGATCGTTGAGGTGATCTGTGCTTCGATGGTCTCTGGTTCATTGACAAAAAGCCCATAGCATCGCAGAAGCGGCGTGACGATCTCACGCACAACCGTGAACGCCGAGAGGGGGTAGCCCGGCATCCCGATCACCGGCTTTCCTGCAACCCGCCCGATGATTGCAGGTTTTCCCGGTTTGATCGCGATCCCGTGGACGAGCACCTCACCGAGCTCTGCAACCACGTCTGCGGTGAAGTCCCGTGTTCCTGCAGAGGACCCTGCAGAGATGATTACGATCTCGTTTTCAGCCACCGCACGTTCCACAGCGGGACGGATGAGAGCGGGATCGTCCTTCACCACCGGGTACCGGGTGCAGGTCGCACCGAGCGAAGAGAGCATCGCGGCCGCCATCACGGTGTTGCTCTCCACGACCTGCCCCGGTGATGGCCGTGTGCCGTGCGCCACCAGTTCGCTGCCGGTCGGGATGAGCCCGACCCGCACCGCGAATACCTCAATAGTGGTAATCCCGTACGCGGCAAGCGCCCCGAGCTCGTGCGGGCGGATCCGGTGCTTCGAGGGGAGCACCATCTCCGATTCTGCGATATCCTCGCCTGCCGGGCGGACGTGCTGCCAGGGAGCGGCTGCCTTGCGGATGATGAAACGTTCATCATCCACCCAGACATCCTCGATCATGATGACCGCATCGAACTGAGGCGGCATGACGTTGCCGGTATTCACCCGCACAGCACGGGGGAGCGTGACAGGGTGCTGCTCGCTGGCCCCCCTCGTATCAGCGCTCATGACTGCTATCCCGTCCATGGCGGCGAGGTGCACCTCTGGCACCGAGTACTGGGCGAAGATCGGGGCAGCGGTGATGCGCCCGGCTGAAAATTCCAGCGGTACCCGCACAGTTGATGGCGTGCAGGAAAACTCCCCGCAACACAGGGCAAGGGCATCATCCAGCGGGGTGACATTCAGGTACCGTTTTACCACAGCCAGACCTCCACCCGTTCACCGTTCTCGATCCCTTCCCGTTCGGAAGGGATCGTGATGACGCCATCGCTCTTTACCAGCGTATTGAGCAGCCCGGATTTACCGAAGAGCGGGGTTGCCACACCATCTGCAAGTTTCACCCGCACGTAGTCCTCCCTGCCCTTTTGGGAAGGGACGTTTTTGGCAAGTACTGCCTGCGCAATCTTTTTTTGCGGTGCTGCATCTCCTGTCATGCGGTCAAGGAGGTGCCGGACAATCGCAATGAGCACGATGAATGCTGATGCCGGATGGCCCGGCAGACCGATAATGGGTTTTTTACCGGCCCGGCCAATAATCGTGGGTTTTCCCGGCGCGATCGCGATCCCGTGGATGATCACCTCGCCGAGTTCAGCGATGAGAGCAGCTGATACGTCCCGCTCGTCCTTTGAACTGCCCCCGGAGATGAGCACCGCATCACACTCGCCCACCGCCCGTTCCAGCGCCTGCCGCAGCACCACGCGGTCATCCTTTACGATACCGTAATACTTTGGTATGCAGCCATGCTCCTGGACAAACGCCCCGACCATGAAGGAGTTGCTGTCCCGGATCCGACCGGCTCGTGGGGTTTCTGTCACCGGCACGAGCTCGTTTCCCGTCGATAGAATCCCGATAACAGGTTTACAAAAGACCCGAACCGTGGCACATCCCGCTGCGGCAAGAACCCCCACGTCCTGCGCAAGGAGGCGGCGCCCGCGGCTAAGGACACGATCAAGCTTCGAAAAATCCTCATTATACAGCAGCACGTTTTCCCCGTGAGATGCGGGTTTTTTGATGAGCACCTGATCTTTGGCCTGTTCTGCGTTCTCCACCATCACCACGGCATCCGCGCCGGAAGGAAGGACGCCGCCGGTCGGGACATAGATGCATTCACCCGGAAGGATCGCTGACTGTGGCTGAGGCCCCATCTCGACCCTGCCTTTCTGGTGCAGTATCGCGGGGATTGCATCGCCGGCGCCCGTTGTGTCGGCTGCCCGCACCGCGTACCCGTCCACGACGGAGCGGTTGAAGCCGGGGATGTCCATGTCAGAATGCACATCAGCCGCAAGCACCCTGCCGGCAGCCGATTCAAGCGGGACCGTTTCCTGTGCCGGTGCCGGTGCAATCCGCCGGACCGTTGCTATTGCCTCAGATACCGGAACGACCTTTAGAAAAATACTCATTTGAAGCAGCCCAGCTGGCAGGCACGGATCTTGATATGGTGGCTGTTGCAATAGTCACCGATCGCCTTTTTTGAGATCTTGTGTTTCTGGGCAATCACAAACGCCTGCGGGCACTTGATCTCCTTGTCGATACCTGCTTCCCTGAACAGTTCTGCAATCTTCTCATCGTTCATGGTAACATTATTTTATGTACTTCTTTATGGTGTTTACTGATCATACAGTTCAGCAGCACCCGATGAAACGATCCCAAAAAGACCCCGAAAGTTTTCCTCACACCCTCTATCAGGCACGCTTATTCCTGCGCACACCCCATATTCAGGTGATGAAGGTTGGCCTCATCAACTCGGTGCAGGACAGGGCTGGCGTAACTATCCGCAGGCAGATCGAGAGAATGCTGGATGAGCGCGGAAAAAAGGTGCAAACGAGTGGTCGCACCTACGAGTTTTACGAGGTTCCGGGCAGGCTGATCCATGCGGAAGGAATTGATGCGGGACTCAATGCCGACCTCGTGATCTTTCTCTCCCGGCATGCAAGCGTGAACCCGGTGCCCGTGCTCACCGTGCACGTGACCGGCAATTTGCGGGAAGCAGAGATGGGCGGCAGCCCCCGCGCTCTTCCTCCCGCCGCGCCGGCAATGATGCAGGCGGTATTGCGGGAACTTTTTCAGAACTGTCCCGCCGGCTACCGGGTTTCCTACGAGGTCACCCACCACGGGCCGACAGAACTCAGTACCCCCTCATTCTTTGTCGAGATCGGCAGCACGGAGAAGGAATGGGGGGATGAGGCAGCGGGGCGTGCGGTGGCACAGAGCGTGCTTGCGGCAACCCCCCCCGATGCCGTTGCGTTGATCGGCTTTGGGGGCAACCACTATGCCGCACGGCAGACGGAGATCGCGCTCACATCGCGGGGAGCGTTCGGGCATATTGCCCATTCCCGGGAGGTGAGTTCCCTGGATGAGACAATGATCCGCATGATGCTGGAAAAAAGCGGGGCCGTAGCCGCATATATTGACAGGAAATCACTCTTAAAAGACGAGCTGCACCAGCTCACCGGAACACTGGACGCACTCGGTATCATCAGGCTCGGTGAAACCGATCTTGCTGATATGGGAATCCTCACGTGGGAAACGTACCGGGCTTCACAGGAACTGGCACGAACCGTCTCGCCCAATGCCCGCTGCCACGTTCACGCGATAGGGAGTGAAGGACACCCGGAACTGGTCAGGATCGATCCGCTCCTCATTTCGGAAGCATTGAAGGCAGATGAGCAGAGGTTTCTTGCAGGGCTCGAAGGATTGCCGGTCATTCACCTGTCCGGCACCGATAATCGCCCGCTTCCGGTTTTCATCACGTATGCAGAGTATACATCCCGAATAATAAACGATTTAAATACATTGTGCGTAAAAATCATACGTATTAAAGAGATCACTGCACGGGACGGCGATCACCTGATCATACAGAAAGTCCGGTTCGACCCCAACAAAGCGCGCACGCTGGGGGTGCCGGCAGGACCCCTGTATAAGGCACTGGCAGCAGGGCAGGCAGTCGAGATCAGCGGCAGGGTGATCACACCGGTAATGGTGTCATCGGGCAGTGAGATCAGGATCCACATCCCGGGATTGGAGAACATTGCATGAGGTCAATTGTTGAAGAGGCACTTACCAAGGCGCAGACCGACAAAACGCCGGTTGCGCAGAATAATGAAGACCTTGACCAGATTCTGGCCGAGCTCAAGACCGAGATCACAGTCATCGGCTGCGGGGGCAGCGGATCGAACACCATCACCCGCATGATGGAGGAGGGCATCCACGGCGCCCGCATGATTGCCATCAATACCGATGCCCAGCACCTGGTCCGCACCCATGCCGACCAGCGGATCCTGATCGGCAGGCAGCGCACCCGTGGCCTTGGCGCCGGCTCCATCCCCCAGATCGGGGAAGAGGCGGCACTCGAGAACGAGGAGGAGATCCGCGGGGCAGTCTCCGGCTGTGACATGGTCTTTATCACCGTCGGGCTCGGCGGAGGGACCGGCACCGGCGCTGCCCCGATCATCGCAAAGGCTGCCCGCGAGGAAGGGGCGCTCACGATCGCGATCGTCACCCTGCCGTTCGCCGCGGAAGGTGCGATCCGCATGGAGAACGCAGAAGCCGGTCTCGAACGCCTCCGGGATGTGGCGGATACGGTCATTGTCGTGCCCAATGACCGGCTGCTCGAGGTCGTACCAAAACTGCCGCTCTATGCCGCGTTCAAAGTGGCAGATGAAGTCCTCATGCGTGCGGTGAAGGGGATCACCGAGCTGATCACGATGCCCGGCCTTGTCAACCTCGACTTTGCCGATGTGCGCACGGTCATGGAGCGCGGCGGCGTTGCCATGATCGGGATGGGCGAAAGTGACAGCGAGGACAAGGCTGCCGACTCGGTCAAAAAGGCAATCCGCTCCCCGCTCCTCGATGTGGATATCTCCGGGGCCACCGCTGCACTCGTCAACGTGGTCGGCGGTCCTGACATGACGATGGAGGAGGCCGAAGGTGTTATTCAGGAAGTCTATAACCGTGTCGACCCGAATGCACGCATCATCTGGGGTGCCCAGATCGACCCCGGCATGCAGAACAAGATGCGCACGCTGCTTGTGGTAACCGGCGTACGGTCGCCACAGATATATGGTAGGAACGAGAAACTTACCCCAAAAGTCCAGAAACAGTTTGAGATCGATTTTCTCAAGTGAGTACATATGGAGATATCAAAGCCGGATTTCAACGTTAAGACGCTGGAGGAGTTTTTCAGGAAATACCTGCGGGTGCTGAAACTTGCGCGCACTCCCACCCGCGAGGAGTTTTCCAAGATCGCAATCGTCGCTGCAGCAGGCGTACTCCTGATAGGGCTCGTCGGATTCATCCTTTTTGTCATGTTCGACCACCAGAAGATGCTGGGGTTCTGATCCTGATCGCCATGAACGAACAGGCTCCCGGCACCCCGGCACCGGCTCCCGCACCTGAAGCAGAGGTTTCCAATAACCGGATCTTTGCGATCAAGACTACGTCAAAGCAGGAACGGACGGTCGCTGACAGCATCAAGAAGGCGATTGACAGCAAGGCAACAGACATCAACGTGGTTTCCGTAATCGTGCCCAATGAGCTGAAGGGCTACGTGCTCATCGAGACACCGGAGAAACTGAACCGCATCGAGCAGCTCGTCGAGAAGATCCCCCACGCGCGTGCAGTCGTGCGCAAGGGCAAGGACGAAGGCGAGAAGAGCTCGATGCTGCTTGCCGAGGTCGCCCATTTCCTTGTCCCCAAGCCGGTGGTCAGCGGGATCGAAGAGGGGACGATTGTGGAGCTCATCGCCGGGCCATTCAAGGGCGAGAAGGCAGTCGTCAAGCGCGTGGACGCAGCAAAAGAGGAGATTACGGTCGAACTCTACGAGAGCGTGGTGCCCATCCCGATCACCGTCCGCGGCGACAATGTCCGCGTTGTCGAGAAGTACTCCGACCAGAAATAATTCCCGCATCTTTTTTACCAGTCGTCTGCTGATACGGCGGAGCTTTCGTTCCGTTTCCTTTTACAAATGGGGGGGGGGGTCGCAGGGATCACGACCAAATCATTGGCGCCCCTCCCGACTCTTTGGAATGCACGGGTTGACCGGCTACCGGTCATCATATCCCGTCGTGAAAATCCCGTTAGTGCAAGGGTGTTGCAGAGGTCATAGGGGGTCACCCCCCTCCCACTAAAAGTGGTGCGACCCCCAGACCCCCTCATTTTTTAGGGCCGGATCTTAGTGCGGTTTTAAGATGGAGAATATGATTGCGGATGGCGTTGGCAGGGTCAGGGGGGTCGGGCATGGATTTGGTGTGACCCCCCCCTTCACTTTCTTGGGGTTCTGCGAGTTCGCCCACCCCCTGATAGGGATCGCTCGACCGTCGCGCCGAGGCCTAATCTCTCACTTTTTTTTAAAGGCCTTTGAGTTAAGATGTTCTTATCAGAACAAGATTTTGTAGGACAACCCAAATAAAAAACACGATTGCACAGATCAAACATAAAATAAATAAAAAATATTTCCCGTTCTCGCCCGTACCTCTTTTAACATCTCGTATGAGATTATATTCCAGCCACCCGATCAATACTAAACAAAACAAAATTTTAAATGAAAAATGCAGAATCGAATTATTCACAAAATTCGCAATGATCCAATTTGTCTCCCTCAAACCTTGGTTTACACCAATTTCTGTTGTACGAAAATCTAAAAAAAATAGAATCACGATACTGCCATATAACCAGATTCGTATTTTTTTAAATAACTGGAATGAATTCATTAATCACCAGTGTGTAATATCGATGAATATTTGTTGGGATAATTTGTAAGTTTTTACCGCAGCTCTAAGAATTCGTGTCCTCAACTGCACACTACCTTTATTTCCCCTCACGTCAATATTTTAAGACCCACGCCAAAGGCCCGTTACACGGGACGGCATGGTGGAAATATTATGGCAGAAGTGGTCGAGGTTTTAGTACCCGGCGGAAAGGCAACCGCTGGTCCCCCATTGGGACCATCGCTCGGACCACTCGGTATCAACGTGAAGGCAGTTGTCGATGAGATCAACAAAAAGACCGGCACATTCAATGGAATGCAGGTCCCGGTCAAGATCGAAGTCGATGACAAGAAGCAGTTCACCGTCACGGTGGGCGTTCCGCCCACGACGGCGCTCATTAAAAAAGAGGCTGGTATCGAGAAAGGGTCTGCAGAGCCCAACGTCAAGGTGGTAGGCAACCTACCATTTGAGGCCGCTGTCAGGATTGCCAGGATGAAACTTGACGGCATGCTCTCCTACGAGCTGAAGACCGCAGTAAAGGAGGTCCTCGGCACGTGTGTGAGCATGGGCGTCACCGTTGACGGCAAGAAGCCAAACGAGGTCATTGCCGCGATCAACGAGGGCAAGTACGACAGCGCTCTTGCGAACTAGATTTAAGAAAACCATAGAAGATCGAAAGGTCGCGTACTATGGAGGTAGCTGATGGTTGAAAGGGCCAAAATTCTGGAAGCCGTGAAAACGGCTCTTGAGAAGGCGCCAAAACGTAAGTTCTCTGAGAGTATAGATATCACCATCAATCTCAAGAATATCGACATGGCGCAGCCGAAAAATCGTATTGACGAGACGATCCTTCTCCCCAACGGTACCGGCGAGAATGTCGGGATCTGTGTGCTGGGGAAGGGGGATATCGTCACCCAGGCAAAGGATGCGAAAGTTGATCTGATTCTTTCCCCTGAAGAGATTGAACGGCTGGGCGGCGCACCGCGCGAGGCACGCAAAGTCGCCGCGGGTTACCGGTTTTTCCTTGCAGAGACCGCGGTCATGCCGCAGGTCGGAAGGTTCCTCGGCCCCCGGCTCGGTCCGCGGGGCAGGATGCCGATGCCGATCACCGGCGGGACTGATATACGCCCGATTGTCGAGCGTCTCCGCAATTCCGTGAAGATCCGTACCAAGGACAGGACGGTGTTCTCGACAAAGGTCGGTTCGACGGCGATGAAGCCGGAGCAGGTCGCAGAAAATATCGAGACGATCGTAAAGCGTATCGAATCGGTACTCGAACAGGGTCCGTTGAATATCCGCTCGATCTACGTCAAGACCACGATGGGTCCCGCTGTGAGGCTGGTGTAAATGGCACTCTATACGCGGCACCTGCCGGCATGGAAGAAGACCGAGGTCGAGGAGATCAAGAAAAATGCCGCGAAGTACACGCTGGTCGGGCTTGTCGACATGTATGGCATTCCCGCAGCACAGGTGCAGCAGATCCGCCGCAACCTGCGGGGAAAAGCGGTCATCAGGGTGACGAGGAACACGCTCATTGAACACGCGCTCGGAGAGATTGGCGGGAAAGTAGCGGGGCTGTCGAATCATGTCTCCGGCCACTCCGCGATGATCTTTTCAAACGACAACCCGTTCAGGCTCTTCAAGCAGCTGGAAAAGACCAAGACCAAGATGGCGGCAAAGGCAGGTGAAACTGCGCCGGAAGACATCGTGGTCGAAAAGGGTCCGACAAGCTTCAAGCCCGGGCCGATTGTCGGCGAGCTCCAGCAGGCGGGCATCCCCGCCGCAATCGAGGGCGGCAAGGTAAAGATCCGCGAGACCAAGACGATTGTCAAGAAAGGCGCAGTCATCTCCGCCAAGGTCGCAGACGTGATGATCAAGCTGGGCATCAAGCCGATGGACGTCGGGCTCGCCCTGCAGGCAGCGTACTATGAGGGTGGCGTATATGAACCGTCCGTGCTTGCGATCGATGAGACCGCAATCCTTGCACAGGTCAGGCTTGCCGCAGCACAGGCATTCAACCTCTCGGTCAATGCAGCAATTCCGACAAAGGACACCATTGCCCAGATCCTGACAAAGGCGGTCAGGGAGGCGAGGGGCCTTGCAGTCGAGGCGGCAATCTACGAGAAAGACGTGGTTGATGCGATTATCGGTAAAGCTCAGAAAGAAAGCATTGCATTGAAGAGCATTGTCAAGTGAAATTGAACCAGACGAGGTGAAAAAGATGGAATATATCTATGCAGCACTTCTCCTGCACAAGGCAGGCAAGAAGGTCGATGAGAATGGCGTGAAGGCAGTCCTGAGCGCCGCAGGCACCGCAGTTGACGAATCCCGTGTAAAGGCGCTCGTTGCCGCACTCGATGGCGTGAACATCGATGAAGCGATCAGCAAGGCAGCAGCAGTCCCGGTGGCAGTTGCTGCCGCACCCGCAGCAGCGGCAGCACATGCAGCCGCCCCGGCAAAGGAAGAGAAGAAGGAAGACCACAAGAAGGAAGACGAAGAGAGCGGCATGGCAGGGCTCGGTGCCCTGTTCGGGTAAATTTCCCGACGCATTTTCTTATTTTCTTTTTCATTCCCCACCATTCAGGATACGCCGGTTTTTTTTTGCGCCCGTCCCTGTACAAGGTGACCGGTGCGGTTCATTTCGCTCTAAAAAAAAATTCTCTTCAATCTGCCGACCGGATAATTAACCTTTGCCGAACCTTGGGTATTCTGGGGTACTGGTTACCGTAACCAACAGGAAATGAAAAGGAGGGTCATCATCCCGATCTTTTCATTGATGATGATGTTGACCCTTTTATCCCCGATCCCCTTCGGACTCCTTTCATCGTTTCACAGCCCGACCGCACCCCGCACCATCGTGTTGATCTGGTTCAGCACGTTCAGGAGGAGGCTGAATATTCCGGGGTTCTGTGCCTGAAGCGAGGTGGTCCAGTCCATGCCACTGGCCAGTGAATATAACGACATGGCACTGATCAGGAAAACAATCGTTACGATGGTAAATTTTTGGAACCGGGTAAGAGTATTTGAAACCCAGTACGTAAGAACCAGAAGAATGATCCCCATTGCCAGTGGTTTTGCCATCCAGATACCGATGGTCAGGAGATCCCCTTGTGGTGGTTGAAATACCATGCGATAACCCATTGCGAGGATGGTTGAGATGCCCAGAGAGGCAAGGAGGATCGCAATGGCGACCCGGAGAATCAAGATAATCCAGAGAATTACCGACATAAACCGGCCCATCAGGTATCACCTCGTTTTGAAAATGCCGCCACGTGCGGATACATCCATATCGCATACTTCAGCCTGATATCTGTGGAACAGGTATGCATTATCAGGAGATACACCACCGATGCTATACAAATTTTGTGCCAAGCGCTGTGGATTTCTGCAATTCCCCGCGTTGTTTCACCGTCTCCACCCGTTAATCCGTCTCCAAGAAACCTTAAAGGGATCGAAGGTCATTGTACGTTGATTGTAGGCCTTCAGCTACCCTTAAAAAGAGGAAAACATTCCCGGGGAAACGGATTTTAACAACAACAGGTGATAATGATCCCGGGCTGTCCGAATTGCGGGGAAATTACCCCGGAATGAAAATTCTGTGAACACTGCGGGGCACCGCTCCATGGCCCACGAACACAGGTATCCCCTCCCGCATATCCGCAGCCGGTAACCCCCCTGGCACCTGCACAGGTCAGGAAAGGAAGATCGGGAATCACGATCGTTCTCATGCTTGCTGCAATTCTCTGTTTGATTGTTATTATCCTGGCAATAATCGGCTTTATTTCCGAAACAGCGCAAGAACCGGATACCCCTGTCTATTATATCCCTTCTTCAACGCCCTCATGGCATGACAATCCGGTCGAAACCGTGCAGATCCAGGACGGTTTTTACCGCTACTATTTCTTCAATTTGAACCAGGGCAACAGGATGAAGATTGCGATTTTTACAAGCGGACCCGCTATTGACCTTATGATCACGGATGCGGAGAATTTCTAAAAATACGAGAACTCATTTACTGACGGGGGTTCATGGGATGCCTGGAACAGTCTGAAAATTATCAAAACCGACTATATCTTCACCGCTCCTTCCGATGGCACGTACTATGGTATCCTTGATAATACTCCTCTCCCGACATCCGGGGGGCATGCGGAAAAAGATGTCAGGGTCCCGGTAACCTTCAGCTTTTATTATTGACTCTTCGTCCCCTTGGAACCATCATCAAATGGCCCGGGAAATGCCCGTTACTGACGGTTTTTGTATCTTTTTGTCAGTAACCTCTCTTCAAATTATCATGCTGGACGCAACATTCTCGACCAATTGGCAACTTAAAAAGAGTCAGAAATTGGTCGGAGACATGAAGGGGGTGCGTCAACACTACAGCGAAGAATCTGTTGGATTTTTCTCGTGTTGGTCTCGTTTGACGGGAACCCAACAGAGAAGAAGACCCCTTATGTATCAAAAGCAGAGTCTTTAACGATATTATATGATTATAAAAACCCGTACTGTTCAGGCGGGCACCGCGACATAAATGCCGTGTTTGGTGCTGACGATTTTCACCCGAAGGTTTCCCGAGGTCTTCTGGCAGTTGAGCACGGAGACGACGCGATCACGGGCGACGCCGAGCATCTCACGATGGAGCCAGCCGGGCGCCCGGATATCCACGGTTGTCTTCTCTCCCTTTGCAAAGACCTTTTTGAGCATGGGCCGTTTTTCGACCCCGAAATCCTGCGGGGTGATGATGAGTCTGCAGCCGGATTCTTTCTCCCAGGGCTTGATGCTCCGGTTATAGAACTGCCACCAGCTCTGCACCTTTATGCCCCGTGGTGTCCTGCCATACCTGTACCGCTCGAACTTCTGGATGCCGAGCGGCGGGAAGCGCTTTCCGGCGCCGATCTCCTGCGCAAATGCGATCAGCTTTTTGATCTCGGCATCGTTGATCCTTGGCAGGTAGACCGGTGCGATGAGCAGGTCGATGGTGCCTGCCGCGACCGCACGTGCAGCGTCCAGGATCCGTTCGAGGTCAAAAGACGGTGTGCCCGCAAGAGTCCGGGCGATTGCCGGGTCGAGTGCATGGAGTGAAAGGTTGATCCGATCGAGCCCTGCAGACTCCAGCGCCGCAATCGACTTGTCGTTGAGCAGGGTGCCGTTCGTCTGCATTGAGATGACGCTCACGTCCCTGATCGCCCGGATGTCAGCGATGAGTGCGGCAATCTCTTTATAGAGCATCGGTTCGCCCGGAGAATCGATATGGCATTCAATCCTGCCGCCTTTGAACTGTGCAATCTCCCGCACATAATCGACAAGGTATTGCCGCTCGACTTCATAGCTTGCCGCACGGGTGGTTGATGCAGGCCCTGCATCGACCGAGCAGAACGGGCAGTTCAGGTTACATCCGCAGCTCGGGCGGACCTGCAGCAGGCTTGTCCCGCGGTCGACCACCCCGAAGTAAAGCGAGCCCAGCAGGGGGATACCGGAGTCTCTGGATATCCGGATATGGGTCATGATGGCAGGGGCGGCTCCAAAAAAAGATCAACGGAAAAGCAGGCCTTGAGACTGCATGCCATAACAAAAGGGGTCAGGTCCGGTCCGTTCGGATCCGGTACCCCTGCCACACACTGCGTTCTTCGCGCGGGTTCACGCCCATCTTCATAAGTACAAACTCAAACGCCGGGCGTTCGACAGCAGTCCTGCCTTTGCGGGTGCAGTAGGCGACAAACGCTTCGTACATCTGCATGCACGGGACAAAAGAACGGGGATCGGGGATCAGCATCTCTTCGTGGAATCTCCAGATCCCCTCAAACTCCCCATCCTCCCGCAGGAGCGGTTTCAAGAGTGACTGGTCAACCATCTCCTCCGCATCCTGTTTTTTGGCCACCTTCTCGAGTTCGTCGTGATAGTCCTGCACGAGGCAGAGGCCCTGCCTTAGGTCAGCAAGTTCTTTTTCGAGGGTCTGGATCTTCTCCCTTGCCTCCCGCTCCTGATCCACTGGTGCCATCCTTCTTGTTCCCACCTTGTGTCTCTCAAAAGATAAACCTCTCGGACAAAGGATGAACGGGCGGTCAGCCGCGCTGCCGCAAGAGGGTGCCGGCATACACGCATTGCCCGAACGAGACACAGCCATCTCCAAGCGGCTCGTCGCGGTTGATCAGGAAGGTGAGCGAAGCGCTGGAGATCTCCTGACGGATCGTTTCGCGGATCATGTGGTTGTAGGCAACTCCACCGCTGAGCGCGACCGCCTTCATACCGTTTTTACGCGCTGCATTAATCGCAAGCCGGGCAATCCCCCGTGCAAGGTTGTACTGGAACGAGGCAGCGATGTCCCTGACGGCACGGCGGTCACCCGCGGGAGCCTCCTGTAACCGGGCCAGTGCTGATTCCATGAGCGCCCGTGAGGAGAACATCTCGGTTCTTTTTGTGCGGGAGAAGATGAGATCCCACGCTTCCGGTCTCCCCCCTGCTGCCGCGGCCTCGAGTTTCATTGCCGGTTCCCCATCGTATGTCCTTTCGCGGCAGATACCCAGCAGCGATGAGGCAGCGTCCAGCACCCTGCCTGTGCTGCTCGTCATTGTTACATTGAAACCGGTTTCCACCTGTCTTTTCAGGACCCGGAGCTCGACCTCAGACCAGCCTTTCGATGAAAGGAGGTTGAGCACGTCTTGTTCCGGGAGAATACCGTACAGCATCCGCTCGGGAAACCGGGTTGCAAGGTCACCGCCGGGCATCGCCACCGGTTCGAGATGCGCCACGCGCTCAAGGTCAGGTACCTGGCCGCAGAAGACCTCCCCGCCCCACACCGTCGCGTCGTCGCCATATCCGACGCCATCGATTGCAATCCCGATACAGGGCTCCAGCGTTGTCGCGGCGATGTGGGCGCGGTGGTGCTGCACCGGCACGCGTTCCACGTTTGCCTCTTCCGCCAGTTCCTGTGCAAACCTGGTGGAGAGGAACTGGGGGTGGAGGTCATGGGCGACAACCTCAAAGTGCGCCCCGAGAAGCCGGCGAAGGCGTGCGACCGTCTCTTTGAGGTAATCGAGGGTGGAGGGGTTGCGGACATTGCCGACATGGGGGGAGGTGACGGCAAACCCGTCACGATACAGGGTTGCGTTTGCATTCAGTTCCGGACCCACGCCGAGAATGCAGCGGTTCCCGAGATCAATTGCGGTTCGCCTGGGAGCGATCCCGCGGGAGAGCCGGATGATAAAACCGTCCCGCATGACGGAATCATCGCAGCGGTTCACGATGGTGCGGTTGTGGGAAAGAAAAAAGTCCACGTCACGGGAGAGCTTCGCCATCGCGTGGTCGATGTCGGTGATCATCGGGTAGCCGGGCATGTTGGCGCTTGTCAGGATCAGCAGCGGGTGGGAAAGGTGCGAGAAGAGCAGGTGGTGCAGGCCGGTATAGGGGAGCATGCAGCCAATGGTATGGAGGTTGCTGATTGAGGCGTGGGCGGAGGGATCCCGTTTGGCAAGCACGACAATGGGGTGGACGGGGCTGTTGAGAAGAGACCGGTCATCGTCAGAAACGCACGCGATTGTCTCAACCGCGTCAGGGCGCGCCATGACAGCAAAGGGCTGCTCAACCCTCCCCAGTCTCCGCTTCAGTTCGTTCGCTGCCTCTTCGATACAGGCAAGGTGGAATCCCCCCAGACCCCTCACACCAACTATCCGCCCGGCATCGAGCAGCTGTGCGGTCTCTCTGACCGGATCGCAACAGTCGATGCGTCTTCCCTGCGCATCGTACAGTGTGAGATCCGGTCCGCAGGCAGAGCAGGCGATCGTCTGGGCATGGTGCCGGCGGCAGTGCGGATTTTCATACTCTTCTGCGCATGCCGGGCACATCGGAAAGACCGACATTGACGTGCGCTCGCGGTCATACGGGAGCTGCTCGATGATGCTGTACCGCGGGCCACAGTTTGTGCAGGAGGTAGCAAAGTACCCCTCGTACCTGCCACCGTGATGGAATACATCGGTGATGCAGGCATCACAGATCGCAACATCCGGCGGGATCATGCCCGTGAGCGCGCCGGCAGCACTGGTAAGGATTGCAAACCCTTCACCGACAGGTTGGGGCAGATCTGACACCTGCACCGAATCAATCCGCGCAAGCGGCGGTCCCCATGAGATCGCGGCGAGGAAATCCTCGAACCGCTCACCGGCTGCATTGATTTCCACCTCGCTTCCAAGGTTCTTAACGGTCCCGGAGATTCCCAGCTCTGTGGCTTTTGCGTAGACAAACGGGCGGAACCCGACCCCCTGGACGATACCCCTGACCTTGATTCTGCCCTGTCTACGCATCACTTCTCACAAAGCCTTATTGATTTCCTCGGCGATATAGGTATAGGGTTTTAGCCGTGCCGGGCCATATCAGAATTGTAAACGATCCCGTGGAACTTGTTCCGCTCCTTATGACGTTCAACGACCCCTCTTTTAAAAAGGTCTATGAGCTGCTGAGCAAATCGTGGTTGACCGAAGATGAACTGTCTGCCCAGATCAATTCCGGCAGCGTGCCGGTCTGCCTCCAGATCTTAAAAAAAGGGAACCTCGTGGAGGAGCAGTGGCGCATGCCAAAACGGGGCGAGAAACCGATCAAGGAGTACCGGGCGACCTACAATAAGTTCCGGGCGAATTTCCAGTGCAACCTGCAGGACCTCTCTGATATCCTGTATATCTCCCTCTCCAACGATGAAAACCTCCGCACCACGGTCGAGCAGATTGAAGAATATCTGAGCGGGGGCATAACATCCATCAACGACCTTTCCCGCAAATTCGGTGTCAGTCCTGTATTCATCAAAGGGCTCGCAAAACGGATCCCCAATCTCGATGTAAAAGGCCAGGGACTGGTGCGGCTTGATTCCGGGCGGTAAGGACCCCCTGTATACAATACTGCGCAGCAAACGGGAGGTCACGCGCCTCCAGATCCTGGTGGAGATCGCCGAGCACCAGCCGGCTGTCCGGCAGCAGGAGATCGCAGGGAAGCTCGGTGTCACGCCTCAGGCAATCTCGGAATATATCCGCGAGCTGGTTAATGAAGAGATGGTTGCGGCAAGCGGGAGGGGCAATTACGAAGTGACAAAAGCCGGCGTGGAATGGATCCTTGAAAACGCCGAGTCCCTTGAAGCGTATGCCCGCCATATCCGGCGCGACATCATCCAGCAGGTCGCGGTCTGGGCGGCGATTGCCGCCGAGGACCTCAGCGCGGGTGACGAGGTGGGCGTGTTTATGAAAGGCGGGTGGCTCTATGCCGGGAAGAAAAAGCATGCGGCAACAGGCACCGTTGTCATGGACGCAAAGAAAGATGAGGATGTGGGTGTTGCCCGGCTGAACGGGATTATCGAGCACACGGAAGGAAGCATCCGTGTCTGCAAGGTGCCGCGGATCCAGCACGGGGGTTCACGCAAGGTGAACCGGAAGCGCCTCGCAGAAGTCATCAGGGGAACCGAGGTGGTCGCAGCGGTGGGTGTCGAAGCCTACATTGCGCTGCGTGCGGCGGGGAGGAAACCCGACATGTTCTTTGGTGCACGGGAAGGCGTGATCGAAGCGGCGTTTCATGGCCTTGAATGCGCGATCGTGATCGTCGACGAAGAATTCACCGACTTTTTAAAACGGCTGGAGAGCGTGGAGCTCAGCTACACGATCCATGACCTGATCGCCCCATGAAGATCATCGTCCAGCCTGCAAAAGGCAGCTACCGGATCCTCTTTTATGATGGCAAACATGTCCGTGGTGCCGGTATCTGCGAACTATCCGAAACGCCAAAGGGCCCCCGCCCGACCCGGTACCGGCTCCGCTGGGGCGGGAAAAAGGAGTACAAACATACCCCGTCAAAGGATTTGATCGCCCGGATCCGGCAGAGCGAAGTGCAGCTGACAAAACCGGATCCCCCGTTTGAATCGTTCCTCCACGACTTCCAGATCCCGGTGGGATCCGCGGACGCCTGCCGTATGTGCCTGATGGACGAGCGCTACACCCCGCTCGATGACAAGACGTCGGTGGTGTTTGGCAAGGGCGAGTGCATCTGCATGGACTGCGCGAGGCGGGAGCTGCGCAGGGAGGCTGCACAGATCGGGCGGCTCGGGCGAGACGCGGTTGCCCACCTTGAGGTGCTGCTCGACCAGTACCGGAACCTGGACCGGGTTCTCGCCACGCTGCAGCCTGACAAACTCTCGTTTGCCCAGACACTCTTTGACCGGCTCGAGCCGCACCCGGTGCTTGCGACATCGGCGATCACCAAGCTCCCCCTCCCGCAGGAATTTGTGAAGGCATCCGGGGTCGAGGCGCTGATGCCGGCACAGCAGCTTGCTGTCGACGCGGGACTGCTTTTTGGTAAAAACCTGTTGATCGTTGCGGCAACGGCAAGCGGCAAGACGTTTATTGGCGAGATGGCGGGGGTGAAGAACTACCTTGAGGGCAGGGGCAGGATGCTCTTTTTAGTCCCGCTTGTTGCTCTCGCCAACCAGAAGTACGAGCGTTTCTCCGGGAGGTACAGCGCATTTGCCAGGACCGGGCTCCTCACCGGCGTAAGCCGCCTGAACCTCCCCGAGACCCGCAAGATCGGTGACCGGAATCCCGAATCACCTATTGTTGTCGGGACCTATGAGGGCGTCGACCACATGATCCGCTGTGGGCAGCGGGTACGAAATATCGGGACGGTGGTGATCGATGAGGTGCAAATGCTCGAAGACCCCGACCGCGGTCACCGGCTTGACGGGATGATCGCCCGGCTCAAATACCTCGCCCCGCAGGCACAGTTCCTGTACCTCTCCGCAACGATCGGTCTGCCGAAAATACTTGCAAAGAAACTCAACTGCACGCTGGTGCGATTCGATGACCGTCCGGTTGGCCTTGAGCGCTACCTCCTCTTTGTCGAGCGAAAGCAGAAGATCCCGACAATCAAGCACCTGACGACCGAGGAGTACAAACGCACCTCATCCAAGGGGTACCGCGGGCAGAGCATCATCTTCACCAACGCCCGGGTACGCTGCCACACGATTGCCGAAGCGCTCGGCATGCGGGCGGCGGCGTACCATGCCGGGCTCTCATCACAGGAACGCCGCGATGTGGAGATGAGGTTTGCGCAGGGCAAACTGATGGCGGTTGTGACCACAGCAGCGCTCGGCGCGGGTGTTGACTTCCCCGCGTCGCAGGTGATCTTCGATGCGCTTGCGATGGGCAGGGAATGGCTCTCAGTGCAGGAGTTCAACCAGATGGGGGGCAGGGCGGGGCGACCCGATTTCCACGACCTCGGCAGGGTCGTGATCCTCGCCGAACCCGGCGGGAGCTACTCGCGGGAGAGCCAGTTCACTGAGGAAGAGGTTGCGATGCGGCTCTTAAAAGGGGTCATGGAGGAGGTCGCCCCCGAGCATGATGAAGAGGGGAGCTCGGAAGAGTATATCGCCAACGCGGTGATCTGCAACGGGCATGAGCAGGAGCTGGAACGCATCAACACGATGATGGTCGGGACGATGGAGCCGGTGCTGCCGGAACTTGTTGCCAACCGCCTTGTGAGACGGACGGGGAAAGGCACGATCGAACTCACCCCCCTCGCCCGGGTGATGGCAGAGCACTTCATCGGGATCAACCGGCTGCTGCGGGTGATGAAACTTTCAGAAAAGATGGACGATCCGCTGGAGATCATCGCGGAGCTTGACTGCGTGGAGGCGGAGGAAGCAGGGCAGCAGCCGGGCCGGCAGGAGAAACGGAGCCGGGACCGGAAACCTGCACAACCCCCGCACCATCACCCGGTTGTGCATAGGGGGAGAGGGGGGAAGGGGGGTCATGGAAAAATTTTCGGTTAGGGGGTTGAGGGATGACCTCCTCAGTACTGTTTGTTACGTAGGTGAACCTAGAATGAAAAACTGAGTTATGAAAAATGGATTTCATTTCTCAAAAATTTTTGTTTTAATTTTTTGAAAAGCCTCTTTAAGCGAAAGTACAATTGCAATTATAATTGCTAGCAAAACAAGAACAAATAAGGCATGACTGAATCCAATTAATAAAAATCCGATATAATTCATAAAAGGATCGAAAGGTTTACTCATCAGATATACAAACGACTCATAAAAATAAACTGTAATAACGATAAGCCCAAAAATAATTAAGCCTTGTACACTCGCTGATATTTTTGCATCGAAAATACTAACAAGAATTTTTAATAATAATGAAATTCCTGCCAAATAACAAATTGGTATTAATATCCAAGATAGAATTTTTGACGAGACAACGAGAGAGATAATTGCAAAAACTAAAGCGATAAATGAAACAACAAAAATTAAATTTTCTATCGAGTAAAGATTCCGAATAATTTGTTTCACTATGGATTTAATCATCTGAATATTTTTTACAATTTGACCAGATTCAGATGAAACTGGATCCATATGTGATAATAGAAATCTTTTGAGGATCAAAAATGCAATTAATACAGAAATTATCAGACTTGACGTGATTCCTATTTGTAAAAATAATTCGTTCTGAGGATTTTTATCAATATATTGTGAAAGATACACAGACAACGCAAGAAATATTCCAAAAATTACAAAGAGAGGTTGCTCTGCGCTTAATTGGCTATATAATTGAATTTTAGTTTTTTCATCCATAGAGATAATTATCTTATTTTATTCTTATTGGAATATGTGAAAGGAAAAACGTTCTGATTCGTTTATTGAATAATCTATGAATGAAAAACAAGTTGAAAAATAGAATACTTAGAAAATTAGTGGTTTACGCCCAAGTCGGAATTCGAATCCGAGTCGATTGCGTGACAGGCAATCATGATAGGCCGCTACACTACTTAAAAGCCTTATTTGTAGCTTACACACACCCACCGGTCATAGGTCGGATCTTTTGGGTTCTCCCGCACCTCTACCTTCCTGTCCATTGCCTCGCCCCACGTGCGGATCAAATCGGCTTCTGATTGCTTTCCGACCGTGATCAGCGTCTCGTCGGTGAGTGAAAACAGTTCAGCGGAAAGCTGCTGCCAGAGGTCCTGCGTGAAGGAGTTTATGTCCCCCATCATGATCCCGATTCCACGCGGGACAGGATTGATATATCTGCACGCAATCGTCGCATCGATGCACATTGTCTCATCCGGCATCAGGCGTTTTGTGGAAAGCCCAAGTGAGATCAAAGAAGGGTCGTTGTCGCACGAAAGTGTTGAGTACCCGAGATTCCGGAGGGTCTTTGAACCGACTCCGGACCCACAGCAGAAATCAATGCAGGTCTCACCTGTCCCTTTTCCCCAGATGTTCGAGATTACATCCTGAAGGATTGCGTTCCGGGCGGGGTTCAGATCCTCGATCGATGGCCTGATATCCTGTGCGATCTGGAGGCTGTAATACTCCCGGACCGCTGCTGCCCAGACGGCACGATCCTCCTGGTAGATCTCGCCGTTGACTTCCTCGAACCGTTCAATAGCCACAGCGGTCGGTCTGCGACAGAGGAATGAGCCTGCAGTCCATGCATCCTGACCATGGAACGCGAGAGCGAGAGGGTCTTCATGCTCGTCGATCAGGAGCCGTGCCTGGTCAGCGGGGAGTTGAGTGAGCAGTACAGTGAAATCGCTCTCCGTGAGATCGGCAAAGGAGGGTTCGATGAACCGCAGTGCTTCAACACCAAGGATTTTTGCAGCGCTCATGCGTCCCGCTCGATCCGCAACCCATGGGGTGCCTCAATGGTGCCGTCGATCTTCGCATCCTCGTGGAGCCGGATGGTCTTTGCAATCACATCGCCAAGGATGTGGGCACCGTTGCGGACGTACACTTCCTCCCCGCTCTCCACGTTTCCGTGGACCTCGACCCCGCCGGCAACGGAAATCCCTCTCTTTGCCCGGAGGCTCCCGAAGATCACGGTGTCAGGCTGGACATCAATCGATCCTGCCCGTATGTTGCCGTGAAGCCGGCATCCCTTCCCGATCCTCATAGTCGACGGCACCGAGAAGAGCTTCATGTTCAGTTTGGACCGGGACGGGATCATAAGCGGCATCTCGAATTCCTCCTCGTCATCGGAGAAGAGGTCATCGAGGATCCGGTCGACATCCCTCTCGCGCTGGATCTGCAGCAGTGTCATGAAATAGATCAAAATGAACATGATCACCGGCATCGGGTTCCTGACCTCGATGGCACCGGTCGCTTCGAACCCCTCCCTGATCTCGACTCTCTCCCCGATATCCAGCGTCCCGGCCACCTTGAGCTTACCGTTGATCACCGCCCCTTCGCCGATATAGGCGTCCTGCTTGGCGACCACGTCGCTGCCAATCTCGCACCAGTTTCCGACCCGCACATCCCCGTCAGCCCAGATGTATTCACGTATCTTGGAGGAATCTCCGACGATCACGTCCGCTCCCCGAAGCCCGTAATCGATCTGGCAGAACTCGCCGATCACGATGTTCCGGTCGGTCTTGATGCTGTGCTCCTGGAGCTCGGTGCCATCAGGGAGCAGGCAGTGACGGTGCCAGTCTTCCACGCGCTTTTTCTGTCTCTTTGCTTTTGCCACGCTGCCCCCTCACGCGCCGTACTTGCGGGATCTGTTGATCAGGTCAAGCGCGATTGGGAGCAGGGATGATCCCGGAATGCGGTTGAGCCCCCCCTCTGCACAGGAAACCTCATCAAACCTGACAATGTCATCGGTACGGACGCCATCGCCCTGGATCACGACCGGCACCGGGTCTGCACTGTGGTCCTTTACACTGCAGGGCGTGCTGTGATCGGCACAGATCACGATAATTATATCCTGTAATGTACGTAAGGGGGCGATAGCGGTATCAATCTTTTCAATAAACGCCGTTTTCTGTCTGGCAAGCCCGTCATGGCCCGATTCGTCCGCCCCCTTGATGTTGACCAGCACAAAATCCTGCGATCGGAGTTCTTCCTGCGCCGCCGCAATCTTTCCGGCAAGGTTGCTGTCCTGCGACCCTGTGATCCCGTCGACATGGACACGTTTGAGCCCGACAGCAGTCCCAATACCGGCGATAAGGCTTGCAGCAGAGATGACGCTGCCCGAAATCCCGTAGCGGGTGGAGAAGGGTTCGAAATGACCCATCTCACCGGCTCCCCGTATCAGCACCACATTTGCCGGGCTGATCCCCTGTTTTTCCCGTTCTTTGTTGAGCGGGTGGCCAGCGAGGATTGCAGTTGCCTGCCGGACAAATTCGTTGCAGATATTCGCGGTCTTTTTATCCTTTTTTGTCCGTTTCACGGCCTGTATAGTGAGCGGGGGCACTCCCTCTTTTTTCGGATCATTTGACGAGACGCAGTGCCCCAGATCCTTTCCTTTGAGTGCAAGCGCCGCACGGTGCCCGGCACCGGACCGGAAGGTAAACTCAACGCCAAATTTTTTAAGGTCGACACCTTTCTGGATGGCTGCCGACAGCGCTGCTGTATCGTGAATCCGCCCCGCCCGGCGATCGGTCACCTGTCCGTCTTTTGCACAGGTCGCATAGTTGCAGCGGAAACCGATCATGCCGGGTTCCATGGAAATACCAGTTCCTTCACATTCGAGGGGACCCCTGCCGGTGTAATACGTATGGGGGTCGTAACCGAGCAGGGCAAGGTGGGCGGTATCAGAACCGGGGCGGACACCGGGCGCGATGGTATCCATGATCCCGCAGATACCTTCACGGGCAAAGGCATCGAGGTTTGGTTTTTTTGCCGCTTGAAGCGGGGTCTTTCCGGCAAGCTCCGGGCACGGGCGGTCGGAGATGCCGTCAAGGACCAAAAAGAGGATCTTGCGTGCCGTCATCGTTGGATAGGTTTGTTATGAGAGCTTTTATGCTGAACGGTCAGCAGGGGCATGACCATTCCATTTGGGCAACATCATAGAAAAGAGATAAAAAATTTGATATCGCCATTGATGTCATTCAGTTGAGACCGGTGCTGCCACCGGCTCGACCTTTGACTTGATGATCTCGACCCGGCGGACGGGATAAAGTGGTTTTACGACCTTGAAAATGTCGCGGGAGATCTCTCCTCCGACAATTCCGGTCACCAGCGTGTTGAGATCCCATGCAGCCGCCTGCGCCTGAATATTTGCTGTCATCGCGTTCCTGATCGCATGGATCTGCGAAACGTTCGCCCGTGCGAGCGTGTAGCAGCTGACAGTGAGCCGGACTTTTTTTCCGTCCTTGGTCATAATCGGGATAAGGCAATCGATCCGCGTGCTGCGGCGCTTGATCAGCCCACGCAGGTAGTCTCTGGTCACCTCGTGCCCGACAAACTCGGTATATGCCGCGTCGCCTGTCACGCTTGAGATCTTGAAGCGCATCTTGATGTGCTGCTTTGCATAGTCGTTTGTGATCTCGCCCAGCGTTGCCTGCATGATCCTGCCGACAACACTCCCCGCGTCGTTTGCAATGGTGTCACCGATGTACGCCTTGCCGAGGTTTTCGGGGACGTGCACCTTGAACCAGCTCTTGGCTTTCCAGCCTTCCACTCTTCTTCCAACCTGTTTCTTTGCCATGTTATCACCTACAAAAATCTGAAAATCTCTTTTGGTTCACCGACCAGTGTTGCCACGTTGTCCGGCCACCCGTCCATATCCAGCCCTTTCTGGGCCAAGAACGCCGCTGTCCAGCGCTCGAGCCCGACGCCCGAGCAGCCCGACCAGCAGTCTGCACCAGTCTGGATCTTAACATTGAACCCTTTGGGGTATTTGTCGCCATTGATGCTCACGTTCTGGAACTCGAGCCAGTTGTCGCTGTACGGCAGGTACGCCTCGTAGTCGGTCGTGCCCACGCGTTCACCGCACCCGCAGGTGCCACCTTCGACAGCCTGCGGGGCCTTTCCGGCATCGACCATCCCTTCCTGCGCCATGAACCACGGGGTTACCCTGGCGCACCGCCACTCGAGTTCGAGGATCTCCTCAAACACATGATGATACGCTTCATGGAGTCTGTCCGCCATTGCCACTGTCTGTTCAGCGGTCCCGAGCCAGACGATCTCGATCCGGTGGAACTCGTCCACCCGCTCGATCCCGTGGATGCCGCCGCTCTCGTACCGGTGTGACGTGCCGCTGCGGTCAAAGACCTTCACCGGAAGACTGGATGTGCCGAGTGTCTCCCCCTGTACGAACGGCCAGAACGACGGGCACTGGGCGTAGCACAAGCCCCCAATCGGACCATCGATCTTCTCACGGATCAGCTCCACGGGCACCTCACCGGTCACCTTGAAGTAGTCACCGACATCCTCCCAGAATGCGGGGTCGCGGGTTTTTGGGGTGCACACATAGTAGATCTCCGGGTAAACACCCTTGGCGTGCCCGGATCTCATCCAGACCTCCCATGGCGTGAGCTTGGGAAATATCATCTCTGCAAAGCCGAGCGGGCGGATGATCTGTTCCAGAATGATCTGCTCGAATGCACGGAAGAGCTGCACCGATTGCGGTCCGTGGATCCACTGGCCGCGGGCAGCTCCGTGCCGTATCCAGTTGCGCTTCACCATCTCTTCGGTGGGGTCGCGGGTGAAAAGGCGGGGTCCGGGTGCACTTGCATAGATGAGCTCCCAGTGCTCTGCCTTGCCCCCGTAGCCCGTGGCCTGGATCTTCTCTTCGATGAGTTTGAGGATCCGGTCCGGCACCCTGTTCTCGAGGTCTGCGGCACTTACCGTAAGATCGAGCGAGAGCCCGTCCTTTCTGATATCAAAGGACCTGATGAATGGTACGTTCGGGATGTGGATGCCGTCAGGGATCTCCCCGGTCATCGTGATCCGGTACTCCCCGATTGAAATGCCCCGCAGCCCAAGCCGGAACTTCCCCAGCGCGGTGGCGATCTGTTTTCTGAACCGGAAGAGGGCGTCGTGTGCCCGCGTATAGGTGCCGCTTTCAATCGCGAGCCTGATACCATTTGCTTCCACGCTCCAGCTTGTGATCCTGCCCACTTCCTGCTCGTCAACCCCTTTGGGAACGCCTTTTTTAAACAGTACGTTGTTCGATTCTGCAACGGTCTTTTCAACAGCGTTTTTCGCTTCTGCCGACAGGTCGCTGTTGAAGGTAATGTCTGCGGTCAGTGCGAAACGAACGAACATGTTTCCTCCGCTATTGCCAGATTCATCAGATAGTCATCCACCGATGCAATCACGGATCGCAGCTGGGTACCGGTGATCCTGGTCTTTACTTCGTTTTTTGTTGCAACCGTCTTCATTGATCGAAGGTTGTCGGGGCGGATCGCCTTTGCCACACAGGCAGGGTGCCGGTGTTTCGTCATGATAACTCCGTGGACCTGCATCATGCCGTCACCGACTCATGCCAGCCTTTCCTGAACGCATCAAGCTGCATGCAGGGGATTGTTGCGCCCGCCCGGTACCTGTGCCCGCCGCCGGTTCCCCCGCATGATTGTGCGAGCACTCGGATCACTGACCCGAGGTCCGTATCGATCGAGGGGGAGCATCGTGCCGAGATCCGGCATGTTTCACCGTCCCGGGCAACGACCGCGACGGGGGTTAAGCAGGTGGACTGGCAGGCGAGCACATCTGCGACATCGCTTGCGAGAACCGCATCCCCGACTTCGTATACGCCATCCTGTGCCGGTGCAGTGCCTGCCGCCGTGCGGATTGCGGCGATGACGTTCAGACGGTGCGTCCGTGCAATCTCCCATGCAGCCTCTACATCACGGCCATACCGCATGCACAGTGATGCCCCCAGATCCCCCTGCCCTGATTTCCCGCAGGCGTCGATGACCGATGCGAGTGCGTGGGCATCGGGGATTACCTCGCGTTCGAGTGCGTAGGTGTCGCCATAGATCTCCTCTACACAGCTGGCATCCGCATGCGGGATTATCAGCAATACAGAGAGCGAGAGGAGCAGGTCAAGACGCAGGGCGTCCTTTCCGGCTGCCTGTGCCATGATCGCGTTCACCGCTTTTTCATCCCCGCTGATGCCATCAAGGTACGGGTTGATCGCCGTGAGCCACTTTTCCGGCATGTCCCTTCCCGCGAGCCGCAACCCACGGTACGGGTTGATGATGCCGTTTCCCACACCCTCGTTGAAGATTTCAAGGTTTCTCCCACTCAGGGCCTGGTGGTCGCCCATGATTCCCAGCAATGCAAGGCCGGCGAGGTCGCGGTTGTCACCCATGTTCCGGGCAACGATGTACGCCATCCCTGATGCTGAAAGATCGCGGTCGCCGTCAATTCCAAATAGACGGGGATTTGCATGATATTCCCCGGTAAAGTGCGGGTGGTGGTGGTCTATTACCATCGTGCCTTTCGGGAGATCCTCAATGCCTGCACCGAGATCGCAGAGCACACACGCGTGTTCCCTGGAGAGATCTGCTGCGGTAATCTCCTGACGTATCCTGAGCCGGAAGCGGATGCCTGCACGGACCATCGCATGGCAGAGGACGGAGCCGGCGGCGATGCCATCAGCATCGTTGTGGGCGACCACCTCAACGTACTCCTGCCTTTTTATCTGTTCTGCGACAAGGTTCGCAACGGCTTCAAGTGACATAGTGATCAGGATGATTTATCGTGAAAGCAGAATTTCTGTGGTCTCAGGTTTGTAGATCCAGCCAGCAGGCAGCCTGCCACTTCTGGTGTAGTACTTCACAAGCCTGCGGATCTTTGATTCCATCAGATGGAGCTGCCGTTTGTTGTGCAGGTCGTTCTTGTTCTCGATCAAGTGTTTGCGCAGTCCGAGCGCCTTTTTCATGAGATCGCGCAGGTCCTCGGGAATATCTGACTCCATCTTGTAAGCCCTGAGGATGTCGCCGATGCGCTTTCCTCCGGTCACGAGTTTGATGTCAGGGACGCCGTAGCGGTCCCGCAGGATCAATCCGATCCTGCTGCTTGATGCACCTTCCTTCCGGAGGTCGATGATCACCTTCTCAATCCCTTTGATGTCCGTATTGGACCACGAGGGCGCCTCCTTCCGGTAGGGGCGGACGGAACATGACTTGCCCCTTCTGCGGGCATGCATTCTTGCCATAGTATAACCTCCTTACGACATTATGTAAGTCCAAAAAGAGCAGCGGTTGCTGACTCCCGGTAATCCCAAGCCACGTTGGGCAGTGCACACAATTGCACGTCGGACTTACTTCTGCCAGCACTTATTCAAAAGTGCTTACCTGTATTCTGCTATAAGGATATTAAGAGTATCGCTGGGAGGCAGGATTACCTATCTGCTTTGTTGTTTGAGAATGGGAATTTTCAATTGTTCATACCCCTTTAAAAGATACCCTGCCTTTTTACACAAGGAGGAAGAAGGAATATCTGGATGAATAAAATACCTCTCGAAACGTATGACGGTGAATCAGTGATCAGGTTCCGGGACTGTTTCTCAGTGCGGTATATACAATCTGCTGCATTATTGTGCAGACTGGGGTATTTTGTTGAAAAAAACTATACAGAATCCGGAGAAATATCCCAGGAGTCACTTCTCCGGCACGAGGCATTCGTTCTCAACTCAATCTTTTCCTCTGTTGCATTTCTTGAATCCACGGTCAATGAGCTCTACTCTGATGCGGCTGACAATGCCTATTTCTTTACCAACGAAAAAAATGAGGCACTTTTAAAAAATATCGGGGACAAGTGGAAAAATGAGAATTACTTTGATCGTACCCCCATGGTAAACAAATACCAGAAAATACTGGTTATCGCAGATAAACCAATGTTCGATGAACAACATCCTGCGTTTTCAAACGTCCGGAACCTGATGGAAATTCGTAATTACCTGATGCATTACCGCCGTGAATGGGTTATTATCCAAAAAGGGCGGGTGTCTGATGCCCGTGAGGAAACACGGGCTGAAAAATTTGAAAAAATCCTGAAAAATAAATTTATGGAAAATCCGCTGGCTCATACAAGCCGGCCATTTTTCCCGGATAAATGTTTAGGACATGGATGTGCAGAATGGGCAGTAGTAAACTGTCTTGAATTTACCGATGATTTTTTTTTGCAGCTTGAATTACCGGCTCCTTACGATGGGATAAAAAAAGAATTATTGACCAAATAACCTGACTTACTTCTTCTTCTTCTTTCCCTTCTTTGGCCCTTTTGCCATTGACATGAGGTCGATATGATAGACCCCCTCTTTTCCTACCGAGATGATCCGCTCGTCGCCCTTTGCCATTTTCTCGATATTGAGCTCATATGTCCCGGGACCCACAATCCGGATGGTCTCGACCCGGTCATACATTTCAACTTCCTTTTTGGGATGGGCTTTGACTTCAAGAACCGGCTCTTTTGTCTCCTCTGCGATCTCTTCGATCGATTTCTCTTCAAGGACGTCCTTATGGAGCTCCGCCTCCTTTACGTAAAGGAACTTTTTGCCACCGCAGCTTTCACAGCCCCTGAGGATCTCGGTTGATCCGTCCTTGTATTCCCGCCCGCACTTGGTACATTTGTGTGGCATTGATCAGACCTGCCTGGTGCGGTTACCCGAAGCGTTCAATCATCATCTCGTACAGCTCTTCGACATTTTTTCCCTGAAGTCCCGAAACGGGGACGACAGGGTGCTGGGGGAATGCGCTGCGGATCCGTGCCGGCGCGGCTTCAGGGAGATCGATCTTGTTCGCAACGATGATAACGGGCAGCTTCCGGCTCTCGATAATGCCCACCATCATGATATTCACCTGCATGAAGGGATCCAGCGTTGAGTCGAGCATGTAGATGACACCGTCGATGTCCTCGCGCAGCCAGTGCATCGCCTCGGCAACACCCTCTGTCGCCTCGCGGGCACGGATGATCGCCTCGTCCTTGTCAAGACCGAACTCCAAAAATTCGTGGTAATCGATCCTGGTCGTCACTCCAGGAGTATCAACGATATCGATGGTGACCGTTGCGCCATTCGCACCGGAGATGATGATATCATCCTTCCTGCGTGCCCGCCTCGTCTCGTGCGGGATCTCGCTCACTGGACCGACCGCGTCACCCGTCCAGTCGCGGGCGATGCGGTTGGCAAGCGTTGTCTTTCCTGCGTTTGGTGGACCGTAAATGCCGATCCGGGTCCGCTTCTTTTTAAAAAAACGGGAGAGAAAGCTGGAAAATCTCTTTTTTGCTCTGCCGAACGTCTGATAAAATATCTTCATTGAACACCTCAGGGCATATGCCCACCTGTCCTGGAAGGTGGTGCCCTCCACTCGTAAGTACTGTATAGAATGCGCCCTTTATTATGTTTCTTCTGTCAGAAACGCCGTCTCCACAGCCTTTTATAAACCCTCCTCCAACACTCTTGCGCATGTCTATTACTGCCCCACATGGGTGTATGGCAATGCCCAATCCTTTATATCAGAGTGAATGAGTATTGGTAAATTGTAATCATCAGACCAGAATCACAAGGAGGTGACTCATGAAAAAGACATCCAATGCAATCCGGTTTGAGACCCGGGTGTCACTCAAGGAAGTGATGAAGCGCAACCCGACGATGATCGGCATTGAGGCTACCGTCGCAAAAGCGGCGAAGGTCATGTGCCAGGAAGAGGTCGGGAGCTGCATCGTCATCCAGGGAAACCTGCCGATCGGCATTGTTACCGAGGAAGACATCAACTGCAAGGTGGTGGCAAAGGATCTCAAACCAAGCAATGTACGTGTGAACGAGATCATGAGCACGCCACTCATTACGGTGAGTGCGGATAAGACTGTGGGTGATGCGGCCCATATGATGGTCAAGCACAAGGTAAGGAGGCTTCCCGTTGTCGATGAAGACAAAAAGGTCATCGGGATTGTGACCGTCCGCGACCTCCTTACCGTCTCCAACGAACTCAACGAGCTTCTCACCGATCTCATCGAGATCAACCGCGAGGAGCATGTGGAGGTGGGCATGTGCAACCGCTGCAGTCAGATGTCTGATGACCTCAAGCGGGTAGACAATGTCATGCTCTGCGCCCGCTGCCGTGAGGAGGAGAACATCACATGAAAGTTGCACAGGATTTCATGGTTGAGATCCCTGTGCTCCGGTTCAGTGACCAGATAACGAAGGCACGGCAGATCCTGCGTGACGACCGGTTCCGTGAAATCTTCGTTGTGGACGATGCAAAAAAACTGCTCGGCTACATCGACATCACGGACGGTTTGCGTGTGACCGCGACCAAGTCGAACGTCACGGTCGAAGGATTCATTAAGGATGCACCGGAAGTGCACGCGGCAGACCTCATCGAGCAGGTGGCACAGGAGATCAGGAAATTCCGTACTGACAGTGCCGCAGTGGTCAACGGGCAGCGGCATCTGACCGGTGGTGTTCTGCTCTCCGACCTGTTCCCCGTCATCATCTCCCGCCACCAGCTCTTTGGAAGGGTCGGTGACCATATGACCCGGGATGTTGTGGCAGCGGACGCCGCTGACACCATCCAGCACATTTACACGCTGATCGTTAAGAGCGGGTTTTCTGCGTTTCCCGTCGTCAAAAAGAAGAAGATCATCGGGATCGTCTCCCGTCGCGACCTGCTGCGGGGCGGGCGGACGAGGGCCGCACTTGCCCATGCAGGGCATACAACCGTTGGTGAGATTATGACAAAAGAGGTAATTACCGTCGGTCCATACGAGGCGATCAGTACCGCTGCCGGACTGCTCGTGCATCATGATATAAGCCGGCTGCCGGTGATTGACGATGGATCTCTCGTGGGCATTGTAGACCGCCACGATGTCATCGCCGGTCTTCGGTGAGGCCAGGCCAATGACTGTCCGATGAAGCCTGGGGATCTGAACACCATACTGTTTGATATCAACCCGTTATCCCCCCGAGGGGCTAAAAGAAGGAATTTCAAAAAAGAGGAGGGAACATATGCGCAGGAATGACCGCAGCATCAAGCAGGGGGACAAGCTGCTCAAGATGCACGGAAAATTTGACAGGGGGCCTGTCGAGTTCAAATCCCATATCGTACAGCAGGAAGGCGAGATCATGTCGATTGCCACCCGCGAGGTCGTTTCGGTGCCGCCGACTGCTACCATTATCGGGGCGGTGGGGACCATGACGGAATGCGGGTTCCGGCGTTTGCCCGTGACCGATGCAGGGACCAAAAAACTGCGGGGGATCATTACATCGGGGGATGTGATCAATTTCATGGGTGGCGGAGACAAGTACCGGCTGGTGCAGGTGAAGCACGGGGGCAACCTCATTGCGGCGGTGAACGAGAGTGTCAGGACGATCATGACCCAGCATCTCGAAACGCTCCCTGAAAGCGCAAGGATCTCGGACGCAGTGGAGACCATCATTCACAAGAAGATCGGGGGGCTCCCTATCATCGACGGGAATGGCGTGCTCACGGGTATTGTCACCGAACGGGATGTCATGCGGGTGCTTGCTTCTGAAAAGAGCCCCCTTGCTGTCGAAGACGTGATGACCGGTTCGTTGCGGGTTACCCGGCCGGACTGCACGATTGGAGAGGTCACCCGCGATATGACGCAGCACAGGTTCCGACGGCTCCCCGTCGTGAGTGACGAGGTTTTATATGGGATCATCACCGCGACAGACATCATGTCCTATCTTGGCAGCCGCGAGGCGTTCTCCCGCCTTTCGACGGGCAATATTGCAGAAGTGATGGGGCTCCCCGTGCGCACGCTGATCTCTATGGACCTCTTCACTACGGGCCCCGGCAGGAGCATCAATGAGGCAGCCCGCGAGATGCTGGAGAAGAATATTGGCGCTCTCCCCGTTATTGAGGATACCCGGCTGATCGGGCTCGTCACCGAGTTTGATCTTGTGCGGGCATTTGCGGCGGGGTGAGGGAGATGAAGGCATCCGATGTAATGTCGGCGCCGGTCCATGTGATAAGCCCATCGGAGACGGTGGCACATGCCCGCCACATGATGGTCAAGCACCACATCTCCCGCCTTCTTGTCATGGAAGGCAAGGAGCTGTCAGGTATTATCACGAAAAAGGACCTTGCCTACCGCCTCCGGCAGAGCGAGCCCTCATGGCGGCGGCGTCCAATCGACAGTATCCCGGTACGTGTGCTGGCTGTGCCCGACCCGATCGTGGTGGCCATGGAGACCGGCATACGGGAGATCGCGGGAATTTTTATCGAGCACTGCATCAGCAGCGTCCCGGTCTTTGATGGAGACGTTGTGACTGGCATTGTGACCAAGTCAGACCTCATGAAGTCCGCGCTGATCAGGAGCCTAACCTGCCCGGTCGCGGACATGATGGAGGACGTGGCAACGGTGAGCCGGTACCACTCTCTCGATCATATCATTGATGTGATGAGCGAACGGAACGATAAGGTGGTTGTCACCAACAACGACAACTCTATTGCCGGCATTATCACCGAGACCAATCTTGCGTTCTTTGACAACGAACAGAAGATCTCCGGTGGGGTGGAGAGGGGTGTGACGGTAAGGCGAAGGGAACAACCGCGGGGTGGGCGGGGCGGGGGTATACTGTACCTTGCTCCGGTGATTGCCGAGGACATCATGACTTCGCCGGTGATCACCACTCCTCCGGATACTCCGGTGAACCAGGCCGTAGTAATCATGAACAGACATCAGATCAACAGCCTTGTGGTCGTGGAGACAAGCGACCTTGCAGGTATCATAAAACGGGATGACATTATCAGGGAAGTGGCGAAATGACAAAAGAACTGTTCATAAAAGATGTAATGGCAAAGCCAGTGACCATTGCAAAATCCGCAAAAGTAACCGAGGCGCTCGATAAAATGCTGGATGAGGGCATTGACCCGCTGATTGCTACACACAATAACAGCGTCGCCGGTACGGTTTCCCGGCAGGCGATCGCAAGGAAGCTGGGCAGCAAACAGAACTCCGGCATCGCGCCCACTGCCATCCACGTTTCAAGTGTGATCGATGAGGATTTCACGAGCATCTATCCCGATGAAAGCATCAACGTGCTTGTGCCGCTGCTCCAGTGCTACAAGATGGTGGTGGTGTATGATGCCGACCACAGGCTCATTGGCCAGGTGAGCGCCGGCGACCTGCTCAAAAAAGTGCAGCCCGATGGGACGCCCGAGGCGGCGATGGAGGTGGCGGTCACCATAGAAGCCGATGAACGCGTGGTCCACCTCCGTCGCCGTATGCTGGATGACAATATCACCCGTTTTGTGGTGACCGAGAACGACAGGATTATCGGGATCGTTACTGAGACCGATGTCGCCATTGCAATGCGGAAGTTCCGGGAAGCAGTCACCGGCAGACACCAGGACCACCGGATCCGCAATCTCCTGGTAAAAGACATTATGAGCTCGCCATTAATCTCCATCGAACGGGGTGCAAAGGTCTCCGAGATCGTCGACCTCATGCTCAAGAAGAATATCAGCTCAATGCCGGTCGCCGAAAAGGGGAAGCTTGTCGGTATGGTGACAAGACAGTCGCTGGTCAATGCACTCTAAGCAGGGAGAGATCGGGTAAACTCATGGAATAACTGGAGATACACATGGTAAACCAGCTCTTTGTCCGGGATATCATGGCAAAGCCCGTCACGATTGCCAAATCACAGGCGATAACAGAAGCGCTTGACAAGATGGTGGCCGGGGGGATCGACCCGCTCATCGCCCTTTCAGGACATGAAGTGGTCGGGACCGTCTCACGCAAATCAATTGCAGATAAACTGGGAACCAGGCAAAAGGCATTGATCTCAACGGCCAAGATCCATGTTGCGGGTCTTGTGGAGGCAGATTTCACACCGGTTTCCCCGGATCAGGAGATCACAACGCTTGTCCCCCTCCTCAAAAAGTCCAAGCTGGTGGTGGTCTATGACCAGAACCGCCGGTTACTCGGTCAGGTCGGCTACGGAGAGCTGCTCAGGGCACTCCAGCCAAAAGGGAGTGTGGATAAGGTGATGGAGCCCGCACACACGATCGGTGTGAATGACCGCGTCCAGCACCTTCAGCGCCGCATGGTGGAAGATGGCGTCAGCCGGTTTGTGGTGATCGATGGGAACCAGCTCGTCGGTATCGTGACCGAGACCGACGTTGCAGTTTCAATGCGCAGGTTCCGGGAGAAGGTTGAAGGCCGTCATCAGGATTTCCATCTCCATAACCTCCTTGTACGTGCAGTCATGACAGCTCCTCTCCACACGGTCGACCGGAGCGCAAAGGTTTCCGAGATTGTCGATCTCATGCTCAAGAAAAACATCAGCTCGATACCGGTTATTGATAAGGGCAGACTTATCGGTATGGTGACAAGGCAGTCTCTGGTCAATGCCCTGTAAAGTACTTGTATATTTTTTCACTCTCCTTTGCGCGTCATATTCGAGACACCGCCCCACACTCATACCCATTAATAAGCATCAACTGCTAAAATTGAGCAGATGGTGTCGAGAAAATCGATGAGAAAGACGTGTCCGGTCTGCCCAACGGACAACGTCGCGGACCTCCTTGACGGGATGGCAGAGACCGGCTTTCAGGGGCGCAAGCTTGGTGAATCAGTCAAGGTCTGGAAAAGGATGCTGGCTGACCCGGATTGCACCATCTTTTTCGGGCTTTCGGGAGCCATGATCCCAGCCGGGATGCAGAAGTGCCTGGTCGGGATGGTGAAGCACCACTATGTTGACGTGATCGTCTCAACCGGTGCCAACATTTTCCATGACATCTGTGAGCACACGGGTGTCTGCCATTATCTCGGGCACCACCATGTGGACGACGCCAAGCTGTATGAGAAAGGCATCGACAGGATCTATGACGTGTTCGCGTTTGAAGACGAGTTTCGGAGAGTGGACAAATGGATCGCAGCCTACGCCGAGACGATCGCCCCGTTCCGCGGGTCCTCCCGGGAGTTCATCAACCTCTTTGGAGAATACCTGATCAAGACCTACCCGAAGTCAGAGTCGATCACCTCCACCTGCGCCAGAGAGAAGGTCCCGATCTTCATCCCGGCGCTCTGTGACTCATCGATTGGTATCGGTCTTCTGATCGCCCGCCGGCGGGGTGTCGATGTGGACATTGACCAGATTGCCGATGCGGATGAGATCACCACCATGGTCGAGGATGCCAGAAAGACCGGGGTGATCTATGTGGGTGGAGGCGTACCCAAGAACTTCATCCAGCAGACGCAGGTGATCGGTTCCATCCATGATAAAGACCTTGGAGGGCATGACTATGCCATCCAGTATACGACGGACTCCCCGCACTGGGGTGGGCTTTCGGGCTGCACCTTCGATGAAGCGATCAGCTGGGGCAAGGAATCAGCGGGGACGATACAGGTGGAGGTGCATGTCGATGCGACGATCGCACTACCTTTGGTGATATCGGCACTGGTCAGTGGCGGTGTCAGGCGTGCCAACAGGCACACCCTGCAAAAGAAAGTCATCCGCCGTAAGGCAACGTAAGGTACTCTGATCCTGGACAAGCACATCTCTTTTCCACCATGTGCCTCAGCAGCGAGGGTATTACTGTTCAGGTGGCAATACTATATAACCCGTTGAACAAGATGGATAATATTACAAATTAGATGCCGGATTTCGCATGATTTTTCCGCTGATCGACCGGTTCGGAGCCGATCCCCGCATCCGCCTTGCCCTTGTTCTTGGAACCGCAACCGGTGCACTTGTAGTAAACCTCTTCGGGCTGCTCGCTGGAATCACCGTTGCCATTCCCCACCTTCTCTACATCCCGATCATCCTTGCCTCATTTTATTATCCGAGGCGCGGGGTCCCGTTCGCGGCCTGGATTGCGGTCATATATATTCTGATGGTCATCTCCATACGTTCCGGAATTCCCGCAGACCTCGTCTCCGCGTTTGCGCGGTGTGTGGTCTTTGTTGTTATCGCTGCGGTTGTCTCATACCTCTCGCTCCGGGTTGAAGAAGAGGAAATGCAGATCAGGCATGCAAAGGAGGAATGGGAGCGGACATTTGATGCCGTGCCCGATCTCATCGCGCTCATTGACCTGAACCATCGTATCCTCCGAATCAACCGGGCAATGGCAGAGAAGCTCCGCATCAAACCAGATGAGGCAGTCGGACTGCACTGCTATGAAGCGATGCACTGCACAAATAATCCCCCTGATAACTGCCCCCATTCCCGGCTTATACTCGATGGGAATGAACACACGAGCGAGGTGCATGAAGACCACCTTGGGGGTGATTTTCTCGTCACGGTCTCCCCCCTCCGTGACCTGCAGGGCAACCTGACCGGTAGCGTGCATGTCGCCCGCGACATAACCGCGCGAAAGCGTGCAGAGAAGGCGCTTCGGGAAAGCGAGGAGAAGTTCCGCACACTCATGGAGAACCTGAATGTCGGGGTATACCGGAACACCGCGGACGATCGGGGCAGATTCCTCCTTGCAAATACTGCGCAGGCGCATATGCTGGGATATGGATCTGTAGAGGAATTATTGAGTGTGCCGGTTATTGACCTCTACCCGAACCCTGAAGAAAGGAAAAAATTCCTCTCCGGCCTGCATTCCTGCGGTGTCCTGAAAGACCGGGTCATCCAGTTAAAAAAGAAAGACGGGACACCGATATGGGTATCGGTCAATGCCAGACCGAAATATAATGAATCCGGCGAGATTGAATGGATCGATGGCGTCATTGAGGACAATACCGAACGCCGGGCGCTGCAGCAGGAGATGGAGAACCACAACCAGGAGCTGGTGCGGTTTAATGAAGCCCTGGCGCAGGCAAACAAGAAGCTCAACATCCTCTCCTCCATCACCCGCCATGACATCCTGAACAAAATAACCGCGTTACTCGCCTATCTCGAGCTCTCTCAAGAACTGACCAAAGACCCCTCACTTCTCGAGTATTTCCATAAGGAGCTCGCGACGATCCGGGCAATTGAGCGCCAGATTGATTTCACGCGTTACTATCAGGACATCGGTGTGCGTGCACCGGAATGGCAGGATCTCTTTTCAACCATCAGTCGGGCAGCAGCACAGCTGCCGCTTGGAGCGGTCTCGCTCACGGTGCAGTTTGACGGAATTTCAATCTTTGCCGACCCCCTGATCGAAAAAGTCTTCTACAACCTCGTGGAGAATGCAATACGCCACGGTGAGCATGTGACCTCAATCACGTTCACTGCAAAAGAAACCCGCGACGGTTTAACCATTATATACGATGATAATGGCGTCGGCATCCCTTCGGAAAACAAGGAAAAGATCTTCATCCGTGGATTTGGCAAACATACGGGTCTTGGGCTTTTCCTGATCCGCGAGATCCTATCCATCACCGGCATTATTATTGCTGAGACCGGTGAATTCGGGAAGGGGGCACGGTTTGAGATCCATGTGGCAGAAGACAGGTACCGGCATACACCGCCACAATCCCGTGCATGATCGGCGATTGGTATCAGGGCACACACCATTGTGTCAGGAACAGGCAAACTGTTATAACCCCGACCCATCCATATTATAAAGCACCATTCATGGAGCAGTGGATATACACTGCGAGTGTCTGTCAAAGATGCGAGATTCTCTGTTGAGGTAGCCAAGCCTGGTATGGCGCAGGTTTGCTAAACCTGTGTCCCCCTGGGACTCGAGGGTTCAAATCCCTCCCTCAGCGCTCAAGAGTTAATCTCACAACCGAGGGGATTGGATGGCTCAGGAAGAAGACATAAAATACTTTGTACGGATTGGCACCACCGATCTGGACGGCACGAAATCCGTTCGTGTCGCCCTCACCGGCATCAAGGGTGTGGGCAGGCATACGTCAAGCGTTATCTCCCGTATGGCAAAGGTCAATGAATTTGCGACGCTTGGGCGTCTGGATGAGGACGGGGTTAACCGGCTTCGCGCTGTTATCGACCAGTACGGCACGAAGGTGCCGGCATGGATGACGAACCGGCCCAAGGACGTCTATACCGGTGAATCGAAGCACCTGCTGGGTATCGATGTGACGATGACAAAGGACGATGACGTCAACATGATGAGAAAGATCCGCTGCTACAAGGGCATCCGCCACGAGACGGGGCAGAAAGTCCGCGGGCAGCGCACCAAGTCCACCGGAAGGACCGGATCTACGGTCGGTGTGAGCAAGAAGAAAGTAGGCGGTGCGTAATCCATGGGTTATCCGGGAAAGAACCATAAGTCATACCAGCCCCCCAAACGCCCGTGGGAAAAGATACGGATCGAGCAGGAGACCCGCCTTGTCATCGAATACGGGCTGCGCAACAAGCGCGAGGTCTGGAAAGCACAGAGCATCCTGCGGAAATACCGCAAAGGTGCCCGTGTTCTCCTTGCCCTTCTGTCGAGCGGAACAGACAGGGCGCTCTTTGAAACGAAGCGGTCCGAGCTGATCATGTCCATGCAGCGCGGAGGGCTGCTCGGTCCGGATGCGGACATCGATGACGTCCTCTCGCTCAAGGTTCAGACGCAACTTGAGCGCCGGCTCCAGTCGCTCGTGTACCGCAAGGGGCTTGCACGTTCGCCAAAGCAGGCACGCCAGCTCATCACACACGGGCACATTGCAATCGCCGGCAGGCGCGTGAGCATCCCCAGTTACCGAGTAAGCCGCAGTGAAGAAACACAGATCAGCTATTACAAAAAATCTCCTTTGACAAGCGACTCCCATGCGGAGAAGGCAAGGATCACAAAAGCTGCAGGGGTGAGGTGACGTGGCAGGAAGCGAGAAGGAGAAGTGGGGCATTGCGCATATATTTGCCTCTTTTAACAACACGATCATCACCATCACCGACCTCTCGGGAGCCGAGACGGTGACAAAGAGCTCGGGTGGCATGGTGGTCAAGCAGGACAGGAACGAAAGCTCGCCGTACGCGGCGATGCAGATGGCGGCAAATGTCGCAGCCGCGGCAAAAGAGAAAGGAATTGTCGGTGTCCATGTCAAGGTGCGTGCACCGGGACAGGGGAAGCAGCGCAGTCCCGGGCCCGGCGCACAGGCAGCGATTCGTGCACTTGCCCGTGCCGGCATGCGAATAGGCAGGATTGAGGATGTCACCCCCATCCCCCACGACTCATGCCGTCCAAAGGGGGGCAGACGAGGAAGGAGAGTGTGATGGAGATCCAGTTTGCCAGTCTCGATGATACCATTGCACGATTCATCCTTGGCGGTGTAAGGCCATCGTTTGCCAATGCCCTGCGCAGGGCGATGGTCTCTGAAGTGCCGACGCTTGCAATCGACGATGTGCGGATCTACGACAATACGAGCGCACTCTTTGATGAGATGCTTGCCCACCGGCTCGGTCTTATACCCATCAAAACCGATCTTGCCACATACTCCCTCAAGGAAACCTGTGCCTGCGGTGGTGCAGGCTGCCCCAGCTGTTCGGTGACCTATACCCTGAGTGTCGAAGGTCCCAAAACAGTTCAGTCTGGCGATCTGATCCCCCAGGATCCAGAAGCCGTCCCGGTACATGATAACATTCCGATTGTAAAACTCACCAAAGGGCAGAAGCTCGTGCTCGAGGCGCGGGCGGTCCTCAACACCGGCAAGGAGCACGCAAAATGGCAGCCAACGGTCATCTGCGGCTACAAGAATTATCCGGTTATAGCGATCAGTGATGTCTGTGATGCATGCGGGATGTGCGTTGAAGAATGTCCGCGGGAAATCCTTGCTTCAAAAGGCAAAAAGATCGGCGTTATTGAAAATAAACTCCCGGAATGCTCCATGTGCAGGCTCTGCGAACGGGCATGCGTGGCAACAGGCATCGGGGACGAGCCGGCGATTAAGATCAGTGCGGAGCCTGGCCGGTTTATTTTCGTGGTTGAGGGGGACGGGTCATTTCCTGTCAAAGAGATCATGCAGCGGGCGATACAGTACATCAAAGGACAGTCAGACGAGCTGGAAAAACAGATACGCGAGATTTCAGGGGATGAGAAGAAATGACAAGAACCGTATCAAAGACAAACCCCCGTCTTACCAACCTCATTTCGCTCTTAAAAAATACATCACGCGAGAATGAGGCAAAGATCTGGCGCGAGATTGCAGGCAGGCTTGAGACATCGAACAGAAACTACGCTGAGGTCAACCTGTCCAAGATCAACCGCTACGCCCAGAACGGCGAGACGATCATCGTCCCCGGCAAAGTGCTGGGCAGTGGCGCCCTTTCACAGTCCGTGAAAGTGGCGGCGCTGAACTTCTCGGCATCAGCGACGAGCAAGATCAGGGACGCGAAAGGGCAATGTATGACAATCGAGCAGCTGCTGCAGGACAATCCGAAGGGAAGCGGTGTCCGCATCCTGAGGTGAGCATACGATGGTAACAGTCATTAACGGCGATGGGATGCTTTTAGGAAGGCTTGCAAGTGTCGTTGCACAGCGGGCGCTTGCCGGGGAAGAGATTGCAATCGTCAATGCAGAGAAGGCGATCATTTCAGGGAGCCGAGCACGGGTGCTGGGAAACTACCAGCACAAGCGCAGCCGCGGTTCGACCGGCTGGGGCCCGTTCCTTCCGCGCAGACCAGACCACCTGATGAAGCGGACGATCCGGGGCATGCTCCCGTACAAGCGTCCCCGTGGCGTGGACGCGATGAAACGTGTCAGGTGCTATGTGGGTGTTCCCGTCGAGTTTGCAGGAGAAGAGATGGAAATTCTCGATGAGGCACATATGGACCGGCTGAACAATGTACAATTTGTTACCCTTGGTGCAGTCTGCACCTTCCTGGGGGCAAAGTTCTGACGGAGGGTTTCTATGGTCAAGATCATCAACACAAGCGGAAAACGCAAGACGGCAATCGCACGGGCGACGCTCAAGGCAGGCAAAGGCATCATCCGGATCAATTCGGTACCGCTGGATAAGTACGGGACCGAAGTAACAAGGATGAAGATCTCTGAACCGCTCCTGATTGTGCCCAATGCGGTGAACGGTATCAATGTCTCCATTGACGTGGAGGGCGGCGGTGTGATGGGACAGGCAGAGGCGGTTCGCACGGCACTTGCGAGGGGAATTATTGAATGGCACAATGATCCCCAGATGAAGGATGCGTACCTGACGTACGACCGGACGCTGCTGGTCAACGACTCGCGGCAGAAGGAGACGAAAAAGCCGCACGGACGCGGGGCCCGCAAGAAGTTCCAAAAGTCTTATCGTTAGGATAAAAGAAATGATGTGAGGTCGACAATCGTGATACCCGTACGATGCTTCACCTGTGGAAAAACAATCTCCACGACATTTGAAGAGTTTAAACAGCGGCGGGCTGCAGGCGAGGATCCCAAAAAGATCCTCGATGACCTCGGCCTGACCCGTTACTGCTGCCGGCGCATGCTGCTCACGCACAACGAGATCATCGATGAGCTCAACCCGTACCAGTGAGGACGTTAAAAGGGGTCGTGGGGTAGCCTGGACTATCCTATTGCGTTCGGGACGCAGTGACCTGAGTTCGAATCTCAGCGACCCCATTTTGTAAACCATTTTGAGGAAACCGTATGCAGACACTAATGTATACCCGCTATGAACGGGCACGGATTATCGGAGCCCGTGCCCTCCAGATATCAATGGGTGCACCACTGCTCATCAAAACCCAGAAAATCGATCCGCTCGAGATTGCGATCGATGAATACACCCAAAACATGATACCCATTACCGTGAAGAGGAAGTGACCACGTCTATGACGATAATTGAAGCAATCGAGCTTCGGGTAATCCTCGATAGCCGGGGAAATGCGACTGTCGAAGCTGACGTCCATACAACCAATGGTTTCGGCAGGGCAGCAGCTCCCGCCGGTGCAAGCACCGGGTCACGGGAAGCCAAGGTCCGGCCCCCGATGGAGGCGGTGGAGGGCGCTACAACAAATGTCCTCCCCGCGCTCATCGGCACGGATGCCGCTGATCAGGCAGGGTTTGACGAGCAGATCCGCGACCTTGACGGGACTGCGGACTTCTCTGGTATCGGTGCAAACGTTGCCGTTGCGCTCTCGCTTGCAAACGCGAAAGCGGCTGCGGCATCGGCAGGAATGCCGCTGTTCCGTTACCTTGGCGGGGCATTTATTGCTGAGATGCCGCTGCCTCTGGGGAATGTCATCGGCGGTGGTGCACACGCGGAGAACGCGACCGAGATCCAGGAGTTCCTCGTGGTCACAGGCGATGCTGTCGATGTGCAGGAAGCGGTATTTGCCAATGCTGCGGTACACCGGACGATAAAGGAACTTTTGAAGAAACACGGCAAGGTGTGCGGGAAGGGCGACGAGGGTGCATGGGCACCGCAGATCGATGATGCCCTGGCATTCGAGATTACCGCCGAAGCCTGCGGCATCATCGCTGACGAGATGGATGTATCAGTCGATATGGGCATTGATGTTGCCGCAAGCCAGCTCTGGAATGACGGGCAGTACTGCTACCGCGACCGGAAACGGACGACCGAAGAGCAGATTGTCTACATCGCCGAGCTCGTTGACAAATATGAACTGGTCTATGTCGAGGATCCGATGCATGAGGAGGACTTTGCCGGCTTTGCGGACCTCACCGCACAGGTCGGTGACCGCTGCCTTGTATGCGGGGACGATCTCTTTGTCACCCAGACGGAGTTTATTTCAAGGGGTATTGACATGGGGGCGGCAAACTGCATACTCATAAAACCCAACCAGGTCGGCACCCTTACCGACACGTTCGATGCGGTCAGGCTCGCCCATACCCACGGCCTGGACACGGTGATGAGCCACCGTTCCGGAGAGACTACCGACGATACCATCGCACACCTCGCAACCGCGTTCTCCTGCGTATTCTTAAAGTCCGGTGTGGTTGGTGGGGAACGCATTGCAAAACTGAACGAACTGATACGCATAGAGGAACAGTTATGACCCAAGTTACCGAGATGGAAATTGAATTAAAAGAACCGCTTGTCCCTGTCGAGGATTACCTCGCGGCAGGTGTCCACATCGGCACGCAGCAGAAGAGTGAGGACATGAAGAAGTTCATCTACCGGGTCCGCGGTGACGGGCTCTATATCCTAGACATTCGCGAAACCGATGGAAGGATCAAGACCGTCGCGAAATTTCTGGACCAGTACGAGCCCCCCAACATCCTCATTGTCACCTCCCGGCAGTACGGGCAGTACCCGGCAAAAAAATTTGCTGATACGATTGGCGCGATGTCTGCGACCGGGCGGTTCATCCCCGGGCTGCTCACCAATCCGGTCCTCGATGGCTATATCGAGCCGGAAGTTGTTGTCGTCACCGACCCCATTGGCGATGCACAGGTGATCCATGAGGCAGTGCAATGCGGTATCCCTGTGGTTGCACTCTGTGACACGAACAACATGACCAAGTTTGTTGACCTTGTCATACCGACCAACAACAAGGGCAGAAAGGCGCTTTCGATGGTTTACTTCCTGCTCACCCGCGAGATGCTGCGGTTACGCGGCATATCAACGGCGCTCACCCCTGAGGACTTTGAGACCGATATCTGAGATGTATGTGCCCTGATCCGGCAACCGATCTCTAGATATAATAGTATGACCAGAGGGTTGATCCAAATGAAGATGCGTACATGCGCAGTGGCAGGCATGTTCTATCCCCGGGACCCCAGCCATCTGGAGCAGCTGCTGACAAGGTTTTTTTCCGGCAGCGGCGCAGCGGTGGATGCAAAGGGTATCGTAGCACCCCACGCGGGGTACATATACTCGGGGGAAGTTGCGGCGCGTGCGTACGCCGCAATTCCCGCAGACTTCTCGGGAACGTTTGTGGTCATCGGCCCCTCCCACCGGGGGTATATGACCGCAGTATCATCGGTTCCGTGGGAGACGCCGCTTGGGGTACTTGACACGGATGCGGAGTTTGTGGCAGCACTCGATATTGAACGGGATGAGTTTTCACATGCTGATGAACACTCCCTCGAAGTGCAGATGCCATTTATCAAGTTCCGGTTCCCACGGGCCCGCATCGCACCGGTGATGATGGGCGAGCAGGACGAGCGAAGTGCAATGATCCTTGCAAAAAAGGTCCTCTCTGCGGTGAAGGCAACAGGGCGGGACGTGAGGGTGGTTGCGTCAAGCGACTTCTCTCATTATGTTTCAGAGACCCGTGCGAAGGAGAACGACCTCTACGCGATCGAACCCCTTGAAAGGCTTGATACCGACGAGTTTTACCGGCGCATCGGACAACGGAATGTCTCTGCCTGCGGGTACGGCCCGATCGCGGCCATGGTTGTGGCGTGCCGGACAATGGGGGCAACGAAGGGCAGACTCATACGCTACACGACAAGCGGGGAGGTCACCGGTGACCGCCTCGAAGTCGTGGGGTACGCAGCCATTGCGGTGATCTAGGTTGGCAACATGGAGTGCGCCGGGCAAGGTTTTTTTGTTCGGTGAGCATGCGGTAGTATACGGGAAGCCCGGCATTGCGATGGCAATCAAACCCCGGGTCTTTATAACCGTGCGCCGCAGCAAACACCCTCACTCCGCCAGCTCCCCCTATATCCAGAACTGCCTGGCGGATATGGGAGTCGCCGGCAGTGTGTACATCAACTCCCAGATCCCGAGTTCCTCGGGACTGGGATCGTCCGCAGCAGTGACAGTTGCCACGCTCTGCGCCATCAACGATGAGTTTTCCCTTGAAAAATCCCGGGAGGATATTGCCAATATGGCGTATGCAATCGAAAAGAAGGTGCAGAAGGGGAGGGCAAGCCCCACCGATACAACGGTCTCCTCATATGGCGGGATCGTTCTCATTACAGGCTCATCGCGCCGTCGCCTGCCGCCGCAGAACCTCCACATCGTGATTGGCGACACGCTGGTCTCCCATAACACCACCCAGATGGTGGAGCAGGTGGCCGAGCTAAAAAAAAAGCACCCGGAGATTGTCAGCCACCTGCTCGATGCGATCGAAGGGGTGAGCCTGAATGCAATACACCACCTCAACAACCCCAGGGAGCTGGGCTATTACATGGATATGAACCATGCGCTTCTGGATGCGCTGGGGGTGGGTCACCCTGCGCTCTCGAGGCTCGTGCTTGCTGCACGGACGGCCGGGGCATTTGGCGCCAAGATGACCGGTGCTGGGGGAGGGGGATGCATAGTTGCTGTCTGCCCGAAAGGCCTCAAGCACCGCGTGGCAAAGGCAATCGAGTCCTGCAATGCACGGGCGATCATGACCGGTATCGATACCGAGGGCGCTCGCAAGGAGAAACATGTCTGATTGCATGATGCTCAAGATTGGCGGGAGCGTGATCACTGACAAGGGTGGCGACTGCGCAATCAACCACGAAAGCCTTGCATCAATTGCAGCAGCTGTCGCAGGCAGCAGGGCAACAGGGCTGGTCATCATCCATGGTGCCGGTTCCTGCGGGCACCCCGAAGCAAAACGGTACCGGATCGAACGCGGTGTCACGGGTGGCCATGCCGAAGGGATCGCAATCACCCACCACGCGGTATCGCGGCTGAACCGCGAAGTGGTTACTGCGCTGCGCAAAGAAGGGACAGAAGCTCTGGGAGTCCACCCCCTCCATGTTGCGTTCGCCGATAACGGCAGGATCGTTGCGTTTGAATCCCTGCACCTTAAAAAGATGCTTGCACTCGGGATGGTCCCGGTGATCCACGGTGACGTGGTGATGGATCGTTCCTTTGGTGCGTCTATTGTATCAGGCGACCAGCTGGTGCGGCACCTCGCACCCCTGCTTGGGATAAACCGCGTGGGGCTCGCCACCGATGTACCGGGAGTGCTGAATGGGGGGATGATAGTGCCGGCGATCACGCCGGCATCGGCCCGTACCTTCCAGATAGGCAGCTCAACCTATACCGATGTCACCGGTGGAATGAAGGGAAAGATCAATGAATTGCTCGACCTTGCGCGTGCGGGAGTCGGGTCTGAAATATTTCATGTCTCCCGCATTCCCGATTTCCTTGCGGGAAGGGACTGCGGCGGGACGAAAGTGAGCATGAAAGGGGAGGGATAGACCATGGCAGACAAGAAGCGTTTTACATCGTTACGGAAGCTCGACCACCTTGTAATCTGTGCAGAGGAAGATATCGAGCGCGGCGAAGCCGGTTTTTCTGACATACGGTTCGTTCACAACGCGCTGCCGGAGTGCGATATGGCGGCAATTGACCGGCGCACGCGGTTTTTGTCCCATACATTCACCTCCCCCCTTTTCATCTCGGCAATGACGGGCGGGCACCCCGAAACCAAAGCAGTGAATGCCCGTCTTGCACGGGCAGCGGAACACTACGGGATCGGGATGGGCGTCGGTTCGCAGCGGGCTGCCCTGGAAAATCCTGCTCTCGCCGATACATTCTCAGTTGCGCGGGACGAGGCGCCACACGCGTTTCTGGTGGCAAACCTCGGTGCCGTGCAGCTCCGTGATCACGGGGTCGGGTGGGCTGAACAGGCTGTAGAGATGATCAACGCTGACGCAATAGCAATCCATCTCAACTTCCTGCAGGAAGCGATCCAGCCGGAAGGAGATCGCAACGCGGCCGGTTGTCTCGAAGCGATACGGGCGCTCTGCCAGGAACAGAAGACGCCGGTAATTGTGAAAGAGACCGGGTGCGGCATATCAGCGGAGACTGCACGGAAGTGCTGGGGTGCGGGTGTCGCAGCGATTGATATCAGCGGAGCCGGTGGCACATCGTGGGCGGCGGTGGAGAGCGTGAGGGCACAGAAAAGCCAGAACCCGAATGACAGGTACAGGAAGGTGCTGGGTGATGACTTTGCTGACTGGGGGATTCCCACTATCGTGAGCCTCTGCGAGGTGCTTGAATCGGGGAGACCGGTGATTGCCTCAGGTGGCATACGCACCGGTCTTGATATGGCAAAGGCGCTCGCGCTGGGTGCTGATCTGTGTGGCATGGCTCTCCCGCTTCTCCCCCCTGCAATGGAAAGTGATGAAGTGCTCCAGCAGAAGATTGATGCAATTCACCGGCAGCTTGATATTGTGATGTTCCTCACCGGCTCGGCACGGATTGCCGACCTTAAAAAGGCACGGATTTTTATCAGCGGAAGAACCAGACAGATGATAAAAAAGACCAATCCGGCGGCTATCCGAAAATAACTTTATTTGATTTATTTACACAAGGCAAAAAACAACAAGACAGGAGACAGTAACATGGATATTGAAATTATCGCAGTGGGCGGGTACGATGAAGTCGGGCGGAATATGACTGCCGTACGCTGCGGGAAAGAAATTGTCATTTTTGACATGGGGCTCCGCCTGGATCAGGTAATGATCCACGAGGACGCGGAGATCGAGAATATGCATTCCCTTGATCTGATCAAGATCAAGGCGATTCCTGACGATACGCTGATGAACGCGGTCGAGGGGACAGTGAAGGCGATTGTCTGCTCGCACGGGCATCTGGATCATATCGGGGCGATCCCCAAACTGGCGCACCGGTATAACGCACCGATCATATCCACACCTTACACCACCGAGCTGATACGGCAGCAGATATCAGGAGAACAAAAATTCGGGGTCAACAACAAGCTCTTCGCGCTCAAGTCCGGGCAGCGGTACACGCTTTCCCAGACACTTGTTTTGGAGTTTGTCCGGATGCAGCACTCCATCATTGACACCGTGACGCCGGTGCTCCACACTCCGCATGGTGCGATTGTCTATGCCCTGGATTTTAAGCTGGACCGGACCCCGGTCATCGGTGAACCGCCTGACTTTGCGCGGCTCCGTCAGATTGGTAAAGAGGGAGTAGTTGCGCTGATTGTCGAGTGTACCAATATCGACCGTTCGGGCAGGTGCCCCAGCGAGCGGATCGCCCGCAACCTTGTCCGCGACACCATCACCAGTTACGAGGACGACAAGAACGCAATCCTCGTCTCCACGTTCTCTTCTCATATCTCGCGCGTGAAAACGATCGCCGAATGTGCCCACGAGATCGGGAGAAAACCGGTGCTGCTCGGGCGTTCCATGGAGCGGTACTCGGTGACCGCCGAACAGATGAAACTCGTCTCGTTCCCGTCAACGACCAGCGTCTTTGGCAACCGGCGCACTGTTGACCGGATGATGCGCCGGATGATGAAGGAGGGCAAGGAGAAGTTCCTGCCGATCGTAACGGGGCACCAGGGTGAACCCGGCTCGATCCTCACCCGCTTATCAACAGGAGATACGCCATACCAGCTCGCCAAGGGAGACAAGGTGATCTTCTCTGCAACGGTGATCCCCAACCCGATGAATTTCGGGCAGCGGTATATGATCGAAGCACACCTTAACCTTGCAGGTGTCCGCATTTTCGAGGATTTACACGTCAGCGGCCATGCGTACCGTGAAGACCATTATGAGATGGTTCAGCTGCTGAACCCGCAGCACATCATCCCCGCCCACGGGAGTATGAAGATGACCGCGAGCTATGCGGACTTTGTAACTGAAATGGGCTACACGCTCCATTCCAACCTGCATATGCTGCGCAACGGGCAGCGGGTAAAAATTAATTAGGGCGGGACCGCGATGTCGGAACTTTCACTGTACCTCGAATCGGTCGGAAAGCACATGGACAGCCTGATCGACAGGTATTTTGTGGATTCGGTCGGCGAACTGAACAAGGCGAGCGCCCACCTCCTCTCCGCAGGTGGAAAGCGTCTCCGCCCTGCCATGGTCATGCTCTCTGCAGATGCAGTAAACCCGCAAAGTTCATCGGATATTATACCGGCAGCGCTTGCACTCGAGCTCATCCACACCTTCACGCTGATACATGACGATATCATGGATGATGACACGCTGCGCCGGGGCGTTCAGACGGTGCACACGAAATGGGACCTGCCGACCGGTATCCTTGCCGGGGATGTCCTCTATGCCCGTGCCTTTGAGTTCCTCTGCCTGTCAAGAGCAGAGGACAAGGCAAAGGTCCGGGCGGTATCCATGCTTGCCCGTGCCTGTGCCGAGATCTGCGCGGGGCAGCACATGGACATGTCGTTTGAGCACCGGACTGATGTCGATGAATATGAGTATCTCGAAATGGTGAAGAAAAAGACCGGCATCCTCTACGCGGCAGCGGCGGGTATCGGGGGGATCCTGGGCGGGGGCAATGCCCAGCAGGTGAAAGCTCTCTATAATTTCGGCTTTTCCACAGGCATTGCGTTCCAGATCCAGGACGACCTCATTGACCTCCTCATGCCACCTGAGACGAGCGGAAAAGACCGCGCTTCTGATATCAGGGAAGGGAAACAGACGCTGATCATGATCAAGGCACGGGAGAAGGGCATTGACCTTCTGAAATACAGGCACAACCTCAATGACGCTGACATCGGCGTAGTGATCAGGGAGCTCAGTGAATCCGGTGTGATCGCCGCCGTGAAAAAGAAGGCGGGAGACCTTGTGGCAGACAGTAACAAACACCTCTCAATACTCCCCCCCTCAAAGGAACGGGCGCTCCTGATGGATATCGGCGAATTCTTTGTGACCCGGAGCCATTAGGATGGCGGAGGATGACCCAAGAGAGGCCCTCTTTCTCTGTGCGCTCCAGAACGCGGTAAAGCATGGCGGGGTACCGCAGACCGGCGCGGTTATTGGCATGGTGATGGGCGCCCATCCACACCTCCGCTCCCGGGCAAAGGAGGTCGCTTTGCTCGCAAGGGAAGCTGTTGCGCAGGTTGCTTCGCTCTCCGCTGATGAACGGATAGCCACCCTCCAGGCACGGGCTCCGGAAATGTTTGAGGCAATTTTTATCAGGCATGAGCACCGGAAGGTGCTCCCCGACCTCGAAGGGGCGGGCAGCGGTGTCGTGATGCGATTTGCACCGAATCCTTCAGGCCCGCTCCATATCGGGCATGCCCGTGCGGCAGTGCTGAATGACGCTTATGTGAAGCAATACGGCGGCAGGTATATCCTTCGCATTGAAGACACGGACCCAAAGCGTGTTGACCCTGACGCATACGAGACGGTCAAGGAGGACATACGCTGGCTGGGGCTGGGGATTACTGAAACGGTGACCCAGAGTGAGCGGCTGCCCCTCTATTACGATCTCTGCAGACAGTTAATCCAGCGTGGCGGCGCGTATGTCTGCACCTGCGACAACGAGCGCTTCAAAGAGTTAAAGATGGCAAAGGCTGCCTGCCCGTGCCGCGACCAGCCGGTCGAAAAGAACCTTGATTTATGGGCAAAGATGCTCGGACGCGGCTTTGCGGAAGGCGAGGCAACGGTGCGCATCAGGACCGATCTCAACCACCCCGACCCGGCAATGCGCGACTTTCCCGCGTTCCGGATCCTCGATAAACCGCCTCACCCGAAAGTCGAAGCGTATGTCTACCCTCTCATGAACTTCTCGGTGGTCGCTGATGACCACCTGCTTGGCGTGACGCACGTGATCCGGGGCAAGGACCATATCGCCAACACCCGCAGGCAGCGCTTTATCTACGACCATTTTGGCTGGACGGTGCCGCTCTACCGGCACTATGGCAGGATGGGAATTGAGGGGGTGGTCCTCTCCACATCGCAGATGCGGAACGGCATCAGGGAGGGGACGTACACCGGCTGGGACGATATCCGGCTCGGCACCCTGCGGGCGCTTGCCCGCCGCGGCATAGTATCGCAGGCAGTGAAAAATGCGATGCTTGCAATCGGTATCGGTGAGACGGACATCTCATTTTCGTGGGACAACCTGTACTCTGAGAACCGCAAGCTGGTCGACCCGGTGGCGAACCGGTACTTCTTTGTTCCCGATCCCATCGAACTTCGCATCAGCGGCGCCCAACCCCGTACCGCACATGCGCTGCTCCATCCCGCTGATGAGAAGCGGGGCGTGCGGACCTTTTCATTCACCGGCCCGGTCGTACTCCCCAACGCAGAGATTGTGCAAGGCATTCCGATGATCCGGTTAAAAGATCTCTTCAATGTGAATGTTACGTGGAACCAGGACATCCCGAATCTCGAGTATGCGGGTGATGCACTTGCGGATGCCCGGGCGGCAAAGGCACCCATCATCCAGTGGCTGCCGGCCGGGGAGAAGATCGGTTGCACGCTGCGGACGCCGGATGGTGATATCCAGGGTGTGTGCGAGTCGGCAGTGAAAAATGAACTTGGGAATGTTGTGCAGTTTGAGCGTGTCGGGTTTGCAAAGATCGATGCGGTTTTGGATGACGGCGTGATGGCGTATTTCACGCACAAGTAATAGTCACCGGTCACGGGAATTAACACCGATTCTCTAAAAACACGCGGTCCCTGATTAATAAACGATAGACTGAAACAAAATTATCATCAAAACCCAGAGAACAGGGGATGCAGGGGACACCACCTCAAAAAGAGAGGATACTGACATGTATGATATCACAATCCGCAAAGAAACCCCTGCCGATGTACCTGCCATTTTTGAGCTTAACCTCCGTGCGTTTGGTCAACCCGCTGAGGCAATGCTGGTCGATACCTTGCGACAGGACGGCGATTTTATTCCGGCGCTGTCGCTGGTTGCGGTTGATGAGGGGAGGATCGTGGGCCACATCCTGTTCCCTCCGATCACAATTGCTTCTCCCGAAGGGCGCGTGCCTGCCCTTGCCCTTGCCCCGATGGCGGTACTCCCGGAACTCCGGCGCCGTGGCATCGGGTCCCTCCTTGTCCGGGAAGGGCTTGCAGCATGCAGGCGTCACGGGCACCGCATCGTTGTCGTGGTCGGTCATCCGGCATATTACCCAAGGTTCGGGTTCACTCCCGCAAGGGTTCGGGGTATAGAGGCACCGTTCCCGGTCCCGGATGAAGCGTTCATGGTAATCGCTCTTGTTGAAGGGTCGCTTGAAGGGATTCATGGCACGGTACGGTATCCCCCTGCGTTTGATGCAGTCATGGAATGATCCGATCTCCCATCAGAGAGGATATACGGTCATCGTACCAATGTTTCTTAAAAAGAGTCCGATTATCATGGCAGGTTCGAGCGCATCTGACCTGAATACCTATCTGGAGGGAGTCACCGGTCCTCCGCCAAAGGAGGCACCAACCGAGGTATGCTCCTGGTCATTTGGCGGGCATCTCGTCCCGCATTATACCAACGAGTTCTGGACGGCAGGCCAGCGAAGGGCGTCCTCCATTCACGAGATCTCATACCGTGCCTGCTTCAAGCCCCAGCTCCCCCGTTTTTTCATCGAAATCATGACAAAGGGCGGCGATATGGTATACGACCCCTTCAGCGGCAGGGGGACAACCGTCATTGAGGCAGGGCTCTGCGGGCGGAATGTCATCTCCAATGATGCAAACCCGCTCTCGGAAATCATGACCCGGCCGCGGTTCTTCCCGCCTTCCGTCAGGGCAGTTGAGGAGCGACTAAAAAAAATTCCCTGCAATGGCGAGGCGGGAGCACTTGACCTTTCAATGTTTTACCACCCGGAAACGGAACGGGAGATTATTGCGCTGCGGGACTATCTCCTCAAGAGACGGGACCAGGGGGCGGAGGACGCGGTCGACCGCTGGATCGCGATGGCTGCCACGAACCGGCTGACCGGGCACTCATCCGGCTTCTTCTCAGTGTACACCCTCCCGCCAAACCAGGCAGTGTCGCAGGAGAGCCAGGTGCGGATCAACGCACGGCGGAAGCAGGTGCCCGGATACCGCAACACGCACCAGCTCATTGTAAAAAAAACAAAGAGCCTGCTGCGCACACTGACCGGACCAAATGTCAAAGCTCTCAACCGTGCTGGTGAACGGGCACGGTTCCTGATGCGTGATGCACGAAAGACTCCTGATATTGCCGATGAGACCGTCCAGCTCACCGTGACATCACCCCCGTTCCTCGATATCGTCCAGTACCGTGAGGACAACTGGCTCCGGTGCTGGTTCAACGGTCTTGAAAGCACTACCATAGGAACAACGATCACGATGTCACGAACGGTGGAAGAGTGGGCAGCGGTTATGAGGGATGTCTTTTCTGAACTCTACCGGGTGACGGCACCGGGTGGGTGGGTGGCATTCGAGGTGGGAGAGGTGCGCAAAGGGACAATCCGGCTTGAAGAGTACGTCGTCCCGCAAGGGATTTCCACCGGCTTTTGCTGCAAAGCGGTGATGATCAACAGGCAGGCATTCACCAAGACCTCCCACATCTGGGGTGTTGATAACATGGGCTGCGGCACCAACACGAACCGGATTATTGTATTCAGAAAAGATACCTGATCCGGCATCGTTTTTAAACATACTGCAAAAAAAAGTACCCCTTAAGTAGGCTGACAGCCAACCACTACGCATGGTCAGTCGGATCCGGCGGTATGCTCAGATCGTGGACGTGCTTGGCAAGTACGGATTTGGCATCGCACTGGAGAAGGTGTTTCCGGGGCGGGCCCGGTTCCGTATTCCCACCCCCGGCGGTCCGCCTGAGACGTCGACAGTATACGAACGGATGCGCCTCGCGATTGAAGAGCTCGGCCCGACGTTTGTCAAATTCGGCCAGATCATGAGCACAAGGACGGAAATGTTGCCCCCCGAGCTGATCAACGAGCTCAAAAAACTGCAGGATCACGTAAAACCCCTTCCGTTCTCTGAGGTCAAGGCAGTGATCCTGCAGACCTGCCCAAACATCGATGACTGGTTCTGTGACATTGATGAGACCCCGCTCGCGTCCGCCTCAATCGGGCAGGTGCATTGTGCCGTGCTCAAGGATGGCACCAAAGTCGCCCTCAAAGTCCAGCGCCCGGGTATTCCTGATGTGATCGAGACCGATCTTGCGATCCTGCGATCCATGGCAGAGCGGATCGATGCGGTTCTGCCTGAAGTACGGATTTATAATCCCATCGGCATGGTGGAGGACTTTGCCCAGCAGATACGAAAGGAGCTGGACTTTATACGGGATGCACGGAATGCCGAGCGGATGTCCCGCAATTTCAAGGATGTCCCTGGCATACGGTTCCCGAAAATCTACTGGGAACACTCCTCATCCCGTTTGCTTGTCATGGAATTTATCGAAGGTGTTCGGATCGATAACCCGGAAGCCATCAAGGGCCTTGGTGTCAACCCGCACGAAGTGGGCGTCCGCGGGTTTCATGCATACCTCAAGATGATCTTCGAGGACGGCTTTTTCCATGGCGACCCGCACCCGGGTAACCTTTTTGTGACAAAAGAGGGTGATGTTGTCTTCCTTGACTTCGGTATCGTGGGCGTGCTGCGCCCCGAGAAGCGCCAGATCTTCATCAACCTGCTCTTTGCGCTGGTGACCGATGATATCGAACTGATGCTCAAGTCTCTGGAGGGTTTCGGTATCGTGATCAATGAGTCTGACCGCGAGTCGCTGCGCGACGACCTGTATATCATGATGCATGACTTCGGCGGGCGGGACGAGGGGGACGAGGTGCAGCAGATGAACTTCGGGCTGATGGTCACTGAGCTCACTGAAATAATGCGCCGGTACCGTCTCAGGGTACCGATGAACCTGATGCTCCTCCTCAAGGTCTTTGTGATGGTCCTTGACATCGGGATCACGCTCGATCCCAAGTTCAACCTGGGAAAGGAGGTCACCCCCTACCTTACAAAGCTCGCGGATACCGACAACCTCTCCGCTGCCTACCTCAAGCGGGCGTCCAACTCCATGATGGAGGCAGTGGATGCCATGTTCGATCTGCCACGCAACGTGAACCTGATGTTAAAACGCCTTTCGACGGGGACCGTCAGGCTCGAGGTCGTCGATACCGATATCCAGAAGCTCCAGATGGCGCTTGACCGGGCGAGCGACAAGCTCATGATCGGGCTTGTAGTCGCAGCTCTTGTGGTCGGATCCTCACTTGTCCTCATCTCATCATCCCTGACTCTGCCAAACGAGGTGTTCTGGCTGGCGATACTCGGGTACAGCGCTGCTGTCCTCGTCGGTTTCTATGCAATATACCACGTTATTTTCCTGAAGTTCCGGCTGGAACGGTGAATTTATTTTTATTTTCTTGTCATTGCGCAGGGTCCAGGATCTTTCCAAGAACCCCCCAGCGTTCGGTTTTTTCTGCAAGCGTGAACCGTGTGTTTGCAGAACTGGTCGACGGCAGCGTGATCGACATGATGCGGTCCGGCAGATGGTGGCCGGATGCATATCGTGATGCGGCTGCCCCGTTGAATGCGACACCTCGTATGGTTGGATAAGCGTCGAGAAGATCCGTGAGAGGATTGAATGACGCGTCCCTGATACTCTGGTCGGCACTCCCCTCCCTCTCGCAGGTGCCGATCACATCCCAGAGCGCCACACGACGCTGGATAAGTCTCTCAATACGCCGCTCGTACGGGAGATGCCGCCCGATGCCGGTGAGGGCCTCGATGACCTGCCAGAACTGGTTTTGTGGATTCGCATAGTACTGTTTACAGGAAAGTGATATCCTGCTCGGGAAACTGCCGAGGATGAGGAGAACCGGTGCACCTCCGATAACCGGCTCAAGCCCTTTGCAAAAAACAGAACGGTTTTGGGGGAGATCGTAGGGCATAGGGGGAAAAAACGATAGTGAAAAGAGATCCAGACTGTTCAGGCCCTTTTGAAGTAGAGCTTGCAGTGGCAGCTGCCGTCGTTTGTGATCTCGTCTTTGTGGTACACGCACGGGCATACAATCGCATGATCCTTCTCCTCATCGCCGCTGCGGAGGCGGCAGGGGCAGTACGGGTGCCCGAATTTTTTCTTGTTTCTGACAAGCCCCCGGATCACTGTGGCAAGCTGTTTTTCATCGGGATTGAGCACCCAGTTGTGTTTCGTTGCGTAGGTTTGCACCCGTGTGCGCATATCCGCTTCAGCAGTCGTTTCCTCTGACATGGTATCCGGCACCTGAAAATTTACTTCCTGTTGATTGTATTTTACCTGACACGTTATGCTTTTTGTTCGATGTGATGGATCATGGAGTCAAAAATCTTCTTCCCGTCCGTTGAGCCCAGTACAGCTTCTGAAGCTCGTTCCGGATGCGGCATCATTGCGAGCACATTGCCCGTCTTTGAAAGAACTCCTGTGATGTTCTCTGCGGCGCCATTGGGGTTTGCCTCATCGGTAATGCTCCCCTTATTGTCACAGAACCGGAATGCTATCCGGTCTCCCGTGTTTAACGACCCGACAGCATCTGCAGTTGCGACATACCTTCCTTCGGCATGGGCAATCGGGATGCGGATTACATCGCCTTTTTGGAATTCCGATGTGAAGGGCGATGCTGCGTTCTCCACCCTGACATGAACCCATCTGCAGATAAATTTGGGGTACGCGTTGATCGTGAAGACGCCGGGAACAAGTCCGGTTTCTGCAAGTATCTGGGCACCGTTGCAGATCCCCAGCACGAGTGCGCCGCCGGCTGCGTGTCGGGTGACATCATCCATGATTGGTGTGCGTGCGGCGATTGCACCGGCCCGCAGATAGTCCCCGTACGAGAACCCCCCGGGGAGCACCACCGCATCATACGGTCGTAAAAGACGCTCCTTGTACCAGACCAGATCCACATCGACACCACAGACATCGGAGAGGACATACTGTACGTCACGGTCGCAGTTGCTCCCACCGAACTGGATGACGGCAAACCTCATCCGGCAACCTCGATCTCGTACCGGTGGATGACCGGGTTTGCGAGCAGGCGCTCGCACATCTTCTGCGCCATGGCTTTTGCTGCCTCCCTGTCATTCGCATCAAGCCTGATCCGGAACAAGCGTGCCGTCCTTAACGATTCGGTTGGGTAACCGAGGTTCGTTATCGCGTTTTTGATTGCGCTCGCCTCGGGGTCAAGCATCCCTTCCTTCAGCGATATGGTTATGGTCACATCAAATTTCATGGTCTTGATACTCCCCCTCGCTCTCTTTCTCTCGGTACGGTTTTTGCCCGGTGATCCGGTTCGCCACCCTCTGATAGGTTGACATGACATCACCCTTGTCAAACCGGTATACATCCTTGTCCAGTGATTCGCCGGTTGCCGCATCCCACAGGCGCATTGAGTCCATTGAGATCTCATCGCCAAGGTAGATCGTCTTTCCCTGCCTTCCGAATTCCATCTTGAAGTCCACGAGCGTGATACCCTGTTCTGCAAGAAGGTCAACGAGCAGGTGGTTGACCCGAAGAGAGGTCGCTTTTACCTTCCTGAGTTCCGCCAGGGTGAGGATCCTGAGTGCCAGAATCAGGTCATCATTGAGCATAGGATCGTGCCGCGAGTCGTCCTTGTAATCGATGACAATCACGGGAGGATCGAGTTTTGCCCCCTCAAAAAAGGGGTAATTGCGGACAATAGAACCGGCGGCGATATTTCTCACAATCACCTCGAGCGGGATCATGGCAAGTTCACGCACGACCATCGTGTGGTTGTCCAGCATGCTGATGAAGTGGGTCTTCATGCCATGCTTTTCGAGGTACTGAAAAAAGAATGAAGAGACGTGGGCATTGTAACTTCCCTTGTCCTTAAAAACATCCTTTTTTCCGCCATCAAACGCGGTGATATCGTCACGGAACTTAACAATCAGTCTGCCCTTCTTTTCGGTACGATATACGGACTTTGCTTTCCCCTCGTATAACAGGTCACGCTGTTTCACGGGTGCTTCCTCAGTTCTAAGGTATGTGCGAGCCTCTTTATTAGGGGTTGCAAACGGGGGTGGTACCACCCCAGTCTGATGAACCGTGGGTATATGCAGAGGCGTTCTTTCAGGTCCGCGTTGCCAACAAGGTCTCTGAGCCGATCGATCTCCGGCCATGGGTGATCAGGATTCACATAATCGATGGTGAGCGGAGAGACACCGCCGAGATCATCCACGCCGCAGGGAATCAGATCCTGTGCATCGATCAGGTTGGGGGGGATCTGGATCGCAATTTCACGGGGCAATACCTCACGGGCGAGGTGAATGGTTGCGCAGACCTCTTTTTTTTCAGGCTCCGAGCTCCCTGCCATTGGGGTACCGGGTTTAGGGCAGAAGTTCTGGATGATCACTTCCTGGATGTGCCCATATCGCCGGTGCAGGTCGCGGATGGTGGCAAGAGATTCCTCGCGATCAGTCTCTCTCTCCCCGATTCCCACGAGGAGCCCGGTGGTGAACGGGATTCTGAGCTTCCCGGCATCCTCGATCATCGCAATCCGGACTTCCGGTTGCTTTCCCGGTGAGTTCCGGTGGGCGGGGAGGTCAGCCGTCGTCTCGAGCATGATCCCCATGCTCGCATTCACCTCCCGCAGCCGTTGCATCTCATCATACGTCAGAATACCTGCATTCGTGTGAGGAAGCACCCCGCAATCGATGGAATACTGGCACAATGCATGCAGGTAATCGAGGAAATGTGAGTATCCTGCCTTTCTGAGGTATGCATCAAACCCCGGTTCCAGATCCGGGCGCTCACCGAAGGTGAAGAGGGCTTCGGTGCACCCCAGCGCCGCACCCTGGCGGATTGTCCGCTCTACAACGCCGGGCGCCATCAGGCACCCGTCCTGTACCGGGGTACGGAAACAGCAGTAACCGCAGCGGTTCCGGCAAACGGTCGTGAGCGGCAGAAAGATGTTGCGGGAGAACGTGATGGTGCGGCGACGCACGGGAATACCACCCGGTTAATGTCGTTGTTGATCTACGTTGTATTCGGCATTAGTTCTTTTTTATCGGGTTATGGCCACCGGTGATGCCACAAAATCAAGATGGTGCGTGGATACCTTTCTATCGGCAATTTAATCCTTGGAAATAATGATTAATGTACAGGAAAGCCATCATCACCAATGAAAGAATAAAAAGGAATTCTGGTGTGGAAATGGATCCCGGTTCACCGCACGAGATCAAGGACAAAAACAAGAAGTCTCAGGGAATTGGCACGACAGCAGATGGTGAGCTGACCATCGATTCCCTGAAACAGGCGCTGGAGCTTGCAGAAAAGAAGCTGCAGATCGTCGGAAGTGTCACGCGGCATGACATCCTCAACCAGCTCACCACCATCATGGGATTTAATGAGCTGTTGAGCACGATTGTCAAGGACGAACAACAATTGCATTTTCTCGAAGTCGAACGCCGCGCATCTGATAAAATCCGACGCATCATTGCCTATTCCAAGGTGTACCAGAATATCGGGGATGGTCCTGCACGATGGCTGAATCTCGACATGCTGGTCAGGTTCGCCCGTGATGAAGTGAACCCGGGCGCGGCTGCAATTCGCACCGAAGTTGGGACGTGCTCGGTTTATACCGATTTTCTATTTTCAAAAGTCCTTTCCTACCTCATCGACAATGCCATCCGGCACGGCGAACATACGACAGAAATCCGGATCTCCGTGAGATCTGAGGGTGAGGGAGTGGTACTTCTCGTGGAGGATAACGGGTGCGGGGTCGTACCGGAAGAAAAAGAGAAGATCTTTGAGCGGGGATTTGGCAAACAGACCGGCTGGGGGCTCTTTGTCGCGAGGGAGATCCTTGCGGCAAACGGCATGACGATCCGGGAAAATGGCCGGGCCGGCAATGGTGCGAGCTTCGAGATCCGGATCCCTGCACATAAGGTCCGTGCCGGGACAGATCCTGCGTTGCATTAACCAGCAAGTTCCTCTCCTGATCCAATTCATCTGATATCCCGGTCCCGGGAGTTGGTACACTATCTTTTTTTCCTTTCCCGCACTACAGAACGTACCATGACCGTGGCAGTCATCCCCTTCAAGCCTAAAAACCCAAAGACCCGTCTATCCTGCGTGCTCGATGAACGGGAGCGGGAAGCGTTTGCCGAAGCGATGCTCCTTGACGTGGTCGATGCGGTGCGGGACGCGGACTGCCAAGCGGTGATCCTCAGTACCGAGCTCTTTGATTCCGAACTTGTGCAGGTAACCATCAGGGACGCCGGACTTTCCGATGCGCTCAACCAGTACCTTCCCTGTGCACTGACAGATGTAATGATCATCATGGCGGACATCCCACTCGCTGATAAGGAGTCTGTGAAGCGCGTAAAGGGCACGAAAAAGGACATGGCGATCGTGCCCGGGCGGGGCGGGGGGACGAATGTGATCTATCTCAAAGAACCTGCGCGGTTCCATGTGGATTACTATGGCGGGAGTTATCTCAAGCACATGCGGATCGCGAAAGAGTGCGGCCTCTCCTGCGATGTGATTGATTCGTTCCGGCTCCACACGGACATCGATGAGAAAGAAGATCTCGTGGAGTTGCTGTTGCACGGGTCCGGGAAGAGCCGGGCATTTCTTGAGGGGCTGGGGTTTTCCTTTACCACCGAGAATGGCAGGATCGGTGTTGCGAGGAAGCACTAGAATCACCTGTCAGGTAGGGCGCGGGCATCGTATGCAGGGGAGATCAGGAAAGGCACTCGTTGATCTGTTGCGGGCCCGCAACCCGGACGTGAACCGGATCATCGGGGCGTTTGTTGCCGCGTATAACTCGGCCTACCGCAATTCCAGCGGTGCCTGTTGGGACGTGAGTCCAGAAGAGTGGTACCGTTTTGCATTCCTTGGCGACCGCGTGCTGAACCTCATCATCTCGCAGGCGCTCTTTACCCGGCAGGAGACGGTCCTGAACAAGGGCCGCATGACAAAAGCCCTGTCTTGTATTGTATCCAACGAGGCTCTCGATGCATTTCTTGCCCGGGGCGGCATTTTGGTCGACCCCCTCGTCCCGGCATCGGTTGATATCCAGAAGAAGCGGATGCGCCGCATCACCGGCACCGCGTTTGAAGCGCTGATCGGTGCCCTCTACTGCGAAACGGGGCTTGATGATGTCGCGTTCTTTGTCATCTCGCTCTTTGCCGGTGAGATTTGCCTCTTTGACACGATCGCGAATGCCAAGGGAGACCTGCAGGAGTATTTCAACCAACAAAAGAAGCCCTCCCCTGACTACTCGCGGATCACACGATCCGGGTCTGACCATGAACCGGCATTCACCTGCCATGTGACGCTCCATGACGGCCGCGTGTTTACGGGCATGGGGCTGACAAAGAAAGAGTCGGAACAGGCGGCAGCACGTGCAGCGCTTGATGTGATCAGGAAAGAGATGGACTGAACACCTGCCCCTGCCTGAAGAGAACAGCCCTCACCAGCGGGTGCCCCCGGACAGCCGGAGGGGTGGGGGCAGGGGGGTTCACCCTGATCATGGGGGTCCCCCAAGGGGTTCCCTCATGTATATGAAAAAGGCATCGTGCCGGCCAGGATCTTACGACGGTGATCAGGGAATAGCGGGTGGGGAACATGGGATGGTGGGGATACCCCCCCTCTATCAAGTGGGGTACCTCTTCAGGGGCGGGTAAGGTTCGTTGAGGTACCCCTACCCCACCCCCCTCTCCTCCCCGTACCTCTCGTTCCGGAACCGGATCAGCCCCTCGCAGAATTCCCCCAGGTACTCGTCCATTGAGAGGCTCCCCTCCTGGAACCGGCAGTCCTCCTCCTCAATGACACGGTCAATCGTGTCCCGGCTCGGGAGCAGGAGGTCAATTTTAATGCCCGCTGCTTCGGATCCAAGGATGAGCGCCTCGCGGAAGAGCCCGATGCAGTACCCGATGCGGTACTGGTACGTGTCTTTTGTCTTGCAAAGGTAACCGGCGACACGTTCGGTTTCGATGCGGAGGAAGTCCTCTTTTGTTTTGTCATCATCGCACTTCCCCAGCATGTATTTGTAATGGGCATAGGGATACATCTCCTCGAGCTCTTCAGGAACAATCCCGCACGTGCCGAAGATGACGATGTGGTATCTGGACGGGTCGAACACCTGCGAGATGATCATCCGTATGAGCTGGTGGCTGGGGCTTGTGCTGTAGGGCTTCCGGACAGAACAGGGCATGAAGATGGCGATGTCCCGTGGCGCGACCTCGTACGTGTCGATGATGTACCGGTATGACTTCTCAAACTCCGGCAGGTAGAACGGGGGGCCGGTCAGAAAAGGTTCTGCGGGATTTTTTGGGTCCGGTGCTCTCCGGCCATCCTCATCGCCCATGGGCATTCCATATCATGTTTCGCCCGTACTAAAAAGAAGCAACCGATCACATTGGATCCATGGTGGACGTCCCCAATCTGAAGTTCCTGTCAGGAAGGTATCCATGTTTCAGAGATACCAGAAACTTCTAGGTGCCTGCAGTCCGGCCCGCCATCCTTTTCTGCTCCCGCAACGTCTCCCACAGCACCGGCAGTGCAGCACACTGCATCATGATCATGAACGCTGCGGCATAAACGGTGCCGAGCATGTACAGCGCCCCAATCGCGATGCTTCCCGCGAACCATGCCCCGCCGTAGACCGTGTTGAAGATCCCGTAGGCAAACCCGCGCTCGCATTTCCTGGGACATGCGCATTGGAAGAGATAATACAATAAACGGCATGTTAAATTATCATCATTACAAACAGTACTTCAACGGCGATGAAGTCCGCCGCCAACTGCCCGAGAGAGGCTGATGACTTCTACCATGAGGTAGAAGATCATGCTGCGCAATCAACGGGAACAAACGCTCCGGTATATCCGTGACCGGCGATGTGCTTCCGGTGGGTACTGTTTTTACCGGCTCGACGAGCCGAACGCTGCCGATACGTTCTACGCCCTCGCCTCATACCGGTTGCTGGATGAACCAGTGCCGGACGATGAAGCGACCGTCCGCCTCCTGCACCGGTTCCAGCATATCGATGGCAGTTATGCAAACGTGCATGTGGGCAGCGCTGTCATCCGGGGCCTCGTCCTGCTGGGCGAACGCCCGGCCCAAGATCCTGTGGGCTGGATTCTTCAGGCAATGGATCTTGCGGATCACACCGCGAGACCGGTGGAATCCGTATCGGAATTTGAACGGCTGGTCGCTGCGGTCGAATGCTGCACGGCGCTTGGCATCGCCATTCCGGCACCGGTTTCTCAAGCCATCGTCCCCGCCATCCTCCGTTACCGGCACAGTGATGGCGGGTTCGGGAGCGGGGGATCCACCCTCATCGAAACGTCCCACGCAGCTGCCATCCTTACCGCGCTTGGGTATGATATGAAAACTTTGAGACTGGAGCCGTTCATCCGGCAGTGTCAAGATATCCTTTTCGGGTTCCTCGCAGTGCCCGGGGTACGACCCGGGTTTCTGGAACATGTTCACGCCGGCCTCAGGTTGTGTGCAACCATCGGATACCACCCCTCCGCCTGGGATACATGTGACACGTTTATCCACCGGTGCTTCAGGGGAAATGGCGGGTACTGCCGGTCTCTGTTCGGCGGGTCGGCGACCCTGGAGTATACCTACCTAGCGCTGGACAGCCTTGCGATGATCCCTGCTCTTGGTAATAACGCGCTGATGCGTCCGAGGTGAATGGATGAGCACGACCTTCTTCTGTCCGTTCTGCGGGAAACAGAGCCCTGACGATGATTCTGTCTGTATCTCCTGCGGAAAATCGATTAGGCACTGGCGGGAGCACGCGTTTGAAGAGCGGCTCCTGCTCACTTTTCACCACCCGATCCGGGAACACCGGATGATGGCGGTCCAGATCCTCGGCCAGCGCCAGTACCAGCGTGCGGTGCCGGTATTTGCCGAGATGATCCGGACAGAGCGGGATGTCTACCTGCTCAGGGAGATCGCCAGCGCATTGAACCGGATTGATACTGCAAAGAGCCGGAAGGTTCTTGCGGAACTCAGCGCACACCCTTCCCCGGTAGTCCGGAGCGCCTTCAAGGATGAGGAAGTACATGGCAGGCAGGGTGACCGGCCATGAAATCGCCGGTCAAAGCCCGAATCATGCGCCGCCTCCTTGCCGGCGACGAGATTCCGGAAATCGGGCTTGCGGAAAGTGCCGGGTTCACCAAAGTGGCAACCATCCGGAAATGGATTGACTCCTTTCAGAACGCGGGTTTCATCGAACGGTGCAGGAATCCCGCTGGTTCCGGGTATGTCTGCCGGCTCGTCACGAACCGGGAAACCGTCCTGAAGATCTACCATCACCCCGAGTTCCGTACGCTGCGCCCGGAGATCCGGCGGGCTCCGTGGTTCTGCCCGGTCTTCACTCAGCAGTTCGCTGTTCTGCCGGAGAACCTTCCCCTGCTCATCGATGAGATGGTTCGTGCTTCGCACACGTTCTTTGAAATGATATGCATGTATGATACCCCGGAGAAGGTCCGGGAGACCTACCAGCCCTTGCTCATCGTCAACCGGCTTTACGGAGTTTCTGATCCGGTATTCGATGATCTCTACATCTTCTACCAGATCTTTGTGCATGCGGTAATCCGGGATATCCGGTATGGGGGACTGGGTGAAGGGTTTGCGAAGCTGTTGGGAACTGTGCAGGAAACACTCGAACGCCGGTATGCAGAGTGCCTTGGCACGGTCAAGAAAAAGGCCGGTTCAGCAGGAGGAGGCCAGAGATGACCCGTTCTTATACCGTTACCGGGCTTCGTCTCCCGATCACCGATACGACCGACATTAAAAAGAACCGGCCTTCCGATTGCCTTTTCATGAGGGGCTTGCGGCCGGGAATACCTGCGGGACCGCCCCGTCCGCTCAGGACGAAGGTGGATATGCATGGATCTAAAACATGAGGTGCAGGAATGAAGAGATCTCACCATCCAAGACAGGATTACACGGACGACGCGCTCTGTCTCCTGAAACAGATCGGGGCGGCCATTACCCACCCCATGGTAGTGATCACACGCGACGGAACAATCCTGTATGCCAATCCTAGTTTTATCGGATTTATCGAGGGCATGGGAAGATGGTTCCTGATCCGGCACGTGGACGAAATCAGTGATTTTTTACCGGATCGTGCCATACTGGATCGTGTCTGGTATGATGGCAACCCTTGCTCCGTGGAGGTGGCCGTACCCCTTGCTGCAGGAACCACAACCATGCATTGTGACTGTTTCCTGTTCATGGATCCCCTGAAACGGGTTGCGCTGGCGATCCTGATCTACCGGGAGATCGTCCCGCCAGCCGGTGAAGCATCGGATACAACAGGAGCCTCTTCAATGCCGGAATAGCTGTCGGGAGCACTGGAAAAGATCTATCGGGAGTTCGAGGAGTCCCGTGACCGGTTCTCCCGTTGCTCCCTGGTGAAAACCGATCCCCCCACATCCCGACAACCCGCTCGCCCGCCTCAAACACAAATATCATGACGGCATCGAGCATGACCGGAAGATGATCTCGGTACAGGGTCTCTTTGAATGATACTGTGGGTTTACCGGTATCTGGATCCTTAGTAGGAAAAATTAAAAGTCCTCAGACTGAGAACATATTCATCAACGGCGATGAAGTCCGCCATAACCGCCATTTCCGGCTGATGACTTCTGCCATAACCCAAAGCACAAGCGAGGGGGAGAGGTCAGAAGATCATTGTGCCGGCAGCTCAAACCGGCTTCCTGCTCTTTTGGCCCCCGCTCCTGTGAAAACATCCAGACGAGGAGAAGTGTATCATGACGAACGTTGAAGTCACCAAAATGCTTGACAGGATAAAAAAAGACGATGTAAAATTTGTCCGGCTCCAGTTCACCGATGTGCTGGGCATGCCCAAGAATGCTGCAATACCTGTTGCACAGGTTGAGAAATCCCTGACCGACGGGACGTGGTTCGACGGATCGTCTATCGAAGGATTCACCCGCATCGAAGAGTCCGATATGCTGCTGAAAGCAGACCCGGCATCCTATGCAGTATTGCCGTGGAGAACTGCCGAAGGCAAGGTTGCACGGTTTGTCTGCGATGTGTACACCTATGGCAACAAACCGTTCGAGGGCGATCCCCGGTATGTCCTGAAGAGGGCGATGGCGGAAGCCGCAAAAATGGGGTACAGTTTCAACACCGGTCCCGAGCTCGAATTTTTCCTATTTAATTTGATTGATGGGAAACCCACGACCAGGTTCCCGGACCTGGGAGGCTATTTTGATCTCGCCCCGAACGACTCAGCGGAGGATGTGAGAAGAGATATCGTGCTCTCGCTGACTGAGATGGGCTTTGAGATTGAGATGTCCCACCACGAGGTCGCCCCGAGCCAGCATGAGATCAACTTCAAGTACACGGATGCCGTCACCACGGCCGACCGTGTCATAACCCAGAAATTTGCCACCAAAGCAATCGCACTCAGGCACGGGCTCCACGCATCATTCATGGCAAAACCGATTGCGGGTATCAACGGCAGCGGCATGCATACCCACGCGTCGCTTTCCAAAGGTGGAAAGAATGCGTTCTTTGATGCAGATGCAGAGAAGGGACTCAGCCAGACCGCCCTCTACTACATCGGCGGTATCCTGAAGCATGCAAAGGCAATCACCCGTGTCGCAAACCCGACGATCAACTCGTATAAGCGCCTCGTCCCCGGTTACGAAGCGCCATGCTATATCACGTGGAGCGACGCGAACCGCTCCGCCTTAATACGTGTTCCCGCCGCCCGGGGCAACGGTACCCGCGCGGAATTCCGGAGCCCGGACCCGATGTGCAACCCGTATCTCACGTTCGCCTGCATGCTCGCTGCCGGACTTGACGGGGTAAAGAACAAGATCATGCCCCCGGAGAGCACCGACGTCAACATCTATCACTTAAGTGAGAAGGAACGTAAAAAGATGAAGATCGAGATGCTACCCGGGAGCCTGGCGGAGTCTCAGGAATGCCTGATGAAAGACAAAGTGATCTGCGACGCACTGGGCAGTCATATGGTCGAGAACCTCGCCCGTATTGCCGAAGCAGAGACCGACGCGTTCCGTCTCGCGGTCCACCCGTGGGAACTCGACCGGTATCTCGCTACCTACTAAACCCATTTTTTCACCAGATCGAAGTGGGTGAATCGACATTCTTATTTTCCTCAAGGGAACAAAGCGATTGATATGATTATTACGATACTCCCTGTAAAAGGACTCCCCCTCATCCACGCGGGGGACGACCTGCCGGCGCTCATCGCGGACCGGATAGCACTGGATGATGGCGACATTGTATCCATCGCCTCATCGGTGTACTCGAAAGCGAAAGGGTACACCCGGCGGCTCGCCGACATCACGCCAACGGCGCGGGCGCATCGGATCGCAAAGATGACCGGAGAAGACCCCCGGTTCCTCCAGTCGATCCTTGATGCATCAAAGGATGTAATCCTCGAATACCCGTTCATCCTGTCCGAAGTAGCCGGTGGTCATATCGGTGTCCGGGCCGGGGTCGACCAGAGCAATATCGAAGACGAGATGGTGATCCTGCTGCCGCCGGACCCGATGAAAGCAGCCGATGAAGTCCGAGATGCCCTGAAGAAGATCACGGGAAAAACCATCGGCGTCATCATCACTGATACCTGCGGGCGGGCGTTCCGCCGGGGCCAGACCGGCAACGCTATCGGCTGGAGCGGGATGCCGGCCATCCGGGACTTCAGGGGCGACACGGATCTCTTCGGGCATGTGCTGAAGATCACGGAAGAAGCAGTTGTCGACGAGATCGCCGGCATCGCCAACTTCGTCATGGGCGAGAGCAACAACGGCGTTCCCGCGGTTGTCGTTCGGGGATGCGAGCGCTGGAGCGGGCACAACAACCTGTACTTCAATAAGAAAGGGGATTTTATCCGGAAATCATTGTGCGGACGGTAGGGATGGAACCTGGAACAATGATGAGTGACGAACATCTGGATTGTTTCACACGTTTGAAGCCGATACCATCGTTATGGAGAGAAATGCCGTGAAAAAAGAGGGCTGGCTGAACAGGACGGTCTTTGGCGCCGGTATTGCGAGTTTCTTCTCGGATCTCGGCCATGAGGTAGTAACCGTTTTGCTCCCCTCTTTTTTGATCGCACTGGGAGCACCGGTGTATGCTCTCGGTATCATTGAGGGTATCAGCGACGGTGCATCGAGTTTCGTGAAACTGTTATCCGGGTATTTCTCAGATAAACTGGGGAAGCGCAGGGAGTTCGCGCTCGTCGGCTATGTCGCAACCGGCATCTTCCCGGCAATCGTCACGGTCGCCGCATCATGGCCGGTCGTTCTCTGTGGACGGGTGATCGGGTGGATGGGGAGAGGTACCCGGGGTCCGCCCCGCGACGCCATCCTTGCAAAATCGGTGGACAAGGCGGATCTGGGCAAGGCGTTCGGGTTCCACCGGGCCGGCGACACGCTCGGTGCGATTGCCGGGCCGCTTGTTGCATTCTCCCTTCTCACCTATCTTGGCACGCGGGAGATCTTCTGGCTCACGCTGATTCCCGGGGCGCTCGCACTCCTCACGTTCTGGCTGTTTGTTAAGGAAAAAGACCCGACTCCCTCAGGGGATCACCGCACGCTCGTTGCATCGCTCAAAGGACTGCCGGGCGGGTTCAAGAAATACCTTGCAGCCATACTCGTCTTCGGGATTGCAGACTTCTCACATACGCTGCTGATCGCGTTTGCAGTTGTAATGCTCACGCCATCGCTCGGGTTTGCACAGGCAACGGCAGCCGGTGTGATCCTGTATACAATCCGGAACATCGTCTATGCAGCCGCGTGCTACCCGTTCGGTGCGCTGGGGGACCGGTTCGGCAGGAAGACGCTGCTCGTGCTCGGGTATGGGATCGCTGTGGCGACCTTCATCGGGTTTGCCCTTGTCCCACCGGATCTTATCCTCTACGGCATTCTCTTTGCACTCTGCGGTGTGTTCATCGCGGCAGAGGACACGCTCGAAAGTGCGGTCGCCGGGGAAATGATCGAGGATAAATTACGGGGTCTGGGCTTCGGGGCGCTCGCGACTATGAACGGGATCGGAGATCTCTGTTCCAGCATCCTGATTGGGTTCATCTGGGCGTTTATCGGGTACTCTGCCGGGTTTG
>Ga0315279_10000345_pt1 | contig 97400 bp, 87 predicted proteins | sample YL17G06_20_MG_FD_203694 | JGI IMG/M metagenome (GOLD analysis project Ga0315279, IMG submission 203694) | Sediment microbial communities from Yellowstone Lake, YNP, Wyoming, USA - YL17G06_20 | ecosystem: Environmental > Aquatic > Freshwater > Lake > Sediment | place: USA: Wyoming | collected... | reverse complement strand
ACATCATGATCCCGTGCCCCAAGCTCGAGGAGGAGATGAAGGTCATCAAGGCGGCCGAGGAGCTAATGTCGCGGGGCGTAAGAGGTGCGCCTGTGGTCAGGAACCACCGTATGATCGGGTTCCTCTCTCGAACGGACGTCATCAAGATCCTGCCTCAGATTGACCAGCTGAAGGGCAAGCAAGTCGGGAGCTTTATGAGCTCAAACCCCCAGGCCGTCTTTGAGACCGAGACCGTCCGAAAGGCCCAGATTCTGATGAAAGGGCTCAACGAGAAGACGCTACCTGTGGTCGATGAGGAGAACAATCTGATTGGCGCTGTCGGAATGACCGAGGTGATGGAGGTCATCTGGTCTCCGAAGGGCGACAAGGTTCCTCACGAGATCATGGGCCACAGGGTCACTGCTGAGGTCACGGTCGGCAGCGTCATGTCCAGGGCGCCAGTTTTCATCTCTCCGAAGGATACCGTGGAGAAGGCCGTCTCGGTGATGCTCGGTAAGGGGCTAACGACTCTCTTCGTCACCGAGGAGAGCAAGCTCGTCGGGGTGGTGTCGCAGGCTGACCTGTTGGAGCAGGTCATTAGCATGAAGCCGAGGGAGGGTGTCTATGTTCAGATCACAGGGCTCGACCTCGAGGACCCGGACGTGTACGACACCCTCTACGGTCTGATCGGGAAGTCAATGGAGCGGATAAACAGGATGGAGCCCCCGAGAGTGTTCACCGTTCACATTACGATCTACCACCACGAGGGCATGAAGAGCAAGTACAGCCTTGGCGCGAGGTTGACCACTGAAAAGAGGATGTACTACAACAAGCACACTGACTGGGACCTCTACAAGGCCACGGATACCGTGCTCGATATGCTGGAGAAGAACATCAAGAGGGACCACGAGAAGAAGCGCGACCTCAGAAGGGTCCAGCAGTCCCTATAGGTCCCAATACTGCGAAGCTATCCTCTTGACCCTTTCAATGGTTCCTCTGCCGAGGCAGCTGTTGTCAACCATGTCTGTGAACTCGAGGGGCACATCTACGCCTTCCATGTTTCCGATCACTCCGGCCACGACCTCCGAGAGCGCTGGCACGTCGTAACCGCCCTCCAGCATGAATGTCGCCCTGCCGTCGCAGATCTTCCTGGCCAGCTTTATCAGCTCTCTCGCCTGATTTACATGTCCCTCGGAAGAGAGGCTCAGATTGGCCAACGGGTCCCTATAGTGGTTGTCGACTCCGAAGCTGACTAGCATCGCATCAGGCTTGAACAGCTCCACAATCGGCCTTACAAAATCTGTGTAGGCGACATCAAAGGTCGAGTCACCGCAGCCCGCGATCAACGGCAGATTGAATGTGAACCCCTCTCCGTCGCCTTTGCCGACGAATTCCAGCCTGCCGGTCCCAGGGAATATCCCCGATTGGTGCGTCGAGATGTAGAGCACCGTCGGATCCGATGCAAAAACCTGCTCAGTCCCGTTGCCATGGTGAACATCGAGGTCGACTATGGCAATCTTCTTGTCGCCGTTCTTCTGAAGGTATCGCGCTGCGATCGATATATTGTTGAAGTAGCAGAACCCCATCCCGTAGTTCGGGCCGGCATGGTGTCCCGGCGGCCTGGTCAACGCGAACGAGGGCCTCCCCTCGGCCTTTGAGTGTCTCGCAGCATCGATCGCACATTCCGCGGAGAGAGCTGCGATATCGAAGGTCTCGTGATGCACCCTCGTATCCATCGTCAGGCTGCACTCGCCGCAGGTCTTCAGGAAATCGATGTAGTCCTCGTCGTGAACAAGTCTGAGATGTTCCGACACGCCCGTTTTCGAGGACCTCACGTCTTTCCAGAGACCGTGCTGTTTCAGCTTCTGAACGATCCCTCTCAGTCTCTCTGCGGACTCGGGATGGAATGGATCTTGGACATGACCGTAGAACTCTTCGTTGAAGAAGATGGTCACGAGGGCGATATACCAGACTGCCGTAAATAAGGGTTGTTCTCAGCGGCCAGCAGTCATTTGCGCAATGTTGTTATTTCCTGCATGCATATCCTCAGCCGGCGTCAGCATGAGCACCAGAGAAATAGTATACTTCGATTCGCCAGGCAAGAGGAACACGGACGCGGTCCTAGATGCGGTGGCAAAGCGGGTCAAAGAGGGCGGCATCAAGCACATAGTGGTCGCGAGCAGCAAAGGTCAGACTGCAGCCAAGGTGCTCTCGAAGTTCAGAGCAGCAAGACTAGATGTCGTAGTTGTGACCTCCCACAGCGGTTTCGAGAAAGAAGGAGAGATCGAGATGGCTCCGCAGGTTGAGCGCGACCTCCTGAGCAAGGGCGCTAGGATCGTGAGGGCCTCTCACGTACTCTCGGGGCTCGAGCGCTCGATGACAAGGAAATTCGGTGGGGCATCAAGGGTAGAGGCCATCGCGGAGGCGTTAAGGGCGCTATTCGGCCAGGGGATGAAGGTCTGCGTCGAGGTCACGGTGATGGCTGCGGATGCTGGAGCGATCCCCTGTGGAGGGACAGAGGTCATTGCCATTGCCGGGACGGGCTGGGGCGCGGACACTGCATGTGTAGTACGGCCAGCCCACGCGAACGACTTCTTCAAATTCGAAGTAAGAGAAGTCCTGGCTATGCCAAGGATCAGGCATCCCCGGAGACGAAAGTAAGTTATGTCCGGAAGTTGCTAGGAATTGATGTGGGAAGATGTCCATCGAGCAGTTGATCATCCTTCTGGTTGCGCTCATACTCGTGACAATCATTTTCTACATTAGTGGGGCCATTGTTGGAGGGGACTGGTCAATATCAGGCTCCTATGTCCTCAGAATGGTCATCGTGGCCTTGATAGCCGTGATAGTGATTCCGCTGTTCAGGAGCGCAGCCGATCAGCTTAGCCTGGGAGACCTGGGCCTTCTTCTGGCTTTCGTGATCCTGATCGTGTCTGTCAGATTCGTGATGGTGGACGAGCTCACAGTCAATGATGAGTGGCTCGCAGCCATTGTGATCGCGTTGGTCGGCGTGGTGCTGATATACATCGTCGATGCCGCTGCAGACGCGTTGCTGGACACAAGGCTGTTGTCGCTGTTCTAGATTCTGATGAACTCCTTCGATAGCGGCGTGAGTATCTTGCATCCGTTCTCGGTGACGAGAATGTCGTCCTCTATTCTCACGCCTCCGAAGCCCTTGAGGTACACGCCGGGCTCTACCGTCAAGACCATATTCTTCCTGAGCACCATGTCCCTAGCGTAGGAGATCGAGCCAGGGTCGTGCACAGATATTCCCAGACCATGGCCAGTGCTGTGTATGAATCTTCCTTTGAACCTGCTCTTGTCGATAACGCTCCTGGCCGCGTGGTCGACGTCCTTTCCGTGAACGCCATCGCATATGACATCGATTGCAGCTTGCTGAGCTTCTCTTACGACATCGTACATCTCCTTTTGCTTGTGATCGGGGGACCCGCAGACGAAAGTCCTTGTAACATCGGAAACATATCTGCGGTACTTCGCACCATAGTCGAACAGCGCGAGCTGCCCTCTTCGAAGCTTCCTGCTCATGGGTGTGTAGTGGGGTTCTGCGCTGGACGGTCCGAAGGCGACCGCGGTCTCGAAAGAAGGTCCGCTGGAGCCCAGCCTCATCATCTTGTAGTTCAGCTCAGCAGCCGCTTCTGTCTCCTTCTGGCCCTCATGGACCATCTCGGGAATCTCCTTTCCGGCATCAGCAGCGATTTTGCACGCCCTCACCAATCGTTCAAGTTCGTCCGGTTGCTTGATGACCCTCGCCATCTCGATGTCCGCTGAGACATCGATGAGCCGAGCGCCCTTGGCTGCCTTCTTAACGAGCCGATAGTTCCTCTCGGTCAGCTCCCTGGAGTTCACGCCAATCCTGTGCATGTGCTTCAGCTTCCTCAGCAGGAGGTCGTGCCTCTGCTTTTCTGTTTTGTAGACCGTCGTTTTCACGCCCGCCTCCCTGGAACTGAGCTCTTCGAGAGTCGAGCTCAGCACCTCGGTCCTGCGCGGTTCCACGATTGCAACACACCCCTCAAAGAGGCCGTTCGGAATCCCGGTTGCGTAGAAGAAGCTGCCGTCCAGGTTAGGCTCGACAGCGTTCATCAGGACGACGGCGTCGACATCCTTCTCCATCGATGAGAATATCCAGCGTTCCCTTGTGGCCAAGTGATCACTAAGTCTGGATGTTGATGAGCGTATAAAGAGCTGGTGCTGGCTAGACGCCTATCCAGATGCTTCCAGTTATCTTCTTGATTGCTGAAATGGCCGACAGAGCAGCTAGATAGCTGGTCTTTGGGTTCCTCGGAGAGGGCACATTCCGCGTAACCACATCTAGCTCTCCGAATTTCCCCCGAGCCATTAGATGGTGTTCGTTGGTCTTGACCTGCGGGTCGCACATGATTCTTATCTTGGTGCGCTCGAAACCTATGCCTGCGAGCGAGATCGTGGCTGCCACGTTGATGTTCTGCGGGAAGTGCTTCACCGCCTCCCTCGCCGTTCCGAAGAATATCTCCGTTCTCGTTCGCAGCTCAGATGCGATGATTCCTTTGGAGTCGAGATAAGGGTTCGGCCCGAAAGCTGAAGGAGGTTTCGTAGTGGTGAGAGTGACATCGTCGATCTCCTCGAGACTCGCTGCGCAGAGTGCATCTATGCCTCCTAATGCGCCGCTTGGAATGAACACCTTCGCCCCCTTTCTCTTGGCTAGCCTGAAGGTGTCGGACTGAAACTGCTCGTCCTGGAACACGCCCACGCTCATGATCAGAGTGTCGACTCCCGCCGAGAGCGCGAGGGGGGCGTAGTACCTCGCGGCGTCCTGGCTCGCGGCCTCTGCAACGAGCCTGATATCATGGAGGATCGGGACAATGTCTGCGACATACCTGACCTTCGGAATCTTCTCCTGGAGACGCGTGGCACATTCCTTCGATCGGTCGGTGAGGTAGACGATCTCGATGTTCTGCATGTCGTTGACTGCACGTGCGATTGTAGTGCCTATCGCTCCGCAGCCGATAACGCAGATGTTCACGAGGAAAAACAGAATGCAGGGCCCTATAAAAGCTTTGACTGCCAACCGACGCCTTCCGGCGGGTTCCCACCGATTTCGAGGGTCCGACTAGAGTTCCGCATAGTATTTGTGCGAGCAAGATGTACACCCGCCAGGATTGAGCATTTTGCTGGACATGTCCTTCAGGGAGCTGAAGATCACCGCCGGTTGATCCTCTATGATCGAAACCGAGCGGAGGACCAAGCTCAAGAAGAAGATTCGCGTGATAGACAACCTATTGGTCGGTCTCTACGGACGCCACGAGGTTGAAGGGATGGAAGACCCGTTAGATACCTTGGTGGAGACAATTCTGTCGCAGAATACCACAGATATCAACTCGCACAGGAGCTTCCTGGCCCTGAAGAGAGAATACCCGAAATGGGAGCTTCTTCTCGGACAGGATCCGAAGAACGTCTCGAAGATAATCCGATCAGGAGGTCTGCCTGATATCAAGGCAGAGAGGATCCTTCGAGCCCTCGAGTTCATCAAGCGTTCGAGAGGCAGACTGTCTATTGACTTCCTCAGGGACATGTCTCCGTCTGAGGCAGATTCGTGGCTTGGGCAGATGAAAGGTGTTGGACCGAAGACGAGGTCGATAGTCCTTCTGTTCTCATTGGGCATGCCAGCGTTCCCGGTTGACACCCACATCCACAGGGTCTCAAAGAGGCTCGGACTGATAGGTCTGAAGGTGACGAGAGAGCAGGCCCAACTGGAGCTGGGATCTCTTGTTCCCAAAAGGGCCTTTTACAACTTCCACATCAACCTGATTGAACATGGCAGAGCGGTCTGTCATGCGCGAAAGCCCAAATGCGCAGTCTGCGCTCTCTCTAGAATGTGCGACTTCTATCGTGCGACTAAGACGGCACAGTCTTGATATATCGACTAAGACTCTTTTCTGGTGATGATCAGGTACAGGCTCCTGGACCACACTGCAGACGCCCTCGTTGAGGCGTATGGAAAGACTCTCGATGAGATCTTCTCGAATGCAGCATATGCCATGTTCGATCAGATAACAGACCCGACCCAGGTGGAAACGACGGGCGAGGTCAAGATCATCCTGAGCGCTCAATCCAAGGAGCAGCTGCTTGTAGATTTTCTCCAAGAGCTGTTGTTCCTCCATGACACTGAGAACCTCGTGTTCAAAGAGTTCATAGTCCATACGAATGGTCGGACGCTCGAGGCGGTTGTCCGCGGCGAGGAGTTCGACGCGGCTAGACACCAGAAGCGGTCGGTAGTGAAGGGAGTGACCTATCACAAGCTGGAGATCGATCAGAAGAGCGGCAAAGCGACGGTGCTCTTTGACGTCTAAGGTGAAGTGAATGAAGGGTTCAGCGAAGGCGCATCCGATTCAGGGTCTCATAAAGTACCACGGTCTCAAAGATGAGGATCTTCGAATCCCGTTCCACGATTCCATATCCGTCGCGACATCGCCTACAATCTCCCACACCACGATTGAATTCGGAGGCTTCGAGTCCGACGAGGCTGCCGTAGATGGAAGGGAACTAGCTGGGCGCGAGCTCGAGCGCGTTCTCTCTGTCGTTAACGAGGTTCGTCGCAGGAGCGGCACCAAAGAGAAGTTCAAGATGGTGTCGAACAACAACTTCCCGTCGAATGTGGGCCTCGGAGCATCTGCATCCGGCTTTGCCGCTCTCGCGCTGGCCGCGTGTGAAGCCACAGGCCTCCGCATGTCCCATGAGCAGATGTCGGTGATCGCTAGACGAGGAGCAGGCTCTGCCACGAGATCCGTGACAGGAGCATTCTCTAGATGGAAGACTGGGCACGAAGATGAGGAGTCTTACTCCTACCAGATTGCCTCTGAGGATTTTCAGATGGGAATCGTCGTGGCACTTATCCCTGCGTTCAAGTACACTGAGAGCGCGCACAAAGCTGTGCTCAGCTCCCCGTTTTTCCATTCTCGTCTAGCTTACGTTCACGGCGCGCTCGCAGAGATGGAGAGCGCGATTAGAAAGCGTGACATTGACAGGATAGGCATTCTTGCAGAGAAGGATTCGCTCATATTGCATGGGATCACAATGACTGGCTTGGACGAGATGATCTTGTGGCGCCCGGAGACGGTGAAGGTCATTCTCGAGGTCCGGAAGATGCGCACTGAGGGAGTTCCTGCCTACTTCTCAATCGACACTGGTGCGACCGTTTATGTCAATACACTCCCGAGACTAGTACCCGAAGTCGAAACGCGGATCAAGAGCCTGGGGATAGAAACCCTCAGATGCGAAGTTGGTGGAGAAGCTAGAACGACCCGAGAGCACTTGTTCTAGTCCGGGCTGTTGTTAGAAGTCCTCTGGATGTCGATGGCATCGCCAAGGGACAGTTCCCCCGTTGCCACTCGTTCAGCCAGCTTCCTGGAAACGGTGATTGAGCCGCTGCTCTCGAGCCGGCTGATTCTCTGGATGTTCCTTATCTCGCCATCGCAGGGCTCGACTTTCTGCTTCTTGCACGGCCTGTAGCCCGGGGTGAGGGCGATCTCGACTGCTGCGTCCTCGTCGGGTGTTTGCGATCGTGTGGTTGTGTTCCTCTCGTCTACGATCTCTAGCCTGTGGCCGTCATCCCAGAGGGCATTGAAGATCCGGTTCCTGTTCGTTCTGTCTCCGTTCCCTATCCTTATGATGACATTCGATGACGGATAGTCTCGCATGATGTCACCGACCGTCTCCCTGACAGCCTCGGGAGATGAGGCAACAGACCTCGTTAGGACGGCCCCGTCGCCGAGCGCGGCTACACCTGGCCTGTGTCCCGGATCTATCCCGATTGCCAGTTCCTTTACAGAGACATCGCCCGCGAGGATCTTCCTTGCCCTCGCAATTGCGACGTCCGGGTCAGTGTCAGTCACCAAGTTGTCGAAGTCTATTCTATCTTTCTCGCGTTCAGTGGTTATCACAACGCCAACGTTCGCAGGCAGAGGTTCCGAGAATTCTAATGATATGTATTTCAAGCCCTGCTCTCTCAGGGCTTCGATCATCTCGAAATACGTTCTTGGATCTTGAGTCAGGAGCCCGATAGGCTTCATCTGGACTGTACTTGGAGGACTTGCGATAAATACCTTTTGTCTAAGGTTTCCTTCTGAGCCCGTCGAATACCGATTTTCGCTTCTGTGATTTCTCGTAGTCTCCCATCGACTTCCCCAACTGCTTGAACAGCTCCTTCTGCTCAGCTGTCAACTTGCCGGGAGTGACCACATTGACCCTCACGAACTCGTCCCCCGTTCCATAGCCCCTCAGATCAGGCATGCCCTTGCCCTTGAGCCGGAGGACAGTCCCTGTCTGCGTCCCAGGAGGTATTGTCACGAGGGCCGAGCCGCCCAGCGTTGGCACCTGGATCTCCGTTCCCAGCGCTGCATGAGTGAACGATATCGGGGCCTCAACGTAGAGGTCGTTCCCATCCCTTGAAAATACTTCATGGTCTGCAATATGCACGACGATGTACAAGTCTCCCGGCGGGCCGCCGTCTGGGCTGGCTTCTCCCGCGCCTCTGACCCTCAAGCGCATGCCCTCCTCGGCTCCCTTGGGAATCGATACCTGGATCGTGCTGGTGGCCTGCGTTACTCCCAATCCACCGCACGTTGCGCATGGCCTCAGGACCTGCTTCCCCGAGCCTCTACATGTTGGGCAGCTCGTTATGGTGACAAAGTTGGTGTAGCCCTTCTTCTGACCTCTCTGAACCTGGCCGGATCCCCTGCAAGTCTGACATGTCTTAACGTCGCCTGGCATAGCGCCTTTCCCGCTGCAGGCCTTGCATTGGATCGAGTGAGGAACCCTGAGCTCCTTCTCCAACCCCTGGGCTGCCTCCTCCAAGGAGACCTCGACATCGTATCTGAGCGATCTCCCCTCCCGTGGCCCCTGTCTCGCCCTCCCCATGCCGAAGAACTGGTCGAATATGCTCCCGCCGAATCCTGAGCTTTCGAAGCCTCCGAAAATGTCGCTTATGTCGCTGAAATGGGTGAAGTCGGACCAATCGAAGCCCCCGCTCCTGAAGGTGTTCTGAACGCCCTCGTGCCCGAACTGGTCATATCGGGCGCGCTTGTCATCGTCCGCAAGTACCTCGTAGGCCTCAGAGAGCTCCTTGAACTTCTCCTCTGCCCCCTTCGGATTCTCTTTGTTCATGTCGGGGTGGTGCTTCATGGCTAGAGTCTTGTAGGCCCTCTTGATCTCGTCCTTTGAAGCGCTCCTGTTCACGCCAAGGATCTCATAATAGTCCCGTTTGGCAGCCATATGTCAGCATCTCTCGTCCGGCAGTTGGCTCAGTCAGCGCCCCTGCCCGTGTGTGAAAGCAGTATGTTGGAGAAAGAGGTTTGGTAATGGACATCTACTTCTTCTTGTCATCCTCGTCGTCGACGATCTTGTACTCGGCATCGACATAGCCCTTGTCGTCGCCTGACGGGGGTTCATCAGAAGATGGCGGCCCCTGGTCCGCCTGCTGAGCCTGCTGCGGGCCCTGGGGCTGGTATACTCTCTTACCGATCTCCAGCAGGGCCTTCTCGAGCTCGTCCAGCTTCTGCTTGATCGCTGCGAGGTCATCCGACGGTAGCAATGCCCTTAGCTCGTCCGCGAGCTTCGTCAGCTTGTCCTTGAGGTCCTGTGGAACTTTGTCCCCCATTTCCTCAAGTATCCTTCCCACCTCGTACGCTCGCTGCTCCGCCCGGTTTTTGAGCTCGGCCTTCTCTTTCCTCTTCCTGTCATCCTCGGCGAACCTGTCTGCGTCCTTGACCATCTTCTCGATGTCGTTCTTGTCCAGCTTGGTCGTCGCCGTGATTGTGATCTTCTGCTCTTGGCCGGTGCCCGTGTCCTTTGCTTTGACATCAATGATGCCGTTCGCGTCGATGTCGAAGGTGACCTCAATCTGCGGCATCCCTCTCGGAGCTGGTGCGATGCCGATCAGGTGGAATCTTCCCAGCGTGACGTTGTCGCTCGCCATCGGCCTCTCGCCCTGGAGAACGTGGATCTCCACGCTGGTCTGGCCGTCGGCCGCAGTGCTGAACACCTCGCTCTTCCTCGTCGGTATCGTCGTATTCCTCTCTATCAGCTTGTGAAACACCCCACCGAGCGTCTCTACGCCCAGTGACAGCGGCGTCACGTCGAGGAGCAGGATGTCCTTCACGCTTCCCTCGAGGACTCCCCCCTGGATGGCCGCGCCCATGGCGACGCACTCCATCGGGTCGACGCCCCCGACTATCTTCTTTCCCACGATGTCCTCAACGAACTTCTGCACGATGGGCATCCTTGTGGGCCCACCGACCAAGATGATCTTGTCGATCTTCTCGGGCGCGAGTTTCGCGTCGTCCATGGCCTGCATCAGAGGCTTCCTGCATCTCTCGATTGTCGGCCTGACGAGTTCCTCCAGCTTCGCCCTTGTGAGCTTCATGGCGAGGTGCTTCGGGCCCGAGGCGTCTGCGCTCAGATAGGGCAGGTTCAGCTCCGTCTCCAGAGTAGATGACAGCTCTATCTTCGCCTTCTCTGCGGCCTCTCTGACCCGCTGTACGGCCATCTTGTCCTTTGTGATGTCGATCCCAGTGTCGGATTTGAACTCTTTTGAGATGAACTGCACCAGGGCGTTGTCCATGTCTGTCCCGCCTAGTTGCGTGTCACCACTCGTGGATATGACCTCGAACACTCCCTGGCCGTACTCCATGATCGTTACATCGAGCGTTCCACCTCCCAGGTCGAAGACCATGATCTTCTGCTCCTTCTCCGCCTTGTCAAGCCCGTATGCGAGCGCAGCGGCCGTTGGCTCGTTGATGATCCTCACGACCTCCAGGCCCGCGATGGCGCCGGCGTCCTTCGTTGCCTGCCTCTGGTTGTCGTTGAAGTAGGCAGGGACCGTTATCACGGCCTTCTCGACCTTGGCGCCAAGATACGCCTCTGCGTCCCGCTTGATCTTCTGGAGGATGAATGCGGACACCTGCTGGGGTGTGTATTCCTTTCCGTACACCCGGACCTTGTAGTCCGTGCCCATTTTCCTCTTGATCGCCATCACAGTGCCTTCGGGGTTCGACACAGCCTGTCTCCTGGCCGGCTCCCCGACCAGCATCTGCCCGTCCTTCGTGAATGCGACATAGGACGGGAATGCCTTTCCTCCCAGGCTCGTCCCCTCCGCGCTCGGGATGATCGTGGGCCTCCCCGCCTCGATCACCGCTGCTGCTGAGTTGCTCGTTCCCAGGTCTATCCCAATGATTTTGCCTTTTGATTCTGCCATATTGACTCACCTTTCTTTGTCATCGTCTCTTACTTCGGACTGCTCTGATTCTTGTGCATCGTGAATATCGTCTTCTGCCTGCTGCTGGAGTTCGGGTTCCTTCTTCTTGGAGACCTTGACCTTCGCGGTCCTTATCACCCTGGGTCCCAGCATATACCCTTTCTGGAAGACCTCCAGGATCTTCCCGTCATCGCCGTCTTCGTCCTCCTCACGCATGAGTGCTTCGTGCTTGAAGGGATCGAGTTTGCCATCAGTCTTGATTTCCCTCAGCCCCTCTCTCTGCAGCGCCGTCATCAGCTGCTTGTGTATGCCCGTGAGCCCGCTCCTCAGCGCCTTGGCATCGACACCGTCCTTCGTGCTCTGAAGAGCCTTGTCGAAAGTGTCGAGCACAGGCAGGAGTTCTGTGATCACGCGCTCCCCAGCAAGCATTGTCCTCTCGGACCACTCTCTTTCCGAGCGCTTCTTGAAGTTCTCAAACTCGGCCTGGAGACGCTTGAGGGTCTCCGTGAGCTCGTCGATCTGCCTGTCCTTTTGAGCAATGAGGTCCAGAACCTTGTCTGCGTCTGCTTGCGCGGGTTTCTGCTCGGGGGAAGCTTGCTCGCCGGTGTCCTCGTCTGGCATGTCCCATTGCCTCCAGGTCAGGCTGTCGAGAGCCTTGCGTTCTCTGTCGTGTTGAAAGAAACTGAAGGGGTTTGAGGGTTTTGCGTCTAGTCCATTCCGCCCTCGTCGCCCATGTCTGGAGCCTTGGGGCCTCTGCCGCCCTTGTCCCCGCCCCTGGAAGCGATCACGTCATCAATCCTAAGGATCATGACGGCCGCATCTGTTGCGGAGCTTATGGCTTGTTTGCCAACGCGGATCGGCTCGAGGACTCTCTCCCTCTTCATGTCAACGACCTTGCCGGTGAAGACATTGATGCCCGCGAAGGGCTTGCCGGACTTGTGCGCTTGTCTGAGCTCGATCAGGACATCGATCGGGTCGAGACCAGCGTTCTCTGAGAGCGCTGTCGGGATGACCTCCATGGCGCTCGCGAAGGCGTCGATTGCGATTTGCTCCCTGCCTCCGACTGACGCCGCGTAGTCCCTGAGCTTGAGTGCGAGTTCAATCGCTGCCGAGCCGCCACCAGTGACGAGCTTTCCGTCCTCGTATGCTAGCGACACGACGCTGATAGCGTCGTTTAGCGACCTGTCGATCTCGTCTACCACATGCTCTGTGCCGCCCCTAATCAGGATCGACACAGCCTTCGGGTTCTTGCAGCCCGTCACGAATGTCATCCTGTCGTCCGCGATCTTCTTCTCCTCAACTAGATTCGCAGTCCCCAGGTCTTCGGCCTTCAGGTCGTCGAGCTTCGTGACGAGATTCGCTCCAGTGGCCTTTGCGAGCTTCTCCATGTCGCTCTTCTTGACCCTTCGAACAGCGTAGATGCCCTGCTTCGACAGGTAGTGCTGGGCGAGGTCGTCTATGCCCTTCTGGCAGAAGAGAACTGTCGCCCCGGACTTCTTGACCGTCTCGACCATCTTCTTGAGCATGTTCTCCTCTTCGTCGAGGAATGCATGCAGCTGGGATGGGTCCGTTATCTCGATCTTCGCGTCGATCTCGGTCTTCTTGACCTCGAGCGCGGAGTCCACCAGCGCGATCTTCGCCTTCTCTACCTTCTTCGGCATTGCTGGGTGGACGGCTTCCTTGTCAACGATGATACCTGCGATCATTCGGGTGTCGTCCATCGAGCCGCCCTGCTTCTTGACCACTTGGATATTGTCGTCGTCAACAAACCACGAGCCATCGGCTCTCTTCTCGGCGACCGCGCTCACAGCTTTCACTGCCACGTCTGCAAGCAGATTTCTCGAAGCGGAGACGCTCTTAGATATCATCGCTGTTCGCGCGATGTCCATCAGCATCTCTTTGTCCTCTGGCGTGACCTTGACGGCCACGTTGTCGAGTATCTCTTTGGCCTTGGTCGCCGCCATTCTGTACCCCCCAGAAATCACTGTCGGGTGAACATTCTGCTCGATGAGCGATTCCGCCTTCTTCAGAAGCTCACCAGCAAGTATTACCGCGGTCGTGGTGCCGTCTCCGCACTCCTCGTCCTGCGTCTTGGCGACCTCGACGATCATCTTGGCGGCCGGGTGTTCTACATCGATCTCCTTGAGGATCGTCACACCGTCGTTTGTGATCACAACATCGCCCATGCTGTCGACGAGCATCTTGTCCATGCCCCTCGGGCCGAGCGTGCTTCTCACGGCGTCTGCGATCGCTCTCGCGGCAGTAATGTTGTTGAACTGCGCGCCTTTTCCCTTCTCTCTTCTTGTTCCTTCCTTCAATATGAAGACAGGTGTTTGACCAATCATTTTATTCCTCCCTGTAAGTCTGTCTGGATTTCAGATTCCGCCTTTCTTAGATGCGGTGCGGGCTCGTATATGTTAGAGCTTCTATATAAGCATTACCACGCATGAATCGTGGGTTTTCGGCGCGAGCCAGTATGCCAAGAGTTAGCGTGATTGGGTCCGAACGGCTCATTCCCGGAAAGTGCGATGTATGGTGTTGCAAGACCGACTGTCTCTCATACCCTCTTACAGCCGACACAGCACCATTTATGTATCATTAGAGCCTTGAGCCGCCCCTTGTCGGTTGTCAATGAAAATCGTTCCTTATGTTTCGATTGAGGGAAGGACGTTCTTCTATCGCCCGCAGACTCGCAGCTCGTTGCGCGAGCTAGGTTCGAAGCTCTCCGACAAGTTCGAGAAGGTGTACGTTGCGGACAGAGACGGAATTTCTAGGAACAGACCGCAGCTCGATGTCGTGCAGGGCATTTGCGACGAGTTGCCGACACTCTACGAGGGCGGGGTTAGGTTCGCGCAGAACGTCATCGACATGTTGATCACGGGCGCAGAGAGAGCCGTTGTCGGCACCGCAACTTTGGTGAGCCTCAATGACCTTAGAGGAGCCTTTAAGTTATCAGATAACATTACGTTGAAAGTAGACTTCCGGGATGGGATCGTGAGTTTTGACCCGAGTATTGCTGGCAGGGACTTTCTCGCCCTCGCTCAGGAGGTGAGAGCCATCGGAGTCGTCGACATGATAGTTCCGAAGGATCTCGCCGCTGAAGCTGGCAGAGCAAAGTCTGAGCTCGGATTCTCCCTCGGAGTCTTTGCATCGGTGTCCGATCGCAGCAGGATGGAATCGATCGGAGCGGACTACATCGTATCAGAAGATTTCGGGAGCTTGGTCGGGGATGAGTGAGCTACAGCGGAGCATTGCGGTGCTTTTCAGGAGGAAGGGCAAGGAGCTCTTGACGGAGCGCGAGTTCGTCTTCTCGGCCTCGATGGACCTCAGGTGGTTCTCGCCGAAAGACGCGCAGAAGCTCTTAGACATGGGCTTGACCGGAGGCTACATCGAGAGAAAGAACGGGAGCCTTGTGCCGACCTTCGATACATCTTCTCTGGAGGTGCCATTGGACTACAGGCCCTCGAAAGAGATATTTCAGGAAGGCGCTAGCAAACAGAGGGATCTTTTCTCCGAGATCGTCGAGAAGATATCGAAAACGAAGTCCGTACCCAAGCGGGAGGTCGTCTCCAGGGTCAACAGGAAGCAGGAGCTCCTGGGGATCGACATAGAGCCAGCCGCACTGCTTGTAGCGTCGGACTACGGCATCCTCATCGACAGTTCCTACATCGAACGCGCGACCTTGGAGATTCTCAGCAGGGACCCGACGAAGACTTGATTATTGTTGTTACGGTTCAATCCTTGTCGACACGGATCAAGTCAGCCAGCGTTTGAGTTCTTTGAGCCGTCGCCTTCGAAACAGCGACCGTGGCGACCTTCTCCTTCAGGACTATGCTCAGCTCCTTTTGCAGCTTGGTTATGAGCTTCTCGTCAGGTCTCATATCCCCGGTCTCGATCTTCTGCAGAAGTCCTACTCGTTCGTTCATCTTCATGGCAAGGTCTTTTTGGCTCAGCCCGAGTTTAGACCTCGCGTTCCGGATTCTCGCCGGGAAATCATCGACTAGTTCCTCTTTCTCGACGTTCTCCAAGACGTCCCTCGGCTTGGCCCTCTTTTCCCTAACCTCAAGCCTCTGCGCAATGACGGGTTTAGGACCCTGAGGCTGCTCCTCCTGTTTCTTTGCCTGCTCTATGCCGAATTTCGCGCATTCGGAGCAAACTTGAAGAGGGACTCCCTCTATGGTCACCTTCTTGCAGAAGGTGACTTGCTTCCCGCACATCTCGCAAATCATCAAAACCACGTCGTCGGAGCGAGTCAGCAAAGGATAAATACAGTATTTAACCTTATATTCTTACCAGCTTGGAACCAGGAAAAATCAACGGGGTGCAATAAGTTGGAACAAAGTCAACCCACCGAAATGTACGAGGAGACACAGCGGAAGATTTCGGTTATTGAAGAGCGCAACCTCGAGCTCGTAGAGGAGGCTAGGCGAGTCGAGGGCGAGAAGCGGTTTGTAGAGGGAGAACTCATCAGGCTTCAGAAGGAGCTTAAGCGGCTGAAGGCCGAGCTTGAGAGGCTCAAGGCACCTCCGCTGATCATCGGCCAGATAAAGGACATTCTCACTGACGGAAGGGTCGTCGTCAAGAGCTCCACAGGTCCGGACTTCGTCGTCAGCACTTCAGATTACGTCGCTCCCGAGCTGCTAGAAGTTGGCGCCAGAGTCGCGCTGAACAAGCAGACCCTAGCGGTCATGGGCGTTTTGCCTCCGTCACTTGACCCCATTGTCGTGGGCGCCGAAATAATCTCCAAGCCTGAGACAGGCTACGAGGACATCGGCGGCCTCCAGGAGCAGATACTGGAGATCAGAGAGGCCGTTGAAGATCCGTTACTCAGGCCAGAGCTGTACAAGAAGGTCGGCATCGATCCGCCGAAGGGAGTGCTGCTCATAGGTCCTCCTGGAACGGGCAAGACGCTGCTCGCGAAGGCTGTGGCTAAGCAGACGAACGCGACCTTCATAAGGTTCGTCGGCTCTGAGCTCGTGCAGAAGTACATCGGAGAGGGCGCGAGGCTGGTCAGGGAGCTGTTCGACCTAGCGAGGCAGAAGGCGCCCTCAATAGTTTTCATCGACGAGCTTGACAGCGTTGGCGCGAAGAGGCTCGAGCTCGCAACCTCAGGAGACAGAGAGGTCCAGAGGACCCTGATGCAGATACTTGCCGAGCTCGACGGCTTCAACCCGCTGGGCGAGGTCAAGATCATCGGGGCGACCAACAGGCCGGACATCCTCGACGAGGCGCTTCTCAGGCCCGGCAGGTTCGACAGGATCATCGAGATCCCGATCCCGAACTTCGAGGCCAGAATGGAGATATTCAAGATACACACGAAGCGCATGAACCTCGATGAGACCGTCAATACCGACGAGCTTGTATCGAAGGCCGAGGGAGCCACGGGCGCGGATATCAAGGCCATCGCGACAGAGGCGGGAATGTTCGCGATCAGGGACAACAGGGACATAGTCTGCATGCACGACTTCGAGAAGGCGGTCGCCAAGGTGCTCGACGAAGGCGACCAGAAGGCCATGGAATCAGGGCCGATGTTCGCCTGAGTGCCCTGAGCCTATCCTATCAGAAGACGCTGATGCCTGGTCATCTGCCTGCATCGGCGTCATCTAGATCTTTCTCGATCACGAACGCTCCGATGTAGTTGCACTTCTTGCAGTGGTACTTGTAGCCGGTTATGAGTCCCGCCTCGTAGTACAGGTCCGCGGAGCCGCATTGGGGGCATGTGAGAACTCCGCGTGCTCTTTTCTTGTCTCGCGCCAAAGTAAATATCGCCACTCCCCGTTACCGGTGCCCGTCCTACAAAAGAGCTTTGGTGGTAATGATGACCGTGAGGTATGAGCCGTTCTCGAAAAGTGACATCGAGAGGATCGATGCCGCGACAATCAGGGTTTTGGAGCGCACTGGTGTGAGGGTCCTGGAGCCTGAGGCTGTCAAACTGCTGGAGGGCGCAGGCGCGAGCTTTGACAGGAAGACGAGCGTCGTCAAGATCCCGGAGAGAGTCCTCAAGGACTGCATTTCAAGCGCTCCGAGCAAGTTCAAGCTACACTCTCGTGATGGCAAGCATGTGCTGTCATTCGGCGAGGGCAACGTCTATCACAGCAGCGTGGGGACTCCTGTCAACGCTGAGGGCTTGGACGGCGTGGTCCGTCCGTCCACAGCCAAGGACGTTGAAAACTTCTACAAGCTCACAGATTCGTTACCCAATATTGACCACTCCTCCTGGGCGTGCTGGCCAAGGGATGTCAACGAGGATGTGGCGCATCTCTGGGAGGTATATCTTGCATTCAAGCACTCGAACAAGACGACCGATGGTTACAATTGGGGCCGGGATCGAACCGAGGATCTGCTGGATCTCGCAGCTATTGCCGCTGGAGGGCGCGATGACCTCGCCAAGAAGCCGCAAATACTCGGTTTCGTAAACCCGGTCAGCCCGCTCACGATGTCGAAGGAATTGACCGAGGGGCTTATCTCATTCGCCAGGGCAGGGCAGCCTTGCTGTTATCCACCTGAGTGCATGGCCGGCGGTACTTCTCCCGCGACGGTCGCGGGCCTGCTGGTCCAGCAGAACGCAGAGGTCCTTCCGTGTATAGTAGTCGCCCAGCTTGCAAAGCGCCTGGCCCCAGTGTTCTATGCCTCTGTTTCTGGCATGATGGACATGCGCACTGGTTCCATCGTCCTGGGATCCGCAGAGATCGGTCTCATTATGGCAGGGGCGGCTCAGCTAGCAAGGCATTATAGGATCCCAATCAGGGGCACTGGAGGGAATACGGAATCGATGGTCGTCGATTACCAGGCAGGCGTCGAGTCCATGTCTACACTTTTGATGGCCTCCCTTGCGGGCATAGACTTCATCTACGACTCCGCTGGAAGCATCGAATCCAGCCTGACCGCTAGCTACGCGAAGATGGTGCTCGACGACGACATGTGCGGCATGGCCAAGAGAATCCTCGCGGGTGCAGACACATCCGAGGAATCTCTCGCTGCCGAGGTTATTGAGAGCACTGGCCTGAAGGGTGGCTACCTCAGCAGCCCGCACACGCTCAGGCACTACAAGAGCGAGGCTTTCGTCGGGCAGAACTTCTGGCGAGGGGCGCGGACCTCATGGGCAAACTACAAGCAGAAGGACATCGTGGCGAAGGCTAAGAAGCGCGCTGAGCAGCTGATCAACGAACACGTCATGAGGACTCCGCTCGATCCGGAGACCGACAGGAAGATGATGGAGTTCATCAAGAAGGTCGAGAAGCGGGGATACCCCAAGTGAATGACTCGGTGGATCAGTAGCTGCTGATCGACTCTGCTTTCATGAACTCCCTTAACAGGCTTGTAGCGTAGCATCCCTTGTTCAATGCGAACTTGAATACGACACTGTCAGATGGCAGTTCGATGCTGAAGTCCTTATAGCGTGCCAGAAGCTCTCTCCTGTTCCCCTTGGACGATGCCTCTCTGAGACCAACTATCTGGAAATCCAGCCTCGCTATGTCCTCTCGCTCTATGATCTTGCGCTCTATCTCGCCCATTGGACCTTCTGCGAACACAGATTCGGTCCCGTAGACGAGCCCGCTCACGAACGCCTTGCCCTCGCGCGCGTTCTTCCGCGCCTTCTCGAGATTGTCGTTAGTGACGGGTATTGCATTGTCGTGGTCCGGGAGGGCCTGCTTGTCCAAGGGCAGGACCATGTCGCCTATCTGCGGTTCGTTCAAGGGGATCCCCTGCCTCAACCTCTCGCTTAGCATTCGGTTGAACAGGTGCGACTGGTATGCGTGCACGAACATCATCAACAGGTTGCTTGGGAGAGTTCTGAGGGCGCCAACATAGTCCCCAGGGTTCTCAACCAGGTATCCTATGATCATCCTCTCGAAGGTAAGTTTCTGTGGGTATTCCTTGATTGCCCTCTCAAAATCCCTTGTCTCCTGGAGGACTTTTCTTGCATTGTTCGCCTCCGACTCATCGTCGAGTGGATTGGCAGCGTATCTCATCACCGCGCCTTCGATGTCTCCCCTGATCAGGTCCCTCCCGATGAGGTGTGTGATGGATCTGACAGAGCCGAATCTCTGGATTCCAAAGAAGTTGGGAAAGCCGCCGACGGAGTCTAGCTTCTCCTTGACCTTGTCGCATGTATCCTTGATGTCGGCGGAGTTCACGGGGTCTGAGACCTTGATATCGAACCTGTTGCCAATCAAGTCGCCTATCGAAATCATCCTATTGGCCATGTATGTCTCTAGTATCTTGACATCTGGGATGCCGAGGGTCTGGACCATCTCCAAGGGAGCCTGGAACGACATCAGCTGGGTCGCCACCGACCTGCCATCTTTTGTGCCCGCGAAACCCACCCTCGACCTGCCTACGTGCAGGTTCGAAGCGAGTCTCCGGACCAGCCTGTTCGCCTCCCAATTCCTGTGCCAGACCTTGGCGATTACGAACTTCCCTTCGGGAACCGGAGGAGGCAGGATCGATATCTCCTCGACGACGAAATCCTCGGGAGTCTTCCTTAGCTTCCCACCTATGCCTGGCAGGTCACCTGTGTAGAACACTTCCAGGCCTAGGTCGCTCTCTTTCATAGGAACATCAGAATAGCTGAATGGTGTAAGAACCTTGGGCCTGCTCACCCAAGCTGCTTTTCGACGAGCTGCCTGGCCTCGAGGAATTGGTTGGACAGCGACTTGGCAGCCTTCTTGAGGGCTGCCTGAGGCTTTCCCTCCTTGACCTTTACGACGAGGACTGCCTTGTCCAGCTGCGGATGGCCTGTCAGGAACCTGGCCTCTTCCACATTCTTGTCCTGGAGGAGCTCGTGGATAATGGGGTAGATCAAGGTCTCGTCCGCATCAACAATCTCGACCGTGATGCTATCCTTCTTCTTCTCGACTAGCTTGAACTCCATGTTGCTCGGATGCCCTCGTATGGGCAATAGGTTCATAAAGCTTCCTGCGGGGCTTTTCCGATGCTGGCCTGCGCGCGAAGGCGGTTAGAATCACCTGCTCTGCTTCTTCTTGGCCTGCCCTGCCTTCCTGCCTTTGGCGGGCTTGTCCCGAGGGTACATCGTACCGCACATCTTGCAGACGTCGACCTCTTTCCATCTGTCGTCCTCGGTCGAAATGATCTTGATTATGCACGGGCTTTCGCACAGGGGGCACTTGGGCGTTATCATCTTCATTCCTCTTCCCCGAACTTCTTCCTCAAGATGGTATGAATGCCTTCTGCAATAACCCTTCCTATTCCCTCGACCTGCATGAGGTCGTCGATCTCCGCGTCAGCAATGCCTTTGACGCTTCCGAACTCCTTCAGGAGCCTCTGTGCTAGCGTCGCGGAGACGTTTGGCAGCCCCTGGACGAGGAACATCTGTCTGCTGGAGGGGTCGAGTGTGGTCTGGACTGTCATCTGGCTCGGCCTCTCCTTCGCGGCCTCCTGCCTGTAAAGCGAGCCCACCGCCGCAGCGGTCTCCTGAGCGTTCGCCGTCGACAGTATGGGCATGTGGAGTTCCGAGAGAATCGAGCTGAGGGTGTCGTAGACAACCGCATTCCCAGCTTGACCCCCCTCGCCCTGGGCTGGCCCCTGGACTATGAGTATGGGGTGGAGGTACTCGTGCTTCAACTTGGAGAGTCTGCTCATGATGCTGCCGTCGGCCATCTCCAGTATGAACTCGTCGACCGACCGAACCGCGACCGCGATGCGCTTTGACACGATGATGTCCGCGTGCTCCAAATCCCTCTCCTGGAGCGAGAACCCTGAGTCGCTAAGGGCCTCTCTAAGCCCTGGCTGAGACGCCCTGGGCGATACGACCAGCTCGCACTCTGAGGATACCCTGCCCTTGTCCCATTGCCCAAGAGATTTCTGTCCCTTGGCCTCGGCAGTTCTCATCGACAGCTCTTCCCTCTCGGTCGGAGGCTTCATCATGTCTTCGATCGTGACCTTTGTGAGCATGGGTTTAGTCCTCACGGGCTCTGGAATGCCCTTCTTGGACCTGAGCCTCCTGCTCAGGGTCTCAAGCTCCCGGCGCATCTGGAGCTCCTTTCTCCTGCTGGTCCAGAAATACGCCTCGTCGCGCGTGTCTCTCGTAACTAGGATGACGACCCTTCCCGCACGCCGCCTTCCAGTTCTCCCGCGCCTCTGGATCGTCCTGACCTCCGAGGGGACAGGCTCGTAGAACACTACAAGGTCGGTTGACGGGATGTCAAGCCCCTCCTCCGCAATCGAGGTGGAGACAAGGACGTTGTAAATCCCCTCCTGGAACTTCTCTATGATCTCCTTCTGCTCTCTCTGCTTCAGGCCGATGTCCTCGCCCTTGCTCGCCTGCCCGACGAACCTGACGGGTTTGAGTCCTGGTATCTTCTCCAACCGCTGGGTTAGGATATCGCAAGTATCCCGATAGTGCGTGAACACTATCGCCCTCGAGTCAGGCTTCGTCTGGAACTGCGATTTCAGGATTGGCTCTATCGCCTCCAGCTTCGGATGGTCCTGCTCCATGCTGTAAAGAAATGTTCTGGCCTGCTGGAACCTCGCGTCCTTCACGAGGTCCCTCGCAGCCTTAGACCCGCCCTTCTCCCCGCCCTGCTTGACGAGCTTCTCTAGGTAGCTCTCGAGCGCGCCCCTGCCCTGGGTCTGGGCGAGCTCAATGCCGTGGTTGATCTTCATCCCCATTGCCTGTGTGCTCATGGCCTTGAAGAGGTTGGGGTTCTTCGTGCCGGAGTTGAGCTTGGCCCGAAGGACATTGCCAACCTCCAGGAGGTTTCTCGTGGTCGCTGGTTTCCTCGGGTCGAGATATCCCAACCCCCTCAGCTTCGCGATCTGTTCGTCCATTATCTTCTGTAGCAGGAAGATCACCCTGCTCATCCCTTCTGGCATCCCGACGCCGATGTAGTCCACCTTCACATCCTGGGTGTACTTCACAACGTCCTCGTCGAGATCTGACCGTATCTCGACTCCGGTGATGCCCAAGTTCTCGCACACCTCCGCTATCTTTGAGACTTCCGAACCCGGCGACGCGGTCATTCCGAGCGCGAGCCCTCCCGTGTCGGTGTACCTCTGGCCTATGGAGACATACGCATACTCTCCTACAGCCCTGTGAGCCTCGTCAAACACGATCAGGTCGAAATCCCTGACATCGATCATCTCCTGATCGAGGTCATTCTCTACGACCTGAGGCGTGGCGACGATGAGTCGGCTGCGTTTCCAGATTTCTTCTCTTTCGCCTGGGCTTACCTCCCCGGTGAAGACCGCTGGCTCGAACTTCAGAAGATGCTCCCGCAAGAACTTCGCGTGCTGCTCGACAAGGGGTTTCGTTGGGGCCATGAACAGGACCTTCCCCTTCTTTTTGAGCAGCGTGTTCGCGATCACGATCAAAGCGACAATAGTCTTGCCAAGGCCCGTGGGGAGTACGACTAGAGTGGACTCTTCGGTCGCGTTGGCAGCGATATTGACCTGATAGTCCCTCAGCTCAACAGTAGACGGAATCAGTAGCTCGTGTTCAACAAACACGAGCCATTGAGAACAGAACGTTCGTATGAATGTTTTCTCTCAGGCGGTCCGAATCTAGTGGCAGCCTGCGCAGCCGCCGCCACAGGCCGTAGGACCTGAGGACTTGACGCGCACCACAACTCCAGGACCCTGCGGAGTATCGACTGAGTCGATAAGCGCCTCTTTCAGGTCGTCCTCGAGTTCCTTCGAGTAGATGAGCGTGAATCCGTCGACCTTCTGCTCGACGTCGTCTTCTTTCTGCTTGTCGAATCCCATCATGTATGCAGGACCCGAGCATGCGTAGCCCGCGAAGAATATCCTGATGGGCTCGCTCCTTTTGTCATCCGCCATGATGGCCTTGATCGTTTCAGTCGCCTTCGGCGTAACCGTGACCATTTCGATGCCTCTAAGTGTTTGACATTGCGAAGTCTATTTAAGAGTTTGCGCCTAACAGCTCGGGACGTCCCTGGCAGGGTGCTGGTCTATATAGGCTTTACCCGGTCGAAGCCGTCCTCGCCGATGGGCTTCGTCGCGTCGATGCCAACCTTCGTGGTCGTCTCGTCCGCACTCGGGTCAAGGCTGCTGCCCCTCGCATTCTCGATCATTACGAGGCCCTTGTGCCCTTGGAATCTAGTAGCGACCGCCCATTCAACGTCCCGGTCATCGTAGATATCGATGTCGTTGTCGACGATCGTGACCATCTTCATCGATGGATGCGCACCGAGCGCTGCCATGATCGCATTCACGGAATCTCCCTGCTTCTGCTTGGTGATCGAGACGACTCCGTGGAGCCAGCAACAACCGCCCTCGGTCAGCCTCACGCCGTGCACCTCCGGCACAGCTACTCCCACAGCCCTCTGAATGACAGGCTCCCTCGGCATGCCCATCATGAGGTAGTGCTCGTCTGCTCCTGGGAGTATCATCTGGAAGATCGGGTTGTCCCTGTGGTAGATTCTGTCTATCTCCACTACGGGCTGTTTTCTCACGGGATCCAGGGTGCCGGTTATGTCCACAAAGGGCCCCTCATTCGCTTCTTCCTTCGTGATCCTACCCTCGAATATGTACTCGGCGAAGGCAGGTACCAAGAGCCCACTCTTGGTCTTCCTGACGCACACAGGCTCGTTGAGGCAGAGCTGTCGGAGCGAGTTGGCTATCGTCAGCTCGTCCTTGCCGAACTCCACGTTCATTGCGCCCGAGAGCATGATCGACGGGCAGAGGCCTACCGCGATTGCGATCTTTAGGTCCTCGCCCTTCTTGAGCGCCCTCTTGTGTAGCGCATGCAGGTGCCTTGGAACGACCCTGATGGCGAACTTCCGTTCGCCTATGACCATCAACCTGTGGTACGACATGTTCCTGACGCCATCGTGCTCCGCTATGACGACGCCGGCGGTCACGAATCTCCCGCCGTCACCGTCATAGAACTTGGGGATAGCAGATTCGCGGAGGTCGAAATCGGTCAGGACATTGCTGTCGAAGGGAGCCTTCTCGATCTCCTGGGGCTTTGAGGGAGAATCCATTGCCTGGAGCATCTTCTTGGATAGGTCGGCCGGGGTCGTGTGCATTGCCCTTGCGATTCTTTCCCTGGTCGACCATAGGTTCCCGACGGCTCTGTAGCCGTCAAGGTTCTCGAAAAGGACCGGTTTCGTCCGTTCCTTGAGCAGTATCTTCGTGATCTCCAGCTCTCTGGAGATCTTGCCTTTCACGACGATTGTCTCCGGGAACTGATCCAACAACGCTCTTATGGACAACCGATCACCTGGCTAATGGATATTGAGCTGGGTATTTCTACCCTTTCTCGTGAGATGGTGAAGGTCTTGAGTTCAAACTCTTTTTATACGTACTGACCAATCGAGGCCGACGTGGAACTGGAAGCCGTCATTCGGAAGTACGCTCTGCAGAACGCCTTCATGTTCAGCGGCAAGGCGAACCTCAGCGCGGTGATCGGGAAGGTCATGGCCGAGGACCCAGAGATGAGAGCGAAGGCCAAAGAGGTCTCGGCAAAGGCAAAGAGCATCGTCGAAGAGGTCAACAGGATGACCCCCGAGGCCCAGAAGAAAGCGCTCGAGGAAGTCGCGCCCGCCCTCATGGTGAAGATTGCCAAGCCAAGAGAGGCCGGTCTTCCGGACCTGAAGAACGTCGAGGGCGAAGTCAGGATGCGGATGGCTCCCAACCCGTCAGGTCCATTGCACCTGGGTCACAGCAGGATGGCCATCCTCAACGACGAGTACGTCAAGAGATACGGCGGCATCTGCTACAATAGGTTCGAGGACACTGACCCTGCGAGGATCGATCCAAGCGGGTACGATAGCATACCAGCAGATTTCGAATGGCTGGGCGTCAGGATCGACAAGACGATTATCCAGAGCGAGAGGTTCGAGATCTACTACGACATCGCGAGGAAGCTTCTGGAGATGGGCAAAGCGTACATCTGCACGTGCGACCTGGAGCATTGGCGGGAGCTGAAGAACAAGAAGCAGCCCTGCCCCCACAGGGAGCAGGGGTTGGAGGAGCAAATGCTTCGCTGGGACAAGATGTTCGACGGCTCCTACAAGCCAGAGGAGGCATCTCTGGTCGTCAAGACCGATCTAGCCCATCCGAACCCGGCCATCAGGGACTTCGTCGGCCTTCGCATTGATGACACTCCTCACCCTAGGGCCGGGACCAAGTACCGGGTCTATCCGTTGATGAACCTCGCAGTCGCTGTTGATGACCATCTCTTGGATCTCACCCACGTGCTCAGGGGAAAGGATCACCTCAACAACACCTACAGGCAGGAGTATCTCTTTGACTACTTCGGATGGAAGAAGCCAGAGTACATTCACTATGGTAGGGTTTCGATAGCGGACGCGCAGCTCTCAACATCGAAGATGGGCAATGGCATAAGGGAAGGACTGTACTCGGGCTGGGACGATCCTCAGCTCGGCACGCTCGGGGCGATGCGCAGGCGTGGGATCAGGCCAGAGGCGATCCGCAGGTACTGGGTTGAGACCGGCATCAAGGAAGTGGACATAGAGTTCTCGTGGAAGACCTTGTACTCGTTCAACAGGGATATCGTCGACGACACCGCCAACAGGTTTTTCTTTGTCAGTGACCCGGTAAGGTTCACGATAATGGGAGCTCCAGATCTTGTTGGCCGAGCACCTGTGCACCCAGAGCACCCGGAGAGAGGCATCAGGGATCTGATGGTCAGGACAGGCCACTCACTATTCATCTCCAGGGACGACCTCCCATCAGGTCCCGGGATGCTTCGGCTCAAGGACCTGTGCAATGTCGACTACGCCGATGGGACGATGAGATTCGCGGGGAACGAACTCTCCGTGCTGAAAGATGGCGTTCAGATCATACACTGGGTGCCTGAAGACGCCCTTGAGGCCGAGGTCTTGATGACCGACGGAACGGCCAAGAAGGGACTTGCAGAACGTGGGCTCGCCACAGCCAAGGGGAAAGTGGTCCAGTTCGAACGGTTCGCATTCGTCAGAGTGGAAGAGGTCTCGCCGACCATAAGGTGCGTGTTCGCTCACAGATGAGCCGTGTCACACGTCCCAGAACGGAACGATGTCGCATGACAGGCAGGCATGGCACATTGTCTTGAATGCCAGCGGTGTCAACCTGTGCCTCTTCAGGATCTTCTTCTGCTCCTTTGCCAAGTGAAGCATACGCTCTGGAGTCACTGGCTCCAATCTTCCAAGGGCTTTCTCAAGCTCTGATATGTTGTGCTCGTTCTTCCTGAGGGCTCTGAGTGTCGCGACCGCACCCATGTTCGCGAGCACCTTCACTCCTTCGAGGATATTCTCATCCGTTTCTCCGAGCCCGAAGATGATGTTCGAGCAGACCTTGTTCCTTCCGAAGACCTCGCAGGAATGGTTTATGGCGTGGAGAATCAGGTCGAAGTCCATCTTTGCGCAGACCTTCTCGAAGATGTTCCTGTCGAAAGTCTCCATGTTGATCTTGATCTCGTCCGCCCCGGCATCCTTGAGCATGTCTATCTCATCTGGGCGAGTGGCGAAGGGTTCGACGCCGATCGGTGTCCTGGGAAGGAATTGCCTAACGCGCTGGACCAGGCCGGCCATTCTTTGAACCGTGGCAGTGGGCGACTCGAACACCGCGCTGGTGATCGCTACGGACTCAAACCCCTCCTTCTCCGACGCCTCCAGGATCATCTGCACGATCTTGTCGTCATTGAGGTCTCTTGTGACGTTTGGCAGAAGCCTGGGCGTGTTGCAGAACTTGCAGTCGTAGATGCATCTGCTCTCAATGTTCACGAACGCCTGGTAGGGTGCGTGGAGAAGCGTCGGTATCAGGACGACATCCTTGATCATCTGCTTGTTGTCTCGTAGAATGGACAGTCCATCGCCGTCCTCCGTCAGCTCGAATTCGCCCTTGTCCCTCGAGATCGTCTTCTTCGCCCTCGTCCCGCCAAACGAGAAGACAACGGACGTCGAGCCAGCACCTGGCCCTGCAGTGGACCTGCTCGGCAGGAACGGAAACCTGAAGTCCCTCGGGATCATCATCGCCCCACCGGCAAGCAGCTCAGCCTTGAGCCTGGCCGTCCTCGGACTCACTTTCGTTTCCATACGGCACCATCTTGAGTGTCCTGTATCACGATGCCGATCTCTGCGAGCTTCTTCCTCACTCTGTCAGCATATGCGAAATCCTTTCGCTTCCTGGCAGCCTCTCGCAGTTCCACCCATTTCTTGATCTCTCCATCGGTCAGATTCTCCGGAGAAATGGTCTCTGTATCTGGTAGCGCGAAAACCGCATCAGATGTGAGCGTGATAGTGTGCGTCACTTTCTCTCTGTCTTGGAGTACATCGAACAGTTCGTTGAAGCGGGACAGCACGCTAGCTAGGTTCTCTGCTCCTTTCTTGCTGAGCTTCTTCTCTCCAAGAAGCCTGTTCGCCTCCCTTGCCAGGTCGTACATCACTGCGATCGCCTCGCGGCTGCTGAAGTCGTCATCCATGCGCTCTTCGAAGGCCTTCCAGACGTCCCGGCACAATCCGTCCGCGTCGTCTTTCCCGGAGGCGCTCTTGGTCGCTGATCTAACATCGTCGTAAGTGTTCTGAAGCTTCTCAAGAGCTTTCTGCGATTCCTCCAAGCTCCTCTCGTCGTAGTCGAGCGGCTGGCGGTAGCTCGCGTTGAGCAGATAGAACCTAACGACCTCGGGCTGATACTTCTTCAGTATGTCCTTGATTAGGAAGAAGTTCTTCAGGGACTTGGACATCTTCTCCTGGGCGATCGTCAGAAGCCCGTTGTGGACCCAGTACCTGACGAACGGGGCGTCGTTGTAAGCCTCGGACTGCAGGATCTCGTTCTCGTGGTGCGGGAATACGAGCTCTGTTCCGCCCCCGTGAATGTCCACCGTCTTCCCAATGTGCTTCAGGCACATCGCAGAGCATTCAATATGCCATCCAGGCCGGCCCTTGCCCCAGGGGCTGTCCCAGGCGATCTCGCCAGGCTTCGCCGCCTTCCAGAGAGCGAAGTCCATGGGGTCCTTCTTGTCCTCTCCGGGCTCGATCCTAGCCCCCGCGACCATCTGGTCCAGGTTCTGTCCGGAGAGCTTCCCATATTCCTTGGCCTTCCGGACGCTGAAGTAAACTGACCCATTCGACTCGTATGCGTAGCCTTTGTCTATCAGGCCTTTCGTCATTGCTATGATGTCGGGCATCGTCTCGCTCGCTTTCGGGTAGGTGCTCGCCCGATGGACCTTGAGGGCGTCCATGTCCACGAAGTACTCATCGATCATAGATTGAGAGAGCTTCAGGGGTTCCAATCCGAGTTCTCGGGCTCGGTCGATGATCTTGTCATCCACATCTGTGAAGTTCGTGACATGATTCACATCGTAGCCTTTGTGCCTCAGATATCTGACGATGACATCGAAGTTGATGGCAGATTTCGCGTGACCCAGATGAGACTGATCGTAGACCGTGACGCCGCAGACGTAGATCCCGACCTTGCCCTTGTTTAGTGGCTCGAAGGCCTCCTTCTTCCTAGACAATGTGTTGTACAAAACTAGCGCCATTGGCTCTCAATCCTCCAATATCCAGAGGACTATTAAGGCTTCTCCTCGACTGGGCAGGAGAGTTCTTCCGCTCTCTCCTCGGCCTTCGGGACCTCGGGCGAGATCCTCTTGATGGACTTCATCCCGAGCTTCTGCTCTATGAGCTCGAGCCTGTACTCCATCTCCGAGAGGCTATGGCAGAGGTCCACGAACGCATTCACCACGGGGTCTGGGAGCTCTTCATGGTGAAGGTCGATGGAAGTCGTTCCCTCGCGCTTGACGATTTTCGCTGGAACCCCCACGACGGTGGAATTGGGCGGGACGGACTTGACAACGACTGAGCCGGCGCCGACCCTGACATTGTCGCCAACGGTGATGGGTCCGAGTATTGTGGCACCTGCACCAATAACGACATTGTTGCCGATCGTCGGGTGGCGCTTCTTTTTCTCCGTGCTGACGCCGCCAAGGGTCACGCCCTGGTAGATCGAGACATTGTCGCCTATCTCCGCGGTCTCGCCGATTACGACACCCGTCGCGTGGTCGATGAAGAAGTTGGCGCCGATCTTCGCCCCCGGATGTATGTCGGCTCCCGTTAGCACGCGCGCGAGGTAGTTGAACGCCCTAGCGGTCTTATAGTGCCCCTTGAGGTAGAGTCTGTGAGATGTCCGATGGAGCCTTATTGCGTGCAGGCCGGCGCTGAAGAGTAGCGCCTCTGCTCTGCTCTTAGGAGCGGGATCCCTCTCCATGACAATGTCCACATCGTCCTTCTGCGCGTCTGCCATCACGGGCTCTCTTGAAACAGGTCAGTACTCAAATACCTTTCTCCGAGGTCTGGCAGAATCACAACGACTGTCTTGCCAGGGCCAAGATCCTTGGCCACCTTGATGGCTGCCCATGCAGCCGCTCCGGACGATATTCCTACGAAAAGCCCTTCCATCTTCGCGAGAGCTCTGGTGGTTGCCTGCGCGTCTTTCGTCGCCACCTTTATCACGCTGTCGTAGACCTTGGTATCAAGCACATCAGGCACGAAGCCCGCGCCGATGCCCTGTATCTTGTGCGGGCCTGGCTTTCCACCCGACAGCACGGGCGAGTCCTCTGGCTCCACGGCGAAGATCTTGACCGATGGGAATTTCTTCCTCAGGACCTGCCCAACGCCTGTGATAGTGCCCCCGGTTCCCACTCCCGCCACGAAGGCATCGACATGATCCAAGGCCTCGATGATCTCGATTGCAGTGGTTGTCCTGTGGACTGCTGGATTTGCGGGGTTCTTGAACTGCTGCGGCATGAACGAGTTCGGCGTCGACGCCGTGAGCGCCTCTGCCTTCCTGATAGCTCCCCCCATACCCTCAGGGCCTGGGGTCAGGACCAGCTGTGCTCCCAATGCCGCCATGATCTTCCTCCGCTCGAGGGTCATAGTCTCCGGCATGACGAGGATAAGCCTGTATCCCTTGACTGCGCAGACCATTGCCAGGCCAATGCCCGTGTTGCCTGATGTCGGCTCGATTATCGTGGTGTCGGGGCGCAGCAGTCCCCTGTGCTCCGCGTCTTCGATCATGGCCTTGGCGATCCTGTCCTTCACTGACCACATGGGGTTGAACGACTCGACCTTCGCATATACAGTCGCCGATCCAGGCTGCACTACGCGGTTGAGTCTTATCATGGGTGTATTTCCCACGGCCTCGAGCAGATTGTTCATGGGCATCTTTGCCGCCATACTCGTTACCTCCACCGACCCTATAACGCCGTTATACTTCTCTCTTGCGCCCCACTCGATATCGTAGTCATTCTTTCTTGCATATATCGCAGCCAGCTAGGTTGGATTGTATCCGGTGCATTCTGCAGAACTCTTCGTCATTCCTGATATCCTTGCAGGCCGTGCACAGGACTCCGTACCAGTGGTATTTGCTTTCACCAGCAGCAATTCGGCTGGCTATCTCCTGCGAGTATGATCTGATCTTGGGGAACTTCTCGACCATCTTGTTGCCGCCCGCCCTTGTCGAGCTCAAGTACTGGCTGACGGACGCCTGCGTGATGCCCAGCTTCTTAGCGATTTCTGACTGCTTCATGCGATACTTCTTGTGAAGCTCCCTCACGACTGATGCTCTGAGTGCGGGCATTATCTTTCCAACAACTAGCTCACAGGGAGTCTTCATCAAGCCACCGTAACTATCGCCGAGACTGGGGCCGGGGAGGAGAATTGAACTCCTGTGTGCGGATCTGCAGTCCGCCACATGGCCACTCTGTCACCCCGGCATGACCACGCGACTATGCCGGACTGTCTATTTATTGTTTTCAGCAGACACATCTGGCCAAGTGCGAATACCATCCCTTTGCGCTCACGAGACTTCATAAATAGTCGCCTTGTGATTGCAACGGCGTGAAGTTCAGTGCTGTGAGCCCTTACAACGCCAGCTCCAAGGTGACCCTCCCTGAGAAGATCGTCGTCTACGACAGTACGCTGAGAGACGGCGAGCAGATGCCTGGGGTGCATTTCACACCCGAGCAGAAGATGCAGATCGCCCGTAAGCTCGATGAGGTCGGTGTGCACGAGATTGAAGCTGGCTTCCCTGCGGTTTCGGAGACGGAGAAACAAGCCGTCAAGAGCATCTCCTGCCTTGGACTGGATGCCGAGATTCTCTGCCTCGCCAGGACATTGAACGCAGACATCGATGCTGCTGTCGACGCAGATGTCGACATGGTGCTGCTGTTCATAGCTTCGAGCGAGCTACATTTGCGATACAAGCTCAAGATGACTAGGGAGGAGGTTCTGTCTCGAGCGGTCTCGTCAGTGGAGTACGCTCGGGCGCACGGTCTAAAAGCGAGCCTCAGCACAGAGGACAGCACTCGGTCTGACATCGACTACATGCTCGAGATATATACAGCCTGCGAGAAGGCAGGCGCAGCCAGGATCGGCATCACGGACACCATCGGCTGTGCGGGCCCTGATGCCATTGATCTCATCGTTCGAAGGGTGCGCCAGAGCACCAAGGCGCCGATTTCAGTCCATCTTCACAACGACTTCGGATTGGGCATCGCAAACTCGTTGTCCGCGCTATCTGCCGGAGCTGAAGCGATAGCCACAACCGTGGGTGGCATAGGCGAGCGAGCCGGGAACGTGCCTCTTGAGCAGCTCGTCATGGCTCTGAAGCATCTTCACAAGAGGGACATTGGCATCAAGACCGAGGGTCTTACCGAGCTCGCGAAGCTGGTTTTTGGATCCGCTAAGATATCTCTGCCCGCGAATCAGCCTTGGGTGGGCCCCAATGCGTTCTCGCACGAGTCGGGCATACATGTCGCGGCTGTCCTGAACTGCCCGATGACCTACGAGTGTGTTGACCCCGAGGAGGTCGGCAACAGGAGGCGACTCGTGCTCGGCAAGCATTCCGGAACCGCGATTGTCCGGAGCAGGCTTGACGAGCGCAGTGTCAAGGCGTCGCAGGAGCAGATATGCGACATCGTGCGTGCGATCAAGCGTGCAGGTGAGGAGCACGGACGGGTGTCCGACAAGGAGTTCTGGCAAATCGTCGGGCAGGTACTATCCAAGGGCAGCCCCAATCCAGACTGTCGATGACACGATCCTTCTCGGAAGAAGAATGGGTTTGGGGCTCAGGATCTCCCGAGCCCCTTGTGGTGTGGTGTTTCGGAAATTGGAGTTTGTCTCAGCCGCTCATCCCTTCCCAAAAGTCTTGACCGCGGTCTTGGACAACCTGACCGATCTCTGGCAGTTCGGGTATGTGCAGGGTGCGCACCGGTATCTCTCTCTGCAGGAAGTTTCAATCTGCTCGTATTGCTGATTCCACTTCCGCACTTTCTCTGGCACGTATATCCCTCTTGGTTGATGGCTTGTCTCATCCTATTCAAAAGTGTTTCGCTTCAGCCATCAGATTGGTATGTTCCTCCTCCGGCAGCCTAATAGACCACCAAGGATCAGATGCGGCCTTGTGTCGAAAACGACACCCGCAGGTCGAGATTCGTCCTAAAGCCCACTCAAACCTGGACTCTTCTTCCAGCGGAATCAAGCTTGGTCTTGCCGAGGTCCTTGAATCCACGGAGTTCGTCGAGAGAGAACACAGGTCCATCTCTGCATACGTGCTTGCCGTCTATCGCGCACGAATCGCAGATTCCGATGCCGCATTTCATCAGCCGCTCGAGCGCGGCGAAGAAGGGCGTCCTGTGTTGTTCCGCCATCATCGTCATTTTCGCCAACATCTTCTCCGGACCACAGGCATAGATCGTCTCGTACTTGGATTTCGAGAGCAGCTTCTCCGCAAGGTCCGTCGCGAGTCCTTTCTCCCCCTTGCTTCCATCGTCCGTAGTGATGTGGGCCCTCGCCCCAGCGGCTGCGCATCTCTTCTCGAACAAGAGTTCCGTGCCTGTCCTTGCGCCAATCACGAGATCCACGGAGGACCTTCGCCTGCAGGCCCACTCGACGAACGTGACTATCGAGGCCATTCCCGCCCCGCCGCCAACGATAAGGTACTTCCTGCCGAGCATCGAGTAGCCTCTGCCATAGGGTCCACGGACGCCGATGAGCTCGCCAGGCCTCATTTCAGCCAAGGCCTTCGTCCCATCCCCGATGATTTGGTATGTGATTCCGAAGTTGTCTCCCATGTATGAGAGGGACATCGGGAACTCGTCCTTTCCAGGGACCCAGACCATGACGAACTGTCCCGGATCAGCGTCCATCACGCCGTCCAGTCTCACCGTCTTGATTGAGGGGGTCTCATCGACCTGCTCGCTGATTGCGAACATCTCAACGCCGGGCACCGTGCGCCACCCCCACGATTTCGTCAATCGAGCCGTATCCGCGGCTCTCCATGAACGCCTGGAGCCCGTCACAGGTCTTCTTGAATACTGATAGCCCGTCCTTCCAGATCGCAGTGCCTATCTGCACGGCTCTCGCCCCGGCCATGATGTATTCGAGAGCGTCGTCCGCGCAAGTCACTCCACCGACGCCGATTACCGGTATCCTCACCGCCTCGTAGATCTCGAACACACATCTGACTCCGACAGGCCGGATCGCTGGACCTGACAAGCCCCCGACCTTGTTCCCGAGGATCGGCATTCCCGCCTGGGGGGAGATCGCCATCCCCTTGAGCGTGTTGATTGCGACTATGCCATTTGCTCCACCGCGCTCTGCAGCAGCTGCAAGGGACGAGATCGAAGGAGTGTTCGGAGTCAGCTTTGCGAGGACGGGAAGGTTCGTGACCTTCTTCGCCGATTTCACGACTGCTTCAACTCTTTCGGGTGTCGAGCCGATCTCAGAACCCAGCCCCTTGGCGTGGGGGCAACTCAGGTTGAGTTCTATCGCGTCTACTCCTGTTCCAGACATAAGACGAGCGACCTCGGCGATTTCTTCTTCGCTCCCGCCCAACACGCTCCCTATGATGGGCACGCCTCCCTGCTTTGCCTCCTTGATCTCCTGCGCGAACAGGTCGATCCCAGGGTTTGGCAGCCCCATCGCATTCAACAATCCAAATTCCAGCTCCACGACGCAAGGCGACTGGTGTCCAGACCTAGGCTCCTTCCCTATCGACTTCGTCACGATCGCCCCTGCTCCTGCCTTGGCGACTTCGAGCATCGACCTTCCCGTCTCGTCTAGAACACCAGAGGCGAGCATGGTCGGGTTCGCGAGCTTCATCCCGCAGATCTCGATTTGGAGGTTCGCCATGTCGCTTCGATTGGGATTGATGGACTATCTACTAGAACTTTTCCTGGAACGCCCGACGACTGCCGAATCGTGGAGAATAGCCTGCGCTGGCCCTGCACGATCGCGCGTCACCTAGGCCTCTGTGCCTTGGCTGCCTGTTTCGCCTCGTAGTCCTTGATGGCCTCGCGCAGGGCGTCCGCGGCGAGGTTGGAGCAGTGCATCTTGACCGGTGGGAGGCCGTCGAGAGAGTCCGCGACGTCCTGCCTTGAGATCTTCTTCGCCTCTTCGAGTGTCTTTCCTCTCGCCAGGTCGGTAATCATCGAACTCGTGGCTATCGCCGCTCCGCAGCCGAAGGTCTTGAACTTGATGTCCGTGATGATGTTGTCCTTGACCTTAATGTACAACCACATGACATCTCCGCACTGGGGGTTCCCTACCTTCCCAACACCATCAGCGTCAGGAATCTCCCCGACGTTGTGCGGGTTTGCGAAGTGCTGCATCACCTTCTCACTGTACACAGCTACCACCTTCTCCGGCGCCCATGGGCCTCTCGGAACTGAAGGGAGATATCTCCCTCAGCTTCCTTACCACATCGGGCAACACGTTCAAGAAGTAATCTACCTCCTCTTCAGTGTTTTCCCGTCCTAGCGTGATCCTCAGGCTCCCGTGGGCCTGCTCATGTGTCAGGCCCAGTGCCAACAGAACATGGGACGGCTCCAGCGAGCCCGTGGAGCAGGCGGAGCCCGTCGATGCAGCTATCCCTTTCATGTCCAGGGACAGGATCAGGCCCTCCCCCTCTATGAAATCGAACCTGAAGCTCGCATTATTGACCAGGCGCTGGACCAGGTGACCATTGACATATGACCTGGGCACGAGGTCGGGCACCGCCTTGATCATCTTGTCCCTGAGGGCCCTCATCTTGGCGGTAGTCTTGTCGAAGTCCCTCCTGGCTATCTCTGATGCCTTGCCCATACCTACTATGCCTGGGACGTTCTCAGTGGACGACCTGAGGCCCCTCTCGTGCCCTCCACCCTGGATCTGCGCTTCGATCTTCGTCCCGGTCTTGACATAGAGCGCGCCAACGCCTTTCGGCCCGTGGAACTTGTGGGCCGAGATCGACAGGAGGTCCATGTTGTCCGCCTTGACGTCGATTGGGAGCTTGCCGACCGCCTGGACGGCGTCTGTATGGAATGGAATTCCGCTGTCTCTTGCCATCTTCCCGATCTCCCTTATCGGTTGGATGGCCCCCATCTCGTTGTTCGCTGTCATGATTGTTATGAGGACCGTGTCGTCTCTGATGGCCTTCTCAACGTCTTCGAGGTTGACGATCCCATCTCGTGAGACTGGAACCTCAGTGACCTCGAACCCGAACCTCTTCAGGTACGCGCAGGGCTCGATAATTGCGTGGTGCTCGATCCTGCTAGTGATGATGTGTCCCTTCATCCTGCCTTTGTACATCGCCACTCCCTTGATTGCGAGGTTGTCGGATTCGGTGCCACCGGACGTGAATATGATCTCTTTGGGGTCCGAATTCAAGAGGGAGGCAACGCTCCTCCTGGCGCCCTCCATCGCAGTCCTCGCCTCTCGCCCGTAGGAGTGAATGCTAGAAGCGTTGCCGAACTTCTCCAAGAAATAGGGCTTCATCTCCTCGAGGACCTCCGGGAGCACCTGGGTGGTTGCGCTGTGGTCGAAGTATATCCGCTTCTGAGGACTGGCCATCATCACAATCGATGGTGATGCCCGCGGACCACTTTAATAGTTTCCCGAAGACCACTGTGGCTCGAGTCTGTACGCTGAAAAGCCTATTAGCATCGATGGCTATCGGAGTCGGAGCTCAGCATGGACGTCAAACGGATCAGGGACGACTTTCCAGTCCTCAGCAGAGAGATCGGGAATAAGCTGCCGATGTACTTCGATAGCGCTTGCCAGACCTTGCGCCCTCTCCAGGTCGTGGAGGCAGTCGCCGAGTACTACACCTCCTTCCCTGCTTGCGCGGGTAGAAGCGTGCACAAGCTGGCGACAGAGGTCTCGCTGAGGTGTGACGAGGTCAGGACGAAGGCGGCCGACTTCCTCGGGGCCGAGAGCCCCTCAGAGATAGCTTTCGTTAAGAACACGACCGAGGGCCTGAACACTGTCATCCTTGGGTCAGGGTTGAAGAAGGGCGATGAGATCGTCACGACGGACTACGAGCACAACTCAATACATGTCCCGACGCTCCGCGCGGTCGAGCTGCTCGGAGTCAAACACAAGATCGTCAGGTCCTCCCCTGACGGCACATTCGACATGGACGCCTTCGAGAAGGCGATGACCAAGAAGGTCAGGCTAGTCGCGATGTGCATGACATCGAACGTGACGGGCTATTCCCTCCCCGCAAGAGAGGTTGTGAAGATATCCCATTCCTACGGTTCGAAGGTCCTGTTTGACGCTGCCCAGACCGCCCCTAGCCAGAAGATAGATGTGCGCGAGCTCGGGGTCGACTATCTCGCTGCATCTGCTCACAAGATGCTGGGCCCGTCGGGCGTAGGGCTATTCTACTGTCGGGCGGAGCTTGGGGATAGGATCAGGCCACTGCTCTATGGCGGGCACGGCGTCACTGACACAACCTACGAATCCTACAAGCTGCTGCCGGCTCCGGAGAGGTTCGAGACAGGGTTGCAGAACTACGCTGGGATTATCGGTACGGGCCCCGCCCTCGATTACCTGGAGCGGATCGGTCTTGAGGAGATCAGATCGCACGAGACATCGCTCAACAAGCGCATCACGAAAGCGCTCGCGGATGAATCGGGAGTGAGCATCCTGAAACCGTCCGATCCCAACCTTCGAGGAGGCATTTTCAGCTTCAACATAGCAGAGCTCACATCGCACGATGTGGCGATGATAATGGACAACTCGAAGAACATCATGATGCGCTCGGGCATGCATTGCTGCCATCCCTACTTCCACGCCAGGAAGATGGATGGGTGCGCGCGGGCGTCCGTGTACCTCTACAACACCCGAGAAGAGGTCGATGTCTTCACAGATGCAGTGAAGGGCCTCACGAAGCAGTTCTCCCGGAAGAGCTAGGCGTCCTTTCGAACAAAGACCAAGAGCATCTGGTCATTGTCCACCGGTGCGGCTATCGAAGATATCACAAAAACCTCTCCAGAGACTGCATGGATATCCTCAGATGAGTTGTCCAGGTCCTTGATGAGGGACTCGTTCAGACGCTCCTCATCCCAAGCCCAGGTGTGGACGGGAGCGATTGGCTTCGCGACGAACGAGTATCCTTCCGCGTCCCCTCGGACGAGCCCTCCTGTGATGCAAATGCTGACATCTTTCCCATCAGGCAGCCTGGGCACGGGCCAGGAGACCGATTTCTCAGTCCCAACACCATATACAGAGTCGATCGTCTCGCGCAGATCGTTCACAATCCTGCGGACCTCCGCGTCGGTTGGAACGAACCTGTCCCTGTCGAAGACATTCGAGAGCACCGCGACGGTCAAGAGCGCGCACACCGAAAGGGCCACCTTGGAGACTATGAAATCCACTACACCACCTGTGCGAGCACGTAGTCCATGCCCCCATCCAGGGTGCATTCCAGCCTGAGGTCGAAAACGGGCGTTTGGATTATCAGGCCAGATCCTCCCACCCCCCTTATCCATACCGGCGGGTTATCGGCTATACTCAGCATCTTGGAGCCCGTGGAAAGCGCCAGCATGACCCTGGCCATCCCAGGCCCTCCGAGGGCGTCTCCCAGGACAAGGAGCGAGAACCTGGCCCTCCCATATGAGCTGAAATCCAGGGCCAAGGTCCTCGCGCTTCCCGGCCCTTCCATCACGAGCGTCTCCGCCGTCGAGGTAATCACATCCAGCTGATGCTCAGCCCGCTTGAGGAACTCGCTCTGACGGAGGCTCTCGAGGGCATCAGCGGCTGGGACTATCGAGACCGCCGCGATGATCGCGATAATCAAGATTCTCAGCGGAAGCGCCTCAACGGCCCGCTGGTCCTGGCTTATCCGCATCTCGGTCAGCTCGGTATGACGGGTATCTCGAATGTGGAGTCTATGCCATAGTCTCCCTTCGCAACGGTCACGGTTATCGTGGTCAGGCCCGTGCCGAACTGCTCGACCTTTAGCATCGAGAAGACTGCCTGGCCCTGCGAATCCGTCACGCCTCTGACGGCGGTCCCGTCTGCGTTCCTGACATTTGCCCCCTCGAGGATCACCGTTGCCCCCTCGAGGCGGTCACCGGACTGGTCCGTCACGATGACTGTGATAGTTACACCCTCGTTCCTGTATAGCCCGTCGTTGTCCTTGTCGTAAACCATTATCTCCCCTGGGCTAGCATAGACATCTCCTATCGAATGAGGCGCGGATATCGAGTTCATCCACCCCATGAGTATTGTCAGCCCTAGCCCAGCCACAACCACCATGATCAGGAGCTGCAACGGCAGGCCCTCGACGCCGCCCGAGCAGTCCGACCGCATCACATGCTTTCTTCTTCCAGCCCTCTTTTTCATCCGCGTACCCCTTCCTTGCAGTCCCGGTTCGGTCGAAGAGCTCCCAATGGCTTGTTTCGGTCGACTACAGGTAAGCTACTCTCGTCCAGGAGACGGCGTGGTCCTTCTGGCGCCCCATCGGTGTGTTATCAGGCCTGATTACCAGGAAAACACGTTCATATACGCTCTCGGGCGGTAGTTTCCATAAGACTAGCAGGACACCCTGGGTCATCGTCATGGCTCGGGTTGGAATGCGATATCAGTATCGGAGCTGAAAGCGATGGAAGCGTCCAAGTGCCCAAAGTGTGGCGAAGAGCCGTTCTTCATAGAGCACGTCGAGAAGTGGTACTGCTACAGCTGCAACTCATATGTCGAGGACAACGAAGAGCATGTATGCGAGCAGGAGAAGCACGAGGACGAGCCCGAGACAGCTGCGGCGGAGCAGGATCACGCGAGTAAGCTCGCTTTGGAGCTCGAGGCATTGGAGCAGCCAGAAGAGAAAGTCCAGGAGACTGTCTGCGGGAAGTGCGGGAACCCGCTCCAGGAGATGAAGGACGGGAGGATGTACTGCCTCATGTGCGAGATCTCGTCTATAGAAGGCAACAGCGAGGCAGGGGTCGATTCCGAGATTCTCCTTGACGAACCCGCCAAATCAATTGTTGTCGAAAGACTTGTCGAGCCGAAGCCCGAGGCTCCCATTCAGTCGAAGGCCATCCCAGTACCTGAGGCAAAAGAGATCAAGATGTGTTCCACCTGCGGCCATCCCCTCAAGTGGATCGAAAAGTACTCCAGACACTACTGCTACAGCTGCAGGAAGTACGCGCCGAAGGAGAACGAGAAGGCAAAGACCGACAGTCCCGCCACGGAGGCTAAGAAATGCCCTGATTGCGGCTCAGAGCTTCATTATGTGGAGAAGTACAACGAGCACTACTGCTACAAGTGCAAGAAGTACCCGCTCCAGGTAAAGAAGACGGTGCAGCCAAAGACCGTTGTTGTCCAGACAACGCCCAGACCTGCCATCCCCATGTGTGCGAAGTGTGACAAGCCCCTCAAGTTCATAGAGCAGTACGGCAGGTTCTATTGCTACGAGTGCAAAGAATATGCACCCAAGAGCCTGACGGCCGAGGTCGCACCTGCGCCGGCCGAGAAGAAGGAGTGTCCGGTCTGCCACGATGAGATGAAGTTCATCACTCAGTACAACGAATGGTACTGCTTCAAGTGCAAGAAATACCCCCTCAGGCCGAGCAAGCCAGTGCTCCTGCTCTGAGGGGTCTTCGAAGCCCATCCGAATTGTTTTTCCAGCTCATGCGACAGATTCAGGTGCCGCCCTACCGAGTGGGCGGGGGAGGCGGTGTCTGCTGGCCTACCATCACGACATCTGTCGGCCCCTGCGTCTTCTGGGCCGCCGGCTCCTTCTTGCGCATAATGAATCCAACTACGGCAAGGATCGCACCGACCACAAGGAGCACTACACCGATTGTGAGTCCCATTATCGAGGTTCCCGTGACCTTGACCTTCACCGTGACCTCCTGGGCAATATTCTGTGAATTGACTGCGTGATCGAATACCAGATAGTACTGCCCGGAACCCGGCAGCTCGAGGGAGAAAACCCCTGCAGGAATATCGGGGGCATATGCGATAGGCACGAATGCATTCGCATTGGCGTAGTTGTTGTAATTGGTCTTGTCAAAGACATAGACATTCACTGTGCCAGTGTCGACGCTGAAATTGAGAGAGATGTTGCCATTCATCAGTCCACCGACGCTCCAGTAAATGTAGTTTCCAGCCCCAGTTAGGATTGTCTCAGACGAAGTCCGCTCGGCCGGCAGTATGGCGTACACGATCATGGCCAGGCCTATCAGAGCCAGGACCACGCCCACAACCAATAGCACTTTACCCTTGTTCAAATTCTCCACTCCGCACGCGCACCTATCTCGGGAGGAAGAGCATGCTCATAAGCCTCCCGAACCTTTGTCGAGTAGTCCTTAAAGGCGTCTTTGGATTTAACTCCCTCGCTCTTCTTCTGCTTGAGATGGGCTGGGGACAAGGTCAGGACCACGTTGAGTGTCTTTGCCTTTCCATCAAGGGTCATATACTCGATCTGCAGGCGATATCCGCCCAGCTTCTTCTCGAGCCCCAGCCTTCGGATAGAGGAGTGTGGGATAGAGATGTTCTTGTCATCTGAGGATAGAGCGGCGAGGTCCGATTCCAGATATGCGACATATTGCGGATCCGTGTGACTGCATAGCCAACCATTGCGCCCAAAGCCCCGCCAAGCGCCCCCCAGACAGCCGCGTTCGTCGCTAGCGTGAGCACAAATATGGACCGTTGGTCCGTCAGAAGCACGCCATACTCCTTCGGGCCCAGAGCACCCTGGATCATGACGCTCGGGATAATCGCAACACGTCTCTCTTCCAGACTAGCACCCCACATTGCCAGTGTTGCCCACGGAACAACCAACGAGGTATAATACTGTTTTCCGGATTTTCCACCGGTCTGACAGGTAGGATGGAGCCACCGGGGAGATTTGAACTCCCGACCTGCTGATTACAAGTCAGCTGCTCTTCCAGCTGAGCTACGGTGGCGCTGGGGCCTAGATTCCGAGTAACGATGGCGCGCACTTATAGCTTTTCGCAGAGCAACAGACATGTCCCTGCCCGCGAAAACCGCTCTGTTTGCAGTCCAGCCAGATGCCTAGGAACACGCATCCGACCGCTTGCGCAAGCTTTAAATCGTGGCTATGTATCCGCACAATTCGCTCAGCAGCGGTGAGTTCCGATGACAGAAAAGGAGGGTGCGAAGAAGCACCACGAGAAGGACGTGGCTGAAGAGGCCAGCTCCGGGATCAAGGCGGGAGATGTCGTTCTGGTGGAGTTCGATGGATGGATCAACGACACGGACGCTCTTTTTGACACAACGAGCGAGTCCATGGCCAAGGAACACGATATCTTCAACGAGAAGATGGTCTACGGCGCTCAACCGCTGATCGTAGGCAAGGGCAGGCTGTTCCCGGGCCTGGACGAGCACATGCTGAAGGCCGAGGTGGGAAAGCAGTACGAGGTCGTCATCCCGGCTGACAAGGGCGCAGGCCCGAGAGACCCGAAGCTGGTCGAGCTTCACCCCGTCAGGGAGTTCGTGAAGCAGGAGATCGAACCAAGGGTCGGCCTCGAGGTAACAGTTAAGAACAGAGTCGCGACGATCACAGCAGTCACAGCTGGTCGTGTGAGGCTGGACTTCAACAACAGGCTCGCAGGGAAGACTCTGAAGTACAAGTACAAGATCACTGAGAAGCCGACAAAGCCGAAAGAGGTTGTTGAGCTCCTACTCAAGATGACCTATGGGACCCCGGACGGGTTCGAGATCGAGCACCACGGGAAGGACTATACGATCAAGCTCGCGGATGCGTGCAAGTACGACCAGAAGTGGCTTTTGACCAAGTACAGGGTCGTGACAGACCTCAGAGAAGTTCTGGGCGCGGAGAAGATCAGCTTCATCGAGGAGTACGCAAAGCCCGAGAAGAAGGAGCCCGAGGCCGAGAAGAAAGAGGAGCCAAAGAAGGACGAGCCCAAGAAGGACGAGCCAAAGAAAGAGGAGAAACCCGAGGAGGCTCCCAAGAAGGTGGAGGCCAGGGCGCCCGAAGAGCTCAGCGAAGAGGACAGGAAGATCTGAGCGCCTGCGATGTTTTGTTCGCGTGCGCGCGTCATTTATATATCCACTAGCATGTAGTGAGCGCTAGGAAAAAGGGCGTGTGGCCTAGTCAGGATATGGCACTTGCCTCCTAAGCAAGTGGTCAAGGGTTCGAATCCCTTCACGCCCGCCAGTCACTTCTCAGAAAAGCCCGTAGGGGAGGAAAGGCTACGCGCGGAAGGGGAAAGGGCGGCCTCTAGGGCGTCGTCAGAGGATGGTAGTCCTTTGCGCCAGCACTCCCTGAGATGGTGTAGGGCTGGTCGACTATTCCGTCATGATTCGCATCGGGCGTAGTCCAGTCGCTCCAGTAGTTCCCATAGCCATCTGTGCTGTTCCACGAATTATTGATTCCGTCGTCATAGGCCTGGATATGGCTTTGATTGTATGTGCTCCCTGCGCCGTTGTTGCCCACGAACGTGTTGTTGGAGATAATGTTGGAGGATGACAAGGAACTTCTGTATGCCCAATAGATTTCGACTCCGGGTAGCAAGTTGTTGCGCAGTTGATTCCGGATTATGACATTGCTGCCAGAATCGACGAGGCGCATGCCACAATGATTGTTCAGCGAATAGATGTTGTTGCTAAGAGTGTTGTTGCTCGATACTTCGAGATCTATGCCATCCCCATTGTTCGAGCTGCAGTTGTTGTTGCTCAGGGTGTTCTTGTAGCTCTCTTGGAGATACATACCAGTATTATTGTTCGCGCAGCACTTGTTGTTGTTCAGTGAGTTGTTGCTAGATCGGTAGATGTCCATGCCAAATCGAAGGTTCGCTGAGCAGTTGTTGTTGCTCAGGATATTGTTCTTGGTCGAACCCTGGAGAACCGGCAAAAGATCTATGCCATCCCCATTGTTCGAGCTGCAGTCGTTGCCAACGAGGGTGTTGTTGTCCGATGCTTCGAGATCTATGCCACAACTATTGTTCTCGGAGCATTTGTTGTTGCTCAAAGTGTTTTTGCTAGATAAAACGAGGCTTATGCCAGCTCCATAGTTTGAGCTGCAGCTATTGTTGCTCAGAGTATTGTAGCTCGATGAGTGCAAAGCAATGCCATGATCAGTATTGCTCGAGATGCAGCGATTATTGACCAGTGTGTTGTAGCTGGACGAACCGACCCATATGCCAACACCATTGTTTGAGCAGGTGTTATTGACCAGAGTGTTGTTATTGCTTGATGTATCGAGCAGTATGCCATTCACATTGTTCGAGCAGTCGTTGTCACTCAATGTGTTGTGAATTGAAATGTATAACCATATCCCACTTTGACCGTTGGAACAGGTGTTGTTTTCCAAGTCACCATTTACGCAGCCCCACAGAAAGATGCCAATATAGTTGAGCCCGCCATTATGAACATAGCAATTCCTGACTACGAAATGCGCATCCGTATGCCGTATCAAAATACCATTATCGGTGGATGCGTTTATGTTCCAATCCGCTATGATGTAAGGATCTGATGCAGTGCCGCTCCCCCCGACAACACCATTAGCACTTGTGAATCCTGCATTCCCATCGATTGATATCGGACCGTGCTTTTTGTTGCTGCTTTGAACCGCCAGCCATGCGACCGCGCCGACAATCAAAATGGCGACGAGGGTCACTGCGAGAATGACGACCCGTGACGAGCGCTTCCGTTCTTTCCCGAGACTACCAGGCAAAAAGTCTCCGTCAGTTGCTGACACCCAGTATTTCCCCTAGTGGCACAACAGATTTCGATGATAAAGCTCTTCCTCGTCTCGGAAAAGCCTCTATGTTGAAATGTCCCCCGATACCTATTCGTCATCTGCTATCTTCTTCTGAATTCCCCTGATCTCACGGATTCGTTGGGGCTATCGGACATGCCTCTATTCGCGGTTTTCCCGCACTATGGTCACTTCGTCCCTTTGTCAGGGATCTGCCCCAATCCATAGGACGCACTCGAGGTGCACTCTTTTCCCGGGGTTGAATCCGTGACTAGAACATCGTATGGTCTTTCGACTATTCGAACCCTGCGAACGCGAGGGGACGATTTCATCATAACATCCATAGGGTAGGAAAGGCCAAGGAGTGCCCAATTATCACAGGTAGAAGATTAACGCCAAAATTGCGAGGGTCAGAGCGACAAAGAACAGGATGCTCCCCCAGCTGGCGCCCAGATTCGCTCCCCTGATTTGGAGCCAACGATTACCCCATGGACCGCTACCTGTTCGCATCGGTCCAGTGTATGACCTATCGAGGTCTTAGTCGTTAGCTAGGAACTCCCTGCTGATGGAAAACGGAAGAGAAGAAGGGGGTTTTGTTCCCACCTCGGAAAAGACCATAGGGAAGGGACGACCCTGCCAATCAAGGAAGAAAGACGATGAAAAACACGGATTATATCATCTACATGACGACCAAACACGGCCGAACGTGGAAATGGCTCAAGGACAAAACTGGCTGGAAGCAGATCGGTCCAGAAGGTCAAATTCATCATCCGACCGCAGAACAGGTTCTGAACCATCTTCTGCCGGCTTGTGCAAATATCAAGCCGGTCACTCTCAAAGTGGTCTACAAGCCACATAAAGAACAGAAGAGTCGCACAAGTTGGGACGGTAAGAAGAGATATGGGGTTTAAGTCCGAGCTCAATCCCTGCTGATTGACGATTCTTCGCGACTTACTGGTCGGTCAAGGGTTCGAATCCCTTCACGCCCGCTCTCACGCATAGCCAGTAAGGTGGCTTCTTAGGCGAATTGACATTTGGATCGGATGCTGATCTCTCGAAGGTTCAAAGGATTTCGAGCCTCGCTGTATCGGCGCCTTTTTGGCAATAGTTTCTCCCGATGTTGAGTACCGAAGATCGACCCAACGTGAGAGACATAGTCTCCAAGGTGGAGTCCTCGATTTGGAGGGTTTGACCATGGATCACCCGGCGTGCGCTCAACCGTTCTGCCAGGCCATTCTCGCTTGGGCTGACTCTCTCGTATAGGCAAACATTGCCACTATTCCAACCAAGACAGCGAACCACAGTGTACAGGCTCTCACTAGTATGACCGCAAAAGACGCTGTTGATGCGCTAACATCCAATGCAACCAGCAATCCAATCATTGTGGCCTCCGTTGTGCCCATGCCACCTGGCAGCATACTGACCGCGCCTATTACAGATGAGAATGCATAGATGAACACCGCCTCGAGAATGCTCACGTCCATGGAGCATCCCCGGGCAATTAGATAGAACGCGATGCACTCCGCAGCCCATGCGACCGCACCAAGAATCGTACCTTCGACTAGGTTCCGTCCTGTCAGAAGTTGTCTAGCGTCCTTGAGTGCGCCGTTCAGCACATCACCCAGTCTCATCAAGCGCTTTCTCTTCCTCAGGAATCCGACAATCCTGTCGCTCACCTTCTCAGAGCCAAGAGCGAAGAGAACGATGGCAACAGCAAGTATCACGACTGCGAAGGAAACGTAGCTGTAGGCGAGAGCGAATGAGCCAATTCCAATTAGAAGAATCATGCCAGTAAGGTCGGACATCCTCTCTGCAAATACTATAGCCACTCCCCTTTCGATTGGGGCGCCCTTTTCGATCTTCAACAGGAGAGCTTTCACCGCCTCTCCTGCCTTCGCAGGCGTTATCGACATCGACAGACCTGACAGGAAAAGCCAGTAGCTCTTCTTCCTCGGCAACCCCAGTCCGACCTTGTTCAGATAGGAATGCCATCTCTCGGATCTCACGATGTAGTTGCCGATCACGAGAAGAAGCACAGGAAGGACGTATAGCCACTGGAAATGCGCAGCGGCCCTTCCCACCTCATCGAAATCAGAGATCACAACCAATACGAAGTAGAATGCTACGGCGACGGCCACTGCAATCACGATCTTTCGCCAAACAGATCCTCTCAGCGAGACGCACCCCTGAGCTTCAGCAGCTTCGTTTGAAGATGGACGTAAAGTGGACTCTTGCGAGTGTGCATATGGGCTGTGGCAAGCGCCATCATGAAGGATTTTGGATCGCTGATGGTGTCAATCTCCATCCATGAACGGCCGATTTCAAGCGACGTGTGGGCGTCACTCCCCACCACAGCTGGAATTCCTTTCAGTTTGGTGAATGCCACTGCCTTGATATTGTCGCGCCCTCTCGTCACCCGCGAATTGAACACCTCGATAATGTCGGCTCTCGCACAGATATCTTGATCCACGATTCCCCGTCTCAACCTGTCGAAAGGATGGGGTATCATGACAAGCCCTCCCTGAGCCCGTATCTTGTCCATGACCTCACCCGCTGAGCCTCTCCCTACCTTCTCATGCAGGAAGAGTCCAATGACGTCGCCCTCACTGCAGGATACTTCCTCGCCGATAATTGTCGGAAAGACCTTCGAAAGCTCGAAGGCGCCCCTGACCTCGTCGTGATCAGTGATCGCAACTGCATCCAGGCCTCTCTGTTTTGCTACCCTGGCGACTCTTTCCACGCTCAAGAGCGAATGACCGGAGTACTTTGTATGCACGTGAAGGTCGACTTTCAATATGAATCACCCGATAAGTGGACCCTCTTCGGGGGCGTAATAGAGAATCAGCACAACTGCAGAAACCCACAAGACCAGGTTCACTAGACTAGGCAGATCCTTGAATATCTCCTCGGGCTCGCCACCCTTGTCAGCCATGTGCACCAAAAACGTGTACCTAAGAACACCATAGACCGCGAATGGAATCGTCACCATCATGTACTGATTCACAGCAAGGAAAGTATACATGGCATATGCCATGATCAGTGTGGCGGTCGACACCAACATCATGTCCTCTACCATGTGCAACGTGTAGTACTTGAGTATCTCCCTGTGGTCCTCTGCCCGGTCGCCCAAAAGAGCAAGCTCATGCCTTCTCTTGCCGAATGCCAGGAACAGTGCGAGCAAGAAAACACAAATCACTAGCCAAGGAGAGACTGGAACATCCACGGCCACGGTGCCAGCGTAGGCCCGTATCACAAAGCCAGTTGACAAAGTGAGAGCATCCACGATGACGAGATTCTTGAGGTATAACGAGTAACTGAAACCTTCGATGAGATACGCAAGCGCGACAAGCAGGAATAGCCAATGAATAAAGAATGAGGCGCCCAGGCCTACGATCAGAAGGATAGCACCGAATACCGTCGCGCCAGCCACACTGACCCTTCCCGATGGAATCGGTCGCAGGCGTTTATTCGGATGCTGCCTGTCTCTCTCCCTATCCATGATGTCGTTGAACGTATACACTCCTGCGGACAGGGCGCAGAATGCGAGAAAACCAAGACCTGCTAGCAGGATTTTGTCGAGCTCGCCGAGCTCCTTCGAGAAAACCAATCCAACAAACAGCAGAAGGTTCTTGTACCACTGTTTTGGGCGCATCAGTTCAAGAAAGGCACTGAATCCGCCTGTAGAACCGTCTGCCATGCAATCCCTGAAATGGCCTCGACTATACAAATCCTCTTTGGCGGACTATTAATATCGGATGGAAGGACCGGTTAGTACTTCTGCCAGAGCTGTCCCCACTCGGTCGCCATAAAGGCCTTCACATGCTTCCTGCCCTTTATCGGATACCAGTAATAGTCGTGATAGCCCTCTGACAGCAGCCTCGGGATGATGAACAGGCGCGTATGCATCAACGGCTCAATGAATCTCAAAGGACCCTTGCGCACTATCTGGTCACCGTATATGACCGGGCTCCTCCAGACCTTGAATCCGTAGTTCACGTCGGACACGTTATCACCGACGACATCAATCTGCTTATGATCACCCACGCCCAAGCCCTTGTCGTGGGCCATCTTGATGTATCTAATGCTCATCGGATCGAAACCCATCATCTTCGCAGCAATGGCGTCGATGGCAACCTGATCGGCGCTAGCTAGAATGTAGTTCTCGACTCGAGGGATCATCGTCCTCGGGCCCGCTCCGTCACCAGCCACAGTGCCGTCCATGACGGCGAACATGCCCGGGTGGATCTCCTTCTGTATCGTGAGCAAATCGACTAGGACCTCGTGGATGTAGGTGTGGCAGTAGTGGCGGACCTGCTTGAGCAGCCCACCGAAAGCGTTCTTCACGGCACCGGTGGTCGTGGTGTGGCCATGAGTCTTCTGAGTGGGGAGATGCATAATGTTTGTTCCGACCAGCATTTTTGGTATCTCGACACGGTCGAACACTTTGCTGTCAAGGACCATCAGCTCAGCCTTCGGCTTGTATGTGATCCACTCTACATCGGTAAGCGACGTGAACTTCAGACCGTATTTCTCTAGTACTGGCATCCATTTGTTGTTCACGGCCCCTCTTGTTGGCTTCGTCACGACCGTCTTGTTCTCCACTGCATCTATGTCTCTGTACCCATCAGCAGTCATGGTCTGCAGCACGCCATCGAGCTCCCACGGAGGGGTTGAACAAGCGGGATAGAACAATGTCCAGGAGAGGTTGAGCTTGAGGACGGTTCTTCGGTCCTTTGGGATAGCCTTCCCGTAGTCTGCCATTCTCATCAATCGGCCGTAGTCCTCAATGACTGTCGAGGGGGTGGTCTTGATCACAGCGACTTTGCTCATCGCAGAGCAATTGCCTCATATCGCTTATATTGATTTTCTCAGTGAGCCCGGTACTCCTCGAGTCACTCCTCGTCTATTCTCTGGATATTGAGAATGTAGCACATATATTACTGGCCGAGCGAGAGTCATTGAAGAGGGTCATCTAAAACCGCCTTTCCATCCGCCGATTCCTTTCAGACGAGAGAATGCGCTTTGCGATCGACTATCCGTTTTATCATCCTCAGACCCCAGATTCCGGACCAGTTCGAGTATCCCTTGAGACCAATGGGAATGAGAACAGGATAAAGAACCCACACGAATCTGGAGTCAAAGTATGCCGCAGATAGACCATACAGCATCAGCAAGCTCATGAAGATGAATGTGACCTTCAGGAATTCCCTCTGACTCCTCGCAAAAATGGGGGCAGCATCTCTCTTGCGGAATGCGGTGACAAGTAAGGGGACAAACGGCAATATCGCCAACCAGACTCCGAACGCAGTACTATCAAGGTGACTGAAATTCACCATCCTTTCGACATTGGAGACAGTCAAATCGAGCGTTGGCAGCCAAAATTGCCCGAGTTCTGTCGGATTACTGGCAGAGGGAACTGCTAATGTGGTGAGAATCCTGATAGAGAACAGTATTACAATAGGAATGAGACCGAGAATCCAGACGAGTGCCTTCCTTGATTCCGACCTAAGCGCATAATACAGGAATACAGGCAGAACGAATATGACTGTCTCTCTTGACATCATGCCCAGGGAGATCGAAGCGGAAGCCAAGATCCATTTATTTCCGGTTCGAATCAAGAAGAGCGACAGAACGATGAAGAACAACGAGCTCACATCCGTCAGCGCTTTTGTTCCGTAGACAACGAAAGGTTGAGAAAACATCAGTAGGACCACACCCAGCAGGCTCTCGGCCGAATCAAATGAGAAGGACTTCATATACCTGAAGAAGGTCATTCCGAGAAGAACGGAGAAGAAGAAGTTGACCACTTGCATACTTTCCATCGGTCCAAAGGGCAAGAACGATGCCAGGAGCGGCACGAGAATCCTATTCCTGAACGGTGGCTCAACATCTTCGAGCGAAGCTGAACCTCTGAAGGCCTTCACCATCATTTCATATTGAAGAGCATCGGCTTTGAAGACATGCTGTACCCCAACAACAAACAGAATCACTACCATGAGGAAGATCACAATATCTGCGCGATATTTCCTGACAAGAACGAGCAAGCGCATAAGCGAAGATCGAAGGGACACTCTCTACTCCCCCAAATCGAACTGGAGCAGCCGCGATTGGACACGCATCCTCAAAAGAAGTACATAATAGCATCCAACGAATATCTTCTCCCGGTACCCTCCTGATACGTCAGTATAGATTTCCGCTCCCGATGCGTAGAATGATGCGGAGGCAGTAGAATGGCAAGCTACACGGCGCAGACAAAGCTTTCCCCGACGAAGATAATCGAGAGGGCGTCGAAGCATTTTGGTGCTGTCACCGGAGCGATGAAGATTACATCCAAAAGCGACACATCCCTTTGCCTCGAGAGCCTTGACGGCTATGTTACCATTACCGTTTGTCCCGGTGAGGGAAAAGCAAAGAACACATTGGATATCGAGACGAGCCAGTTTGATGAGCAAGTCCGAGAGTTCCTGAGATCGCTGTGATCCCTGCGTAGGTCGTCGAAGGGGTCCAAACCCCCCCGAGGACAGCCTAGTCTGGGGACGGTGAATAGGCTGCATTCGGATCGATGCGATGCATTCGGAGCAATCACTTTGTAGTCCAATCCTGATGCTCGTCTCATGAATCTACTGAGCAATCTACGACATAGGCTTGGACTTCCGGTGGAAATCGCGATAACCGCACTTGTGCTGTTGCTCCTGACAGGGACCGTTGTATATCACTATCTCGAGAGCTGGAGCTGGGTGGACTCGTTCTACTTCACTGCCTGCACGTTGACGACTGTCGGATACGGAGACCTCTACCCGACGACCGAAATATCAAAAGCGTTCACCGCGGTATTCGCTCTCAGTGGCGTCTCGATCGCTCTGGCATCATTCACCATTATTGGCACATCCTATCTTAGGAAAAGGGAGGAGCAACTAACGAAGCTGATCCAGATAAACGGAAAGAGCTAGAGAATCTGTGGTCCTCACTTTCTCTCAAAAACCCTTCTCTCGAACTCGTCCTCCCACCATCTGGCGTAGTTCCTCATGCCCTTGTTCCGATTGGCCAATGCCTCCTTGGCCAGATCTCGAGCGAGTTCCCCATCCTTGAGAGTCCAGACATCTCGCTGTTCCGGAGGAACGACAAGGTAGGTTGGCGATTCATCGATCAGCTCAGGAGGCAGTCTCGCCATAGCGTAAATGTCACAAGCCCGCTCGCCGCTTGGGATTCCTTCGGAGTTGAACTGGGCGAGATGCATGAACTCGTGGGCTATCGTCCAGTAAGTGGGATACTTCCACCCCTTCTTTCTGGTCTTCCGGACCTCCAACATCAACTTGACAGAGCCACTATTGGACTGGAAGGCCAGGCCGTCGTAGAACCTAGTGATTCCGATCTTCATCCGGAGCCTCATTTCGGGGTAGTACTTGTGGATCCTCTGAAGCCTTTTCTCGAGCTCCTCCCTGACCTCGGGAGGCAGCCTGAGGGCCCTCCGGGTCCAAGTAATCTCCAGGTCCACGGAGCTACCAGATGATGCAGCTAGGCTATATCAGATGCGCTTCCAGCCGGAGTTCAGGTCTCCTGGAGTACCTCTCCCTTGATGCCCACGACGATGGTCCTGACAGGGATCTTCTTCCCCGACCTCCTGACTGCCTCATCGACCAGCCTCACCAGCCCGTGGCAGCATGGGACCTCCATGTGCACGACTGTCAGGCTCTTCGGAGAGGCCCCCTGGATCATCGCAGCGAGCTTATCAAGGTAGGCCTTCTGATCGTCGAGCTTTGGGCAGCCGATGACAACCGGCTTGCCCGTGAGGAACCTCCCGTGGAAGTCCCTGTATGCGAATGGGACGCAGTCCGCAGCGAATAGGATGTCCGCGTTCTTGAAAAACGGCATTCCTGGCTGGACTAGTTTCCACTGGATCGGCCAGTTCGTCAGCTCGGCGGGCATGTCCTCCATCGAATGGGACGGATGCTTAGCGTGCCCAACTCTTACCTGACTGGCCTTTACCAGCATGGGGTTCGATGATGGGCACCCGCAGGGCTCCGTCATAGGCGCCTCAAGATGTGGATGGTGTGCCTTTGCCCCGGCTTTCACTTTTGCGAGGTGCTCCTTGACAGCTCCCTGGTCGAATTCCGGGGCATCCCTATCGACGATCTTCAGGGCACCTTCCGGGCACTCGCCAATGCACGCCCCGAGCCCGTCGCAGAAAACCTCGTTCACGACCTTCGCCTTGCCATCCACGATCTTGAGCGCTCCCTCAGCACAAGTGGTCACGCACTGGCCGCAACCCGTGCACTTGTCCTCGTCTATCTCTATGATCTTTCTCTTGGGCATTCTACATACCCTCCCCGCATGACTTGTGTGACTAGCGATTCCTGAAGCAGCACGAATAGTCATTCCCGAATTGATTGGGTTCCTGCACTCGATCGCTCATCCGGTGCCTCTGTTCATCTGCTCCCACATGGCCTTGGAGTTAGACCTGTGGACCCGGTCCCCTACCACGCCCGCCAATACCGCGGCTGGCGGAGCCAAGAAAGCCATGATTCCCATGAACGACACTATCTTGCTTATCCTCCTCATTCCATAGATGGCTTTGGCGTAATCGGTATCGTCTGGCGGGTCGTCCGTAAAGACCGACTTCTTGATGATGTCTTGCATCTCCAGAGCGGTGTTTGTGGTCATCCAGACGAGATTTCTGAGGGACGAATGGCGGCCTCCGTAGCTCGTCCTCCTCTGGAGTATGGCCTTTCTCAGATCCTCGCCAGTGGAACCATCGAAGGTCGTGTACGCGTCTCCAACCATGGCAGGGCCGTGAGCGTCGCTGCCCCCGGTCAGCGCCTTATTGGAACCCTCGCAAAGCTTCTGGGCTATCCGGTTGGAGTACCTGTCCCTGTGGGCCGCGTTGAACACCTCGATGCCGTCCAGAGGGAGCTCGAACACCATCTTCCCGAGCGAGCTGCAGTGCGCGCTGAACGGGTGCGGGGCGATTGCCAAGCCCCCCATCGAGTGGATTCTGTCGATAGTCTCGCCTGCAGAGAGCCCCTTGGGTATCATCTCGTTGATGAAGAGCCCTATGACCTCTCCCTCGACAGCCCCCACTTCCTCCCCCATGACGACCTCCACCGACCTCGCCTCTTGCATCACCTTCATGGCTCCCTTGATGGAGTTGTGGTCTGTGACGCAGAGGACATCCAGCATCCTGCGCTCGGCCGCTCGCGCCAGCTCCGCCGGCTCGGTGACGGAATCCGGCAGGCTGATGACAACGACCTTTGTCATGCCTGAGTACTTCGTGTGGCTGTGCAGGTCGGCCTTGCCCATGGTACCTCTTGTCCGTGCATGCTGATAGGCCTAGTAATGGCTTTCTGCAGACGATTACCGGCTTTCCAGTTCCTCCTGCGTCAGAGGCTTGTTCTTGGGATCCTCCGGGAAGTCCAGCCCGGTCTCCTCCTTTTGTATTGAATCCCTGATCATCTGGCCGAAGATGGTGCCTATGAACCCCCCCAAAACGAAGAAGAACAGGAGCAGGATCGTGATCCTGAAGAAGAGCATGTAGTAGAATTGCGACAGCAGGAGATGGAGGTTGTATACGGTATAGGGCACTGAGTAGAACACGACTGCGAGTGTGTACCCGAGAGCCACATACGTGATGACGGTCATCATCGCGACATCAGTCCTGCGCGCGATGTAGCCGGAAGGCATCCCGATCAGTATGGACAAGAGGAATTCCGCAAGCAGGTTCTTGTTCAGTGACGGGAAGGAGATGTTGGGGAACATGAAGTCGAAGGTCATGAACGCGATCGGTGTCGCGCTCAGCAGAGTCGAGAGCAGCATGATCTTCAGGTCCTCGCCCTTGAGTCTCAAGTCGTGCCCCCCGTGATGTATCTCGTGTCGATCGTGACCAGCTCGTTCAAGTACTCCTCCGTATCGTAGTTGTGTGTGAAATCGTCTATCCAGGCGTAGAACCTGAACTCGTGGATGTAAGGCGCTGATTCGAGGGTGTAGGAGTGCCCCTCCGCAGCACTGTAGTTCAGGAAGCCCCTGATCTTCGAGAGCGTGGCCGGGTTAGACACGAACGCGGCGTACGAGTAAGTCTGGGTTCTCCCGCTCGAGACGTTCGCGCCGATCGTGGATCCGACATAGACGTGTGCAAGAGATATGACGGGCTCTGTCCTGGAAGTGCTGTTAGTCAGATACACGCTCCAGTCAAGGCTTACAATGTTCAGCCTGAACTGGGTCGGGTTCACCGCATCAATGTTGAAAGTGAGCTCCAACGAGCCGTTGGGGAGGAGAGCCACTCCTTCCACGGCGTTCTCCAACACGACCGTCGTCTGGGCCTTGACGACCGAGCCATATATAAGCGCGGACCATAGCCCTCCCGCGAGAAAGAATACTGATAGGGCGAGATAGAGTGAGATTACGACCCAGTGCTCCTTGAAGATCTTCCAAGACGCCAATTTCCCACCACCTCAGATGGATGGGCTGCCCAGTGCCATAGGCCAGGTCCCTTCGGCATTCACTTGTACAGGTAACAGGCGACCCTTTGCCCTCCGCCCAGGTCCACCAAAGGAGGCTCATCTATCTTAATGAACCTTACCACTACCGTGTCCTTCGGCCCTCTCTTCGGCCTAACCCTGGGCGCTCCTAAGCCTCTAGCCACTGCCGATTCAGTCGATTTTGACTTGAAGTACGCCTTCAGCCCCTCGACGACCTCGTCCCATCTTTTCGCCTGGCCGTAGACCATGGACTTGAGCGAGTTGCGCCCTATCCTCGGCGGGAGCATGGTGTTAAAGAGCGGCGACGAATCCTTGTATATCAGGTCGTTCTGAATCAGCTCCGAGGCCTCCCTCGCGACCACGGCCGCGGGTATCCTTGCGGCAGAGCAGATAACCGTCACCGTCCTACCCACTTTCGGAGCAGTGATTGCCGATACGCCCTTGAACTCCTTGTTGCCCATTTTCACGTAGTGGTTGACAAGATCGTTCATGAGGGCGATCGTTGTCGCCATCTTGGACTGCTTCGCTCCTGTCGTGTCCTTAGCAATCGGGCCTTCCTCAAGCCCAACATCGACTACCACTCTGGCACCTTCTCTCCTGGCGTCCAGGATGGAGCCGTACATCGGATGGTCCTTGTTCCTGTAGTCCACAGTCGACGTCAGGTGGTCAAGAAACCTCTGGGCGAGCTCCTCGCCCTTGAGCTGGACTGAAGAACATGGAATGGTGATCTCCTTGTTGCCGACAGATTCCTCGGTCGATAGAATGGCTTTGAGCATGGGCATATGGTCCTTCAGTTGGGCGACTCTGCCGTCAATGAACTCCCGGACCTTGCCAGCACTCCCGCCCTCCTTGATTGTGATCACGAGGGCGAACCCGTCGGGATGGAGCTCGTCGATGTGCTCGTTCATAGGGTGGTCGGGCTTCTGGAACTTTTCGTCATCCCGGAGCCACTCAGCGAGGTCCTCTCCCTGCCAGCCGCACTCGCCGAACGCCTTCGGACACCGCGGCCTGAACCTGCAGCCGAGCGGGACATTTATCGCGCTCGGAATCTCCCCTTTGATAGTAATCCTCCCGTGCTTGTGCTCAGGATCGGGCACAGGAACGGCGGAGAGCAGGGCCTGCGTGTACGGGTGCTTGGACTCGAAGATGATCTTGTCGGTCTCTGCTATCTCCACGATCTTGCCGAGGTACATGACTGCAAGGCGGTCGCTGACATACCTCGCAACCGCGATGTCGTGTGTGATGAACAAATACGGAATGCGATACTTATCCCTCAAATCTAACATGAGGTTGAGCACGCCTGCCCTGATGGAGACATCCAGCATGGACACAGGCTCGTCCGCGATTATGACCCTGGGCTTGAGGACCAGCGCCCTCGCGATAGACACTCTCTGCCGCTGACCGCCACTGAGCTCGTGTGGAAACCTGTTCAGGTACTCTCTCGCGGGGGCAAGGCCAGCATCCTCCAAGGCCTTTCGAACGACCTCAACCCTCGCCTCGAACGATCTGCCGATGTTGTGGTTGATCAGTGGCTCCATGACCGTCTGGAGCACCGTGTTCCTCGGGTTGAGGCTCTCATATGGGTCCTGGAAGACCATCTGAATGTTTCGTCTGAATATCTTGAGGTCGTGCCCCCCCAGAAGCGCGATGTCCCTGCCGAGGAAGAACACGGACCCGCTCGTCGGATCTTCGAGCCTTGTAAGGAGCCTCCCCGTCGTGGTCTTGCCGCACCCGCTCTCGCCAACAAGGCCAAGTATCTCCCCTTCGCGGATCTCGAAATCCACGCTGTCAAGGGCCTTGACATAAGGCGACTCGCCAAAGCTGAAGAACCCCCTCTTGAGCTCGAAGTACTTCTTGAGCCCCGTGACCTTGATGACTATGTCGGAGGGCATCTACTTCCCACCTCTCCTGAGCTGGTCCCAGATCTCTCTGGAGAAGTGGCAGAACGCTATGTGGCCTGGCTCGATCTCGATCCCCTCCGGAGGTTTCTCGTGGCAGACCTCCTTCGCGAACTGGCATCGCGGGTGGAAAGGGCATCCGCTTGGGGGGTTGACCAGGTCTGGCGGGAACCCAGGGATCGATATGAGCCTCCTCCTTGGTCCTGTGATCGATGGGAACGAGTTGAGCAGGCCCGCGGTGTACGGGTGCGCTGTGTTCTTGAAGACCTGCGAGGTGGCGCCCAGCTCCATCATCTTGCCGGCATACATGACGCCGATCTTGTCCGAGACCTCGGCGACCACGGAGACATCGTGCGTGATGATCATCATCGCCATGTGCCACTCCTGCTGGAGCCTCCGGATCTCGTACAGAATCCGGTCCTGGGTGATGACATCGAGGGCTGTTGTGGGCTCGTCGGCGATGATGAACGAAGGCGATAGGGCCAGCGCGAGAGCGATCATTGCTCTCTGCTTCATGCCCCCGCTGAACTCGTGCGGGTAGTTGTTGATCCTGTCCTCAGGAATCCCGACGAAGTTGAAAAGCTCCCTGACCCTCTTCTCGGCCTTCTCGTCGTCGATCTTCTCGTGCAGCTGGATCGCCTCGACGATCTGGTCCCCGATCCTGAAGACCGGGTTCCAGGCGTTCATCGCCCCTTGGAAGATCATCGATATCTCTTTCCAGCGGATCTTCCGGATTTTCTCGTTGTAGTCGTCCAGCCTGCCATCGTGCCTTCTCGAGATCTTGATGAGGTCCTTGCCCTTGAATAAGATCGACCCGCCCTTCACATACCCGTTCGGGGGCAGGAGCTGAGTGATGGCGTATGCTGCGGTGGTCTTGCCGCACCCACTTTCGCCCACCAAACCCATGGTCTCTCCCTGGTCGATTGTGAACGATACGCCGTCAACTGCCTTGACCCAGCCGTCCTGGATCTTGAAATGGACCTTCAGGTCCTTGATCTCGAGCAGCGGCTGAGCCATGCCAGTATCACCTCTTCCTGAGGCGGGGGTTCACGACCTCGTCGAACGCCCTGCCTATGAGATAGAACGAAAGAGAGAGGAGCGTGATCGCGATTCCGGGAGGAAGGAGCCACCACCATGCGGTAAGGGCGTGGCCGCTCAGCTGGAGGAACTGGAGCATCATGCCCCAGGTGATGCTGTTGACATCGCCATACCCGAGGAAGGCAAGGATGGCCTCGGTTATGATGGCTCCGCTGATTGTGAAAGTCATATATAGGAACGTATAGGGCAGGACGTTCGGAGCGATGTGTCTGAATATCAGTCTGCTCTCCGACGCTCCCGCAATTATCGCGGCGTCCACGAACGAGCGCTCCTTCAGGGACAGGGTCACAGACCTGATGACCCTCGCGATACCTGCCCACGATAATATTGCAAAGATGATGATGATGTTCAGCAGAGACGGTCCGAAAACGGCAGCGAACAGCAGCAGTACTACTAGGTAGGGCAATGCCAGGACCACGTCGGTTGTCCTCATCAGCACGTCGTCTATCAGGCCTGAGTAGAACCCCGCAATGAGGCCCACGATGGTGCCCACGAAGACTGTGAAGAACGCAGCTGTGACGCCTACCATGAGCTCTGCCCTCGTGCCGTACATCAGCTGTGTCAGGATGTCGTGTCCCTCGTAGTCCGTGCCCAGGACGTAGTGATTTCCAGATGGGTACGTTCCGGGAGGCAGAGGGGCGATGTCGACCCCGGCCAGCGACTCAAGGAAGAGAGTGCCGTTCTCTGCCACGGCGCCGTAGTAGTTCCCGGCGACAGCGCTCGAGATGAATATGTTGCCCACGAACAATGCGGGGGTCCTCGGGGATCCGCCTGGCACCACGAACGTGAGGTTGAGCTGCAGCAGCCCATCTACTATGTACACCCTGCCCTGCTGGGTGCTCAGGAGGTACTTTGTCATCCCCTCTACATACTGCGGGGGAGAGTTGAGGTCTCCCTTGAGAGTTGAGTACTGCGTGTTGTTGTACTTGTCCCTGCCAGTGTCCGCCTGAACGCCAGCGATGAAGCTCTTGTCCCCGGCTTTGCCGGTTATCAGGACAACCTGGGGGGAGGGGTATACCGCATCGATAGTGTAGTTTGTTACCATGTCGGAGGTTTTGTTCAAGTAAAGCCTATTAGCCCACATCTTGGTGCCGTTCTCGCGGTCGTACGCAACGATTTTCCCGTCTGTGGTCCCCAGGACGATTACTTGCTTCCCATCCTCTCCTGACGATCCATACGCGTACGGGAACGTTATCATGTTCTCGGAGACTTTCGGTTCGAATGTGGCGTTCAGGAAGGCGTAATCCGACACCCACATCCTATCCCCGATCTGGATATTGGTGATCGCGTGGGTTATGGTGCTCCTGGTAAAGTTGAACTTGTACGCCATTATCCCATGGTCCGTAGGAAGGATGATCATGCTGCCGTTCCTGAAATCGGCATCGACCACGAGGGGGTTGCCAATCACCCTGGCATCTGTGAGGTTCATCATACTGGTGAAGACCCTGTCGGTCGTCTCGCCGATTGAGGTCACGGGCGGTCTCCTGTTGATCGACCAAACGCTAGTTTCGTTGGCGAACACTAGCGCCATTCTGCCATTCTGGACCGCTGACGAGTATGCATTCCAGAGGTTGGATATGTGGGTCGGGACGAACGGGATATCATATTGGGTGTCCGTAGCGACGAGGTTATCCGTGTACTCATAGAGCGTGCTGTTCTGAAGAACATAGAAGAACGGGATCGTGAACATGACCTGTGTGAGATAGCTGACGTTCGAGGGCAGATAGCGCGGCTCGCCAGTGTTCACCCTCATGGGCTTGTTCGCGTCATTTGAGGTGTTTATGGGGAATATCGTGGCGTTTCCCTCTTCTGAGTACATCAGGATCCTGGTGAGGGTCTCGTACCTGGGCGCCTGCTGAAGTCCTATCGGAGAGTTCCAGGTGAGATTGGCAGTCAGGTTCTGCCACTGAGATGTCCCGACGTAGATGTCTTCGAGAGGCGCCCTGAAATCCTTGGAATAGGGCGTCAAGAAGGGGGCAAAAGCCGCCATGAAAACGAATCCTGCGACTATCCCCAGGCCGGCCAGACCAGTAGCCGAACCTTTGTAGAGCTTCCAGGTGGCCCTGAAGCTCCTCATCAATCTCCGCGCCAGCCTCTGGCCCTGAAGCCCAAGGCTCTCGGGCTGTGGTCCAGCAGGCGTAACGCCTCTCGTCTCCGGAGTCTTGGTCCTTCTTTGATTCACATCCGCACCCTCGGGTCCAAATATCCATATATGAGGTCCGCAAAGAAATTGCCAAGCAACACGAATAGCGTGATGATGTACACCGTCGCTTCTGCCACAGGAAAGTCGAGCTTGCCCAAGGCATCGACGAATAGGGCACCCATGCCTGGGAACGTGAACACGTTCTCAAGGACGATAGCACCACCGACAGCGAAGACGATCGATAGGATGAATGACGTTACGACTGGCAGCATGGCGTTTCTTGCTCCATATTTGAACAGAACCCTCCGCTCTGGCAGGCCAATTGCCTTGGCTGTCACCATGTAGTTCTCGCCAATGATGTCAAGCATCGCGGTGCGCATGAGCAGGATTGTGCTAGCGAGTTCTAGCAGCATCAGCACAACCAGCGGAAGGGTCAGGTGCCAGAGTATGTCCACCCAGGGAGCCAAATTGTTTGAGGGGTCGCGCCACCCCGTCAGCGGGAACCAATGTAGCTGCGCAGAAAACACCACTAGGAATATCAGACCTATCCAGAATGAGGGCATGTTATAGAATGTGAGGCTGACAATGACAGATGTGCCATCGGCGATCCCTCCTCTCCTCCAGGCTATCCAAGCGCCAAGGTAGATCCCGATGATGTATGATAGGATGGTTGCGAGCCCGAAGAGCAGAAGCGTTCTGGGTACTCGCTCCTCTAGCAGGCTCCAGACGGTCACAGCCCTTGAGAAGGATATTCCGAAGTGGAACGTGATCATATTCTTCATGAAGAGGAAGTACCGTTCCTGAATCGGTTTGTCGTAGCCGAACAGCTGGGTAACGTAGCGTATCTGGTCGGGTTTGATATTCGGGTTCTGACGCAGAAGGTCCTGGGGTTTCAGAGGAAGTGACTCGAACATTATGAAGATCAGGGTCAGGATGATGAGTAGGGTAACGACCGTCTGGATACTCCTCGCAAAAACGTACCTGCCCATGCTGGCCATGTCGAGCTACCTCTCCCCTCGGCGTTGCCTTGGCCAAGGGAGCAAATAGCCCAGTAATAAAACTTTGGCCGTTAGCGGAATTCTCCAAGTCTGGTCAAAAGCAACTACGCGGCATGCATCCATCAGCTTGCGTGAACATGAAAAATGAAAAGCTATGGAAAAGGTTTGTTGGAAATGGTTTTGTCGAGTCTACCTCTTCGGCAGCTCCTCTGGTGCGACTTCAGGCTCCGCAGGCGTCATGGCAGTCGGTTCCTTGGGCTTCCTCATCATCATCATGACGAGAACCAGGACCGCTACGATCCAGCCTATTGCAGCGATCACCCACGGCACGATGTCTGTCTTCGCCTTGGGCGTCACAGTCAGTGTCTTCACGTTGAAGGTCATCGACTTCTCGGTGAAGACGCCCAGTCCATCAACTGCCGTCACGGTCACCGTGTGGTTGCCGTCAGTGAGATTGCCCAGGCTCCGGCCAAGGTCCCTCGATGTAGCGTCAACGCTCCCGACTGCGGGTCCAGGCACCGCCTGTGCCGCACCGCCGTCAAGTGAGATGTTGACATACTTCAGACCCCACTCATCGGACACGATCCCCACCAACGATATGGCCTGGTTGCCGTTGAGCTTCGATCCGCCAGAGCCGTCTGCTCCCATGACCGACATCTCGATTCTCGGCTCCCTGTTCCGTATCGTTATGGTTGCATCGCCTGTCGAGAGTGTCCATCCGTTTGCACCCGCCTTTGCCTCAAGGGACATGAAGTCCACCCTGGTCTTGTTCAGAATCGGTGCGTTCAAGGTGAAGTTCGCGTATCCACCCGCGTCCGTCGTCATCGATGACGGCTCAAGGACTTCTCCCATGTCGGCAGCTAGAGTCACGGTCATGTCAGGCAGCACATTGCCGTCCCAATCCGTGACCTGAGTCACAATCTCTATGCCGGTCTGGCCGATCGGTTGAATGTCCGTTATGGGCTCAATGGTCACGAATGTCAGCGGCGTGTATTCGAAGATCTGCGTCTGCCCGAACACACTCAAGTATCCAGACATGCTCGCCTTCACAAACACAGTAGGTTGGGCGGTCGCGGTCAGCGGAGTCGTGCCCCTGTAGGCCGCAATGATCGTCGCTTCAGCCAATCCGTTGGCGTCCGTCTGCACCGGCAAGGACCATCTCGGGCTGGGGTCGTTGGGCTCGACACCGTAGTTGTTGTTCCCGCTGGCACTGTTCTCGTAGACCATGGCATCTGCACCCTCAAGAGCTGCCCCAGTCTCATCTTTGACGGTCACAGTGACGGTCGTCGTCTGGAAGTCTGACTGCAGCACTGTAAGGACCGGGTCGGCGATCGAGAAGCTCGGGACGGCTATTTGGTAGGTCCTGCCGATCACATAGTTCGACTGGATCGTCGTCATGCCGTCGATCTCGTAGCCCAGCGTGACACCGCTGAACATGCCGACACCTTGCGGCACGATATATATCGATGCCAGCTGGTCTAGTTGCGCGACGTCAGTGCCGTTCACCCAGAATGTGAGGGATCCACCAGTGATATCGACACCGGTCATCGTCCCCCAGTCAAAGTACACCCCCGCATTCGGATCGTTGTAATACTTCTGCCAGTTCGTATAGTTCCAGAACGTATTCACCGGACCTGATGTGACCAGGTTCTGCTGGTCTGCCGTAGTCACGATGTTTATGGCATCGTAGTCGTACAGCGAGTCATAGTTGACTAGGTCAGTCCATACAAGGGAACCATACGGCGTCGCAGACAAGACAAGGCTTGCATTGATGCCGTCTGCGGCATTCCCCGCGCTGTCCCACAGATAAGCGGTGGCAGTTATCGTTCCAAGCGGGCCCATGTAAACACTAGACTCTGCGTAGGTGATGTATCCGCCATACATCTCGGCTGCTGGCGGGTTCGTGCCGACATATGTCAGTGTGACTACCGCTGGTACGCTGTTCAAGACCGTGTTGTTGGCGATTGTAACCCTCAGAGCTGCTGAGTCTGTCAGGTCTCTTACTGTCACATCCACGGACGCCACCCCAGTGCCATCTGTGACCAAGTGATCCACAGGGGACACGACCATGCTGTCGTTGCTGTAAGTGACCGCCAGCCAGTGGCTCGGAATCGCTGCCCCGGAATCGTCCTCTGCTCGGACCGTGATGGTCGTCGTGTTGGCGCCCGAGTCCAATGCAGTCGTCGTGACGTCAGTAATCCTAGCGGCTACCCAGTCAGGTGCGGCATCGTTGTATACGAGCAGGTTTGTGGCAGCAGCGGTCGTCCACAGGTATCCGTCTTTGCTCACCGTGTAAGACAGCGAGAGAGTCAGGTGCGAGTTCAGCTGGTTTATCGTCGTCGGTGCGTTATACACCGTACTAGCATGCCCTGTCGCGTCTGTCGTCACAGTCGCGTCATCAACGGTACCGTAGCTGATCAGGTTCGGGTCTACCGCGCACACAGCCCCTTCTACGGGGTCGCCATACTGGTCTGTGACTACCAGGTTGACCACAGTTGATTCACCTGGGTTCAGGACAAGACTCTCCGGCGTCATCGCGATGTACAGTGTCATCGGGAATTCACTCAATGAGCTGATGGTCTTGCTCGCGACCGAGCTTACGGTACCGCTTGTGACCGTAGCATTGACTCTCGTTAGTCCCGCGCCCGTGCCCGTTACTGTGAAGTCGAGTATCCCTTTAGCATCGGTTGTTCCCGTGGACGGAGAGATGGTCACAGTGGACGCTCCCCCCACCCCGGCCATGCTGAAAGCTACAGAGGCACCCGCAACCGGGTCACCTTTGTTGTCGACCGCGATGACGAAACCGGCAGCACTCTGCCCCATGCCGACCTGGCCAGGCAATGATAGCCCCGCATTGACGGTGTTTGTTGCTCCGCCTGGGATGACTGCCGTGCCGGCTTTGTGGAGGCTTGACAGACAGAATATGTTCAATCCGTTGGCCCACAGCGATCCCATATACGGAATCCAGCCTTCCCAGGAGGTCCTGTATGCCTCGATTGCCACCTTGTAGTAGAGGACGTTGACCGGCACAGCATCAGCGATCAGTCCCTCAGCCCATGTCGTGTAGAGCATCTGGTCAGAGACATCGAAGCTCTGCCTTGCCTTAGCCGCTAGACTGGTGACCTGGTTGGCCAGGTCCTGCGTCTCACGGTCGGCCAGCGTGTTCACGCCCAGCAAATCCTTGTAGAACGGGTTCGGGTCGCTAACGTTCCAGAACCCGTAGTTGTTCGAGTTGGCTTTCGGAGCACAAATGTCGAAAACGTTGCCCACGGCGTCCGGCGACGTAAAGGACCAGCCGAGCATGAGCATCTGATAGCTCATGCCTTGCATCCTTGCCACAAGCGTGTCGAAGTCAATGGCCTTGGCCTCGCAGTTGATGCCGACCTCTCTCATGTTCTTGGCTACCATCTGGCCGGCCCTGGGCCTGATTGGGTCGTAGTCTGCCGGAGGCGTCAGGAGCGTGATCTTCTCCATGGGTGCCCCGCCGGGCAGTTCCCTCCAGCCATCGCCGTTGACATCGACGAATCCAGCGCTGTCAAGCAGGTCCTCCGGGACGGTCGTTGTCATGTTGGTCGGGTCATCATACGGATACTGGTTCACGGATGCATTGCGCCACTCACCATAGAATGGAGGCTCGACTGCGTCACCCTTCGAGCCGAATCCGCCCATGTAAACATTCACGATCTGGTCCTTGTCGATCAGGTGGGAGATTGCCTTTCTAAATGGCAGCGAGTTCATCGGCTGCAGCTTCTCGTTGAAAGCCAGGTAATAATACCCGTTCTCAGACATGTACTGGATGCCGATGTTCGGGTCAGCCTGGAGGCTCGCGACTCTTCCCGCGGTAATTGCCCAGGTGATGTAGTCAACTGCTCCTGCCTGCAACGCGAGGATACAAGTGTCAATGCTAGCGTAGATCTTGTAGTAGATAGTGTCAACGTTCGGGGGATACAGGGCGTAGTCCATATATGGGGTCCTGAAGTCCTTGCCCCAATAGTCAGGGAACTTCTGCATTATCCTGTAAACGCTGTCCTGTCCTTCTTTGTAATAGAACGGTCCAGTCGAAATCGTTGCCGCCTTGTCGTTCCAGAGGACATCGATCAACCCACCCTCATCGATTGTCCCGCCAACGAGGTGGTTCTCCCAGATGTGCTTCGGCATTATCGGAAGACCCAAGGTATTCAAGAAGAACTGACCATAGGGCACTGCCATCGTCATCTTGATCCTGTAATCGTTGATCTTCTGAACGCCCGCATGGATCTCTGCCAAGGTGACATTGCCACTGTCGTCGCTATCAAAGGCGTTGGTGATGACCGAAGAGTAGGCCGTGCCCTCTCTCGCGGCCGTGTACATGAACACGACATCGTCCGCGGTCATGGTCGTCCCGTCATGGAACTTCACGCCCTGCCTCAGGTTGATTAACACCGTGAGGTTGGATTCGTAGAACGTCCAGCTCTCAGCCAGCGCCGGGTACGGGACCATGTTGTAGTCGATCCCTGCCAGTGACTCAAAGCCCCAGCCAATGACGTTCGCTTTCCATACACCGTTCGATGCCAGGTTCCACGTGTTGAAATCTGGAAGGTCCTGTTGCATCGCAACGTACAGAATATTCGGTTGCGCAGCCGCTGCTCTCGCGGGGGTCGCGGGCAATACCGCGAATGCCGAGAGAACGGTCAGCAACGTTATCACTCCTGCAATTACTGCCCTGTTTTTCATGTCTGTCTCATCCTCCGTTTAACCCCTATTCAGGTGAGAAACTCGAAAACGCTAAGGCCTTGATACGTATATGAAGCTATTGAGAATTGAAGTCGGGGACCGAAATAGTGCTGGATATAAAACGGAAAAAGGGCAATTCTGGCACTGACGAATCGCAACAGAAACACGCCGCGCGAAGTGGTTATCGAGCACGCCGGTTCGAAGCGAAAGGACCCGGCACCCTGACCACCCGCGGAAGGAGAACAGGACTTGTCCCTCACTTTCTCTTCTTCTGCTCCTTGACCACCGATTCAACGGACTTCGGATCGGCGCAATTCCACTCCCCGCAGAACGGGCATCGGGACTGGTTGTCGTCAAGCTCTATGTCCTCGATCTTGCCGGAGTAGTTGACGGTGGCCGGGTAGTTGTTCTTGCACTTCTTGCACCTGTACTCGAGCTCTATCTTAGGCATCGTGCGTCTGACAGGCAGTCACCGCATTAAACCTTTTCGACTTAAGCCCGCGGTTCCGCGCCGGACCCTCTCGGGAAGCTTTTTGCAGACGTAGAATCCTGTCAGGTCCGCCTAGGCACGGCGGGGTGAGCAGTGATGACTAGCAAGAACGAAGATGAGAAGACGCTAAGAGAAGTCTCCGCTTCTGGTAGCCATTTCCAGGTCGGGGCGTCTCTTGGCGAGCAGTGTAAGGACATAGCGCTCAGGATGGAGAGGAGGTTCCGAAGGTCGATCTCCGCCATCCCTGGCATGACCGTCGCCAAGGCGATCGCCTTCTCAAAGAAGACTCTTCCGCTCACCACACGATTCTACCCTGAGTGCGTCGATGAACTCCAAGGCTATGCCGAGGGCACAGGCCTGAAGTTCGATCTGGTGTATGCCATGATTTGCGATTACCCCGGCCAGGGGAAGAAGGGTTGCACGGACATAGCCGTGAACTCGCAGTGGACCAAGGAGGACTGTGTCTACGCCGCCCACAACGAGGACATGGCGCCATACAACATCACCGATGTGGCAATAGTCAGGGTCAAACCGTCGGACGAGCCGGGATTCATAGGAGTCTCGTACGGCGGCATCTCCCCGACAGCAGGAATGAACAATGCTGGGATCAGCCTGACCGGGAACGCGGTCGTCCCGAACGATGTCAGGTTGGGCATACCAAAGGACATAGCCGTCAGGAAGGTCCTCAGGGAGCAGAACCTGTTCGACGCCCTTAAGGCATCAATGCCGGAGGGCAGAGGGCATAGCTACAACAACATCGTTTGCGACTCTAACGGAGAACTCTACAGCATGGAGGGCTCGGCTACTGCTTTCGATGCTCTATATGGAGACGATGGGTACCTAGTCCATACCAACCACTATCTTTCGCCCAGGATGTGGGGGTTCGAGGACAACCTGCACACCCGCATGTCCTCGATAATGAGGTACAATCGTGCCAAGAAGCTCTTCAAGAGAGAGCTGGGCCATGTGGACATAGCATCCTTCAAGCGAGTGCTGTCGGACCATGTCGGGTATCCGGAGTCGATATGCCGTCATCCGAACCCCGCGGATGAGGTTGACGACCAGGCGGTCACGATCTTCTCTGCCGTTTTCGACCTGACTAACAAGGCCCTATGGCTGTGTGCTGGCCACCCGTGTGTGGGAACCTATCGGAAGTACCAGCTCTGATGCCCGTCACTTCCATTCGTGCCTAAGGACCTCGCCAGCTCTGACCTTAACCTGCCTTCCGTTGTCGACAGCTATCGTGCCGTTGACGATGACATAAGGTATTCCCTCCGGGTACCTGTGCGGGAAGTTCTCGTAGGGATACGTATGCGGCCATCTGTTGGTCGCTCTGTCCTTGAGTCTTGGGATATCGATCATGGTTATGTCTGCCCTCATTCCTGGCCTCAGAAGTCCCCTGTCCAAGAGCCCGATTTTCTGTGCAGGGAAGCTCGTCATCTTTCTGATGGCGTCCTGCAGGGTCATCAGAGGCGTGTCCCTGACGTATCTCTCTAGGATGCCGGGGTACTCCCCGAAAGCGCATGGGATGTATCTCGGCGGAGTCGTCAAAGGACCAGTCTCTGACCATGTCGCGCAATCCGAAGACACCATGACCAGCGGATGGACAAAAAGCGCCTCGATGTCCTTCTCGCTGATATAGTCGAAGATGGCCCTGATCTTGTCTTCCTCCTCGACCATGAGGTCGAAGTATGTCTCGAAGGGGTCCTTGCCGCGCTCCTTGGCTATCTGCTCGACCGTCTTTCCGACCAGCTCCTTCTGCTTCGGTACGCTGAGCATGAAGATCCTGTCAAACCTTCCGTGCTTGAGCAGGCCAGAGGGACCGAACGCAGGTAGCTTGTCCTCGATGATCTCCCTTTTGATCCGCTCCCTGTTCTTGCGATCGGCCACGTGCGCTAGAAGCTCCGGCTTCCTCATCTCGTGCATGTACTGAGGAAGGGCGTCAGCCAGGTAAGGGGCAAGGTCGGTATGCATGTCGTTGTCCACGGTGACATCTACGCCCCTCTTCCTCGCCTCGTCTGCGAGTCCAAGAGTCTCCTTTGTCCTGCCCCAGGCACCGTACTTAGGGCAGTTGTGAGAGATCTGCACCGGGCACCCGCTCTTTTCACCTATTTCTACGGCCTCCTTGATGGCGTCAGCGATGGTCTCACGCTCCCCCCGGATATGCGATGTGTAGATCCCCCGGTATTTCGCGACTACCTTTGCCAGTTCGATGATCTCAGGTGTCTTGCCGAAACAACTTGGGGGATAGACCAGACCGGTGGACATGCCGAAAGCCCCTTCTCTCATTGCGTCCTCGACCAGCCCTTTCATGAGCTTGAGCTGAGCCTTGCTTGGCTCCCCTCTGTCAGCTCCCATGACTGCAGTTCTTACCGTCCCGTGTCCAACCAGCGCCGCAATGTTGTGTCCTACACCGCGCTTCTCGAGGGTCTTCAGGTACTGGTCGAAAGTCCGCCAGTTCATCTCCTTGACAGTCCCTGACCAATCGCTCCAATAGTTCAGCATCACGTCAATGTTCGGCTCACGCAGGGGCGCTATAGACGAGCCGCAATTGCCGACAAGGTGCGTCGTCACTCCCTGTCTCAGTGTGCTGTCGCAGCCAGGGAACACGATGGCCGTCACATCTGAGTGAGTGTGGATGTCTATGAAGCCAGGTGTGACGTGTAACCCCTTTGCGTTGACAGTCCTGCTGCAGTTCTTCCTATCGATCTTGCCGATCTTTGCGATCTTCTCTCCAGAAACGCCGATGTCGCCAACATACCATGGGTTGCCTGCACCATCGACGATTCGTCCCCCGAGTATGCCGATGTCGTACTTCAGAGAGCTCACCGGCCGCCGTATGTGCGTCGAGATATTTACCGATTGACGAGCTCACCTGAAAAGGTGGATCAGGGTCCCGGACCAGATCTTCGGGAAGAAATAGGTGGACTTCTGGGGCATCCTTTGCCCTGTCCTCGCGACCTCCATGACCTGTTGGACGCTCGGGGGCATGACGAAGAAACAGGCCTGGAACTCGCCAGATTGCATGGCGGCTTTCGAGGCCTGTGTCCCCTTGACATACTCTATGTTGATCTTCTTGTCGAGCATCTCCTGCGTGAACCCCAGCATTGCCTTCAGAACTCTCTCCTGCAGCATGAAGACCGACAGGCCATCCAGTGGGCTAGCTGTCTTGGCGTCTTTCTTCCTGCTCGCCAACATGAACAGATTCTTGGCTCCTATCCAAACGCCAAAAGCCCCGGCCGAGGAGCTCTCGATAGCCTTCGTCAGTTCCTCCGGACTCGCGTATTCCCTGATCTCGAACTCCCGCTCGAGCTTCCCCGTGAGCCCTGATATCTCCTCCTCAGAGAGGCCACGGACGAGCCTATGCGTCGGGAATATCACCAGGCCTGGGTTTCTGAAGCTCACGAGCGTCGCCAGCACGAAATCATAGGGCATCTCACCCCCGGGCTTGTCCTTTGCCCTCATTCTGTCTCGATACTCCAATGAGACCTCGTATCTGTGATGACCATCTGCGATCAGAAGCCTCGCCTTCGCCAGGATGGAGGATACTTTGGCGATGGTGTCTGGCTCGGACATCTTGATGATCCTGTGATGAACCCCCTCGGAGTCCACGAACCTCAGCAACTCCTCACGCTTTCTGCTTCCTTGGAGGACGCCTTCTATTTCCCCGGTCGGGTCATCGTAGAGCATGAATATCTGTTCGAGGTCGCCCTTCGCGGCCGACATCAGCTCCAGCCTGTCCGCCCTGTGCTTCTGGATGGTCATCTCATGCGGGAGAATGTCGCCCTTGGATAGGTCCTCTAGCTGCACCAGCCCTATTATCCCCGAGCGCACTATTGGCGTTCCGTCCGGGGACTGGAAGGTCTGCTCGTAGATGTAGAATGCCTTATCTGGCTCCCTGACAAGTACCTCGTCGTCCAGCCATCTATCCAATCGCCGAGCAGAGAGCTGATACGCGTCATTCTCGTTCCCGAGGGTGATGTGCGCGATGTTAAGCCGATCCTCTTTGAGCCTCTTCTCCATCCCCTGGTCGATGACATCATACGGAGGGGCCACAAACCTCGTGAGATCTTGGCCGAACCTGGAAGTGTTGTAGTGTACTGCTGAGAAGGGTACGACTCGCGCCAAAGCTAGTCACATCCAGGCGATGCCTTGATGATGCCCGCATCTAAAAAAGGTTGGCATCCAATTGGTCTGGCTGCTTCAGCGCTTATCCTTCCAGGATTGGCACGTATCCTGTCCAGACACCCTCGTCCTCGAGATTTCTCAAGTTATCCTCTAGCATGCTCAGGTGTCCTCTCTCCATCTTCTCAAGCTTCTCGAAGATCTCCTTGAGGTCATGGGGCGCTCCCCTCGCGTGTTTCGAATAGAAATCTATCGACCTCTGCTCGGTCCTCATGCCCAGCTTGATCGCCGAGATTGCATCTTTCGTCGCGATTGAGTTCTTCTTCATCCTCTCAGGGAAGATCTCCGCCATGCCCTTGGCCAGCATCTCCGTGGAAGGCTTTATGGCTTCTCCACCCAGCTCTCGGAGCTGCCTGGTTAGTATCTCGGCGTGCTCCTTCTCGTCCTCGCCAAGGCTCTTCATCAACGCCTTTGCGTTGCTGTCGGCCAAGAGCTCTTGGAACCTGATGTAATATTCGTGTCCATAGTGCTCGAACTCGATCGCAGTCGAGATGATTTCCTTCGTGTCTGCCATCTGCGTCAACCCTCAGGCCCGAATCTCTCCTACCCCTCTATTAAGTGTTTTGCCGAAGCTCCTGCAATTGCCCCTCCTTCCCATCTATTGGCCCTGGCCAGACTCTCAAGAAATGATTGCCATGTGTGACACTCTAATATATATCATAATGCAATAGCACGATTGGCCCAACCCCCAGGGTCGATCAAGAAGGACTCCACATGTTAATCTGTTCTGAGGAGGGCTTCATGTGAGCCCTGAGCCCCGTAGTGACCCCAACCCCTCAGATCCCGCAGCCCAGACAGCTGCTGATCTCACTGCCACGATCCAGAACATAACGGAGCGTATCGCCAGAGGAGATCCCGTTGCGGAAACCGTGAAGGCGGTGTTCTCCGGACTGCAGGATATCCTGGGGTTCAGGGACATCCAGCTGCAGGTGTCCAACGATACGCTGAGACAGGCGCTCGATTCACTATTCCCAGCATCGAATGATGATCGGGTCCAGATAAGGTACGAGAAATGGGATCTCGACGAGGGCCTGAAGATTCTCGAAGGTGTCTATTTCTCAAGGCCAGAAGCGTGGTTTGGGGCTAATCCTCCTGAGACATCAATAGATGAAAAGCAGGGCGATGCAGCCCCTGCCGACAGAACATGGATGGAATCGGATTTTCTACTCTATGCTATTCCGGAGGCGTCTGGCCAGGCGCTCGTGAGCGTGAGAGTGAACGGCACTTCCGATGGCAGAATCCCCCATTCGCCAGTCGTAGCCATGGGGAGGGTGCTCTCCCTGGTAGCTATAATGGTTGTAGGCCGTGAGTTCGACAAGTTGGAGCGCGAGGGAAGATCTTCGAGGATACTCCAGAAGACGGACCTCCTGGAAGACGTGCTCTACATATCCTCTTCGATCGTGTCCGAGAAGGAGCTGGAGAAACTAGCCACGATGATCCTGTCGACGGTCTCTAGCCTGTTCGGCTTCAAGAAGACCACATTGATCGTCTACGACGAGGCCGTCGGGGCATTCCGTTGGATGGGCCTGTTTGGCTACCCTGATGAGGCGGTCCGGGAGACCAAATTCCGGACCATCCCGCTGGATGTCGTCCTGGAAGACCTGGCGGAGAAGAGAAAGATACGGCAATCGGTCTACTTCACGCCCAGGGAGGAGCTGAGCGTCAAACAGATCGTCCATTTCGTGATTCCGCGGTTGCTTCGTGAGTCTGAATCCGGAAGTGCCAGGGAGCCTGGTGAGTTCAGGGACGGCGACGTGCTCGCCTTCGCCCTCCATGACTCCACAGGCAGGATCGTGGGCGTCCTCTACCCCTCCGAGCCGATTGACTGGAGGCTGCCTGATGAGGATACTCTCGAGACGCTTGAGATATTCACATCTCTCGCCGAAGTGGCAGTGGAGAACGCTCGGTTGACGAGCGATAGGGAAACCGCCCTGCAACTGATTGCCCAGAGGACCGAGCAGCTTTCCCGCATCTTCGACCTGACCTCTGATATCCTTTACGTTCGCGACCTTGACCAGATGCTCGAGGGCATCTTGAAGACGCTAGCGCAGCTGCTGGGCATGAAGAGGATGGTGATTGGAATAAGGCACGAGGATGAGGGCACGTTCAAGGTTCAGGCGGTCTTCGGGTTCTCCGAGGAGCGGTCCAACGCGATCAAGCAGCTAGCCTATCCGATAGACTTGCTAGAGCAGATAGTCGACCCCAGGAAGAGGGACACTTCTACATCCGTGATCAAGTGGAACAGGAAGATCGGCAGGATGACATACTACAACCCCGCAGAAGGTTACCGTCTCGTTCCGGAGGATGTGCTCTATTATCCGGATACAGAGCTCATGCGCTTACCTAGGAAGGGAGAAGGCTGCTGGCATGAGCTGGACCATATGGACACTTTCATAACTGATCGCGAGGGCGTCACCATCGCATACCTCGAGATCCTCAAGCCCAAGGACGACAGGATACCGGACGCCGAGACCGTCGAGATCATAGAGATCTTCGCCAGCCTCGCGGGGATAGCGATAGAGAACGGGCGCATGTTCCAGGCGATGAGCGAGAGCAAGAACAGCGCCGAGTTCTACACCGACCTGCTCTCCCACGACATCAAGAACTTCAACCAGGCCATCATAGGGTATCTCGACCTTCTGAAGATGACCATGGACAGGCCGGACCAGCTCTCCGCGATAAACAAGATGTCGGAGCAGGTCATGAACGTCAGCAGGTTGGCGAACAACGTGAGGACCATGTCAAAACTGACCTGGGGGACGACCAAGCTGACCAGAGTCGATTTGGGTTCGGTCCTTCTTGACTGCGTCAGGAGCGTCCCACAATACCAAATGACCAGGAAGATCTCGTTCAAGCACAACGCGGAGGCCGGCGTCTACATGGTCATGGCTGACGAGCTGATTAGGGAGCTCTTCGTCAACATCCTGACAAACTCAGTGAAGTACGATCCTCACGATCCGGTCGAGATATCCATAAACGTCCTACGGGACGACTCGAAGGACCGGCCGTATGTCGTCGTCTCCGTAGCTGACCATGGCCAGGGCATTCCTAGTGACGCGAAGGACAAGATATTCGAGAGGTTCGCGGCTGGAGTGAAGAAGAAGGGCTCGGGGTTGGGACTGCACATCGTGAAGACATTGACGAACAGGTATCGTGGACAGGTCCGGGCTGAGGACAGGGTTCCGGGAGACTACACCCAGGGGACCGTATTCAAGGTCCGGCTGCCGCTTTCACAATGACCTGCAAGTCACAGGAATGCTACCCCATCCATCATGTGAACGACTGACCCGCCGACCCTGACAGATTCGATTCTGCTCCTCGAATCCGATCGAACCTCGATGGCGATCTTGCTGGACCTTCCGATTTCGTACCCCTGCTCATTGGTGATGCTCGTGACTGTCTTGACGGGCACAAGGCGTTTCTGTACAAGGTACGCTCCGAGGCACCCGCTCGCGCTGCCCGTTGCCGGGTCCTCCACTATGGCCTTCGACACCAATGAGAACGCCCTCGAGTGTGTCGTGGAAGTCCTATCCACGGGTTCGAGACAGGTGACATAGATGTCCACAACGTTCTTCGGTAGTGGCTTCACGGCTTCTGTGAATGCCGAGGCGTTCGGTGCTGCTTGCTCGACGGCCTTCCTGTTCCTTACTGTCGCTATGAGCCATGGAAGCCCGGTCGATACAAGCTGGATCGGGGCCTTGTCCAGCATGAAGTCCGACGTTCTCAGAGAAAGCGCCTCGGCGACCAGCTCGGTGTCCTCATAGATTTCTCCGAAGACTGGCTGTTTCTGCACCGTCACGACCTTGTCGACCTCTCCTTTCGAGGAGTAGATCTCTACGGGAAGTATGCCTGCCTTGACCTCCATCATCGCCGTGGTCATCGGCCCTTTCAGCTTGATCTTGCCAAGCCTCGCGAGTACGTAGAATGTGCCCAGGGTGGGATGGCCTGCGTAGGGGATTTCCATGTCAGCGGTGAATATCCGGACCTTGAAGTCGCCTCCAGAGCCCGGGGACGGTGGCAGGACGAAAGTTGTCTCTGAGAGGTTCATCTCTCTCGCTAGGAGCTGCATCTGCCCGCTCGAGAGCCCCCTAGCATCTGGGAAGACCGCTAGCGGGTTTCCTCCGAAGGGTTTGTCGGCGAAGACGTCAACCCGGACGTACTCTAGTTTCTTCATACAGTATCATCCCCGGGAATCTACTTCCTGCACTTAACCAAACTGCACAGGTGCTCGAACGCGGCCTCCTTTCCCAAATCGAAGGCCTTCAAGTTGACCTCCACGGCCTTCTTAGGCACGTTCGCAGCGACAGAATCCTTCAGCGCTGATTCCGGCACCGGAAAAGCCTCCAGCGTGCTGAGCGCTCCGAGCATGACGATGTTCTCGGTCAGCGGGTTGCCTGCCTTGTTCGCTATCCCGAGAGCGTCGATCGCGGAGATCTTGTCCGTCACCTGTCCGAGTCGGTTCTTCACGTCCTCGACCGACATGTACTTGATCGCCTTGTCCCTGATGTGCACTGCGGTCTCGGAGATGGGATGCTGGATACGCGAGTTCATCAGCACGACCCCACCTGGCTGGAGGTACTCCACGTACCTCAATGCCTCAAGTGCCTCTAGCGCGAGCAGGGCGTCTGCGCCACCGATCGGGATCAGAGGGGACATGATCTCCTCCCCTATCCTCATGTGCACGTTGATCGAGCCGCTGCGCTGCGAGAGACCGTGCTGCTCCCCCGTCAGCGCTCTGATCCCAGACGATGCGCAAGCAGCACCAATGACATTCGAGAGCAGGACCAGCCCCTGCCCTCCAACCCCAGACATGTACACGCTGAACTCCTTCGTCGCCATGCCTACTCGCCCTCCCTTCGTTTGATGGAGCCGAATGGACAGAGTCTGGCGCATACATCGCATCTGTCGCAGAGCTCCTTCGAAATCTCAGCCGTCCTGTCGTCGTCTCTCACAGAGAGTGCTGGACAGTAGAAGGTCCGAATGCAGGTGTAAGGCTTCTTGCACACGCTTCTATCCACCTTGTTAGTATCTATTTTCTCTCCGCGCTTTCTCTTGTTTCGGTCTGCATAGAGCGCGCACGCTCTTCGGGATATAATCACGTTAGGCCCCTTCCTAGAGAACGCCTCCTTCATAGGGCCGATTGCGTTCTTTATGTCGTATGGGTCGACGATTGTGATGTCCTCCAGGCCCATGCCTCTGATCACGTTCTCCAGGACCAGCCGTTTCGCAGGTCTGTCGCCCGCGCTTATGTCCGACCCCGGATGAGGCTGCTGCCCGGTCATCGCCGTGACCTCATTGTCCAGTATGATTAGGGTGAAATCATCTCCGTGATGGATCGCGTTCACGAGGCCCGGGAGCCCCGCGTGGTAGAAAGTTGAGTCCCCGATCATGGCGATCACCTTCTCCTCGACTGCATACTGCATCCCCGCGGCAACTCCCAAGCAGGCGCCCATGCTGAGCAGCGAGTCCCCATACTCGATCGGAGGCAGGAAACTCATGGAGTAGCATCCGATATCGGTCGAGAGGACGTGCTTGGTCCCTTTCAGCGCCTGCCTGACGGCGTACAGAGTCGCCCTGTGAGGACAGCCTGGACAGAATGTGGGCCACCTGTCGGCTAGGCCTGTCTTCAGCTCCTTGGCCTTCGCCATGACTGCATTGTAGTCCACAGGCGGCTTCACCCCGAGCACCTTCGCAATCCCATCGACAACAATGTTCGGGTTGTACTCGAGCGCCTCGCTGAAGTGTCCGGTCCATTTGCCGAAGATCTTGACGCCGGGGTTGGCGTCCTTCGCGATCGCCGTGACGTGAAGTTCGAGATATGGAGACAGCTCCTCAACGATTACGACATTCTTCAGCTTCCTCAGGAACCCGGCAATGAGATCCTTCGGGATGGGGAAGGTCGTCCCCAGTTTCAGTACCGATGGGTTGATGCCCAGGATCTTGATAGCGTCGATTGTGTAGTTGTATCCAGCTCCGCTCGTGATGATGCCCAGCTCCGAACCGGTGTCCTTGACAACATTGAATTCGGAGCCAGAGAACTCCTGCTCGATCTTCTCGGTCCTCTCCAAGAGAGCGTGCTTGAAGTTCCTCGCGGACTCGGCGACTGTGACGAACCTGCCCGGCGGATGATCCCACTTGACCTTCGCAAAGGGCTTCCTGTCGAGCCTTTCCAGCTCCACGATCCCACTCTGGTGGTTGACCCTCGTCGTGGTCCTTATCAGAACTGGTACTCCGTATTTCTCGGAAAGGACAAAGGCGAACTTCACCATCTTCTTCGCCTCGGTCGGGTTCGACGGTTCTATCATCGGGACATACGCATTCGGCCCGAACGGCCTCCCATCCTGCTCGGTCTGGGAAGAGTGTGCCTGCGGGTCGTCTGCGACTATAAGGACCATGCCTCCCTTGATCCCCGTGTATGACAGGGACATGAACGAGTCTGATGCGACATTCAGCCCGACGCTCTTCATGCTAGTGATCGACCTCAGCCCTGCCATCGACGCTCCAGCGCAGGTTTCGAGAGCCACCTTCTCGTTTGCCGCGATCTCCATCTTGTAGTCGAATTTGGGTGCGACATCAGAAAACGTGTCCAGAATCTCAGTCGTCGGAGAGCCCGGGTACGCGGACACGATCTTCACGTCCGCCTCCAGAGCCCCTCTGACGATCGCCTCATTGCACAACATGAACGCCTTTCCAGGCCCTTCTCTTATGACATCAGCAGCGCCCAAACAATCCACTCCCCTACGGTTGCCCGGAACAACATCCGAGGCTAAGTCTGTTGCTGGAACGCTTCAGCTCGGAAATACCATTGTCCCGAACTGATGAGGCTATGAGGTCATTTCAGGGGCGGTTTGACCCTGACGTCCATGACTTCCTGTAGCTTCTTTCGGACATCCATCGGATCCGGGACCCAATCCCACTTGATGGAGCTCATCCGGTCCGTCGTGCCCTGCGTGGAGAATACTAGGGTTCCATACCCGAGCAGCCTCTGGCCGAAGGTCTGCCGGGTCTCAACGTTCGTGATGAGCGTAAGCTCGATGTCGTCGTACTCCTTGGCCAGTATTTTTGTTTGGAGGATGATCCTCTCGTCAGTCACGGCGTAGATGGTGCTGTTCCACCTGAGCCACTTGTAGAAGAAGTAGATGAGCGCGAGGAAGAACACCGCTCCGAAGGCCAGCTGGACGAACAGGCCATAGTCGGCATTGGCAACGTAGTCGCTGATGTATGGTATCGAGGGCGCGTTCGGTATCCATTTCCAGGCGAAGATGACAAGCGCGATTATGCCGAACAGCATGACGATTGAGCCAGACACCATGAACTTGAACGCGCTCGGACGCGACTCGAAGACCAGGTGTTCATCGCTCGAAAGGAACTTGCGCGATATGTACTTCGGTTTCAAGGTCATGGTCCAGACTAGTCGGGTCATGAAACTAGATGGTATTTTAGCCTTTACCTGCCCTGTATCGCCTCAGCCTGTCAGTCAGGTCTCCTGGGTCCGTGATTCTTCCAGAGCACCCTGAGCGCGTGCACAGGATCGCGAATGGTTCATCGATCTTGGAATTCGTGTCCTTAGAGACTATCGCTACCACTCCTGGCCCGGAGTCTTCCTTCGCTGAGATCCATAGACGGATCGAGGCGGCATCATGGTCTGTGGGGGAGTGGATTTCTACTAGCGCTGGCCCTCGCTCAAGAGCGCTCCACGCATAAAGGTATGGCGCAGCGAAGACGCCATACGCCTCGACCTCCTTTGTCGTGAATGAGAGAAGTGTTTTCTTGGCCCGGTCCTCCAGCTCGTGCCTTCTCGTGACGGCACCGTACAGTGCAATCAACCGCGCCCATTTCGCATTCGCAATGAGTGATCTGCGAGGGTTCTGAAGTTCTCCCAAGTCCTCGGCCCCAGGAACGACATCGCTGTACCCGCCCTCGGGGTTTGAGAGGCGTCTCTCAACCCCTTCAAGCAGCTTGTCGCCTATCTCAAACAACTCCTTGTCGGGAGAGAGCTCGAGTGCCGAAACAAGCGACAAGAGGAACCCGACCTGGTCCTCGAACATGTACAGCTCTTGACCGACTGCATGTCTCACAAGCCCCATTTCCGAATTCCAGAGGTTCCTCAAGGAGAAGTAGAACGCTGATCTCCCAGCGTCTACCCAATCCTGCTCACCCATGAGAACGCCCGCCTCTACGAGGGTGGCAGAGGCCTCTGCATTCCAGCCAGCGAAGGTGGTCTTGTCAATCGATGGCGGCGTCCGATTCCTGCGTCCTTTCTCAGGCAGCTTATAGTAATCCTCGTCTGCGTCTTGGCTCCCGAAGAATCCTCCCGTGCTCCCATCCCTGAGGGTAGAGAGCAGGTAGCTGGCAACGCCCTTCGCGAGGTCCTCATAGCGCTTCTTTCCGAGGAGCTTGTTGGCTCTCACGAGGTTCCTCAGGAAGCCTGTGTTCGTCTCGAGCATCTTCTCGTAGTGAGGGACCTTCCAGTCCCGCGTGACGGAGTACCTGAAGACTCCTCCTTCAACTGGATCATACAGTCCATCCGCCATGCGGTCGAGGGTGTTCTCCACCGCCTCGCCCAGCTCGCGGTCGTTCTCGACGGCATACCTGTCAAGGAGCAGGTCGATCGCGTCAGGGTTGGGGAATTTGGGCTCGGATCCGAAGCCACCAAACTCAACATCATATGCCGCAAAGACGTCCTCGAACAGAGAGGCGAGGTTGACGGATTGGACCGATGCTGGCTCCGGTGCAGGTTTGGAGATGTCCAAGTAAGGCATTCGGCTTCTCTCAAGCGCAGCATCTATCTCCCCCGAAGCCTTGGCTCGAAGGATTGATTCGATTATCCGCTTCATGTCGGCTGGGGGGAGGTAGGTTGCGCCCCAGACGGACTCCCCTTGGTCTGACAGGAAGGCGGTCGTTGGGAAGCCTCCTCTGTTGTATCTCTCGGAGACGTCAGGTCGCCTGTCTATGTCTACCCTGATCGGGATGAAGTTCTCATTGACCAGGCGGATGACATCGCTGTCGGAATATGAGGTAGAGTCCATGACATGGCACCAATGGCACCACGAGGCTGTGAGGTCGAGAATGATCAGCTTCTTCTGAGCGGTGGCCTCATCGAACGCCTCCTTGGACCATCCTCGCCAAAGGATCTCACCATTGCCGTTTCTTGCTGACATGCCACAAGCCTCGATGTCCTCTTCAATCCAAAACCCGCGGTATTGAATTAAGGTGATGCCGAACTATTCAGTAACAGCCTGAGCGGCGGGTTTTTGAACAGCCGAGCCCCCGGGTGTTTTTTTCCATTTCTGGTCCTCTGGCTGTTCGACAACCATATATATAGGGCATGAACCTATTGAGCATCAGTTTGGTGGACCCATCCCCCGGGTCGCGCCGAAAGTGTTTGCGTGAGGAGATTTCGAATGAAAGGAACAGAGCGCTTCTTGGAAAGGATTTTGTCAGTCGCTCTGTGCCTGGTTATGGTTGCGGGCGCCTTTGCTATTGGCAGCCTGTACGCCACGGCACAGACAGAGGATGCGATATTCACAGGGACCGTGACGATATCCGGCACGCCCGCCCCCGATACGCTGGTCATGTATGCAGTGGGCACGAGTGGTGGCGAGCCGTCAGACAACGCAACGGTGACCGATTCATCTGGCAATTATGAGCTATGGGTAGAAGGAGGTGTCACATACACCGTCTACTTCGCCAATGGAAAGGCGATGTTCGACTCGAACGCGCGGTCCGTCCAGACAATAGGCCATGGGGCGACAGTTACTGTGAGCCCTGATCTCACTCCAGCTCCTCCGACGGAGGTAACAATCAAGGGATATGTCAAGAACGCCTCCAACCCGGCGGAACCCGTTACGGTTGGTCACGTGCTGGGAATCAGGATGGTCAGCGGCAATCCTACATACATCAACTGGACAACTACCGATGGATCGGGCTATTACGAAACCACGCTCCTTTCCGGTGTTGTTGCGGTAGCAGTGTTTGACGCCAAAGGGTATTACACATCGATGAACAGCACGGGCGTGCCTCTTGCGCCAGGAGAGACTCAGTGGCTGAACCTCTCGCTTACGCCGAAGGGCGCTGAGCAAGTTCATATCTCAGGGTATGTGACCGTCGCTGGATCGGGTACACCAATCGCAGGAGCATTTGTTGAAGCAAGAATTGACAACTCTCAGTTCTCATTCAGCAATTCCACAGATGGCTCGGGCTATTACACTCTCTCGACGACCGAAGGTACGGGCGAGCTGACTGTGTCTGCTCCAGGCTACATCTCGCAGAGAGAACAGAACATGCAGTTCGTAGCGGGGGATATCTCTAGAGACTTCCAGATGTCCTTGGTCAGCTCTATGGTCCGAGGACATGTGCTCGACGGAATTACGATGCTCCCGATAGAAGGGGCGAACGTATACGGGTCCAATCAGACTGGCCCCAATCTCTACATGTACAACTATACGACAACGCCTGCTGATGGCTCCTACGCGGTAGGTCTCGGCACTGGCCAATGGTCAATAGGTGCAAGTGCGAATGGCTATGCGAGCAACGGGACGATGATGATGCTTGGGTCGGGCGACGACGTTACACTGGACATAATGCTGACCAGTCAGAGTTCCGTGATAAAGGGTCTTGTGGCAAACGCGTCCTCAGGCGACCCGATCTCCGGCGCTTACGTGCAAGTACAAAAACAGTACGGTCCTGGCAACTACACGGTCACTGACGGCATGGGCTATTTCGAAATCAATGTGGCCCCGGGCAGCTACAAGATGACATTCATAGCCACAGGATATGCGTACGAGATGCAGAAGGACTTCACCACCGTGGTCGGCCCAGATGAGGTGATATGGGCAAACCACACGCTAGTCCCGGCAACTACGGAGCTCTATGGAACCGTCAGAGACGCCTCGACCTTGAGCCCTCTAGATGGAGTGCAAGTGACGGTGTCCTCGTTCTCATCGTATCCTGACTACTGGAGGCTCAATATGGTGATGACCTCTGGCGGAGGAGCCTATTCGGTCATGGTCCCGCCTAACCCTGCGTCAGTGGTGGGTGGTAACCTCATGGGATACGAGAACACCATGAATGTCATTAATATCCCCGATGTGGCTTCATACCAGTACGACTTCTACCTGATCCCGCAGGGAGGCGCTGCGGGCAACTACACGATCTCCGGGGTCGTGACAAGCGTCTCGGATGGCAGCCCTATACCGAACGCGCTCGTCCAGGCAGTCTCCGGTTTCTCGCAAATCAACAACACGAATGCCAACTCGACCGGGTACTACGAGATGCAGATTCCCTGCCTGGTTCTTGATATTCGGGTCTCCGCTGGAATGTACTTGCCAGACGTTCAGACCGTGTTGCCGGGCGCTCCTGGAGGGGCAGTCACGCATGACGTGAGCCTGACGCCTCACACGCAGGCACCTCTTGTAACCGTGACAGTTGACCCCAGCACCAACGCCAGCATGCTCAATCCAGTTGATGTGTATTCCACAATAACCGAGCCCTACCTCTGGCAGGTCATGCTGCAGCTGTACGAGGTCGTGGGAGCCAGCGGCCAGTATGTCTGGACACATGGGATTTACCAAATTGGAACCCAAATCTGGAACGGATTGCCGATGGGAGACCTGCCGACAACTGAAGTCTCTCCGGGCGTCTGGACGTCTGGCCTGTGGGACTGGGACACCGTTCTGAGCAACCAATTGATGCTCACTGATGGAAATGGAAACAAGTGCCTCGCGGGCTCCGTGTGGACAGACTTCATGGGATACCATGTCTGGGGAGATTATGTCAACTCTTCCATGAATGGGTCCGCTCCGAGCTGGGCCGTTTTCGACCCCTCCGGTGCGCTGTTGGGCATTGACAACGGGTCAGGACCTGACGCCTACGCGGCAATGGATCCGACGGGCCTGTTTTGGATATCCTCCAACGTTGGGAAGTTCAACTTGACGACCATGCAGTTTGAGATGTGGACCCTAAACATCACGGTCCAGCTGGAGACTGCTAGCATGTATCTGGACTTCACAGCAGTGCTTTCCAGCGGGCAATACTTGGCGCAATTCAACGGAGTTGACCTCGCGGGCAATTGGGCCTTCAACTATAGCCTCTTCACCGTTGACAACGACCCGCCGATCGCTGATGCTGGAGCCGATCAGAACGCGGTTGTGAACACAACTGTCACTCTGGATGCTAGCGGCTCGTTCGACAATGTAGGGATTGCGAGCTACACGTGGACATATGTTGACGGCGGGGGGAACCCCGTGGCTCTCGACGGAATGGTCGTGGACACAGTATTCAACGCCACTGGCAACTATCTTGTCACACTCGAGGTCTCGGATGGGGCAGGGTACACGGCCACAGACTCCGTCTGGGTGAACATCACAGCCGATATGTTGCCTGTAGCAGACGCAGGCCCGGACCAGACGGTTGACGAGGATGTTCAGGTGATGTTCGACGGCTCCGGCTCATATGACGATGTCGGCATAGTGAATTACACTTGGACAATCCCGAATCTCAGCGTGGAGATGTACGACGTCAGCCCTGTCTTCACATTCGACACGCCTGGGACGTACGCTGTCGAGCTTGTCGTCACGGACACGATAGGCCAGCCCTCAGCCCCTGACTGGACGAACATCACGGTGACCGATGTCACCCCCCCGACGGCTAACGCTGGCTCTGACCAGAACTTGGCTCTGGGCTCATCCTTCACCTTTGACGGCTCTCTGTCAACCGACAACTATGCCGTCGTGAACTACACATGGACGTTCACTGATGGATCAGCCGTGACTCTATATGGCATGACGAAGCAGTACACGTTCGCCACGCTTGGGGCTCATACGGTGACCTTGACGGTCCGGGACGCGGCCGGCCTCACTGATACTGACACGGTCGTGATTACTGTCTCTGACATGACAGACCCGGCCGCGAACGCCGGCCCCGACCAGGCCGTCGCCATAGGCACGACTGTACACTTCGACGGCTCAGCCTCAACTGACAACGTCGGCATCATCAGCTACACCTGGACATTCACGGATGTCAATCTCAGGACGCTCACGGGCGTCGCTCCGACGTACCTGTTTAGCCACGCGGGGCAGTACATCGTTACGTTGACGGTGGCAGACGCCGCGGGGAACACCGACATCGACACTGTCGTCGTGACAGTCGAGGATCAGACAGATCCAGTGGCGAATGCAGGTCCCGACCAGAGCGTGAATGAAGGCGCAACAGTGACCTTCGACGGCTCCGGCTCGACGGACAATGTCGGCGTCGACAACCTGACGTGGAGTTTCACGGACGCGAGCGTGCAGATCACGCTGTATGGTCAGAGCCCGACATATGTGTTCCTCAGTTCGGGGACGTTCGTTGTCACCTTGACCGTGATGGACGCAGCAGGCAACAGCGATACTGACACTGTGACCATAAGAGTCAATGGCCAACCGACCGCGAGCGCAGGGTCAGACCAGACCGTCAACGCGGGCGACTCAGTTGTCTTCAACGGCTCGGCCTCCATTGACGATGGAGGGGCAGTGAACCTGAACTACACCTGGCGGATAAACGTGAGCGGGACTGAGATCGTCAGATACGGTGCCATCTTCGAATACACGTTCGACAAGGCCGGCACCTATACTGCCACCCTGACCGTCAGGGACGCCGGTGGCCTGACCGCCACGGACCAGGTTACAATAACCGTGCAGGAGAAAGCCAAGAGCTTCGTCGATAACTACTGGTGGCTGCTAGTGGTCTTGGCAGTTGTCGTCGTCGCCATCGCGCTGTTCATGCTGATGCAAGGAGGCAAGGGCGGCAAGGCCGCAAAGAAGACGAGCTCAGATGAATCCGCGTCCGAGGACGAGGATGCAGGGCCGCCCGAGAAAGACGAGCTGTGAAGGATCGAAGGAGCCCTCAAACCATTTCGTGAAACCTCTTCCCCTAGTTTCTTGTTTTCGGATTCTGGATCAAGGGCATCAGGCCTTCGAGGCTAAGTGGCCGCTTAGGCACCTTTCCCTCTAGCCCAAGCCCCATAAAGATCTTCGCCACTGTGGGCATCTCTAACCCGGCTGATGTCAATAGCTTCTCGTTGTACAATATGTCCTCTGGTTTGCCCTCGGCGATGATGCCTCCGTCCCTGACGATGCAGATCCTGTCGGCGATCCTCCCGGCCATGTCCATGTCGTGGAGCGCCACGACGATGCTGATCCCGTGCTCGTCCCTCAGGGACTTCAGCAGTTCCTCGATCCTTCGCGAGTTGGACGGATCGAGGTCGCCCGTGGGCTCATCGGCGACCAGTATCTTCGGGCTCATGGCCAGTATCCCCGCGATAGCCACCAGCCTCTTCTGGCCTCCGCTCAGGTAGTGCGGGATCTTATTGGTCTCCTTCATACCCACGACATCGAGCGCCCATTGCGCTCTTGTCCTCGCCTCATCCTCGGAGAGGCCGAGGTTCTGAGGCCCGAACATCACGTCCTCAAGGACTGTCGGGGAGAAGAGCTGTGAATCCGCGTTTTGAAACACCAGGCCGACCAGCTTTCTAATGGATGCGATGTTCTTTTTGTCCACATCGGCCCCAAACACCCTGACCCTTCCCACGTCAGGCATCATCAATCCGTTTATGTGCTCGATCAAGGTCGATTTGCCTGCCCCGTTCGGCCCGCAGAGAGCGACAATTTCCTTTGGGTAGACGCTGAAGCACATGTTGTGGATTCCTTTGGTCCCATCGGGGTATTTGTGAGTGACGCAGTCGACATGCACTATGGCGGTCTCCGCCCGGTCGCATACTTGACACACAGCATCTGATACCATCTGTTCTCACCACCAGTTTAGCAAACCTGGGTTGAAGTATCTCGTATAGACCGCTAGGATCAACATGACACAGCCGACCCCCAGGAGTGAGTAGCCCCCGTAGGATGGCTGGGGCAGTGTCCCCGCGGCTGGCAGTCTCCCAGTGAACCCTCTCGATTCCATCGCCTTGCCTATCCTCTCCGCGCGCTCGAATGCATGCACAAAAGACAGGCCGAAGATCGATGCGTACAGCTTCGACTCTCTGAGGACTCCTCTTACGAGGTTACCGTTTCTGGCGTTCATCGCATCCAAGACATCAGTGACCTCATCGGAGCTCACAAAGAGAAATCTGTATGACAGGAGGAAGACGCTCGCAAGCGGGCCTGGGAGGGTCTTTTGCGCCATGTGCGCTATGTTACTGTACTTAGTCGTCATGAAAACAGCCAGCGAGAGGGTCACGACCGCCAGCGCCCTCAAGAGCAGCTTGACGATGAGCAGGATGCCATTATCCGTGAGCCTGACCGTCGTCGGTCCCAGCCTCAAGCTGGCTATCTCTGTTCCGGGCTCAGTGAACACGAACAGTATCGCCAGGGTTACGACGAAGAGGACAGGCATACTGTACCACCCCACTAGCACCCTTAGCGGGAGCTGAGCGGCCAAGTAGAACAGGAGAGTCAACAGGAACAGGGTGAGAAGAAGGGCAGGGTTCATCAGCACCGTTGCCAGAGCCACGACCAAACCCAGTAGAGCAGCCTTGGTCCAAGGGCTCATCGCATGGATGACGCTCGTCCCGCTCTCTGCGAAGTGCGTCACCAGCCTGAAGTCCGGGATGTGCTTCGAGTAGGATCTCGTTGACATTGCAGTTCACGCCCCTGCTGTAGCTGCCGATTCGGCCGGCTTCGTTTCGGCCTCAGCCTCCTGAAGCAGGTCTGGCCTGATCCGCCCGATGAACGCGACCACATACCCTGTGAGCAATCCTTCGAACGCCCCAACTGCTATGTTGACCGCTGCGATGACAATGAGTTTCTGAAACGTTTCGATGCCCGTGCTCCTCGAATCCTGAACGCCCGAGATCGTGACTATCAACACGATCATGAGCGCGCTGACCGTGAGCGCGAAAACGGTCGCGCTCAGTGCTGACACGAACCTGTCCCTCTTGAGCCGAGTCCTCAAGAACCTGAACCCGTAGTAGCCCAGCACGACCTCGACCATATTCACGATCGTGTTCGCTCCGATCATGCCCCAGCCGCCATGGCCGATTGCGGCGCTGAATACATTGATCATAAGTATCGAAACGCTCCCAAGGCCGGGCCCAGCCAGGATGCCGATGAGCGGGGTCAAGTTCAGGTGAACCCCGCCGAACAATGGAATCTCGATTTGAAAGATGGCGAACCCGACGGACGTGCACATGGCAGCGATTGCGAGCCGCCTCGGGGAAATCGGATGCTTTCTAAGGGAGATCAGCACTGCTGCAATCATCCCCGCAGCCACGAGGTTCCAGAATATTGTCCAGGCTGGTGTGAAAGCGCCGTCCTCAAGATGGATATGAGCCATTTCTTCTACGAGGGCGGAGCAGGAGCGTCTTTAATAAGATTGTCGCCTTTCTTAATAACACCCGGTGTCCCCCGGGGTCGTAGTTAATAATGGTGCAAATCCGCCCCAGAAGGACGAACATCCGAAACTAAGAGATAGGGACGGGGTGCTATTGCACCACAAGAGGATGACTCGTTGCTCACAACCACACACCTCATCGTGGCTGTGTTCCTGGGCATGTTTCTCACGCTGAATAGGAACGAATGGTTCGTCGCGCTCATGTTTGGTGTTCTCCTCGATGCCGATCATCTGTTCGCCTTGCCGAGGTACGTTCACGACAACGGCTGGTATGCGATTCTAAGACCGTCTTGGGATGACGGGTCGGGGTTGCCCTACAAATCACTTCTTCACTATCCCGTCGGTGTTATGATAGTCGCCCCCCTCTCGATTGGCTGGAAGTTTTTTCTCCCGCTGACCTTCTGGGCATTGCATCTCACCCTCGACTGGGTTCAGACCGCTTCACATGCGTACTCAGCAGCTGTGGAGTCGGCCGTCCTCGCGATTGCCTGCATCGGAATATTCTGGATCTCGTACTCCAGGTGGAATGGGGTCAGGGATGACGGTTCGATGAGGGGCTACGTTTCGCATCTTAGGTCCAGAACCTCAGAGGTTTTCGGAAGGGGTCGCGTCGCTACCTAGGAACCTTTGGATAGAACCTCAGCAGGAATATGACCCACACGACCTCGAGCACGATCCCGATCGTTGCGGGGACTGCGACGACCGGCTCGAAGAGGGCGATAGCGAGCGTCGCAGTCAGCCCTAGGTTCTTGTAGCTCGAAAACAGCACGCTCGAGATCCTATCCTCCTTCGGCATGCCGAGCCTCCTCAGGACGAATTCAACCCCCAGTCCAGTCCCGAACGTGCGGATGACGCACACTACGGCTATTGCTGCTACTATGGCCAGATCTCCGAAAAAGGCATCTCTGTTCGAGCCGGCAACGGCGAAGATCAGTACTGCAAACGCGACGTTCATAACGATTGTGCTTGCGGACTTGGGAGGATGCAGTCTCATGACTCCTCTCGACAGTGCCATGGGCATGACGATGAGCAGTAATAGGGAGGTGATGAGGCTCTCGACGGAGACCGCGGAACCTATCAACAGCAACGAGATGGCCGGCATGAGTCCGAGGGCGGCGATGTAGTTCACTGAGGTCGAGAATAACGCCCTCGAGGTCTTCCCTCCGAGGATAGTCGTGAATGGCACGATCGAGATCGCAGATGGCGCTGCTGCCATGAGCACGAATCCCCACCTAAGCTTCTCGTCGAACACGGAGCCGAGCGCGAGGATGACGATTGTGAGAAGGCCGTAGTTGAGAGCGAGCGCGAGCAAAGCGTCCTTCACATGGTCCCTGCCGCGCGTTTCGCCGAGCTTCACATTGGACAGCGATATTGTCATCAGGAGGGCCAGGGAGCCCATCGAGATCTCCTTTGTAAACCATGGGAATCCTCCGAAAACGAGGCCCAGCAGAAGGCCGAGTATCATCATCGTGCTGTAGCTCTCGAGGATTGTCGTGAGACGCATCGCTGGCTGGAACAATCTATGCACTACAAATATGCTTCATGACGGAGCACCCAATGCTTTTATTGCCCTCTTCGCTTACTGGAACCGGATGAGCCTGGTCGAATGGGGAACCAACCTGATCCTTGACTGGATCTCGAACTCCGGTTACCTCGGAATCATTATGCTGATGACTCTCGAGAGCGCCTGCATCCCCGTCCCAAGCGAGATAGTCATGCCATTCGCGGGATACTTGGTCTTTCAAGGCCAGCAGCCGGGGTTCGAAGGCGCTCACCTGACATTGCTGGGAATCACCATCGCGGGCGCGATAGGATGCACAATAGGGTCGATCGCAGCCTACGCTGTCGGGGTTTACGCCGGAAGGCCTTTTGTGCTCAAGTACGGCAAGTATTTCCTTGTTCGTGAGAAGCATCTGCTCATGGCGGAGAAATGGTTCGCAAAGTACGGAGATGCGGCTACATTCGTTAGCAGGTTGCTGCCAGTTGTGAGAACGGTCATCTCTCTGCCCGCTGGAATAGCTAAGATGGACTTCAAAAAGTTCGTTTTCTACTGCTTCATGGGCTCGCTGCCATGGACATTCATGCTCGGCTATGTAGGTTACTGGCTCGGTCCGAACTGGGACGACATCGTGGCGGTTTTCAGGCAGCTGGACATAGTTGTCGTCGTCGCGGTCATCGCCTTGGTCGCTTGGTACTTGGTCAAGCTGAGAAATAGCGGCGCTGATTCGAAACAGGATCATCCGTAGTAGTACTCGCCCTTCGCCTTTTGCTCCCTGTCCAGGCGGGAGTCCTTTTTGTTTATCCTGGGCCTTCTCGTATCCTGGTCTCTTCTGAACGTGATGTCGACGTCTCTAAGAAACCTGTTCATGCCCTCCCGCATATCCATAGGTCCCTCGGCATGGCCCTTGATGGACGGCTCTCCCCAGAAAACCATTAGGGAGTCGGATATGAGGTCGATCATGTAGACATCATGGTCCACGACGACCGCTGACTTGCCCAGCTTCTCTACTACCCTCCTGATGGTCTTCGAGGCGGTCATTCTCTGCGAAGAATCGAGGTACGCCGATGGCTCGTCGAGCAGATAGATGTCCGCCTGCCTGCCAAGGCACTCCGCGATGGCGACTCTTTGCAGCTCCCCGCCCGACAGCGTATTGACATCCTTGTCCATGAGGTACTTCAGCGAGAGCGGGTGCGAGATTTCCGCTCTGAAAAAACCGGCCTCGAAATCCTTTCCGATCGACGCTGCCATCATCTCACGAACCGTGCCCTTGAATGTCGGCTTGATGTATTGGGGCTTGTAGCTCACGGGCGCCTCTCCTGAGACCTCTCCAGCGGTGGGCTTGATCTCACCTGCAAGGATCTTGACGAAGGTTGTCTTGCCGGTCGCATTCGGGCCCACCGCTCCGACAACCTCCCCCTTTCGTATGGCGCCTGGCGAGACCTCGATCGAGAAGGTCTTGAACCTCTTCTTCAGGGTCTTGAACTCGACCACCTTCTCCGACTGCCAGTCCGTCCGTGGCGGACGCACCTCGAACTTGATCTCGGTGTCCCTGAACCTGATGTTCTCCTCCCGCATGTACCCTTCAAGGTAGACATTGATCGCGGTCCTCACGGGCCTCGGCTGTGACATCACGCCGTAGGCCCCCTCGGACCCATACATGATGTGGACCAGGTCCGCCAGGAAGTCCATCACGGCCAGGTCGTGCTCAATCACGACGACTTGTTTCTGCTCGCTGAGCTTCTGTATGACCTGGGCGATCCTCAGCCTCTGGTAGACATCGAGGTAAGACGACGGCTCGTCGAAGAAATACACATCCGCGTCTTTGAGCAAGGTCGCTCCGATCGCGACTCTCTGAAGCTCTCCACCGGAGAGCTTGGATATCTCCCTCGAGAGAACGCCAGAAATCCCCAGCAGCTCTGAGACCTCGTCTAGCCTGTCGCTGTCATCGACCTTTCTCAGCAGTTCCTTCACATTGCCCTTGTGCACAGCTGGGAGCTTGTCGACATACTGCGGTTTCAGAGCAGTCCTGATCCTTCCTTCAGAAAGCGGCTCGAAGTAATCATGGAGTTCAGTCCCCGCGTACTTGGTGAGGACCTTCTCCCAATCCCCTTCGTTCTCATAGTCCCCGAGGTTGGGGACCACCTGTCCGGACAGGAGTGAAATGGCTGTCGTCTTGCCGATGCCATTCGGGCCTAGAAGGCCCGTGACCTGGCCGGATCTTGGCACTGGCAGCCTGTACAGCCTGAATGAGTTCTTGCCGTATTGGTGCACCAGCTCCCCCTCGAGCTCGTGCGGCAGACCAATTATCTTGATGGCTTCGAACGGGCACTTGTGCACGCATATCCCGCACCCGACGCAGAGATCTTCCGCTATTACGGGCTTGCCCGAAGGACCCATTGCGATCGCCTCGACGCCGGTCCTGACGGGCGGACAGTAGTGAATGCACTCAAGGTTGCAGCGTTTCGGCTGGCATCGGTCCTTGAGCAGAACCGCAATACGCATCGGATGGGTTAAGGAGGGCTCCGCTTAAAAAACATATCAGGGCTCAGTCCCCGAGCCCTTTCTCGATCTCCATTATGACCGGCTCGAAGTCGAGCTCCCCGTATCCGAGGGTCTTCACAAGCTCGTCTGCGTTGTACTTCTGGCCATAGGACCAGAGCTCCCTGAGGTACTCCCCCGCCCTGGGCTCTGAGAACCATCTCTCCCCGAACTTGTCCTCCATGGCCTCTCTGAGCTGTCCTTCCAGTATCCACGCTCTGAGGTACTCCGCGCAATAGAACCCGTCATCGACATCCTCCAGATAGTGCAGCTCCGTGTGCCCGAACTTCAGCCCACGCTGGAGGCAGTTCCTGTACACATCCCCCATATCGCCTGTCACGACCTTCTGATGCAGCTTCATCTCGTATACGAGCTTCGAGGCGTATCTCCTGAGAAACATCAGCTTGTTGACCAGGCTGAATCGGACGTACTCTTCGATCTCCTTCATGCCCAGTCTGTCCTTTAGCCAGAGCCTGTTTGACGGTAGGTAGTTGAACAGGAATGCGAACGCCTCCGTGACAGAGTTGTCCCCTAAATACCTGTACTCTGGAGGAAGGTCTTGATGCGTGTTCCCGAAATGCCAAGCATGACCGCCTTCGTGGAAGAAGGCATCATAGTCTTTCCAACCCCCGACCGGCCTGATGACCAACCTCACATCGGAAGGGATTCTCACGGGTGAGCAGAAGGCCCTCGGGGTCTTCTTGGGCCTGTCCTCCGCGTCGATCGTTATGTTGCTGTACCTCTCTGGTTCGATCCCCATTCGCTTCAGTGTGTCGAAGAATGCGGGAACTAGCTTGTCCTTGTCGAAGTACTTGTTGTACTCGTCGCCTTTGAAAACATAGGGTATGTCGTAGCTCCAAGCTTCCGAGAGCGCAACTCCAGCTTTCTCCAGGAGCAGCTTCTCCATTGCTTCTGTGTACAGGCTCTCGGTCCTGTGCAGCATCTCCTCCATCTGCCCCTCGAGGGACCTGTAGTCTATCTTCTTGAGCACTGACATCAAGTCTCTGTAGTTCTTGAACCCCAAGGACTCGGACAGCTGATGAGCCGCGGTCATCCTGATCAGCAGGATCTCATTCAGCTTCGCCGTCTCCTTCAGCTTCGCCTCGAAAAGGCGGCCTCTTCTAATCCTGTCAGGCTCACTCCTGAGCTTGATTGGCACGAACCTGTAGGGTATCTCCTCTCCGTCGAAGCTGACAACGGATTGCGCCTCGAACGTGTTCGCCCTGTCAGTGAACTCCTTGACAGCGTTGTCTATGAACCCCGAGGTCGAGAACGCCTTCAGGTATGCCATGCACCTCGCGTCCTCCGGCGGCAGCTCCTCCGCAGCCTTCTGGTCGATCTGTCCTAGGGTCTCCTTTGAGAATAGATGTGCGTATTTCCCGTAGATGGGGACTGTGCTCATCTCGTCCTTGAGCCCCGCGTAGTTGTTGTAGAACTCCTCCATCAGGGAACTTTGGAACGCTTCTAAGTCTTCTCTCAGCCGCACAAGGTCAAGAGAGGCCATGGGCCGATAATCTCGCTCATCGGGTATATTCGTTTGCATTGCTGGCTGCGTTTGACTCCAGGCGCGAACGCGCTACATTTAAGTGCGGGCCACTCTATGAAGGGCGGCTGTTTGATATGGCTCGCGTTCTTGTATGTTGTGCATGGCCCTACGCCAACGGCCCGATACATGTCGGCCATGTCACAGGATCCCTGTTGCCCGCGGACATATTTGCGAGGTTCAACCGCCTTGTCGGGAACGAGGTCGTGATGGTCTCAGGCTCGGACATGCACGGAGCTCCGATTACGGTCAGCGCAGACAAGGAGAAGGTCCCGCCGGAGACGATCGCAAACAAGTTCCACGAGATCAACTCCAAGGCGATCGAGGCGCTTGGTATCTCTTTTGACCTCTACACTCACACGCATACCAAGAACCATGCTGAGGTATCGAAAGACTTCTTTCTTGGGCTCATGGAGAAGGGCCATCTGGAGAAGAGGGCCACACCGCAGTTCTACTGCGACAGCTGCAAGAGATTCCTTCCTGACAGGTATGTCGAGGGCAAGTGCCCCCACTGCGGTTACGAGCGAGCCAGAGGCGACCAGTGCGATTCCTGCGGCATGGATCTGAACGCAGAGGAGCTGGTCGATGCGAAGTGCCAGATCTGCGGGCGAACGCCTGAGCTCCGCGAGACGGAGCACTTCTTCCTGAAGCTCTCTCACTTCGCGGACGACCTCACGAAATTCGTGGAGAAACAAGTCCATTGGCGCCCGCACGTGCGCGCGTTTACACTCAATGTGCTCAAGGAAGGGCTTGTGGACAGACCGATCACGAGGGACATATCCTGGGGCGTGCCAGTTCCAGTTCCGGGGTTCGAGAACAAGAGGATATATGTCTGGTTCGAGGCGGTCATAGGGTATCTATCGGCCACGAAAGAGTGGGCGAAGCTGGAGGGCAAGCCAGATGACTGGAGGAAGTACTGGACCGACAGCTCGTGCAGGAGCTACTACTTCCTGGGCAAGGACAACATCGTCTTTCACACGATAATCTGGCCAGGGATGCTCATCGGCTACGGCGGGCTGAACCTCCCGTACGACGTTCCAGCAAACCAGTACATGAATCTCGGAGGACAGAAGTTCTCAAAGAGCATGGGCGTCAGCATAGACATCCCCGACCTTCTCGCCAAGTTCAAGCCCGATATCCTGCGGTATTACCTCGCGGCCAACATGCCAGAAACGAAGGACAGCGAGTTCTCCTGGGACGATTTCGCCCAGAGGATCAACAACGAGCTCGTGGCGACCTATGGCAACTTCTTCCACAGGGCGCTCTCGTTCACGTACAAGAACTATGGCGAGGTACCGAAGCAAGGCCCCATGGATGATCGTGATAGGTCGGCATTGGAGCGCATAGCCGAGGCCGAGAAGGAGGTCAGTGCCTCTCTTGCAGGATGCGAATCCAGGCGGGCGCTGAAGGGCATCATGGACCTAGCGCAATTCGGGAACCAATACTTCGACGCTGTAGCACCCTGGTCGCTCGTGGGCACGGACAAGGAGAAGTGCGCCACTGTGCTCCATACCAGCCTCATGATATGCAAGGCCCTGGCGATCATGACCTTCCCGTTCATGCCTTTCTCCTCAGAGGCCGCTTGGAAGCAGCTGGGGATGGACGGAACTGTCGAGGAGATCGGATGGAAGGGGATCGAACTCCCGCTGAACGCGGGCAAAAAGATGGAGAAACCAGCACCTCAGTTTGCGAAGGTTGATGTCTCAGGATCGAGAGATTTCAACGAACACGCGGCTCTCAACCTCAAGATCGGCAAGGTCCTCGAGATCAGCCAGCACCCGAACGCCGATAAGCTCTACCTAATGAGGATCGATATCGGCAGACCGATCTCCATCGTCAGCGGGCTCAAGGAGTTCTACACCGCCGATGAGCTAAAGGCGAAGACTCTTGTTATCGTAACTAACCTGGAGCCCGCCACTCTCAGAGGGGTGAAGTCCGAGGGGATGCTGCTCGCAGCCGAGGAGGGAAACAAGCTCGCGCTGCTCGTGCCTGAGAAGGATCTTCCCGCTGGAACTCAAGTTGCGAGCGGGCTTGAGCCTGGCCAGAAGCTCCTAAGCTTCAAGGATTTCCAGAAGCTGGATATTCGCGCAGGATCGTTGCTTCCGGGGGACCCCGCGATGCTAGATCTGGGTTCGAGGAAGGTCCAATGCAGGATTGACAAGGGAGATGCTGGAAAGAACTACGCAGCGCTAATCCAGGGCGACAAAGCTCTCGCAATGTTCGCCAACGATGGCACAAAGATCGTGTTTGACAGGGATATCAAGGCCGGTGCTAAGATCAGATGAAGCTAGATCTCCACATCCACTCCGTTCACTCTCGAGACGCCGCTGGATCTCCAACTGAGATAATGCAGACTTGCAGGCGGACAGGCATGCAAGGGCTGGCGATCACCGACCACAACGCCATCGCAGGAAGCTTGGAGGCTACGTCCCTCGGTATCGCTGAGGGTCTGCTCGTTTTGAAGGGAGTCGAGGTCACAACCACCGAGGGACATGTGCTGGCCTATGGCGTCAGAGAGCTGATCCCGAGAGGTTTGACCATCGAGGAGACTGTCGAGAAGATCCGAGATTCAGGTGGCATTGCGGTCGCCGCGCATCCAAAGCGCTTTCCCACTGGAATCGGCCTGAAGAATGCCGAAGCGGGGAATTTCTCCGCAATCGAGGTCATGAACGGGGGGAGCTCGGAATCGAGCAACAGAAAAGCGAGGATGGTCGCAGAACGCCGTGGACTGTCTCAGACAGGCGGAAGCGACGCTCATCGGCTTTCGGAGATCGGGAGAGCCTATACGGTCATCGAAGACGCCTCCACGGAGGACCAGGTCCTGGACATGATAGCAAAGGGCAAAGCAAGAGCTGAAGGGATTAGCACGACAGCCCGCCAAGGGCTCGTGTATTCCGCGGAGACCTTCGTCGAATGGCTAAAGGGCGGTTTCAGCAGGCTCTGAGGCTGTTCAGATCTTTTCCGCAACCCTGGCTGCGAACTCCTTGACCTTGGTCACGAGTTCCGCCGTTTGCATCTCATTCGATGCCGTGACGACAATCAAGGCCCTGGCGCCTGCGCTCGTGAGCACCATCTTTCCCCTCGTGAGCTCGACGACAACATACTGCAATTTATCCTTGAGCTCCGCGGTCGCCGTTTCAGCAGCCCCTAGAAGTATGGCAGACATTGCGACGAATGTCTCGAGGTGAACCCCTCTTGGGGCGTCTCCCGCAATATGCATTCCGCTTCTGGAAACCACGGTGGCCTCATAGATCGAGGGCACCGAGCGCAACTCATCCAGTATCTGTTCAATCTCGAGGTACTCGGCCATGAGCTTGAATGCCCCCTCTGACAGTTCAAGGATGAGCCGGTAAGCATATAAACTTTCTCGGCTGGTCACTTCGTCTGGTCAGAGTGACTTGCGACTCGATGCTTTGATATCGGGTGAGTGGCATCCTATCGCGAACAGGCATGAAGATACTCCATCAAGACGCCAAGGGCAATGAGATCAAGCTCATGCCGGACACTCTGGATGACCTCTGGCACCTGTACAACCTGATAGACGAGAGGGACTTGGTGTTCGCGATGACCTTCAGGAGAAAGGAGGAAAAGCCCGACAAGCTGCGGCCGGAGCGAATTGAGAAGGCCCGGATGCGTCTTGGGCTGAGGGTCGAGAAGGTGGAGTTCCACGAGTCGGATGACAGGCTCAGGGTCTTGGGCAGGATAGAGGCTGGGCCGCAGGACATTGGCGAGCATCACACGCTGATGATCGCTCCTGGAGATGATGTCTCGATTATCAAGCCCGAGTGGAGGCAGCAGCATTTCGAGAGGATCAAGCGGGCGGTTGCTTCGTCCGAGAAACCGACCATATTCTTCGTTGCCGTTGAGGACACCGACGCTGTGGTCGCTACTTCAAGGGAATACGGAATACGCGAGAGCGCCACTATCTCTCGGAACCCCGGGGGGAAGATGTACGATTCCAAGTCAAACGAGGTCGAGTATCTGGATGAGATCATCGCAAAGCTCGCACCGTCATTGCACGGCCAGCCGCTGATCATACTCGGTCCAGGCTTCGTGAAGGAGGCGCTCTCGAAAAGGATCAGGGAGAAACTCCCCGAGGCCGCTGCGCACATCTCCGTCATTTCGACAGGCCAGGCGGGTATGGCAGGGATACACGAGCTGATGAAGCGCGGGGTCGGGGGCAAGATTCTCGAGGAATCGCGCGTCGCAAGGGAGACAAAGCTCGTGGAGGAGCTCTTCTCGGAGATCTCCAAGAATGGCTCTTTCGCGTATGGGGACAAATCGGTAGACAGCGCCGCGCATGCAGGCGCGATTAGGATTCTTCTGATACTCGACACCAAGGTCAGGACCGCCGGTGCGGATAGGCTCTTGAGAACGGTCGAGGGCGCCAGTGGGGATTTCATGATCATCAGCTCGATGCACGAGGCTGGCAGAAGGCTGGAGTCGTTAGGTGGAGTCGCTGCGATCCTGAGATACAAGATGGAATGAGAGCTTGACGTGCTTCGTCACAGCCCTCGCTTCTTTCCTTTGACGATGCTCACAGTGGCGTCTATTAGCATCCCTATCGGGAAAGGCTTGGCCCAGAAGGATACCGCACCCGCGTCAAGTGCCTGCTGTCGAATCGATTCATCAGCGCTGGAGAAGATGATTGGGATAGACGGGTCGAGCTTGAGTATCTCCCTCGTCGTTTGGATTCCGTCCTTGCCAGGCATTCTGTGGTCCATGATGATGCAGTCGGGCTTATTCTCCATCTCTGTGAAGATCTTTATCGCCTCGTCCCCGTCCCTGGCCGAGAAAACGGTGTGCCCACAGGCTTCAAACATGTCTTTGTAGAGTTCTCTGATGAAATCCTCGTCGTCCACGACGAATATCCTCGCAGGCGAACTGCTTCCACTAGAGAGGCTCCTCCTCGTGCGTCCTTCTGACATGTTAGCCAGCGACCTCATTCGGGGTCCTTGAAACTCCATCCATCAAACCCTGCAAGGCACTGCAGTTATGTGTGGTCCTTAACCTTTTTGGTGGGACCACTCGTGCATCCCAGTCTGCCCGTGCCTCATAATGGCAGCTATTGTTCTTAAGTTTTCTGCATCGATTGCCCCGTCTCAGGAACCCGGACCGGCAGGCCGTTAGCGTCATAATACTTCCGTTTGAACCAGAGCGCAACATTGACCAGGCCGATGAGGACGGGGACCTCGAGCAGCGGACCTATCACAGTTGTGAACGCCTCGAGGGATGTTATCGAGAAGGTCGCAACCGCGACCGCGATCGCGAGCTCGAAGTTGTTGCTCG
>Ga0315279_10000344_pt1 | contig 97445 bp, 8 predicted proteins | sample YL17G06_20_MG_FD_203694 | JGI IMG/M metagenome (GOLD analysis project Ga0315279, IMG submission 203694) | Sediment microbial communities from Yellowstone Lake, YNP, Wyoming, USA - YL17G06_20 | ecosystem: Environmental > Aquatic > Freshwater > Lake > Sediment | place: USA: Wyoming | collected... | reverse complement strand
CCGAGTTATCAAATGTGCGAGTTCTCCACCGAGCTGTGCGATGTTTCTGCGTTTTATTTCTTCGATCTTCTGGTCGAATTGCTCAGCAGATACTCCCAACTTTGCGCTTAGTATATGCCCTATATCTCCTACAGAAAGTGTCTTGTCAAAATCAGAGGCAAAGAGAATTTTTTTCTTCATTTTGAGTGCACTCCTTAGAGAAAATCTTAGCTATCCCTTTAAGCCGATTGAGGCAATGCCTTTGATAAAATATTTCTGGAAACAGATAAATACAATCAATACTGGAAGCATTACCACCGTCGCCCCGGCCATAACCATAGCAACATTCGTCCCGAACCCGAACTGGCTGTTTAAAACTGACAGAGCCAGCGGGACCGTACGCATAGAGCTGGTATGGATGGTAATCAAAGGCCAGACAAATGAATTCCATTGCGATAAGAAAGTAAAAATAGTCAAAGTCGCCAATGCCGGTTTAATTAAAGGCAGGATAACCAGGCGGTAAATGCCGAATTCGCTACATCCGTCGATCTTGGCGGCATCGATCAGGTCATTGGGAATACTCATAATGTACTGCCGGCATAAAAATATGCCAAAAACCATCGCCAGATTAGGGATAATTAGCGCATAAAAGGTATTCAGCCAGCCTAAGTTCTTCACAATAATAAAACCCGGGATGAGATTCACCTGATAGGGAATCATCAAAGTGCTTAAAAGGAGCAGGAATATCTTATCTCTCCCCCAGAAATGATGTTTAGCAAAGGCGTAACCTGCCAGAGAGCAGAAAAAGACATTGCTTAAGGTTACGACAACGGCTATAAAAAGACTGTTTAACATGTAGCGGGCCATCGGTAAAAGAGAAAACAATTCTTTATAGGGTTGAAGCGTGGGGTGATGGACACAGAAAGAGGGAGGATAAGTCTGAATTTCTTCAATCGGCTTAATAGAGGTAACAATCATCCAAACATAGGGAATAGCCATGCTTAAAGCTCCCACAGTAAGGATTGTATAGACAATTATATTAAAAACTCTGCGCCTGGTTTTAATGGATGAGAGGTTCATTTTAATATTCAAACCGCGAACGCACAACCTTCATATTAACTAAAGTAGCAATTAAAATAATCGCAAATAAAATATAGGCAACCGCTGAGGCATAGCCCATCTGAAAGCGTTGGAATCCTATTTCATAAAGGTAAGCCACTATGGTTAAAGCGCAATCTAAAACACCCCCTACCCCTTCGCCTGTCCCGGAAGTCATAATATATACCTGCTCAAAGACCTGAAAGGAGTTTATCACCGACATAATCACTACAAAAAGTAAAGTCGGCCGAACTAAAGGCAGGGTAATATGCCAGAACTTATACCAGGTATTTGCTCCGTCAATCTCAGCCGCTTCATAAAAGGTACGGGGAATAGTCTGCAAGCCGACCAATAGAAGCACCATATTATAACCCAGACCTGCCCAGATGGACATAATCATAATTGCCGGAAGCGTCCAGGTCGGGCTCAATAACCAATTCACGGGATTGATGCCTAACTTCATCAACCAATGATTGATCAGGCCGTATTTTTCTCCGGCAAAAAGCCATTTCCAGATTACCGAATAAGCCACTACCGAGGTAACAAACGGCATAAAAAACATCGTCTTATAAAAATTTTTAAACCTGATTTTCTGGTCGATGGCTACCGCTAATAATAAAGATATCGAGATGCCCAACGGCACCACGCCCAATACATAAAGGGAGGTATTACGCAGTGCCTTCCAGAAACGCGGGTCTTTTACAAATAACCGGTAATAATTATCCAAACCTAGCCAATGAGGGGCACTCAGGGCATTATAACGCGTAAAACTTAAGGAAAGAGAGGCAATTACCGGAATGAATATAAAGACAAAAAAGAGGATGGCCGCCGGCGCAATAAATAGGTAAGAATACCTCTGCTCAAACAACTTTTTTAGAAAACTCTTTTTAGATGGCATATTTACACGCAAACTCTTTAAGCATCCGGACTGCCTTGGGGATATAGGTAAGCTCGTCCTGTTTAAAAAAATCCTGGCCTTCGAATTCCAAAGAAAAAAATCCCCGGTAACCTGCTTTTTTTAGAATAGAAAAAATCCGCTCATAATCAAATACGAGTTCTCTTGCGTCATCGCTCATATGATGGACCTTGGCATGGATATGCGGCGCATAAGCGATTGTATCCTCAATGGCTTTATAATTATCCGCGTCTTGATAATTACCTGTATCCAGGTTTATCTTTACCCAATCTGAATTTATCTCTTTTATCAGCCTGAGGGTATCCACTGCCGTAGGGAGGAAGCCGCCGTCGTTGTGTGGTTCAATCGCTAAGACTATCCCGGTGTTTTTTGCTTCCTGCTCGCATTCTTTAATGCATTCTACCATGGCTGGCCAGAGTTTTTCTTTATCTGCATAAGGCCAGGGCCAGCCGGAAAAAATCCTTAAGACGGGTGCTCCTAAAATATAACCTGCCTCCAGCCACCTCTTCACTGCCTCTACTTCCTTTTCTCTTTCCTCGGGCTTAGGTTTACCGAAATTATTTCCCGGGGATAGGCAGCAAATGGTTAAATGTAAATCGGTTGCCATTTTCTTGTAACTAATTAATGATTTTTTATCTGTCTTGGGCAAATGGTCGGCAATGATATCAATCCCCCCCAGCTTTAATTCCTGCGCACAAATTTTGAGTAACTTTTCAAAATCTATTATTTTTGCTTCCAGGGATTTATGATACGACCAGCTGCATAATCCGAGCTTCATCTATCTATCTCCTATCTAACTTTTATCCATTTTCCTTTTTTATCCGACTCGTAAGCGGCTAAAATAACCTTAATCGTCTCTCTTCCTTCTTCGCCCGAGGCAAATGGCTCTTTTCCCGCGATAACACAATCAATAAAATAATGCACGGCATTTTCCCAGCCGCCGCCCGGGCCAAGCGCCGGATATTCTTCTTTTAAGGTGCAATTAGGGTCCTCGCCCTCTCCAGTTTTAGCTAAAGTCACTATCACCGGCTGCTTAGTGCCAATCGCAGTAGTCATTTTCCCCTTCTCTGCGTAAACATACGTCAATACCTCATAAGGCCGGGTTGTCCAACTGCATTCAAATTCTCCTTTTGTCCCGTCTTCAAATTTAAGGAGCACGGTAGCGTTATCATCAACCGGTATCTTTTTCTCCAGGGTCTGGATACGGGCAAACACTTCTACTATTTTCTTTACCTTGAACCAGCGCACTAAATCGGCAATATGCACTCCGATATCCACCATACACCCGCCGCCGGATTTCTCTTTCTCATAATACCAACCGCTCTTTCCTTCTGACCAGTATTCCGGCCCGGCGTGCCCGATTCTGCCGCGGATGTTATGGATTTTACCGAGGATCCCCGAATCCAAAACCTTCTTAGCTGCCTGATGGACAGGGTCAAACCTCTGCGTTTGCTCCACCATTAAAAATACTTTATTTTTTCTCGCTAGGCCGATCATATTATCCGCCGCGCCAACTGAAATAGTAATCGGCTTTTCTACCAAGATATGCTTTTTGTGAACTGCCGCGCCTATAGCCATTTTCTCGTGTAAGTAATTGGGCGTGTTCACAAAGACCGCGTCTATATCTTTTCTCTGCACTAATTTTCCCCAATTGCTGACTATATCCACATCTTTTAAGGAAAACTTTTTCGCCAAGTCTTCTGCCCGGGTATCTATAATATCACAAAGGCAAACAATCTTGCATTTATCCGGGTAATTTACTAGATTAGGGATGCTTGCCCTCTCTGTAATCTTACCGCAGCCAATTATACCCACCCCGACACTACTCATTCTTGTACCTCCGTCGTCTAATATTTGTTATAAATTCACACTAGTAGGGCGGGTTTAAACCCGCCCTACTCTTGTGGATAACTCAGTTTTCAACTTCCAAAATATATGCGCTTCCCCATGCGCGCTGACTTATAGATATTCCAGATTATTTTTTGCGTCTTAATGGCTTCTTCTGCACTTACTTCCGGCTGACGCCCTTTCTTAAGTGCCTGATAAAACTTTTTTATTTGTATCCAATGACAATACCCCCAATAATCCTTTCTGCCGTCGCCGTAATCAATGTATTCGCCGGGGTTAGGTTTTGCTTCCAGTACACGGCCATCATAAAAGCCAATTCTGGCCGAATCTTTAACCATTTTAACCCTTGCCTTCTGACACTCCATTTCAATCTCCGGGTCAGCGTCAAAAGAATAAAAATTTATCAGATAAAAACAGATATACGCGCCTTTTTTAAATTTAATAACCCCTTCGGCTAAGTCCTCCACTTCAATAAATTTATGCATCCGCCGGGCAGTGTTTGCCTCAACATATTCGGCCTCATCATCGATGAGCCATCTTAAGACATCCACGAAATGTATGGCCTGGTCAATTAAAATACCACCTCCCTCCTTAGCCAGCCTTCCCTTCCAATCGCTCATTTGATAATAACTGTCGGGTTTATGATAAGAAACAATTAGTTTTGCGGATTTGATCTTACCCAGTTTTCCCTTTAAAATATTTTTCTTCACCAATTGTGAACCAGGATTATATCTATTCTGAGAGATTACTGCCAATTTTACCTTGTTCTCCTTAGCAGCCTTAAGCATCTTCTCACCATAAGAGGGGTCAATGGAAATGGGCTTCTCGCAAAGAACGTTTACCTTATTATTCAAGGCCTGGATGGCCATAGAGGGGTGCAAATAATGGGGAGTTAAAATGTGAATTGCTTGGAGTTTTTCTTTCTTCAGCATCTCTTTATAATCAAAATAAGGGCGGCAATTATATTTGGCTGCTGCCCGGCGTGCGCGCAAGGGCTTAATATCGCAAACCGCGGTCAACTCTACGTTGGGCGTATTAACCAACGACTGGGCGTGCATAGGGAAGATATTGCCGCAACCCACGATGCCTACTTTGAATTTCATTCCCTTTTCACTTTGTTGACAAATCTTTAACCGAACTTCTTTTAATTAATTTTGTATTGTTTAAAAGGATTTGGACAGGCTGCTTAGGCTTTTCCTTAATAATTTGGATGAGGTATTTTATGCCTAAAGAGGCCAAATCACCAAAAGGCTGTTCTACGGTAGTCAAAGGTATCGGGGCTAACTGGCCTTGAGGAATATTGTCAAATCCGACAAAAGAGATATCCTCAGGGATTTCCAAGCCCCTTTCCTTTACTGCTTCCATGGCACCAATAGCCATTTCATCTCCTGCCACAAACACGGCGCTGGGTAGTTTTTCTAACAAAAGAAGCTCCTGCATCGCTTTTCTGCCTGACTCCTTTGACCAATCGCCAGTTAAAATACAGCGTTTATCTAAATCTAATTCGGCTGCCTTAAGGGCTTTCTTGAAACCTTCTAACCTCTGGATACCTGCCTGGGCATTTAATTTACCTGTAATCATAGCTATCCGGCGGTGCCCGGCCTGAATTAAATAATCCACGACCTCAAAAGCGGCTTTCTTATTATCGATACCGATACAATTATCTTTTGCATCCGGCTCATAGTAATTCAGGATTAAATAAGGTAATTTTTTCTTTCTTGCTTTCTTAACCCACTCTTCATTACCCAGCATATCCGCAAAGAGTATGCCAGAACTCAGGAACGCCTTCCAAGAAGTGGCAATTAATAAATCCACATCGGCTCTGATAGCTACCTTACTTACCTCCTTAATAATCTCCAGGGTATAGAAAGTAGAAAACATATTCTGATAATGGGGGATAATTAAACTAATAGTTAAACGATTTTTTTTCATCTTCTCTTGATTATGCCTACGCAGCCTCCCAGGCCTGAGCCAACTCCCAAAAAAGCGAATTTCTTCTGTTGTGTTTTCAGAAAATCAAAATATACATTCGCCATACCTGCGGCTATCCCATCATTTATAATATAAACTTGATAATTATGCAAGGTTTTTTTTCTTAAAAAGTTTTCTAAACTCCGGCTAAAATTAAATCCGTCTTTTTTTCTAAAAAAGGGCAAGTAATCCGTAGAATTAAGAATAGAGCCGCAAGGAGCTGTGCAACCCGGAACCGCCACCCCAATATTATCTGAAGAGACCCAGCCCAGTTTCCAAGCTCTGGTTTGCGCCTTAATAATTAAATCCCGCATCCTTTTTAAAATTGTGCTGCGGATATGCTCGCCTAATTTTCGCTCTGTTTTTGTGTAATCCTGGCGGGAGTCTAAAAATTTCTTCAAATACTTTTTATAGGGGGTCTTCACTGAAGAGTTGAAAAGCCAATAATGTTTTTGCTGCTTTATAGCTAATAAACCCACGCCTATATCGTCTCTGCCTAAATCCAGGCCTATACCTGCAATTGTCTTTAACCCTTTTGTCTTTGCTTGCTTACCTATTAGCTTAATAATATTAATCACTGCGCCTAAAACTCCTGCTTCTTTACCGGGAAATCTTGCCTGATAGACCTTTATTTTAGGAAAGCCGTCTCCAGATAAATATCTCTTAATTAAATTAACCAAAAACCTGCCGGTCTTACCTTCAGAAACCCCGCCTCCGATAACCACAATATCAATATTCTTCCAGTAGCTCTTTTGCCGGCTCGACCAATTTTTTTTAAATCCTCTACCTTTAGTTAAGGCCTCAATTCCCAGGGCGCCATTCTTAGCCAAACCCTCAAGAATTATTTTAGCCTCTTTTTTTGCCCGGGGATTATTACTTAATAATGCCTTGGTTACCGAAAGACCGGTAATTTTGCCTTTTTCTTTAAAGCGGCAAAAAACTTTTTCTGCCTTGGCCATTTCACCCAATGCCCGGCCGCTAAACAGGTCCTCAAACGTCTTACGGGAACCAGGGGCGGCTATCCCCTGAAGATCCCAAATCTGTCCATCGCCTAAAATCTCTAAATATCTACTCACAATATATCCAAGTCTAACACAAATTTATCACGATATCAAGGTTGTATTAGCAAAATCTTAACGGTGATGCCTATTAAAATAGTGCAAACTTAACATAAATTAATGAAAAGTCAATTATTTTCTAAAATATCATTAGACTTTAGCTGCCCTTAAAACCCGCGCCACACCCATCAGGTCTGCCTCGTTTAAATTTATCCCTGCCCAATATTCCTGGGCATTAACTGGTTTTGACCAGGCTACCTCTCCACGCGAGTAAAGTGGGCTGCCCCCGTTAGGGACTTCCACCCATATCTCCAAAGGAGTGCGGGTAGCTAACTGCTCAGTAGTAAGTAAACCTATCCCTTTGGCGTTGATGTCTCTGGTCTCGGCTAAGCCTTCTTTGCCATTATTCAGATTTAAGAATCTTAAAGGCAACCGGGCTCCAAACCTCTCAAAAATCCTTCTATCTTCCATTGTCTCACCTCCTTTCTCTTGCCCTAATCCTTGCCACCATTTACCATTCATCTGTTCAGGAAAATTACTGCGGATGAATTGATATATTTTCTCCTTGTCCGGGTCTTTTATTTTTGTAAAATAAAGGCCGTAGACATTGTGGCCATCTATAGTCCTCTGCCACGCCACCCAAACCTCTACATTTAATATAAAACCTTCGCGCAAAACAATCTTTAATCTCAAAAAAGTATCTTTGGGCAATTTAAGTGCTAAAGAAATTTTAGTGCCCATAAAACTGATATCACTGATTGTGCAATGGGCATACTCTTGAGCCCCTTCCAATTTTACTTTTGCCTCCTGCTCTATCTGCCACCTGGCGAAGCGTCTTTTGATTTGCATGTTAATCTCCTTTCTATTATCGTCACAATTATATATATTTCAATAGCTTTCAATCACACTTACCCACCTACGCGGTGGGATGGGGTTATTTTTTCTTTTTTGGCTCCAAAGACGTCCCTGATTTAACAATCTTGGTCACTTCGCAGTATATAGCAGCTTTAAAAAGCCTTCTGTTTAATATAACTGAGTTGGGCATATCTTGAGGTATGTCTTTTGTCAAATTTACTCTTCTTTTACCTTTAATGGCTTTGCAAAGCGGCACAAGGTTTGAATTGATATAACCCTTGCTCTCAGTAATTATCTTAATCTTTTTCCCTTCTCCTAGAACATTAAAAATGTCCTGAAGGAAAATTTTATCCAGCCGAGTAAAACCGAGAAGAGATACGCTGGGAAAATTAATATAAATTTCTGTAATCTGCCTATTAACAAATACCTTTTTAACGATTTCTTTCGCATCATCATAGATAATCTTTAAATTCGACAAGCCAGCTTTTACAACCTGATGGCCCATCTTTTTATCTATTTCAATCGCTACATAATTTATATTTTGATTTTTCTTTGCCTGTTCCACTATCCAGCTGCTATCCCCTGGCCCAATTTCAAGATAAATTGGGTGGCCATTCCCAAAAACCTCTGGCCAATCGCGCTGGGGAGTTTTAATTCTACTCGGCCTGATTTTAACAGGGCTCTCGTGTCCGCCCGCCCCGCGGCCAACCTCTTTATTTTCATTAGGTTGCAAGACCCGGTTTTGATTCTCTTCCTTTCTTATCTGCTGAAAGGATTCTAATGCCCCCCGAGGCATAACCGCTGCGAAATCCGGCTCTGAACTAAGCCTTGAATATCCCCAGTCGGCAGCCATATCCCATTTAAACAATAACTCTCCAGTTCTCTGCTTATCTACGGCCCTAACCATAAAACCATAGCGACTTTTTAATAGAAACGAGTCCCGGCGCTGGGATTCCGTAGCCGGGCTCTCAGCCGCAGCCTCAATATCTGCCAAGGGATAACCGCAGATAAAACCGTGCATTTCAATTCGGCCAGGAACATCTGCGGGAATATAGCGGTCTAAAATTTTTCCTAACAAACGGCTGCTCTCACAAAATTCATCAGCAACATTCCAGTCGCCAAGAAGGTGGTCTCTTTCCTGGCTACTTATCACGCGCCGTCTAACCAAGAAATCGCTCTCTGTTTTCAGCCTTGCTATAAAATGAGGAATAGAAATAATATAGGGATGAGCAAATAATAAACCCAATGATGTTCTGGCCTCTGCAATATTCATTATCTCTTTTGCTAAGGGATTTATCTGGGGGTCATCTGTCTCTGCGTAGCAGATATAACCCGGCCTTATTCCCAAAAAGACTGTAATTATATCGGGATGAAGAAGAATCTTTTTTGCCGGGAAACTAAGCTGATTATATATATTCCGCAATATTCTACTTCTTGTAAGCAATGTTCTCAGTTCCTGTCCGGAAAATGGCAACATCTGTCTCAGCGAATCTTGAGGCGGTGGGGTTCTTTCTCTTTCCAGAAACCTTCCTAAAACAATGTATGCCCTCCGCATTAACTTTATAACCTCCGCTCTCTGTGGAACTCCTAACCTTTCCAATGTTAGACAAGAAGCAGGGTTTCTCCTTCTTATAAGAGCGCGCAGTGTTCCCTGATAAGCCTCTTGTAATAACTCCACGGCCTGGCTTCTGGACCGAATTCCCAATTGCTCCATAGCCCCATTATCTAAATTTTTTCCGGGATGCTCTACTTGATGACGATACACATCTCTTTCTATGCAACCCTCTATAAAAGCGCCGATAGCCAAATCAAACCTATCCCACCACGCTGCGGTAGGTAAATGCCCGGGTTTTATAAAGTCAAATTCCCCCTGTAATAATGCATTCAAAACAATCTCCTCATTCCTATGCATCACTGCGCAATCCCTTTGCGACCAGACCACCATAACCCTAAATGTTCCATCTGGCTGCCTGCGACAGACAAAATCCCCTGCCTGGGCGTAGAATTGAGGCACAACTGCTCCCTGTTGTGTAATTCGTGAATATATCGCCCGTATACGGGTTATCTCCTGCCATACCTTATCCGACTCTGCAGTAGTTAAAGTATCTACTGATTTACCTTGGTCGCCCCAGAGAGAGAAATGATAACCATCTTCTAGTTCAGGATGTAACTCATGGTAATCTTCCAGCCATTCTCCTACCATAATAGGAATACATTCTTCTCCGCGCCATGTCCGGGCTTTGCCTATCTCCAAAGCAAAAGGTTCCATAATATAATAAGGGTTCCACTGGTAATCTTCGCACATAGCCTGATAGGTCCGAAGTAATTCTTTATTGGCACAGGTTAAATCTTTGGCAACATTAATCACAAATTTAACTGTTCTTCCGTTCTTTAAAACGGCTGCGACTTGACAGACATTTGTAATCAGCCCTATTTTTATATTCCACAATTCCAAGCGCTTAATATCATTTACACTATTAACCGCCGCTAATTTACCACAGGAGGTTAATCGGGAATTCTTACCTCTATTTTCAATAATATGGTTTAAATAATCTAAAAGAGGTTGCCAATTACCATCTTCTCCTTTAAGGTGCTGCTGGATTGCTTCTGAGGCAGCATTATTCCCGACAAACTTGACCTCTTCTATTTCTGCTTTGATATACCGAATCGCTGCTTTAACCTCTTCTGAACTAAAATTTAATAAATACGCTTCTATTTTATCTGGTTCCGTATCGCTTAAGTCGTTAAGTATTGCCGATATCTCTGTGAGGCTTTCATCTTTTAAGTTATTCACAATGCTGTAATAGTTAGCTCTAAAGCCATCGTCCTCGGCAAGTGCTAAGGAGGGAGAGTATAACCGAAAGCATGCGTCATCCTGTCCAGTATATTCCTTCTTGTCGGGCCCATAATATGTTTTTATCTCCAGTTCCTGTCCTACGCCTGGATTCGGGGCTGGGGTTTCAAAAGGCATTCTACTCATTTTGGCTAAATTATCCGGAGGTTGCACATTATTTATCTTCTGCGTCAATTCAACAGCAGTTATCGGCGGGACTTTGGACATAAAGGTAAAAAGCGACGGCAGTTCTCTCTTTACTCTCTGCGCAATTTGCCTCTGTATGCCTCCCATACCAAGTAAAGCCTGCAGGCTCTGATTGGGAATAATTCTTTGCGCATAAGACCTGATTGGCTCTTCGTTAATAAATCTCAACATCTCTGCGCAGTCTTTACCTTCACTCAGTGTTCTTATTTGAGTCTGATACCGACTGAAGAAATCCTCAAGGGGCAAGGCAAATTGCACGCAAAAATCATACGGCCTTTCGTATATTTTTAAAGATTTATTAAAAGAGTTATGACAGACATCATACCTAAAAATTATATTCAGCGCGCCGCCTGTCCCTTTATAAAACCCTATTCCCATATCGCCGGAGATGCAATTTCTTTGATCAATCACCTGCAAAGCTAATGGTAAAGTATTCGCCGACTGCTGGCGTAAACCTTTGAATAAATAATATGGCGTACTCACGCCTAAATGGGTCAAATCAAGCGGACCAATTGGCGTTACATTCACTTGTTTGCTTGCTGCTGAATCTATAGATTTACAAAGAGGATGATTTTCCAAGGCAACAAAAGGCCATTGTCTCTTGAAGATATGATTCCAACCCGTGGCATCCACGACAAACCCATTATTGGTCAAAATAACTAGATGGTCCATTTGTGTCGATACTGTTTTACCCACAAAATAGATCATGAATTGCACAAGCCGACCGCCAATATGATGCCGATGCAAGATATCTCCTTCCAATTGCGCCGTGCCTCCGCAATAGCACCAATTTCTGCCCGCTTCTTCAACAGGAGCCATTAAAACTAATCCATCTTCTGTCCAAATATATCTGCCGTTTTCAATCAGCCAGTTGATGCCGTATTTTCTGATGCGGTCTTGCATTTCAGGAACTAGCGATCTAAGCGTGCTTTCTTCTTCAGCCCTTGCTTGTGGATTTAACCCCCTTAAGAAAGCCAATTCTTCACCTTTTCCTTTATTTTTCTTCTGCGCGCCTACACGGGCTTTTTGGGGATTAGGGATGGTGCCCAGCCGTCTTGCGCCTCTTGTGCCTTTTGGCACAACATGGTAAATGTCGCACTTAACACCCCTGATTTTTTTCTCTCCTTGCCAGGCAACCCAAAATCTCTCTTGGATATCTTCAGAGATAACTTCACCTACTTCATCATAAACTTCTTGAACATTGTAGGTGTCTCTGCCATAGGCGAGGATGGCAATAAGTTTTTCTTCAATTGTTTTGGCTTCCTCAACATAACCTGCTTGCGCAATTGCTTCGGTGAAACAGCTTCTGGCGTTGAGAGGCGCAGAGTAAATAAGCCCTCCTCTTATTGGCCGGCCTAATTCAATTTTTTCTCCGGCTGAAGACAGCCCCCCAAGCAACAAAACAATCATACCTGCAGTAACCGATGTCTTGGTTGCTGTAGAGACAGTAGATTTTAAATTTTGCGCGCTTCTTTTTCCTGAACTATTGGTACTTGCCGCCACATAGGCGCCAAGAATTACCACCGCGCCCATTATCGTAAACAATATTGGATTACGGGGCCAATTCGCTAAAATCAGTCCTTCCAATAAAGCAGTCACCATCGGCTCAGAAGATTTGATGGGCGAAAGATGGGTAACGTCAAAACCTTTGGTCCGCTGGGCGGTAAACATAGCCAAATAGGCAAGCGGGTAAATAATCGCCGGCCCGAAGATAAGCAAAGGATGCCAGACTAATAGCGACCCCTGCCTACCCAGAAGAATATGTAAAAGAAGGGTGGGGATAAATAGAGTCAAAACCGCTAACTCATAACCAAATTTTACGGTAAGCAACCGAATCTCTGGATGGCGGCTAAAGAATGACTTGTGTATTACCTGTTGGCAGGCATAGATAAAGGCGCAGGTAACCATTACTAAAATTCCTATCCCTTTTAAAATACCTACGGCCTCAAAAACCTTTACATTTGTAGAACCGCCAGAAAATCCAATAATAGCTGAAATGCCGCCCAAAATAAGAAACGCGCCAATAATCTTTCTTGGGGTGATTTTTTCCTTAAGAACTCTGCTTCCCAAAATAAAGGAAAATATCAAAATCACCTGAAAGAGAATAGCAGCTATCTTTGGACTAAGCAGGGTCAAACCAAGATAATAACATACGCCGCCAATAATATGCGCGCACAGCGCGCCCCAGATAATTAATCTTTTATCCTGTTTACTCAGGCTCCTGTATAATTTCAGTTCCGGGAAAAAAGTGCCATTAATCAAATAACAGAAAATTAAAATCCATATGGCGGCAAAAAACGCCAAAGTAAACATATATTGACAAGCAGAATATAGGCGTAACCCCATAGTAGCGGCTTCAGAAGAACCGCTGCTTAAGATAACTTTACCTAAAACCGCCCCTAAGGCAGCCAAGCCCATATTTAAGAAAGCGAAACCCGATCCCTTTACCAACCCGGAAATCCACTTTTTTGACTTAGTAAAAAGCGTAAATGGGGCATAGGATTCATCGTTTCTTTGAAGTTGAGGGAACATCCCCGGTATTGCGCCATAAACAAACAACTTGGCTTGAGGTTTCATATATCGCAGTAAATTCTCCTCAAATGGGTCAAAATAATGAGCGGGGTCTTGGCCTCCAGGCACAGTGTAGAAGAGATATATAATATCGGCACAAGATATATCCCCTTCTGTTGCATATCGATAATCCTCATTGTGAATTGATATTTTAGTTTTATCAATAATGCCTTTGGGTGCGAGCTCATTTATGCGGCCTTCGCATTCTCCGAGAAGCGGCCTATTAAGTTCGTAACCTATGACATTGGCACCGAATGCTTGGGCTAAGGCTAAGATAAAGCCATCTCCCAAACCGGCATCAAAGACGGTCATTCCCGGCTTTAATCCAATCTTTTTAAAAAGATTTGCGGTTTCCTCTTCAGGGCTCCTCATGAATGTACCTGATGACTCTGTTATTCTTACCGGTTCTCCGTAGGTTTTGTAATAATCAACCACCGCCCTAATCCTATCTTCTACCTGTCCTTGTCGAATATTGTAGAGATAACGGATACCGCTTTCTACGAGTCTCTGCTGTGCAATGCCGGGGAATTTCTCGGGATTATCAGTGATATACTTAATTATCTTCTGGGTGTAATCTGGGACATCTTTTATTATTTCTTTGTAATAGTCCAAGGCTGCCCTTAATCTTAATAGGTTTCGGCCCTTGAACATGCGGGCATAGCCAAGAATTTCATCGTCATCCAATGCTACCTTGTGTCGAATCTTAGAGGTCAATACAAGCAAAAATTCATCATCGAAACTTTCTAAAATCTTAATGCTTTCTAATAAACGCTGGTGGACTCCGCTTAAAACCTTCTGCATCCTTTGCGCCAGCTCAGTATCAATAATCCCTTTTTTGCTGCGCCTAATTAAAAAATATGCCTCAATGGCATACCGTTCATCTATTTCTTCATCATGCGCCTTGGTGGTGCGAAGTTGGCAGTATCTTTGGAAGAGCTCTTCCAAAACAGGGTCTCTTTGCCTTTCTATCCACCAACATAAATTAAAAAATTGTAGTTTTGGTATGAGCTTCCAGAAGTAATAACCGATATCCTCTCGCTTGCGGATAACGAGAATAGTCGCGATTATAATTAAGGCAGCTATCAGCATCCACGGCTTGACAGACAAGAAACCCAATAAGGTTTTACTCGCTCCCCAGGCTACGCTAGGAAATAATAGAACCAGAATCATAGCTACAATACGGACCTTGATTGATAATATTCCTGTTAATAATCCTGAAGCGTTTTCATTTATCTTTTCCACAGAAGGGGGCAGTTCTTTCCTGCGAATCTTAACCTGATAAAGATTGCCATAATGAAATTCAAGGCGCGGGGACGGTAAATTCCTTTTACCTAAGACGCTGCCTTGATATTTTCTTTGTCTTAATATCTGAAAACTAAGTTCAGGATGGTTTTTCTGCATCATAAATTGCAAAAAGTCAAAATTTACTGCTGAAGTTAAATGCCCGCCTACGCCCTGCTTCAGAGAACCAAATATATCTCCTCGCCGGGGATACTCTTCATAAAATCCATAATCAAAAAACTGCAGGACGGTATCTACTCTCTCATCCATTAAACCAGCTGCCTTGGAGAGATTCTTAAAGGCGCCGATATTTACCGGGAACCTGAAACTATCTTCCACCTTTCTCTCAGCATAGAGAAGGTAGTCTTTAAGATAATCCCTAAGATAGGCGGGCAGAGGCATTAATCTTTCCCGATATTCAATGCTTTGCAAAACTTGGGCAAGATTTTTAATTTTCCTCATTCTTTCTATATCTTTAAGGTCCGCAAAGCTAAAACCTAAATCTGGTGGTAAGACCGGAGTGAATTCAACCAAGAACCACCGGCCTTCTTTTCTCTCCAGAAAATAAACCTCTCCAAAATCATCGTAAAGTTCGTTAAAATGAATCCACATCGCAGGCACATCTGACTTAGGAAGAGAGTCTATCAAATCAATCTGCTTAAAGACTACCTTTCCTGTAAACTTCTTTAAAGGCCAATATTTCTCATACAATTTATGTCCAGGCAATTTTCTTAATGAATCTTCCGCCTGCTTAAGCAGTGCCGGAGAAATATCATACGCCTGATATTCAAAGCACTGAACAAATTCCTCTGTTTTATCGAGTTCTAAGAACGCCAGTAGGAAATTAATCATAAACGTTCCCCTGCCGATACCCCATTCCTGAAAAACTATCTTTGCAGGTAATTTTCCTTGGGATTTCAGTTTCTTTAAATGGTTATATAGCTCTGAGGCAGTAGCCCGTGCATTCAGGTCAGTTATATTTTCCTCGGTGGAAAATTCTAGTGTCTCATCGCTATGAAGCTGATAAAATAATCTATTTACAATTCGCACGGTATCTTGTGGCATTGGGGATTGGACGCAATCACTTTTGCTAATTCCCTGAACAAATTCATCAATCTTTGCTTTATATGTCACTTTTATATCATCCAGCATCCTTGCATAATCTACATCTCTTATGAAGGATGTTGCCGTGATATGGCGCGCTCTCGCCCTTTCTTCGCACTTTTTATATCTTTTATATCTTGGGTCTACTGTACATATCACAAATCCTCTCTTCCTCCAACCCCTTCTTATACTGAAACCTTCGGGATAGACATCTATATAAACACCGGCATCTGTCTTAGGACAATAATGCTCCCATCCCTGCCAATTACAAAGAGCAACAATATCAGAAGCGATGTCTATCTTTTTAAGAATATATTGAAGTAAAAGCGAGCCGATTTTACATTCATAGGTGATATTCCTTCCTGCTGCATCAGGCATAAGATTGGATTTATATTTTTCGATAATCTCTCTTGTTAATATAGCCGCTTTATTGAGCCGTTCTCTATTACGGTCTTCCAATGCGGGTTGGGATGACTTTTTTATAATAAGCACCAGCGCAGAAATTGCCCCTAATACCAAAACAACTGCAGCAATCAACGAGACATTGAGTTCTCCTTTACATCCTAAAAGCAACAACAAAGAAAAAACTAAACAAGCCTGAATTACGCCGGCTTGGACTAACCTTCCACAAATTCTTAAAAATGTATCTGGCTGGAGCGCTACTTTTCTTGCTATATATAACGCCTTTGTGGATGGCTCTTTTACGCCCATCCTCTCTCCTCTTCTCCAAGAAGAAATTCTGAATACCATAAAGAAACCTCGCCTGCGAAGATATTTCCGTCTAGAATAAATGAAGAGATTTAAGGAATTAATTAAAAGCGATACCATGCTGGTTATATCTACCAAGAAATTAACTCTCTGCCGCGACCCAAAAGATAATATTCTCTTAGAAACTGCCTTGGAAGGGGACGCTGATTTTATCGTAACCTCGGATAAGGATTTATTAGTGCTAAAGTCTTGTGCAGGTATTCCTATTGTCACTGCCCGCCAATTTTTGCAAATAATCGCTAACCCATAACATACCCCCAGAAATAGCATCGGTAATATCAAAAATAATCCATATCCACCTACGCGGTGTGATAAGGTTGCCCATCCGCCGCAGTAAAATATTAAAGGCAGAAAAGTAAAACAACATACTACGGAATGACGTAATAATAACTTTCTTAACTTTCTATCTTGACTTCTCTTAGTAAAAGGATTATAATTTATTTTATCAAGGAGGTGTTGAAGATGCAGAACCATATAACTCTGGAACTTAGCCCAAGCCAAGTGGAAAGCCTTGTAGAAAGGCTGCCCCTGGAGGATAAGATTCGTCTGGTGCGCCGGCTTGAGAAAGAAACCTGGGCGAAGAGGCTGGGTGTTGTTGTAGAGAAAATGCGCAAGCACGTAAAAGAAAAAGGCATTACCGATAAAGAGATAGACCGTATCTGCGAAGAAGTGCGCAAGGAGCGCTATGCCAAAAATCAGAGCCGTCATTGACACTAATATATTCGTGAGGGCTTTAATTGGCAGCGCGGCAAATAGAGAAGTATATGCTACCTTTAAAGATGGCGCGTTCACCTTAATTCTTTCTAAGGAAATGCTTGAGGAACTCATAGATGTGCTCTCGCGGCCAAAATTTGGCATAGATTTTGCAGAGATTAAAAACCTCTTGCACTTTATCAAGGCAAAGGCAACTATTGTTGAGATAACCAAAAACATCAAAGCCTGCCGCGACCACACAGACGATATCGTTTTAGAAGCAGCCATCAGCGCTAATGCGAATGTAATCGTTAGTAACGATAATGACCTTCTGGAACTAAACCCTTTTGAGGACATTCCTATTCTTACTACCCCCCAGTTTCTAAGGATGCTTAAGAAACAATAAATCCCAACCAATATAACTATAATTGTGGTAACATTTAGTAATGCGTAGATGAGGTTTAATTTCCATAATTCCGCCCAGCCGCCGCAGTGAGGCAGCCAACCCGCCAAAATAACCCCATCCTGGCCTCTGGCTGAAGCCGCAAAGACTAAATACACAAAACCCACCAGCATCAGAAGCAGGGTCTTACCGGCTTTATCCCGATTCGTCACTGTGCCTGCTCTACTCCTTGATTCTTTATTATTAGTGTCTGATCTTATAGGTTTCAAAGCGGTTACAATAGTTTTTATTATTCTTCGCTCCATTATTAGCCACCATAAACCGCTGTCAATGAGGATAAATAAACCGGCCCCTGGAAATCCATTTAACATGAAAATTGCTTCGGTTATTAAATAGTAATCCATAACAAAAACCACTTTCCATAATTTAGGATGGAATAATTTAGGAGGGAATAATTGATCTAATAATTTAGAAAGCACAAATGCCTGTCCTGCCAGAACAAAGAATGTTGCTAAGTCAATAAAGTTTATAGAGTTACCTAAAATATTAATGTAATTTGGGTGGTTACATTTAAATAAAATTGTACTTGCAAAACTAGATATACTACTACCAAACAGCAATCCTGCAATCAAGACAAGTTCCTGCCTCAGATGTAAATTAAATTTTTCTTTACTATCTTCAGCGGTTTTGGCAAAAGTATCTATATTTTTATAAATTATATATACGTAAAAAATAAGCGAATAAATAAGCAAACTGAGCGCACCTATTAGAGATATGGTAAATTTCCATAAGGAAGTAATGGGCCCCTCGGCATAATTGCCTATACAAAACCAGTCCTTAAATGCCCGAAGAGTCTGGTCAGGAGCAAAATTTTCAAAGATGAGTGTTGCTGTAATTAAATGTAATGAAATTACAATTGAACCGATTAAGAAAATATTTCTTATCGCTTGCCAGGCGTCTTTGGTTTTAGGATTTTTAATCCTTCTAATTCCATAATGAGATAATAGTGTTATCGCCAGTATTATTGCTGCTACTGTTACTACCAATAAAACACCCTCTAAAGCACCCTCGGGCAACCCTATGCTCCTTGGCACACTGTTGCTCGGTTTCATACCCATAGTCAATAGTAAGGGGGGCGCCAGACCATCCACACCTACGCGGTGTGAGAAAGTTGCCAAGCCGCCGCAGTGATGGAGCCAGCTAACCAAGCCTGCAAGCGCCGAAAGTCCAGCTACCGCGATAGTCGCCATAAAAGGAATATCTAGAATAAAACCATTGTTCCTACCCCCTGTCCTGTCTGAGCCGGAAACAGTTTTCCCTTTGGCTCGAAAACTGTTGTTTGCTGAGTTAATAATTGATAAAAAGTTCCTGGCATCTTTTTCGTAGTGTCTTATTTTAGCAAAGTGGCCAAGTAATCTTTCCCATTCTGAAAGGCGAAACCCATCTTCAAAATATTTCTTTACATTTATCGCCTGTCCAATTACCAGCTCGTCTATAATGGCTTCTTCAGTAATTACATCTTTCAACACTTCAAACATACATTTTATAAAACGATTAGATTTGTCTCTGACAGATTCGGGATTATATAATGGCAAAAAGTATCCTTTTAATCTAAACCGCTTTCTAAATTTAAGGGCCTCCTGTAAATTCTTCCTAATTTCATCCATCGTTCCATAAGTTGTTACGTATTGACTAAAATCCACACTGGATAACATTTTTTTTGCAGCTGCCTCGTAAACACGGTCTTGAAGAGGACGCACAGTGGCAGTAGTGTTTTTAAAATCTGTTATAATTAAATCAATATATCTTTGTCTTGGTTTAAGTAATTTAAAAGCAATTAAAACCATCGCACCTATGGCCAAATAAAAGATAGCTCGCGCCCCAAAAGTTAATCCCTTAAGGAACTGAAAGAACCCTTCGGGCCGCTGCTCAACACACCACTTAAGTAGCTCTTCACCGGTGCTATTGCTATCTTGACCACAAGCCAAAGTCGCCAAGGCTAAAACCACAAGACAAACCAGTATCGCAAGGCGGCCTATACCGGGTTTATTTATAGAATCGGAAATAGTTTCCGCTTTGTCTGGGAAACTGTTTCTTTCTTCTTTTCTTTGTTGAAGGGAATCTAACTGGTGATCACTCTGCTTACGAAATGTTAAAATACCTGCCTTAATCTGACTCTCATCAAGACGCCAACCAGAACAAGAATTAATAACTTTTTTCCCCAATTCCAGGAAGGTTTGCGTATTAAAACTTAGTTTATGATTGGATACATCAGTATTTTTAGTTCCAAAAGGAACTGATACAACCGCTGCATACTTGGCCATGCCTAACCACCCAACAAGTGTCTGCAAACTATCTTCTTCTAAATGCTCCAAGAGATGACTAGAAACTATTACCTCAAACAACTCTCCTGCGTTGAGAGCTAACAATTTAGCCTGCCAACCCGCCATCATCAAATCCAGTTGCATAATCGTTATTTTATCTAACCTGTTTCTTGCCGCATATCTCTTTGATGCTTCCACGAGCTCGGAATTTTTATCTACACCAAGATACGTAATATTTCTTTTTTCCAGGAATTCCACTTTACTAAAGATACAATTACCCAAAGAACTGCCTAATTCTAATACCTTAACACTGTTTGGATTATCACCAGCAATATCCGCGATAACCCTGCTTTCCGTATAGTAAATCCAACTAAATAAGTCTATGTGGCTGTAATTAGTATTGTCTAAATTATTTGAGTCTGGCTTATAAATCTTGCCAGCCGCATACTCAGCTATTCTTTCATTAAATCTATTCTGAGAATTGGCGATAGCTGTATCATAATACCCATTTTTACCATTAGCTCTTCCGTTAACCAATATACAGGACTGAATAGTTAATTCTAAAAGCGGAATATTACAATCTTGGCGGCTAAAATATTCTTTTAACTCAATACGCTGCCTCCAAAAAGGATCGCGCCATAAATCTTGTTTAGAAAATAAAGGTGTTACTGCATATAAGATTAATTGCCCGCGGGCAAAGAGAGTAAAAAGGAAATTATCTGTCCTTTCTTCCTCTGTCTTTCTTGTGCCTATTACTTGTTCTATTTTTTGCAAATATGCTTGTGAACATACTAAAATAAAGCGTTCTGGCGAAACTTTAAATACTGATATTTCTTCATCTGATAAAGGCAGGACCGCATCTCCAGTAAAATACTTAGAACCGCCCCCTTCCATTCTCATTGGCTCCACCAGGTTAAAATGGAACCGCCCCCTGCCTCGGGAAAGAGGGATGGTTTGAGGAAAATAGCTGGTTCTCTCGGTTAAAAATTTGATGAATAAAAAGGTAATCACTGCGGCAAAAACAAGGCAAAGGAATATCTGCGGGCTCCAGCCCGCTAAGGCTGCCGGCGGCGGGCCGGTGGGCGAAATAGAATGACCCAGAAGCATACTTATTAGTGCCAAGGCTCCAAGGACAACTGCAGTTTTGGCTTGACTTATGGGTTTATTTATAATATATATAATATTATGAAAAGCGTTTCTAAGACGATCCGCTTGAGCGAACACGCCAAGGAACAACTTGCTTATCGTGGAACGAACGAGACCGAAATTATTGAGGCGATTCGCACTTCTAAGTGGGAACCAACGGAATTGTAAGGAGGAAAGATGCGTATTACCTATGACCCAGAAGTAGATGTCCTGTATATACGATTTAAGGAAACTACAGTTACCACCAAGCAGCTTACCGAAGGCATTGCCGCTGACTATGACGCCCAAGGCCAAATAGCCGGGATAGAGATACTTGATGCTCTCAAGCGCTTTGGCGGTGACAAAGCCACGCTTAGAAAAGTTACCCTTGAAGAAATTGGCTTGAGTGCCTAACACCCAAAGAACAATCCCTACCGCGGCCACAACCCACGCCCCCGGCAACCCGCCACCTATTTTACCTGAGTGAGCAAGATAGTAGCGTAGGAATACCGCAAGCACTGAGAGTGCAACTCCAGCAATTGTTGCCATAACCGGAAGTAAAGGTAAGGTTAAGCTATAGAGGATGACGTTGCCTCCATCTTTTGGGAGCAGGTTCTGCTTTGGAGCCGAAAACGGTACCGTTTCAGAGACGAAAGCGGTATCTGTGTCTGTGCCTGTAAGCGGGATTTCCCAGAAGTTATTGCTGTTTAGCAGGGTGTCGAAAAAGGCTTTTGCTTTAGCTTTATTTCCTTTCAAAAGCTCGATCGCACCAAATATAAGCGCGTAGGCCCGCTTGATAAGGCCCCGTTTTTTCTCATAAATATACTCACGCTTGATTCGCCAATTGGCAAACGATAGCCTTAAACTGAAGGCATCGAAATAATATTTGTAACCGGCTTCTGGATGATGTATCTTTTTCACTGCTATTTTAGTTTGTCCCTGTAGAAAATGACTATCCAGATACCTTCTGCCAAAGGTGGAAATACCCACATAAATCTTTCTAAAGTTAGCTCTTCTTGCTACATCTTGCAGGACCTTAATCATCTCAGGCATTAACTCATCAATATATTTGGCGCCTTCATTGTTAAACTCAAAACTATTCACAACCAACACGGGTTTTCCTTCTTCTTCCGCAGCCACCATCCAGATTTGGGCCCGCTGGCTATAAGTATCTTGAGTTCCCTTATAATAAACATCTGCTAAAATGATGCCATCATCATCCAATAGAGACGGCACTGTCCAGGAAACAGAATTCTCTAAGGCAGTGCAGGAGCCTATCTCATCACTTGAGGTCAAAAATTTAATAGCACCCTCTAAGGTCTTTTTATTGCGCATGACAATACGAATGCCTTTTTCCTTATCCTCATAGACCAATTCTTTTTCCAGTTCAGAGATATTAATTCCCAACGCCTGCATTCTTTCTTGAATGTTTGTCTTCCCGCGAGTTCCCTCAATAATTTGGGACAGATACCTTTTGGTCCTTTTATAGTAAAGAATGCCCGGAGCGATCTTTAAATATATGCTCACCCAATATGTTGTGCCCATTATAATTATCGCCATAATAATATCTAGAAACAAAGTAGAAACAGGGAGCGTGGGAATAAAATATATCAATGCAAAACCGATAGGTATAACAATCAAAGCAGGAATAATCCAGGAATAGATAGGTCTGGGGGTCTTGCGTAAACTACGAAAGATGTGCGGACTGATAGTTACAATCTTTAAGACATCGATTATATTCAGTTTTAATATTTTTTTCATCCGCACAACCTTTTTAATCTGTCTTTGGCTTAATGCTCCTGCCTTAGCATACTTTCGAATAACATCAATCTTATCAAAGACTTCTTTTTTGAGCTCATCGCGCTTTTGTTTATCTTCTGACAACCCTATCTCTTTTATTTTTGGGTCTTCTTTTGGCCAAACATTACTAAACAAAATTGAAATATTTTTACGCTCGCTTTCAGTTAACTTATCTAAAAATCCTAAAACTTTTTCATCGATTAGGTCTCCCTCTTTAATCGAGACATTAAATAAGACTGCTTCAAAGAAATAGCGCAGCCTCTCATCTGGTGAAGGAAAATAATGAAGCAACTTCTTAACCTTTGCCTCCAACCTCGTTTGATAACCCATCTTTTGGGCAATAGGATTAGACATAATCTCTGATTTGATTTCTTCCAGAAATTCCGGCATAGCTTCACCCCTCCTATTGTTACAATGCCCTCCCTTACAATCATTCAGTCCTTCAATAAGGCTACCTTCGGACTCTCTTAACTTATTATCGGATGTAATCACCTCATCAAAAAATCCTAGTAATGTAAAGCGAACTTGCGTGCCTTGTTCTTTTCTCTCTGATTTCTCAATCTTAATATCTGAATCAGAGCGATATGTGAGCTTATATGCTCCAGACTTAGGATGAAGCGTATCTATCTCTATCTTTCCTCCTAATTCAGCTACCCACAACTTGCCATACATATAAAAAACGTCTCTACCAGCCATTCCTAATAGACCTAACTCCATAGGATAATATCCCTTTTCACGCTCAAGAGTATCTATAAATAATTTTTCAAGGACTTTTCTTTTGATACCAATTCCATTATCAATTGCCTCAATTATTAAATCATCCTTTCTTCTTGCTATTTTTACTCTAATCACACCTTTATATTTTCTGCTTTTCCCTTCCTGTTCCCACCACCTAATGGCAATTGCATCTAGAGAATTTCTCAGAAGTGCGCCGAAAGATAAAACATCCATACTTTTTATTAAAATTTTGCCGATATTTACACAACATTCCCTTGGCGCATATACAGGAGTATGGATATCGACCCATGGGGAATCAAACTTCTCAACGCAGTTCTTTATAGCTTCCATAATCAACAATAACGCTTGTCTTCGTCCTTTAGGTTTTGGAGAAAAACTAAATGACTCATCAAATAAAACCTCTTCGTTATCTGTTGGAACAGTTCTGCCTTCGTCCAGATTCGGAGTGCCGCTTTCGCCACCCCGCGGCGTAGAGGATTTACAGCAATCGGTAGTTTTCGATTGAGGTGAAGGAAGTTTCCCATTTTGATTGCTGTTTTTAGTTTCGGCTTTTCTTCTGCTCATTTCTTGCTTTGCCCAAGTATGTATCATTTCTACTACTTCGTTATGTAGAGACGTTGATTCATTATCAGTTAGACTATCTTTGTATTTTGGAGAAAACCAACCAAGCCTTTGTCTTGCCTGACAGACTATTTTTACGACCTCCAAAGGCGCAAATTCCTTTGGTGACTCAATCCAAAGTTGTAGCCACGGGTCATCTAAATACCTAAAATAATTTTGTAAGAGCGCTTTTAAAACATCCATCTTCGCTGGGAAGAAAATCTGAGTTTGATTATATTCATCTGTGGTCTTTCCTGTTTGATTTAATAGTGAGATTTTTGTTACTACACCGCCTAGATCTAACTTATGTGTAACGAGTAGCTTCCGTAATAGAATATCGGAGTCGCCTGGCTGGTGTCTTTTAAAATAATCATCCCGAAACCCTATATGCGCTTCGAAATTGCGAAGTTCTTCTGTATCGGTCTCTTCTCCCGCAAATGTAAAATCTTGCCAGTGAATTGTCCCTTTAAATAAACCGAGATTTTGTTTGATGGCTTCTGCTCGTCCCAATTCTTCTGCTATCATTAAGACCATTTCCTTGGGGGACAATATAGTATCAACGGATAAATATCCTAAGTTTACAAGTGTGCGAGAGATTTTCTGGCGCAATCTTTCTAAAAGAGGGTCTGCTTTTAGTAACTGCGGGAATTTGACTGTGCGATGGGGATGTAACGCCCGTTTAAATATAAGAACAGTATTATAATCATTCCCCTCTAAATCTTTAAATCCCCTCGTACTAACCAAACCTCCTTTACCATCAGGTAAGGCGTAAACCCGCCGATAACCTAAAAACTGGACAAATCTTGTTTTTGTCCCTTTAAACATATCTGCAGCATTCCAGGCAGCTTCAGCCTCCCGTTCTCTTGCACAACCTTGATAACGACGGGCTACAAGTTGTGCTTCAAGTGGAATGGATAGACAGAAAGTCGATGGAAAAAATGGTGGAAACTCTTCAAAAAGAAATTGCCCTGCTCCTTTTATACCTAACCATGTTCCATTAGAAAGAGGAAAATAGGCCTGGCGAGCATTGGCTACCTTAATCCAATTCATAAGCGTATCGTCACTATAGCGGTCTGTAACGCCTACAATAATCTTTTGCCCTTGCTCTGCTAACTTATCAGCTATTTCCGGAGAGCCCACAAGAAAGGCACTATGCTCTAACAGAATTCCTTCGCCACCTATTTCTCTTACAGTTTGTGGCTCATTAATCTTAAGGGGGCCGAGATGCTCCTGCGGCAGTACCTGTAAAAATACAGGCCTTAAAGCCGAGTCATCCAGCAGTACCTCTATTATCTCAGGTGTAAAAAGTTTTCTCAGGTGTTTATATTGAGATAAACCGTTTTGCTCCAAGTATAGGTCAAAATCTTTTTGTGAGGGTTCTGATTTTTCACTCTTTATATCTTCTTTCCCACAATGCACCCCATCGGCGCAGTCGGCAGGCCCAGATTGACCTGACTTCCCTATCTCGTTTGAACCAGGACCGGGCTTTGCGGCGGACTCTGTTGGCTTGAGGCCAAATTCTTTTGCTATTTGCGCTGCCCTGACTTTTGATTCATTTAGTTTTTCCTGCATAGCCCTTATTTCAGGCCGTATTACTGGAACTCTCTTGAAGTAATCACTGAGCCAATCTTGCGGGAGACTGGGTAAAATTTCGTAGATGATTACCGCACCGGTAATCATCAATATGAATATGGCGATGCGCACAAGCGGGTTTGAGAGATCTAAACTAATTGAAGCGAGGTTAAAACCCATCGCACCACGTAGGTGCGATAAGGTTGCCAACCCGCCCGCCACTAAACTTAAGAACGGCAAGGCAAGGATACAACTGCATCGGCCGATGCCTTTGCGGCGTGAAGATTTATTTTGTGGGGGCACCCTTTGCTTTGGCTTCGGAAACGTCCATGCCTCGGAACTCTTACCTATGTAAGGCTGGATACTTTTATTAATTTTTTCTTTTAACTGTTTAGCCGCTACGCAGACATCGTGAAATTCTTTTGCTAATTGTTTGGCTTTTTCTCTGGTTTCTGGAGAGAACCATTCATTGGTAGCATATTCTTGCAATGAACCCTCCAGTTTTGTCGTGATAATCGCCTGCAACCATATATCAGTCCTATCATGGATTAGCGTGGCTGCTTTTCTCTTCAGTTCCTCAGTTAGCGCCTCATCAGTAAATAACGCTTGTAATTCGGGTTCTATCTCTTGCCAGAAACTCACACAAGTGTTGAAGTCATCAACATAATCTTGGAGATGATTGAGATGCTCATCAATTATATCTTCCTTCGCTCCAGCAGTTAGGTCTAGAGAGAGTTGCTCCATCATCTTACGGGTTTCCTCAAGGCGTTTACCCATCTTATTTACAAAAGAATTTATCCTTTCTATTAAACCTAAGAGTTTAACCTTACTACCCAGTTGTCTTATAATAAGTGGTGGCTTATTTTGGTGACCAGTTTGCTCATCGGAAGGCTTTACTGAAGAAGGAGTTATAGAAAAATTGGGGACGGTTTTTCGGCGCACGACGAAGAATATTGTGGTTACAACTGCGAGGGCTACGATGGGAATTAAAAGTAAGAAAATCTGCGGAGTAAAAGCAAGCAATGAGGCTGCCTGCGGCGGGCCGCAAATAGAGGCCTGACCTATCTTGCCTTGTAGGTAGGATAGGTTTAACCCTAATAAAATTAGACCTTGACTTACAAGAATGTTTAAGTTATATTTACTTACGAGGAGGTTAGATAGAATGTTACGCAGATTTAAAATAATTCTGGAAAAGGAACCTGCAGGCGGATATTCTGTTTCTGTGCCAGCGCTTATCGGCTGTGCTACCCAGGGAGAAACTTTAGAAGAATGTATGGCTAATGCTAAAGAAGCCATTGAATTATACCTGGAATCATTAAAAGAAGATGGTCTTCCTATCCCTGAATCCGATGTCCTGTTAGAAGAGGTTGAGGTAGCAGATTGAACATTCCTTCCCTGCCACAAATTCCCGGCCAACGCGTAGTTAGAGCTTTGGAAAAGGCTGGTTTTGTTACTCGCCGGCAAAGAGGCAGTCACGTTCTGATGACCCATTCCCAAGATTTGAGCCGACGCGTAGTTATCCCTCTGCATGGCTCTAAACCTGTCAAACCCGGAACCCTGCGCGCTATTCTTAAGGGCGCTAATATTTCGGCCGAAGAATTCAAAGAATTGCTTAAATAAAACACCTCCCACTATCCCTACCACCAACGGCACAAAGAGAGGTGCCTGCGCCAGACCACCCACACCTACGCGGTGTGATAAGGTTGCCAAGCCGCCGCAGTGAGGCAGCCATCTTACCAAGCCACCAGCCACTAAACTTAAGACCGAGAAGACCAAACACCCGATAAGCGCACTTAATATCGCACTGCCGCCGTTATGATGGGCTTGGGTTCTTCCGTGCTTCTTAAGAGCTTCCGCTACCGCCTCTCTTGGCATTTCTAAAACTTTCTCAAAGACATCTTGTAAGGCCTTTGCCTCGTTGATTATATCTTCAATTTCTTTACGTATTTCTTCGCGATATTCAAATTTAATAAAACCAACCTTTCCAAAGCGGGCTAAAATTATTCTTGGCTCAAAATCATCAAATGGTGATTTCCGATGTTCCTTAAGATATGTTTGAATTGTATTGATTAAATTATCAAGAGCATAATTAAATGACCTGACTTTTCCCTTATCTGTATCCTCGCTAATAACCGAAGTATTGAACCAATCCCTTAAACTTAGTATTCTTGTTAATAAATTATTCAGTTTTGAATCAAATGGCTGTGCTTGAAGCAGCTGAAAACGCAATTCTGCATCTGGTTTGCTTGCAAGACGCATAGGTTCTTCGCCTGAGGCAGGCTTAATTAATTCTCTTGCTGGCTTAAAGTTAATAAAGCTACCTTCACTTAAAATCGTATTTTGATATTTAGTTTTTCTGTCTTGGTAACTCAACTGTTTTCCTTGGTCCCACCAGATGAGGCTACCATTAAACTCTACGGCCATATTCTGTAAATCAACATAACAATCATTTATAATCTGAAGTAAGGTTGTGCCTTCAGGCACAATCACTTCTTTGTCATTTACTTTTATTTTAATAGATTTCTTGATGGTAATAGGCGGTTGAGCCCCTTTCTGAAGCGCCTCCCTATAATTTTCAAATTCCGCAACAATATTTCTCATAATAAATACCTCTTTGCCTAAGAACACTGCGGAGTTCAAAAGGTCATATGTCTTTTTACTCCCAAAAACTTTAATCATTGCCTCAATAATATCTCTTCCCGCAAACCCATGCAGAACTAAATTAAATACAACCTGAAATGGGTATACTCCATCATAATAGACGTTATCAATATCTACCAATACGCCTTTATAATCCCTTTGTGGCCTATGATGGACGATAATATTTTCTTTTTTAGGGTCGGCAAAGAAAACCATACCATCAAAAATATAGTAATACATCAGATAAGCCTCAATTCTTATTTGGTCAATTTTACTTGGTTCTAAGTAAGCATTTGTCTGGGGAATTATGCCCTCAGTAAATACAATTCTTAATCTACCATCTTTCCCTGGAACAGTATAATAGCCGCCCATAGGGGGAGCTAAATCTAAATCCTTCTCGCGTACTTTTCGGGCAATTTCTACAACTTTGGCAGCATAGGCTTCATTATAAGGATACCCTGAATCCGAAACTACTACATCTGCCTTCACCACCTTAATCAGGAAAGTAAATCTATCTAGATTATCTCTTGTTCTATATACTACTTTATAAATCCTTCTGAAGCCGCCTTCTGCTTTATAATAAAAATCCCCTGTTTCAATATCATCTGGCTGTACATCAAACCTCTTAAATATATTGCGCAAAACATCTATTACTACTTTGCGTTCATTCAGTAAAGATGCAATTACTTCGTAATCCTCTGTTTCTTTCTGAATCGACCTTCGTTCATTCTCAATTAATGTCGCATTGGTATTTGCGGACTTCCCGAAATAAGTCTCAATTACTGCTGGCAATTCATCCCATCTTATGTGCCGGTAAGCCCCGGGCCTTAAATCAGCTATTTTAATCTGGCCGACTTCGCATCTTATGATGCGTTCAATAGAATATCTCAGCTTTCTAAACATCTCTTCTATTTTCTCTTCAGCCTTATAGGAAAAACCTATCCTAATCCGAGTAAATTCTTTGTTTGTTTCCAGCACTTCTACTTGATTCGGTTTTACTCTTTTGTACATAAATACGTTTCTTTGGAAATGTCTCTTGACTTCCGTTAATATTCCCTGCTCTATAACCGAAACATCTCTGGGGTTAATTGCTCCTTTGATAATTACTTCGTAGGTTTCTGGCGCAGTAATTTTATTACTCTCAAGATGCCGCTTAAAATTCTCATTGTTAGTTAATATCACTAAGCCTTCGGTTTGCGGGTGGGCAGAAGTTAGCGAAAAATATCCTTGTAATTCTACTGGAAGATGTGACCATATAGATTCTTTACGGTCTCTACTTAGGGACTCGCCTTTTTGCTTATGATAAAGGATTATCTCTTCTGGTTTAAGGACAAAACCCAGAGATAGATATGCTGCGGACGACCTCTTTCCATTATCATCTTCGGTGGAACCGCTTCCTTCCATATATCTGCTACTCATAGGGCTACAATGAACCTCTTTCCCTCCTAGTAAAGAAACAGAATCGACTTGAAGAATATTATTAGTTCTTTTGGTGAAAAACCGGATAAGGAACAAGGCGACTGTGGCAAAAACCGCGGTAATATACAAGGGGCTAAGCTGTAGAGGGAAGCCCGCTAAGGCTGCAGGCGGTCCGGTGGGCTGGAATGAGGCCAAAAATTGCCCCAAGCCGCCAGCGATTTTGCCGGTTTTGGCTAAATATTTGCACATTTCAAAGACTATTAATGCCACCTCAGCAATAGCAGCCATAAAAGGAATGTTCAGAATAAAGCCGTTTTTCCTACCTTTTGTCCTGTTTGAATCGGAAACAGTGTGCTGATTCACACCCTCCAAAAGTCCTTTTACTTTCGGTTGCCCATTTTCTATGAGAGGAATAGATGTGTCGGATGTTCCTGCACATGGATTAAGTTCGTCATACACCCACCTTTTTAGGTGATTCCTAAGCAACTTATATGCATTATCAACCTCTTTAAACTTTGCTTCTGCTTCTTTATCATCAGGATTTTTATCAGGATGATATTTCAAAGCCAACCTGCGGTAGGCCTTCATAATCTCATCTAGCGTGGCTTTCCTTTCAACCCTCAGTATTCCGTAGTAATCCTTCTTAATATCAATCTTCATTTCTCGAGCCAAATGAACCGCCCAATTCAAGACCATTTTATGTATCCCTTCCGAAAGAGGCACAACATATCTCTTAAACCACCTTATCATACAAGAAAGGACTATAACGAATAGAATTCCTCCTATGATTGTCACAATCTGGGTAAGGATCGTCAGAACTTCATTGACTTTATTCCAATCTATCCCTGCCAACATAGATTCACTTACAACCTTGATTCCACCTACTACGCGGTGGAAGCAGGTCGGTAACCCGCCGCAGTGAGACAGCCAATTCGCCAAGTCACCCAGCGCTGAAGCTAAGAACGGCAAGGCAATGATACAGGTACCCAGCCCGATTCCTTTGTATCGTGAAGATTGATTTTTCGGGGACACCCTTTTGTTCAGCTCCAAAGACGTCCCTCGATTGGGTTGAAAAACGCCTCTATTTTTTACCCTATTTTTTATTATACTGGTTAAATCTTTCTCTTCTCCTGAAGGATAAATAACTCGCCAGCCCTTCTGTGAATAAAATATTTTAACTCCATTAACAATCTTATATAAGCGAGGTTCGTTAACCACTGATCTGGCATGGATACACGGAATATCAACTGGGCCTAATTTGCTATCTCCTGGATTACAAGTGTTAATCAAAACACATTTTAGTCCTTCTTTTTTTGCCAGACGGTTTATAGCTTCAGCAACATTTTCTCCATTTGATAATTTATGAATACCGTCCTTGGTATTACCATGCCAATAATGATAAATTGGCCCCTGATAACTAACTATTTCTCCTTTACCATTAATCAATCGAACGTAAGCATCCTTTTCGTATACGCCTATATTTTTCTTCTCTAAAATATCTACTATTATAGGAAACGCAATCAAAGATATTATAGCTGCTAAGGCTACAACCTTTGGGTTACGCTTATAAATAGCTCTTATATACTTTAACAAAAACTTAATGCCAAAAACTACCACCAGAATTGCTCCAATAAGACAAACTAGAGGTGTAATTTTAATACAGAAATTCCAGAAAGGTGAGGCGTCTTCCAATGTAATTATCCATTCCGGCTCTTGTATGGCAATATCCACCACCGCTTCTTTTGCCAGTGTTTGACTGGGTAAAATAAACAAACTCAGTAAAACCAAGAGATACCAATGTAAACTCCTGGTAAGAAAAGGTAGAATAGAAGAAACAGTAAAATTGGGAACAGTTCTATATTTTTTGTATAGGATATATACTGCGGCTAAAACTATTGCGGCTATAACTACGAGTACGGCGGGAATTAAAAATAAGCTAATCTGCGGGCTGAAACTCGCCAAAGCTGCCTGCGGCGGGCCGCAAATTGAGGCCTGACCCATCCCACTTACGAAGTGCGATAAGGTTGCCCAGCCGCCGCAGTGAGGGAGGCAACTAAGTGTGCCTGGCGCCTGCGCGCAACCGCCTACAAGAAGAATGCAGGCCAGGGCTAAACAGACCTGAATGATACCGCACTTTTTAAGCGTATCCCAGAGCACTTTTTTTGCCTGGTCACTAATTAACTTTTGCTGACCCAAAATAGCCAATTCATGCAAAATAGATTCTTTTTTCGCTTGCCATTTTGCTTTTGCTGGCTCAAATTTTTCCTGCTTAGCCAAATCTACCATATCTTGAATCAACGATGAAATATATATGCTGCTAAACGCTTGCGCCTGGGCCTGCACCTCTTGTTTTAACTGCGCCAGTTCTAATTCTAACTCTTTATCGCCAGGAGCCTGCAAATCTTTGATATCACCCCATATCTCCAGGAGGTCCTTAAAACCACTAGCAATAGGCATCGTTTCTCTTGCTTCATTCATCTTCTTCAGAATTTCCTGTCTCTGGGCAGCATTAATTCTTGGTCCTGGAGGTGCTTCTAGCGGCCTGACTCCTTTTTTTCTTACCCTTGTTCTCCTGGGACTTCTAGGTAAGGGGTAAATTTCTGACGCTGGAGCTTCTGGTTTTAGCGCTACCGGCTCAGGGGCTGCTGCAGGTTGAAGCCACCTTCTTGTTTTCGCAATTAACTCTTTTGCTCCGGGGACATCTTGAAAATCTTTCTCCCACTTATCTAAAGCCTGAAGGCGCTCGGCATGGGTCTTATAAAAATGAAATAGTGAGCGAAAATCCAAATAGCCTATTAACAGAGACAATCTGCGGCTATTAATAATTTCATCTTTTTCACTCAATCGACTAACGACACAAGGATGATTCATTACAACTTGCGCAATTTTTCCCTTGAGCTTTTCTCTTAAACTCTGTGGGCTGACACAAAGATTCAAATCAACTGCCTCAATCACTACAATAGCTTGCCGCACTGAAGCAGCTAACGCTTCAAGCTCTTCTCGTCTTTTTTGTGCTCTTCCTAAAGCTTCTTCTAATCTATTTAAATCCGGTTTTACTTGCGCTAATCTTTGAGTCATCACTTGGTTAAGCCGGCGTTGAAGCTCTGCTAACTTCTCTTCTTTTTCAATCTTATCCAGCGTATTTGATATCTCTTTACAGGAATTCTGAATTTCTTGTATCTCTTTTATCTCCTCATCTATACTGCCTAAAACTGAAGAGCTCTTTTCCTTCAGTTTTAAAAATTCTCTCTTTATTCGAGCAAAGTCTTCCTCTAATTTTATAAATTCTTTAGCTATTTCTTGCGCCATTTGTTCTAAGGCTATGAGTTCTGTCTTCTTTACCTGGGCTTTTGCTTTTACTTCATCATTTTTATCATTCAGGAGCTCCTCGGTTATATTTTCTGATTTGGTTGCTGCTCCTATAGCTCTTGATGCTGCTTCCACGCGCCTTGCTTCTTGTCGTAACGCTGCTTCCGCGCGTCTTGCTTCCTGTTGAGCTGCTTTTTGAGCTGCTCTCTCTTGAGTCTCCAGTTCCTGTTTCTTTAACCTGGCAGCTCTGGCTACTTGTTGATTTCTATGATTTAGTAAAGCTCCAGTTATCTCCCAGGATTTGGTGGCTTGTTCTATCCTTATTAATGCTGCTTCTATCTCAGCAGCTTCAGCTTGAGCAGCTTCTTGTATAGCTTTTATAACCTCTCTTGCCTCAGCCATAAATTTGCGTTTAAGCTCTTTAATCTTTAACTTTACCTCCTTGCTTTTGCCAGATTTACCTCGTAGAGTCACCCAAACAGTAACTCTAAAAGCTCTTTTGTACATTTTTAAACTTGTGCAACCTTCTCTGTGCAATTGCTTCAATGCATTTTCTAATTGGTGTTCTAAATGTTCAAAACGGATGGGCAACTCTGATTCTTCCTTCATCTTCTGCAAAGCCTTTTCTATTTTATGGGCCACTCTTCTTTCCCGCCAATTAGATATCTTTTTTATGATATTGGATAAATCTCTAAAAAGATTGTTAATGACTTCGGTTACTCCACCAATTAAAATAAGTTGACCAACTAATACTACACCCACACCCACTATAAAGCCTAAGCCTACATTAGAAGTAACCAGTGCCGTAACTATTGCCGCACCTACAGCCGTAACAGCCACAATTCCTTTGTTTATCTCCCAGCGGGCTGGCCGAGACCATTTCGCAAAATGTCCTTTATTTGCTCCTAAAAATGTGCTATCTTCTCCTCGGTGACAAACATTGTCTATACTAACGCTTGGCCCGCCAAAATGGGACTTGGATGTGTGTCTATTTATTTCTTTATCAGGTGCTGATTTTGAGAGCTCCAGGGCATTTAATGACTCCTTGTCTACCTTAAGAAATACGCAGTAACTGTCCAGTTTCTTTCTCCATCTACATCCCATTTTCTTAGAAGTTATTTCATATTTATAATATCGGTATGTGTTATCTTCATAACATTTTTCTCCTTCCACAGCTGCTAACCAGATAAGCTGTTCTCTCTCAATAGGCCTAAGTTTAAAGAGCAGCTGGCTATAAAACATCGCGGTAAATCCCCAGGAAGAATTCCCGATGCGCACGTTTATCGCGTCAGTGCTGCTTTTATTCCAAATGACTACACCCCAAGGCGCTAAGGACTGCAATTCTTTTGGTAAGGGAGTCAAGCCCTTACGGTAAGTAACCTCAGGTCCAAAGGTTGGATAGGCAACATAATCTTTCCCGCTTTCATTACCCCAGATGATTATCCGCATCAGTTCTTCTGTATCTCCAAACGGAACATAAACCACAAATGTATCTTCTGGCCACCAAGCCAATTTTTCTCTTCCAGGAAGGTCACACACAGAACCCTCAACAGATAAAGAAACTATTGCTTTATCCAGCAATGTGATTATTTCTTTTGGGCTAAGTTTCTCTGGGAAAAATGAGCGATAAACATCTTCTGAACCGCGCCTCTTGAAAGTTAATCTATGTTCAGCCAGGATATGCTCAATATTCATATCAGCAATTTTTTTAGGAGGAAGAATTTCTACTCTGGCTTCTTTTCCTTTGAGAATACTTGTCTGTAATTCTAAGGCGTGTAAAACATTATTTTTAAGAGCCTGAGCCGTAGAACTCTGGGGCTCAAGCTTGATATATTTTTCTGCGGCAAACATTGCTTCTTGGAGTCTGCCTAAGGCAAGTGCAACCGTGCACCAATGCCCCCAACCCCCAGAATCCTTAGGTTCGCGTTGCGTGTAGCTTTTCGCAATATCATAGGCCTCTCTCAATCTACCCAAGGCAACTAAGACCGTGCACCTCTGTCCGCTGCCAAAAGGACTCTGGAGCTCAAGTCTTAAGCATTCCTTAATCGCCTCCAAAGCCTCGTTGAATCTACCCATAGCATATAAGACAGTGCATTTTCCACTCCAAAACACAGGATTTCTGGGCTCAAGCTGTATGCAGTTTTCAATCGCATCCAGGGCTTCTGGGAGTCTACCTAAGATAAGTGAGGCCTGGAACCTATAACTCCAACCAATAATATTCTTAGGATTCAGTTCTGTGCTTTTTTCAGCTGCTTGGAGGGCTTCTGCTGGTTTATTTTCAGATAAATAGGTCTTGGTCTGTATTCCGTAAGCCACTTCTTGGTTATGAATAAGAAATTCTCTATACTCAGGATTGCTGATTAATGTTTGGGCATTATTAAGAGATATTTCTGTCCATTCCAATGCCTCTTTCCAACGGCCTAATTCAAAGTAGGTATTGGCAATCATATTTACCACAATGGAATTTCTATAGGTAAATTTTTGACCATGGAGCTTATCTGCTTCAAGTAATAAACTTAGACGCTGCTCGCCTTCTTCTTCTTGGGCACTTTGCATAACTATTTTTACAGTTTTCAAGGTAGGGGGCGCTTTTGCTCCTGAGATTCTCTGCCAGGTTATATCTGCTTTTTCTTTTGCTTGCCTAATAATGGCTTTTGCATTAGGGTTCTGGAAATCTTCCTCAACAAATTCACTACATATATTAGTCAATATATAAGATTTTCTCTTTCCTGTTTTAAATCTTTGTAAAATTCCTGGGTATTTTTTATCTATAAACCTGCGTAAATTATTTAAATTATTCACTTCATCAGGAAGCCCCATTAAAATCCCTCTTACCCGTTCCTTTATTGCCCTTAGACTCATCCCTCCATTTGCCAGATCAAAATTGTCGGGGTTTGCATGAGAAGATTTTTTTCGGCCCGCAGGTTTAGACTTAATAAGATTAATGCCATATTTTTTCAGTTTTTTAGCTAAATCTATCCCGTATTTTCGCTTTAGCCGTCTTGTCAGCATTGAAAAGTGGGGGTTGGTCAAATGCAATTTTTCTCTCAACTGCGCAATGGTAATCGTATCTACTTGGGTAGCTATTTGGATTTGTTTTGCAGCCTCTATCGCCTCTCTCAAGAAATTCAGAAGTCTGTCTTTTTCTTTAGGCTGCTCTCTCTTTCTGGAAGTTGCTTTGCCTTGTCTATAAAAATACCTGCGCCACTTTCTCTGAATAGACGGACAAAACTGAATAGTCTTCGCCAGTTCGATGCCTTCTTTGCTTAACGCTTTAAATAAAGCCCATCTCTCTTTTTTGCTTAGCTGTCCAATTTGATGATAGAGGATAGCGATGCCTAAACCGGTCTTCTCTCTTAACTGCTCAAGAGTAACTCTACCCACCGGAATACCGCTTTGAATTTCCCTTCCTGCCTTTATCAATCTATCCAGCAAATTTGCGTAGTCTAAGCTATCTGGGAGAATACCCAAAGACTCCTTGGAAAGGTTATGGCTTTGCAAATAAAATTCCAGGGTGCTGGCATCCCAGAGTGGAAAACCTGCTTTTTTATTTAATCTTACGCTCACCTCTGCCAATGTAGGCTGCTTAAGCTGTGCCAGAATATCTTTTATCTGGGAGATTAAACTTTCTTGCGCAAAATCTACTCGGGGTAATTGCTCCCTTAGTTTTATGGGTAAGCGATAAAATTCAGCCAGGATAATCTGCTCATCTAGGTTAAGCGCTGAGGGATGTTTTTCCCACCAGGCATCCGCAGTATCAAAATAAAGGTAAGGTCTAAAATTATAATGGATATCGCCTGCTGCTGACACATAAGGAGCATTGCCAGAGACATAATCTGGCGCCACAAAATCCTCATCACCAGAAAGGTCGTAGCGCAGCCATTTCCCATCGATAAAGACCTCGGCAAAGAAACGAAAGGCATAACCGTCTGTAGAGGCACCCATCTTTTTATAAATCTGGGGATAAAATTGTCTGATGTCTTCAAATGTCTCCTTTTCCACCCAGACCAGGACAAAGCGGCTGCGTATACCCGCAGCGCCCAGAAGCGCAATCTGCGCCTTGGTAAGATTAAAACTTGCGCCTGCTTTTAGCTTAAAAAGTGTATCCCAGGCTGAGCGCTGCTCGATGTCAGCATAAGGCTGGATATTTTCCTGGACCCAGCGACAAATAGCCAAAGCACGAGAGCGTTCATCTGTTGCCTTTGCCGCATCAATTATCTGAACTGCTTTCTGCATTATGTGAGGATAATTTTCAATATCTTTATCTGCCTGAGCTGGAAGAGAAACGACTTCTCTTTTAGGAGGCGCAGCAACGTAGACACTGGTTGTCGCACTTGGCGGTTTAATCTTGGGAGTTTTCCGCTCTCCAGGAAAACCTTCTGGCATCCCAGAGCAAAACCAGGCTCTTTTTTCTGTAATAGCATTTTCATCCCATTTATCTTTGGATTCTAAATCAATTATCTCCCTTAAAGGTCCTAATTTCTTAGCGAGGAGTTGGTGCAATGGACGCTCAATCATCTCTAATTTTCTCTCATCAGAGATGGAGTGACACAAATTAATCATTTCCAATTGAGCGCGCAAAGTGACAAAAGAATTGACCACCTCCTCCAAACGTTCCGGCAGCAAATCCTCTTGCATTTCTGCGAAATAAGTATAATTAATGAATAACAAGAAATTACCTAATTCTTTATCTTTAGCCAGACTAAGAAGTGATTCTAATTTTGCCACTGGTTTAAGTCTCTGGCCATCTTCGCTAAGAGTCAACTTTACTCCCAAGCTCCTTTGCGCAGAGAACCAATAAATTTTATCTATAAATCCCTTGTAATCATGCATTACCCCATAAAGCCAGTTGCGATTGTGAATAATTTCTGATTCCCCTAACCTGAAATTACGGCGCGTATCCAAGATTACTAAGCTGCGTGGCTTCTTCTCTAAAATAAACTGTAACCAACGATAAAGCTGCACAGCTTCAGCAGTAAAAAGAAGAGGAATATATGGTTTTGTTTTTTCTTCCTTAGACTCATCACTATCATAACGCGTCCTGCCTACACCGCTTATACCAAAGACACCCCAAGTCCAGAGTCCTTTGACAGGCGGAGTCTCATCTGACCAAAGCTGAGGTTGAGGTATATATGCAGCGGGCATATTAGTTTTATTGCCTGTGGCCTTGCCTGCTCCACTACCTGAGTCTTTGTCTTTGCTCCTCTGACTAATTTTCTCCAGTGATTTCTGGGCATTATATCTCACCCAGAAGATTTCTGACTTAAGTGCTTCTTGCAAGACAGAAATAGTTGCCTCGCTTGAGAAATTACCCAGGGTCTCGGCTATCGCCACTGCTTTTAGTTCATCTTCAACTTTACTTAAGCGAATAAGAAATTCTTCAGCCTCATCAACTCCGGTTGCGCCCATTGCCAGAATAGTTTCTTTAAACATGCTTTCTCTAATTGCTCTCTTTTCTATTTCTATTGTTTTTCCTTCAACTACCCTTTTCTCTATAAATGATTCTGCTGTATCCAGCTTTTTAAGTATGTCTTGCAAAGCCTCATAGGCCGCATTAGTCTTCAATGTGCCAATTGCCACAATTGCCGCTTCGGCAGCAATAAAATCTTTCTGCTTATCAATACTCTCCTCCACAATCTTCTTTAGCAGAGCTAAAGAATTACCCTTCTCAATATAGGCAACTGAGGAAATAATTACCTTGCGCACCCGGCTATCTTCTTCCACCTCAAGCCGCGCTCGCAATATCTCGGAAGCCTCGGGATAATTCTTTAACTGGTCAGCCGCCACCTCCCGGACAAAAAATTCCTCACTATTCAGCGCAGAAATTAGGTATTGGGGACACCTTTCCGATTGATTCGAGAAACGTCCCTCGATTGGGTTCAAAGACGTCCCTGGGTTATTATTTTCATTGTATGCATAACCTTTAGGCAAATTTGCATAAATCTCTTCTCTGGTTGTGCCAGTGGGAACATAATTTTGAGGCCTAATTTCTAATGTCTGAATAGCAAGACGAGTTACCTCTATTGCCATATTCTGAATCTCATCGGCCGTGAGTTCCTTTCCTCTTACTCTAAAATAATCCCTGTTATCGGCTAAGAATCGCTCAACCCTTTCTCTTAAGTTCTCACCTTGCCGATTTTCGCAAAGCGCAAACCAGAAATAGAGCATGGCAATAAGATTTATCCAGGAGTAGTTATTACCTCTTTTTTGTTGGGCTAATTTTTCATCGGAATTGAATTTGACTTTACCATCGACGATTTGGAAGTGGCCGGTTATTTCGTGCAGGATTAAGGAATAGATGATGGAATCTAAGGGGTTGGAAGATTTACCAGTATAGGCATCTGCAAGCGGAGGTGCTTTATTTAAACCTTTCTTGCGTAAGTAAGCAGTAAATTTCACAGAATTTTTATTGACTTCTACCCTGCCATCTTTATCTACCCCACAAATGGGCAATACGGCATCAGAGATTGGTTTAAGATATATCCTATATTTATTTATTATGGTGGGTACATTCCATTCTTCTGATAATTTATCATTTAAATCTATAAATTTATGTTTAATAAAATGTTCAAACTCGCGCTCAATCTCTGCATCACTGACCTCAATTAAATCCGGCATATACTCATAGGCAAAATCGCTGAATACAAAATCTCCTTCATTGGCGGCAGAATCGGGTTTATCTTTTTCTGGCTCAAAATTGGGTTCTCCAGGTTTCATCTTTCTTCCAGGAGCCTGCATTGCCTTTGCTGCGGCAACACCCAGGCATACAGGATTGCCTGGTGTGCCGCTTGCTGCGCTAAAAATAGGTTCCCAGGCATCTTTCGCTGCCTCTCGAGTCTTTTCGCTAGAGTATAATGTGGGGTCCTGATAGATGACAATCAGAAGCGCCTGCACCAACCTCCAATTTTGCGCTTTTTTAGCTACAGAGAGCATGCCCGCAGGACCAAAATGGGGGTCATATTCGCTATCTGCAGCCCTAATAACTGGTTTTGGGTCTTTAACTTCTTCTCGGCTAAGAAACGGCAGTCCCCTTAATTGTTTTAATTCAGACTCAAGTGGTACTTTTTCTTTAGTTACAGGGACTTGAGCCGTGGGGCTGGGTGGTATTTCCCTTTTAGCTACTGCGGGTTGCTCTGCTTCTAGGGCTTCCCTGGACTTAAGCGTTCTTTTTCTTCTGTCCAAAGAAGATTCTGGAAACCATCTAAGATTATTCTCAGGGTCAAATAATTCATTAAGCGCTTCCTGGACTACAAAACTATCTGGCGGCTTATTGCATGTAGTTTTAATCCAAGTTATAATCTCAGCTTTAGATACACGACGTTGCGGCGTAAAGGTAACCTGGGGAGAAAGTTCTGCTTTCGGTAGAGTACTGCCAAAACTCGGCATAATTCCTGTCTTGCTTTTTAGCAAGGAATCTGCAAGCCCATCCATAATGTTCTCATAGTCTCTCTCTGGCAGAAGACTTTCTCCTAACTCCAGAACTTGCTTTTGTAATTCATCTATTTTTGGGAGTTCTTCTGGCTTATCAACTAATAGACTCTTGGCCAATCCCAAATAATCTAAGGCCTCCTTAAACTCTACAATCAACTTTGCTTTATTATCAATGTCTTTGGCTTGCCGAAGGAATCTATAGATAATTGCGCGTGCTTTTAGTAACTTAATTCGTTCCTGACTTGGTCTCTCTTTGGTTATTTTACCTTTAACTTTAGTTTTCTTCTCAGCAACCAAAGAGTCTTGTGCCTTACTGGGCTTTGGTTCTCCTACGGCTTTCATAGTGGAAGGCATCTTTTGGGTTTCTATAGGCTCTTTTGATTTTTTAACCGGAGTTTTTTTAGATTGTGCAGATACGGGCTCTTTTAATTTTTGCGGAGGCGTTATTTTAGGTTGTACAGATATGGGCTTCTTTGATTTTTCAGCAAGAATTTTTTTAAGTGGTACAGACGCCTTCTTCTCTCCTGCTGAATCTGAAATTATCTCTAAATCTGGATGGCGCGGACAGTTCATGCTATTCAAAAAAGATAAAAATTGAACCCAGGTCATTGTCGGTTCAACTTCCCGCATCTTATCCCATACCTCTTTCTGTGTCAGGCGACCTTTAAGTTTTGCAAGCACCGCGGCTCTGACTGCATTTCTGACTTTTAGTTCTTTTTTTGTTTTTCCTTTAGACATTTTTAACATGGGGTGGGAGGAAAGTTTTTTATTCGTGCGCACATCCCTATAAACTAAACCATAGATGCGTTTATAGGAAATGTTTCTATATTCCTCATCGGCATGCAACAATTCTGCTAATCGGGGTTCAGATATAGAACTGGGGGTTTCTGATGTCCGGATTTGCTCTAAAATCTTCAGTGCTTTCTCTTGTCGCTTCTGCATTTCATCACTCGCATTCATTGGTTGTCCTTCCAGCCCAGATAAATTTGCTCTTGTTATCCCCGGCCAGAATGGATGGCGGATGGGTAGTCTTCTGTATACCGGGTAACTATCTTGAAATTCCCCTACCCCTAATTCTTCCATCCAAAGTTTGTGACTGAGACGGTTCTCTATGCTTCCCAGTGGCCCAAATGTGGGTGAAGGGATGCCGGAAAGGTGACGCCATGTAGCCGTCCCTAGTAATTTTAAAGATCTCTTCTGTAAAGAAGATATCTTTTTTAGAAGCCTCCCCGCTTCTTTATGTGTGGGGTCTATTTTTAACGCCTCTTTTAAAGCTTGGGTAGCTTCGTCGTATTTCTTCTCTGCATAAAGAGTGTCTGCTAAATCAAACCAGTATTCTTTATTATCAGATTCTAATTCTACTGCCCGGCGAAGAGCTTCTTCTGAACGGCCGTAGTCGCCTAAATCATATAAAATAATGCCTAAGTTATACCATGCCTCAGTAAACTTTGTATCTAAATGGACTACCTTATCAAAGATAACCACTGCTTTCTTATCATCAATATTCATATAAGCAGACCCTAAATCGAAAAGTAAATCAGGTTCTTCTGAAACATCAAGCTCCCATTCAGGAGTGTGGTCGCGCCAGTCTTTTTCTGACATCCTTTGGGATTGATTATCTGCTATCTCTTTTAAATACCTTATGAAAGGCATAACAGCATTACCTCTTCTTCTTGAATCAGCCCTATTGTATATTTTTTCTAGGCTCTGCATCCCTCCCACTGCACCTGTATTTGCCTCAATAATATACCATTTGCCCTCCTCGGATTGTATCAAGTCCCATCCTACAAGCCCGGGTCTTAACTTTGACGGACTCATTTTTGGATTTCTTCTTTTTAATTCTCTAAAAAGACTCCTCATTGCCGGCTTAATTAAATCAGTTATACCTTGAGTAAATTCTTTGCATTCTTCTGGAGCCAGACCCACTTTTCCAAAGAATTCGGGTAAACTGAGAATTCTTGCCCCAGTTGCATAATTCACCGGTTCTGAATCAAAGTCTTTATAACGAACCTCCATCATATCGGCATCTACTACAACTTTTCCCTTTCTCCAAGTAGCAAGAGCCCTTATATTCCAGTCCATCCTCTTGCCATCAACAAACCATTTTTTGCTTATTATTCTCTTTTGGAGAATAATGTCTCTATCGTTATTTAAAATCCTTAGAAGATGCTTGACAGCATGACCGACTTCATCCTTCCCAAACATTTTAACAAGCTCTCCTTGTGAACCATCGCTTGGTTTTAATACAAAATCCCCAATATTTTTTTCTTTGATAAAATGCTTAATCTTTTCATCTGCAGCCTTAAGGGATGAACCTCTTCTGATTGCAGTATATTCTGGAGAAGCTAAGGAGTGCTTTTCTAAAAATTCAGCAAAGTTTATTTTGTCATTACAAAATTCCATAACAGCATCCGGATTTAATAACGCAACGTTTTTCTTATTCAAAAAACTCCTTACCTTATCGTTTAACCTTATGCTTCCGTGCACAATCGCTGAAAGAGGCGGACAATCCCAGCCTATCAAACGCCCCATCCTAAGCCTTCTGTTTTGGTCAATAAATACTACTTCCCTTACAAGAATCATCTCTCCGTGTGAATATAAATTCCTATCGGGCAGAATGTATAATAGGTTAACCCCGGCATTTCTCTCTTGCGCAATTATCCCGGCAAGTTCTGCGCCAGGCACGCTATCTAAAAGTACCCCTACAAGAGGGGCATTCGGAAAAGGTAACTCGTATCTACGAACAACTCCTGTCCCTTTTTTCAGAATGGTCTTTATATCCGTATCTGAATCTGGTATATCATAGCCCTCTTCCTTCAAGGTAGTAACCAGCTGTAAATAAGCCAATTTTATATTGTTGGTCGAGGTATCCGATAAGACGTCATTAATAACTTTTTCTTCTTTAGTAAAAGCGGGAATTTTTCTCAAAGCCGAATCTCCTATTGCTTCTTCTATGCGGCTGACATATTTTTCTACAATAACCCCCATCGCCTTTCTTAATTGCGGCGTTCTTATCTTATATATATACCATGGCGAAGTTTTTTTCTCTATGTATCTTCTACTGGTAGCATCGGAAATAAAAGAAAACAAATTATTTTGTATTAAGAACTCTCTAAACTCTACCCTAAATTGAGCATATAACTCCGCAAGCAATTTCTCTTGCTTGTTTTTCTTTTCTGATTTTAGACAAACTAATAATGCCGTGTCTAAATTCTGCACCATCCTCAGCGCCATTCTATGGCTTGATTGCAATTCACCCTTTTTAAATTCTAATCGGCGGTCGCTTACCGCATTTCCTATGGCATAATGTGTTAAGCTCTCAACCCCTTCTCTTTCATCTTCTGCCACTTTTTGTATCCGGCCATGATGTGACCTCACTGCATTAAGGCTATATAGTTCGATATCTATATCCTGTATAAGCCTTTCATCTACAGAAGTCAAAAAGGCCTCTAAAAATGTAATAAAACTTACGCCTTCTCTAAAAATACCATTATTTTCTATCTCAGCGACCTTAGGGTTCCCAATAACTATGTGCAAAGAGAACGCTTCATTTTTCTGTGCGGGAATCATTCCTAAGGCCTTCATCGTATCAAGTGCCTCTGCGAGATCTTTCCAATCTCTTGCTGGTTGAGGCGAAAACTCTATAGCAATACCTTTCCCGCGCCATGGGGAGGGGCGGCTCTTTCCTAAATTTATATTACATAAAAGCGCTAAGAATTCTGCGCTTTTGAGAGGGTAATTTTTGATACATTTCCAGATTTCCACCTCGCAACCTATAGAAGGCATCGCTCTCAAGGCCTTTTCTCTCTTTATGCAATCCCTTATTCTCATCTTTAGGTACGCGATAACCTCTCTGGGCAATTTTTGCTCCTTCCAGAGCATATAATATGCTTTCAGTTTAAGGTTTATGCCTGCGCCGTAGGAAATCTTCTTAATTGAATGCGATATATAGGAATTCTTTAATACAACATTAAATAATAGATATAAAGATGGTAAATGAATTAAATTATTTTTCTCTGTAAGCGTCTGCATTACCGCTTCTGTTTTAGCTCTATCTTTATAAATATCCGCGACATTAAATAAGTCATTCATAATACAACAAATTTCGTATGCGGCAGCATTTCCAAGAACGCTGCACTTACGATTGTCTCTTGGCTTTGGCCATTCAAGACATAGTTTACTGAATTCCTCAATGAATTTAAGTTTAAATAGATTTTTTCTCCCTATTCCTTTCTCTGTTAACGGCGCGTTTCTGACAGAAAGCAGTACTTTATTACAAAAAGAAAATAGGCGTCTTTTTTGAGAGGAATTTAAGCTCTGAGGATATATCCAGCGGTTAATATTTCTAAAAATCTGCCGACAGGCAATTGGAACTTTGCTTATATCCGTCTCTTTTGGCTGCAAAGGTGGCGATTGCGGCCCATCTAAATTTCCTCCCGAGATCGGAATCTCATAATCCAGTGTTTTCTTTGACTTATCTATATCCAAGTAAAATAGCTTATGTTTAATTACCTTATCTACAGCTGCATCTTTTAGTACCTCTACAAGGGGACGAACTGGGTAATGTTCATTAGCTATATTATGCGCCCAGATAGCAAAGAGATTATAGTTAAAGCGGTCTTCTCTAAATCGGTCAATCAAAGCTCGAGCAATCCCGGATTCTACGAGCGTTTCCCAATCTCTACCCAAGGCTCCAAGCATCTGCCAGCCTACTTCATCTAAATCTAAGCGCTTTAAAATCTCTTCTTTATAAAGATTTAAAATCTTAGCTCGATGTAAATCCACTTCATAGTCTTCATGTCTGATTAATATGTGCCCATCATCTTCCATTTGCTCTTGCATCCATCCTTTACATACAAATATGTTTCCGCTTTCTACGCCCGCATGGCCAGAGATATTATCTAAAAGCTCAATCTGTAATTCTACCCATTCCAACACATCCTTATCATATCTTTCAATCTTTAAGGCCTGCTTAAATTTCTCTCTCACCTGGCTTTTCTCTTTTGTCAAAAGACTGCGATAAACATCTCCAAAGGTGAAAGCATTTTCATCTCCCAAATATATAGCCTCATTTTGTGTGCGCGGATACTTAACTTTTGTAAGATAGACCTCCAAGAGCGCATTTATCAGTCTGTGGTCAGGTGCACACCCATCCGAGGCAATCGGCTGCTCACCCTTAATACCCAACCCTCTGAGAGCAGTTCTGTCTTTAGGTTGTGTGGCTTGGGCAACTAATTCCTTTAACATCCGTTCCAATAATGATGCATCTTCAGCGCATAGCTTAATATTGACGGGCAAGGTAGGGTATATTTTTCCTGCCACCTTTTCTGAGGTAAGGGAAATCTTAAAACCCATTTTTCCCTTAAGATACTCTAAGGCCTGGCAGGCTATCTGCGCTTTTTCTTTCGGGGACGGGTGATAAAAAACACTTTCTAAAGCGGTTAAGGCCAAAGAGAGAAAATCTTCAGGCACGCCCCGCTGAAGATAAATCTTAGCCAGGCCTGAGAAAACTTGCCTATCTTTGTTTTCTACAGCCATCTTTATCCAACCTAAATCTCGCGGGGTAAAATAAACCACGTCGATAGGCTTGGTTTTGGGTTTTTCTGGTTGAATAGGTTTTTCTTTTACTTCAGGTCCTTTGGCGCTAGGCTTTTCTTTTGGCTGAGCAGCTTTGATGAGCGCATCCACCGCCAAATAGAAATTTTGTGGTTTTTTCACGCCTTTTCTACCTAATATTTCCACCAGCATATCTCTGGCTACACCCCACTTTATTTCTCCAGCAATAACTGCCTCCATTAATTGCTCTGGTGTCTGTCCGGCAAACTTTTGTTCTTGTGCTTGGCGGTATCGGCTTGCATAGGGCTTAAAGGAAAACTCCTTTAATCCCTGCATTATTACCCAATCTTCGAATAAGTTAAAATAACTAGGTAACTCACCCCCGCCTACCAGTTTGATAACCAGAACGTTTCTGGCTATAACCCCGGGTAATTTTTGCTTAGGGATCAGTTCTAATAAACCATCTATTTTATAACCTACAAACTGCTTCCTTTGCTGAGTACTTAATGGCTTAAAAGGTAGAGCTTCTAAGCGCTGAATCATGGCCAGGTGATTACTTTTTTGTTGCTCCCGCTGCTGCGCCAGTTCTTGAGAAATAATCTCTCTGGTAAATTTATTAACCGCTGCTTTAAGTCTTAGCCGCCAATGTTGCGCAAACTTAGTTTCGCCTGCCTGTTCCAACACCTCAAGTTCTCTACTTATCGGCCCAATCTTTGCTTGGAGTGACGCCAAGGTCTCCGATTCAGGCAAAGTTTGTTCGGCAAATGTTTCTATTTCTTTTTCTATTGCTACTTTATTGCCCGCGATTAACCCGTTATATTTCTTTTGATCAGAAGAATAATCTTTAAGCCCTTGTCTCCATTTTCTCCAATCTTCTAAACCAAGTTCGCGATATTCAGCAGGCTCTGGTCGAGAGACTTTTTTATCCTTCATCCGCCTTTCAATAACCCATATCAGGCTTAAATAATTGTAATAAGGAGAGTCGGGTTTAGGTCCACGAAGTTGCCAATTATTTTTAAAGAATTCTTCAATTTTATGCATCCGCTCATCGCCTAAATTCCTCAGCGCCATTGACCAAAGGAAAACTATGGCTGCGGTATAAATATCTCCGCCTCTCTGAGACTGAGCTTGGTCTTCAAGAAGGTTTCCTTTTAGGTGTGCCCTGATTTCATGATTAGCTACAGAGCGCACTTCTGCGGTTACCAGGTCAAGTTTTGGTTCAATATCTCGAATCAGGATTTTCTGGTAATCATGCTTCAATTGATAAGCGATTATTCTCACAAAATCTTTATTGATTACTATAATATTCCTGCCATCCGGCAGATGCAAAATAACCGCAGTGATAAACGGTATAGGATTGTCTCGTTCAGGGTCAAAATTTAAGACTTTTATTTCTATGTTACCGGACAATTTTTCATCCTCTATTGTCTTCACCAAAATGGGAACAATCCCCTCAAAATGACCATCTGCGCCTCTATAACCGTATAGCGCCCCATCATAAAATTTACCACCTTCCAGATACTCCTCATCTTCTATGAGCGGAATGTAATATTTCCCATCATAAGCGAAGGCCTCAAAATTAAGGGAAGACTCATTACCTTCTCTATCTGCAATATCAAATAAAGTTTGTATGGGGTGTATGCCTGAATTCTGTCCTGCTTGTTTTGCATTAAGCGTCTCTGGTTTGGAAGGTTCTGGTTCTTTCCTATGCAGTTGCCAAATGTAAAGTTCTGTCCCTATCGTCCTATAATCATCCCTGCCCCAGGGTGGATAATAAATTTTGTTGAGTTTTCCTTTTATGCTAAATAAGGTATTATCTTGTCTATCAGCATTAATTCCTTTGGGTAAAGAAGTCTCAAGAGACGCTTCCCCTTTAAGGCCGAAAAATACAATCTTACCTCCTTGTTTTTGCGTAACCCGGATAACTTCCTGCCAAAGTTGCGTCTGCCAGTCATCTTGATAATCAGCTTCATCCATCACGCCATCTAAGAGTAATGCAATGTTAAAAGTATTATCTGGATATGGAATACCTCTATTTGGAACATTGGCTTCGGATTCCCGGCAATCTCGCAGATGAAACTTTACATTTTTAGGCGCTGTATCTGCCAATTCTATTATCGTATCTATAGCATTTGAGATGTTAGATGGGTGAGCATCTATGCCTATAAACTGTGCTGTGGTGCTATTCTTTGCCAAGTCAATAATCACGCTGCCGTCACCGCAACCTACATCAAGTATCTTGTCGCCAGGTCTTATTAATACATTATGCTGAATAGTCTCTATTTTATCCTTAGTAGTTAACCCATGCGGCCATTCATCGTATCCTGTATATAACCCATCTGTTTCGCAGTTAGCGCTAATCCTCTCAATCTCTGAATCTATTACTCTGAATAAATCCTCTTGGCCTTGCTCTAACTTCATCAAAACCATATATTGCCAGATAGAGACCTTTTGATGTACAGTAAAAGAAAAAAAGTCTTTCGGTGACCTGAAATTTTTATAGAGACTCTTTGCCGCAAATAATTCCTCCTTAGTATAAACGCCATACTCTACAAGTCTTTCTTCCCGGGGGGTTAAATATTCCTTGATATTAATTCTCTGCAAATTGAGACAGAGCCGAGATACCTTTTGTTTTTTCTTTGTCCTCTTCAGAATTTCTATAGCGCCTTGATATTTACGGATAAGACTTTCGCTGAGGGCCTGAGCTGCTTTGGTGTTCTTTACCGGAGCCGACTCTCCAAAAGTGGAGCTAGCAATATGAAATTGCCGGATTCCCCTTTTCTTTAAAATATCAAATAGTCTATCTAAGCAAAGAATGGCTAAACTTCTACCTCGATATTCTTTCTTTACAGAGACTCCCTCATCCCAGCCAACCTGCTCATTTTTTCTTACGCCAAATCCTAAGAGACCTACAGGCTTACCGTCAACAAAGCATACCAAGGCATCTTTATACTCTCTCCTTATACCTTCTCCTCTCCACTCCCTTCCAAACTTGACTAAAACAGCCCATGGTCTTTGTGGAATAGGGCAGTTAAATTCTTTGTGGAATGCTGTAATTAAGTTCGCCATCTCATTATTCCTATGCAATGGAGATAAATGACTGTATAATGAAAATTGGATTCCATGATCGCTTATCACCTGCTTCCGCTTGAGCATCTGATGGAAGCTTCGATAATGGGCGGCAATGGCTTCTGCTTCGTTAGAACAGGATTCGTGTTTTTTGACCTGATAGATTAAAAAGATAATGTCTTTTATGATCTGCCATAAGGAATGGTTTGCTCTACGGCCTGCCTTGAAAAGTTCCCCGGCAATTCTAAACCAGCTTAGATGCCAGATAGGTTTGCCATTAATCCTTTCTGCCACTGGCGGACCGTGGTTCTTGCCTGATATTGCCATATAATTTTCTAAAACCTCTAAGAGGTTTCCTAATCTCTGGAATTGTGCAAAGACAAAGGGTTCATCAATATAGTCTTGGGCAGCTTTAAATATGGCTTGAGAATTAATAGGGTGGGAATTCTTGGCCAGTATGGAATCTTTAGATAATGAAGTTTTAATTTCCCATTTATGAACAAATTCTAATGCCTGGTTATAAAGGACTAAGCTACGGAGTAAGTGTTGGAGTAATATTGAACGCTTCTGGTGCATTCCGAAAAACACATCTCCCTCTTTAGTCTGACCTATTCTGTAAAAGGGCCAGGGCAAATCACCAAAAGGCCGATTACGTTCCTTAAATTCAGGCGAAGAATGTCTTAATTCTGGTAGGCAGAGCTCTCGCTCAAAGCTCCAGCCTAAAAATACATCTATCTGTGGAATATGTAATCCATTGATTTTAGAAAAGCATTCTAAAACCGACCTGACATACAACAATGTCTTGCCGGTTGCACTTAAATCCACAAAAACGACTCTCCTTGCCGCATCAATCCCATTCTTTTGCATCTGCCGATAAAGAGCTTCTGCTTGCTGGAGAAGGAATTTATCCTTCTGCCACAATTTTATCATTTGCTTAGTAAATTCATTGGTTATTGCCTGATATATTTGAGGATGAAAATCACTGTAAAAGTAAGTCTCCTGGGGTTTCTGGGGAATCATTCCCTGGTTCTGAAATTCCCTGATAAGGTCAGATTTCACCTGTTCGGTTGCTTGCAGTACTCTTAGAATCCCTGCATCTGCTTTATAATCACTTACTACAGCAGAGGGGTCCATACCAGATTGATAAATACAGGTGGCCTTAATCTTTTTTCCGGAAAGCAGAGCTAAATAATGTTGGAATTCAAAAGCGCTTAAGGCATCACGGGCTAAATAAACCAATAATGTATTTTCATCAAACCCAAAAATATCAAAGAAGATATCAAAGAAGAGAATAAGGTCCTTTGCAAGGGTCCTTATTTTTCCTAACTGCAAAGCTAAGGCAGTATAATTTTTCTCTACAAGGTCTTTTTCCAACATTTCAATAGGCTCAGGATATTTTACATAAGGGATTTTCTCATCCACTGCAAAGCCGTTCCTCAGTAGTTTATCATTAAACCTCTTAAGCACTTCAAAGATTTCTTTATCAGAAAATGGACGAAAACTGCCATCGGAGCTTTTGGGTAAACAAGCTAAGTCCATAGCCCAAGGAATTCTGGTTAAGTCTTGGCTGGTTATTTTCTCTTTAAACAAAGCATCTAAGGTTCTGGTGCAAATTCTGGTGATAGCTTTCTGGAGCAGTCTTTTTGGGGATAGCCTAAAGGATTTTAATTTCTTTTCCAAGAGCGGCTTAGCAATTTTCTTTTGTGTACTGGTAGGTTGGTTACCCAGGCATTCTAAAACTACCTCGGCAATTTCCCATTCAGAAGGACTTAAGTCAGCTGCTCTGAAAACCTTTTCTTTATCTCTGGTTTTTTTATCGCCAACCCCAAGGTAAATTAATGTTCTTAAATCGCGTTTTACTTGGTCAATTGAGAGGTGTCTGTCAGACATCCTACCCTGGGTCATCAAGCGAACTGTTTCAGCAGATACCCATTGACTCTCTTCATCCTTAGCTTTACTTTTAATAATGCGCAGAATCTTACAAATCGTATAAGGTGAACCGTCAGGCATTTTTCTCTGATTAGGCATTTTTGAAAAATCTGGTTTTTTCTCTTTAGTTAATACGATTACCTTTGTGCTTTGATAGAAATCTTCAATGGAGTCCTCCTTCCACCATCCCTTCAGCGATGGCTTGGGGATTAATTCTGGCTGATGAAAAGGAATATTTCCTGGACCTAAAGATGCACCTTCGCTTTTTTTGCCTCGAATCTGAACCAGGTGGTCTCCTTTAAATTCTTTGCCTAATCTCTTTAGCACTCTTCTTATAGCAATGTCATGGTAATGAACTGCAGGCGTTTCCTGAATATTATAATCTAATCCGCTATTTACATTACTGGGAGCGGTATCGTAAATTTCGTTAGCTTGGCTTAAAAGCCATTCAAGCACCGCTGGATTATTTAAGAAGAAGTTATAATAGCCATCTTCGTAATACTTAAGCATTTCCTCTTTAGAAACTAATCTCCCTTTTATTATATGAAGCTCCTGCCAACCTCCCTCGCCACACCAATCATTTAATCTCTGGATAATCTCTGCTCGCCTTTTACCAAAATTGCCAGGACGATAAAAACCACACTTGATTACCTGGCTTAAAAATTCACTACGAGTAACTTCAAGAATGTGTTTGTGGTTGGTTTGTCTGGCATGGAAGGTATCTATCTGTCGTGTAATTTCTGCTAAAACCTCCTGCCAACCTTCTTTATTCTGTGGGTGTGTTTCAATGCGTATAACGTTGGCTCCTAGGTCTTCTACGGTCAAACTTTCAGCTGTTTCCCGCTTAAGTTCCGGTAAAACTCCTTTACTAAAATAATCATCAAAGATTATTATCCGCTTAATATTCACCTGGCTTAATTCTGCTAATCTAACCGAATAAACACCGAATAAATGAGAACTTAAATAGGGGGGGCACTCCTCATCAAACCTTCTCCCAACTAATAATCTTTTATTTGCTCTTCTCTCTATATTTAACTGAACTAAACAATGTTGGGTCTCCACAACCTGCCAAGCATCTGAACTTTGAAGCGCTACTGTGGCCAGCGAACTTTTGCCAACCTTATTAAATCCTGAAAGTAATACACCCTCTCCTTTATAAAGCAAGAGCTCGCCATTGTTAGGTACCCATTCACTAATGAAAGGTCTTGCCAGAGCCCAATCCCTCGACTGCGCTCGGGACTCCTTCGAGGGAACCCTGAGCGAAGTCGAAGGGCCAGCCACGGAAGAGGTAATCCAGCTCAACACCTGCCGCAACCGAAAATCAACTAATTTTTCTAATTGCTTATTTATCCAATGTGGTAAATGGAAGGAGGCGCCTAATTCGTGGAGTAGAGTTTTGGCTAATTCCGTGGGGTTATCAAGGACAGCTTCAGAAAGGTAGATATATTTTTTGCCATTGATTCTAATAGGAGAACCTAAAACTTCTCGGCCATTATCAAGGATAATCGGTGGCCCGGTAAGCAGATTAGCCCTGATAATATAGGTAAGGAACACGCTTACTATGCGACCTAAAATGGTGCCTTCTAACCTTGCCTGAGCAATAGCTTCTTCAAGACTAATAGGCGTGGTTAAATTAGCGTCGTAATTATCTTTTATCTTCTGCAGCGCCTCTACTTTTTCTTTTCTTGAAAGGGGTTTTCCATCGGCAGTGCGGGCGGGGTCAGACCTGCCCCTCTTTCCCGATTGGGGTGGAAACTGTCTCCCGTTTGGATGGGAAACAGTTTTTGTTTTCTTTTTTGGAGAGGTTCCTTTCATTAACACGCTATCAAATATTCTCAAAGCTGGTAACGGGCTAATATCCAGTATACGAGCTAATAGTCGAATCATCCTTTTGGCATCTCGCCTATCTTTCTTGAGAGCCTTTTCTTTTTCCTCTGCCTTAATCCTAAAGCGAATAGTATCATAGTCAAACATAGTAATAGGATTGCAATTATGTTCCGAAAAAACCCAACCGTATTTATTGTGGCAGGCACCGTTAAATTCATGGTGAATTATATAAGTAAATAATGCACAACGCGCAGCGAAAGAAGACGCGGTTACTTCTTTTGCCTGTTTTGTGCTTTCACTGTGATTAGACGCATAGTGATGATGGGCAAATATGGGCTTAAAATCTTCTAAGAGTTTTAGCTCCGACACCCTTTTATTACAAAGAACCTTATACACATATATGACCGGACTTCTCTCTTCTTTTGCCTTTTTAGGAATACCCACAAAGTCTAAAAACTTGCGTATAGGAACAAATAGAATTCTTTCTTCTTTAGATGAATGATTACTCACCATCGGCCACGTCAACACTGCGGCCTCGGCTATCGGTGTTCTGAACATATTTAAATCTACACCATATTTTGCGGCTGCTAAAAAGACAGGGTCTTTCCTCTGCCTTAACTTTAAAAAGGTTTCCCTTAATAATATGTCTACGTCAATACAAGATTCGCTTTGTGGCAAGCCTCCAAGCAAGGTATGTGGAGTTCTGCCTAACCCAAGATTAAACTGATAGCTCTTTGAATCAATGGCAATGGGCGTGGATAGGCCGGTTCCTTTATATACAACTTCAGCATCCGCGGTTTTAAATATCAGCGAACGGTTATGAATAGTCGAAAAAGTAAAGAGAGGATTTTTCACCGGAAAGTAATACCGCTTATTTATTTCTAATACGCGACCAGAAGCAAGCTCTTTCTCAAGAAGTTGCTGGTCAATAATATGAATACTTCGACCAGAATAAGAATCGCTCGTTCTTTTATGAATTTTTACTGTAACATAAAGGATTGGCTTTAATAGAGGATGATGTATATGTTGAAAGGTTATATTTTTACCATTCTGTATAAAATATAACAATACTGATTGACAACCAAAGGCTATCTCTGCTTTTTCATCGCCATGAGCAGAAACCCTCTTATATATAGACTGACAAATTTTAAGTGTCTTTATAGTGTTATCTGCATCCCTTATGCCATCTAAATACTGTCTGATTAGGGTTAGTAATAACAATATCTTATCAAAACCTATTGAATTAATTCTTCGGTATTGTCTTAATTTCCTAATGGAACTTGTGTTATCACTTTTTAATTTTTGCAGTTTATTCAGGATATCGTCTACTATGTCTGGCTTCTTTTTTGTAGGGCCGCTTTTAGTCGCTTTGGTTTTTTGGCTTCTCTTAGAGATAATTAAGAATGTGTTCATTAGTTCAATTAAAAAGTCGGCTTCATCGACTAACAAGGAGTCTGGGTGGACCTTAGTTACTACCGTGCCCTTAATCATTTCTATATGTTTCCTCAGGATTTGGGCTGCGGAATGCGGGTCATATCTATCAAGGCATCTTCCCACAACCATAACTATGTTTTGGTTATCTTGAGAGGTGATTTCTTTTAATTCAATGAGTCTAATCAGGATTTGGGCTGCGGAAGCTGTGTCGCCTGCTTTAAAGCACCTTTCAATGGTCTGAAAAGACTCTAGAATGGTATCAAGATAAAAGTTAAATCTTGCTTTTTCTACAGGCCTGAGTTTATCTATATAATCAAGTAAATTTCTTAACTTGTCTTTTTTACCATCCAACCTTTTGCTCGCTGAACTACTACACATCCCCAAAATCGGCAACCCCCACGCCAGCCCCTGCACCACAGCAGAACTGTGGCTGAATAAGAAATGGCTGCCGACCAGAGTTACAATAGCGGCTGCGGCAAGAAAATCAAACCCCACCAGCCCTGCCTGCCGGCAGGCAGGCACGGAAGAGGTAATCCAGCTCAACACCTGCCGCAACCGAGATAAATTATGCTTGACAAATTTAATAATCAATATTAAATTAATTATGGGTTTGAGAGTCCAGAATCGGAGGGTGCTACCAGTTTGGTGGACTGGACTCGGCCGATACCCGAGGACGTCGAAAGGCGTTGGGGTTCGACTCCCACACCCTCCGACTAAATTATCTCTTGACAAAGTAATAATTCTGTTGTATATTTTAATTGGGTATCGGCCAAGAGAGTTCACTAGATTAGTAGCACTTCTTAAAAGCGAGGTTAATAAAACCTCGCTTATTTTTTGTCCTATCCACCCTAATCCACCCTGCCGCGCCATAAATAAATATAATAAAACTCCTGCCATAAAAATAACCTCTAAAACAAAAGCAAAACTATTTCCATTTAACGACGCCACCCCACTATATACCAGACATATAACGGCTGCGGCAACACCCAGGCATACAGGATTGCCTGGTGTGCCGCCTTCTGCGGCAGGAGCCAAACCCCGCCAGCCACGGGAGGTAACGAATCTTAGAAACGCTTCTTTCCAACGGGGCACAGAAGAGATAATCCAGCTTGGAACCTGCCGCAACCACCTATAATCTACCTTTTTTACCAGCCAGTAAATAATAGCCAAGACAATAAGTCCTAAAGCAACTAACCTTAATTCGCTTGCCGGGCTGCTTAAAAGAATAGAGACAAAAACTACCAAGCCACCTTGGCAATAAAGTGTTTTGCTTTGCGGCTGTGTCTCACTACCTTCTAAGGACACTTCCTTGGATGCGGAGCTAACTTTAGGCTGGCCTTGAGAACGTCTTGCCTCTCTTAAAGCATGTTGAACCTTCTTCGGCTGGTGTTGGGCTATTTCGCGGAGAAATTGCCGATATACTCTGGGCTTAACCAATTTTAGATAGTTTAAGATAAAGTGGGCGAGGTCAACTTGGTCAGTCAGAGGAATCTGTTTCCTTTTCACTGCTTCACGAATATACCCATGCAATGTCTGGAAAGAAGGTTTACGCTGTATTCTGGCCAGATACACATAATTTATACTCCTGAAAAAAACTATACTGGTAATCTGAGTGTCTTTAAGATTAATTTTTCCGTATCGCTTTAAAGTAGCCTGAAGATGCTTGTGCCAAAAAGCTTTTTCTTTTTTCGATAATGCGAAATCTTCTCTTTTTGCTTTTTCTTGCACATACTTAGCCCATAGTTTAGGAGGCACTAGCCCCATTGAGTAAGCTTGTTCAGCTAAGGCATCCAATATTTTCACTTCCACCTTTGTTCGGACTGTTTCCCGATTAATGTGAAAGATTCTGCCTATTTCTGGCAATGTCATCGGCTGCTCACCTAATATCTGAGGAAGAACGCGCAAATTAAAGATGGTTATATTACGATACCTTCTATCTTCCGGCAATTTTTCATTTAGCTTGTCTAATGCCTTTTCGCAGAGATGATTAAGCAAATCCTCGTCTTCAAAAGCACGACGCCCAACATCAACTACCTGAATCTGATGTAGAAGTCTAGCATCGCGATCAAATTTGGGATTTTTCTGCTCAAGTGGCGCATCTAAAGAAAGGGTAAGCTGCATTATGCCTCTTAAGGAATCAACTTCCTCATCGTTCATCTTTACGCCAATTTTCCTTAAGGCTGCGGCAATGCACTCAGAATCAATCCTCTCAGAAAGAGGATCAATCTCAGTTCCTAATTCTATAGAGGCTTTTCTACAGGCTTCTTGAAAACGACCGATTTCTGCCTGTTTGTATTCTGGTATTCTAATGGGTCGACACTGACTCCTTAGCGCTCTCCTCATTGCTGCATTGGCTTTGTGTCCCATATATGTGCACAAACGATAACCTAATGCCGGGTCATAATCTAAGATATGCTCAATGATAGCTGAGATTCCCTCGGTCAGCAAATCCGCTGCTTTCAAGCTTGACCAACCCAGCCAGCGACGATATTTCTGCAGTTGACTGGCTACATAGCGCACCAAAGACATTACCAACCTATCTCTGGCCTCTGGCTCCACTAATCCCGCTTGATGATTTAATCTGGCTAATACGCTATATTTGACTTCGCCTAATGCGGTTAAGATGCGTGCCTGCTGAATAGCTGTGGCAAAGTAATATCTCAAACTACCTAACCTATAGAGACTTTCTTTCCACTCTGTAAGCTCATCCACGCTTTCCCTGTCCCTTGGCTCACTCTTAAAAGACAGCTCATCCGGGATAGATGTAAAGAAGCGTCTGGCTGCCAAATAGATAAAGTTTTGATACATACCTCGGTAATGAACCACTTGGGCTAATCTACGGCACAAATCCAAGGTTTTATATTCATCGGGTAAGTCTGCTAAAAGATATAAAACGGCAATATTGGTCTTACTTTGTGCGAGAGAATCATCATCAAAGTCTAAATGCTCAAGTAAAAAGTCAGTTAATTTAGGTATTTCCCCGTTTAATTTTTCGATTACACTTCTTAAATAGGCTAAGTGGCCATTATTTTCATGACCTTCTCCTTGCATTATGGAAGTAGCTAAACTTCTGAGATGAGAGTTTAATTTTTTCTCATTGAAAGTCATTCTCTGGGCTGGCCAGATAGCAGTTAAAACCGATGCTGCCGCATCTCCTCCCGGCCCGGTTAAATGTGCAAAGTTTGGCGGCAGGAAGTCGCGGATGCTTGTCTTTTGTCCAATACCACCATCCAGAGAATGCCATAATGCGTCCATCTGTTCCTTATTTTGCATACGTGCTCTTCCATCAGCTGAATTTACTCTATACCTCTTATCTTCTTCTACCCATTTCTGGAAAAGGAAAAGATTGAGGGCAGTCTCAGACATAGCCTGCTCAAAATCTGGCTCAGAAGCAAATAACTCATAAGCATAATTCAAGGTTATATTCCACTGATGAACTAAGCGTTGCGTTGCTTCGCCGCGTTCGGAGCAAAAGGCAGTTACATAATTATCTGTGTAAATTACTAAAGGTTTGCTCACCGCTCCTTTTTCGATTGCTATATAATACATAATATCTTCTAAGGGATAACCGAGTATAAATCCGTCTAGTTTAATTCTGTTAAAGACCTCTTTAGAGGAGGATTGCAAAATGTCTCTAAGCAAAACTTCTTTTTCTTTCCATTGCAGGACAGTTTTATTTGTGGAAACAAGGAAGCGCAATTGTTTCTTGGTTATCACATTACTTTTTACCAAGAATTCACCTTCTTTTCTTAGCCTCTCTACCAAAAGAGGCATAGAAATAATATATGGAGAAGCAAATAAGAATCCTAATTTATGACATTCTTCTTTAATATCATCTATATTCTCTAACTCCTTAGCTAAAGGTTCTATGGCAGGTTCTACTGCCCCCCATTGCAGGTATCCGGGTTTTACTCCCAGAAAAACGGTTAAAATATCAGGATAAAGCAGTATTTTTCTTGCCTCAGGAGTAAGCTTTCTATATATATCTTGGATTAATTTCATTCTATTGGGAACTTCCCCGATGCAATGGCCTTGATAGATTTCATTTAATTTGCATGCAACTGCCGCTGCCTCTATATCCTGTGAATGGCTTAATTGCGAAGATGTTGTATGGTTAGAAAAGGTAACAAAGGGAAGTTTTGCAGATTCACGCATATTTCTACTTGCCTGATGCAGAATTTCTGAATACCCTTCTACTTCCTCAATTCTTTCTAAATAATTACCTATCAACTCCAAAATATTTTCTTTAACCCGAGGAAGCGCTAAATAAGCTACGGCCACCTCTTCGCTGGTCTGCTCAACTGTTATCGGAAGTGATGGGCTGGTTATACCAAATCCCTGTGTTGTTCTTGTTATCTTTCTTGCTGCTTTAGCAAACTTTCTTTTCGCTATGTCTTTGCCTCGGGGAATAGGAATACCACCCAACTCTATACGAATAGCTTCGATTAGTTCTAAAGCTATTTTTTTAGCTTCACTACAACCAGTATTCTTTTCTTGCATCGACCTTATCACTTTCCTCAAGCCCTCAACAACAACGCATATCTCATTAACAAATTGGGCAATCGCCTCTTCTTGGCTTCGCAGACCAAAATGAATGCGCAAGGCGGTCATTAGTCCTTCTTCGTCTATCTGGTTTTTGGCAAGCCGCTTGGCTAAACTTACTCCTTGCGCCTGCCAGTTGCGAGTATCGGAAGGCCGGCGATAATGGTTTAAAGCAATCATCGTAGTAAATAACCTAAAACTTCTATTCCCATTTTGAATAAATATTCCTAAAGGATGACTATCTATCATCCCTGGAACAGTTAAACCAAAAGATGAACGATTGTCAACGGTGGTGAGTGTGACAGTGGAGAGTTTGTATCTCTCGCTTATAAAATTTCTTTGCCCGAAAATTTGCACTCTCTCCTTGCAGTTTCCTTCTAAAGCCTGGACATCTCCAGTGGAGATAAAATCATCTATATCATTAGAACTAGAACCTGGCCATAACAGGTTGGGGAGCGATTCCACAAGACCAATAGTTCCCTGCATAGACGATTCGGACAAATATATTCGTTGACCTTCGGCCCCTTGAAACTGCAGAGTCTTGAGTTCTGTTGTGGATTTAGCAATGAGACGACTATGCACCCCGTAAGCATTAACTAAAACCGTAAGCAAAGGAACCGAATCTTTGAGTCTTTGAAACAATGCGCTATTCATAAATGTTTTCTTGCCAGATGTGAGTTTTCCTGATTCAAGCTCACCACTATCGGTGGGTAAATTTGCGGCAATTTTGGCAATAATCTCAGCAAATTTATTGGAAGATTGTTCTTTATCTTGAGCATAAAGCAAAGTTAAAAGCCGATTTAAAAAAGTAGATGGCGCACCATATTTTATGGCTTGCAGCAAATCCCGTTTAAGTCCTGTTAAAAATTCGGCATCTTCCTTTGACTGCGAAAATAAGCCAGATTTACCAATATTCTCAAGCAGTGAATTTGCAAGAAATACTAATCCATAAATAGTGGCTTTTAATAAATTAGATTGAGAAAAACTTTTTTCTATGGTTACCCTGGATTCTGTATCATCATCAACTGTGGCGTATATCCTTCCTGAGCAATAGAGCTGGCCAAAGTTACGGTTAGAGCCAAATTTATTCGGCTGGAAGTAGATATCAATAAGGTTGTCTTTGCTAAGACCTTCTGCCTTAATATTTTCATCCTGCGCTAACTGCTCAAGAAACTTATCTTTTTCTTTACGCCCCGCATAGTTAACCGTAACCTTAAATTCTTGGGCCAGTCGCGCAAGCATTACTTGTTTTTCTAAAGCTACTTTTTCGCTGGCATCGTCTAAGACCCAGAGCGTAGGATATTTGTAGCCAAATGCCGGTATGGCCACTAAATAACTACGCATACATCTTTCCAAAGTTTGGGTATCGCGGGCCGAAGGAAAGATAATATCCCTGATAGGGCTTTCTTGCGGACGGGGGATGAATTTGCCATCGTAAATAATCTTTGAGACAATTAGCTTTGCTGCTTTTTGCTTCTGGTTGAGTCTCCTGGCTGTATGGAGACGGTCAAAGAAAAATCCTTGGCCATAAGATAAATCATTAATTATAGAAAATTCCAAGCCGCAATTAAACTTTGCTAATTCTATTTCCCAGTTTTTGTAACGTTCTTTATAATTAGCCATACCTGCCTTCATTGCGGCAAACCTTAATTTTTCGCGTTCATACACCACTGCCCGATTATCTGATAAAGGAATGATATTTAAGGAGGTATTAATCTGAGCGTTAATAATAAATAATGTATCGCGCAATTTATTGCCTTGTTCATAATTTATGTTGCCTATGAGCTCTGCATCGGAGAAGCCAAGACAAACAGAGCAAATCTTCTCATTGTGCATCAACCAGGTTAAATCGGATTCCAAGATATGACCATCTTGCTTCATCAGCTTAAGGGCATAAGCTACATCCAGCGCCCTATCAAGTTGCTCATTATCAAGTCCCGTTATGGTTTCTACGTGTCGAAATCCTTTGGCCTGGGCTTTGAGGCTAAAGAGTTCGCCGCGCAGGCGAGAGAAAATGTTTGCTTCTAAATGCTGGGCTTTCTCATAGTCAAGATGGGCTTGTTCGTGGGTCTGGAGGGATTCTATTGTAGATGATGAAAGTCCCACGGGAGGTTTGCGGTCAGGGAAGTTCCAGACAGGCTTATTATCTCTGATGTTGATGAGGGGTCTTATAAAGGCGTAGATATAAATGTAAGCTAATTGGAAGGGAAGTAAAATATGCTCTTTTAAGTTAGTAGGCGGGCCATGAATCATCTTGGAGATAAGATAACTCACCTGCTTCCTATAACCTTCTTTAGCAATCTTAAAAAATTCTTTAATCGCATCTTCATTTAAACCCAATATGCCAAATAATACCAAGCCCAAGAGCTGAGTGATGACCCGGGCGTTTCGTTGAGACTTTACTTTCTGCTCATAATAAATAGATTGCAATCTCTGTCCGAGTTCATCATTGGTCAAGTATCTAAATAGCCATTTAAATCTATTATTGGCTCTCTTTTTGTAATCTTTAGTTAACCTGGGTAAATAATCGGTAATAGCTTCAAAAGCATATACTATACTTCCTATTTCCCTTGACTGATTAAGAAACTTAATAAGTGTTCTTTTTGCCTCTTCACCCTGCAACCAGAATAAACCTTGCAAAGAAGCTTTAACTTCAGGAATTCCAAATTCATATAAACCTTTCTGAAGAATTACTAAAGCCTTCTTTCTCATTCTTCCATTCATCTGTCCTAATCCATAAGCAGCAGCATCCTTGGTTCCTTGTCTTGTGTTTCCGCTCAATAAAGCTCTCCCTAAAACAGTTAAGCCATCCTCTGACTTCCAGGAAAACCATTGCGCTGCCCTACGTTCTCCTCTATTATTTGACCAAAGGTCGAATATATAACCTGGAGCCTCTTCTAAGAAATCAGGGGTTCTTTTACCTGCCCACGGCGCATCCACTTTTAAAACTTCCCACAACTTAGGAACTTTTTCATTTTCCCTTTTGTGTCGGCGGCCTGCGCTATATCCACCCACTCCCCCAATTGCAGCCAAGGCAAATAGGCCTTGCCTGCCTCCTGGGTGCAACCAATTCCAAAGCCTTTCTAAAATATCCCACTGCTCGCTAATGATACCTACTTTAACCAAAATGCTCACTAATATTATGCTAGAAATTATGCTGAGTGCTATTAAGTAAATAGCAAAAACAAAGCTGCAATTTATAGTCTTTTGTTTATTAAATGGCTTTATTGATGTATCTCGACCATGATTAGTCCAATTTAGCCCTGTTTTCTCACCACAAATTTGACTCAATATTTCCCTGGCTAAGTTAAATTCTTTTTGACGGTCCTTTAAGTGGTCCTTGATGAGTCCTTTAAGTAACCATAAGGTAAATGGTGTATAGAAAACAATCGCCACTCCCCACCAACTCAAAGGCAAAACAAATAAGAATAGATAAGCAACAGCAACGAAAATAGGTGGAGAAATGATATTCATAATGGTAGAAAATATTCTCATCCCCCTTGCTTTGTCGCGTCTGCACCAAATGGCCTCTTGTAATTTCTCAGGGTCTATTTTCATTTTAAGCCCCTGAGCAAACAGCCCTGCCAAAGTCGCAGGATTTCGCGTGCGGCTCATTTCTTTTAAGATATGTGCGGGGTTGGAAATTGCCTTTCTTTTTATATAAAGTTTTGTAATGGCGATCGCAACACCTGCAACTACTGCCAAAGAAAATCCCACCCACAGCGGCACAAAACCCAATTTTACTAAGACGCTGATGCCCAAAGCCACCACCACACCGATGAGAGCTGAGATTATGGCTAAACCTTGGAGTTTTCTCTTTGGCCGAAACTTGGCAAGTATCTCCTTTACCTTTTCCTTTCTGCCTCTTCTCCAAAACTCTAAACCGTGTAAAGCAGCCTGTCCTATAGATGGATTTGGATGAACTAATCCCTCCCTAAATACTTCTAACGCCTTATCTCTCATCCGGCCCTCTGTGGATCTCAATCCATAAGCAGCAGCATACCTCGTAGGCAAGCTACTTTCTTTGCCAATTAAAGCCTCTTTTAAAATTTTCAGACCGTCTTCTTGTTGATGGGCAAGCCAGAACGCTGCTTTTCTACGCTGTGAAGCCGTGCCTTGATAAAGTTTAGATTTTAATATTCTAAACCACCTAAGAAAATCATCATCTGGTCCCTTCCTCGCTCCTTCTCTATTCTGATAATCCCACATTCGGCTATAACCAGCACGTAAACGCTCCAGAGAATCTTCGATTCGATGGTTTATTTCAACCTGGAATGTTTCTTCTATTTCGCGAGAAATAAATTTATTCCTAGCTGCAAAATTTACCACAGTTTTTTCTACCATTAATCCGGCGATATGGTGATACTCAGCAAAACTCTTGCCTCTTTCGGTGTCTGTTGAAATATATCCGGTTGAACTCTCATAACTACAAGCCCATTCGTGGGCAATATCACAAGCCAGCTTTAAGGATACTGCATTATCATCGGGATACCAATCTTCAGCCTTTTCATCGTAATAAAAATATTTATTACTTAAATCCTGAATATATTTTAAAGTCAAAATCGCCTTATTAAAGTATCTGGTTAGGGAAACATCGGCTATCTTTGTTGCTTTTTTCTTTTCTTCTGGAGTAAGCAGGACTTTAAAACGCAGGTTTCCCTTTTTGGTTACCTTTATAGACTCTCTGTGTGGAAGTGTGGTGATGATGTTTACATGCAGGGTATCGATATTTTTATTCAGTTCAGGATACTCGTATCCCTTTTGTAAAAATGTATTGCGCACCCACTTTAAGGCATTCTCCACTATGGTAAGCACATCTCCAATGAGAGCACTATTGCCAACCTGTTTTACTACCTCACCATTACAGACCTGGTCCAACTCTAAATTCTTTCCGTCATAGGAAATACGATAGTAACAAGCCTTCTTTTTGTGCATAAGATTGACTAACCTATCTCTATCATCAAGGGTAATCAGCTGTGGCCCATTAGCTGAAAGGTCAGGTTGCTCCGCAAGACGCCAAATTTTGGGCAAATTTTCCGTCGAGCCGGTGTGAGGTCCAACTTCCGCCATCGCCAAATACCCTGCTGAACCGCCAGCCAACGCTTGAGTAAGACGCTGCGCCAGAGCTCCATCTTGGTTTAAGGCAGAATAGATAAAGAGAGTAGCCATGGCCACGCTGAAGAAAACCACGCTCTGCCAAAATACTTGACTTCGCCAAGAAAGTGTGTTATTTTCTATTTCGGAGGTAGAAAGATGAGAGATTTGCTTAAACGGATTTCCGTAAATCCCAATATATGCCATGGCAAGCCCTGCATAAAGGGCCATCGGGTAATGGTGTATCAGATACTGGATTTGCTTGCCGCAGGAATTAAACCTGAAGAAATTGCTGGTAAGGACTATTTCCCGCACATAACCGTTGAAGATGTCTATGCCTGCGTTGCCTATGCTAATCAGTTGGTTCAGAATGAGGAAATACACTTCTTTGAAGAAATAAAGGCTGGCTAAGATGAAATTACTCATTGATGAATGTATTTTAGGCAAGACAGTAAGGCTACTTAAGGAAAGTGGATTCTCAATTGTTACTGTCCAAGAATTAGGTAAAACCTCGGCCACCAATGGCACAATTATAAATATTGCCAAGAAAGAGAAGGCGGTCATTATTACTAATGATTTGGATTTCGCAAACCTTATGTTATATCCTTTAGGCTCGCATGAAGGAGTGATTGTCTTGAGGCCGCGCTTGGATACGTCTGAGGCAATAAATGATGTCCATCTCGTTTTAATGCGTTTATTCAAAGAGGTTAAACCTGCTGAAATAGAAAAATCTCTTATTGTTGTCGACCGCAACAAATACCGTATCCGCAAAGAGTAAACCGCTAATAAAGCCAACAACAAACCAGCTCCGATAATCCACCAATAATTAACATTTTGCCCAGCAAAACCAAATCTGCCAAAACCCGCGGCAAGGCAAGGCTTGGCAGAGGCAAGAAGGATGCCGAAGATGAATAGGCCAAATAGTGTGCGAGATTTTCTCTTCCTTTGTTCCAGTAAGCCTAAACGACGCGAGCAAACCTCTCTTACAGAACTATCCCGCGATTTTGCGCCTTCCTCTAATACCTCTTTGGCTAATTTTTTCATTCTCCCCTGCATTTTACTTAAACCGTAGGCGGCGGCATTTTTAGCTGTCTGCCGGGAAGCATTAAATAAAGTGTATTTTAAAATTGCCAAGCCGTCTTCTTGTTTACCACAAAACCAAAGTGCGGCAAAACGCGCTCGTGAACTTATATCTAACCAAAGTTGAGGAATAAACCTATATCTGGCTTGGTTAATAAGCCGCTTTTCCCTTTCTCTGGCTTTCTTATCTAAAATATCCCAGATATCAGGGTAATCCTCTCCAAGTTCGGCATTTCCAAATCCTCCATTTTTGCTCACTCCGGTTATCGCTGCTATTGCTAAATAACCCGTGCCACCTAAACCCAACGATTGACCAAGATTATGCGACGGCAAACCTTCTGTCCTTATACCAAAATAGACAGCCAGGCCAACTACCACCACAGCCAATAAAATTAAGGCAGAGGTATAAGGAGTCCCGCCACCTTTCTTATATAAATCCAGAATGTCCTGAGGCCAATTTTGGGGATAATTTATGACTGTATTTTGCCATTTTTCTTTATTTTCCTTAACTTCTTCTACGACCTTGGAGAAATCATGGTAGCTTGGCAATTCTTCAATTAGCTGCTTGACGAAAGTAGACTTATCTGTAATAATCGAAATTTGCCAATTTATTCCTTGGGGTCCTCTAGAATTAGGAGTGATTTGGGCTTTAAAGCCTTTGCCATCACATATACCTCTAACACCAATTATACCTGACCTAACTTCTATTTCGGTTATGTCTAGTTCAAGTTGAAGCCCTTCTTCCAATGGCTCAATTTGGGAAGTTTTTTCATCTTCTCTGGCGCTAGGCTCCTGTCCTTCTGGAACAAGGCTAAGCGGAACTTCTTTATCTGGTTCGGCGCCTTTCTCTTCAACCTGAGTTATAATTTCCAAGAAATCTACATCTTGCTTTGCTGCCTCTATTCTTGTTCTTTCTGCTGAAAACACCTGCTCTTTTATCATCCCTGCGTTATATAATCCATTTAATATCCGTAGCGCTCTATCTACCCCTCTCTTATGTTGCTGCTCTGAGGTAAACCCTTGGCCTATATCTTTAGGAATGTTAAGTTCATGGGCAAGGACAGGACAAAACTTAGCTAAATTTCTAAACACTGGCACAGAAATTATAGGAATATCCTTTACACGGGTAGCGTATGTCTCTTGGCCATTGACCACTATTGCACCGTCTTCTTTAATGTATTCTAGGAGTTCTAAGATTATAATTAACCCTGATGACATCTTTATTTCTTCAGGAGTTCCTGCAGTAAATTTCTCAAGCCAGGTTAAAGCCCCCCATATATAAGCTAATATCTTAGATTGCTCCTTTCCTAAATTATCACTTACTTTTTTCCCGTTTCTATAACGCGAAAGTTTACATTCCTTTTTTGCCACATTAATATCATATATGCGCACGAATGAGCCTTGGGTTTTCATCGCTTTTAATAAAATATCTCTTTCACGCCTGCCAAGGGTTCCATCGCTTGCATAATCAGCATCTCCATTAGGTCTTAACGTCTTGATATCGGGTAAACAAGCGCTGAATAACTGCTCTTTATCTACGCCGCCGGGTTTTTTATTGAAGCCGTTATATAATGCATTAAGTAACCGTTTCTCATCATCTTCAGTGAAAGAGGAAAAAGTTGAATCTATTCCTTTTTTATTGAGGTATTGTTTAAGAAATGCGGATGTTTCGGTTAGGTCTTCGGTCCTCTCTAAAGAGCACTCAAGCATATCCTTTTCTTGAATAAGCTCAAATTCAGCAATTGCATAAAAGGTGGGATTGAGAATCCTTTGGGAAGGCTTTAACGGGTCGTCTATGCGCCGATGAATAAATAAGGCCTGAGAAATCTTTGTGAACCATAATCTTGCTTGCAGAAATTCCTTGCGGTTATAAGGAGGAGGGCCCCTTAACAAGCCTGCTTCCTTTAAAAATTTCTCATAAATCTTTGTAAATGCATCTTCTAAGCTAATACCAGAACCTTTGCCTAAATTAGTCTCTACAAAAAGGTCAATACATCCACCGACATATTTTCCTAACCTATTGGCATCCAGGCCTTTCTTTTTCACTGTCTCTATGAATGACTTAGACCGGGCTGCATTTTCGGTTCTTAAGGGACCTTTTTCCTTCTCTGGCTTAAGCGCCTCGTAAGCCTGCTGTAATAATCTATCTACTTCTGTAAATTCAGGCTCTCTTAAGTATCTTTCCACCCCTGCGCTTTGTGCGCTTTCTATAAAATCGCGTATTTCTCTGAAGGCATCTAATATATCTGGCCTTTCAAAGTCGTCGATAATATTATTCGCGCTGCCGATTATCTCCGCATTCCTCCCATTGGCTTCTCTTCTTATCTCAACTAGTAAACCTTCCTTTGTGCGCTTAACCATATCTTTAACCGCCTCTAATCTTGCCGCAAAATAACGCCGGGATACCTGCAAGACATCGTGGGCGTCTCTTATTACTTGCTTCTTATCAGAGGTCTCAACTTCCTGACTAAAGTCAAGCTGGCTTAAAAACATCTTAAGGCTAAAACGCACAATATCTTTCTCAGATACTATTGCTCTATCTAATTTTTTAAGTATGGGGACTACCTTTTTTCTAAACCTCTTAATCTCGCGATTAGAGACATCATAATCCGCTTGCTTCAATTCAGCGATTATCTTTTCTGTCTCCTCAATACATTCCTTAAGCCAGTTTACCTCTTTTATTTCACTCTTAAATTGCTCATCAACTGAAGAAAAGATGTCGTATAAAAGCGCAAAGGGATCATAACGCGGAATGCGGAATTTAACCTTTTGGTCTTCTAATACAGGAACATTTTGTTGATGACCTCGGAAAACCTCATACATTCCCAACGCACCAAACTCCTCATTGAAAAGTTCTTCATTAAATCTCACTTTCCTTCTTCTGTGCCGGCGAAACTCAAATCTATGTTCCATTAATAAAGAAAGCTCCTCGCCAAATCTGACTATGGCGGCACAGAGACAACGATTAGCAGGTAGTTCGTTCTCCTCCCTGATTTTCTGGGCTGCGGTGCTAATATTCCCGATTGCCTCCTGACGTAAATTCCTATCAGGAGTAATATTTCTTCTTGAATATATTGCCGCTGGAATTTTCTTTTCTGCCACTATTTTTTCTAAGTATTCAGCTATGCCAAATAATTCTTCTTTAGCTTTTTTTCTATCTTTTGCTTCGGGAGCTCTTTTTCTCTTGTTCCTTAACTCTATTAATCTCAGATTACATTTCAATAGTTCCCGCCACCAATACATACTCACCGGCTCAGCTTTATAGTGAGATTCTCTATAGTGCCCATCTGCTCCAGGATTTCCAGTATGCCTCTGTGCACCACCATCGTTGAGTACAATATCTTGGCTGGAGTCATCTGGCCCAGGATTTATCCTCACCGCGCCTAACTGGCCCGGGTCCATCAGGCCAGGCTGCTCTGGCCCTGAATATGGGCCCCTTGGCCCAAGATTCTGCCTATCCTGAGGCTCTATGCTGTTTGGTTGGCTTTCTCTGGTCGGGGAGGTTTCTATCTGTCTGGTAATATCAGCTAAAATCTCTTGCCAGCCTTCTCTGGTCTTTGGGCTTTTATCAACACGGATAATTTTGACTCCCAGGTCCTTGAGAGTCAATTCTTGGCCTGATTTAGCTTCCAGACGTGGTAATTTAACGGCTTCAAAGAAATCGCCAAAGCTTATTACCCATTTAATAGAAACTTTGCTCACGTTTGTTAACTTAACTCTCTTGACCCCAAGCCATCTCGACTTTAAATATGGCTTGAAAATATCTCTTATACCCAATAGAATTTTAGTGTTTGTCTGCCCAACTATTCCTAACCTGAGAGAGCAGGCTTGAGGTGATACGACCTGCCAATCATCTGAACTCTCCACCGCTACTATAGCAAGAACAGATTTGCCAACATCAAAATGGCCTGATATTAATACGCCTTCGCCCTTATAGAGCAAGAGTTCGCCGTTATTGCCTTCCCATTCGCCTTGCTCTCGTACTCCTTGTAAAGAGACATCAGAAGCGGAACCCTCCCTATTTTCATTCGGCCCCTTAGAGAAGTGTTTTCTGCCTACATTAATGATGCCACCCTTTAGGTTCGGGTCATTTGACCCCAGACAGCCAGGAATTAGTTTTTCTAAATAGGCTGGTATTTCCCCTAAAGGTATTTGTCTTTCTGTAGCTAAATCTATGACTCTAATTTGCTGATTCCTATCCCAAGCTACCAGGTAAACTGCAGTAAGCTCATACCCCCTGGATGCGTCTAGGTCTTCAAATACGATTCTTGTTTTTCCTTTTATATATCTGAGAGTAAGCTGTTGATTGGCTTGCCGTGTTGCAAGATGAGTCAAAGTAAGTGCAAAGCCACTGTTTGCATTTATTTTTTCACAACCTTCAACCGCTTTTCCTTTCTTAATATCCCAAAGGGTAAGGTAACCGCCTGCTTTACGTGTTACAAGATGGGTTTCAGTAAGTTTGTAGCCCCAATAAGCGTCTAAGTCTTTGAATATTGTATTTTCCTGCGGATCAAGCAGCCATAATCTTCCAGATTTATTTTGGACAACTTTATATCCCGCTTCATTACTTTCGATTCTCTTAATTTCTCCTTTTATTAATCTTTTTATCTCCCGTAATTCTCGCTGTCTTTTGCGCAGAGCCCTACTTACTTCTCTTGGCTGGATTAGTCTTCTTAAATCATTTACATTTCTGGCGCCTAAGAGTTTTTTTGCTGATTCAAATGCTTGTCTTGTATGAGCCTCTGTATAAATCTCATGGTCAATATTAGCACCGTCAACTGTTCCTTCTAATCTTCCCAGGAAAATAATTACTTCGTAATCGGTTATCTTAGCAATCGCTTCACATACCGCTTTGGTCTCTGGCTCGATTATTTCCTTTCCTCCCCACCCAAATTCTAACCTTGCCTGCTTTAAGTCTTCCAGGCTTATTTCTTCTTTAGGTTTTGCTTCTTCTCTTTTGTCTCTCTCAACAATATCTAAGAATCGCCGGGCTATACTCTCTGCTTCTTGCTTCAAGATTAATTTGCCTTTTGTGCCGGCGACACGGTCTTCTTCAAGAAAGACGATATCTTTTAAAGTGGCGGGGTCTAAGCGGGCAAGGAAGATTATTAAGTTAAAAGGGAGGCAAATATAAGGAGGGAGTCTATTTGATGTTGCGGTAGTTGCCAGGAGGAATCTTTCAATAGAATCGCACCAGATACCAAGTTGAGAAATGGTTTCCACATCTGAGGCAGGAGGAGAGTTAATCTTAATATCTGAATCGGGGAGCAGAAGATAAATATTTTCCTTATCTAATAATGCGACAATTCCCGAATATCGGTCTATTTGCGCCTTTTTATCTGGAGGTAAATCTCGGTAGCGCTTGAGGCAATTACCGCTTTTTGCCCTCAGTAACTTTCCAGCGGTTTGACTTTTAGCCGCCGCATCCATTTCGCCATTTTGGTCATAGACGCCTAAACCGCAAGCCTGGAAATCTTCTTCTTCGGCCTGCTTAATGGAAAAGATGCACCTTGACCTTCCCTGCTCATCTACTCCTACTTCCAGGCAGGTAGCCCGGAGGAAGGTTTTACCCTTCATAGCCTTCTTCCAATGATAAAAATCATCTCTGGGATGTTTTATGGAAAGCGGCCCCTGAGAATAAGGAATAAAGCCTATGTGGCCAGAGCAATCACAGGCAAAGCCGGCAATTTCGTCTATTCCGCTGGCTGCCTTATCTTTGTTTGGTATAATTCCTGTTACCATAACCTCAAAGTGTGTTTTCCTATCTCCCTGGGCTTTTTCTAATTCCTGCGCTACCCTAAAATATCTGCTGGCCAATTCCGCACTTACGCTAAAAATCGGCCGGCCCTTATCTGGCGCCTCTACCACATAGGCGTCAATTTTGCTTTTTGCCGGATGTTTCTGATAGTAACTCTTTAAGGGTTCGGGAATAAGCCCAAGAGGAATATATCCCTTTATTTCTACATTCTTATACTCATAAGATACATTTAGACACCAATCAGTGCGGCCGGTTATTTGGACCTCGCGAGCTTGCGGCTGGCCAGTCCGAGCCCCTTGATAAACAGCCTTATTTAAATCTTTTAAACCTTCCTGAAAAACCCGGTAATCTGCAGAATCAGGGATATATTGGTGCGCCAGCACAAATAAATAAAACCTCTCTTCGCCTCTAACGGGGGTAATTGTGTTTACCGGGTAAGAAGGATGAGGCCTGTCTATGGCAAGAATAACGCCAGCGCATCCTGATAATTCTGCCAAAACCTCATAACGTTTTCTTGCCGGCCATCTTGTTTTTGGGTCGGGATGGAAAAATTGCCGCATATATTGCCGGGCCAAGTTTCCCCCTTTTACTTCTACCAGGTATTTTTTATCTTTTATTTGGATTACAATATCTGCCTCTACGCCGACGCGGGTATGCTCAGGGTTTACTTTATCTGCAAATCTGGTCCCGCTAATATCCGCTTTTAAATGCTGCTCAAACCTGACCTTGCTTGCACCTATATCTTCCAAGGCTGCGGCAATATGTAAAACAAGGAAAAATGAATATTTCTGCTGGCGCATGGCAATATGCACTAATTTTTTAAAATCGGGATGGGATTCGAACTTGGCAATCAGCGCCTTCTCTCCCTCAGACAATTCTTCCGCGCTCCAAGGGATTTTTTTTGTTTGGTTTCCAGTTAACTTCACAACAGTTTTTAATCTAGATAAATCCTGTGGTTTTTCCGTTTTTGCTTTTAATACATTAGGATTAAAGCGCGCCAAAGTTTGTTCTGATTTTTCAAGTATCCTGGATAAAAGTGCTGCTCTCTCGGCGTCCACCACTCGCTTGCCTGCCCTCAGGTCATTATAGGCTCTCAATAGATTGATGCGGTCAATGCTAAGAGGCTTACCTACAACACGCTCTTTCCATCTAGAAGTTGATATTAAGGCCTCAAATTTTTCTCGCGGACCTAGGGGAGCGAATTGCTTTAACAACGCACTTACTCCTGCTGCAGTAAATCCTGCCTTAACCGCTAACATAGTTCCTAAAATATCTGCAATGTATTCATTATCGCGATCTCTACCCGTAAGCAAGAAGTACATATACGTGAGCCTACGTAACCAAACTGTGGTGCGGGTGTTATGTCTAGCAATGATGTGTGCAAGTTCGTGCCCCAAGACAAATGCCAACTCATCATCATCATCAAGACGAGAAACTGACCCTTCACTAATACAGATATCGTTCTCAAAAGTATTCCCTACCTCCAAATGAGAACCGGGAACAAGAATCGGATGCACACGATTTCTTAATTCGGCGGAAAATTCGGCGGGAACTACGCGATTCCAGACCTTCTCAAGGCGTTCATGCAATTTCTTTCTTTCGGCTTCGGAGATGGCTGAAGAAGGTGTTAATCCGACTTCAAAGACCGTGTTGCGAGTGTAATAATAGATACCGTATATATCTCGGCATTGACTAATACCTTTCAATCCGCAGGAAAGAGCCGCGTATTCGGTAGGAGTTAATGTCTCTTTGGGTGATAAATCGGTATAAAATAAAAGAAGGCGGGAAAACCAAGTTTGTTTAGTGGGAGAAATGAGTATTTGACCGCCGGGCCTGGTTACCTTAATGAGGTTTCTGAAAGATTTCTCTACGTTGTCTTTGCCATTAACCTCATTGGACAACCCGAGCAGACAGAATACAAGAGCTAAATCAAAACTGTCTTTTAGGGATGCAGGAAAACCCTCTATTATATCTATCCTTTGGACAGATACGTTCTTTAAAGGTTGCGGGTCGGCTTTGCGGATAACAAAATCTCGCAAGCGTTCCCTTATCATATTGGACTCGTCATCAGTGATTTCACCTTTTAATAATAATGCCTTAAGTTCTGCGGTATTTCCATATAGAACGATTGCTTTTAGCCAGGCAATACTAACCGGGCCTTTGTCTGCTACGGTTACGCTGCGTGCTCCTGCCTCTAAAAGGTGAAGCATCAAATCGCCTCTGTCAGCAGGAAGAATCAGGATATCTTTATCTTTTATCTTCAGCTTTCTATACAACCGCCGACTGCCCAACATACCCAATCCTGCTGTCGCCGTCAGCCAATTAAAGACGCAAGTCTCGGCTTTGCCGTCTACTCTCATAATCTGGCCATTTTTAATTATCTCTACTTCCCCTGCTGTCAATTTTATCTCTTCCGTCTTTTCTGCCCCCGCCCCATCTTGAGGATTAATCTTGTTTTCTTTATTCTTTGCTCCTAAACCCTTGACTACATCGCGCGCGATCGCCAGCTCTTCATTGGTGGGGATGACCCAAACTTGCACTGGGCTATCATCCGTGCTAATGATACCCTCTTTCTTTTCATTCTTGTCACCTATGGCTTGGTTGCGCTCAGCATCAAATTTAATACCCAGCTGTGTGAGGCCAGAACAGACTAACTCACGCACTAATGCGGAATTTTCGCCAATACCGCCGGTAAAGACTATGGCATCAACATTCCCTAATGCCGCAATGTAACTACCAATATATTTCTTAATGCGATAGCAGAAAATATCAATGGCTAACTGTGCCCGCTCATTACCTTTTTCATATAATCTGGTTAACTCGCGTATATCATTGCTTATGCCTGAGACCCCCAACAATCCGCTCTGCTTATTGCAAAGTTCCTTTAGCTGGTCAGTAGTCCAACCTTTTTCTGCCAAATAAAGAAGAATAGCCGGATCAAGATCTCCGCTGCGGGTTCCCATAGGCACGCCTTCTAAAGGAGTAAAGCCCATTGAGGTATCTATGGATCTGCCGCCTTTAACTGCGGTAATGGAACAACCATTGCCCAAATGGCAAGTAATCAGATTGACATCATACTTACCTTTACCCATCAACTCTGCCGCGCGTCTGGCCACATAACGATGGGAAATGCCGTGAAAACCATAGCGGCGGATGTGATACTGCTCACACAATTCATAAGGCAGAGCATACATATAAGCAACCTGCGGCATAGTACTATGAAAAGCCGTATCAAAACAGGCTACCTGAGGGACGTCCGGCAAACGCTTTTGCACTGCCCGGATACCCGCAAGATTGGGCGGATTATGTAGCGGCGCTAAATCCGCACGCTTTTTAATTGCCGCGATTACCTGCTCGTCAATCACTACTGAACCCGTAAACTCCTCCCCGCCATGCACCACCCTGTGCCCAACTGCATCTAATTCCTCTAAAGAAGAAATAACTCCATAATCGGGATGAGTCAGGCTCTTTAGAATTAACTCTATTGCCTCATCGTGATTCGCCGCTTTTATCTTAAACTTCATTGGCTTTCTGCCGTTAACTTCTATTTTTAATGTTGGTTCCTTTTCGCCAATTTTTTCTACAGTTATTTTTACTAAACATATCTCTTGAGGCATAGCAAAAAGGTGAAACTTAGCCGAAGAACTGCCGCAATTTGAAACCGGGATATATTTTGAACCGGGACTTTTTATTGGCCTTTCATAATTCTTTACGCTATAACAAGCTAAAACCATCGTGGCGTAAACATCATCCACTTTTGCTCCGCGCGACATATCATATACGGGCTTACTGCCTCCACCGGTAATTATGGCTAAGGCGCTAAAATTACAGACATACTGTAACATCTTATAGGCAATATTTCCCGCGCTCAAATCCGGAAATATTATGGCATTGTATCCGCCTTCTAATGCCGCATCTAACCCCATTGGCCCATCAATAATAAATTTATCTCCCACTGCTTTTCTGGTTAGCTCCAGTGTTTCCTTTACTTTGCTACTTTCTATATTTTCTGCCAAGACAAAGGCTAACTTTACCTTTGCACCAATATGCCTGGAAGCATCCCTGGCGGTATTTATGGCAATATCGGAAAGTTCTTTGGCGTCTTTAGGACAGACTATTGAAGAAATATCTGCCACGATGAGCATTCCATTAGTGCCTATTTCTTTATACGGCGCGCACATCAAAAATCCTCCGGAGATAGTTTTTACCCCCTGCTTTGTCCCTACCAGTGTTTTTATTGCCAAATAGACATCTTTGGACTTATAGACCTTCCCGGCAACCAAACAATCTGCCTCACCGGCAGCCACCATATTTACAGCATAGCTAAGCTCAGGAGGCTTTATCTTCTTCAGGATAATTCTCTTTGCCGCGCCTAAGTCTTTATTATTATTTTCGTCCCAGCCTTTTCTCCGGCACAAAATCCGGGCGAATTTTTCAATTTTCTTCACATGCTCTGCAGGGTCTTTGAACTCAGCGCCTTGTATATTTATATTTTTTTCTTTGGCAGCTGCCTCTATCTGCGCTTGCTTGCCGACGAAAACAACTTTACCTATCCCTTTCTCAATAAACCTCTCCGCCGCTTTCAGGACAACTGGATCTGTGCCCTCGGCAAGCACAATGCGCGCCTGTTTAAACTTAGCAACCTGTTCCTTCTTTTCTAAGCATGCCTGAGCTAAGGCGCCGTCTTGTTTTTCTTCAATATGTTTTTCCAAAAAGGCAATCTTATCTAAGGCATTATAGAGCGAGGTCAGATGCGGGAATATCAATACGTTGGGCGGAAATCCTTCAGGTATGGAAGTTGCTCCTGTCTTAAGTTTATATGTATCTTTAGAGTCAAAGGCGTCAAACTGGGCACAACCATCGCCACCGGCAATAGTTATATCAGGCCGCTCGCTCTGAACTGACTTAACTGCTTTCTCTAAGAATAGCACATGCGGGTGGTCTGCCGCAGGAGCGTCTTTTTTAGTGGTGTAATAAGAAAGCACGCCCACCAAGGCTTTCTTGCCACATCGCTGCTCATAATACTCGGCGGCACTGATGATTAAAGCTTTAACTTTTTGCGCCAGCGCATCAATTCGTGCTTTATCTTTTATACTCAATGTCTCATCAATCCGGGTATCACATCCGGCAAAAAGTACCAGTTCACCTGGTCTATATTTAGCATTCTTCGGCATCCGCACCAAGTAAACTAATGAGCCGGGTATCAGTTCGCGCTCAACTATGTCTGTGTGAGGAGTAAGTCTTGGTTTACTGTCTGCGAAAAAGGGGCCTATAGCATCTATATCATTCCTACCCTTGTCGCGGGGTTCATCACTTGCCTTTGCTGAGGTTGCCACTGCGGCAATAATGGCAGCGCCTACGCCTGAACCCTCGGGGGTCAATTGCATACTGATGCGGCTGGCCTTATCTCTGCCAAAAACCTGCTCATATACTTTCTGCATCCGCAGGGCAAAATTAGGGTACTTTTCAAATACCAAACCATCAATGGCAATGGTGTGCGGCCGGGATATTTCGGGATCTATTTTTCTTAAGGTAGCTGCATATTGTATTGCGGCCAATGTTGCTGCCCGATCGGAAACCATACGGCAGACCTCCTGTATAGCCTTTGCTTCTTCAGCGTGGATAAATAACTTCTTCATCAGCCAACGCATTCTCCATAAATTTTTGCCTGCCTTAGCTTCTATAGCAGCCATGGCCTTGGTCTTAAATCTATCTTTCTTACACAGGATCCAAGGAACCCTTCTTTTAAATAGTGCACCCTGCTCAGCCAAATCTACTAAAATAAGCCGGGTGAGTTCTCCTAGATACATCCCCGAGATCATCTTCTCAATCCAGTGGTCGCCGCGATTGACTGAGGCCGCATCAAGTTTTTCATCGTACTTCTCGGTCCTGGGTAAAGCCTTGCCAAATCCCCCGGCTTCAAAATTAATAATCATATATTTGCCTTTATAATCTCCGATATCCTTTTTAATCCAGGCCACAGGAATTCTGGCGCAGACATTTTCACCTGTGCCCAGAATTCCCGCGATATCGCAATTCGAATCAGTAATTGCACCGGCAACTTCTGTGCCGGTAGTATCATTATCCAAAGAGGCTACTTCAATAGCGCTTCTGCCGGTTCTCTTTTCTGCTAATGCCGTATTCAAAAACTCTACTACATCTTTTTCTACCATATCCGGAATATTAAAACCCTTGGTCCATTTAATGAGAATTCCTGTTTTAATTCCGTTCTGCTTTACCGGGAAGGAAAAGGTATAACCCATATTATAATTACCTGTATATTTGTACTTTTTAAGGAATTTCTTAATAAATCTGGCTAAGGCATCATTAAGTACTTTACCGGTAGTAGTCATATGCTTCTTTCTCAACTTATACTTTTTGCTTGCTACGACAACAGGCGGGCTTCCATCTCCCTTTAACTGAACCATCAACACCCGGAAGTTACTTCCGCCTAAATCCAAGGCCAGATAACGGCCTTCTTCTCCTCCTGTAGGATTGTCCGCGTAGGTGGGCAGCATGGCTAAAGTACTTTCTTTGCCCCTTAAGCCTTTCTCCATATCTTCAATAAAGGCCTGGATAATCTCTGTGCATTTTGTTTGGGAAATTTCAAATTCTCTGCGTAATCTGGCAAGCTGGGCAGTGAGTGTTGAACCGTCCGCTGCGGTGGCGTTTTTGCCTCCACTATCGTTTTGAAGTTGGCCTTTGGCGATTTGGTTATTTGGTTTATTAAAGGTGGGGGCTTGGACTGTGTCCTTAATATGAGCAAGCATTTCCCCATGATTGCTAAACCAGCGGATATCGGCAGATTTGGGATTACCAGAATCATTAATCTTGTCAAACAAGAGCTCGCCGTCTGAGTAAACCCGGTAATTTGCCTTGATGCTCTCCAGATATTCAAGATAGGTTGGGCCATCATCTTGGTATAGTGAAATTTCTTTTCCTTTTTCTCCTCTTACAAATTGCATTTTTCTGTCCAGTTCCTTTTCAGGTTCGAACCCACCCCCCACAACCCATAAGAGATCTAAAGGAAGGAAGACCTCAATTGTAAAGATACCCGGCTTATCTGCCTTTAAGTTCTCCAAAACGCTAAGTAAAGCCCTTCTTACAAAGCGTCCCAGAGGGCCGCCGGCAAAGATAAATCTTACGTCTCCCTGACAACCCTCTGGTATCTTAATTGTTCTCGTCTCTTCCCGCCATTTCACTGAAAGACCTAATTGTTCTAGTTCTTTTTCCAAAGATTCAAATTTACCTTTTTGCCCTTCTGTACAGCATTCAATTACCAACAATATCTTTCCACTAAACTCTCCTGCCGACTCAAAACCTTCACGCTCTCCCTGCAACTCAGGCCCAATGGCAACATTATATTTATTTGCCTGGGCCGCTGCGGCGGGTTGTGCGCCGCGGGACAGTTTTGCTTCACGGTGAGAACCGTCCCTAAGATCTGCGCCGTCGCCTCTGTTTGAATATTCCAGATTCGGCTCTGGTTCAAATTGAGAATCGTCTCCGCCTTGCTTGTTAGGTGTCTCTATATTATTAACAGCCGCTGCGACGAGAGTGGCTTTATTCCACAGCCAGCAAGTAAGTAAATACCTCTTGACAAACAGGCCCGCAATAAGTATACTGATAACAAAGATGAATATTTTTTCCGAAGGTAAACGTAAGGCAGTCTCCCAAACATTGCTTGATTGTGGAAAGATATTATTAGCAACATTAGTAGCAGCTGATTTTATAAAATTCAATTTATCCATTAAAATTGTAATTGTAATAACAATGATTACAGTGATGCTCTTGGGTATCACTATTTGTCCTGACAAAGATAAAGGAGAATAAAGTGGGAACTTTATTAGGTTCGTTGGTAATCTTAGTATTGGCGATAGTAGTGGGGATACTCTATCTGCGTCAGCAGCGTCAGGCCCACAAGCATGTTCATTAATTCCAGCTTTTATTTCTCTGGCTTTTAAAAGCTCCCTTTTATCGGCGCACTTCCAAATCTTGCCTCCCAAGACGAAACAAACAACAAATAACATTAATCCAAATCCAAACATATTTATCAGGGGTGTCCAAGGAGAGGCTGCGGCTATCTGGGATAAAGCTAAGCCAAGAGCAAAAAGGGTTAAAAGTGGATGTGGGGGCATTAAAGTATCGGTCGCTGCGGCGGATTCTGCTGGGGACGCTTTTTGAGTCGAAGTAGAAGTATATTCCCTACCTTCAAATATCCTATCACACATCAAGGTGTACCAAGCCCCTAATTCCCGATGTTGTTTTGCTGCATTCCTAAATCGTCCACCATAAAGTATGTATGCCATATATGTTTCGACAAATATTTGCTCGAAATCGTAAGGTTGAAAACTCCAAACGAAATCTACTGCAACCACACATCTATGAAGGTCTAATTTTATCGCTTTCTTATTGTAGATATTCTGAATGTATAAAATACTAGAAGATAAAAATACTACAGCAATTACAAGACAAATAACAAGTGCTGTAATTCTTCTATCTAATAAGTCTCCAATTATAACGGCAAGCGGGAGAGTTAGTAACAGTATAACAGTCTTTTTGATAAGATGGTTCTCTAGGGTTTCCATTGATCCTAGTTTATTAAAACTATCTTTATACTTCTCTGTATATTCTTTTCTAAAGCGTTGTATAATCTCAGATGTCTTATCAGAACGAATAAGGACCTTATCTAAAACGCGATGACCTAATTCATGGAGAAAAATACCTATTAAAGAATTTTCACCCCTGCCCGGGGTCAAGAATTCATCTTCAGCGTTTCCTACACCCATCCTTTTGCCAAAAGTCAGCTTTTTTATAAGCGTTATGTGCCAAGCAGGTAGAGTCTTTAATAAATTAGGCAATTCTAAAAGTCTTCTTGATTTTGCATTATTTTCTGAATTTCCATCTATATTTATATCTAACTCTTTAAGTTGAATAAATAAATCTTCTCTTTCACTAAGCGTTAATTTCTTTTCTCGATATACTATTTTGTTTAAAATATCAGTGAAACACGCCTGGCTGCAAGTCTTGGGTACGACAAAAGTAAGCTTCTGCCTTCGTTCAAGGGAACGATGCCCACGCCACAAGAATACACCAACTACTAAGGCTAAACCAAAAGTCACCACCGAAACAAACAGCACTCCCCAAGCTAATGGATTACCTGCCTTAAACGTCTCTGCCGCTAGGCCGAAGACATTGTCTTGGAGAGACGACCCCACCCCTTTCACACCTACGCAGTGTGAGAAGGTTAGCGCACAGCCGCAAACTAAGGCGCCGATAATCCTGGCCGCTGCGGCGGATGAAGAAGAATTCTTTCCCAAAAATTCAGCTGTAGCCACTTTCATCCGCTCAATAATCTCCGAAACTATTTTCTCATCTGCTGTCCTGCCACTATCCTGTGCACTTCTGCGTAAAAGATAAGATACCTTATCTAAAAATGATGGCACATTTTGCATAAACGACGAAAACACGGGCAATTCTTCTGGGTTTAAAGGCCTGCCTATATACCCTTTTAAAAGATTGAAAAATTCTTTTTCGGTTTCATCATAATACCCTATTTGCGCCACTAAACAGACAATGCGCAGTTGAGTGGATAATGGTAAAATACCGCCTTGGTCCGTTAAAGAAATACGCGCAAAATAATCAAGGGCTCTTCTAAACTGCTTAAGCGCCTTCCTATGTCTTCCTGCGCAGGCATACAGATGTGCTAACCTCACAACCAAGTTCCCTATCTGAGAAAATTCTACTGGTTGCTTAGCCCCTCTTCTCTCTCGGGAAATCTGTCTTTGTAACTCTTTAATTTTTTTTCTTGCCACCCGCAATGTTAAAGCCTCTTTTCTAAGATAATACTGTATCCGCTCCTGTAACCTATTCATTACTCCAAAAGGATCGTCTCTCTTAGCCTGCTCGTGCGCTTGGGCAACCAATTCTTCTAACCCTGCCGAAGTCTTGGCAATACTTTGGCGGCTGGGCTCATTAATAAAGTCCAGTTCCTGTTGGTCGTGGTTAAGAACAGTAGCGAGCATACGGATATCCTGCTCTGAAGATATCTTGATATCCTTCAGCGCAAGTTGAGAGATATAAATAATCCTACGGCTTAAACCCAAATGGGTTAACTGATAAAAATACTTACCTTTTTTCCCCCCTGATAAAATTAGTCTCACAGGTAAGATGACCTCAATAATGGCAGTCTCTTCTTCTAACCTATGGGCGCGCTCTGCGTAAATACCGCCTAAATCCTTTAAATATTGCAAGGCCATATTTATTCTCTTCAAATAGCGAGGGGCTTTTTCCTGCTCTAAACTTATCTCGTGAGGCCTCAATTCGTAATAATAGCCTTTTTTAATTATTCGTTGCGGAAAAGCCGCAATAATATCGTCAACCTGCAGATGTCTAAACAACACGCCCTCTCCGAATGAAGCATTGGGAAGTCCTTCTACGAATTCGGCCGCTGTGGTGAGATCGGTCTGAGCGAAAGATTGCGGTTCTTCTTCTCTTAAAGATAAAAACAGATTTTCACGAGCAAGGATTTCGTAGTAGTCACGCTCCATCGACTTGGGGAAACTTTTGCGCACCTGCGGAGAAGATGTAATATAACTCATTGCTTCAGCAACCTGTCTTTTGGCATATTCTGTCAGGGGTATGGCGTGGAAACCATTTAAAATTAAAAATGCTAGCATTCCAGATTTAATAATGTCTTCGTATCTTTCTGTGCGGCCTGGTTCTTTATACCTAATTACTGCTGGTATCTTAAAGGTCTTTACCTTCTTTTCTACCTTATGGTAAATATTAGGTAAAATTAAGCGTAATGACAGTAGACTGATGTCTTTTCTTGCTTTAGGTGTTATGTAGTACATAAAATCCACCATTTTCTCCACGCATCCAGGAGTAAACATAAATCGACCGTGCCCCACTGCCTTACCATCTTTAAGGAGAAGGAAGAACCAGGCACCCTCTTGAGTCTTGTCCACAAAACAGACCCATTTTATTTTCTGATTTTCTGAATATGAATAAACCGCTTGCTGATTATCTAAAATCTTTTCTATCTTATAATCCTGCAAACCATCGGTAATTGTTAATCTTCTTCGCGATAGGAATGACTTAAACTGTTTTATGTACCTATCTGCTTCACTTTGAGATAGGGCGTTAAATCTTATTTGGCTGCTTAATACATAATCTATAAGTTTCTTTCTTCTCACTTTGAGCTTCGTTTCGTATCCGTTATTACCCCTTCCAGCCATCATTCCCAAAACTCCCCCGCCCAATCCTGCATAGTTCAAAACTCCTTCTGCGCTATAAGGCATTACTTTCGGGAATAATTCGTGACCAAGTATTAAAGCTAGGCCAATAAAAATTAAAACCCCAGCCGCTGTGGTGAGAATTGGTTCCCCATCAGCCACGGAGAGGTAAACCTTTTCTACAAAATCCCACAGCGACCGGATATACGAAAGCGCTTTCTCTTTTGCAAAAATAAAAACGAAATTGATAAGGAGGGCTGCGGCAGAGGTGTTCCCACCAGCCACGGTGAGGCGAACACCTTTAGAAGCAATCTGCCGCAACCCTAAGATGGCTAACGCTGTAATCAGTAAAAATTTTACTACGGTTAATATACTTTGGGGATGAGCGAACATAAACCTTATTACTTCCCTTGTCTGCACAGGATAGAAAAGAACGGCTATTGCCACGATGGCGCTGATGAGACAGGTGATGAAAAATGGTGGTAATTCAAAGGAGCCCTTAATGAGGCCTTTGTCTTCATCGAACAGTCTCTTCACCTCAAGGGCAACTGGCAGGGCTTCTTTTATTATCTTCAGGCTGGCCATATCATCCTTATCAAAGTCAGCCAGGCCGTCTTTAAAGATAATCTCCTTTTTGATTAAGCCCACGTCTATTCCCAGGTCCTCTACTTCTCTAAGCACTGCTCGGGCTTGGTCCAAGTTTTCCGTGATCTGGATTTTGGGTTTAAACAGGGCTCTGCCTTCTTTGACCATGGCATATATTACCGGATAAGGAATGGTGTTGGTGATATTGCTACCGACTAAATTCTCCAGATAGAATGAGTTGGTGGTATACTTACCTTCTATCTTCACCCCGGTGCTGGCCAGATAGATCTGCTGGGACATCAGTTCTTCCGGTAAGTTATACTCTTTGATGAAGTCAAGCCATTGCTGGTCTTTTTCAAACTCCTCTTGGAAGATAGGGTAGATTTCTGCCTTGGTAAAAGCCACCCCTACTGTAGTGACATTCACGATGTCCTTGCCCTTGTCGTCTTTTACTTTTAGTTTTTCAAATTTCTTCAGGACCTCTGCTCTTAATTCAGCCAGGCTTTCCGGGGTATATTCTGGCGTGCCTGCTGGCCTGGCTGCGTTAAGTTGTTTTATATCATCGGCGCTGGCCTGGGGAGCCAAGGCTCTATAGAAGAGGATCTTTTGTTCTATCTGGTTTCTTCTATCTATATCCTTTTCATGCCCTAACCTTAACTTTTGATGCTCGACCATCTTGGCAAAGGTCGGGTCATTGATGATAGGATAGATATTTCTGTCGTCTCTGCTGACAAAGATGCTGGCTACAGACTGGGCGATGAATTCTCTTACCTGCCTGTGGAATTCCTTAATCCGCTCTGTCTCTGGCTTGCTCGCATCGCCCTCTATGACTATCTCCTTCCACTTGCGCTCTACGAACTTTCTGATGCCGGCCTTGTAGGTCCTGATCACTGCTCTATACTGCTCCACTGTGGCGATTAAGGTATAGTTTAGGTTGTAGCCTTGGCTGAGCAAAATCTCAGCTGCGGCCAGTCCTGCCTCGGTAACCGGTAGCTTGATAAGGATATTCCTGGGCCGGGTGTGGGTGAGTTTTTCTATCTCATCCTGGACGCGCTTAAATTTGGCTTTTGCTTCACTGACTATCCTTTGCACATCGCCAGAGAGCACGATATCCGTAAAAGGCTCTACGCTGATATAACCGTGTCGGTGTTCAGTATCTAACCAGATAAATTCAAGGCTCGCCCCTATCTTTGCGGCGACGTCTTTCTCGTTGATGTGGTTATAGACCTTTCTGAAGAGCTCATTTTGATGCTCGGGCTCTGCCAAAGTCGGGTCTTGCTTTAGCGCCTCTAAGAGACTGGCTACTATCGGGGTAAGTTTAAGGTTGGTTCCTCCAAGTCCAATCTGCCTGCCTGCTAAGAATTGCCTTTGGAATTCTTCTGGGCTAAGCACGGTCTTATCCATAGCCTTGATAATGTTGAGCATAATGCTGTTGTTGGTGGTAAAAGAGCGGGTTACCTTGGCTTTTATCAGGTCTAAGAGACTAAAGTGGCGGTTGCTGGCTGGATCAGGCGCAAAGTCTGCTAAGCCCTCGCAGCCATCCTGAGAGATGACGTATCCCAAGTCAGCCAACTCTCTAGTAAAGTCTTTTACCTCTTGTGCAATCACAGCTGTGGGTTTGGGCTGGCTAGAGGCGCCGTTGGTGGAGAGAGTATTCGTCTTTTTGCAGACTGCAACTATGTCTAATGTCTTTGCATCTATAAAGTAAGTTGCGCCGTATAAATTAGATACTTCAAAGTAATTTCCGGAAATTCGGAAATCTCTTACCTCTGGTATTTCTTCAAAACGCTTTAACTCTTTTCCTGTATCTGCGTCTACAAGGACAAATGTCCGATGCAAATCAATGAACGCAAGACAGCCCGAAACAAGTTCAAAGGAATTGTTATAATAGCCTAACCAAATGCTGTAGATTTCTCTTCCTGAGGGGACTTCTTGAAGAGTTAACGCATAGTCGTGATTACATTTTACAAGCCGATTTTCAATAAACTGCCAGCCATAATATGCATCGCCTGCAAAACCTTTTAAGGGTTCTCCTGTCTTTATATCCCAGAGAACAAGATTTCCAAAACTCTTATCGTAGGGTCCACTGTGTGTTGCCAGATAGTTTTCGCCAAGTTGAAAACCGTGAGTCGCATCTACATCTATTATTCCGCTGCGATATACATTTTTGAGCGCCGGTCTTCCTTGAGGATTAAACAAAAGTACGCGTTCGCCGTCAATTTGAATGGCTACAAAACCGGCTTTGTTTCTTTGCATATCCGTAACTTTTCCTCGCGGTAATCTTGGCTTTACCGAAACAAAGAATTTTAAATCTTTTACATAATTTTCATTGAACTCTGCTCCGAATTTCTCTAATTGTTCTACCGCTTTTTTAAATTTGGTATATTGATATTTGTGGGCTTTATAATATTTACCCGATAATCTACAAGCATCTATGTGGATACCAGTTGCTAATTCATTGAATTCATGGAGATTATTGTCGTGGGCGATAGCTTCTAAGACCGGGTCTTGGACTAATTCAGCGTGCCAGAAATGATAATGGAGTCTATTTTGGGCTTTATTGGCTGTAGAGATGTAAGGTTGTTTTTGTTCTGGAGATACTTTTAGTTTATCCTGAACTAAAGTAACTAAGACAGTAAGCTCTCTAAGCTTGGGCGGGGCATTCTCTAAAGAGGATTTTAGAGAGTTAATCAGTTCGGTTAAGAGGTCTTGTTCTATTTCATCTATCTGCCATAAAATTTCATATTGCCACTCCTTCTTTTCCTTCCAGAACCTTATCTCTGCTAAATCTCGTTCCCCATATTTGGCTTTTAACCTATCGTGGACATCTTCGGGCACAAGAAGAGGATAGGGATTCTTTCTTTCCTTTGCGGATTTTTCTTGCGGTACACTGGCTTTATAAAGTTTTGCGGAGCCATCTGTAGTTTTAATTGTGTAAGCGCCAGATATAGCCGGTATTATAATTGTTTGACCTTTCTCTAATCTTAAGCGATTGCCCTTGGAATCAATAATTTCCACGCTGCCTTCCAGCACAATTAAGGCATCGGCGCTGTGCGCCGCATCGCTTGCATAATGCTGATACGTACTAACTTCAATTACGCTCAGTTCAAATTCACGCGCGGGAGTTTTATATACACCCTCAGCAGCTGATTTCTGTTGGGGAGTTAAAATCTTAGGTTCGCCACTGTTAAAGGTAAGTGTCTTTAATAATTCCGGAACATCTACGTGCTTGGGCGTGAGGCCGCCGCGTAAGACATTATCGGAATTAGCCATAAGTTCCATAATCGGGCCTTGTAGATAGGCGTGAAGTTCTCCAGCGGCTAAATACATCGCTTCACCCGCTTTCAGTTTAATCAGATTTAATAGATATACCGAAAGAATTCCTCTATCATTTGGATAGGCCTCGCTTAATCTTAAAGCCCAGGTTTCTCTATCAGTTGCCTGTTGCCTGGCTTGGGCGTCCTTTGCATAATTTACAATAGATGCAACTATACGAGTAATTCTCTCCTGAGGCGCAGTCATAATCGCAGAGTAGAATTCTTTTAAGGCATTCTTTCTTGTTTCTAAATTATTTCCTGCTTTTTGAACTGCGGCTTTAAACTGAGAGAATTCTGGATTTAATTCTCCTATATTAAGTTTCTCAAATGAGGCGATAATTTCCTCTAAAGGCCTAAATCCATTCAGCGCCCAGAAGTCGCTTAAGGCACAGCATATCTCCGGCTTATGATTATCATCTTTATAATTCCGATTCTTTGCATTAAGCGCAATGCCGATTTTATTTTCTCTGGCAAAACCTTCTTCTGCCTGCTTTTTATTGGGATGTGCTTGGATAGAAAGAGGCTCAGCTGCAGCCAACACCTTAAATAAGAAAGGAAGCTGGCGGTTAAATGCTTCGGCTACTTCTTTACCTAAGATTTGTTCGGCTGCGCCACTAATTAAGTCGTTGAGGTTAATCTCAATTTCAGCCACCGTAGCTTTTGCCGGCGCTTTGGGATGCGCGCCAATCCAAAGCTCGGCATAGGGCTCTCTCTTAGAATTATCTATTCTCAATAAAGCAGGGATAAATTTCTTATCTCCCCAAGGATAATGCATTACTTCACAGCGAATCACTAAAGGCGTGGGGTTATTCCGATAGGCCTGGATAGCCGCCATCTGCCGCGCCTGCTCAAGGCTGATTACCGACACTGATGGTGCCGCCTGGGTGGCCTTATGCGTATCTACTAATAAATTATCTACGAGAGTATCTATTTTTTCTTTGTCCAGAGTAGCATAAAGTTCTAATAAGGATTTACCTCCGAATATACTGGGATCCACAGCGCTCTCCCAGATAATATCCGGAGCGTCTTTTTGCATCTTGACTAAATAGGGCTTAGCGTCTATTACTATCGGAAGGTATGGAGAAACTGCACCTGGCTTGCGGTCAAATATATCAGACTCTGTGCTATATTTTTCGCTGATAAATTGCCTGGCCTTGTCTTCTTTTAAATGACAGGAGAAGTCATTGAAACGTGCGCCACCAAAGTTAGCCACAGAATCAATGTAGCCGGGTAGCGCTCTGGCCCCAGAACCAGCAGTAACCCATTGAGCGCGGATTTCTGCTGCTTTTCCATCCTTATTATAAATCGTATTAAACTGCACCCATCCGCCTTCGGTGCCCTGTTTGATATCCAACCACTTCTCCTGTTTATGGCCTACTCCGGTAGAGGTGGCCTGCACAGAGCCGGGCAGTAGATTATGGATAAATGCGGTCTCGTGAATAGCGCTAATTTGACCCTCGGCAGTGCCGGTAAGTTCTCGCAACGCCGGCGGGACATCGATAAAACCGTGGTCCATAATGTACATCACTAATTTTTCTATCTGGGCATCAAATGCCTGCTGGTCATAAATAAACTCTTTTCTGATATTTTCCCTGCCTAATTTTTCCGCAGTTTCATAGCCTCTCCAGAAGAAGCCGGGAGCGAATTCTCTACCGGCTGCTGCGGTCGGCAGAGTTGACGCCTTTAAAAAACTCCCCAGAGGATACTTGCTCTTACCGTCTGGACCAACAGGGTGTTTGAGCATTTCGTTTTCATCAGCAGTAAGTTCAATTTTTTCTGCGCCCGGCACGCCTTGTTTAATCCAGAAGATTATATTCAGTAACTGCATAGCGATTATCTGCAGGGACTTTGCAGCATTGGGGCTGAGGCCTTTTGAGTTTAAGGCATCGCGAATGAGTTGAGAAGAAAACTCGCCAATTTCAGTTTCCGCCTCTTGGCTTCTGTGTCTGGCAAATCTTCTCTTTAATTTATTCGCCTGAATCACTGCTATATCTAAAGCCAAAATCTCTTCATCGCTTAAGCCCAACACATGCCCCGCCTCATGGCTATCAATCTGGCGGATGAGCCAGCGGGCGAAGAAGTGACGCCTCTTTGCGGAGAGGTCTTTTAGATAAAGGTAAACACCAATATCAGGATTGCGTGTTTTGGTTTGGGGATCAACAGAGGCAATCTCTAAATCCCAATAAGCGCGCAAAGCAAAACCGTATACTCGCCAGAAGAAAAGATACTGCCCTATGAGTATCAACAGATACTTGATAAATCCGCGCAGGCTTCCGTGTCTTCTGGCTAACCTTACCCCTTTCCAGGCAACAGCGGGGTTGAGGGTTTGCGGCTGGTCGGATTTGGTCATGGTGAGGTTGGAGGCGGAGATATTATACCTGAAACTGGATTGGCTTGACATTCCTGTAAAGATATGGTATAGTTGGCGCAGATCGGAGGTAACTATGAATAATAAGCGTGGTGGTTTAGTAATTAAAGAGCTTAAAGGTGCAAAATTGGTAGCCTGGACTAAATCTGTTTTGTCAAAATTTAAACTACACAAAGATTCTCGGGCGGGAGTAATTGTAGATAAAAACGGCGTCCCACAATTATTTCTCTTTGATACCCCTGCATTCTTAGATGTCTTATCTAACATTGATGAGGCATTAGTTGACCGACTCACTGATGAGGAGTACGCGTCTAAAGAAGTAAATCCTGCGGGTTGGCTCATCGATGAAATTGAGGCCAAACTTCCCCCTAATCCGAAATTTGTCCAATCGCTTAAAGACGCTCTTGAAGAAGCTAAGCGCAAAGGCTGGATACCATTCTCAAAAGTCCTGCGACCTCTTGAACTTAAATAGATTCTATGTTTACTATCAAGTTTACCCCCTGCGGCGCACAAGATTTCAAAAGGCTCACCCCAGATAATCAAAGACGAATCAGCCATAAACTTATCAGTAATGCTTCCCTGCCTAATCCCTTGGTGCGCGCCAAACCTTTGATTAATTTGCCTCCTGCTACGCATAGATTTCGTATTGGCAAGTACCGCGTCTCCTTCTACATCGAAAGCCACACCATTTTTGTGGAGAGAATTGAGTTGCGCGCCGAGGCCTACCGCAGAAGGTAAAACTTCAGAAAACACCTGCCGCAACCCATTTAATACACAAGCCCTATAAAGAAAGTAGAAAACTAACAGGGTAAAAATTATCTTTATAACCACAGGCGCGTAAGGCAAAATTACTAAAGAAGCAAATATCAAGGTGCCAGCTTCAAAAACAGTTGTTCCCTTATCTTCTAGTTTCTTGTCACTACTATCGTTTCTCTTAGTGCTATGTTGATAGACAGCAAGAATCTCATCGTCAGCAGGTTGATAACAGACTAGTTCTCGCTCATAAGTCATCTGAGAGCGCACAATGCCAGAAGCAAAAACCCTGGCTTCTTCTCGGTCAATATTGAAATACTCTACAAGTTCATCCTCGGCACTCTGGCGGATAGTCTTGATAAAAATGTCTAAGTCTTTTTCTCGGTCAGTTTCATTTTCATATACGCCTTTGCCCAAGTTTTCGCTTACTCCAGATACTAAAACCAAGTGCTTAGCAAATTCTTGGTTCTGATAGAAAGCTATAAAACTCGCCAGGGCAAGACCGATTTCTCCAGCTATGTCCTTAATCCACTTAATGGCTATGGGATTTCCCCTGAGCGCACAAGGAGTAAGGACGCGTTCAAATTCATCTTTTCTTTTTTGTTGCTTTGCGCATTCTTCTATCGCCAAATAAGCTGGATAAGCCAGTGAATCAGGCAAACTCTCCTCCTTGACCTTGTTTATCGCTTCTTTTAATCTTTCTCTTATGCTAGGTCCAGAAAGTCTATCTTCAAAGTCTCTTAAGCCTTGTGTCCATTCAATAAAGGGATAATCAGGATATCTTCTTTTAAATTCTTCTTCCCCTAACTCTACATATTCCTCACCCATCTGCCCAGACTTTTTCTTTATCTCCCCAGATATATTTCCTCGTTCAATGGGGTGCTGACCTTGGCTGATATGACCGACCCAGGTATAATGGATTTTTCCTTGTTCATCTTTTATCTGATATAAATTATGCCCGCATTCTTTGATGCTCTCATCATCTACGGAGATATTAATACCTCCACCAATAATTACTATCCCGCCAGAAACCCCTTGCAACTGCCCTTTGGGTGAGAAACGCTCGCCTTTACGCGCTGCCTCTGCATCATTACATAGCTCTACTCGGACATCTATACCTATATTTCTTAATCTATTTTGTAAATTTTCTCTAAACGGATATTTATCAAATGGCAAATTAGGAGTTTTAAAGTCTGAGCCAAAGATACCTTCTTTCTTATTCACTGGCCCAGCTAAAGAAGCATTTACTACCCTGATTAAATCCTTGTTAATTCCATTTTCTTCTATAAGCCTGATAATCATCCCGACCAAAGTATCCATAACTTCATTGGCACAAGAGACATCCTTTATCTGCCCCTGATTAAATCGAGAATCATCATCCCACCTCAATTCAACAGGTCCAGCAACATTATTATTATTCCCGTCATTTATCGAAACTGCTAATTTATTCCCACCCATAGAGACACCGATGTATCTATGGGTGGCTCTGGCTTGTGAAAGAGAGGGATTAGTATTTTCTGAAGAATTCTTGCTGTTATCGAAGAACTCTTCTGCATTCCGCATCGCCTCAGGTCTGGAAGGAAGAAATACAGGCTGTTTATCAAAGGGTAGAATTTCCTGAATCAGGTCTTTGGTGTTGTTAGCTCCCAGCTTGACAAGGATGGTCTTAAACTCATTGTAGAGCGCCTCATCCACAGCATGGCGTACTTCTTGAGGCAGATTCCAAATCTGGGCCTTGAAAGGTCCTGAGAGTTCTTTGACCAGGTCTTTTAAAGTCCCCTTTAAGCCTTTAGGCAGAGAATCTCCGCAGGCCTCAGTGATAATCTGAGCCCTATCTTTTTGTTGGGCAAAAGCTGAGTTCCACATCGCACGGAACTTCTTATCTAAAGCGGGGTCTTTATCCATCATCGCTTCTAAGTGTCGGCTCATTTGTTCAGCCAGTTGCGGTAAGAGGCGGGCAACAATGCCAAGTTCAATCTTCTGATACTCGGTAGCTAAGTGCACTTCTCCCACATTGCCGTCTCGCATTTTATCAAAGTCTTCTTTCTCAAGTGTAGAGGCTCCGTGCTGGACAAACACCGCCACTCCGATTTTCTTCCAGTGCTCAATATGGCGCTGGTAAATACCAAAATCTACTTCACCGCCCAAGCCGTGCATAGTGCCGGTCTGCAGGCTGATTTTACTCGGACCGATCAGCCCTTCAGCTTGGGTTTTCTCTAAAATAGTCCGGGCTAAGGTCACTGAGCCTAAAACCGTGCTGGGATTATTTTTGTGCTTGGGATTATCAATGTGGCGCTCTTCAATGCCAATGGAAACAGGCTTAGTTATCTTAAGTTCTTCCTCCAATTGCCGGATATAGCGGATAAAACGCATCGTCACTTCGGAATTTACTTGGTGCATTTTCTTATAAAGAGCCTCGATACGCATTCTCTCTTCGGAACTTAAAAACTTGATCTTGTCCATTTCAATTTCATCGACCAAGCGCCGGCGCAGGGATTTGACTCCGTGTTCATCTAATCCTTTTAAAAGATTAGCGTTTCCTGCAAGATAACGGTCGACAAAATCATTTTCAAAGGCTACAATTTCATCTAAAGCCCCTTCATCTATAAGCGTAGAGGGATCTAGGTCAATGTTATACATGCCGGCTAAGAGGGCTTTGCGAATAATGGCCTCAATAGCTTGCGATTCTTTTTCTCTTTCTTGCTCATCTTTAGCGAATTTTCCTTTGTTGACCTGGTAGTGATCACCCTGGATGAAAAGCAAGCCTTCATAACCTTGCTTGATTGCTGCGGCAATACTAATAGCAGTAAATTCAGCTACATCCTGAGCTGCGTAGCGCATTTCTGAGCGAGCTAATTCTAATATCAGCGCACCCACATTCTCTTCTCTGGCTGCTCGGAAGAGCTGCTGGAATTGATGGTAAACATCTGTCCTTCCATTAACCGCAGGAACCGTGATGTAACTCCACCTGTCGTCTTTTTTGGCCATGTAGAATTCATGTATGGAGGCTAAGTTCAGATTAAAGCTGATTGCCACTTCTCTTAAAATCCTCTGGCTGGCAGCTTTTACTTCAGGGCTCTGGCTTAAACCAGCTTCAAAGGCTAAATAATCTACTGTCTGAGCGCGGAATTCAGCCCGGTCTAAAATTACCACTGAATCTTTTGTAACCTGAACCGTATCTTTTATCTTATTGAGGAGCTCTGGATAATCTTTACTCAGGGCAATGTTGAAAGAGCCGCCGTTGTCGAGGGAAGTTGAGGTTCCTCTAAATAACGCCTGATTAGCCTTCAGATATTCTTCTTTGTCTTTACCTTCGTAGTCAACTTTCCTACCGCCTAATTTTTCCGTCAGGGGGATTGACCTAATCCGGCCTTCCCGGTCTAAATACAATATAAGGTTGTGCTCTCCTTCTAGCAGATACCTTACTGCCGCAGTGCCTAAGGCATTGCACATCTTTAAGTCTTGCTCAGAGGTCTCTGCCGAGCGGGCGCAATAATCCAATTTTCCTGCAAGGCTTATGCTGATGCCGTATTGCTTTAGGTGCTTCTTTAATACAGCCGCGATAATTAAACCTGCGTATTCTAATTTGGGATGGCCGAAGCTGTCCTTATCTCCCTCGCCCTTCTCAAAAGCTGCCTTGGCAACAGGGTCTTTATTAAATGCCTCATCCAGAATTTTCCCGTTCTCAGCAAAATCCCTTCTTATTTTTATCCCTTCTGATACTACCACCACTCCATAACCGTATTTTTCATAATAGGTCTTCAGTTCGTTGAGCAGTTGTTTAAGGTCAATATCTTTTTCTTCCGGTATAAGAGTGCGGGTGGCTTGTATTCTGGCGCCTACCCTTAAAGGCGCAAATCCTGCCTTCCTGCCAAATACTTCCACGACAAGCATCCTTCCGGTAGATTGCGCATCAAGCTTGCCGGATTCCAAAATCCTCGCCGTTTCTTTAGTGAAGCTGTCAAAGCCGTAGGTATCCGCGCCGGCGGGTAAATCTATGTCATTATCCATGGTCTTGGGCAAGCCGATAATCAGGAATTCAGGGTGGTCTTTCTGCAGCCAGTAAGAGACGCTGTTGGTGTCATCCCCGCCGCAGGTAATCAAGGCGTCAAGCTGTAATTTTTGGATGCTCTCCCAAACTATCTGCGGAGCATTCTCTTTTTGCTCCTCCTCGCCGTAAGGATTGGCTCTTTCTGTCTTAATAATAGTCCCGCCTTTTTTGCGGGATTCCTCTGCCTCTTTTAACGTTATCACGCGCGCTTGGGCAACTAACTTTTTATCCACAAGGCCTTTCCACCCAAACCAAATAGCAACTACTTCTATGCCTTTTCCCGCGGCTTCTTTAACCACGGAATAAATTACTTCATTATGGCCTGAGGCAGGCCCGCCGCCAGTAAGAATACCGATACGACCGATACGCTTTAAGGCCCTGGCTCTATTCTTGTCTATACCATTAATGAATCCTGTTGTATCCCGCATCGCCTCATTTTCGTCTCTGATACCCTTGGCAATATGGGAAATTGGGGACGGGGAAATTGGGGACGGTTCTATTTTTGCTGCGCTCTGCCAGTTGTGAAATTCTTCTTCCGCAACCTCTTTTGGGCTGTGGCCGGGGCGAGGCTTGGCAGGGCCCTCAGGGCTTCTGCTACTTCTGTAGTTCTCATCTTTGTTATTTTTATCTCTGTTTGTCAGATACAACTGCCAGAGAGTCAATCCCAGTAGAATAAAGAAATTTACGCTTAATAAAGTGTGCCTTTCTATACATAAGGTATAAAGGCCTAATGTAGACCAAAGGACAGCTTCTATAATCAGGATGTGTTGGGAAAACGCTTTCTTTCTGAAGTAAATAAAAAATCTGCCCTCAGAGCTTTTTTGTTCTCCACGGTGTTCTCTGTCTTTGGAATAAGAATTAGCGCCGGGCGGCGGACCTCTTTTAGTGATTATTTCAATGATTTTCAAGACTATTAATACACTCGTTAATGAAAGACTCAAATCTATAGGATTAATATACCTTCTTAAAATCAACGGCGATGCCGCTGCCAGGGCGACAAGGGATAAAATCTTAAAGATATGCCAAAAACGCTGCCTTCTGGAAACTGGAGAAGATTCGCCTGAAAAATTCTTCTCCTGCTTAGGCGTAGATGCGGCCGGACTCTTCTGTGAGGATGGATTTGATTCTCTCGCTGACAAAGAAGCCGAATTCCTGCGTAAGTTCAACCCAATCCCCCTCATGAATTTTTCCGCAAGAGGCTTATATTTTTCATAGAGGCAGTTTTTGTCAAACGGCTCAACTTCGCCTTTTATCTGGGCCTTCATTGCCTTTATCACTTCGCCCGGCTTACCCACCACAAACACCACGGCTTTATCTGAGAGCGCTTCGATGGTATATCCGTTAATTGCCTCGTCCATAATACAACATTGCCCTGCTCCCAGAGTATAGGTTGCGCCAGTTGCCCTGAGTTTAATCTCTACTTTACCGCGGGCAATGAATAAGTCGTGCTGGCTTCTATTGATAATTGAGTTGATTGTCTCGCTTTTAGCTAAACTAATCTCGTATTGACTATAAAGCGGCCAGAGCTTGGCATCATCAATATAAACCCTGACTCTGGAGTCAGCGGTGGGTTGGGCAGTCCTGACATATTGTCCTATATCCAAGGCAGTAAAATTCATATTGTCATTTATCATTCTGGCAAGTTGCTCATGAGACTGCAGCGGTTTTCTGGTCTTGGGTCTGCCCTGAGTTTTATCCCATTCAAAGGTAGCAAAGAGATCGGCTGGGCTTAAAGTTGTATCCGATAACTCCTGAGGCTCAAGCAAGACCCAATCTATAACTTCGTCGTTCTGGTCATATACAGGAATATATGTCCAGGCTTCATTTTTAGCTTCTCCTGAGAGCGGATGGAATTGGATGGAAAGGCCTAATATTGCGTGGCTTGTGCCGGTGGGCACAAGGATAATTTGACCTTCCTTTAGAGGAATAGTATTGGTAAACTCTGCCAATTCAGCTCTTACTTGGCGCAACTTTTCGAATATTTCTTGAGCTTCAACTGCGTTAGTAAAGTATTTTTCGAGGTTAACAATGACAATATCCGGATGTTGCCAGAGTTTCTTATTGACATCAGGTGTCGCCTGTTTAACTGCCCAGTCAATATAACTTTTTCTAAATTCATCAAAAGTATCGGCTGTCAAATCAGGCCTAAATAAAGGTTTAATTCCGTTTTTTCCTTCTCGGCCGATAAGCCTTTCAACATAATCTCTCTCTTCTTTGAACAATTTTATATAAGTTGCTTTTGCTTCTTCAAGAGACTTATAGGATTGAAGCTTAGCTGTGTTTAAACCCCAATCCACTTGTTTTGGAAATCCCATGGCTAAGGTCTTAATGAACCAATGCCTTTCTTTTGCTGTATAAACTTCTCTAAGGTCAATATCTGGCAACCGATATTGACCTACTTTTAGCGCCGTCCCTACAACTGCTGTAAAGTGGTCATTGTGCACTGAATTCATACACACCTGGCTGACGTGGTAGATGCCTGCTTCGGGTATAGGAAAATCATGCAATGTTTCATTTCCTTCTCCGCCCCAACCATCGCGCCTGATAGTTTTTGAACTGATTATCGGCTCCGCGCGCACTGCCACAAGTTGCAATAACCTTAAAATATAAAGATTTCTCATTGCTTCCTGCTCATCATAATCTTTCTCTTCTTTGGCAATGCGGGATTGTTCTCTTTCAAAATATCTCTTCGCTACTTCAGGAACAATATCTTCGACCTCAGAGCCGTAAGTTCTCCTGATATATACTCCGGCCGCCATCTGCCGCGCCTGCTCAAGGCTGATTACCGGCACTGATGGCGCCGACTGGGTGGCTTTATTACTATCTACTAATAAATTATCTACGAGGGTATCTATTTTTCCTTTATCCAAAGTAGCATAAAGTTTTAATAAGGATTTACCCCCGAATATGCTGGGATCCACAGCGTTCTCCCAGATAATATCCGGAGCGTCTTCTTGCATCTTGACTAAATAGGGCTTAGCGTCTATTACTATCGGAAGGTATGGAGAAACTGCGCCTGGCTTGCGCTTAAAGATATCGGGTTTCTCTCTATGTCTATGCTCGGCGCTAATAAATTGCCTGGCCTTGTCTTCTTTTAAATGACAGGAAAAGTCATTGAAACGCGCCCTGCCAAAGTTAGCCACAGAATCAATGTAGCCGGGTAGCGCTCTGGCCCCAGAACCAGCAGTAACCCATTGCGCGCGGATTTCTACGGGTTTTCCATCCTTATTATAAATCATATTAAACTGCACCCATCTGCCTTCAGTGCCCTGTTTGATATCCAGCCACTTCTCCTGTTTATGGCCTACACCTGTAGAGGTGGCCTGCACAGATCCAGGCAGCATATCATGAATAAAAGCAGTCTCATGAACAGTGCTAATCTGACCTTCGGCAGTGCCGGTAAGTTCTCGCAGCGCCAGCGGCACTTCTATAAAGCCATGGTCCATAATGTACATCACCAAATTTTTTATTTGAGCATCAAACGTCTGCCTATCATAAATAAACTCTTTCCTGATATTCTCTAAACCTAATTTCTCCGCGGTTTCATAACCCCTCCAGAAGAAGCCTGGAGTGAACTCTTCATATATTACTACTGGGTGTGTTTTGTACTTCGGCAAACTTGATATTTTTAAGAAGCTCCCTAATTCATATTTTCTCTTTTTTCTTTCCTTATCAATAGGATGTTTAAGCATTACCCACTCATTTTCATTAGCAGTAAGTTCGATTTTTTTAGCGCCCGGCACGCCCTGCTTAATCCAGAAAATGATATTGAGGAGTTGCGCCACGATTATTTGCAGGGACTTGGCGGCATTGGGGCCGAGGTCTTTTGAGGTTAAGGCATCCTCGATGAGACCAGAAGCAAACTTGACAATTTTGCTTTCCGCCTCTTGGTTTCTGCGCCCGACGAATCTTCTCTTTAATTTATTTGCCTGGATGACTGCCATATCCAAAGCCAAAATCTCTTTATCACTTAAGCCCAAGAGGTGACCTGCTTCATGGCTATCAATCTGGCGGACGAGCCAGCGGGCTAACCAAGAAATAAGATGAGAGATAATCGGTATCCAGCGTAGAATGGGTGTGCGTCTTTCAGCCAGGCAGGTAAGATATTGGTATTCTGGGGTAGGTGGATTGCGTTTTCTGGTGAGAGGGTCAACTGAGTCAACGGGTCTTTGCCAATGACTGCGCAGTGGCGGCCCAGTAATTAAGCCGTGTCTTATAATAAAGACAAGATAAAGGCTTAAGCATAAAGCCAAGTACTTTCTAAAGGCGCGCCAATTTCTATATCTTAGCGCCAACCTTACCCCT